>ENA-OPNH01000012-OPNH01000012.1-human-gut-metagenome-genome-assembly--contig:-NODE-12-length-200596-cov-8.236495_pt1 | contig 200596 bp, 186 predicted proteins | sample MGYA00241537_ERZ501771 | MGnify/ENA primary metagenome ERZ501771 (study PRJEB25962, sample SAMEA2042608) | human gut metagenome | biome: human gut; feature: human-associated habitat; material: faeces...
AGGGTATGCTTAAGCATACAAAACTTAAACGAGATAATTACTCACTTGATCAATTCATTTCATCTGATGATGCGTCTAATAAGTTGCATTTTACACAGGAATTTTGTTCAACACTTGAAGGTCAGGTTGTGGCAATAGCAGATGAAATAGCACAGAGAGGACATGATCTTGATGATGCTTTTTCATCTGGAGCAATGGAATTTGACGATTTTAAAAATTATTTAACTGTGAAAAAGATGAAAGAATTATTGGGTATTGTTGAAACGGTAAATAAGGATTTAACTTCCATGTGTGAAAAAAATCGTAGATTTGTCGATAAGAAAGAGTTGAGAAATAGCCGGACAGTATCAGCTATTGTTTCATATTTTATCAATGATGTTATTAATAATTCAAAAAGTAAAATGAGTGATTATGATTTGTCTAAATTTAAGGGAAACAATAACAGAGTGAAAGAAGAACTGATTTGTTTCTCTGAGAAGGCATCGACATTAAATAAATATCTTGAAACGATTATCTCAAGCAAAGTTATAAATTCGCCGGAGGTATCTTTATTTGACAATAATGCAGAGACTATAATAAGTGGATTGTTCAAAGCCTACTATAACAATCCAAGGTTACTTCATAAGGGAACACAAAGAAAATTGTATATCAATCTAAGAAACATTTCGGAAAACGTTGTAGATTTTGAATATGGTAACCATGAAGTAATAAAAGAAGAATTTGATATGATTACCAATGGAAATTTAGAAAAGCTTTCTAAAGAGGATGCAGCTGAGTATAAAGAAAAAAGACGTGTTCTTGTGAGAACCATATGTGATTTTATATCAGGTATGACGGATACATATGCTACTAACGAATATAATCGGATTATTAAATAGATCTAAGTTAATAATTGACGTTATATCTATACTAAAAAGTTAGATCGTTATTTGTAACTTTTTGTTGCTGTCTTACCCCGAAACTGAGAAATGTGTTCCTCATTAAGAAGTTTAAAATGTGAAAAGGGTTGGTAAAGAGTACTGTAATATACAGTGACAGATAATTGTATATTATCTTTATAAATATGATATTACCTATTATGATATGAAGGAGAGAAATTTATGAGCAAGCGTGTTTATATTAGTGCAGATTATTCAGAGGGCAGTGGTGATCGTAATGTTGTTGAAACGCTGAACAAATGGGGAAATGATGATTTGCATAAAGTGGATTTTATTGATATGGCAAAAGTAGTTTCAGGAAGTATTTCTGATGATTCTGATTGCCGCCCATGTGACTTGAAGTTGGAGTTTAACAATCAGATTAATGCATCTTCAGCAGTGATTATTGTTATTGGTGATAAAACTAAATATCGTACAGCAGGAAGTAATTGTTCTCGAGTCAATAAGGCAAGGCTTGAGTGTAGCTGTACTCCTTATAAGCAAAATAAAAATGGATCGAAAGTTTGTAAGGTTTATAATACTTCTGATGCATATGATATGAATGTTGGGAATATCAATGCATATTCATATATTCGTCATGAATTTGAACAGGCAAAAAAACGCAATAAGGTAATTATAGTTGTATATAATTCATTAAGAAAAGAAGCAAATTGGCTTCCATCTTATATGAAAGATTATGAATCAGTGGCACATCCTTTTTGGATTAAGAACAGCAATGGTGATAAGGTTGGTGACTACTCATATATAAAAGAGGCTTTAGGGTATGATTGATTTTTTTGTGAAAAGTGGAACATGGGCTATAAGTATAACTACATTGGTTTTCACTTTTGTGCCTGAAAAATACTTTGAAAAAAACATTATTCTAAATCGAATATTAACGCTACTCTGCGTTTTCATTATCATAGTAATATTTTATGGGCTGTTTTTAATATGTCGCAGAAGTATTACAATTAAAGGGCATAATTACAAAATTAAAGTTGAGTATGGCGATATTTTCAAAATGGATAATTGTAAAAAAGTTATCAATTTTGATGAGTGTTACACAATTAGTGTAGGGGATGCCCCGGGTGATATAAAGCCTACATCGGTTTGTGGTCAATATCTTAAAATGCATCCGAATCTGGATGTAGAAAAAATCATAAAGAAGTCAAAAATAAAAGCAGAAAATGAAAGATCACAATACTTGGGAAAGAAAAAATATGAATCTGGTAAATTAGTGCCTAATGGTGATGATTTATTGATGGCTTTTGCCAAACTTGATGCGGATGGAATAGGAAAGTTTTTTTCTCATAAAGAGTTCTTGGATTGCTTATCTTTGTTATGGGAAGAAATTGATAAATATTATGGTCAGAAAGATGTTTGTATTCCTATTTTAGGTTCAGGTCTGACTCGAATTAATGAAACACTTTTAACGCAGCAAGAACTTCTTGATATAATTATCGGTTCGTACAAGTTGAGTTCACACAAAATAAAATCTCCATATAAACTGCATATTGTGTGCAAAAAAAATGATGATTTTTCATTGAACCAAATTGGTAAATCTATTTGATGTAAAATTTCAACAAATAAAAATTGGGTTGAATGAAAAAGTTTCAAATGTCAAAATAGAATTAGTGGATATTAAGTATATAAGATAACGTCTTATTAATTAGCATTCACAGACAAATTCTTAATAATACTTATAAATAGTTAAAGGTGAAATATGATTTTAAAGAGATTAAAATTAAAGAATTTCAGAGGATATACTGATATTGTTGTTGATTTTGATAGTAATATGAATGTAATTATAGGGAAGAATGATGTTGGAAAATCAACAATTTTAGAAGCACTTGAAATTTTCTTTAATTCTGAAAAGATAAAAATAGATATAAGTGATTTATCTGTTTTTAATTCTGAACCAATCATTGAGATTACTTGTTGTTTTGATGTTGGAGATGGAAGAATACTTGTTGATGCAACTAATTATTCAACTTGTAAAGATGAATTTCTTCTGAATAATGAGGGCCTTTTAGAAGTTAAACACACTTGGGATTGCTCTAAGGGAAAAATAACTGCTAGTAGCCAAAAAACGTATATAGTTGCTATGTATCCTACCAAATATAACCCTCCTTTAATACAAGAAAAAATTTCGAATTTGCAAAAGCGATATGATTTGTATAAGGATGACCCAATTTATGTTCCTGAGACAAGAACAAAATCAGCTGAATTAAGAAAAGCTATTTATGCAAAGGAACTCAACGATCCAATTGAATTATCACTCACTGATATAGATATTTCTAAGGAAGATGGTAAAAAAATCGTGGAAAGCATTAGCAAGCAGCTTCCAATGTTTTGCCTGTTTGAATCAGACAGAAAAAATACAGATAAAGATGCAGAAATTCAAGATCCATTAAAGGCAGTTACAAAGTCTGTGATTTCAGATATGGAAGATCAGATTACGCAAATGCAGGAAGAGGTGAAGCAAAAAGTAGAAGAAATAGGCAGAAAGACCATTAAAAAACTTTCGGAATTAGATTCAAGCATAGCACAAAATATTCAACCAAAAGTTACATTGAAGCCAATAGACTCATCTTTTAGTTTCGATTTGGTATCTGATAATGATATTCCTCTTAACAAACGTGGCAGTGGTGTAAGACGTTTAATTCTATTGAGCTATTTTAGGGCAGATGCAGAGGAAAAACTAAGAGAAAATGATAACCGCCAAATGATATATGCAATCGAGGAACCTGAAACAAGTCAGCATCCTGATTATCAACGCATGATTCTATCGACATTATTGGAATTGTCAGAAAAAGACACACATCAAATCATTGTAACTAGTCATACTCCTGAGATTGCTAAAATGGTAGATGTTAATCAACTTATTTTCATAAAGAAGGACGAACATGGAATGCCACATATCGAAAGAAACGATATGAATAAAATAAAAGGAATTGCAGAATCGCTTGGAATATTACCTTATGCAAAAACGAAAACGGTGGTATATGTAGAAGGTCCGAATGATGTGAATTTTTTGACTGCTATAAATCATAATATACCGGAATTGAAAGACATTGTTGATTTATCAGACAATGATTTTTCTCTGATTCCATTGAACGGTGGTCATTTAATTGATTGGGTAAATAAGGATTATTTTAGTGAATCACCTATAAAAGAAATATATATTGTTGATAATGATGTGGAAAAGTATGTTAAACTTATAGAAACAATACAAAAAGAAGATGATGGAAGAAGATTTGGTTGGCATACTAAGTTGCTGGAAATGGAAAACTATATTGCACCTGAACTAATCGAGGATCAATTTGATATTGATTTATCAAAGTATAAGGATACATGGTTCGATATAGATGTTCCTAAAACATTGCTAAATTTAGTGAATCCAGAAATAAAGGATGCGAAAAAGCGTGAAGTTGTCATAAAGCAAATATTAAATCAAAGTGTATCTAAAAAAATTACAAAAGATATTTTGGTGAAAATGAATTGTTGGGATGAACTTGAAGGCTGGTTCAAGAGAATTAGAGATATTAATAATGGTACATATGTAAAAAAGAAAATAATCTATTAGGATTAAACTTATTTTACATTATGTTTTAATATATTATTCAAGTAATATATCAGAAAGGATGATTTAATGAGCAACGAATCGACAAACCATTCAGAAGAAAATGTTACATATGATGATAAAAGAAATAGACTTATTGACATAATAAAAAAAGATCAGAATAATAATTACGGTTCATATGCGGCACTGATAGGGATTGTGTTAACTATATCTGGAATCATAGTTAAGGGGACATCCACTGTAGTTATTGCGGGGTATAACAATTATTTTTCTATTAATAGTTCATACAATCATATAAGTGAAACGAATGTTTTTTCTAATTTATTTGATATTCTTTTTGGAAGTATAATTTTATTAGTGCTGAATTTTTTGATGGCATATGCAATAATAAAAGCAAAAAATTTGTGGAGATTGATACGAAATATAATTTCTATTTTTGTTTTGTCTTTGATATCATTGTTTATATTTGCCTGTATAATGCTTAATTATAATATTTTTCTAGTATGGAAGGATGCAACTTGTTCTGATGTATTAAGTTGCTTACGATCTTTATCAATATTGTGCATATCCATTTATTATTGTGGTCTGATAATAGGAATTGCTATCAGAAATATGAAATGGTTTGATAAGCCTGTCGATAAGGTAATATCTACAATTGATAAAAAAACAAATGCTAAGAAAAATAGTAAAAAGATAATAATTATATTGATTGTTTTTTGGGTTATTATGGGAGCATTCTGCTTTTTTAAATTGGGTGAATCATTTGCTGTGCTGAAACGTGACTATAGACTGATAGATAATAATACAAAAGTAATATTAGCAGAAAAAGACGGTACGTATCTGTGTGCTGATTGTAAATATGATGAATCAAATAAACAGTTGGAAATATATTCTTCCAAACAAATTTGCATTAATTCTGAAGATATTGAACTAAGAGTTATTAATGTATATGTTGTATCAATTTCTAAAGAAAATTAATTGGCTTTGAGAAAAGAATTTTGTAAAATTATCAACTGCAATAAAATACGATTCTATTGATCAACATAAAATTTGTTGCTAAGCTTCCTCCATTATGTACGAATATAAATGCTAATGAATTACCTTAATAACTAATATTCTTATTATTGTTAGTAATTAATTTTGTATTTCAAGTGGTGATAATAAGCACTTTTACCATTCATCTATTTCATAGTCACAACACAGAGTGTTTTCTAAGTCGTAGACGTTTTGTCTGCGGCTTTTTTTGTTTATCTGCTACAAATTTTGCAGTATCAATTTGCATAAAGATACAAATTATTGGCGATTTATAAATAAAACTATTTACAAAATTATGATGTTGATTTAAGATATGAGTGTAGTTGCACCTCGCCAAACTCATGAGCGAATATTTTCTCCTTTGCGACAAAGAAAAATAGTCTTATTTACCTCAAATGGGAACATAATAGAATATAATAAAAGCAGTACCGAAATGCTTGGCACTGCTTCTAAGAAAGGAAATCCATATGATATACAAAATAACCTTGTTTGACGCCAACTTTCCCTCATGCACAAGCGGTACAGCTTCGTTTTTTACTGAGGATATCGACGAATTTGAACACAATTATTTTTCTGATGAAAATGTGGAATCGAACCATCTTGAAGCGCAGAAACAACGCTATTTCCGCAGTAAGGCAGGGGAAATTGTCACCGACTATTACTCCGATGCCCCTGAGCTGAATATTTTTCAGTATGCAGAATATGGCACTATCGAAAAGCGAAAGACTTTTCATTACAAGGACAAGATCTTTGAGCTTCACAACGGATATTTAATTCCTTGCCCTATATACGCCGCATAAGCTATTGTCGAGCTGGCGCAGATAGCGTTTAAAAAGAACCCTGATGAGGAGGGTGAAAAGTATCTTGTGGCAAGATACTCATTGAGGGGAGTGTGCTGTAAAGACACTTTTGGGAGCAATAAGGATAAGTTCGAGGACTGCACCCCTTATGGAAATCCTATTATCAAGACCTGCTATCCTGAAGATCTGCCGTACAAAGGTGAAAAAGAAATCTATTCTGATTGCAAACTGTCAACATTTGCATGGGTGGAGCTGTATCAAACCTGTTTCAAGGGCGACAATGTCAACGGCTATGAGATAGAAGAGCCTACAGAAGAACAGCTTGCGTGGATAATGCGTGATATTCCAGGGGAGGCAGGCTAGTCTGCAGTGATGACACTGCCTATATCAATGTCGTTTTCTCTGAGATATCGGTCAGCTATTTTCAACCATTTTTGTGTGCCGTCAGAGCTTTCAATCAAAACACTGCACATGAGTTCGCTGTCCTCCGGTATGCCCTCGCAGCCGTAATCCTCTTCACTTATGTCTATAACTTTGTATTTCATGCTTTCAAGACCTTTCCGGTGTGATATTGGTGATACTATAATTATAGCACGGCATTAATTTTTTTCAAGAGAAATATACTAAGCACGGCACATGACCGTGCTTTTTTGCTAGGTTGATTGTTAATAAAATGTAAAATATCTCTACAACCTGTTGACTTAGAGCTAACTCCAGGTGGTACAATATAAGTAAGCTAAAGCTAAGAAAAATTATAAGTGAAACAGGAGGAAATGAAAATGTATCTTGAAAAAATAAACTCACCTGCTGACGTTAAAAAGCTCACTGTTGATGAAATGACAGCGCTGGCTGAGGAAATGAGAAAGGCTCTGCTTTTCAGGCTCAGCAAGCATGGTGGACATTTTGGCCCTAACTTCGGCATGGTGGAAGCCACTATCGCAATGCACTATGTTTTTGAGTCCCCTAAGGATAAGATAGTTTTTGACGTTTCACATCAAAGCTATCCACATAAAATTCTCACAGGCAGAAAGGAGTCCTACCTTGACGCTGACAAGTTCGATGATATCTCAGGCTACACAAACCCAGAGGAGAGCGAGCATGACTTGTTTACGGTTGGCCATACTTCCACTTCTGTGAGTCTTGCAAGCGGTCTTGCAAAGGCCAGAGATCTCAAGGGTGAGGAGGGCAATGTTATCGCTGTTATCGGCGACGGCTCTCTCAGCGGTGGCGAAGCTCTGGAGGGTATCGACTTTGCAGGGGAAATGGATACAAACTTCATAATCGTTGTGAACGATAACGATATGTCTATCGCAGAAAACCACGGCGGTATGTACAGAAATCTCAAGCTTCTTCGTGATACCGAGGGCAAGGCTGAATGTAACCTTTTCAAGGCAATGGGTCTTGACTATGTTTTCGTTAAGGACGGCAACGATATTCCTTCGCTTATTGAGGCTTTTGAGGGCGTAAAGGACAGCAAAAAGCCAGTTGTTGTTCACATTGTAACACAAAAGGGTAAGGGCTATGCTCCTGCGGAAAAGGATAAGGAAACATGGCACTGGCATATGCCGTTCGACCCTGAAACAGGCAAGTCCCTTTACAATTCTGAGGGCGAGGATTACGGAACTGTTACCTGCAATTATCTTCTTGAGAAAATGCAGGCTGACAAGTCCGTGTGTGCTATAACCTCCGCTACTCCGACGGTTTTCGGCTTCACTCCTGATGTCAGAAAGAAAGCAGGCAAGCAGTTTATGGACGTGGGCATTGCAGAGGAGCACGCTACTGCTCTTGCATCAGGTATCGCAAAGAACGGCGGAAAGCCTTTCTACGGCGTTTACAGCTCGTTCTTACAGCGTACCTACGACCAGCTTTCTCAGGACGTTTGCATAAATAAAAGTCCTGTTACAATAGCTGTTTTTGCGGCTTCGGTTTACGGCATGAGTGACGTTACTCACCTTGGAATTTACGATATACCGATGATATCAAATATCCCTGAGCTTGTTTATCTTGCACCTGTAACAAAGGAAGAATATCTTGCAATGCTGGATTGGTCCCTTGAACAGAAAGAACACCCTGTTGCAATAAGAGTTCCTGCAAGCCTTGTTTCAGACGGTAAGCCTTTCACAAAGGATCTTTCAAAACTCTACAAGTATGAGATCACACAGCAGGGAAGTCAGGTGGCTTTTATCGCACTTGGCTCATTCTACGGCTTGGGCGTTGAGGCCGCAAAGCTTATCGAGAAAAAAACAGGTGTCAAGGCTACTGTAATAAACCCTTACTACATAACAGGCATTGACAAGGAAATGCTTGAAAGCCTTAAGGCTGACCACAAGATCGTTATCACTCTTGAGGACGGCGTTCTTGAGGGTGGCTTTGGCGAGAAGATAGCAAGATTCTATGGCGACAGCGATGTTAAGACCCTTTGCTTTGGTCTTGAAAAGAAGTTCTATGACCGCTATGACCCTGCCGAGGTGCTGAAAGAAAATCACCTTACCCCTGAGCAGATAGCTGAGGACGTTATAAAAACTCTTTGATCTTTGAGGTGACAATATGAAAAATATACTTGTTATATCCGCAAGCCCTAGAAAGGGCGGAAATTCCGACGTGCTTTGCGATGAGTTCATAAAGGGTGCACAGCAGGCAGGACACAAGGTGGAAAAAATATTTCTCAGGAACTTTAAGGTGAACTACTGCACAGGCTGCGGCGTTTGCAACAGCACTCACAAGTGCGTGCAGAAAGACGATATGGCGGAGATAATGGACAAAATGGTGAACGCTGACGTTATCGTTTTTGCAACGCCTGTTTATTTCTACACCATGGACGCTCAGCTCAAGACACTCATTGACAGAACAGTGCCGAGATACACTGAAATGGTAAACAAAGAAGTGTATTATATACTCACTGCGGCTGATACCAATGCCGCTAACCTTGAAAAGACAGTTGAGAGCATAAGGGGATTTACTCTTGACTGTCTTGACGGGGCAGTTGAAAAGGGTATCCTTTACGGCACAGGCGTGTGGGACAAGGGCGAAGTGCAGAGCAGTGCACACATGAAAACCGCTTACGAAATGGGACTTCATTCATAAAATCCATGAGGAAGAGAGCTTGCTTTGGCAGGCTCTTTTTTCTTGATTAAAAATGCAAATCGTGATATACTATAATAAGTTTAGAAACATCAAGGAGAGAGAAAAAATGCTATTTAGTGAAGAGGCTATCGGCTTTTTGTTTGAAAATCATGCAAGGGACAGCAAGGAATGGTTCAAGGAGCATAAGGCGGATTATCACAGGCTCATAGAAGAACCTTTTGCGGAGCTTATCACTGCGCTCACGCCCATAATGAACGATATCGACAGCAGGATAGTATGCAACCCGAAAAAGATATCAAGGCTTTACAAAGACGCACGTTACAACAAGGGCGGACCCATATTCAGAGAGAGCGTGTGGTGTTCTTTGAAATGCCAGCGTGATAAAAGCGAATATCATCCCATGCCTGAGTTTTATTTCTATATCTCTACCCACGGTTTCGGCTACGGTTGTGGATATTACAAAACCGACAGAGAAAGTATGGACGAAATGAGGGCTATGATACTTGCAGGGGCGCAGGAATATAAAAAGGCTCACAAGGCGCTGAAAGACAACAGCAAGTTCGTTTTGTTCGGTGACGAGTATAAGCGTGACCATTTTCCAAATGCCAGCCGTGAGGACGCTTTGTGGCTAAATAAAAAGGATATCGGTGTAAGCTTTGACAGTGAAGACCCTAAGCTGCTTTTCAACGTGAATTTGCTGGACACAGTATGCGGTGACCTTGCTTCTCTTGGAGATGTATACAGATTTTTTATGAGGGCGGAGGATAATATTTTGCAGAAAAAAGTAAAATAGCGGAGAAATTGTGTCTTGTTTGAGAATGCTTTCTGACAATTTTGTGTAAAACGCTATAAATTTTCTGGTTGTTTTATTGAAATATACAATTTATATGCTATTTGTTCAAAGAAATATTGACAGTGAATTGATTATATGTTATACTTTTATTATCCGAGGCACCGATGAAGTAAGGTGTATACTATGGGTGGATAAAAAATTATAAAGGCAAGACGTTTGAAATCTCTTGAACGGTGTTGTCATGAAGGGGATCAGTGTGTGCGGCAGGCTTTTTATAGAATTACCTGCGGCGCAGCAAAAAGAGTGATAAAAAATGCTCTCCGAGGTTTTCGGAAAGCATTGCAGAGCGTAGCTTATTTATCTTTTCACAGCCTGTGCAGCGAAATGCTGACAGGTCTTTTTGTTTGTATGGATATGTTTGCTTAGGCTGACTTTAAATATGATATGTAAGTCTGTCGGCAAAGATAGTTATAAGCGGCAGAGTTACAGCACTGAGGATAGTGGTGACTGTAAAGATCTCTGAGGCTGTTTTAGGGTCCTTGTCAAGGTTTACAGCGAACATTGTACACATGGTCGCAGCAGGGCAGGCGGCGGCTATGGTAACTGTCATAAGAACTATCGGAGGAGGATCAAGTATCCACATTGCAAAGAAGCCTGCCACAGGGAGTATTAGGAGCTTGCACAGTGAAACGTAGTAGATACGGCGGTTTTGAAGGGCTTTCAAAACGTTGGTCTGTGCGGCTGTTGCACCTGCTATCACCATGGCGATAGGCGTGTTCATATCTGCTATGTACTGCAAAGCTGTTGCAGGAACTTTCGGCAGTCTGATATTTGTAAGATAGCAAATAAGACCGACCACAACGGCTATAACTGACGGTGAGATAAGGGCTTTCACAAGAGAAGAAAAGTCACGCTCGCCTTTCATTGTCATAAGTCCGTGCGTCCAGATAAGGACGTTGAAGAACGTAAGATACGCTGTAAGATACAAAACGCCCTCTGAGCCGTAAATGCCGTTTATAAGGGGTATGCACATGAATGCACAGTTTGAATATATTGACGAAACACGCTCCACCGCAAGGTCGGGAGTCTTTTTTCTTATAAGAACATAGGTGAGCAAGATAGTCACTGCATAGGATATCGCTGACAGCAGAAAAGACCACAGCAATCCATGCACAAGGCTCTTGTCATATTTTGACTGATAGGACATGAATATAAGCACAGGATTGATTATATTCAGTGCGAATGAGGACAACTGTTTTGTACCGTCCTTTGTGATTATCCCTTTTAAATAGCAAAATGCGCCTATAATAAGGATAATGAACATTATTATTATTTGGTTTCCGATTATCAGACCTGCTTCCATTTTTACTTCCTCTTTCACATATATTTTTCTTCTTTAGGTGTTCTTTCGTCAGAATACCCAAATATTATATCAGACTTTTGTGAAAAAAGCATGAACTCACAGTATACATTGATAGGTGATTTTTGTGTTTTTTATGTGCGTAAATAAGGTAAAATAGCAAATAACTCACCGATCTTTACGCTCTGCCTTATCTCTTGACATAAAAGTTTAAGGGGTGTATAATGTTAAGAGCAGTATTGTCTTGAAAAAGAAATATAGTACATGGTCTGAAAGGATATTTACATATGGACATAAAGAAAATATGTGCGGCTCTCTGCGCTTGCGTAGTATGCTTGTGTGCAGCGGGCTGTTCAAAGGATAGTAAGGACAGCTCTTCTGCCACAGAGAGCAAGGCGAACGTTTCAACAGCCGACAATGCCGACAGCGCAAAGTCTGAGGACAGCAAGGGTGACGAGAGTGATGCGGATAGCAAGGTATTGAACGAGCAGGGTGAGCTTATTAAAAAAACTGCAGCGATCTTTGACGGTGACTACACTCTGAAAACGACCTGCACAGAGGCCGACGGCTCAAAGCAGGAGGTAGTAAGAGCCAAAAAGGGCGGAAACATCTATCTGAAAGTCACATCGGACATAGGCACCAGCGGATTTATCTATGTTGACGGAGCAGGATATGATTACGATAACGTGACCGGTGTTTATCACAAGTCAGACGTGACGGAGCTTGACGGCGTTCTTGAAAGCATAGTCAAGCAAAACCTGCCGAGAACCTATGGTCATATAAACAGTGATGAGGCTGATGATTTCGATATTGAGGAGTACACTTATACGGGCGACACGTACATTACTGCTATCGACCTGTATTTTGATAAATCTGACGGAAGCTTAAAAAAATACACGCAGACCTTTACCATTGAAGGCTCAGATGATACAGTTTCAGAATACACTGTTGACGAGCTTTCGGGGGACGCTGACGACAGCCTGTTTGACGTATCTCAGGCGACAAGTCTTGTGGACTTTGACAGTATGTCAGAGGATCAGAGGCTTGGCTATTGTCAGGGTATCTTAAACAAAGCAGGCGTTACAACAGACGATCTCAGTGCAGGGGGATATCAGACGGACGATCTTAAGACCATATCCTATGACAGTTTTGTGAGCATTGTTTACACATACGGCTACAAGTCTGCACAGCAGTAAGTCAAAATGCACAATTTCAGCGTGGAGATTTGTTGAAAACGCAGGGCGGAAAATGCCCTCTCTATGCTTTACTTGTATGCGTTTTTTTGGTATAATTATAGGTGCGGTCGTTACCGCATAAAAACGTATGCTTACAAGAGGATATATATATAAATGAATATACTAAAGTTTTTGAAGCCGAAGGCTTGCGTGGATTTTGTCTATGATGACAACACAGCAAGGCAGGCTCTTGAGAAAATGAAAAATCACAGCTTTACCGCTGTGCCTGTTATCGACCGTGAGGGCAGATATGTAAAGACCCTTGCAGAGGGCGACTTTCTGTGGTTCATGCTCAATAATGGCATTCAGGATATGCGTGAGCTGGAAAAATATAAGATAAGCGAGATAACAAGGCGTGTTAGAATGAAACCCGTCTATGTTTATTCTACTATCGAGGATCTGATACTTCTTTCAATGGATCAGAACTTTGTGCCTGTTATTGATGACAGGGAAGTTTTTATAGGTATTGTGACGAGAAGAGATATACTTAAATATTGTCACGATACTCTTAACGAGTATGAAGCGAAATATGGTCATAAGGAAGAAAAAGAGGAGATAGGTGCAGTATAAGCACCAGGAAAGGAATTGTTGTAAAAATGAAGAGGACAAACAAAAAGGGCGGTGCAGCTATAGTTGCTGTGCTTATAGTTATAATGCTTGTGGCTGTTGGCTCGGCGGCACTGGTGGTGACAGGAAGATATACCATTCAGGCAAGCAAGGTGGCAGACGCAGTTGTTAAGGTGAACAGCAAACCTGAGGAAAGCTCTTCTGAGGAGGTTTCAGAGGTTGACGACCTTTCATCAGTTGTGGAAGAGCCTGTGAGCAATTATCCTGTGAAGTCTGCAAATTATCAGGATATAAATATAAAGGGTATGACAGCAAACTCAGCTATACTTGTTGACGCTGACACAAACGAGATAGTTGCAGGTTATAATTACGAGAAAAAGGTATATCCTGCTTCTCTTACAAAGATGCTTACGCTTCTTGTAGCCGCAGAGAATATTCAGGATATGGACGCTACATATAAGTTCACAAGCGATGATATCGACCCTCTTATCGAGGACAACGCATCAAGAGCAGGCTTTGAAGCCGGAGAAACTGTTACAATGAAAGACCTGCTTTATTCAGCTATCCTTGTGAGCGGTGCTGACGGCACAACAGGTCTTGCAAACGCAGTTGCAGGCTCAGAGGAGAAGTTCGTTGAGCTTATGAACGCTAAGATCCAGGAGCTTGGTCTTACTGGCACGAAGTTTGTGAATGCAAGCGGTCTGCACAACAAAAATCATTATTCCACAGTGCAGGATATCGCAGTTATCACAAAGGCGGCTATGGATAACGAAACTTGCCGTGAAGTGCTTACAGCAACAAAGTACACAACTTCAAAGACAAAACAGCACAAGGACGGTATCGAGCTTACAAGCATTGTTGCACAGAGAATTGAGGGCTACTATGTGGATTGTGACGGTGACGGCGAGGCTGACGACGGCATAAGCATCGAGGGCGGAAAGACAGGCTTTACCGACGAAGCAAAGTACACCCTTTCAACTATACTTGATGATAACGGACACACATATATTTGTGTTACAACAAAGTCTAAGGACGAGCTGAAGGCTGTTGAGGATCAGATAGCTATTTATGAAAAGTATCTGGGCGGCAAGGCTTCTGATAATAAAGACAAGGACAGCAAGACGGATACTGACACGTCTTCTGTTTCTGAGGTCGAGGATTAATTAGATAGGATAAAAAATAAATGCGGATATCGTGGAGGTATCCGCATTTTTGTATTTTATTTTGCAAATCAGTGTAGTCAGTGTAGGGGCGAACAGCGTTCGCCCGTCGAAGTGATAAAGCTATCGGTTTTACTATCCCTATGTAGCGTTTGTGTCAATTCGTGTAACATTGTATCAATTTTTATAGGGTTTTTACAAAAAGCGGGCGAACAATGTTCGCCCCTACATGGATTGACAGAATATATCATATCACACAAGCTTTTGTATCACGCCTATGACATTGGAAAGGTCATCACAGCAGGCATACAGAAGCTTTTTTGTTTCCTCGTCAGGCTGCGAAAGGTCGGGTATCATAACAGGCTTGCAACCTGCGGTGTGGGCGGAGCGTATGCCGTTTGGTGAGTCCTCGAGGGCAATGCACTCGCTAGGGTCAAGCTCCAGCTCCTTTGCGGCGGCGAGATAAATATCAGGGGCAGGCTTGCCGTTTTCTATCATGTTTCCGCAGATAAGCTTGTCAAATCTGTCAATGATATTTATAGAGCTGAGATACAGCGTGGTGCGCTGTAGGTCGGTGGCAGTGGCAACGGCTTTTTTCAGCCCTGTGCTGTCAAGATAGTCAAGAAGCTCATCAAGCCCCTTTTTCTTTTCTATGCCGTTTTGCCTGATAAACTCGTTCATAAGCTCGATACGCTTTCCACGAACTTTGTAGTAATCAAAATCCTCTCCGAAAATGCCTTTCAGATGTGGGATAGCATACTTCGCTGCAAGAGAGCGTATGCCCAGAACGTGTTCCTTTGTCATTGGATAGCCGTAATGATTCGCCGCCTCACACCAAAACCTTGTGAGCAGCTTTTCCGTATCTATCATTAGTCCGTCCATATCAAATATAACGCCTTTGAGCATTTTTTATCACGCCTTTCCAACTTGGTATCTGTTATTATATCACACTTTTGACAAGTTTTCAATAAAACTGCACAAATTAGAGGCGCGGAACATACATTCTATTGTGCATCTATATAATTTGTAATTAAAATTATATAATCCTATTGACAAATTATTAGAATGTGGTATAATAAGTACAGTGATAAAAGGCGACGCCATATGGGAACGCCTTAAAGAAAGGAATGAGAGCAAAGTGAACAAGAGCGTGTATAGTCTGGTGCTTGCAGACGATGTGGTGGAGGCTATCGACAGACTGGCATATTCCATGAATACCAGTCGTTCAAATCTGATAAATCAGATTTTGGCAGAGCGTGTCCAGCTTCTCACCCCTGAAAAAAGAATGCGTGAGATATTCGCTAAAATAGAACAGCTTATGGACAGCAGGTTTCAGACCCTTAATCAGCCCTCTGACGCTATGATGTCTATAAAAAGTCCTTTGAGATATAAATATAAGCCGACCATACGATACAGCATAGAGCTGAGCCGAGATTTTCACGGAAAGGTGGGTAGGCTGAAAGTATCTTTCAGAACTCAGAGCACACAGCTCATTTCAATGCTTGACAGCTTTTTTAAGCTGTGGGCAAGGCTCGAAGAAAAATATCTTTCGTATCTTTTCACTACTGGCGTGCCTTATGAAACAGCCGAGGGCAGATTTACAAGAGATTTTTACGCACCGCCTCAGTCGGAGCTGACCGACGAGGATATAGCGAACGCTATCGGTGATTATATAAGCTGTATGGACAGCTGTATTCAGCTTTACTTTGACAACGCCGCAGAACCTGAAACGGCGGCAAGAAAGGTATCTGAAATGTATGAAAGATATCTGAAAAAAGGCGTTGTCGTTCTTTAAACGGTGGGCGGAGCATTCCGCCTGCTGTGAGCATATATCTTTTTAAGATGATAAGGGAGGTAATTTTATGAACGCTCAGAAATTGACACAGAAATCATTGGAAGCTTTGCAGGAAGCGCAGAGCATTGCCTCAAGAAACTCAAATCAGGCTGTTGACCAGCAGCACCTTATGCTGGCTTTGCTTTCACAGGAAAACGGTCTTGTGCCGCAGCTTTTTGTAAAAATGGATATCGCCCCTGAAAATATAGAGGCGGCTCTTACAAGAGCAGTTGACGATATACCTAAGGTACAGGTAGGCGGACGTGCGCAGGACTCTGTATACATTTCAAGCGACCTTGACAAGGCTTTTGCGGAAGCCGAGTCGGAAGCTTCAAGAATGAAGGACGAATACGTTTCAGTTGAACATCTTGTTATGGGCATAATGGACAGTCCTAACAGCACAGTAAAAGAGATCTTCAAGACCTTTGGGGTAACAAAAACAAAGTTTCTGAAAGTTCTTCAAGCTGTAAGAGGAAACGCTCAGGTAACGAGCCAGAACCCTGAGGAAACATATGACGTGCTGAAAAAGTACGGTCAGGATCTTGTGGAGCTTGCAAGACAGAACAAGCTTGACCCTGTTATCGGCAGAGACAGTGAGATAAGAAACGTTATAAGGATACTTTCAAGAAAAACAAAGAACAATCCTTGCCTTATTGGTGAGCCTGGCGTTGGTAAGACCGCCATTGCAGAGGGTCTTGCTCAGCGTATCGTCAGCGGAGATGTTCCTGATAGTCTGAAAGACAGACAGGTGTTCTCACTTGATATGGGTGCGCTTATCGCAGGCGCAAAATACAGAGGCGAGTTTGAGGAAAGATTCAAGGCAGTCGTTGAGGAGATAAAGAAGTCTGAGGGCAGGATAATCCTCTTTATAGATGAGCTGCACAACATTGTCGGTGCAGGCAAGTCAGACGGTGCAATGGACGCAGGCAACTTGCTGAAACCTATGCTTGCAAGGGGCGAACTCCATTGTATTGGTGCAACGACTCTTAACGAGTACCGTCAGTATATCGAAAAGGACGCCGCTCTTGAAAGACGTTTCCAGCCTGTTATGGTTGACGAGCCGACAGTTGAGGACACTATCTCTATACTCCGTGGTCTGAAAGAAAGATACGAAGTATTCCACGGCGTAAAAATTCAGGATCAGGCGCTTATTGCGGCGGCTGTTCTTTCAAACAGATATATCACAGACAGATTTCTCCCTGATAAGGCTATCGACCTTGTGGACGAAGCCTGCGCACTCATCAGAACGGAAATGGACTCAATGCCTACAGAGCTTGATGAGATAAGACGTAAGATACTCCAGCACGAGATAGAGGAAACTGTCCTTAAAAAGGAAACTGATAAGCTTGCAGTTGAACATCTCCATGAGGTGCAGAAAGAGCTTTCAGAAATGCGTGAGCAGTTCAATGAAATGAAAGCTAAATGGGAGAATGAGAAGTCTGCTATCTCTAAGGTGCAGAAGCTCCGTGAGGATATCGAGCAATGCTCAAAGGATATCGAGAGAGCAGAGCGTGAATATGACCTTAACAAGCTTGCAGAGCTGAAATACGGCAGAATGGCTGACTTGCAGAAGCAGCTTGCCGAGGAAGAAGAAAAGGCAGAGAAGTCAAAGACAAAGAACACTCTGCTAAGAGATAAGGTAACAGAGGAAGAGATCGCAAGGATAATCTGCCGCTGGACAGGTATCCCTGTTGCAAAGCTTATGGAGGGCGAGCGTGAGAAGCTTCTCCACCTGCCTGATATCCTCCACGAGAGAGTTATCGGTCAGGACGAAGCCGTTGAGCGTGTGTCTGAGGCTATCATGAGATCTCGTGCCGGTATCGCAAATCCAAATCAGCCGATAGGTTCGTTCCTGTTCCTTGGCCCTACTGGCGTTGGTAAAACAGAGCTTGCAAAAACTCTTGCGCAGGCATTGTTTGACGACGAGAACAATATCGTTCGTATAGATATGTCGGAGTACATGGAGAAATTCAGCGTAAGCCGTCTTATCGGAGCGCCTCCGGGATATGTTGGCTATGAGGAGGGCGGTCAGCTCACCGAGGCTGTAAGAAGAAAGCCTTATTCAGTAGTTCTTCTTGACGAGATCGAAAAGGCTCACCCTGACGTTTTCAATATCCTTTTGCAGGTGCTTGACGACGGACGTATCACAGATTCACAGGGCAGAACGGTTGACTTCAAGAACACTATCATAATCCTTACTTCAAACCTTGGTTCTCCTTATATCCTTGAGGGCATCACACCTGAGGGCGAGATATCTCAGGAAGCAAGGGACAAGGTGGACGCTCTGCTGAAACAGCAGTTCAGACCTGAGTTTCTTAACAGACTTGACGATATAATCTACTACAAGCCTCTTATGAAGACAGAGATATACAAGATCGTTGATCTTATGCTTGCAGAGCTTGGCAAGCGCCTTGAAGACAAGAGACTCAGCATAGAGGTGACAGACGCCGCTAAGGAAGCTATCGTAAATCAGGGCTACGATCAGAACTTCGGTGCAAGACCTCTCAAGAGGTTTATCCAAAGACGTATCGAAACTCTTATTGCAAAGAAGATCATTGCAGACGAGCTTGAGCCTGATTCTATCTTGCAGGTAGATTATGACAAGGACTTCGTTGTGAACGTTATCTATAATACTGTTACAGAAGAGTGATAGTGTTATGCCGAAGGGCAGCTCCGGGAGGGGCTGCCCTTTTTTGTGGAAAAAGAAGGTTTTAATTTATTTTAGGTTAATAATAAAAGAATTATCTTGTTAATGTTTTGGTAAGATATACTGTTTGTAAACAAAAAAGAACAGTTTATTTTGTGAATTATTCTAGGCTATTTTGCTTGCAAATGAGGTACATATATGCTAAAATATTAATATCGTGAAATATGTGATCTGATAAGGGGAATTAATATTTATGAAAGCAAATTTTTCTGATACGAATGATTTTGTTCAGAGCATGAACAGAGGAAAGCGCAAAAAGAAGATAGCGTTGCTGGTGCTGTGTATAGTGCTTGCGTTCCTTGTGGCTGCCTGTGTTGTCGTGGGTCTGAAAATAAGGGAAAATAACCGTATCGCCATGGCGAAATCGGTCATAACAAAGCTTGATATAAGCACTACCTTCAAGGAGTCGGAGTTTTCTGACGATCAGGACTGGGACGGTGACGGCATAAAGAATGCCGATGAGGTACGTCATGGCACTAACCTTCAAAGCGAGGATACTGACAATGACGGAATAAGCGACGGCGATGAGATAAAGCTAGGCACGAACCCTATTGAAGCCGATACTGACGGCGACGGTCTTCTTGACGGCTATGAGCTTATGGCAGGCACAAATCCGAGAGAGTCAAAGTCTGACGGAAAGACCAATGATGCTGAAAGAGAGCTTACAGTGGAAAAAAATGCAGGGGACTGCCGCCTTGAAATAAAGGGCGACGCAAACGCTGCCAGTGCGACCCTCGTTGAGCTTGACCTCTTTGGTATCTCATCAAATGCAAGTATCGTCACAAAGGCTTATGACGCTTATTCTGACTATAAGTTCAACTCGGCAAAGATAACTTTTGATATCGACTCTGCAAAGCTAAGTAAAATGGGATATTCATTTGATGACCTTACAGTGCTGAGATTTGATTCACGCTCGACCCTTTACACAAAGGTGGATTCAAAGGCAGACAAGAGCAAAAAGACAGTTTCTGCTTCTCTTACAGAGCTTGGCACTTATGTGGTAGGCGTTGAGAAAACTGTAAACGATGAAGCCACAACAAGGATCTGCTTCCTCGTTGATAACTCCGGCTCTATGTATCCAAAGGAGCAGTGTGTAACTTCTTCTGAGAATGATGTTGACTTCAAGCGTCTTGAATTTGCAAAGAATCTTATCGACAAGTTTGAGAGCCACTATCAGGTCGGCATTTGCAAGTTCACAGGAAGCTACAAAAAGATGGTAGACTTCACTGATGATAAGACGAAGCTTACGGAAGCTCTTGATAAGATAAAGTCTGAGAAAGAGATATTTAACGGCACTCACAGCCAGACGGCTCTTAAAAAGTGCATGGACGAGTTCAAGGCAACTTCCGGTGGAAAATACAGAAATATCATCGTGATGCTCACAGACGGCGAGTCTGACGAGTTTAATCCTGCAAGCGTTTCAAGCCTTGCAAATACTGCAAAGGATAAGGACATAATCGTTCTCACAGTTGGTCTTGGCAGAGATGTTGACAGAGATTGGCTTCAGGAGCTTGCTTATTCCACAGGCGGAAAGTATTACTCAGCGTCCGACGCAAACGCCCTCAATGACGTTTACAAGCAGATAGTTACTACACTGAACTATGATATCGTTACATACACAAACGCTGATGATAACGTAAGAGGTTATTCACTTTACAACACAGGCTTTGACCCAAAGGTGAACGGCTTCTCATTCAAGAATTTCAGAACAACAACTACCGCAAGTGTTGACTTCGGCATGGCTGTTATGGCAAGAGATTGGTATCTCGGAAATGTAAAGACTTCTCTTGGGGATATCGCTCCGTCAGATAAGAGCGACATAAAGGTGAATGCCGCAGGCTATGACATAAGCGGAACAGATTTTGGTAAACAGTATGACGAAAGAGTGCCGCTTAGCAAGATAACCTCAGACCTTTTTGCGGGCACATATTCAGACGTTACAAAGTATCTCGACTATTCCTGCACAGGGGATATTCTCACCCTTAATGATGACTATAAGTATGACAGCAAGAACAAGGGCTGGGTAAAGGACGTTACGAAAATATCAGGCGGCAATCTCCGCTGGAAAAAGGTAGAACTGCTTGATATGGATATAGCAAACGGCATTGAAAAAATAAAGGGTGGCTATTCCTCAAATGACGCAGAGTTCGCAAAGGCACTCTACAGACTTAACACCCTCCAGTGGGACGATTCTTCGTCAGAGTATAACCTTAACAACGACAGTAAGGGCTTTGAAAAGCTTGAAGACCAGCTCAGCCTTGGCATACCAGTTGTTACAACTATAGACGATACTCATACAGTGAACGCTATCGGACTTATTCAGGATTCTGATTGCCACAGAAAATATATCCTTCAGATATATGACAACAACTATCCTGGGGAAACAAAACAGCTTTATATCCAGAAGCTTCCGAAGTGCAAGCTCAAGATAGACAGCAATGGCAAGGCGACAGTTGTTGGCACAACGTTTGAGTATTCCGCAACATATGAGGGCAAGCAGGTCGGCATAGAATTTTCTGACGTGACAGCTCATTAATAAGAACAAAAAAACGGAACGGCTTTGACCGCTCCGTTTTTTGTTAGATAGTTTGTCAGGATTATTTGATATAGTATACCCAATTGTCTTTTCTCTTGAGGCACTCGGGATATTCACCCTCAGTGTAGCCGAGTGCGCAGTGACCGATGCCCTCGTATTCGCCCTCGATGCCAAGGCTGCGGAGGATCTCCTTGCCTTCTTCGGACTCAAATTCTTCCTTTGCACGATGTATCCAGCAGCTTCCAACGCCCTCGTTGTGAGCGGCAAGCATAAGATTTCCCATAACAAGACTTCCGTCATAAATGTAAGTCGGGCAGGATTTGTCAGCTAGTACAATAAGAATAACAGGCGCACCATAGAACGGGTCGAAGCCCTCATCCCAGCCGCCTATCTTTCTGTTCATCTCAGAAATTTTGTCACGCATTTCCTTGTTGGTGACAGCAATGATAATAGGTGACTGCAAGTTTCTTCCTGTGGCGGAATAAGTTCCTGCTATTATGATGCGGTCGAGAACGTCCTGCGGTATCATGTCAGGCTTGTATTTTCGTACACTTCTTCTGGTTTTCATAAGTTCGAGCAGATCTTTCATAAAACAGCCTCCTTTGTAGGTTTGATAGTTGATTGCTTATAATTTGATTTTAGCACAGTTTGTGGAGAATGTCAACGGCTGTTTAAGTGAGGAACGAAGTTAAGTGAGGAGCGGTTTAAGTGAGGAGTGAGGAGTGAGGAGTGAGGAATGACAGCGTCGCTCCCCTACATGGTTTGAAAAATGCAAAAATAGTATGGTGGATAACGCAGGCTTTGCAAACAAGAAGCAGGCGACCAGCGGTCACCTCTACAAAAAATTTATCGCCGACAGGCGATGCCATAATTCCTCATTCCTCACTCCTCATTCTACAAACGCCGCTTTCTTCATAAAAAATCTCTTGCAATTTAAGCGATACTGTGCTATACTAACAAGGTATGTTTAAAAATGCAATGAAATATGGAGGAATAATTTTGGGTAAGCTTGAAGATGAGATCAAACGCCGCCGTACTTTTGCGATAATTTCCCACCCTGACGCAGGTAAAACAACTCTTACGGAAAAATTTCTGCTCTATGGTGGTGCGATAGCACAGGCAGGTGCTGTAAAAGGTAAAAAGAACTCCCGCCATGCTGTTTCAGACTGGATGGAAATAGAAAAACAAAGAGGTATCTCTGTTACTTCTTCTGTTATGCAGTTTCAGTATAAAAATTATTGTATAAATATCCTGGATACTCCTGGACATCAGGACTTCTCTGAGGATACCTACCGTACTCTTATGGCTGCAGACTCAGCCGTAATGGTAATAGACGCTTCAAAGGGTGTGGAAAATCAGACCAGAAAGCTTTTCAAGGTCTGCGTTATGCGCCATATCCCTATATTTACTTTCGTAAATAAAATGGATCGTGAGTCCAGAAATCCTTTCGATCTTATGGAGCAGATAGAGTCTGAGCTTGGTATCCAGACCTATCCTGTGAACTGGCCTATCGGCTCAGGCAAAGAGTTTAAAGGCGTTTATGACAGAGATAAAAAGCATATAATCTCTTTTGAGGCGAGCGGTGGACAGCATCAGGTGGCAGCTACAGAAGTCGACCTCTCCGACCCGTCACTTGACAGCCTTATCGGCGAGGATCTTCACTCAACTCTCTGCGATGATATCGAGCTTCTCGATGGCGCAAGCTATGAGTTCGATATCGAAAAGGTGAGAAAAGGTGAGCTTTCGCCTGTGTTCTTTGGCTCTGCTCTTACAAACTTCGGTGTCGAGCCGTTTTTGGAAAACTTCCTAGAAATGACAACTTCTCCTACTCCGAGAAATTCTTCTGCCGGTATCATAGATCCGTTCGACCCTGAGTTCTCGGCTTTCGTATTCAAGATACAAGCTAATATGAACAAGGCTCACCGTGACCGTATCACTTTCCTGCGTATCTGCTCAGGCAAGTTCGATAAGGATATGGAAGTTCTCCATGTTCAGGGCAATAAAAAGCTCAGACTTTCTCAGCCTCAGCAGATAATGGCTCAGGAAAGAGAGATAATCGACGAAGCCTATGCAGGAGATATAATCGGTGTGTTTGACCCGGGTATCTTCGCTATCGGTGATACGATTTGCTCGCCAAAGAAAAAGTTCGAGTTCGAGTCTATCCCGACCTTTGCACCTGAGCATTTTATGAGAGTCCGTCAGAAGGATACCCTCAAAAGAAAGCAGTTCGTAAAGGGTACAACACAGATCGCACAAGAGGGTGCGATACAGATATTCCATGAGCCTGACAGCGGTATGGAAGAAGTTATCGTGGGCGTTGTGGGCGTTCTTCAGCTTGAAGTTTTTGAATACAGAATGAAAAATGAGTACAACGTTGACCTCTTCAAAGAGGGTCTGCCTTATTCTTATATCCGCTGGATAGATAACAAGGATATCGACCCTAAGACATTGAAGCTTTCAAGTGACACAAAGCTTGTCAAGGACTTCCGTGACAACTATCTGCTTCTTTTCACAAGCGAGTGGAATATCCGCTGGGCGCTTGAAAGAAACGAGGGTCTTGAGCTTTCAGAATTTAACAGAGGCGACCTGCAATAATACAATATTGCTAAATACCCTTTCCTAAAAAGTGATAAACTGACCAAAGTGTGTGCTTCGGTCAGTTTTTTTCTTGACTTTTTATTTGATATATGTTATATATAAAGTAGATATATGTATGAAATATTAAGTAGGTATATGTATGAAAACTATTTTTGTGGGGTGATATGTATGATAAAAAAGATAAGTGCGGCGGCGCTTGCGGTCATTATGTCAGCGAGCATGATGTTCACTACAGCTTCGGCAGACGCTTCCTATGTTCTTGATAAGGACGCAGGAGAAGACTTCATCAATTTCATAGACGGCAAGCTGCCTGATATTTTAAAGAGTATGGACAGTGTTGCAGACGGCGATAAAACCTACTTCGACTATGGCTCATGGTTCATGGATCTGGATTATGACGGTGTGCCTGAGTTTATAATAGGCGGCGAAATGGCTGACGGCGACAGACATTATTCTATTCTTACCAAGGACGGCAAGGAGATAAAGATAGATGACACTGTTGCAAACGGACAGTATTTTCCGGGATTTATGGGCTTTGATTATATGCCTTACAGAGATCTTTATACAGGGGAGGTATCATATTTTTCAAGTAACGATAAGATAAAAACTATGACCTTTGACCCTGAAAAAGGCGTTACTGAAAAGGAGCTTTGCTCGGAAGAATACGATTTGGAAACTGACAGCACTGTTTACAAAACAGACGGCAAAGAGGTCAGCGAGAGCGAGTATTATAACTATAAATCCACCCTCAGCAGATTTATCCCTCTTGAAGTGGAAAATACAGAGCTGACATCAGATGAAACTGCAAAGGCTGACGCTGATAAGCTTCTGGAAATGTATAACGAGTATAACTGCGTTGTCATGACGGCGGAGAACAAAAAGGACGATATGACAAGCGTAATAGTCGAGATGAACGATCTTCTTAAAGAGATGATGGTTGACGTTCCTTCTGAAATTGCTGATGATGTTGATTGGAGCTATAACAGTTGGTTTGAGGATTTAAACTTTGACGGCGTTCCTGACTTTGTTATCGGCGGTATTGCAGACCTCTTAGATGAAGGTACTGCTTTAAGACTTTATGACGTTATCGGTATGGGCAATGCAGGCTTTTTGGCGGATACCAATGTGTCGAACGACCATGGCGATGGTGAGAACGGCTTCGGCTTCAAGCCTTATGTAAACAAGCAAACTGGCGAAAAAACATACCTCTCAGAGGATAGATATACAGAGGACGGCAAGGAGCATTACGCAGTGAGAAAGCTTTTTGGCTGTCTTGGTGAATGTCTCACCGCTGATATCTGCACCGCAGAATATGACAGCAAAAAAGGCGTGACTTCATACACTATCGAGGGAAAGGAAGCCACATCAGAGGAGTTTCAGGCGTATCTTGCAAAACTTAACAGCGACTATGATGAGCTTTCTGTAACAATAAGCACCATGGGCGAAAACAAAGTCCCTAATAATGAAGGCACCCTTGCAGAGTCATATGACGAGTATAAGCTTGGGGACGTTGTGGGCGGAGCAAGCTTTACATATGTAGAAAAGAAGAACACTTCAAATGATATTTCTAACCCTGACAAAACAGCAGGCTCTCAGGCTTCAAAGAATTATAATACCGATTCGTCAACAAATCCGTCAACAGGTGCGGCGGCAGGCGTTACAGCCGCAATAATAGCCGCTGGAGCAGGTTTGGCGATATGTGCAAAGCGTAAAAAGAAATAGTCTTTTCAGCCTAATATATGCAGAGGTGAACAACGTTCACCCGTATATTGGCATATTATCTGCGTGCTGAATATTTTATCACCGTACCCTCTCGTGGTGCGGTGATTTTTTTGCATAAGCCGTCCTTTGTCCGCATAACTTGTACAAAGGACAAAAACTAGGAGGGCGGATATATGTTCAGAAGATTGCAGAATATTTTGTGCTGCGTGGTGATAGCAGGCTTTGCGGCAGTGTGCTGGTATGGCAAAAACAACGGTGAAGCCGTCATGACAGGTGGGGCGGTGAAAACGACCATGGATAAGCCTGTGGTGGTCATCGACCCAGGTCACGGTGGTATTGACGGAGGCTGTGTATCCGTTGACGGCACGCCTGAAAAGGGGATAAACCTTGCGGTGGCGGAAAGCCTCCGTGACGGTCTGAAGCTTCTCGGCTATGATGTTGTTTGCACCCGTGAAAGCGATATATCTATCTATGACAAAGGCACAGAGGGGCTTGGGGAGCAGAAAAAGTCCGATATGAAAAACCGCCTTGCCATATTCTCGAAATATTCCGACGGCATATCAGTTTCCATACACCAAAATCAGTTTACCGACAGCCGCTACAGCGGTGCGCAGATGTTCTATTCTAAAGACAATGCCGAGGGTGAAAAGCTTGCGGGAGTGATGCAAAAGCAGTTCGTTTCCCTTTTACAGCCCGACAATACCAGAGAAACTAAGCCGGTAGGCGACGAGCTTTATCTACTTAATAATACCAAAAATCCTGCGGTTATGATAGAGTGCGGTTTTCTTTCAAACCCTGAGGAGGCTCAGAAATTGGAGAATGAGGACTATCAGCGTCAGGTGGCATTTACAGTGCTGACAGGTATCAGCGAATACAGGCTAATGCAGAAATAGTCCATTGGTGCGGCGGCAGTGAGAAAACACTGTCCGTCGTTTTTTGTTTGTAAAACGTTACATAAATTGCTTGACTTTTAAAAGGGGATATTGTATAATATAATAGTGTATTTATAGCATAGTATATTTTTTAACTTTTTCCTGTCATAAATTCTGGCTGGAGAATAAATAAAGGTGGATTGAAACATGGGATTATTTGATAAAATATTCGGCAACTATTCTAAAAAAGAGCTTGCCAAGATCGAGCCTATAAAGAATAAGGTACTCGAGCTTGAAAGTAAGTATGCCGATATGTCTGACGAGGAGCTGGGCGGACAGACTGCCATTCTGAGGGGCAAGCTGGACGAGCTTTCAACTCTTGATGACGTTCTTCCTGACGCTCTTGCGGTTTGCCGTGAAGCTGCGTTCAGAGTGCTTGGCAAAAAGCCTTACCCTGTTCAGATAATCGGTGCTATCGTTCTTCATCAGGGACGTATCGCCGAAATGAAAACAGGTGAAGGTAAAACTCTCGTTGCTTGTCTGGCGGCTTATGCTAACTCCCTTACAGGAAATGGCGTTCACGTTGTAACAGTAAACGACTATCTTGCTAAGTTCCAGTCTGAGGAAATGGGCAAGGTGTTCCACTTCCTGAACACTTCTATCGGCGTTGTGCTTACGGGCATGAACAAGGAGCAGAAGAGGGAAGCTTATAACGCCGATATTACATATGGTACAAATAACGAGTTCGGATTTGATTACCTCCGTGACAACATGGTCATCTATAAGAAAGATAAGGTTCAGAGAGAGCACGCTTTCGCTATCGTGGACGAGGTGGACTCTATCCTCATAGACGAAGCAAGAACTCCGCTTATCATTTCAGGTCAGGGCGACAAGTCAACAAAACTTTATTCACTTGCCGACAGATTTGCAAAGACCCTGAAACCTGTTACAGTTGTTGAAATGGACGATAAGGCAGATAACGACCTTCTGGACGGCGACTATATCATCGACGAAAAGGCTAAGACCGCAACTCTTACAAAGAGCGGTGTTAAGAAAGCAGAAAAGGCGTTCAACGTTATAAACCTTATGGACGCTGATAATATGACCCTTGCTCATCACATCAATCAGGCTATCAAGGCAAACGGCGTTATGAAAAAGGATATCGACTACGTTGTTAAGGACGGAGAAGTTCTTATCGTAGACGAGTTCACAGGCCGTATCATGCAGGGCAGACGTTTCAATGACGGTCTGCATCAGGCTATCGAAGCAAAAGAGGGCGTTGAGATAGCAAGAGAGTCAAAGACTATCGCTACTATCACATATCAGAACTACTTCCGTCTTTATGGCAAGCTGTCAGGTATGACAGGTACTGCCCTTACTGAGGAGGACGAGTTCAGAGAGATCTATAAGCTCGACGTTATCGAGATACCAACAAACAAGCCTGTTATCAGAATTGACCACCCAGACGTTGTTTTCAAAACGGAAAAGGGCAAGTTCAATGCCGTTATCGAGCAGGTGATAGAGTGCCATAAAAAGGGACAGCCTGTCCTCGTTGGTACAGTTTCCGTTGAGAAGTCAGAGTATCTTTCAAGACTGCTGAAAAATAAGGGCATCAAGCATGAAGTGCTTAACGCTAAGCACCATGACCGTGAGGCTATGATAGTTGCACAGGCAGGTAAATACGGTGCTGTTACTATCGCTACCAACATGGCAGGACGTGGTACTGATATCATGCTTGGCGGTAATGCTGAGTATAAGTCCCTTGCAGACCTCCAGAAAATGGGCTATTCTGAGGAAGTGGCTGTCGAGGCAGCAGGCTTCTCAAATACTCAGGACGAGGAAGTTCTGGCTGCAAGAGCAGAGTATAAGAAACTCTATGCAAAGTATTCAGAAGAGGTAAAGGAGCTTGCAGAAAAGGTTAGAGAAGCAGGTGGACTTTATATCATCGGTACAGAAAGACACGAGTCAAGACGTATCGACAATCAGCTCAGAGGACGTTCAGGCCGTCAGGGCGACCCGGGCGAAAGCACATTCTTCCTCTCACTTGAAGACGACCTTATGAGAATTTTCGGCGGCGAGAGAATAACAGCTATGATGGACACTCTCAAAGTTGACGAGAATACTCCAATACAGTCAAAAATGCTCACAGGTGTTATCGAGTCCTCACAGAAGAAGATTGAGGGCAGAAACTTCAACATCAGAAAGAACGTCCTTAACTACGACGACGTTATGAACACACAGCGTGAGATAATCTATAAGCAAAGACAGCAGGTGCTTGACGGAGAGGATCTCCATGAAAATATCCTCGGCATGATAAAGGAGTTTGTTGAGGATTCTGTAAATATGTATATCACTGACGAGGACGTTCAGGATAACTGGAACCTGCAGGGTCTTAAGGACAGACTTATGGGCATAATCACAGTTGAGGACGACTTCAACTATACCCCACAGGAGCTTGACGAGATAACAAAGAAGGATATCGTTGACCTCCTTGAAGACAGAGCTTTGAAGATATACGCAAAGCGTGAGGAAGACCTTGGTCAGGAACTTCTCCATGAGATAGAGAGAGTTGTTTTGCTTAAAGTTGTGGATACAAAGTGGATGGCACATATCGACGATATGGACGAGCTGAAAAAGGGTATCGGTCTGCGTTCATACGGTCAGAAGAACCCAGTAGTCGAGTATCGTATGGAAGGTATGGATATGTTCGACGATATGGTAGCTTCTATCCGTGAAGATACTGTAAGAATGTTGTTCACCATTCAGGTAAGGAAGAACAGCGCCGCTCCAAAGAGAGAGGACGTTCTCAAGCCGGGCGAGCATCATAACATGACCGTAAGAAAGGCTAAGAAGCCGGGCAGGAACGATCTTTGCCCATGCGGAAGCGGCAAGAAGTATAAGAACTGCTGCGGTGCTGGAAACGGTGTACAGGCTGACGAAGCCGAGCAGGCAGAGAATAGCTCTGACAGCTCTGAGAAATAAAAACAATATGCAGGACGGTGAAAACAGCCGTCCTGTTTTGGATATAAGAATAATAGGAGTGTAGTGAAATGTCAACAGCATTTAAAAGCGCAGATATACTTCTGCCTAAGAACGCCGATATGTCAAAATGGGCAGTAGTTGCCTGCGACCAGTATACCTCTGAGCCTGAGTATTGGGCTGACGTGGAAAAGATAACAGAGGGTGCAAAAAGCGCACTTAACCTTATCCTGCCTGAGGTCTATCTGGAGGACGATAACGTTGATGAAAGAATAGCCGACATACATAAGAATATGGACAGCTATATCAGCGAGGGCGTTTTTGAAGAGTATAAGGACGCTATGATATACGTTGAAAGAACACAGTCTGACGGAAAGGTCAGAGCAGGCATTGTTGGCGCTATCGACCTTGAAGAGTATGACTACCGCAAAGGCTCGAAGTCTGCCGTAAGAGCAACAGAAGCCACAGTTGTGGAGAGAATACCGCCTAGAATAAAGGTAAGACGTGGCGCACCTGTTGAGCTGCCGCATATCATGATACTCGTTGACGATACAGAAAAAAACGTTGTTGAGCCGATTGAAGCCCACAAGGGAGAAATGAAAAAGCTCTATGACTTTGACCTTATGAAAAAGGGTGGTCATATCGCAGGCTATCTTATTGAAAAGCCTATGCAGGAAAAGATAATAGCCGCACTTGAAAAGCTTGGTGATATCGACGCTTTCAATACAAAGTATGGTCTTAAGGAAACTTCACCTCTTGTCTACGCAATGGGCGACGGCAACCATTCTCTTGCTACTGCAAAGGAATTTTACGAGGAGCAGAAGAGAGAGAACCCTGATAAGGACATGAGCAATGCTCTTTGCAGATATGCCCTTGTGGAGATAGTGAATCTCCATTCGCCTGCACTTGAATTTGAAGCTATCCATAGGATAGTTACAGATGTTGACACAAAGGCTCTTATGAGCGAAATGACAGCGGCTCTTGAGCTTTCTGAGGAAAAGGCAGAGCAGGCAATAGTTGTCTGCGACAATGGCACGGAAAAGACGCTCTATATACATAAGCCGACTTCAAAGCTCACTGTCGGCTCATTGCAGAATTTCCTTGACAGCTATATCAAGGAAAAAGGGGGCAAGGTGGACTATATCCATGGTGCAGAGGTCATAAGAGAGCTTTCCGCAAAGGAAAATTCCATAGGCTTTATGCTCCCTGATATGGGCAAGGAAGAGCTTTTCCCTACAGTTATAGTTGACGGCGCACTGCCAAGAAAAACGTTCTCCATGGGTCATGCCGAGGATAAGAGATTTTATGTTGAGGCAAGGAAAATATTGAAATAGAAATATTAAAGAAATATTGAAATAGAAAAATCGTAGACAATATATTTTAAAAGGAGTTTTTACGATGATAATTGAAGAAGTCAAAAAGGAACTTACAGGACATATCATTCCCTTCTGGAACAAGCTGAGAGATGATGAGAACGGTGGATTTTACGGCTTTATGAGCTATGACCTTAAGCTGGATAAGCAGGCTGATAAGGGCGTTATCCTTCACGCAAGAATACTTTGGTTCTATTCAAAAGCGTATATCACTCTGGGCGATAAGACACTTCTTGACAACGCACGCCACGCTTACGAGTTTATCAAAAATCACTGCATCGACTATGAGTACGGCGGAGTTTATTGGATGATGAACTATAAGGGCGAGCCTGCCGACACTATGAAGCATACATACAACATCGCATTTGCTATCTATGCACTGTCGTGCTACTATAACGCAAGCGGAGATAAAGAAGCTCTGGAGCTTGCATATAAGCTTTTCCACGACATCGAGAACAACACTCTCGATGAGTATGGCTACAGAGAAGCTTTTGACAGACAGTGGAACCTGGTATCAAATGACGCTCTTTCTGAGAATGGCTTGCATGCTGACAAGACAATGAACGCTATCCTCCACCTTATCGAGGCTTATACCGAGCTTTATAAGGCAGACCACAACGAGGAAGTTGCTAAAAGGCTTAAATTCCAGCTTGGTCAGATGAGAGATATTGTTTATACTTCTGAAACAAACGCTCTGAAAGTTTTCTTTGACACAAAGTTCGACCTTGTGGGAGATATCCATTCATTTGGTCACGATATCGAAGCAACATGGCTCATGGATCTTGCCTGCGATACTCTTGGCGACGAGGAGCTTAAAAAGCAGTTTGCTGAAATGGATCTTAAAATTTCTCATAACATTCAGAACATCGCACTTGATAACGGCGCACTGAACAACGAGCGTGAGAACGATAAGATAGATAAGAAGCGTGTATGGTGGGTAGAAGCCGAGTCTGTTGTTGGCTTCATCAACGCTTATCAGCACAGCGGAGAAAAGAAGTTCCTTGAAAGTGCAAGAAGCGTTTGGGAGTATATCAAGGCTGAGATAATCGACAAGAGAGAAGGCTCAGAATGGTATGCCGAGGTTTCCTATGACCATAAGCCGCATGACTGGAAAGAGATAGTCGGCCCATGGAAATGCCCTTATCATAACGGCAGAATGTGCATGGAAGTCATCAACAGAGGCGTGGACTTCTGATGTTCAGGTATGAAACACACCTGCATACCGCCGAGGGAAGCGGCTGTGCCTCTGCAAGCGGAGCAGAGCAGGCAAGGCGTTATAAAGCCCTAGGCTATGACGGGATCATCGTCACCGATCACTTTTTCAACGGCAACTGTGCTGTCACCAACTTTGACAGTTGGGAGGACAGAGTGAACAAGTTCTGCAAGGGTTATGAGAATGCCAAAGAAGAGGGTGACAAGATAGGTCTGAAAGTGTTTTTCGGTCTGGAGTATTCCTATTTCGGTGCAGACCTTTTAACCTATGGTACCGACAAGGACTTTCTTCTTGCCAATGATAACATCAGTGATATAAGCTTTTATCAGTTTGCCGACAGAGTGCATAAAGCAGGGGGAGTGTTAGTCCATGCCCACCCTTTTCGTGAGGCGGATTGGTATATCCATGAAATAAAGCTCCTGCCGAAATGGATAGACGGAGTAGAGGTATACAACAGCGGCAACGGCAAGGAGATATACAACGACCGTGCGAAATGGTATGCCGAACAGTTCGGCTTCAAGCAAACAGGCGGTACGGACAACCACCACCTGTGGGTAGAGGACAGCCGTATCAGCGGTGTTGCAACTGACGAGCCTATCAATTCCATAGAAGATTATATCACCTCGCTTAGAGAGGGTAAACTGGAGGTCATAGTGCCGCCAAAGCCTGCGGAGGGATAAATAAAAAGATAACAGGCAGTACCAAGATAGGTGCTGCCTGTTGCTATTTGCTCGATTTTTTTCCGTTGCATTTTGAACACAAAACTTGCAGATTTGATTCGACTGTTTTTCCGCCTTTAGCTATAGGTACAATATGGTCAATGTGTAAACCAACACCGTCAGGCATATATTTGCCACATATCTGACAGGTGTAATTATCTCTTTTAGCAATTTGTTCTCGGAGTTTTTTAGTCATAAGCTTTCTCTGATTTTTTGTATTATATTCTTGAAGTGTGCATTCGAAGCCTATTCCCTTTAACTTGTTGTATCGATTCTCAATATAACTGAAATCGCAATTATACTGAGAAACAGCCACATTTTCTTTATATGGTGTTTTTACATAATTGTTTTGTTTGTATTTTGTTTGAAGTCGATACATTACAAATCTAAACATATGATTATCGTCTAAACATAAATTATATTGTTGAGAACGTAGCTTTTTTAGCTTACTATTATTAATAATGAATTGACAACTAATTTTCCATTGTTCGACATATTTGGTGTGATTAACAAAACTGTCTATCCCATTTTCGTTAATGTATGTATCAATAAGGTTTTCTATATTTGGGTTTTTCTTTCCAGACACATCAAATCGAGTTGTTAAATATGGGTAATTAAAAGGAGATGTATGTATTCTTTTGTATATTAGGTGAATTAAATAAATTATTAAAACTGCTAAAATGATTAAAAGTACCGGATTTTCCAATATGGTATAGTCATCAGTAGGCATGAATATTTCTCCTTAAAATAATAAAATTTGTTATATTGTATATTATATCATATTTTCATGTTTTGTCAACATATGTATAAACATCAATCCAAATACAAAAGTTTGTTTATCAATAATATATTTCTATTGACAAATCCACTTTAATGAGCTAAAATATAAATGTTATTATTTTATATGGTGAGAAAGGAAAACCAAAATATGAAAATCAAAAGACTACTTGCGGCAGTGCTTTCCCTTGCAATGGGCGTATCAATGATGACAGCCTGTGGCAGTTCGGACAGCTCCTCAAAGGCTGAAAATGATTCTTCAGCTACAGAAAATACTCAGAAGCATACCAATGACCCTATGACAGTGACCACTGCAAAAGACCTTGTGGCTCAGATGAAAGTGGGCTGGAATCTTGGCAATACCATGGACGCCACAGGCTCAGGTCTTGACGCTGAAACCTCATGGGGAAATGTGGAAACCACAAAATTGATGATAGACCAGGTCAAGGACGCAGGCTTCAACGTGTTCAGACTTCCTGTTTCATGGGGTACTCACATGGACGAGAACTATACAGTTGACGAGGCATGGATGAACAGAGTTCAGGAAATTGTCGATTACGGTATCGACAACGGAATGTTCGTTATCCTCAACACCCACCACGAGGAGTGGTATATGCCTAAGAAAGACCGTGCCGATAAGGATATAGAGCAGCTCAAAGCCCTCTGGAAACAGATATGCGACAGATTTCAGGGTTATGACGAGCACCTCATTTTCGAGGGCGTGAATGAACCTAGACTTAGAGGCGAGGGCAACGAGTGGATAGGCGACGCTGAGTCAAGAGAGGTCGTAAATCAGTATGCAAAGGCGTTTGTTGAAACTGTCCGTGCTTCTGGCGGAAACAATCCTAACAGATGTATAATGGTGACACCATATGCCGCATCATCAACAAAGCAGAACATGGAAGCTTTGGAAGTTCCGCAGGGCGACGATAAGATAATAGTTTCTATCCACGCTTATCTGCCATATTCATTTGCACTTGATACCGCAGGCACAGACCAGTATACAAGTATCGACTCTTCTATCACAACACTCTTTACCGATATCAATGAAGTGTTCCTCAGCAAGGGAATACCTGTAATAATCGGTGAGTTCGGCTCTGTAAATAAGGTTAATACAGAAGCGAGAGTTCAGTGTGTAAAGGATTATCTCAGCACCGCAAAGCAGTACGGCGTACCATGCTGTTGGTGGGATAACGGCACAAGAATAGGAAACGGTGAGAACTTCGGACTTCTCAACAGATCCGAGGGCGGCTGGTATTTCCCTGAAATAATCGACGCTATCATGGAAACAGTAAATAGCTAAAAAATCAAGGACGGAAGCGATTCCGTCCTTTTTTTGTGTGCGCAAATTATGTGCAATTTTTGTGGGGCGAATTGATATCTTGCGAGCGGTGGGCAATCTTGCGGTAAACGGGCGAACGCTGTTCGCCCCTACAAAAATTTATATTATTATCGTTTTTTATCAATACATTTATGTAGGGGAGCGGCGCAATTTTTTTGTGTAGGGGACGGCGCCCTCGACGTCCCGCCACTCTCGTTCGTTTCAATCACAAACTGTTTTGTTCATTAAACGCCACAAAAAAAGGACGACCCCAAGTCGTCCTTTTTCATATCTATTCCCCTGAAAGGGTCTTTTTCATTGCAATGTGCGGACAGTATTCGTCCTTGTAAACATCACCATATGCCGTGTAGCCAAGCTTTTCATAGAAAGGCTGTACTCTCGTTTGCGCCGATAAGCCGACTTCCTTGTAGCCCACTTTTTCAGCCTGCTTTTCAAGGGCTTCCACTATCATTCTGCCAAGATCTCTGCCACGATATGCCTTTCTCACGCAGATGCGTCCAATGTGCGCTTCGCCATTTTCGTCAAACAGCCTGCCTGTTGCAATGGGATATCCTCCTGTGTAGATAACAGCATGATAAGCCTCATGGTCGATATCGTCAAATTCGTTCACAAAGCCCTGCTCCTCAACGAATACCTGCTGTCTTATGAGTCTGGCGTCTGCGTTGTTTGCAAGCCCTTTTGCGATCTTTATGGTGTAATTATCCATTATATCAGCCCCCAAGACGTATCATTTCGTCGATACATTTTCTTGCAGAGGTTATCTCCTCGTCTGTCATCTTTATCTCAAAACCGCCGCCGTTGCCGATGCCCTCGCAAGTCTTGTAAACATCCATAAGAGTGGTGAGCTTCATGTTAGGACAAAGTATCTTCTTTGAGAGTATGTAAAACTCCTTCTCAGGGAATCTGTACTGCAAATGTTCCGCAATGGATATCTCAGTGCCTATGATGAATTCCTTTGCGTCAGACTCAGCCGCAAAATTCATTATGCCGGAAGTCGAACCAACATAATCAGCCATTTCGCTTACAGCAGGGATACACTCAGGGTGACAAAGCACCAGTGCATCAGGGTGAGCCGTCTTAGCCGCTATCATGTCAGCCTTTGTTACCGACGCATGAACAGGACATCCGCCCTGCAAAAGCTTTATATCCTTTTCAGGACAGGCTTTTTTTACGAATGCACCAAGATTGCAGTCAGGAATGAACAATATCTTGTCAGCGTCCATGTTCTTTACTATCTTCACCGCAGACGAGGAAGTAACGCAAACGTCGCAAACCCTCTTGAGTGCGGCTGTGGTGTTTATGTAGCATACTACCTTTCTGTCAGGCTCCTGCGCCTTTATCATTTCTATCATCTCAGGTTCCATTTGCTCTGCCATTGGACAGCCTGCCGATGGATTTGCAAGATATACGTTCTTGTCAGGGTTGAGCATTTTTGCCGCCTCAGCCATAAAATGCACTCCGCACATAAGTATGTTTTTGTTTGAGACCTTCTGCGCCTCAACGCTTAGCTTGTATGAATCACCCGTAATATCTGCTACCTCCACTATCTCCTTAGCCTGATAGCTGTGCGCAAGTATACAAATATCGTTTTCTTTCTTTAACTGAAGAATTTTTTCCTGTACGTCCTTTATCATATCCAGATCATGCCTTTCGACCTTTGAAAAGCATATCCTCCTTTCGGTGTTTCGGCGTTTGCCGAAAGATTTATACCATATTATTATAGTATGATATAGACATTTTGTCAAGGGCATTTGTACCATACGCCCATAGCACTTGACAAATTCATCAACAGGGTGTATAATCAACAGTGTTGACAATCAACCGCCTTGACATTTGGAGGAATAACAATGAACGATAAAACAGCCCAGCGTTTTGGAGAAGTTTTCAGACGATTTTTTGAAACAGGATATATGGACGACCTTGCAGAGCTTTTTCAGGGCGAAAGCAAAGTGATAGTCTATCTTAGCACAGCCGAGGGCATAGTCTACCCCTCAGACATAAGCCGTGACCTTATGATATCACGTCAGCGAGCAACGTCAGTGCTCAGTGCAATGGAGAAAAAAGGCTTTGTTAGCCTTGTGCGTGACCCTGAGGATAAACGCCGTGTGCAGGTGAAACTCCTCCCAAAAGGAGAAAAATCTATTGAAGAAAAGCAGCAGCGTCTTGAAAAATATTTCAGCGTGTTTGTTGACGCACTGGGCGAGGAAAATCTCAAAAACCTCCTTGACAGCTCCGAAAAAGCTGTCGAGGCACTTGAACATACAATGAAGAGCAACTCTCAGAAAGTCTGAGGTGCGGAAAGGAAACTGCCATGAACATTTATAACGAATTTAGAAAAACGGCAATAAACCGCTATAGCAAAACCGCTCTCGTGATGATGAACGACGAGGGTGAAACAAAGGAATATACATTCGGACAAACTTTGCAGCAGGTAGATATTTTTTGCAGCCGCCTGAAAGCCATGGGCGTAGTGGCAGGGGATAGGGTCTGTATCGCCTCTGAGGGCAGACCTGAGTGGAATATCGCATTCCTCGCCTGTGCAAAGCTAAACGCCACAGCCGTTCTTTTGGATTATTCGCTTCCTGCGGCAGAGCTTGTCACACTGGTGAAAAAGTCACAGCCTGTGTGCGTTGTCGCTTCTCAAAAGGCGGCAAAGAAGCTTACAAGCGTGAAAAATATACCTGTTCTCGATATCCAAAACCAGCTTGACAGACTTGACGGTTCAGGGGAAAATATACTCCGCCAAGGTGAAGTAGGCGACCCTGATATCGCAGTGATAATCTTTTCAAGCGGTACGACAAGGACAGCCTCAGGCATCATGCACACCCACGATTCTCAGATAAATTCCTGCAAAATGGTCTGCCGGTGCAACGGCATAACCGATAACGAACGCTATCTCGGAATCCTGCCAAACAGCCATATCTACGGACTTTTTGCACAGGTCTTAGCCCCACTCCTCACAGGCGGAACAGTGTGCTTTATAGAGTCTCTCTCCGCAAAGGGTCTTTCCGCAGGCTTCCAAAACTTCAAGCCGACAGTTTTCCCGGGCGTGCCAAAGGTCTATGAGCTTTTGAAAACCCAGATAATGCAGCAGATCAACGCAAGCAAAGTATCTTCAGTACTTTTCAAGAAAATGTTTCCTGTTGCACTTCATCAGCGTAAGATCTACGGCATAAACAGCGGCAAAAAGATCTTCGCAAAGATACACAAAGTCTTGGGCGGCGAACTTAGATTTCTCTGCTCCGCAGGCTCACCGATGTCAAAGGATACATTTGATTTCTTCTATGGCACAGGCTTTAATATTGTGAACAACTACGGTGCGACCGAAACGAGCATACCAACTATCGGCACATATGGCAAGCACGTCTATGCTGACACCTGCGGCAAGCCATATCCTGATATAAAAGTTAAGATTGACCGCAGCGGTGAGCTTCTCATAAAGTCACCTTATATGATGATAGGCTACTATGGCGACAAAAAGTCCACAGATGAAGCTTTCAATCCTGACGGCTGGTTCAAGTCAGGCGACCTTGCAAAGTTCGATAAGCATAAAAATATCGTCATTCTCGGCAGATGTAAAGAAAATATTGTCCTATCCACAGGCAAAAAAGCCGCCCCTGACGATATCGAACAGGTCTATAGGGGCATCGAGAGCGTTGACGAGCTTGTGGTCTGCGGAGTGCCTGCGAAAGAGGGAAGCTATGACGAGGTGCACGCCTTTGTGGTCTGTGCTGATGATAAGCGTGAGCAGACAGAAGAAAAGCTAAAAGAAATAAGCTCCTCCGCAGGTCAGGCAATGAAGCTAAGCGGCATACATTTTGTGGATTCTATACCAAGAACAGCTATCGGCAAGCCAAAGCGTTATCTGCTGAAGAAAATGGTCATGGAGGATGACCTTGACAGCCTTACAAAGCAGGCGAAAAATAGTATCGACCCGTCGGATATCCCGTCAATGGTGAGAAACGCAGTGGCAAAAATAGCACACGTTCAGCCGAATGAAGTCAAGCTCAGTACAAAATTTTTGCAGGAGTTCACCATAGACTCCCTCTCAGCTATCGAGCTTGCATTGGAGATAGAGGAGTTCAGTGGTGTGCGTGTTGACGGCTGTATGGATAAGAACATGACAGTGGGGAAGCTTATCGCTCTCGTTCAAAATCCAAACCGCATAAAGCCGCAAACAGTGAAATCAATGCTCTATCCTCTGGATAAGAAGAAGATAGACTATCGTATTTACCGCTTTTACAGAAATCTTGTGACAGCGTTCTATGAAGTCAAGGTCACCAACGAGGAAAATCTACCTGATAAGGACGGTTATATAATCTGTGCAAATCACGTTTCAAATTTTGATTTTATCTTCCTCACCCTGAATTTCAGATACGAGCGTTTTGCGAAATTCTGCTGTATGGCGAAAAAAGAGCTTTTCAACGGCAGTTTAGCCAGCCGACTTATAGTAAGAATAGGCGGTATGGTGCCTGTTGACAGAGGCGGAAGAGTAGACGAAACAATGGCGGCTCTGCGTAAAAAGCTTGGTCAGAAATGGGGTGTGCTGGTTCACCCGGAGGGTACAAGAAGCAAAACTGGTGAAATGGGCAAGTTCAAAAGCGGTGCAGCCGTCCTTGCTATCGAAGCCAATGTGCCTATAGTACCAGCCTACATCAAAGGCGGACACGAGATATTCCCACCAGACAGAAAGCTCCCAAGGCTTTTCAACTGGAAGCGCCTTAGCAAATATAAAGTAAAAGTCGTTTATGGTGAGCCTATTTATCCTAATGGCGAAACCCCCGAAGAGCTTATGGCGAAAGTCCGTGAAGCGGTTTTGGCTTTAAAGAACGAAGAGAACTGATTTAAAGTGAGGAGTGAGGAATGACAAATGAGGAATTAGGAATGAGGAATTAGCATAGCTGTGGTTTGAGATACTCCAAGAGGTAAGTTAATAAGACCATTAGTGAGTTAATTGTGCGAACGCAGTTCGCAATGAAAAAATCATCGCCGCAGGCGATACCTTCATTCCTCACTCCTCATTCCTCACTCTTTCCGTTTGACAAGTCGCAAAATATGTAGTATAATGTATTAATACGCTGATACGGTGACGTGTTATCGTAATATTTTGTTAAGGAATGAATATTTATGACTTTTGAGGAAGTAAAAAAGGTCACGGAGATCCTGCTGGAGTTCCTGCCTAATACACTGAAGCTTTTTGCATGGACCATCGTGCTTTCAATACCTGTGGGAGTGCTTGTGACAATGCTGAAAAAATGCCGCTTCAAGCCTATCTCGTGGCTGACAAATCTCTATATACTTGTCATGCGTGGCACACCGCTCATGCTTCAGATAATCGCTATCTACTATGCAGTACCGCTTATTATCGCAAGTGCTGCAAAGCAGGGCAAGACAGGCGGCGTATATGACGTGCTTACCAATATAAAAAACAACGAGAACTATATGTTTATCGCCCTTGTTACGGCATTTGTCCTTAACTATGCGGCGTATTTCGCAGAGATATTCAGAGGCGGTATCGAGGCTATCCCAAAGGGACAGTACGAAGCGGCTTCAATGCTCGGCATGACGAAAATGCAGACATTTTTTAGAATAATCCTGCCGCAGGTCACAAAGCGTGTTATCCCTGCCACATCGAACGAGGTCATCGTCCTTGTAAAGGATACCTCTCTCGCAAACGTCATCGCATTCGCTGAGATAACAATGAAGGCAAAACAGCAGATGAACCTGTATAGCTCAATAACACCGCTTTTTATCGCAGGCGCATTCTATTTCGTACTCAACGCTATCGTGACGGTGGCATTTGCCGTTATCGAAAAGAAATTCGACTATTATAAATAAGGAGAACTCATATGGCTATTCTTGAAGTGAAAAATATTTCTAAAAGCTTTGACAGCCTTAAGGTGCTCAAAGATATTTCTTTTAACGTTGAGGTGGGCGAGGTAGTCGCAATAATAGGTCCGTCAGGAAGCGGTAAATCAACGCTTCTGCGCTGTATAAACCAGCTTGAAAAAGCAGACGGCGGAGAGATAAACGTTGACGACGTGAATATGTTCCATACAGAAAATGGCAAGGCGGTGTATGCACCCTCTAAGACCCTCAGGGATATCCGCCTGAAAATAGGTCTTGTGTTCCAAAACTTCAACCTTTTTCCGCACTTTTCTGTAAATCAGAATATAATGGAAGCCCCTCTCCATGTCCTTAAACAGCCAAAAGCGGAGGCAAAAGCCAACTGTGAGGAGCTTTTAAAGAAAATGGGACTCGAAACTAAAGGTAAGTCTTATCCCTGCGAGCTTTCAGGCGGTCAGCAGCAGCGTGTATCTATCGCAAGAGCATTGGCTTTGAAACCGCAGATACTTTTCTTTGACGAGCCGACCTCCGCACTTGACCCTGAGCTTACAGGGGAGATATTAAAGGTAATAAAAGAGCTTGCCAAAGAGAAAATGACTATGGTCATCGTCACCCATGAAATGGCATTCGCCCGTGATGTGGCAAATCATGTTATCTTTATGGACGACGGCTATATCGTGGAGGAGGGTACTCCAGAGGAAGTTTTCGGTCAGACCCAGAATGAAAGAACAAAGCAGTTCTTGCAGAGATTCAATGACAGATAGGACGGGAAATTGTTGTAAAATATAAGAGATGATAACGTTTTCTGTGATTAATGCACAAAAGAAGTGTGACAATATTGTTAGAAATTTCAACACTTTTTGGAATAAAAAAAGTGAAAACCCCTTGATTTTAGGGAGAAAGTCTGCTATAATAAGACTAGAATTGAATGACAATTCATAAAACTATATTCATATGGAGGAGATTAACGATGAAAATTTCTAAGATTCTCGCTGGTATGTCAGCAGCAGCTATCGTAGCTTCTATGGCAATGATCCCAGCATCCGCAGCAGGCACAAAGCTCAACGTAAGCGATGACCTTCTTAAAATCGCTAGACAGACTCAGGATGACCTCTTCGCTGTATACTTCAATGGTAAGGACGAAGATATGCCTAACAAGGATGCTATTGCTGACCTTGGAACTGTTTACGGTGCTTCATTCACAATCAAGGTTGATAACAACGATTGGAACACGATCGGCGGTGGCGGATCAATCAACTTCAACTCAGCATCAGGCGGCTGGGTAGCATTTGACTGGGCTGGCGGCTCTTGGGTTGAGGACGATAAGCCAAAGGATACTCTCTGCTACACAACAGACGAGGAAGGTACATACGTTCTTGAGTACCTCGGCGACGCTCCTGTTTTCGCAACAACAGACGGTGATGCTGATAATTACGCAGCAGTTGGTATCAACAACTGGGCAGCAGACCTTAAGGGTATCGACGTTGTAGGTATGAAGGTTCTTGGCGCTGACGGCAACGTTCTCTTCGAGGCTGGTTCTAACAAGGACAAGAAGGAAGTTCAGAAGAAGCCAGTAGCTGAGGAGTCAAGCTCTGGAGCTGATTCAACACCTTCAGGCACAGATTCTAAGAAGGACGATTCTAAGAAGGACGACAAGTCTTCTGCAGCAGCTACATCTTCAACAGCAGCTGGCACAACATCTTCAAAGGCTGGCACAACAACTACAACAGCTACATCTTCCGCAGCAGCTTCTGACAACACAGCAGCTACAGGCGCAACAGCTGGTCTTGCACTTGCTGGCGTAGCACTTGCTGGTGCAGCTATCGTTATTTCTAAGAGAAAGTAATCTCTCTCAGATAACACACTTGAATAAGTGAATTTATACAGAGCTTTCTGTCATTCGGGAAGCTCTGTTTTTTTTCGTTTGTGTAACCTGCACTAACTTGTAAACGATTTCTGTGCAAAACATATGAAATCATGTGCTTAAATTGTGCAAATAGTATATTGAAAATATGTGACAATTGTGTTATAATACAAAAGTAAATATAGGTCAGGCTATGTGTATAGCATGACGATTAAACGGAGGTTATTAAAATGAAAAAGTTTTTAGCTTGCGCTCTTGCACTTACACTTACAAGTGCTATGTTCGCTTCTTGCGGCAGCTCTGATGATTCTTCATCAAAGGCTGAGGCAAAAACTACTACAACAACAACTACAGTTGCTACAACAACAGAGGCTACTACAACAACAGCTGCTCCTGAGTCAACAGCTGATTCAACAGCCGCTTCCGGCACAGAGTCTGAGGGTGAGGCTGCAAAGGATATTTCCGAAATGCCAGCTACTCTGAAGAACTATGAGGAGGCTTCTGTATATTTCAAGAAGGATATGGACGTTGCTTCTATCGTTGAACCTTTCGCTGAGAAGGATTACGAGAACGATGAGTCTCATGTAAATCTCTCTATTGAGGAGCTTGCAGGTATTCCAATGCTCAAGGTCGAGACTCTCGATCAGGATAATGGCAACTACAAGATCCCTAAGATCAAGTTCCACATGGAGAAGTTCTTTGAGGGTCACGAGGCTGATCTTGAGAAGATCTTCACTATCAAGGCTGATGTAGTTACAAAGGCAGTTGGCGAGTTCACAGGTGACGACGGCACAAAATCACTCGTTCCTGGTAACTTCATGGGTGCATTCGTTACACAGCCTACAACAGGTGAAGGCGAAAACAGTTGGAACGACCTCTATGACTTCGGCGAGGCTGAGTGGACTTCTGAGTGGGGTTCCTATGAGCTTACAATGAGACCTGGTATCAAGGACGGTGCTACATTTGTAAACTCAACTGAACCACAGTATGTTTCACTTATGAGATGGGGCATTCCAAACCAGGCTGATTTCTACATTGCTGACCTCAGATTTGAGGACGAGGACGGTAACGTTATCGCTTGCGCAAACTTTGGTAAATAATTCATTTCCATACATAAGAAAGGTGCAGATTTTCTCTGCACCTTTTTTTATGTGAATTTTACGCTTACCTCCCCTGATATCTTCAAGCTTTTTACCTTTCCGCCTTTGATTTTAGCCGAAAAATCCTGCCCTTTTATCTGTCCCGTGGCGGTGATGTCTCCCTTGTCATTTTTGAGATACGTCACGCCTTTCTGCGAAATAAGCTTGTCAAGCACAGCGGCAGTCATTGTGACAGCGGAGCTTTCGGGTATGTTCCCTCGGTCAGTTTCGTAGGTCAAACCCTTGTATTCAATTCGTGCGCTTTCTCCTGAGCAGGTTATCACCATGCCGCTTACAGTTTCCGGCGCAGTTATCTCACACTCCCACATATCTGCGCCCTCACGGGTGAAGCTTGCGACGTATTCCGTGCCGTCAATGGTGAACTCAGCCGGGGTCTTGTAGTCCTCTGCCAGCTTTACGGGTTTGACTTCGGTGCTTTCACCGCATGAGCATAAGCCCATTACCGCCAAAATCGTGAGAAAAAATGCCTTTGTTCTTTTCATTTTGCCCTCCATAAAAAAAGACCCTCTTCATAAGAAGAAGGTCTTTGTTTTTAGTACAGCCTAGTCGGCGTTTTCAAGGTCATACAAAAATCGTGGCAAAGCGTCAATAACATCTCTTGCAATGATTCCACGCTCAGATCTTTTGTATCCTGCAAGTAGAGCCGTCGAGCCAAGTGTGAACGACCCAAGTGCCGCCGCATCAAGAGCATCGCACCCCTGAGCCACATAGGAGGAAACAATGCCTGCAAGCATATCCCCTGAGCCACCCTTTGCAAGCGCAGTTGTGCCTTCGGTGCAAAGATAAACTTTCCCACCGTCCACAGCAAAGGTGTCAGCCGACTTCGCAAGCACTGTCACACCATATTTTTCTGACAGCCTATATGCAAACCCAAGTCTGTCCGACATGACCTCGCCCACCGTCACGCCACAAAGCCTTGCAAGCTCCGCAGGGTGAGGGGTGAGGATAACTGTACTTTTCTTCTTCAACAGTACATCTATATTCGGACAAAGTGAATTTATTCCGTCAGCGTCCAAAACTATGGGTATCTCCGCATTTTCAATAAGCTCCGCCACAAGCTTCTCTGTCTGAGCCGTGTGACCAAGCCCACAGCCTATCAGCAAACAGCTTGCCTTTTCACACTTTTTCAGTATCGCCTCCGCATTTTCAGCCACCATAAAGCCGTCCTTGTCGGTTTTCATTGCCGAGTATGTACATTCATACATACCAGCCGACAGGGAGTTGACTACGCTTTTTGCAGTGCAAAGCTCAAAAAGCCCCACGCCTGTCCGCATTGCCGCCATTGCTGAAAGCCCTGCCGCACCTATATAGCTCTCCGAGCCTGCCACGCTCACCACCTTGCCGAAAGTGCCCTTGTGTCCGTCAGCAGGTCTAAAAGGCAGTGCAGCCCTTGCCTTTGTTACGTCAAAAGGCGTTATGACAGGGTATAGGGTATTCTCGCAACGCTCGTCAATGCCGATATCTTTTACCAGAATTTCACCGCAAAAGTCCACCGCAGGCTGTAAATAAAGACCCAGCTTGCCACGATGAAAGGTCACTGTCACGTCAGCCTTGAACGACAGCTTGTCAGCCTGACCGTTCCGTGCATTGACTCCCGACGGCATGTCGCAGGCTATCTTCATGCCTTCACATTTTTCACAAGCTCTGAACGCTGGCAGGATATTTTCACGCAAACTGCCATGAAAACCCGTTCCGAAAATGCAGTCCACAAGCACATCTGCACCCTCGATAAAATCCAGCGCATTTTCAGCTTTCAGCACCTCTACGCTCTTATCAAGCCTAGCATACGCTGCCGAGGAGAGGTCAGTGTCAGGCTCGCCACAGCATAGGACCACCGCAGGCTTGAGACCTTGTTCCGCAAGTAAATTTGCCGCCACAAGTCCGTCACCGCCATTGTTTCCCTTGCCAATAAGAAGCACTATCTTTGAGGATGCAGACGAGTTGCTGGCAATGACCTCCGTAAGCTGTGCCGCCGCATTGTCCATGAGCTGAGCAAGGCTCACGCCATATTTTTCAGCCTCATGCTCGCAAAATGTCATTTGCTCCACTGTTAATATCCTATCCATTTTTATCCTCCTTTTCATAAGCTATCACCACTGCCGAAGCGATATCCTTGATGTGGGAAAGTGACACCGCAAAGGTCAGCCTCCTATTTTCAGCCGCCAAAAGCGCATTCCCCGTAAGCTCCAGATAAGGACAGCCAAACTCGTCACGCAAGCATGACACCTCGTTTAAGGCGAAGCCCTCAACCCCCGTGCCTAAAGCCTTTGCGAAGCTTTCCTTAGCCGCCCAATTCGCCGCCATGGATTCGTATGGGTTTTTCTTCTGCGAAAAAAGGGTCAGCTCCTTTTCGGAGTAAACCCTTTCACAGAAACGTCGGCTCTGACAGCTTTTTTTTATGCGTTCGATCTGAATAAGATCAGTTCCGACAAATATTTTCATTTTTATTTCCTCAGTGTTCTCGGAAGTGCAGGCTTTATAAGTGCCAGCATATCATCATCTGGTGTGAAGATAACAGTTGTAAGCCCGAGATTTTTGTGGTTGAATGTTATGTAGTAGTCTGTAAGGCTATCGTCACAAGCGCAGGCAAGGACCTGTGTTGCGCCCTCAGGTACAGAGAAATTCTCGTCAGCAATGCCGAAATCTGTCGCGCTGCCGCAACGGAATGTGATAAGGCGCTTTCTTGAACGCTGAGCCGTTATCTTGTCAACGTCTATTTCTCCGTTTGTGAAAATGTATTCATACTCCACATCGAGTTTTGTTGTAAGATAATAACCGCCATAAAGTGCGGCGGCGGCAAGAAAAATGCCTATTACAGAAAACTGCGTGCCGAAAGGGAAGATAAAGCACAGTGCGGCAAGTGCCACGCTTGCTATCATGATGAAAATTTTCTGTATCTTATCGTTCTTTGTGGGAATCTTGCGAACTATCTGTTCCTTGAAGCTGTCCATTATTTGTCCTCCGTTTATTCAGTGCCGCTGAGAAGCTCTTTCATTACCCAGCCGCTTTTATTGTTATATTTTACATATACCCATATGTTTCCGTCGCCGTCTGTTCTCTCGCCGTAGCCGTTTATGGCCTTGCCGTCAGGTATCTTTTCTATCACGTCATATTTCTTTGACGGACCGTATCTGAGATTAAGGTAAGAAGTATCTGACTTTACAAGAAATGGGATAGAATCAGGGTATTTCACATCATCACCCAAAGGGAAAAGTGCGTCCTTTTTGAACTTTGTGGTGGTGGTCTTTTTAGTCGCCTTTGTTTCGGCAGATGTTGTGGTTGTGGTGGTGGTCGTCCTCTTTGTTGCCGTTGCAATTATGTCAGGGTCGTAGCCTTCGTCAATGCTCACGTCAGGGTTTTCAAGTGTGCCCGCCGTCACAGAAGTGGTGGTGGTGTAGCCCTCGTAATCCTCATCGTCCTCATCATAATCGTCGCCCATTGTGGCGGTCTTTGTGGTCTCTATAACTCTCTGGGCGGCAGTACCCGTGGTGGTCTCCGTTTCGGAGGAGCTTTCTGGAAGCATTGCCCCACATGACGCAAGCCCGAAAACCGCAGAACAAGCCAGCACAGCCGCAAGCAGTTTTGATCTCATTTTTTTATATCCTCTTTTCAGAATTTACACAATTTTATTTTAAGCCAAGAAGTCTTTCTGCGTTGCCACCGAGAATTTTATCTTTGTTATCCTCGGAAATGTTCAAGCGCAGTATCTTTTCTTTTATAAGGTAGGAACTGTCCCAAGGGCAGTCGCTTGCAAAAAGTATCCTGTCAGCCCCATGCTTTTCAACGATAGCCTGCATAAGCTCGTCAGGACACATACTTGTGAAAGCGGTGTCGAAATAAACTTCACCGTCAACTCCTGCCAAAACGTCACGCACCTGCTCCCACATCATGTTTGCACCAAGATGTGCAAGAATGACCTTGAGCTTAGGGTGCTTTTTTATCATGTTCAGCGCCCTCTCAGGTGTGGAGTGGATAAGGTCAGGGGAAACGCAGTCATAGCCCGAATGGAATATAACAGGCAGGTCGGCTCTTTCAATGGCATCATATATCTTGTCCATGCGCTCATCATCTATCATAAAGCCCTGATAATCAGGGTGAAGCTTTATGCCGTGAAGTCCAAGCTTCTTTATGTGGGCTATCTCCTGCTCATAGTCATCAGCGTCAGGGTGTATTCCACCGAAGCTTATAAATCTTCCGCCGTCTTGTTCAGCACACCAATCGTTTATAACTCTCTGCTGAGTAGGCTTTGTTGCCACTGATAACAGCACGCCCTTGTCAATGCCCCATTCGTCAAAACGCTGTATGGTTTCCTCTGCAGTGCCTCTTGTGAAAGGAGTTATTCCACTGCAAGCCTGAAGCTTTTCAACGGCCTTTTCCGCTACCTTTGGATTAAAGGCGTGAACGTGAAAATCAATTACCATTTAAAACATCTCTTTCTGAAAATACTCTTCCATATGATATTATATCACATTTCCCATACTCTTTCAACGAATATCGGCAATTTTCACAGTATTTTCATCTAGGGCTATTCCCAGCTTTTCCACACCTCGGGGCAAAAGCCTACGGTAGCTTTCTTGCCGTTTCTTACGATAGGTGCGGCAAAAAGCTCGGGATAGTCAAGAAGCTTTTCTATCTTTTCCTCGGTGCTTCCAAGATATTTTATGAGCATTGCCTGCTCTCCCTTTGCCTTTGGGTCGATAAGCTTGTCAATATCGCCCACAGCCGCAAGCACTGAGTTAAGCTCGCCCTTGCTAAGCCCCTTTGTAGGCAGGTCAACAGATTGGAACTTTATTCCACGCTCTTTGAAATAACGTTCAGCCTTTTTTGTGTCAAAGGATTTTGACTTGCCGAATATCTGTATGTTCATGGAATTATCTCTCCGTTTCTGCATTCAAGAATGATAGTAAAAGGACCGTCATTGAGCAGTGAAACTTTCATGTCTGCACCGAAAACGCCCTTTTCTACCTTGCCTGAAATTTTCTCGCCACAGACTTTGCAGAAGTATTCATAAAGTCTGTTGGCTTCATCAGGCTTGCCTGCATAGATAAATGACGGGCGGTTGCCGTGGTGACAATCTGCATAAAGGGTGAACTGTGAAACGCAAAGAATATCTCCGCCAACATCGTTTATAGAAAGATTTGTCTTGTCGTTCTCATCAGCGAAAATGCGAAGCTTTGATATCTTGTCTGCAAGCTTGTCGCAGTCAGCCTCAGTGTCCTCCTGACCTACTCCGAAAAGTATCAGAAAGCCCTTTCCTATCTCGCCTGTGACCTTGCCCTCGACCTCAACTTTTGCACTTGTGACCCTCTGTATTACCGCTCTCATCAGCCCACCTCCACGGTGTAGCTGTAGGTGTAAACAGCTTCAGGTGCAAGCTTGATAGCGTGAGGCTTGTTTTCGATATCCTCAAAAGCGTCGTCCTCGTAAACAGGCACGCTAGTCCAAGGTTCAAGGCAAATAAACTGAGCGTCAGGGTTGCCGGTGGAAGTCCATACGGCAATGCAGTCAGAATGTGGGAATGAAAGCTTTACGAAACCGCCGTCAGACTTTTTCAGGGTGACAGCCTTTGAAGCAGGGTGGTCTTTCATGATAACGTCATAGCCGAAAAGCTCTCTTGTGAGAGTGATAGTCTTTTCACCGTCAAGGATAGTCCTCTCACCGTTTGGGATAGGCTGAACGATATGCTCGTTTTTCTCGTACTCAACTGTGCATTTGCCACCTTGGATATCGCAGATAAAAGCAGGGTGACCGCCGAGATAGAAGTACATAGCCTTTTCATCAGTGTTTTTTACTGTGTTTGTGACGGTGACTTTTGAACCTTTTATGGAGTAGGTGACTTCAAGCTCGAAGTGATAAGGATACTGAGCAAGTGTCACGTCATTATCTTTTAGGAGAAAGCTTACGGAATTTTTGGTGCTTCCAGCGTATGTAAATTCGCTGTCACGAGCGAAACCATGGTTTGCAGCCATGTGATATTCCTGACCGCCTGCCTTGTAGGTGCGGTCTTTAGGGGAGCATATGAACGGGAAGAGGATAGGAGCGTAGCGTTTCCAAGCGTCACCGCACTGCCATAGATATTCTTTGCCGTCCAGTTTGATAGAGTGAAGCTCAGCACCGAAAGTGTCGGCTGAGATAGAGAGTTTATCATTTTTTATTTCATAAAGCATAGATCAGACCTCCGAGAGAAAAATTTTATACCTTACTATTATAGCACATTGTTTGGGAGATGTCAAAACCAAGTGAGCAGTGAGGTTATGAGGTCGGCTGGGTATGGGCGAAAACGTTTGAAAAAATTTAAAAGTCTGTTGAAAATTCTGTTCTGATATCAATATTTTAACAGTTAAATTTTATGACTTTGATACAGAATAACTAAAATATTTTCAATTGTTTGTGTAAGCTGACAAAACTTGTGATGACTATTGACTTTAATTTGGAGATAGTCTATAATAAAATGGTAAGATTATTTAATTGTGCAGTGCTTTTTGTTCACAGCTTCAGACTGCACTGAGGAGAAATGTTTATGAATATTAAAGAAGCAAAACAACAGATACTTAATGCAATACAAGCCTATCTCATTAAAGACGAATTTGGCGATTACCGAATTAGCATAGAACATCAGAGACCTGTGTTCCTGCTTGGCGCACCTGGTATCGGTAAGACCGCTATCATGGAGCAGATAGCTCAGGAAACTGGCGTAAACCTTGTTACCTACTCGATGTCCCACCACACAAGAGAGTCTGCCCTCGGTCTTCCTGTTATTGTACATAGAAACTACACCGGTGCTGACGTGCAGATATCCGAGTACACGATGAGTGAGATCGTGGCTACTCTTTATGACACTATCGAAGCCACTGGCATCAAAGAGGGTATTCTCTTCCTCGATGAGATCAACTGCGTTTCCGAGTCCCTTGCTCCTGCAATGCTCCAGTTTTTGCAGTATAAGGTTTTCGGACTTCATCAGGTTCCGGCAGGTTGGGTAGTTGTTACAGCAGGTAACCCGCCTGAGTTCAACAAGTCTGTTTCTGAGTTCGATATCGTTACTCTCGACCGTGTTAAGAGGGTCGAGTGTCAGCCTGATTTCGACGTTTGGAAAGAATATGCTTACTATGCAGGCGTTCACCCTGCTATCATATCATATCTTGAGCTTCACCCTGACCACTATTATATGGTAGACGCAAGCGATAAGAACAACTACCGCTTTGTTACTGCCCGTGGCTGGGAGGACCTTTCTGAAATGATGCAGCTTTATGAGGAGAGTGGTATCCTTGTTGACCACGCTCTTGCTGCTCAGTATGTACAGAACCCAGAGTTCTCAAAGGGCTTTGCGGAATATTATGACAGATTCAACTACTATCGTGAGAAATATGACGTTGACGCTATCCTCGAGGGCGGCATAACTGCTCAGAACATTGCTGACGCAAGAGCGGCAGGCACTGAAGAAGCTGTGGCTCTTATGAATCTGCTTATGGACGGCATCACATACACAATGAGAAGCTGTATCCAAATGGAGAAGATGATAAGACTTATCCACCCAAGAATGGAAGATATCCTTGTGAAGATAAACAATGGTCTTTCATGCCGTCAGATAATCAGTGAACACATCATGGACTGCAACAAGAGCCTTGACAAGGCGGTAAGAGCAAGAAACATCTCGCCGTCTAACAAGAAGATCCAGCACTGGATACTCCACAATCTGGAAGCTTATCTTGATAAGTGTACCAACGAGGGAAGAGATAACAAAAACCGCTGTACTGTTATTTTGCAGAACTCCTTCAACAATCTGCTCCATGGCGCAAACAACGTTACACAGCAGTCTATGAATGGTCTGAAATACGCTTTTGACTTCCTTGAGAATGCTTATGGCGCTGACAGCAATGTTATGAAGAAGTTTATCGAGGAGCTGAAAATAAATTGCCACACCACAAACTTCATCAAGAAGTACGGCTCAGAGCAGTTCTACAGACTTGCAGGTGAGCCTGTTCAGCAGCCTACCTACAACAATCTTTATGACCTTAATCTTACTGATTGCCTTTTAGAACAGGAATAAGCATAGATACAAAATGAATATTTACGGGCGAACGCATTTTGCCATACATTGTAATAGTTGCATTGTAGGGGCGAACAGTGTTCGCCCGTTTTAGCTTTATAGGTAGTTTTCAGATACATATTTGTTAATATAAAAAGCTTGTAATTTGCGAAAAAGTGTGATATAATAGCTAAGAGTGTACAAACGAGAATCAGTGAGGTTTTTACTATGGGCAAGATTTATGATTTAGGCATAGACGTAGGTTCGACCACGGTCAAGACGGTAATTCTTGACGAGGGCGAGTTTATTTATAACAAATATGAAAGACACTTTTCAAAGGTCAGGGAAACGGTGGCTGAGCAGCTGCGTGCTATCAGAGAGCTTTATCCTGAGGACAAGTTCAGGATAGCCATAACAGGCTCGGCAGGTCTTGGCATCGCTGAGGCAAGCGGTATCTCTTTCGTGCAGGAGGTTTTTTCTGCTTTTATCGCTGTAAACAAGAAGTATCCAAAGGCTGACGTTGTGGTTGAGCTTGGCGGTGAGGACGCTAAGATAATCTTCCTCACAGGGGGCGTTGAACAGCGTATGAACGGCTCCTGCGCAGGTGGCACAGGTGCTTTTATCGACCAGATGGCAGGACTTTTGGGCGTTACCCCTGACGAGATGAACGACCTTGCTCTTAAGGCTGAAAAGACTTATCCTATCGCTTCAAGATGTGGTGTTTTCGCAAAGTCTGATATTCAGCCGCTTCTTAATCAGGGCGCGAGAAAAGAGGATATTGCCGCTTCTATCTTTCAGGCTGTTGTTGACCAGACAGTTTCGGGTCTGGCGCAGGGCAGAAAGATCGGCGGTCAGGTGCTTTTCCTTGGCGGTCCGCTTACATATCTCAGTGCACTGAGAAAGGCATTCAGAACTACTTTGAACCTTGACGAGGAACACGCTATTCTTCCTGAAAATTCTTCATGCTATATGGCTTTCGGTGCGGCACTTCATGCTGACACTCTTGCTGAGGAAATGACTATAGACGAAGCCCTTGACAAGATAGTGAACGCAAAGGCTACTGACAATATCGTGGTAGGCAAGCCACTGTTTGCAAGCCGTGAGGAATATAATGCTTTCGTGGAAAGACACAAGAAGTCTGACCTTAAATATGAAGACATCAGAACTTACAGGGGCGACGCTTATCTTGGCATAGACGCAGGCTCGACAACCACAAAGCTTGTGCTTATCACACCTGACGGAAAGCTTCTTTATCAGCACTACTGCTCAAACAAGGGTCAGCCGCTGGATATAATCGCTTCAAAGCTTGAGGAGATCTACAGCCTTGCTACCCCTGAGCTTAACATAAAGGCTTCTGCGGTAACAGGCTATGGTGAGGATCTTATAAAGGCAGGTCTGGGCGTTGACTATGGTATAGTTGAAACTGTTGCGCACTATAAGGCGGCGGCTTATTTCTGCCCTGACGTTGATTTTATCATCGACATCGGCGGACAGGATATCAAGTGCTTCAAGATAAAGAACAACGCTATCGACAGCATTATGCTCAACGAGGCTTGTTCATCAGGCTGTGGCTCGTTCATTCAGACTTTTGCAGGTGCAATGGGATATGATATCGCAGAGTTTGCAAGGCTCGGTCTGTTTGCAAAAGCACCTGTGGAGCTTGGCTCAAGATGTACAGTGTTCATGAACTCATCTGTAAAGCAGGCGCAAAAGGACGGAGCTTCCGTTGAGGATATCTCTGCAGGACTTTCTTCGTCTATCATCAAGAACGCAGTTTACAAGGTAATAAGAGCCAAGTCTATTGACGAGCTTGGCAAGAATATAGTCGTTCAGGGCGGAACGTTCCTTAACGACGCTGTGCTCAGGTCATTTGAAATGGAGCTTGGCAGAAACGTTATAAGACCTGCCATTGCGGGACTTATGGGTGCGTTCGGCTGTGCGCTTTTTGCAAAAGAAAAATCTCAGGGCAGGGACGGCAAGTCAGGCGTTCTTACAAAGGCTCAGCTTGAAGAATTTGCTTACAATTCAAGAGCCGTTCAGTGCGGTGGCTGTGGTGCGCACTGTAACCTTACTATAATAAGATTTAATGACGGCAGAAGATTTACTTCCGGAAACCGCTGTGAAAAGGGTGCAGGCATAAAGATAACCGACAGAACGGAAAACATGATAGAGTATAAGTATAACAAGATACTCTCTTATGCTGACAACAAGCCTGCAAAGCCTATTGCAAAGGTAGGTCTGCCACTTGCGCTGTCTTATTATGACCTTATGCCGTTTTTCTCAACACTGCTCACAAGCCTTGGCTTTGAGGTGGTGCTGTCTGAGGAGTCAACGAGAGATACATATTACAAGGGTCAGCAAACTATTCCGTCTGATACGGTATGTTATCCTGCAAAGCTTTGTCACGGTCATATAGAGAGCCTCCTTGACAAGGGTGTGGACTTTATATTCTATCCTTGCATGAGCTACAATGCTGACGAGGGTCAGTCGGACAATCACTATAACTGTCCTGTTGTTGCTTATTATCCTGAGCTTCTAAAGGCTAACAATGACAAGCTGAATGATGATAATTTCATCATGCCTTATCTTGACATAAACATCAAAAAGCACGTTGCAAAGGCAATGGCAAGAGCGCTTTCAAAGTATAACATCACTGCAAAGCAGGTGCTTGGAGTGCTTAACAAGGCTTATTCTGAGCAGGTGAGATACCATAGGGATATCGAGGCTAAGGCGCAGGAGATAATCGCTGAGGCAAGGGCGAAGGGTCAGAAAATAATCGTTCTGGCAGGCAGACCTTACCACATCGACCCTGAGATAAACCACGGCATACACAAGCTTATCGCTTCTCTTGGCTTTGCGGTCATCACTGAGGACAGCGTGGCAATGAAGGTGGACACTCCTGCCCTTGACGTTCTCAATCAGTGGACTTATCACTCAAGGCTTTACAGAGCGGCAGAGTATGTATGCGAGAATGATGATATGCAGCTCGTTCAGCTGGTATCCTTCGGCTGTGGTATCGACGCTGTTACAACAGACGAGGTGAGAGCTATACTTGAAGAAAAGGGCAAGCTTTACACTCAGCTAAAGATAGACGAGATAACGAATCTTGGTGCGGCTAAGATAAGACTCAGGTCTTTGGCGGCGGCACTGGAGGAAAAAGAAGCCAGCGCAAATGCTGAGAAGAAAATGGACAAGGAGGCAATGTAATGGCTGAAAAAGAGATAAAACACGCAGGCTCGGACAGAGTAAAAAGGTCTTATTTTGACAAGTCAAGACGTGAGGAATACACTATACTTATACCTGATATGCTTCCTATACACTTCAAGCTTATCATGGCGATATACAAAAAATACGGCTATAACATGGAACTTTTGCAAAACTGCTCACGAAACGTTATAGACGAGGGACTTAAAAACACACATAATGACGCTTGCTATCCTGCGCTTCTTGTTATCGGACAGTTTATGGACGCTCTCAAAAGCGGCAAGTATGACCTTGAACACACGGCTCTGCTTATGTCACAGACGGGCGGCGGCTGTCGTGCTTCAAACTATATCCACCTTATAAGAAAGGCGCTGTCAACGCAGTTCCCTGAAGTACCTGTTCTGTCGCTGAATTTCAGCGGACTTGAAAAGGACGCTTCCATAGATATCACCCCTGCCATTGCAATGAAGCTTATTTATGCGGTGCTTTACGGTGATATGCTCATGCTTTTGTACAATCAGTGCAAGCCTTACGAGATAGAGAAAAATTCTACGGACGAGCTTTTGGCAAGGTGGCAGCACAGGCTTGGAAAGCTGTTTGCTACCCCGAGCAGATATATGCACACAAAGAGCATTTACAATGCCATGCTCAAAGACTTTGCGGCACTGCCGAGGTCAAAGGAGAAGAAGCCTAAGGTAGGTATCGTGGGAGAGATATACGTTAAGTATTCACCTCTTGCGAACAATCACCTGAACGATTTTCTGCTGTCTGAGGGCTGTGAGCCTAACGTGCCTGGACTGTTGGACTTCGTGCTTTACTGTGCGTCGGACGCTATCAATGACGAGAAGCTTTATGACAAGAAAACCAGCCGCACTCTTATGTACGGCATTGGTTATGATGTGCTTTACAAGTTCCAGAAGCAGCAGATAAAGGTCATCAACGAGCAGGGCATTTTCCAGCCGCCTCATGATTTTGAACACCTTAGAAAGTGTGCTGACAAGTATATTAGTCAGGGCGTAAAAATGGGCGAGGGCTGGCTCATCACTGCTGAAATGGCGGCTCTTGCAGAAACAGGCACAAAGAACATAATCTGCACTCAGCCATTCGGCTGTCTGCCTAACCATATTGTGGCAAAAGGTATGTCAAGGACTATCAAGCAGGCTTATCCTGACGCAAACATAGTCGCTATCGACTATGACCCGGGTGCGACAAAGGTCAACCAGGAGAACCGTATCAAGCTTATGCTTGCTAATGCGGTCATGGATTAATAGAGAACAGAAAGATAAAACCCCCTTGGAGCGTGGCTCTGAGGGGGTTTTGTTAGTCATAGTATTCTTTCGTTTCAAGATAGGATATTTGTTCCGGTGAAATGAAATCAAGGGCTTTTATTTCCTCTGCCACCTGCTCGGTACTGTTCTTTGTCAGCCTGACGTCAATGTCGATCACATCAATGATGCTGTTATTGTCGCTGTAAATATCGTCCGAATTACGGGTGTATAAAGTTATGGAGGCGAAGTTGCCTGCAAGGTTGCGGTTTTTCAGACAGTCGATATAATCGCTAAAGCTCTTTTCACGGCTGTCCAGAGCTTTAATGTAAATGTCTGTAAGCTGCTCAGCCTGCTCTTTAGTGAGAGTTTTTCTGCCTTCTGGGTTTTTGTAGCTTGAGGTATAGGTCATTATATCTTCGTCTGTCTGCACCCACACCCAAACGTCGTCATAGTCGGTGAGCACTGACAGGTCAGGCTTGCCAGCGAAACCGTCGCAAAGATATGAAATGAAGTTAAAGGCAAATATCATGATCATATATACAGCAAAGACTGCTATCCATTTTACGAATTTCGCTATTGTCAAGGTGCTCTTTGCAGAGAATATCCTTATAAGAAGGTAGCTCAGTAGCACCACTGGCAGCAGAACTATGTTGTCAGGATCGGAAAGAACGTAGGTCGTCACGGTCACAATGCCGAGGATAAGAACTATCTCACGAAAAGCGGTGAATACAAATGGCTTGCCTGTGGCTCTGCCGTCACGCTTTTTGTAGATGAAATACAGCAGGCATATGAGTGCTGCCGAAAGCAGCGAGCTGCCCATGAGCATTAAAACCAGTGCGTTTGAATAGCCGTTATCCATAAGATAAGCAGGAAATGCACTCCACGCAAACCACTTATCTGTAATGATTTCAATATCATCACTGCCTCGTGTTGAGAAAATGCTGATAGATGAAAGAACTATGCACCTTGGCAGTATCGCCTCACAGGCTGTTATTATCACAGCTGTGTATATGACCTCCGCAAGCCTGCCGCAGCAGACAAGACACAGTATCACAACAAGGTCAACGAACAGGCAGGTAGAAAGCTCAGTGAGAAACAGCACTGCGGCATACCTTGAAAGTATCTTCAAAGATAGATCGGTGGTTATGATAGTGGAAATAAACTGAATGATGTTCCAAAAAACTACAGGCAAGATGTGCAGCTTTACAAGTGTGCAAAGCTTTGAGAAAAAGCGTTCCTTTGCACCTGCGGGCAGTGAGTAGGCAAGGTCTGCGTGACTTTTGCTGTAGCTCTCATGGAAAAGAGCGAACACAGTGAAAACTCCGCACAGTGCGACAGCGGCAACGCCAATGTATGCAATGACATAGCCCTGATAGTAGTTCGTTATGCTTTCATTGTAGTAAGTAATAAAATTCCGTATGGACATCTGCACAATGTAATTTACAAAAAGCACCAGATTTGTGATTATAAAAAACAAACTGTTCGCTTTAAGATCACGGTTTGAGGTCCTACTTATCCTCTTCGCTGCTGACAGCATATCCACGCACCTCCATTTCGTAAATGAAAATCTCTTCAAGTGTGAGAGGGACAAGCTCCAGAACGGCAGGGGAGATAGCGGAAAGCTTTGCGGTGATATCCGCTTTTTCGCCCTTTGCCACCACGGTGGAAACTCTTCCAAGGTTTCTGAAACTGAGTACTTCGACGCCTGCGTTTTCTATGGCGGAGCGGTCAAGCTCGCCCTCAGGTAAGGCTATCTGCACCTTTTCAAAGCCCTCTCTTACGTCGTCGATATCCTTGGCGAAAATGACTTCGCCTTTGTGTAGGAGCATTGCCTTGTCGCAAAGCTCGCCTATTTCGGTAACGTTGTGGGAGGACACGATAAGGGTCGCACCACGGTCGAAAATATCGTCAACTATCATGGTGCGGATAAGTCTGCGCATGGCAGGGTCAAGGCCGTCAAAGGCTTCGTCAAGGAGGATATACTTTGTTCGGCTGGCAAGTGCAGCCGCAACGATAGCCTGCCTTTTCATGCCCTTTGAAAACTGGGACAGCGGTTTCTTCCGTGGCAGGTCAAGCTTTGAAATAAGGTCATCGAACACCTTGTCGTCAAAGGTCGGGTAGCTGCTTTGGTAAAAGCTTTTCAGGTCATTCACTGTCAGTCTTGAAAACTGCACCGTTTCGTCGCTCACAAAGAAGATGTTCTCCTTAGCCTGCGGCCGGTCATAGACCTCTGTTTCGTCAATGGTGACGCTACCGCTGTCGGGGCGGTAGATCCCGCTTATAACACGCAGTAGGGTGGATTTACCTGCACCGTTCGAGCCTACAAAGCCGTATATGCAGCCCTCGGGGATATCCAGGGTGACGGCTTTCAGTGCCTCGTGATCTTCGTCTGCGTTTTTGAATGTAAGTGACAGGTCTTTTATTTCTATCATTCTTTGTCACTCCTTTCTTTCTGTTCCTCCGCCAGTTCTTCAAGGACGGAGGTAAGCGATCCAAGGCTTATGCCTGCCTGCATTGCGGCGGCGGCATGGAGCTTAAATTCTTCCAGCAATTTTTTCTCTATAGAGCCTTTCTGCTTTGCCACAAAGCAGCCTTTTCCTGCTACAGAATAGATTATATCGTCATGCTCAAGTCTGCTGTAGGCTTTGGCGACTGTGTTTGGATTCAGACCCAGTTCCTTTGCCAACATTCTTGAGCTTGGCAGCTTATCGTTTTCTTTCAGCACGCCTTTTGATATAAGGCTTGAGAACTGGCTGCATATCTGTTCGTAGATAGGTGCTCTTCCTGTAAGATCAAGCGTTATCACCTTGAATACCTCCTTTCGATTTTGTTGTTTCGTTTCATTTGTTCTGCTGTACTAACTGTATTATCTGTTGTAGTACACTTAGAGTATACAACTATAAGTCTGATTTGTCAAGGAGCGTGGATATTTTTCAGCACTTTTCACAATACTGCATCGTTTTGATAGTTGGAAATGTACAAAAGTTCAGGCTTTGTGGAGGGAAATATTATTAAAATGTAAAAAATGTGTTTAAAGGGCTTTGGGGCTATTGACAGGGAAGAAAAATAGTGCTATACTTTAATACATAAAAGCTTAAAAGCATAAAACCTTTAAAGTGATAAATTTTATACAGGCGTGATAAGTACCTGCTTTTGGAAAGGAAGTAATCACAATGGCAAATCAGGCAAAGACAATAAATCAGAAAGGTGACCTTATGTCATATCGTCCTGATATAAAGCTTCTGGACGCAACTATCCGTGACGGAGGACTTGTAAATAATTTTGGATTTTCAGACGAGTTTGTAAAAGAACTCTATAAAACTAACATAAAATCAGGCGTTGAATACATGGAGTTCGGCTACAAGGCTTCTAAGGAGCTTTTTGACGTCAATGGGTTCGGTAAGTGGAAGTTCTGTGATGAGGAGGATATCAGAGCTATCGTTGGTGAGAATGACAGCCCTCTGAAACTTTCTGTTATGGCTGACGTTGGCAGATGTGATTTCAAGAAAGATATCCTGCCAAAGAGTGAGAGCGTTATCGACATGATAAGGATCGCAACATATACTCATCAGATGCCTGGTGCGCTGGAGATGATAAACTACTGCCACGACATGGGCTATGAAACTACTATCAACATCATGGCTGTTTCTGCAAGCCGTGAGGACGATATCGCACAGGCTCTTGACCTTGTGGCAAAAAGCCCTGTTGACGTTATCTATCTTGTTGACAGCTACGGCTCACTTTTCCCTGAGCAGGTGAGAAGACTTACTGCGCAGTATTGCGAGGTGGCTGAGGCTAGTGGCAAAAAGGTGGGCGTTCATATGCACAACAATCAGCAGCTCGCTTTTGCAAACACTATCGAGAGCATTTCTCACGGCGCAAGCTTTGCGGACGCTACAATGAGCGGAATGGGCAGAGGTGCAGGAAACTGCTTTATGGAGCAGATGCTCAGCTTCCTGAGAAACCCTAACTACAAGCTTACTCCTACACTGAAATTTGTTGAAAAGTACGTTGCTGAGGAGAGGGCAAAGGGTTCACAGTGGGGCTATGACGTGCCTTATATGCTCACAGGTGCGCTCAACCGCCACCCTCGTGCGGCTATCGCTTTTCTGAAGGATAACAGAACAGATTACAACGAATTGTACATGGATCTTCTTAACGAGTTGTCATAAAATCATTCTTCATATAAACGGCGTTTCCATAGTGATGTGGGACGTCGTTTTTGTGTTGCATAATTTTTTATCATATGTTATAATTATTTTATGTTTTCATAAAACCTTTTGGCGGATATCTCGTCATTATAGGTGAAAGGACTTTCAATGAAGTTAGGCGTGCCTTGTGAGGTGTTGCTTAAATGTAAGGGGGCGGAAAAATGGAGGACAGCAGGATAATTGAGCTTTATGAAAGCAGAGATCAGCAGGCTATTTCACAATCGGATATGAAATACGGCGGATACTGTTATTCTGTGGGCTACAATATTCTTGGAGTCAGGGAGGACACGGAGGAGTGCGTGAACGAAACTTGGCTCAGGGCATGGAACTCCATCCCGCCACAGAAACCCAGAATGCTGTCGGCATTTTTCGGGCGGATAACAAGAAATATCGCATTTGACAGATATCGTGCGTCAAAGGCCGCAAAGCGTGGAAAAGGTGAGATAGCGGCGGTCTTGGAGGAGCTTGACGAGTGCATACCTGACAATGACACCACCGAGAGTCTTTGCGACGGCAGACATCTTGAAGGGCTTATAAACGAATTTCTTGGTGAGTTGCAGGAGAGAGACAGAAATATATTTCTCCAGCGATATTGGTTTGCAACGCCTATAAAAGAGATATCAAAAAAGTATGCTATGAACCTGAACACAGTTAAGGCGAGCCTTTTCAGAAGCAGAAATAAGTTAAAGGCTTTGCTTGAAAAGGAGGGAGTTCTTTTATGAAAACAACAGGAGAGGATATTTTCAAGGCTTTGGAAAATGCTGACGAGCATTACATTGAAGAATGCAGACAGAGCGGCAGCGGCATAAAGATAAAAACCATATGGACAAAGTGGGCGGCTGTGGCGGCTTGCGGTGTTATCGCTGCAGCGACGGGTGTTATGATGTTTGCAGGCAGGTCGGACAAAGATATAAAGGCAAAGTCTGCGGCTGACCAGCAGATGGCAGACGAGGAAGCAACAGTGTCATATAGAGTTCCTTGGGACGAATATGCAATGAATGCAAAATATGAGACGTTTGAATATAACGATGTGGAATATGTTTCAATGGGTCATGTTGATAAGTCTTTTCTTGACAGCAAGCTCACCACCATGACTCTTGAAACGGAAAACTATGAGACAAACAAAAAGGAAACAACAAAAGCGGATATTTATTCAATAAAGGACTTGTCACCAAGCGTTTATTTGGCGGTGGTCTTTGATGACGGCTCTGTGGCGTGGTATGATGATTGGAAATACTCACCTGATTGCAAGACCGATATGACCCTTGATGACATAATAAATGACGTAAGTCTTGAAAAAACGGCTCATGTGGACTATGCTTACAATGATGCAGAAACGGGCAGGCTCAGAAAGTATACTAATACTGACATCTCAAAGCTGCTTGACTTGTTAAAGGACGATAATGGTTCATACAATGCGGTCTATGAGGGCGATGCTTATGAGAGCGACCCTGATATTAATTTGTCGGTAACAAATGATGATGAATATTACATTGAGGGCGGAATAACAATAAGCTTCTATGTAGAAAGACTTGACGCCAACGGTACGGCTTATTTTACTGCTAACGGAGATCTGTATGTTCAGCTTTTTGCAGGAGATATATTAAAATTTGATATAGGCGGTGAAAAGGCAGAAAAGCTTGAAAACTGGCTCAATGAGAACTGCGAATACACTGACGTAAAGAAAAACGCTGAGGTCGCTGACGATGTTGACCCTAGTGAGAAAGCGGTGACTTCTGTCGCCAAGGACGATCCTGATATGGCCGACGAAGTTGATATTGGATATATCGACTATTTTGAGGACGTTGGGGACAATACCTTTACAACAAAGGACGGCAGGCTCACGGCGAAATACTCCTATGAGGTAAGCGGAGGCGAGTTCATAAGCCATATTACCTACACAAACAACTGGGACAAGGACATGGCGCTTGACTTCACGACTGACCAGTATATCACCACAGAGGACAGTAAGGGCAATTCCACGAGCTATGGCGAAAATGGCGACAGAAACACCATGAACACTTTGCTCAAAGCCGGAGAGAGCTACACGTATGACTATAAGACGGATATTGGTGCCGACTATGTGAAAGGCACGGCAAAGATAACGCTTATCGCAAACACTGCAAGCGATAAAAACTGCAATGTAGTAAACTATGTGACGCTAAAAGATATAGAGATAGATTTTCAGTAATGAAATAGTTTAATGTGTAGGGGCGAACTGAGTTCGCTTGATGCAAAAGATAAAAGCCTGTCGTATCGGACTGATACGGCAGGCTTGATTTTATTTGTGCTTGTAGACCACACGCTCTTTTACGTCTATCTGCTTGTAGGATATTTTGAAGCCTATCCATGTGGCAAATGGATAGAGTAGTGGGAATATGGCGGTCATGATGAAAACAAATGGGGACATATCTTTCACGTCGGCAGAGTGGGCAGCCCAATCTATAAGAGGATAGAAGCAGGCGTCGAGAAGCTTATAGGCAGGCATGAAGTTGAACGAGCCGCTGATTTTTGATATCATCAGCAGTATCATTGTTATGTAGCATGGTATGCTTGCAATAAGACCAAGTGTGAAGCCATAGTTAGGGCAATCATTTTCACCGTGGAATGTGACCTTATTTCTGGCTTCCTCTCCCTGTTTCAAACCAAAGTCAGCCATAAGGCAGACCACTGTGAGAAGTCCTGTAAGACCGAAAATTATATTTGCCAATGCACCGAAAGGCTTTGCAACTGCGATAAAAAAGAGGAATACGAAAATTCCGAAGAACTCTGTTTCAACCCATTTCAGCAGTGCGGTGAGTATAGCTTTTTGTTTGTTGTATTTTTCCATTTTAATACTCCCGATAAAAATAGTATAAGATGATTATACCACGTTATCGTGATATTTTCAACTGTTATGCAGATTTTTCATCTGATAATCACAAAAGCTTCGGGCAGGATAATAACATAAAAAGGAGAGTGATAGCCATGAAAAAGCGTGACAAGAGCCGTTTTCCGCAGGCTTCAGACGGCACAAAGGTATACAAGCCCCATGACGTTATCTCGGCAGGTCAGGAATATGTTGTGACGGACAATTACACTGCGCCAAACGGCAGAGTATACAATCGTCAGGAGCAGAATGCAGGCTGGGCGAGAAAATGGGTAGACGAGAACGAAAAGTAGCCGTTGAAAAACCTCCGCAGGTGTGATATAATTACAGTATATCATGATCTGCGGGGGGTATTTTTATGAAAAAAACAGCATTGGTAACAGGTGGCTCTGGTGGGATAGGCTCGGAGATATGCAGGGCGCTTGCTGAGGACGGCTGGCAGGTGGCTGTATGCTACAAGAATGGCAGGGCGGCGGCGGAAGCTTTGGTATCTGAGCTTAAAGAGCGTGGCTTATGTGCAGAGGTTTTTTACTGCGACATTGGCGACAAGGACAGTATAGATAAATGCGTGGCGGAAGTCAGGGACAGTTTGGGCTTTGTTACGCTTCTTGTAAACAACGCAGGCACAGCGGATATAGAGCTTTTTACTGACATGACTGACGAGAAGCTATGCGAGATGATGAACGTGAATCTGCTTGGTGCAATGCGTATGAGCAGGGCAGTGCTTCCTGAGATGATAAGGGAACACAGTGGAAATGTGATAAATATAACCTCCGTATGGGGCGAAAAGGGAGCTTCCTGCGAGGTTGCATACTCGGCGGCAAAGGCTGGGCTTATAGGATTTACGAAGGCGTTGTCGAGGGAAGTTGCCATAAGCGGTATAAGGGTGAACTGCGTATCCTGCGGAATGATAGACACGAAAATGAACGGCGAGCTGACGGATGAAGATGTTCGTGTGATAGTTGATGACATACCGGCAGGCAGGATAGGCAAGCCGAGAGATGTGGCGAATGTTGTGCGTTTTCTCAGTGGAGAGGGAGCAGATTACATTCACGGGCAGGTCGTCAGAGTGGACGGGTGCTGGATATAGGTCACTCGCCGTGACGGGCATTTTACGCTGCAATTTGTGATATGATGTAATTTTGCACCGCTTTTTGAAATGTGTAGGTGAGCGATGCCGTGGTTGCCATATCCTTGATGCCAAATTATTTTGGGGTGACATTGTGTGATATTTTTCAACAATTCAACGGGCGAGAAATATCGGGCTGTCGCATTTCGGTGAAACCGAAATTGAGCCAGGCCCCTACAATGCTGAATTTTTACAAGTTCTGAGAACGGGCGACCTCAGGTCGCCCCTACAGATCATTCGGGCAAGTTTGTTGTGCCGCAAAGTCGCTTTGCTTGGTGCTTGTGCACAACTTTGGTCAGCTATGCTAATTCCTCATTCCTCACTCCTCATTCCTCATTCAGTGTGTATACTCTCCACACACATCTGCATATACTAAGTTAAAACATTTCTCCCCATCAGGACAAGGAGGTCAGTATATGGATTATCTTATGCTTGTGGATAAATTCAATCCCATAGATATGGGATTTTACGATCGTGTGGAGTTGACAGAGGTGAACGGCAAGTTTATGGAATCTCAGGCAGGAAACAGGCTCAGGCTTCTGCTCAAAAAGGCGGAAGCTGACGGCATAAAGCTGAAAATTATTTCTGCCTATCGCTCTTTTGAATATCAGCAGATGCTTTGGGAGCGTGAAGTATCTCACGAAATGTGGGGCGGTCTGAGTTATGAAAAGGCTGTGGAAAAGGTGGGCAGAACTCTCGCTCTCCCCGGGTCAAGCGAACACAACACCGGGCTTGCTGTGGATCTCGGCAGAGAGGGTGACAATGATGTGAGCGACGATTTTTACAAGACGCCTGAATCACGGTGGCTTTGTGCAAATGCCGCAGATTTCGGCTTTATCCTTCGCTATCCTCGCCTTAAAGAGCAGATGACCGGCATTGATTTTGAGCCGTGGCATTATCGTTATGTGGGCGTTGAAGCCGCTCGTATCATTGCCGCAGGCGGGCTTTGCCTTGAGGAATTTCTGCACTTTTACTCGGAAAAATATATCTGAAAATCCTGTGAAAATAATTGACAGAAAGAGCATTGTGTAGTATAATTATAACAAAGCTATGAGCGATAGCCGCAAGTTTTTGTATGCTATTGCGAAAGAAAGGAAGTTTTGTTATGTCAAACTATTCAAGAAAAAAGTCGTTCTGGACTTTAATGGGTGCGATGATACTTGTTGTTGCGTCAACTGCGCTTTTTGTATACAAATATTTTGAGGATAAGGAGCATGCCGAAAAGTGGAAAGACTATGAGGAGTGCGGTATACAGTAAATAACAGACAGCTTTAAAGGCACTGCTTTTTGTGAGCAGTGCCTTTGTATATCAACACAATTCATTGATGTAAAGTTTATCAAAATCGCTGAAAAAGCGTGCTTGCACTTGAAATGCAGTTTGAAATGTGATATAATAGTCGTAATGACCTGATGACAAACTTGTTCTAGGGAGGGACGTTATAATGCAGATAAGAGAATCAGCTGAAAATTATCTTGAAACGATACTTATTCTCAGTCAGCGCAAGGGCAAAGGCGAGGTAAGAAGCATAGATATAGTAAACGAACTTGAGTTTTCAAAGCCGAGCGTAAGTGTGGCAATGAAAAATCTCCGTGAGAACGGCTATATAACTGTTGACAAGGACGGTTATATTCGTTTGACAGACAAGGGCTTGGAGATAGCCGAGAAAATGTATGAGCGTCATACGTTGCTTTCACAGTGGCTCATAAAGCTTGGTGTTGACGAGAAAGTTGCAGTAGAGGACGCTTGCCGTATGGAACACGTTATCAGTGCGGAGTCCTTTGCGGCTATCAAAAAGCACACAGGTATGGCTTGATAAGATGATAATTGCCGTGGGTCTTCCTGCGGCATTTTTTATTGCAAACCAAAAAAGGAGAACAGCTTTGCCGTTCTCCTTTTTCTGTTATTTGAATTTGTCTTTGAGCTTGTCAAAGAATGTTTTGCGCTTTGCGTAGTTCTTTTCGCCGAGGGACTTTTCGTAGTCACGGAGCTTTTCTTTCTGCTCTTTGGTCAGATTGCGTGGAACTTCAACTGTTACACGAACGTAGTGGTCGCCGTGGTCGTTTCTGTTTACCTTCTTTATGCCCTTGCCTCTCAGGCGGAACACTGTGCCTGTCTGTGTACCCTCTGGCACTGTGTATTTTACCTTGCCGTCAACTGTAGGAACTGTTATCTCGTCACCGAGAGTAGCCTGTGCATAAGTAAGCGGTATCTCTGTCCACACGTCATAGCCGTCACGCTCGAAAATAGGGTCAGGTCGAACTGTAATGTTGATGTGCAGGTCGCCGTTAGGACCTCCGTTTATACCGCAGTTGCCCTCACCGCCTACTCTAAGTGTCTGACCATCGTCGATGCCAGCAGGAACGTTTATCTCCTTTTCAGATACCTTCTTTACTCTGCCCTGACCGTTGCAGGTATGGCAAGGGTTGTCGATTATCTGACCCTTACCGCCACAGCGACTGCAAGTCGTGGTCTGAGCGATGTTTCCGAAAGGCGTTCTCTGTGTTATCCTTACTGTACCAGTGCCGTGGCAGTCAGGACAGGTCTTAGGCGAAGAACCTGCGGCTGCGCCTGTGCCGTGACAATCAGGACACTTTTCGGCTCTGTTTATGCGAAGTTTCACAGTCTTGCCCTTGCAGGCTTCCATGAAGTCAAGAACAACGTTCGCTCTTATATCCTCGCCACGTCTTGGTGCGTTAGGGTTAGCAGAACGTCCGCCACCAAAGCCTCCGCCAAATCCACCGAAAATGGAATCGAAAATATCGCCCATATCGCCAAATCCGCCGAAGCCTCCTGCACCTGCTCCACCGCCTGCACCGTAGTTCGGGTCTACGCCTGCGTGACCAAACTGGTCATATCTTGCTCTTTTATCTTTATCTGAAAGCACCTCATAAGCTTCATTTACTTCCTTGAACTTCTCCTCGCACTCTTTGTCACCGGGGTGAAGGTCAGGGTGGTACTGCTTTGCAAGCTTACGGAATGCTTTTTTTAATTCATCGTCTGTGGCAGTTTTAGAAACGCCAAGCACTTCATAGTAATCTCTTTTTTCAGCCATATAAACGCCCATGCTCTGTAAGCTGCAGATCGTGAAAGTCTTGGGGCATGGGCTTGCCTCCTTTTTGTAAGTATAGTCCTTTCACGCTTTTCACACAGCCTTTTAATACGGCAATAGCCCCTGCTCGGAAAATCGGAGCAGAGGCAGCCGTTATGATTTATTCTGCGTCAGTAAATTCAGCGTCTATAACGTCGTCGCCACCGTTGTTTGAAGCGCCGCCGTTGCTGCCGCCATTTGCTCCGCCCATGTTGTTAGGGTCAAAGCCTGCGGCACCGCCTGCTGCCTGCTGTGCCTGTGCAGCCTGCTGATATACCTTAGTTGCAACGCCCTGGAATGTTTCCTCAAGCTCCTTGTGCTTAGCCTTGATAGCCTCGATATCAGTACCCTTGAGGGCTTCCTTAAGAGCGTCTATCTTAGCCTGACAAGCTGACTTGTCAGCAGCGTCTACCTTGTCGCCGAACTCGCCCAGTGACTTTTCAGCCTGGAAGCAAAGCTGGTCAGCAGCGTTTCTTGCGTCAACGTCCTCTTTCTTCTTAGCGTCCTCTGCAGCGAATGCCTCAGCTTCCTTGACAGCCTTATCTATATCGTCCTTAGACATATTTGTTGAAGAAGTGATCGTGATGTTCTGCTCCTTGCCTGTGCCAAGATCCTTAGCGGAAACGTGTACGATACCGTTAGCGTCGATATCGAATGTTACCTCGATCTGTGGAACACCTCTTGGAGCAGGAGCGATTCCGTCAAGTCTGAACATACCGAGCTGTTTGTTGTCCTTAGCGAACTCACGCTCACCCTGAAGTACGTTGATATCAACGGCTGACTGATTATCAGCGGCAGTTGAGAATATCTGTGACTTCTTTGTAGGGATAGTTGTGTTTCTCTCGATGATCTTTGTGCAGATACCGCCCATTGTTTCAAGACCAAGTGACAGTGGAGTTACATCGAGGAGGAGCAGACCGTCCTTAACATCGCCTGCGAGAACGCCGCCCTGATATGCAGCACCAAGTGCTACGCACTCATCTGGGTTGATGCCCTTGAATGGCTCTTTGCCAAGGAATTTCTTAACAGCTTCCTGAACGGCTGGTATTCTTGAAGAACCACCGACCATAAGGACTTTCTGAAGCTCGTTAGCTGACAGACCAGAATCTGAAAGTGCCTGACGAACTGGTCCCATTGTTGACTCAACAAGGTCTGCTGTCATTTCGTTGAACTTAGCCTGTGTAAGTGTCATTTCAAGATGCTTTGGACCTGTAGCGTCTGCTGTGATGAATGGGAGAGAGATAGTTGATGAAGCAGTAGAAGAAAGCTCTATCTTAGCCTTCTCAGCAGCCTCCTTGAGTCTCTGCATTGCCATTTTATCACCTGAGAGGTCAACGCCCTCAGTCTTCTTGAACTCTGCGATCATCCAGTCGATAATTCTCTGGTCGAAGTCGTCGCCGCCCAGGTGGTTGTTACCTGCTGTAGCAAGAACTTCTGTAACACCGTCGCCCATTTCGATGATAGATACATCGAATGTACCGCCGCCAAGGTCGTAAACCATGACCTTCTGATCCTCTTCCTTATCAATACCGTAAGAAAGTGCAGCGGCTGTTGGCTCATTGATGATTCTCTTAACTGTCAGACCTGCGATCTGACCTGCGTCCTTAGTAGCCTGTCTTTGTGCGTCTGTGAAGTAAGCAGGAACTGTGATAACAGCCTCTGTTACCTTTTCGCCCAGATAAGCTTCAGCGTCAGCTTTCAGCTTCTGGAGTATCATAGCTGAAATTTCCTGTGGAGTGTAATCCTTGCCGCCCATGTGAGCCTTGTAGTCAGAGCCCATATGTCTCTTGATAGAAATTACAGTGTTGTCATAGTTTGTAACAGCCTGTCTTTTTGCTACCTGACCGATAAGTCTGTCGCCGTTCTTTGAAACGCCAACTACTGACGGAGTTGTTCTTGCACCCTCGCTGTTAGGGATAACAACGGCTTCGCCGCCCTCCATAACTGCTACACAAGAGTTTGTTGTACCTAAATCTATACCGATGATTTTGCTCATAAGATCAAGTCCTTTCAAAATTTACTTAATTTATATCAAGACCTTAAGTCCCGATGTCTTTGTTTATGGGTTTGCTACTATTACCATTGCGTGTCTTATTACCTTGCCGCCTATGGTGTAGCCGTTTTGAAGCACCTGCGCCACAATATTCTCACCAAGGTCAGGGTCGTCAACTGTGCTGACCGCCGTTGCAACGTTTGGGTCAAATTCCTTGCCTGCAAGCTCCATTACCTCAACGTTGAGCTTTTTAAGTGCGTCGCTGAACTGATTGAAGATCATTTCAACACCCTGTTTATAAACTGCGTCTTGAGTTTCTGTGCCTAACGCTCTCTCAAAGTTGTCAAACACCGGCAGAAAGCCGTTTATAACATTTCCCTTTGCTGTGTCTGTAAGCTCCAGTCTTTCCTTTGCGCTTCTTTTTCTGAAGTTATCATATTCAGCCATAAGTCTGAGATACTTGTCATTTGCTTCGGCAAGCTCTTTTTTCAGCTTTTCTGTTTCGCTCTCCTCCGCCTTTTTCTTTGTATCCTCAGTGGCATTTTCTGCGGTATCCGCCGCTTCTTTCACTTCTTCGCTTTCAGCAGAGGTGTTTTCCTCTTTTTCAAGCTCGGTGTCCTTTTCAGTTTCCTTACTCAATTTACGCCGCCTGCCTTTCTTTTTATTCGTTTTCGTCATCTTCTTTGTTTTGCTCTTGTGGCTTTTCGGATATCATTTCCGATATCTTTCCTGTGAAATACTCGAGATATGGGATAAACTTTGCATAGTCGAGCCTCATAGGTCCTATAAGCCCCAGCGCACCTGCTGTTTTGCCGTCCTTTGAGAACGGAGCTGTTATAATAGAGGAGTTGTGGATAACAAACCCGTCACGCTCAGGGGAGAACATAACGTGAAGCCCTGAGAACGTTTCGTCAATAAATCCTTTAAGCTCCTTCTGATTATCGAGAAAGCTTATTATCTCATTTTGGTTGAAGTCCTTGCAGGTGAGAAGATTACTCTGACCTTTGATAGACACGCTGCTCATTTCCTTTGTCATCTTCATTATCTCGGAAACAAGCGGTGAAAGGGTCATCATGTACGTTCCCATTGCTTCTGTGAGCTTTTCAAGATAAGCGTCCGAAAGACTGTCGATAGGCACGCCGTTGAGATTTTCCTTTATGAAGTTATCAAAAAACTCAAGCTGATCCTGACTGAGGTCGAACTCCAATCGGCAAACCTTATTCTTAATAGAGCCGTTGGACGTTATCATCAAAATAACGTACATTCTCTTTCCTGTAGGTATTACCTCTACCTTTGAGATAAGCGAGAACTTTGGCGTTGCGTTTGCGACCACCGCCGCACATTTCGTAAGATCCGCCAATGCCATTGAAGCCTTGTTCACAAGGTCTTCCTCTGTGACATATTCCTGCGGTATCATTGAATCCAGCATCTTCTTTTCATTTGCTGTAAGCTGGTTTTGCTCCATGAGCTGGTCAACATAAAGCCTGTAGCCTTTATATGTTGGTATTCTGCCTGCGGAGGTGTGTGGCTGTTCGAGATAGCCTTGCTTCTCAAGCTCTGCCATTTCATTTCTTATGGTCGCTGAGGACGCTTTGACGTGAGCCATTATCGCCTTTGAGCCTACAGGCTCGCCTGTTACGATATATTCATTGACTACCGCTGAAAGTATTTTCAGCTTGCGGTCGTCCATTTGCTCACCACCCGTTCTTCTTGTTAGCACTTATTGTATTTAAGTGTTAGCACTCTTTCTTCTCGAGTGCTAAGTATAGTTTATACCCTTTTGACGATTTTGTCAAGAGGTTTAAGACTATTTTTCTCACAAATTTCAAAAATATTTGAAGTTCTTTTCCGTCATATTGCACAACACTTTGCTGAAAATGCAAAAAGCGGGCAGACCGCAGTGGTCTGTCCGCCCGATGTTGGAAAAAGATCAGATAAAATTATTCTTTTGTATAAGCAGAAAGATCAGGAACAGCAAGCAGGCTGTCGTCTGCTTCGCCTATGGAATCTACAGTGAAGTAAACTGCACTTGATTCGTCAGCACCATCTGGGAGCAGAACTACCTGCTTAAGGTCATATGTAGCGCCGTCAAAGCCGTAAACTATCTGACCCTCACCGCCTGAAACACTGCTGTCGAGTTTATAATACTCGTGAACAACGTTTGTTGTTGTGTCAATATATGCGTGGTCGAAATCGAGGGTCGCACCGAAAAGTATGTCGGCTGACTTCCACTGATTTCCGTCGTCGTCCTCAATGCTGTAGGTGGTCGTGCCTTCTGAAACGTTGTAAAGCTTTCCGTCGCCAGGGCAAACTGTGTATGACTTCATGCCCTGAACTGTGAGTGCCTGATAAGCCTTGCCGTCCTTTATGCAGATAGTATACTTTGTGCCGTTGTTTGACATCTGACCTGTAAGGTTCGCAAGATAGTTGCCCTCATACTTGTCTTTCAGCTGTTCAAAAGCCCTGAAATCGCCGTCAACGTCATAATCTGTCGTGCCTGCGTTTGTGGAAGTGCTGTCAGCTGTGCTTTCGTCAGCTGTGCTTTCGTCTTCTGTGCTTTCAGCAGGAGCGGTAGATTCTGCGGCAGCCGTTGTTGTAGTAGTTGTTTCAGCCTTTGAAGAGCTTGCAGTATAGCTCCCAGTGCAGCCTGCCATTGCTGTACACATTGCCAAAGCTGCAATAATAGTTACCATTTTCTTGTTCATAATATTTTGCCTCCGAAAAATGACAAGGATTACTCGGCTGACTCAGCGCCTGACTCAACATCGAGTTCAGCGTCATAAGGGATATCGTCAGTGCTCATATCGAAAGACTGCTCTGTCCAACTGTCAAAATCGTCAGGGAGCTTGACTTCAACGTTTTCAGTTGTGAATGAGTTTACTGTAACAGTAGTCGTTGAGCCGTCAGAGATAGTTTCTATCTTAACAATATCTTTTGTGTCAGCATTGAAGTAATACTTGAATGTTGTTGTGAAAGAATAATCGTCAGAATCGCTTGTGTCGAGAGTTACGCCTGATTCAAGCTCGATATCAGGATCTTCTGTGCTTTCAAAAGTTTCGCAGATAAGACCGTCGTCAGTTGTTTCAGAGCTTATGAACTTGTAGCTGTCGTTAATGCCGTAGCCTATTTCGCTCTTGAAGTCGTCGATAGATTCTTCCATATCAACAGTGTAATACGTTTTTGACTCGCTGTCAAGTGTGTACATAACTCCGTCGATATTATAGATATCCATATCCACGCCCATAAAGTTCATTTTCATGTGCATATTGCCGCCTGCTATCTCAACAACAGCTGATGAATTGTCATATTCGCTTGCCACTGTCATGTCGATAGCAAGGCTCTCGCCCTGTATCTTCTTTGTATACTGCGCTGTGAGAGTATCCTCGAGATCTGTGGCTGTGCCTGCTTCTGAAGCAGTTGACTCGTCAGCGGCTGTGCTTGTTTCTGCCTTTGATGTGCTGTCTGCTTTTGATGAGCTTGAAGAACTGCTGTCAGAACAGCCTGCCATTACTGCGCATGACATTATAAGTGAAACGAGAAGTGCAGTTATTTTTTTCATTATAAATACCTCTTTCTAAAATTTTAATAAATTATTATTGTTATATAACCTATACTCAAAACTATAACATATTTCACAAATAACGTCAATAGATTTTGTGAAATATTTTTCCCTTTTCGTATCGAACCACAAATCAACAAAGCTAAGAATGCTTGATTTAGGTATTTATAATCAAACATATTTGTGGTATAATGTGAATAGTAAGAATAAAAGGAGCGAATTATGAGATACGATAATATACATAAGGGCAAATTTCTGTCAAGACCGAACCGGTTTATCGCCAACGTTGAGATAGACGGCAAAGCCGAGGTCTGCCATGTGAAAAATACGGGCAGATGCAAAGAGCTTTTGATCGAGGGGTGTACTGTTTGGCTTGAACATTCAGACAGCGAATCGAGAAAGACCGCTTTTGACCTTGTTGCAGTGGAAAAAGGTGACAGGCTCATAAACATGGACAGCCAAGCCCCGAATAAGGCGGTAGGGGAGTGGCTGAGAGAAAAAATGCCTTTTGGCGAGGGCTTCTCGGTCTATCCCGAAAAGAAATACGGCAACTCACGTTTTGATTTTTACTTAGAGTCGCAGGATAGGAAGATCTTCATGGAAGTCAAGGGCTGTACGCTGGAGAAAGACGGCGTTGTGCTTTTCCCTGACGCTCCTACCCTCCGTGGGGTGAAGCATATAGAGGAGCTTTCTCACTGCCTTGATGAGGGGTATGAGTCTTATATAATGATACTCGTTCAAATGAGCGATGTGAAATATTTCACTCCAAATTATGACACTCACCCTGAGTTCGGAGAGGCTTTGGAGAAAGCTTCCCGAAAGGGCGTGAAGATACTATGCTATGACTGCAACGTGACCCATGACTCTATGACAGTGGGCAAGCCTGTTAAGGTGAAGTTTGGCAGGTAATATGACGGCTCGTCCTGCATATACATTATAATACTAAGATGTATATGGGAGTGACAGCATTGGATATAAAGAAAGTCTGCCTGCGTTGTGTTGCAGTTATAATTGTGGCGTTCGTTATGCCCACGGGGATATGGCTTTATGCAAGATCTGCAAGCAGGTTCGGCAGGGTGGCGGCTGTGGCGGCAGGGGTGGCTATGGGAGAATACAAGCCTTGTTTCGCTATGGAAAGTGAAACGGACACGGCATCAAAGCCTGTGGTATCAAACAAGCTTGAAGCGGCGGTGGTGTCAAAGCACAGCATATGGGATATGGATATGGCGCCACAGGAGAAGCAAACGCCCTCAAAAAGCTCAGAAGTGCCAAGCCCTTTGCCTGCTCAGGACGTGACGGACAAGATACCATATCCTGCAAGCATGGAGGGAAATGACGGTGTTATAGAAAAATACACCTACGGCAGATATGACGGCGAGCAGTATTTCGACCTTGACGGCGGCGGTCAGGTGAGAAACTGCACTGACCTTTCAAATGATGAGCTTTACGAGGAAAGCTCAAAGCCATATGATTTTCAAATAGACGGAAATTCCTCTGAGCCGCAGATACTTATTTATCATACCCACGCCACGGAAAGCTTTGAGCCCACAGACAAAGACCACTATGACAGCTTCTTTTCCTGCAAGACCACCGAACCTGAAATGAATATGCTGTCGGTAGGGGACAAGATATGCGAACAGCTTGACAAAGCAGGCGTTGCGTATATCCACGATACACTTGTGCATGATTATCCCAGCTATGACGGCTCTTACGATTCAAGCCGAATGGCGGTAAAGCAGATATTGGAGGAGTACCCCTCTATAAAGGTATGTCTTGACGTTCACCGTGACGGCATAGAGCGTGAGGACGGCACAAGGCTTGCACCTGTGGCGGAGATAGAGGGCAGGGAAGCGGCTCAGCTTATGATAATATCAGGGTGTGATGACGGCACTATGGGTATGCCTGACTATATGAAGAATTTTCACTTTGCCTGTGCCTTGCAGTCGGCTTTGGAGAGCGATTGGCAGGGGCTTACACGTCCTATTCTGTTTGACTATCGCCACTATAATCAGGACTTGACCACCGGCTCGCTTCTTATAGAGGTGGGAAGCCACGGCAATTCTATCGCTCAGGCACAGTATACAGGCGAGCTTATAGGAAAGACCTTGGGTGAGATGTTCGGAGGAGAATAGGTGCAATAACGCACAAAATATGTGCGGCGAATTGTCTTAAAATGCCGAAAATACGGCTTTTAGCGGTTGGTTTCTTGACAAGAACGGGGTTTTGCGTTATAATAAAAGGGACTACATAAACGTTACAGCGTGAGAAATATATAATACGCTTATATTTTGGAGAACTGATATTATGAAAAAAATTTACCCCATGAAAAGAATAGCCGCAGGCTGTATGGCTCTGTGCATAGCTTTTGCCGCCTTTGGTTTTTCTGACGGAAGCGTAAGTGATATCGCTTTGGCGGATAACGATACATACAGCAGTCAGCTTGAAGAACTAAAAAAGCAACAGCAGGAGCTTGATAAGCAGATAGCTGACGCTGACAAAAAGCTTGCCGACGAGCAGGACAACCTTGAGGCTATAAAGAAAAAATATAAGTCCATACAGAAAAAAATAGCAAATTCAGAGAAATATTCCTCTGAGCTTGAAGATCAAATGGCAGAGCTTGACGGCAAACAGCTTGACACTCAGCACAGCCTTGACTTGCAGGAAACTGCAATAAACGAGGGCAAGGACGATTTTATGGAGCGTATTCGTGCAATGTATGTTGCAGGAGGAGCAGATTCGTACACAAACGTGCTGATAAATTCATCTGATTTTTATGACATTCTTATGAGGATAGAGCTTGTGACGAGAGTTGCAAAGCACGATAATGACGAGCTTAACGAGCTTTTGGATCAGTATAAAAAGCTTGAAAAGACCAAGGCGGAGCTTGATGAGCAGATAAAACAGCTCAAAGCAAAGGCTGAGGAATATGCCAAGGAGCAGAAAACTTTGGTGGGCGAGCAGGCGGAGCTTCTGAAAATGGAGCAGGAGTCGGGCAAGCTTATCGAGCAGATAAAGAACGATAAGAGCGACCTTGAAAATAAGTCACAGCAGGTGGACAATAAGTATGCGGAGGTGTCCTCAAAGGCGAATACCACCACGACTACGACCACCACCAAGAAAAAGACTACCACCACCAAAAAGAGTGGCAACAGCGGTGAAAAGACCACTACCACGAAGAAGCCGGCTCAGACGGAAAAGCCTGACGAAACTACGGCTCAGACTACCACAACTCCGCAGGAAACAGCTAAGCCAAAGCCTGAAACAAGCAAAAAGACCACTACCACAACAACAGCAGCGCCTGCACCTAAGCCTGATTATTCAAGCAGTTCTAAAATAGACACTGTTGTTTCATATGCCAAAAGCATGGTGGGCGGAGCGTATGTATGGGGCGGTTCACAGTTTGGTGCAACGGATTGTTCGGGTCTTGTGATGCTCTCGTTCGCACAGGTGGGAATAAATCTTCCGCACTATGCGGCTTCGCAGGCTTTATACGGCACTACAGTTTCATATAACAACATGAAGAAGGGCGACGTTATCTTCTTTGGCGGAGCGTCGATCTCGAGCATTTACCACGTTGCTATCTATATCGGCGACGGCAAAATGGTACACGCCCAGAACACTGCCACTGGTATCGTTATTTCAAATGTTGAGTATTTTTCAAGATACAACAACATCACTATAATCAAAAGACTTATATAACGTAAAAACGCAGTCTGCAAAGGCTGCGTTTTTTTATATCTATAATGATTCAACATAAAACGCCACGAAAATTCATATAAAATTACTTAACTGTGAACATTCATTTTCAAACCTATTGACAAAGCTAAGTATTTGTGATATAATTAAATCAAATAAAGATTGTAGGCTTTGATAACAATTGCTGTACAAAACAGCAGTAAGGCAGGGGGAAGAATAATGGATAGTCTGAAAACGTGTTTTTTTGGCGGCTATGATAAGCTTGATACATTAAAATATATCGACACCATAACCAGCGAGATCTATATGCTGGAGTCGGCTATCGAAAAGAAAAAGAACGGTGATAACTTTGTTATCCCCGGAGAAACAGGTCAGCGAAAGCTTAAAGGTTCAGCGCTTGGTGGATTTGCAAAGCCTGATGTGGACAGCTACATCTGTGCGCTTCTTGGAAAGGCGGCTGAGCTTCGTGAAAAGCTTTGCAGCTAACGGCTAATAAAGGCAAAAAATATCCGCAGAGGTCATTTTATATGGCTTCTGCGGTTTTTTTGTCGTATCTAAAAGAGCAATAAAAAAATTAATACCCACTTCCATCGGCTGAAATGAGCATTAATTTTTTATAGAATTATGAAAGGGATTCTTTGGTATTTGGTAAAACCTAAAGACGAGGAAATGTATCAGCGACTTGGGGAATCGCAGAGGGAAAGAAGACAAAAACCTGACTTTAAGTTTTACCAATTACCAAAGCTTTTTTTGTATCTTCTGCTGTGATTATATAATACCAGTTCTGTGTGAACCGAATATGAATTTTCAGGGGATTTCGGAGAGTTTTTTGAAAAAAATAAATGTTAATCACCAGTTCACAATTATAAGCTATAATGTCATTATTGGGGAATTTTTTTACGAGGGAGGATATTTTATGTTTCAGATACTTGTGGTGGAGGACGACGCAAGCCTTAGAAAGCTCATGTCTGCCGCACTTAAACAGCATGGCTATGTGACTTTTCTTGCAAATGACGGTCTGGAGGCTTTGGACGTTCTTGAAAAAACGAATATAGACCTTATAATTTCAGATATAATGATGCCGAATATGGACGGCTATGAGCTTACAAGACAGCTCAGAAAGGCTGATTTCAACTTGCCTATACTTATGGTCACCGCAAAGGAGACCTTCGAGGACAAGCAGGAGGGCTTTTCTGCCGGCACAGACGATTATATGGTAAAGCCTATTGATATAAATGAGATGATACTTCGTGTGGGTGCGCTTTTAAGGCGTTCAAAAATGGCGTCGGAACATTCTCTTACTGTGGGAAACTGCGTGCTTGATTATGACGCTATGAGCGTGGCGGTTGACGGCGGAGCGGCGGAAACGATACCGCAAATGGAGTTCAAACTGCTTTTTAAACTGCTCAGCTACCCTGACAAGATATTCACACGCCGTCAGCTCCTTGACGAGCTTTGGGGCATGGATAAGGACGTTGATGAGCGTACTGTTGACGTTCACGTTAAAAGGCTGAGAGAGCGTTACGGAAGCTGTGAGTCATTCGATATTGTCACGGTTCGTGGACTTGGCTATAAGGCTGTGAAAAAGCAGTGACGGATAAGCTTGAGGGGTGAGGGGTTTGGATAAGAAAAAGGCCAAAAATAAAACAAGTTTGCAGTTCAAGCTGACTCTTATGTTTTTCTTTGTGATGCTGGTGTCGGCTTCTATATCGGTGTCAGTGCTTGTAATGGTGTGCAGTCCTGTAATGAAAAGCAATGCCGAACAGCAGTTGGTGGAGCTTTCCATGGCAATGGATCAGCTTGAAGAAAAGGGCGGCTTCACTGTGGACGAGATAGTTTCCATTGTGAACAATTCAGCCTATAGTCTGTCAGTGGTGGATAAAAACGATTCAAGAGTACACGACCATTTTGCAGATATCGTGCATAAGGGATATTATGTGTCCTCAGAGGGTGTTGTGCCTAACGCAACTATAATCTCCCAGGTCTATGATAAGTTCGTTATCATAGACAGCTTTTCAAGCGACAGCGTTTACTGGGTAGTAAACCTTGTTGTCATCATAGCTTTTATGGTCTGTATCGTTATCGGTACTATTATAACAGCGTTCATGAGCCGAAGCATTATACAGCCTATACGAGATCTTAGTGCAGCGGCGGCTGAGATAGCAAAGGGCAATTTTAAGGTAAGAGTAAGAGAGCCGTCTGATCCTGAATACAGCATACTTGCGCAGAACTTTAACAAAATGGCTGAGGAGCTTGCAGGTACGGAAACGCTGAGAGGTGACTTTATCTCAAACGTTTCCCACGAGTTCAAAACGCCTCTGGCTTCCATACAGGGCTTTGCAAAGCTTCTGCAATCTGACGATATAACCGAGCAGGAGCGTGAGGAATACACGCAGATAATAATCGACGAAACATCACGGCTTTCAAAGCTTTCGTCAAATATTTTGAGGCTCACAAAGCTTGAAAATCAGAAAACAGTGGGCAAAAAGACAAGATTTTCTCTTGACGAGCAGATAAGAAAAATACTTCTTGTGCTTGAACCTGAGTGGTCGAAGAAAAAAATCGACCTTGATATCGACCTTGAGGATATCATGTATGTGGGCAGTGAGGAGCTTATGGCGCAGATATGGCAGAATATCATCAACAACGCTATCAAGTTCACCCCGGAGGGCGGAAAGATAAGCGTGAAGCTTTTCCGCAACGAGAAGAATATTTCAGCGGAGATATGGGACAACGGTCCGTCTATAGCCCCTGACGTAAAGGCGAAGATATTTGATAAGTTCTATCAGGGCGACCGCTCCCGTGCAACAGAGGGCAACGGTCTTGGACTTGCACTTGTAAAAAGGATAATCGAGCTTTCCGAGGGCAGCATAGAGGTAGAAAACGATATGAAAAAAGGCGGCGTTTGCTTCCGCATAAGCCTGCCTTATCTTATTGAGGATATGATGTAGTGTAGGGGCAACCTTGGGTCGCCCTCCTATCACAGCCCATTATACATACGAAGATTTTTTGCAAACAAAAAGGAGCAGTTCATTGCGAATTGCTCCTTTTATCTGTCTGTCATATTTTAGAACAGACTTGCTACAAAGCCTGCTGCCACACCGAAAACATAAAGTATTCCCATTATGGCGAAATTCTCTTTCATGTTGTGCTTGTTGGTCTTGAAAAGCACCAGAAGTCCCACTCCTGCTCCTGTGCAAAGTCCTGCGATAAGCGAGCCGAAGCTCACAACGCCCTCGATATAAAGCTGAGTGAGAACAACAGAAGCTGCACAGTTTGGGATAAAGCCTATTATGCCTGCTATGAACGGCTGAACTATGCTGTCAGACATAAGCAGGGTCTTTACTGTGTCCTCTCCTGCAAACTCCATTACCGCACCGAGAATAAGGTTTACCGCAAATATAAAAAGTATTATGCTTACAGTGTGGTGAAGTGCCGAGTGCAAAATACTGTGGTGTTCGCAGTCGCAGTCCTCACAAATCTCCTTGAAAGGCTCTTCGTCCTGTTTTTTGCCCATAAGCTTTAAGATAAGGTCAACAAGCACACCTGCTATTATAGCCACAGCTACCTTTATAAGAATAAGCTGCCAAAGCTTGCCGGCAAATGCAGGGTTTGCTATCATCATTGGTATTGCCTCGTCGCTTGTGGCAAGGTATACCGAAATGAGAGTTCCCATTGTGATGAGCCTGCCTGAGTAAAGGTTGGAAGCCACAACGGAAAATCCGCACTGCGGCACTGCTCCAAGTATGCTTCCTCCTATCGCACCAAAAGGTCCCATTTTTCTAAGAGCCTTTCCAAGCTTGTCGGCAGAACGATGCTCTATATACTCTATAAGCAGATACACTCCGAACAGAAAAGGCAGGATCTTAAGGCTGTCTATTAATGCGTCAAGAAAAACGTCAACTAAAGTTTCAAACATATAACTATCTCCTGTAAAATATCCATTAAAACGATCTCTGTATCAACTCGACTATTATACAATATTTATTCACCCTTGTCAATCTTATGTTTATATGATAATCTGTTCATTTGTTTACCCTTTTCAGCGACAAAAAACGAGCGAAATTTCTCCGCCCGTTTGATGTTTTTATTCTGTTTTATACAGAACGCTTTGTAAAGCCGTCCCATGCGGTGAGTAGGAACACCACCATGTGTGCTATAAGAACGCCTACGGCAAATGTCAGGCTGTGCTGAGCAAATATTGAGTAGCCCTTTGAGATAGAAGCAAGGTCTGTGTTTGCGAACACAAGGAATCTTGCCCAATCCTGTCCAAGCTGACCCAAAAGCTGTGTGACCGTTGAGCCTATGCACATTGTGAATACGCTGACGCCGATAGCAAGGGCTGTGCTTCTTACAAGTGACGAGATAGCAAACGCCAGTGTTGACATTACCACCATTTCAACGCTTTTCATCAGATATTGCTCTGCCGCATAAAGCAGTGTAGGCATTTCCTTTACATCGCCGCCGCTTACATAGATATAAGGCGTTGAGAAGCCGTCAAAGCCGAGCATAAGCCCTGTAATAGGTATCATCACAACGAAAAGTATGCAAAGCATTATGTAACCCACTGTGATGACAGTGAAGTATTTTGACATCAGTATCTTCCAGCGTTTAACAGGGTTTATAAGCAGGAACTTGACAGTTCCCTGTGAAAATTCAGAGGATACAATGCCGCCTGCGATAACGATAGCAAGCAGTGCGACTACCGTTACAAGGGAGGTGCTTGTGAGAAACACTGTCCAGAATGTTATCTGCTCAGGCTCGTCTGTTTCAAACAGCGTCATTTGGTTTGCTGTGTTGTCGAGCTTATCATTGTCAAGCTGATAGAGTGCAAGTTTTATATTATCCTCCAGCTTTGCTCTGCTGTTCTGTCCGTCGGATTTTGCGTCGCCCATAGTCGCAATGGTGTTTTTTGCATTTGCAACTGTCATGATAAGATCGTTTTTCTTCTCGTTTGACTTGTCAAAGGAAATATCCTTGTCCAATCTGTATTGATATTCCCACTTCTCGCCCTCTGTGAGTATGTCATTATCCAGCCTGTATTGACAGAAGCCACGCCAATCGTTGTCGTCAAGATACTTCTTTATCCCTGACATATCACCAGTGCCGTTTGCAAACACGGCTGACAGTACATCATATCTCCAATCATCGCTGTCGATATCGTTGTCTATAAGATACTGCCACATTGCGATCTCGTTAGGGTCGCCGTTTGTGTTTTTTAGCCAATCTATGGTTTGCTGATAATCACCAGTTGCGTCATAGCTTGAATAGTTATTGCTCTCCATATTGTGCTTTGCAAAAAGTGCAATGCCTGAAAGTCCAAGCGCACATATTATTATAAGCACGATCATTATTTTTGTTGATAGCTTTTTGAAAACCTTTATGTACTCGTTTTTCACAAGTCTGAAAAATCTAGCCAATCTGTACGCCCCCTTCCTTTCCTCCTGTAAGCTCGATGAATACGTCCTCAAGCTTCTTGTTCTCTCTGCGGTGAACAGTGTAAAGTGAAACTCCGCCCTCGATAAGCGTCTTATTCACCGAGGCTATCTTTTTCTTCTCTATTTCCGCAGGGATAGAAAGGACAACTGCACCTGTTTCCTTGTCGATACGCTTGCCCTCGTCTGCGATCATTATAAGACCCATAGCCTTTTGCGGGTCGTCAACTTCAAGTACATATTCAGCAATTGAGCTGTCAGACTGTGAGATAAGCTCCGCCATTGTGTATGAGCCTATCATTTTTCCGTTTGCGATAATGCCAACTCTGTCGCACATCATTTCCATTTCGCTCATGAGATGTGACGATACCACAACGCAAGTGCCTTCCTTGTGAGCAAGCTCTTTGAGTATATCACGAAGCTCCTTTATGCCCTGCGGGTCAAGACCGTTTGTAGGCTCGTCAAGGATAAGAAGCTTTGGTCTGTGGAGTATAGCCTGCGCAACGCCAAGACGCTGACGCATACCCAGAGAGTATTTCGACACCTTGTCATTAATGCGGTTTGAAAGCCTTACAAGCTCCACCACCTCTTTGATACGCTCCTCAGTTACTCCCTCTCTCATTCTTGCATACTGACGTAGGTTTTCAATTCCCGAGAGATATTTATACATCTCAGGGTTTTCAACAATGCCTCCAACGTTCGCCATTGCGCCCTCGAAGTCTTTTCTGATATCATTTCCGTTAATGGATATCTCCCCCTCGTCAAGCTGTAAAAGCCCCACTGCTATCTTTATAGTTGTGGTCTTTCCTGCACCGTTAGGACCGAGAAAGCCGTAGACCTCGCCACTGTAACACTCCATATCTATGCTGTGAAGTATCTGCTTTTTGCCAAGGGTCTTGTTAAGCCCCTTTATCTTCAGAATAGTATCACTCAACGCTGTCTGCCCCCTCGCTGTCGGTATTTTCTGCACTGCTGTCCGGAACTATCTCAGACTCAGCCTTGCTTTCATCAGCCACGCTGTCACTGTTGTTATCATCAAAGTTGTAATCCTCGCCATATCCGTAGTCGCTGGACGTTGCTATCTTCCAGCCGTCAGAGGTACGCAAAAGATAAAATTCAGCATTTTCATAACTGAAAATCGCCTTGTATGAAGATGTGCTAGGCTCATAGTTGTCGGAATTTGTGTAGTTACCGCTTGTCATGGTGCTTATGCCGTTGGTTGTGAGAAAAGTTGGGTCGCCCTTTGATACGTCATAGCACACATTGTATATCATAGTGACCTTTGCTCCGTCGGCTCCACTCTTGTTTATTGACATCTCTTTTATGTCATACTCAGCCGAGGTGATATCTCCTCCTTGCGTTGCAACTTCAGCTTGGTTTATTTCGTCCAGAAGTCCTGACTTTGACGAAGCGTACTCATTGTCAGAAGTGGTGTAGTCAGCATAATGCTTATCCACAAAATCTGTAAGTTGACTTTTTAACTTATCACTGCTTCCAACGTTTGCACTTGTCAAGTCTGCGATATAATCCCTCATGGTCTGTTCTATCTCAGGCTTGGAAGTCTTGAACTGGTTGTTATCATACACTGAGTAGCATACAACGCCCAGCGCAAGCACACCGCCAAGAACCAGACCTCTGTTTATGTTTCTTAGTTTCAAAGTTTCTCCTCCTTGTGTTTTGTCTTTTTTTCAGACGTATTTTTTAGTGGCATATATAAGTTTATCATAACCCTTTCCAACTGTCAACCGCTTTAAGAAACGCTTAAGATTTTCATAAGACAACCATACAGACCATAAGATAAAATACGTTCTTTGTTTAAATATCTGTAGTGGTGAACAGTTCGCTCTCCTTATTAGCGTATTTGCAAGCAAAGCAAAAAGGCGGTGGGACACGCACGATAACGTATCCCACCGCCTATATGGAATGAGGAAAATTATCCTTTTTATAAAAACAGCTTCAGGTCATTCTCTGCCTTTTTCGGTTCTTTAAGACTTATGCTCCTTACCGCCTTTCTCAGTGGCAGTATCCTTGACGGAACTACCGACAGCATATCCACATCAAGCTCCAGAAATATCTCTGTGAGCGTTGGGTCACCTGCTATCTCACCGCAAATGCCTGCTTTTATGCCGTTTGCATGGGCGTTGTCGCACACCATTTTTATCATTCTAAGCAGTGCCCTGTGATTTTTCGGTGATACCCTGTCATAGCATGGATTTTGCCTGTCAAGACCGAAAGCGAACTGTTCAAGGTCGTTGGTGCCGATGTTGAAAAAGTCCACCTCTTTGGCTATGATATCGCTTGTCATCACCGCCGCAGGGGTCTCTATCATTGCCCCGAGCTTAACATTGTCGGCAAATTTCTTGCCCTCTTTTATAAGCTCTGCCTTGACCTGCACGATAAGCTCTTTCACCCTCAGTATCTCGCTCACGTCTATGACCATAGGCAGAAGTATTGAAAGCTGTCCGTAAACAGACGCTCTGTATAACGCCCTTAGCTGTGTTTTGAATATGCTTTCTCTTTCAAGACAAAATCGTATGCCTCTACAGCCCATAGAGGGATTTCTCTCAGCACTCATGTCTGCACAATCAGGTATCTTGTCTGCACCTATATCATAAGTGCCTATTATGACCTCTTTACCCTCCATTGCCTCCAATGCCTTGCGGTAGGTGTAAAACTGAAAATCCTCGTCAGGAAAAGCAGGTCTGTCAAAGCACATAAACTCCGTTCTGAAAAGACCTATCCCACCTGCGTCGTTTTTTACCGCCGATTCAAGCTCCTCAGAGTTGAGTATATTCGCATATATCTTTATCTCATGTCCGTCACGAGTGATGTTTTTTCTTCCTTTGAGCCTTGTGAGAAGTTCCTTTTTCCTGCCCTCAACGGCTTCCTTGTATTCAAGCTGTCTGAGAGTATGCTCATCAGGCTCTATGTAAAGCGTTCCGCTGTAGCCGTCAAGAACGGCTTCCTTGCCCTCATATTCGTCAGAAAGCTCCGCTCCAACGTTCACAATGGCAGGTATGCCAAGATTTTTCGCAAGTATCGCAGTATGAGAGTTCACAGAACCAGACCTTGTGCAGAAGCCCTTTATCTTCGTCTTGTCCATGAGCAGGGTTTCTGAGGGCATAAGGTCACCGGTGCAGATAATTGCGTTCTCTTTAAGTATGGGAAGCTTGTCGGCGCAGTTTAATATGTGTCTTAAAAGTCTGTTTGAAACGTCCTTGACGTCAGCCGCTCTGCTTTGCATATATTCGCTGTCCATTTGTGCCAGCATCTCCGCAAAGCTTCTTGAAGTGCTTGCAACTGCATAATCGGCATTGAAATGCTCGTCAAGTATCTTTGTGCGAATACTGCTGTCGTATTGCTCGTCGGTGATAAGCATTTGGTGTATCACAAATATTTGAGCGTCGCCTTCCCCAACGCTTAACCTTGCACGGTCATAAAGCTCCCCAAGCTCCACAAGAGCAGCGTTTTTAGCCTTGACATATTTCTTGTATTCAAGTTCAGGATCGGACACTTTTATCTTGTTGATGATAAATTCGTCACGATGATAAAAGGTCAGCTTTCCTCTTGCAATGCTTCCGAATACCGATCGTCCTTTTATGCTTATCATGAGCGCTCACCCCCCAAAAACATACCTATCTAATATAATTATATCACCCTTTGTTTAACGATAAAAGTAAAATGCCGTCTGTTTACAAAACGTTAACAATATTCGTGATTTTAGCAAACAAGACAATCAATATTTCAGCAAATTTAACAAATCAGAAACATTTTGCGACCTTATGTCAAAATCAGAATAGTACAATCCCTAAAAATCATATGATTAAAAAGCGTATGAGCGATACTTTATATAAGGAGGGACAAATATGTTTTCAGCACTGTTTGAACTGCTTACGGGGAATTTTCTATTTTTCGCACTGCATTTTGACAGCCGCAGCGTATTTCCAAAACCGTTGTCTGCGAAAGAGGAGCGTGAGTGTTTTGAGAGAATGGCGCAGGGTGACAAGGCGGCAAAGGATAAGCTTATCGAACACAATCTCCGTCTTGTGGCACACATTATAAAAAAGTATTATTCAAATTCCACAGATCAGGAGGATCTTATCTCTATCGGCACTATCGGTCTAATAAAAGCTGTGTCAACATTTGACCACAAGAAAGGCTGTCGCTTCGCCACCTATGGGAGCAGGTGCGTGGAGAACGAGATACTAATGCACTTTCGCTCCCAGAAAAAGTCTGCCAACGATATCCACTTTGACGAGCCTGTTGACTCCGATAAGGACGGCAATCAGCTTTGCCTTATCGACATAATCGCAGACGGAGAGGACGTTGCCGACAAAATAGAGCTTTCCATTCGCAGTGAACAGCTCTACCGCTATATCGAAAGCTCCCTTGATGAGCGTGAAAGACAGATAGTCACTCTGCGCTATGGTCTTTTCGGTCAGCCGCAGCTGCCGCAGCGAGAAGTCGCAAAACGCCTTGGTATCTCACGTTCCTATGTTTCAAGGATAGAAAAGAAAGCTTTGAAGCTTCTTAAAGACCGCTTCGATAAGCAGTGATAGGCGTTGACGCAGTAGAGGCGAACAGCGTTCGCCCGCTGATTATCATATCATGTCATGACATTGTTTTAGCACTCATAAAACCAATATGCTAGCACTCGTATAACGAGAGTGCTAAAATTCAGCTAATGTTCACAATATCTTCACACAATGAACACATAGCAGGGGTATCATAAAGACAATGAAGAAAGGAAATGATACCAATGGAAGAGCAGAATAAATTATAAAAGCTTACAAGATAAATTAAGATATAACACATCAAGGAGGAATTTATATGTTTGGACTTACACCATTTGAAAGAAAGAGTTACGACCTGTTTAACGCATTCCATGATTTTGAGAATGATTTCTTTGGAGAAAATGCACTCCAGAGCTTCAAGACCGATATCAAGGACGAGGGCGACAAATATGTAATGGAAGCAGAGCTTCCGGGCTTTGATAAGGACGATATCAAGCTTGACATCTCAGGCAACGATCTTGTTCTTACCGCTGAGCATAAGGCAGAGACAGAGGATAAGAAAGACAAGTATATCCGCCGTGAGAGGACATACGGTTCTTATCAGAGAAGCTTTGACCTTACAGGCATTGATACCAACAATATCGCCGCAGAGTACAAGAATGGTATCCTGACCCTTGACCTGCCAAAGATGCAGGAGGTAAAGCCTGAAACCAAAAGACTTGAGATAAAGTGATTTAAGTAAAGCCTAGGCTTTGAATGAGGCGATACCAATGGGTCACGATATGATTTGCAATAGGTTTTGCTAGAATAAAATATCCGTGAGAGCGAAATGCCCCCACGGATATTTTTTTGTTATCACGATTTTTTCTCACGGCTTTTGAGCCATATTTTTCGTATTAGTATGGCAAGTAAAATTCCTGCCACTGCACCGCTTGTGTCGATAAGAACATCACCCACCTGCCCTGCACGCCCCGGCACGAAAAGCTGATGTATCTCATCGCTTGAAGCGTAGATGCAAGAAAAAACTGCCGCAAAAAGCCCTCTGTATCCAAGCTTTTTCACCATAGCAAGATTTATGAACGCCAGTATTCCAAGCAAGGCGTATTCGCTGAAATGCGCAAGCTTTCTTATGATGAACGTGGCGGTGTCCTTGTATTCCGCCTGCGCTGTAGTGTCAAGGCTGTCATATACAGGGTTGACAAATTCTATCACTGTGTTAAACACCGCATTTGATTGCTTGTTTGACTCGTCAGCATTGTTTGCCGAGAACATGAATATCACCACGCACCACAGCACAAGTGCCGACCCTTTAAGTATTATCTTTATCCTGCCTTTTGAAGTTGCTTTCAATGTAGCCTTTCAGCTCCTCTTTTTTGTTTTCCACCTTTTCGTCTATAACACCGTTCAATGCAAGCTCCAGCCCGATGCCGATATCCTTTCCGCCAAAGCCCATTTGTAAAAGATCCTTGCCGTTTATGTCAAGGTCGCAAATGTGGATACACTCGTTGTCCTCTTTTATCTCCATTGCAAGCTCTGCGATATGGTCAAGTTCTGCAAGCTTTTCCTGCCGTTTGTAGTCCGACTGGGCATATGTGTCAGCCCTGCGCACCTCCAGATAATCCATAACAAAGTCAAAGTCATGCTGAGCCATAAATCTCCGCACCGACTTTTTCGTGGCAGGTATCCTGTTGTCATGCTCCCATATAAGCTCATAAATATATTTCGCCGAAGCGTTGTCTATCCTGAGCCTTTTTAATATCTTCTCCGCCATGTAAGCCCCCTCGAACTGGTGCTTTTTAAAGTGGGAAATGCCGTTCTCGTCAACAGTGTGCATTCTTGGCTTGCCGATATCGTGAAGAAGCATAGTAAGCCTCATCTGCCACTGTGGTCTGACGTTCTCAACGCTCAAACAAATGTGACCGTAAACATCAAGAAAATGGTGGGGATTGTTCTGCCTGAAATCAAAGCTTTCCCGAAGCTCAGGTATGAACACCGCTATGACCTCACGATAGTCAAGCAATATTTTCCTTGCACCCTTTCCACAGAGAAGCTTTTTAAGCTCCGACGCAATGCGTTCGGCAGAAATGCTTTTTAAAAGCTCACGTTGTTCAAGTATAGCCTTTGAGGTCTTTTCCTCAATCTCAAACCCAAGGCATGAAGAAAATCTCAGCCCTCTTAATATCCTCAAAGCGTCCTCGTCAAAACGCTTTTCAGGCTCGCCAACGCATTTTATAATGCCCTTTTCAAGGTCGCCTTGTCCGCCGTAAAGGTCAATAAGCCCCTCTTTTGGTGAGTATGCCATAGCGTTCACCGTGAAATCACGACGTTTTAAGTCCTCCTCCAGCGAGCTTTCAAATGTCACCTGAGCAGGCTTTCTATGCCCTATATACTCTCCGTCACTGCGATAACAGGTTATCTCCACCGGCTCGCCCTCTATCAAAACAGTGAGCGTGCCATGCTTCAGCCCGGTTTCAATAGTGCGGAAATTTGCGAAAACTTCAAGCATTTTGTCAGGGGTGCAGTTTGTGCAGACATCGTAATCATGAGGCTTTTTGCCAAGCAAACTATCTCTTACACAGCCACCGACTATATAACCCTCATAGCCACACTCATTCAGCCTGTCAAGAGCCGTCCTGACAAACTGCGGAATAAAGATCTCCAATTTACTGCCTCCCTTTATAGTTTTGTGAATTATGTGCGACTTTCGGGTCATAATATTTACATGAATATCTCGAAAATAATTGACCCCAAAATCTCACGGAGAGCGTTCCTCGCCCTCACGGGTATAGTGAGCGCGCTTATGCAATCTATCTTGAATTTGCCGTGGCTTGCGTTTTTTATCTTTGCTCCAATGGTGCATTGCCTGTCAGTCTGCCATGAAAAAAGGGCTTTCAGGCTTGATTTTCTGTGCTTTTTTGTACCATATTATCTTTTTCAGCTCACTTTTATGCTCACCATATGGAAAATATGTCCTCTGCCGTCCTTTGCCTCTATACCTCTTGCCACTTTAGCGTGGTTAGGTCTGACCTTGTGGGAGTGTATCCTTATGTATCTTCCACTGAGCCTTTTCCTGCCCCTGCGACCGCATCTCAAACACCGTTTGTCTGAGATAGTTTTGCTCTGCCTGCTTTTGACAGCAGGGGAGTGGCTTCAAGAGAAAGTTCCGATTTTGGCGTTTCCGTGGTCTGCGGCATGGCTAGCTGTAACAAGTTCGCCACTGCTTTTGCAATCCGCCACGCTCATAAGCTGCCGCCTTACAAGCTTTATAATTTTCCTGCTCAACGGTCTGCATGGGGAGATATATACAAGCAAAAAGCGTTTTGCCTACACCGCCTTTGCACTGCTTTTGCAGGGGGCAAATTTAAGCTACGGACTTTATTCCATAAACCTCGACAAAAAGCTTGATAACATCTATCCTCAGATAGACGTTATCTGCGCACAGGATAGTCTGGAGGGCAGGGAAAAATCACACCGTAAAGCCCTTGACTCAGCACGCTCCTATCTTTCTATAATGGAAAGCTGTTGGCGGTGGGGTACTGACCTTGTTCTGCTTCCTGAAACTGCCGTGTCGAAAGACTATGACGAACAGCTAAAAGAATTTTCCCTTATATCAGACTTTGCCGACACCCATGGGTGTACCCTTGTGACAGGTTCGTTCTATCTTGAAAACGGCAAGGATTACAACGCCCTTTTCGCCTATGATAAAAACGGCATTGCGTCTTCGCCCTACCTGAAACAAGTGCTTGTGCCTTTCGGTGAAAAGACACCTTTTGCAGGCATTTTCCACCTTGACACTATGAGCGAATGTGCAGACGAAAGACGCACCAAGCCCCTCGCCTCAGACGGCATGACCATAGGCTCTGTTATCTGCATAGAGTCCATTTTTCCAAGCCTTGTGAGCCGACAGAAAGAGCAGGGCGCACAGATAATTTGCGTTTCCACCAACGATTCATGGTTTGGCAAAAGCTCTGCCCGTGAACAGCATTACCGCCACTGCATAATGCGAGCCGTTGAGAACAGAAGATATGTCCTCCGTGCAGGAAACTGCGGAATATCAGCGATAATATCTCCCACAGGCGAGCAACTGTCCGTAAAATCGGACAAATCAAAAGGCGCGGTGTGGGGGAAAGTTACCCTTATTGGCAGGTAACTTTTTTTACCACTCTATCTCAAAAAGTCTAGCCATATAAGGTCTGTCAAACTTAACGGAAACATTGCCTGTCGCCTTTGAAAACTCCACAGGAGTCTCACTGAAATCAGGATAAATGCACTTCACCCTTGCTTCAACACCCTTGAGGAAGTCGATAGGCAAAACGCAGGTGTCGCTCTTGCCCTCTCTCCTCCATACGGCAAGATAAGCCTTGTTGCCGTTTCTCAGACCGAGAGATACCCAATCGTCCGAAAATTTGGACAGCCCCAAGCTCCAGAACGGTACAGCTTCCTTTATGTCCGCCCTTATCTTCTTGTAAACGCTGATAGCTTCTTTAACGAGTGCCTTGCGTTCAGGGTCGATGTTGCCAAGATGACCGCTCTGGTGGATACGCAGAAGCATTGCGTTAATCATGTTGAAAACAACTTCTTCTCTGTCACCTGATGTGATAGGATAAGCCCAGATAGCCGATTGCTCAGGGCAAAGGGCAGTAGGGGAGTTCGCCGCAATGGTGCAGTATTTTTTGTAATCGTCCTGATCTGATGTGGACTGAATGGAGTATCTTGAAAGCATCGCATAGTCCATTCTGAGTCCGCCGCTGGAGCAGTTTTCTATAATAAGGTCAGGGTGACGAGCAAAAACACCGTCAAGCCATTCAAGATAAGCCTTTTCATGACCCCACAGACCCTCGCCAACGCTGTCGCAGTTTTGCTCAGTGCCTATACCAGGCTCTATGTTGTAATCCATTTTTATATAGCCTATGCCGTATTCAGAAACGAGCCTGTCTATTACCTCGTCAGCGTGGGAACGGACTTTAGGATTCCTGAAATCAAGCTGATAACGGCTTCTGTCATAGACCCTCTTGCCGTGACGTGTGAAGAACCAACTGTCATCGCAAACGCTGTCCACAAGCGGACATTTTATTCCCATGACCTCTATTTCAAGCCAAAGCCCAGGTATCATGCCCTTTTTGCGGATATAGTCGGCAACTTCCTTTACGCCGTTAGGAAAACGCTTTCTGCTCTCTTTCCATTCGCCGACCTCGTCCCACCAAAAGCCGTCAGCATACCAGCCTGCGTCAATGCAGAAATATTCACAGCCTGCTTCTGCCGCAGCGTCCACAAGTGGAAATTCTTTTTCAGCCGTAGGGTCGCCCCACAGACAGTTCATGTAGTCATTGAATATTACCGCAAGCCTCTGATTGTCCTTGTTGCGACGACGTATTTTTCTGCGGTATTTCGTCAGCTCGCCCATAGCTTTGTCAAAGCTTCCTGTCACCGAGCCTACCGCACATTTCACGCTTTCTATGCTCTCATTAGGCACAAGGTTTTTGTACCAGTGGGACTCTATCTCCGACGGGCCTGAAAGCTGTAAATAGAAGTGTCCTCCCACGTCCGAAAGCTCCCAGTGCCAAGAGCCGTTTTGCTCTATCTGCCAAAACAGCACTGAGCCTGCTTCTGTGTTTTCAAGCACACCCATTGGTATGTATTCCTTTGCCGACCAGTTTCCAACGTTTGTGCAGGCAAATACCTTTGATGAACGCTGTTCCGTAGGCTTAGCAGAGGACGCAAGCCCCACCTGTTCAAGAGTGTAGTCCTGCCACTGCAATTCACGCTGCCATGAGTTGTGGCATACCCATATCTTCATCTTGTCCTCAGGCTTTTTAAGCCCCTCTTTTTCTACGCCCGTCAGCGCAAAGGAGGACATATATTCAATGGTCTGTACCTCGCTGCCCTTGTTTGTAAGGGTAGTCCAACAGCGTACAACAGACGTGCCGGTGTAAAACTGATAGTGGGACACAGCTTCAAGACCTGTGCCCTCATCAAATGTCACAAGCTCAAGCTTTCTGCCATGGTCATTGTTCACATCACGGAAGTCCTTGAACTTCATTCTCCAGCCCGGAGCGGTCACAATATATTTGTTGCCGTGACGCTCGTCAGGGCGGTCGATACCGCTCGCCTGTATCTCTACAGGTCTGAAAGTTTTCAGCCCCATGTATGAAGCCGTCTTGGCTTCATCAAAAGGCAGAGCAGAGAAGTGCAGAAGCTTTGCCTCGTTCTCGTCTGTTATCTCAAATACTATATTAATGCCGTTTTCATATATCTCAATACGTTTCATATGGCGTATTTCCCTTCGTGATCTATTTATCTGTACATATTATCGTGCACTTATATCATTTTCGCAAGCTCGTCAAGTATCCTGTGAGCGGCTTGCTCTTTGGTCATAATAGGCAGCTCCACAGCACCGCCCTCAGTGATAAGGGTGATAACATTAGTGTCCGTCTTGAAGCCTGCGCCAGCGGTCTTTAGTGAGTTTGCGCATATCATATCGCAGTTTTTGTTGGTGAGCTTTTTCTCAGAGTTCTTGATAACGTCCTGAGTTTCCATAGAAAAACCGCATATGACCTGACCGTCACGTTTGTGCTGACCTAGATAGCCGAGGATATCCTTCGTGCGTTTTAGCTCTATCTTCATGTCATCGTCAGACTTCTTTATCTTGTTGTCAGCCACCGCAACAGGCGTGTAGTCAGCCACAGCCGCCGCCTTTACGATAATATCCTGCTCAGGAGCAAGCTTTGTGACAGCTTCAAACATATCCGCCGCAGACTTTACGTTCACAACGTCCACGAACATAGGCGGCAAAACCTCCATGTGACCTGCCACTAACGTCACCTTTGCACCTCTTTGCATAGCCGCTTTAGCCACTGCACAGCCCATTTTTCCGCTTGAATGATTAGTGATGTACCTCACAGGGTCGATAGCCTCCATGGTCGCACCAGCCGTAACAAGCACCTTTTTGCCTGCAAGATCTTTCTCGAAAGCAAGCTCCCGAAGAATGTATTCAAACAACACCTCAGGCTCAGGCATTCTGCCGTCGCCGTCATCACCGTTTGCAAGCATACCTCTGTCAGGAGCGATCATCTCGTAGCCGAAACGTTCAAGCTTCTGGATATTGTCCTGCACAATAGGATTGTGATACATATTGTGATTCATGGCAGGGGATATCATTTTCTTGCAAGGGCAAGCCATGACAGTGGTGGTGAGCATATCGTCAGCAATGCCGTATGCTATCTTTCCGATAACATTAGCGGAAGCAGGAGCGACCATAACAATGTCAGCCTGCTTAGCAAGAGCAACGTGTTCAACACTGTATTGAAAATTTCTGTCAAAAGTATCTATAAGGCACTTGTTGCCCGTGAGGGATTCAAAAGTGATAGGGTTTATAAATTGAGTGGCATTCTGTGTCATGAGTACCTGAACATTGCAGCCTTGCTTTTTAAGCAGTCTTGCTAAAGTTGGGATCTTGTAAGCCGCAATACTGCCGCTGACGCCGAGAACGACCGTCTTACCTGAAAGAAGCATAGAGATGACCTCCTTAGTGGAAATATATAAGGCAACACCGCACAAAGCCCGCCTGACGGCTTTGCACGCCATCTGCTTGCAGATTTTCCGTCATATCACACAAAAAATCTGACTACGCATCTGACGCACAATCTTTGTGCGGTATTGCCTTAAATATAGTATAACACAGATCATGTTGAAATGCAAGATTTCAAGTGATAAGTGAGTATGTAAAATAACAGAAAACCGCTGCCCACAGATGCCCGTGAACAGCGGTCTGAACCATATGTCAATCCTTGTATTGCGAAGTTATCCCGAAGTATTCTTCAAGAGAAAGTCCGCTGTTGGTTATGTTTTGTGCTAAAGGCGTGCCTACATATCTTATATGCCAAGGTTCGTACTGATAACCTGTGTAAGCCTCCTTGCCCTTTGGATAACGAATTATAAAACCATATTTCGCACAGTTGTTGGCAAGCCACCTGGCTTCTCTTGTGCCGCCAAATGAGTCGCTGGCGTTGTTTACGTCTATTGCCATGCCTGTCTGATGGTCGCTGTAGCCGGGTCTTGCGGAGTATGTGTCTGCCGCAGTCTTGCCGTCACGGTTGCAGTACATATCATAAAGGTACTTCTGATCGTAATAAGAGCGGTAGCCTGAGCATACCCACAGGCTTATGCCGTCTTTATATGCAGCGGTCTGCATCTTTTTGAATGCCGCTGATGTTTCTTTGGTCAGACCCTTTGGGTCATAGCTTGCAGGGAGGGAATATGTTTTGTTCGCCAAAAGAACTCCGTCAACATAGCTCATGCCGTTTATGACCTCGACAGTGTGGTCTGGGGTCTTGACGGTTATCTCCTCGGAATATGCTCCATAGTGATTTGAACCTTTATCGTCCGTTTTGCAGGCTCTTACCTTGAATCTGTATGTAGTCTTTGCGTAAAGTCCGTTTATTGCGCAGGAATTTACCGTAGATGAAGCTATGTTCTTCCACTTGCCATTTGTGTATATAAACACCTTGTAGCTTGTGCAGCCTACAGACTTCCAGTTAAGGTCAAGTGTAGAAGCGGTGATGTCAGAAGCTTTTACTCCTGTTACCTGCCTTGGATTTGTGGCGGAATTGTAGTTTTCACAATAGTCGCTGTATATCTTAACTCCGTCTACTATCTTATATGCTCTTACCTTGAAATTCTCCCTTGTTGCCGCAGGCAGACCCTTGACAGTGTAGGTCGTGCCTTTCACGTCAGCTATCTCAGGATATTTACCCTTTGAACGCATTCCCACAGAATAGCCGTCCGCACCGCTCACAGCGTTCCAGCTAAGCTTTATAGAGCTTGTGTTAGGGGTCTTAGATGTCAGACCAGTGACCTTGTTCACCGTGACAGCCTGTGCCGTTATCTCCTGAGAATATTTGCCGTAGTGATTTGCGCCCTTATCGTCACGCTTGCAGGCTCTTACTTTAAATTTATAGCTTCCTGCGTCAAGTCCTATGACAGTGTAGCTGTTTGTATTCGTCTGCGCTATCTGTTTCCACTTGCCGTTTTTCAGCATAAACACACGATAGTTTGAACAGCCTACTTTTTTCCATGAAAGGCTGACAGAAGCATTGCCCGTCTGAGCTTTAAGACCGCTTATAGGGCGCGGATTTGTGGCGGAATTGTAGTTCACTGAATAGTCGCCATAGACCTTTTGACCATTCACTATCTTATAGGCTCTTACCTTGAAGTTCTCCCTCGTTGCCGCAGGCAGACCTGTAACAAGATATGTAGTGTCCGTAACGTCAGCTATCTCAGGATACTGACCCTTTGAACGCATTCCAACAGAATAGCCGTCCGCGCCATTCACGGCGTTCCAGCTAAGTCTTATGGAGCTTATATCAGGGGTTTTAGATGTCAGCCCTGTGACCTGAGGCAGACTTGTCTGCTCCACAGCTTCTGCCGCCTGCACAGGCATACTCACATTTAGCACGCTGTCAGGCACAGCACCTGCCGCACATATCATCATAGCGGCACAAGCCACTGCCGCTGCATTTTTTCTGTTTATTATCTTTTTCATTTTTCAGACCTCCTTTGATGAAATTCTTTTGCACTTTAAGTATAACACATTTTTACCAGTTTGTAAACACGCAATCCCGAATTATTTTTGTTCACATTTTGTTTTTTATGTTTACTTATACTCAGTTGCAAAACCTCTCTTTTGGTTGCTGAAAGAATATATAAAAAAACAAAGACCGCAGAAAAAATCTACGGTCTTTTGTGGCTGGGGTGGAAGGATTCGAACCTTCGGAATGACGGAGTCAGAGTCCGTTGCCTTACCACTTGGCGACACCCCAATGTTTGTTCGATTTAGCTTGTTTTTGGTTGGGATAGATGGATTCGAACCATCGGAATGACGGAGTCAAAGTCCGCTGCCTTACCTCTTGGCTATATCCCATCGTCATGTCCCTCACTCAAACAGCTTAATCATTATAGCACACCATTTCGGGAAATGCAATACCTTTTCATGTTTGTTTACAAAGCATTTACAATGTATTAACATATATGGGCAAAACGACGTAAAACCGTACGATTTTGTAGAAAAACTATTGAAAATAGTCAAAATATGTGATAAAATGACCATAGGAGCGTGGCTCGGAACAAAAAACGAAAGGTCGTAACCGTTATGGAAGAGAAGAAAAAAGGATTTATCAAGAAGTTTGTAAATGAGTTCAAGGCGTTTGCTCTCAAAGGAAACGTCATGGACTTGGCAGTGGGCGTTATCATAGGTGCTGCGTTTCAGGGTATCGTGACGTCATTTACGGAGAATTTTATCAACCCGATAATAGGCTGTATAGGCGGTGCTGACGTAGAGGGCAAGATACATTTGCTTGGAAATCAGTACATAAACTACGGCGCATTTCTGACGGCAGTTATCAACTTCATAATCATGGCGTTCGTTATTTTTGTAATAATGAAGGTCATAAACAAGCTTGCGTCACTTGGCAAGCATGAAGAGCCTGAAAAGCCTGCAGAGCCACCGGTGGACATAGTGCTTCTTACAGAGATCAGGGATCTTCTCAAGGCACAGCAGGCGGCTGAGGCGAGCAAAGAGGAAGAAAAGGCAGAAGAATAAGATCTGAAACGGTACACTTTTTAAGTTAAGGGACAGCTCCCATGTGGGGCTGTCTTTTTTGTTGGTTATCTTTTTGACGGCATTCGCTCAAATTCAGGTAGGGGCAAACACTTTTCTTCTGTAAAAACTCCACAATTATTTATCTTTCACTTTGTCACTTATTCTGTTTTAAATCTCTTTACTTTTTTGTCATCATATGATAAAATAATAACATATATGTTTGTGAATACTTTTAAGCTTTTAAGTTTTCTAGCTTTCAAGCTTTTAATTATGAAAGGAAGTTTTTGTATGCCTATAACCGAGATACTGGAGCGTAACGCAAGAGAGTTCGGAAACGATGTTGCTCTGGTAGAGGTCAATCCTGAAATCAGAGAAACCAGACGTGTGACTTGGAAGGAATATGAGCTTATCGAGCCTAACCCGGTCTGTCATTATCGCCGTGAGATAACCTGGAGCGTTTTCAACGAAAAGGCTAACCGCTTTGCCAATCTGCTTTTATCCCGTGGGGTAAAAAAAGGTGACAAGGTAGGTATCCTGCTTATGAACTGTCTTGAATGGCTGCCTATTTATTTTGGTATCCTCAAGACGGGTGCGCTTGCAGTGCCGCTGAATTTCAGATACACTCCAGAGGAGATAAAATACTGTCTTGACCTTGCCGAGGTGGATATTCTTGTATTTGGTCCTGAATTTATCGGCAGAGTTGAGGAGATAGCTGATGAGATAAGCAAGAACAGACTTCTTTTCTATGTTGGCGAGAACTGTCCGTCATTTGCAGAGCATTATGACAGGCTCACTGCAAATTGTGCAAGCACTACTCCGTACATAGAGCTTACTGACGAGGACGATGCGGCTATCTACTTCTCGTCAGGCACAACAGGCTTCCCGAAGGCTATCCTGCACAATCACGAGAGCCTTATGCACGCCGCAAGAGTTGAGCAGAATCATCACGGTCAGACAAAGGAGGACGTTTTCCTTTGTATCCCTCCGCTTTATCATACAGGTGCGAAGATGCACTGGTTCGGAAGCCTTATCTCAGGAGGCAAGGCGGTGCTTCTCAAGGGCGTGAAGCCTGAGTTTATCCTTGATACCGTTTCAAGAGAAAAGTGTACTATAGTATGGCTTCTTGTGCCTTGGGCACAGGATATCCTTGACGCTATCGACAGCGGCGAGGTGACACTTTCAAAGTATGAGCTTTCACAGTGGAGGCTTATGCACATAGGCGCACAGCCTGTTCCGCCGTCACTTATTGCACGCTGGAAAAAGGTTTTTCCTAACCACAAATATGACACTAACTATGGTCTTAGCGAATCTATAGGTCCCGGCTGTGTACACCTTGGTGTGGATAACATTGACAAGGTAGGCGCAATAGGCAAGGCAGGCTTTGGCTGGAAGGTCAAGATAGTTGATGATAAGGGCAACACTGTAAAGCGTGGCGAAGTTGGCGAACTTTGCGTAAAAGGTCCTGGCGTTATGACCTGCTACTACAGAGATCCAAAGGCGACGGCTGAAACTCTCAAAGACGGCTGGCTTTTCACTGGCGACATGGCTCAGGAGGACGAGGACGGATTTATTTACCTTGTTGACCGCAAAAAGGACGTTATTATAAGTGGTGGAGAAAATCTTTACCCTGTACAGATAGAAGACTTTTTGAGAAGTCACGACGCTATCAGGGACGTGGCAGTAATTGGTCTGCCTGACCAGCGTTTGGGCGAGATAGCGGCGGCAATAATCGAACTAAAGCCAGATCACCCATGCACAGAGGAAGAGATAATGGCGTTCTGCCAGAAGCTTCCGAGATACAAGCGTCCGCACAAGATAATTTTTGCAGACATACCGAGAAACCCGACGGGCAAGATAGAGAAGCCGAAGCTCAGGAAGATATACTGTGGCGAGAGCCTTGTGGCAAAGCAGAATCACGGATAAAAAATAAAGAGGGGTAACGAAAATGGGACGAGAAGTAGTATTTGCCAACATACGAAAAAGAATGATAGCAATGATAGTTGGCGGTGTGATACTCACGCTAATGGGTGGATTTATCTCATTTGCGGCGGTAGTAGCCGGTGAATACAGCGTATTGATACTTGGACTTTTTGCGCTTACGCCTGGTGTTATATTTCTTATATTTGGTACGTCACGGAGGACGCACCCTGAAAAGAGCGGCATATTCAAAGCCAATCCCGATCTTTTACAGCAGGCTGACGAGCTTTACGCCAACATACAATATCAGGACGATTATATTATCGTATCCGACAGGGTGCTTGCCAACAAGAAAGTGCCATTTCAGATGTGCTGGCGAGAGGAAGCCTACGGCATTTACCAGCACACAGCGAGTATGAATTTCATCAGCTACACCAACGAGATAATCGTCTGCACGAAGCACAAGAAGAATGTACTGCGTTTTAACGTATATGCCAAGGGCAAGGACACCGCCATGGGGCTTATGCAATTGCTTTCCCAATGTTGTCCCAACGCAATGGTAGGCTACACTCCTGAAACGCTTGCATATGTTAAGGATATGCAGAGGCGTGCTCAGCAATAGATAATGGACAAGCTCTTTGTGCTTAAATTTGCACAAAGGGCTTGACTTTTTTTGTGATTACTTGTATAATAGTATAGTTGACACAAGGAGATGTACCCAAGTGGCTGAAGGGTCCGCACTCGAAATGCGGTAGTACGGCAAAACCGTAGCGAGAGTTCAAATCTCTCCATCTCCGCCAGCAGGGGCGTGCCCCTGCACCCAATCCGCTATCATTTATGGTAGCGGATTTTTTTGCTCCCGCCCATAGGTATGATACTCTGGGAGAAGTTTGATGCTCGCTGTGACGGGCATTGTCCGTCATGGCTTTTTTGTTATCAAACTTCAGTCCCGCTCAATAAGTTTGTTTGTAAACTTTACAATGTATGGGGCTTGCCCCTGCACCCAATTCCGCCTTACTGTGGTAGGGCGGATTTTTTTGTTGCCGCACAAAATCTTGCATTTCCACCCGAACTGTGTTATAATCCTATATATCAAACATCATAACACGGAGGCCTATCATGTACGAAAATTTTAAATATCTCGACGCTGTTGCACAAAAAGAGATAACCAACGGTGTTTTCTCAGGCTCAGTTCTCAGCGTTATCCATAAAGGTGAAATTGTCTATCTCAAAAGCTTTGGTCTTGCTGACAAGGAAAAAAATATCCCTATGAAAACTGACAGCATTTTCAGACTCTTTTCTATGTCAAAGCCTGTCACAGCCGCTGCCGCAATGATACTTATCGAGCGTGGTCTGTTCGATACTCGTCACCTGCTCAAGTGGTTTATCCCTGAGTTCTCCGACCCTGTGGTTCTTGATGAGAACGGTGAGCGTCCTGCTGACAGAGATATAACAATAGGCGACCTGCTCACCATGACTTCCGGTATCCCTTATCCTGACGACACTCCCGCAGGTCAGAAAATGGGTGCGCTTTGGGGCGAGCAGTCTGAAAAATATCTCAAAGGCGAAAAGCTTCTGGATACTGTGAGCTTCGCAAAGGAAATGGGCAAGCGTCCTCTTATGTTCTCCCCTGGTGAAAAGTGGATGTACGGTGCGTCTGCCGATATCATGGGTGCTGTTATCGAGGTGGTTTCTGGCATGAAGTTCGGAGATTTTCTTAGAAAAGAGATCTTTGAACCCCTCGGTATGGATGATACAGGCTTCTATATCCCAGCGGAAAAGTACAGCCGACTTGCCCAGTGTTATGAATACAAAAATGGCGGAAACGAGCCGTTCACTCACTTCCACCTTTGCCTTACTGATTACACTGTACCTCCTGCCTTTGAGTCGGGCGGAGCAGGTCTTGTTTCCACTGTAGAGGACTATGCAAAGTTTGCCAAAATGCTTATGAACAAGGGCGAGCTTGACGGCGTGAGGATACTCGGCAGAAACACGGTCGATTTCATGACAAGAAACGGTCTTACACCTGAACAGCGCAAGACCCTTAACTGGGACAGCACAAAGGGTCACGGCTACGGTAACTTCATGCGTATCCTTGAAGACCCTTCCACCGCAGGACTTATCCAGTCAGAAGGCTCTTTCGGCTGGGACGGCTGGATGGGCTGTTATTTCAGCATTGACCCAAAAGAACAGCTCTGCATACTATATTTTATCCAGCAGACAGGCGCAGGCACTACCGATTCTGCAAGGCGTTTGCAGAACATCGCATGGGGTGCAGTAAAATAAGCAGAGGAGGTCTGAGATTTGAAATTACAGGAAGGCAGATTTATACAAGGGCTTAGAAATATGTTCAGTCTGCGCTGGGATATGGCTAACCCTGATGAGATACATAATACGATAATATCTGGCGCAAAACTTCAGGGTACTAATATGTGTATCCTCATGCTTGCCATACTTATAGCTTCCATAGGTCTGAATATGAACTCCACCGCCGTTATAATCGGTGCTATGCTCATCTCACCTCTTATGGGCGGCATCACAGCCATAGGCTACGGAATCGCCACCAATGACCTGACTCTTTCAAAGGGTGCGGCAATAAGACTTGGCATACAGGTGGTCATTTGCCTTATCACCTCGACTATTTACTTTACTATCTCACCTATCACCACAGCCTCCTCCGAGCTTCTCGCCCGAACCACACCTACAGCGTGGGACGTTCTTATTGCCCTTTTTGGCGGACTTGCCGGCATAATAGGTCAGACCCGTAAGGAGAAAAGCAACGTTATCCCAGGCGTGGCTATCGCAACAGCACTCATGCCGCCTCTTTGTACCGCAGGCTACGGCTTGGCAAGACACCGCCTTGACTATTTCGGCGGAGCATTGTATCTCTTTTTCATAAACAGCTTTTTCATCTGCCTTGCGGCTATCGTTGTGCTGAAGCTTTTAAGGCTGCCTCATGGCAACGATATTTCCCCGAAGGCTTTGAAAAAGATACACAGAAATATCGCTTTTATCACAGTTATTACCATGCTGCCTAGTATTTATCTTGGCTATGATATTGTGAAAAAGACAATGGATAACAGCAGTGCAGAGAAGTTTATCACCGAGAATTTTGACTTTGACGGCACTCAGATAGTGCAGAAAACAATAGATACCGATAAACGTATGATAGAAGTGGCACTTCTTGGCAAGAAGATAAGCACTGCCGATACAAAGGCGCTTCAAAGCGAGCTGAAAGCTTTCGGATTGGGAGATTATAAGCTTGTGATAACACAGACCGAGGTGGAAAGCGGTGTTACCGCTGACGAGGTCGAAAAGATGCTTGAAAAGAATGCCGACGATGAGGAAACACAGAACAAGGTGGCACAGGTGCTTGCGCAGAAAGAAAACGACGACCTTAAAGCCGAGAATGAAAATCTGAAGGCACAGCTTGACAGCTATCAGAGCTATGATATCGACATGAGCGATATCGCCGAGGAGCTTGCTATCGTTTATCCAAACATAACAGGTGCGGCAGGCGGTCACATGAGCAGCCATTCAGTAGGCTCGCCCACAACAGTTAATGGCATAGCAGTGGTGCTATATGAGAACAAGGCTCTTACCGATGAACAGCTCAAAACTGTCACAGAGCTTCTGAAAAAACGTCTTGATGTGTCAAACGTCACAGTTATCCAGCAGGTGGAGAAGCAGAAAGATACTACCTCAAAGGCTGAAAGCACCGATAAAAAGAAAAAGAATTGAAAAAATTCTGAAAACCCCTTGCAATCTGAGAAGATGTGTGCTATAATATATTAAAATGTATAATTATGTTTTGGAGGAACAAAAATGAGCGTAATTGAGATCGTTGCAGGCGCACTGCTGATCGTAGCCAGCCTCGTTATCATACTTGTAGTTCTTGCGCAGGACACCAAAGAGCAGGGTCTTACATCTGCTATCGGCGGTGGATATAACGATTCTTTCTATGGAAAGAACGGTTCAAACACCAAGGACGCTAAGCTTAACAGACTGACAAGGATAAGTGCGATACTGATATTCGTGATAACTCTTGCTGTAAATATCATTTATCAGATCAAGAAATAATTGCCCGCCCTGCTCCGTGCAGGGCTTTTTCTTTTGGAAAGTAAAGTAACAGTAAAAAGAAAGGAAATTTATGAAGTTAGATTACAGAAAAATAATATACTCAAAATTAAAAAAAGCAGGCAAAAAGCCCCTGACTTTCAAAGAACTGCTGAGATCATGCAGAGGAAAGGGCTTTGAGTTTGAAAAATTCACAAAAGCCGTTGACAAAATGAAGAAAAATGGCGAGATAATGGAAGACAAATTCGGCATAAGGCTCGTTGACCCTAAGAAATTCGTCAAGTGCGAGGTGGTAAGGCTCAATAAGACCTACGGCTTTGTGAAAAATCTTGACACTGACGAGGAAATTTTTGTTGTGGGCAAGTATCTAAAAGGCGCAATGCCACACGATATCGTCCTTGTGAGAACCTTCAAGGGCGAGGGAGCTTGCACTGAGGGCGAGGTCATGAGCATTGTGGAGGAGAATTTTGCTAAGTTCACAGGGGAGCTTGTAAGCGAGTTCGGCGTGCTGAAAATCGTTCCTGATATGCTGTCAAAATATGCAATGACATTTGAGAACCCAATGCGTCTTGAGCTTCACGAGGGCGATAAGGTGGTGGCGCAGATCACAAAGCGTGGAAACAGGCACTCAGAACACGTCTGCGAGATAGTTTCAAGCTATGGAAGCTCCATGAAAGCCTCCGCCTGCGCAATGAGCGTCCTTGAGGTCAACGGTCTGACACCTGTTTTCCCAAGCGAGGTCATCTATGAAGCTAGGGAAGTGTCTGATTATTCAAGGATAAAAGATGAGATACCCAACCGCCTTGACCTCCGTGACAAGCCGATATTCACCATTGACGGCGCAGATACAAAGGATATCGACGACGCAATTTCTGTTGAACGAACCAAAACAGGTTATCTCCTTGGCGTTCATATCGCTGACGTTTCCCACTATGTTCAGCCAAAGTCACAACTGGATAACGAAGCTTTCAAGCGTGGCACAAGCGTTTATTACGCAAACCGAGTTATCCCAATGCTCCCAAAGGAGCTTTCAAACGGCATCTGCTCCCTCAATCCGCAGGAGGACAGACTTGCGTTCTCATGTCTTTGTGAACTCGACAAGCAGGGCAACATCACCGAGTATAAGTTTGCAAAAACTGTTATCCGCTCCCGTGTAAAGGGCGTTTATTCCGAGATAAATTCACTTTTGGCAGGCAGTGACGATGCTGAACTTAAAGAAAAATATGCCGAGGTTTCAGGTCAGCTTCCTATTATAAATGAGCTTGCGGATATTTTGTACAAAAACAAGAAAAACCGTGGCTGTCCTGAGCTTGAAACCTCTGAGAGCAAGCTTATCATCAATGACGAGGATATCTGCGTGGGCGTTGAGAGGCGTACCCGTGGAAGAAGCGAGGAGATAATAGAGGACTTTATGCTTGTTGCAAACGAGTGTGCCGCAAGATTTGGCATGGATAATAACCTGCCGTTCGTTTATCGTATCCACGAAGAGCCGTCAGACGAGAAGCTTGAATCCCTGAGAGAAGCGCTTGTCAAGCTCAACGTCCAGTATAAGCTGGGCGAAAAGGCTTGCCCTGGGGATATGTCTGAGATACTCAAAGCCGCAAAGGGTACTGATATCGACCTTATCATGAACAATATCGTTCTGAGGAGTATGTCAAAGGCAAGATATTCCACCGAGCCTGTGGGTCACTTCGGACTTGCGCTGGAGGATTACGCCCACTTCACTTCACCTATCAGACGTTACCCTGACCTGACTATCCATAGGATAATGTCAGCTTTTCTCAGTGGCAGCAGTGCAGAGGAGTGCGCCACAAAGTTCAACAAGTTCGTTTACGCCTCAGCTGACCAGTCCACAAAGACGGAGCTTACCGCAATGCAGGTGGAGCGAAGCTGTGAGGATTGCTACAAGGCTGAGTATATGAACGCTCATATCGGTGAGGAGTTTCAGGGAACAGTGGTTTCAGCCGTTGAGTTCGGTCTTTTTATCGCACTTCCTGACACCTGCGAGGGACTTCTTCACACTGACAATATGCCTGACGGCGAATATGTCTGCGACGATATGGTGAGCCTGAAAAACCTCACAAACGGAATGGAATATCGTGTGGGCGACCCTATCAGAGTAAAGGTGATAAACGCAAATGTAAATTCGGGCAAGATAGATTTTGCACTTGCTGACGAGGCCTAAAATATGCTTATATAAAAAAATGGCGGTCTTGCACCGTCATTTTTTTTGCAATTCTGAAGAGGCTGGCGCCCTTGACAGCCCGCTTTTCTCGCACGTCACTATTTATGTTGATTTTCACATTGTATAAACATCGCTCGAACTATGTAGGGGACGACACCATCGTCGTCCCGTTCCTTTTGCTCATCTTGTGGTCTTACAAATTTATCGTTTCATGAATTGCATATATGTACAAAAAATCGGACAGCTGTATCAAGCAACTGTCCGATAATTTTTTGTATTAATAAATTACTTTGAAAGACCCCAAATATCTCTAGCGTAGTCCTCAACAGAACGGTCTGCGGAGAAAATGCCGGCGCCTGCAATGTTTGCAAGGCTCATCTTCTGCCACTTTGTCTGATCCTTGTAGCACTCAGAAGCGTAAGCCTGTGCCTTCTGGTAAGAATCGAAGTCCTTGAGAGCCATGTATGGGTCAGAGTTCTTCAGGCTGTCAGCGATCTCGTTGAACTGCTGTCCGTTGATGCCGTACTGAAGTGTGTCGATAGCCTGCTTAACAACTGCGTTGGAGTTGTAGATGTCCATAGGCTTGTAGCCTGACTTGCAAGCGTTTACCTCGTCAACGTTCATACCGAAGATGATGATGTTGTCGTCGCCTACCTGCTCGTGTATCTCAACGTTTGCTCCGTCAAGAGTACCCAGTGTGATAGCACCGTTTATCATAAGCTTCATGTTACCTGTACCTGAAGCCTCTGTACCTGCCAGTGAGATCTGCTCAGAGATGTTTGCAGCTGGCATGAGTATCTCAGAAAGTGATACGTTGTAGTCCTCGAGGAAGATAACGTTGAGCTTCTCGTTGAGCTTCTTGTCCTTTTTCAGCTCCTGAGAAATGTTCCAGATAAGCTTGATGATCTGCTTTGCCATGTAGTAGCCAGGAGCAGCCTTTGCAGCAAAGATATATGTCTTTGGTACAAAATCAGCGTTTGGATTAGCCTTGAGGTAGTTGTACTGTGCTATGATGTTCAAAGCGTTGAGCTGCTGTCTCTTGTATTCGTGAAGTCTTTTTACCTGAACGTCAAAGATAGAGTCAGTGTTGAGAACAACGCCGTACTGATTCTTTACATACTTTGCAAAACTCTTTTTGTTGTCAAGCTTGATCTTTGCAAGTCTGTCAAGAACGTCCTTGTCGTCCTTGAATACAGCAAGCTTTGAAAGCTCAGCGGCATTCTTGAGGAAGCCGTCGCCTATCTTCTCGCAAAGAAGATCTGTCAGACCCTCGTTAGACTGATAAAGCCATCTTCTGTATGCGATACCGTTTGTAACGTTCTTGAACTTTGTTGGTGTGTCAAGATACTCGTCCTTGAATGTTTCCTTCTTGATGATCTCAGAGTGTATCTTTGCAACGCCGTTTACGCTGTGGCAAGCGTGTACGCAAAGTGTAGCCATTTTCACCTTGTTGTCCTCAACGATAGACATATGTGAAACCTTAGCCTGATCCTTGTATCTCTCCCAAAGATCCTTGCAGTAACGCTCGTTTATCTCGATAATGATAGAGAAAATTCTAGGGCAAACGCTCTTGAGGAGGTTGCAGTCCCACTTCTCCAAAGCCTCAGGCATTACAGTGTGGTTTGTGTATGCAAATGTGTTTGTAACGATGTGCCAAGCCTTGTCCCATGAATAGCCGCAATCATCAAGAAGAACTCTCATAAGCTCTGGGATAGCAAGTGTCGGGTGAGTATCGTTGATGTGGATAGCTACCTTTTCATGGAGGTTGTCAAGTGTGCCGTAAACGCTCATGTGCTGGTTTACGATATCACCAATAGAAGCAGCGCAAAGGAAATACTGCTGTCTAAGTCTGAGTGACTTGCCCTCTGCGTGATTGTCGTTAGGATAAAGCACCTTTGTGATAGCCTGTGAAATAATGTTCTTGCTAAGAGCCTTCTGATAGTCGCCCTGATTGAACATTGACATATCAAAGTCAGCCATTTCAGCTTTCCAAAGTCTGAGCTTTGAAACTGCTTCGCTGTTGTAGCCTGATACGAACAGATCGTATGGAACAGCCATAACTGATGTGTAGTTCTCGTGAGTTACGCAGTGATACTGATTGTCCCAGTATTCCTTAAGCTCGCCGTCAAAACGAACCTCGACAGCCTTTGACGGAACAGGAACGAGCCATACAGAGCCGCCTGGGAGCCAGTTGTCAGGAAGCTCGGTCTGCCAGCCGTCCTCAAGCTTCTGCTTGAAGATACCGTATTCATAGCAGATAGAATAGCCTGTAGCATGATAGCCGTCGGCAGCAAGAGCGTCAAGATAGCAGGCAGCAAGTCTTCCAAGACCACCGTTGCCAAGACCTGCGTCAGGCTCGCACTCGTAAATGCCGTTTATAGAAATGCCCATGTCCTTAAGGACCTTTGTAGCCTGCTTCTGCATTTCAAGGTTATAAAGAGAAGTCTTAAGGCTTCTTCCCATAAGAAATTCCATTGAAAGATAGTAGACCTTCTTCTTGCCCTCAGACTGAGTTTTAACAGTGAACTTTCTTCTCTTAGCTTTAAGAATGCCTACAACGATCTTAGAAAGAGCCTCGTATACCTGCTGATCGGAAGCGTCCTCAGGTGTTGTCTGGAAATCGTTGTGAAGAACGTCAAGAAGCTTTTCTTTAAGTTCCTGCGTGGAAATTGTTTTTTCTACAGCACTATTTGCCATAAATCTTTACCTCCTATATACTTTCAAGTCGAGCTTTGCGCTCTGCACCTTTATTACTGTATTGGCGAAAACGTTTTAGAAATAAGGATGGTCTTCACCCATTGGGGGAATAGCACGCCCCTGCTCCTGATAATTATACCACAAGCCGACAATTTTTGCAAGAAAAAATGCCAAACGCCCCTAAAATTTAAACACTTTTTACATAGGGCAGGCGTATGATTTGTAGAAATCATAGACGCTGATATGCTATTTCTGCAATAGCTGTCATGTTATGTTTGGAATATAACACAGGATATTGCATTTGTCTAATTTTATTATATGGTATAGTTGCATAATTGTCAAGGCGTTCAATTGTATAAAATGCTGATTTTGGAAGAATGAACAGCAAAAGGGGACAGTAGGGGCGGTAGTTTTTATATAATCACAAGAATATGAATTTGCTAGGTGGGCATATAGGCCATACGATATGTGCTCAGAAAAAAGTGTACTTACGTTATTTGCAGCAAAAGGCTCAATTTCTATGATGCAGAAATTGAGCCTTTTTATATATTCGTTCGTTTTGATATAATATCTATTCTTCTTCTATCTTTTCTTCAGCCTTTGCAAGCTGTTTCTTGTCATACACGCTCTTTGCTACCTGAATACCGAACACTATCGCTGCACCGATGATAAAAAATACGATGCTGAATGTGCCGAAGGACATAGGGTCTTTCGGCTCTTTAAGCGTTGTAGGACCTATAACTATGGCGTACAGTGAGCCTATCATCATGCCGATAACGCAGTAGATAGTCTGGCTTCTGAACTTTTCAAGAGCCTTTTTGATAAGCCTGAGAGTAATGAACACCCCAAGGATAATGCCGATACCCAAAGAGCAGAGAAGTCCGAAATACTCAAAGTTCAAATGGAGGAACTCTTTTATTCCCGTGATAACAGGCATATAAAGACCGAATGTGAGAAGTATGGTGGAGCCTGAAATGCCGGGAAGCACCATTGCAGATATTGCGCACATTCCTGCAAGAACAACGAATATCACTGTGCCTATATTCATGTGAGAAACGTCAGCTCCGCTGCCGGAGGGATTTATAAGGGAAATGCCCACAACTAATGCAATGCCGATAACAGCCCATACGATGTTGTAATATTTGCCCTTAATGCTCTCTTTTTCTTCCATTATCATGACCGGTATCGCCAGAATGATAAAGCCCAGAAACAGCGAGCTTACCTTGTAGATTCCGCTTTCAAACACGTTGGCAAGAACGCTTACTGCAAGAAGCATACCGATCACCCAGCCCACGCCAAGCTTTATAAGAAAGAAAAATGCTTTTTTACGCTTTGCATTGTCACGTCCCATAATGTCGTTAAGGGAATTTATGAAGCTGTCATAAAAGCCCAGCAGGAATGCTATAGTTCCGCCTGAAACTCCAGGGACGCTGTCCGCAAGAGCCATGCAAAAGCCTCTGAGTGCGTTTATTATCATACTTGTTTCTATGCCTTAAAAGGCATATCCTCCTTCCGTGGTGTTGTCTGCTTTCGTATCAGCAGACTTTTCTTTTGTTCTGATGTAAGCTTTTTCTACCTGTGTCATCAGCTTTCCAAGCTGTGCTTCCTGCTTATCGTCACTAACGAGCGCCGCACTTTTTTCAGCCGAAGCCTTTGCCGATCTCACATCACCCTGAGCGAGAAAACACTCGCCCTTGTAAAGCTCACAGTTGCACTGAAGCGTCTTGTCAGCGTCACGGCTTTTCTCTGCGCTGTCAAAAAACTTCACCGCTGCTTCAAAGCGTTCGTTGAAATATTCCAGCAGACCAATGGTGAAAAGCATTTGCCCATTGCGTTTATCGAGAAGACCTCGCTTGAAGTAATGCTCTGCCGAAACAAATATCTCGTTTGCCTGAGAAATATCTCCTGACATGAGTCTGCCGTAAAGAAGCAGTTCAAAATACTTGTTCTGATCTGAGGGGGTAAGCTTATCAAAAGCTATACGGTCAAGTGTGAGAAAACAGTTTTCAAAGCGTTTTTCTGAAATGTAAACAGCGGCAAGCTTCAAAAGCCCGTGACCCTTATCTTTGTTCTGCCTGAGAAGATATTTTTCAAGAAGCTCAAAATATTCGTCACAGCCGCCCTTTTTAGCGTAGAGCCTTTCGAGCTTTTTTATTTTGAATACCCATATGAAAAGCCCTGCAAGCTCGACGATGCACAGGAATATAAGACAAAGAGGAAGCGCTCTCATAAAAACGTTTATGCAAAACTGCGCTCCATAGCGACAGCCCTTTGAAAGCCATGCAATGCACATCACAGCATAACTCAGCACCAGGCTCAATGCGGCAATGAGCCACAAGGTCCTTATAACGCCTTTATGCACCTTGCTCACCTCTTTGTAAATCATATCACATATAAGTAAAAATCAAATGTTGTCTGTGTAAAGAATGGGTAAAAATGTATAAACTGTTCAAAAATTTTTAAATTTAATCTATTGCCGTCTACTGCATATCCTTATTTCTGTTTTTGAGAAGCTTCTGTCTTTTGCGTTCGTGTCTATCCATAACTATCTTTTCGCAGAAGTCTACGACTTTCTTCATGAAAGGCTTGAAAATGTAGAAAAATTCGCCCTCATAGGTAACGACCTCGCCGTTGAAGCCCTTTTTGAACTTGTATACGCCGTAGTTAGGGTTTGTTTCATCGTTGTAGAATGGTATGCCCTGAAAATCATAGATATAGTTTTTGCCCTCCAAAGCCCAGTTTATCATCGTCCACTGCATGAGATAGTTAGGGTAGAGGTTTCTGTGGTGGTTTGCGGAAGCACCGTAAACATAGCAGGTCTTGCCTGCATACTGTGTTGTTACTGCACCTGACAACGGTATCTGCTTGCCGTCCTCGTCAACATAGCACATGAAAAGCCGGCAGTGTTCAGGACCAAGTCCATTGAGCATTTTTACAAAATACTTCTTTGAACGGATAGAGAAGCCATCTCTGATACCTGTTGCCTGCATGAGAGGGTAGAAATCGTCAAGAGCCTCAGTGCCGCAAGCCTTGCAGTAAACGCCCTTTCTAGGGGCTTTTCTGATACGGTTTCTCCAGTCAGGCTTGAAAGTCGCCATGACCTCGTCAGGGGTCTTGCCCTCGATATTTCTGAGCATATAGTTATTACGAGCCTGAATAGTGGTCAGCTCAGCCGCTTTGTGTATGTGCTTGAAGCCCATGTCCTCGATAAGCTTTGTACACTTGTCGTCGCCCTCCTCGAAACAAGGATCCCACATAAACTGGTAGCATTTGTATTTCTTTGCAAGCACCTTTACGCCCTCGAAAAGGTCGGTCATGACCTCTTTATCAGACCAGTCGCAAACAGGGCCATGAGGGGCATACATAAAAGTAACACCGAAAATAGGCACTTTTTTGATTATGATAAGGCAAGTTCCACGGATATTGCCGTCAGCGTCACGGGAGATAACAGCGTCCCAGCCCCAGTTGTCCTTTACCTTCGGCCATTTGAGGGATTGCATGAAATTGCCGTATTTGCTGGTGCTTGCGAACTGTTCATATTCTGCAAGGAGTTTTTCATCGGACTTATTGATTATTTCCATTTTATAAAGATCCTCTCTGTAAGAATTTTTCTGTTATTATGCGCTATTTCATTTATTATACTACATATTACGGGAAAAATCAAGGGGGGAGGGGAGTTTAAGTGAGGAGTGAGGAGTGAGGAATGAGGAGTGAGGAGTGAGGAATGAGCAATGAGGAATCAGGAGTGAGGAATGAGCAAAGCTGCCCCCAAGCACCGAGCGAAGCGAGAGATAAAGCGCACGCTCAAGCCCGGCGCTAGAGGGCTTGTGGGGTCTAGGGGCAAAGCCCCTAGCGGAGTTTGAGGCAGAGCCTCATTCGGCGATAGCCGACAAGGTGCAGATTTAATGAGAAAAAGCATACAAAAGTTGTGCTTCTTATCAAAAGTAATAACGGAGCAAAAAATCTGCACCGCCTATCCTATCCCCAATTACAACGTAAATCTGCAAAGAGCAAAGCGATTTTGCGGCGTGATGAAGTCGGGGTAGAATTGTAGTGGACGGCGCCCTCGACGTCCCGTTTCGGGGAACTGCAAGGTTTGAATTTATCACAATGTTGTGTAGACTTGTCGTGTGAAGAATATTGCGCTGCTCCCCTGAAGATGTGATTGGATAGTTTTCAGTTCTATCCAACAATGATATAATCGTGGGCTTGTTTCTTCGACGGGCGAACACTGTTCGCCCCTACTGCCGTTTGTGGGGGTATCAGGGGGTGTGTGATAATTGCAATGTGTAGTATTCTATACGAATTCAAAAAGCGGTGAAAAAGTGTTTTATACCACAATGTATGGCGTAAAATGCCCGTCACGGCGAGTGACAGTACAAAAAAACGGACAGCATAACGCTGCCCGTTTCAATTCTATCTCTTATTTGTCATCATGCGACTCGGTGATAAGATCAAGATTGATCTCGTATTTGGAGTCGAGAGAGTTCTGTAAAGGTGCGTCCTTTACATATTTGTTTACAAGCGCTGTACTCTTTTCTACCGCCTGAAGCGTTCCTGCACCTGCTACACAGCCGCCAGGACAAGCCATGCCCTCGAGAAGATAGCCGTCATATTTGCCTGCTTTCGCAAGTGTGAGAAGCTTGCGGCAGTCTTTAAGTCCCTGCGCTGATACTACCTTGACCTCACGCTCTGGATCAAGCTTGTGGATAACGTCTGCTACTGCCTTGGCTACGCCGCCGCTTACTGCAAAGCCACGTCCGTCACCTGTACCCTCGCAAAGATCTACCTTTTCTTCATCTGTAATGTCTTCAAATGTTACACCCTTGGCATTGAACATTCCCATGAGTTCCTCAAAGGTAAGCACAAAGTCTACGTCGCTGCGGATAGTACGTCTTGAAGCTTCAAGCTTCTTTGCCGCACATGGTCCGATAAATGCGATACAAGCGTCAGGATCGTCCTTTTTGAGCATTCTTGCTGTAAGTACCATTGGGGTCAAAGCCATTGAAATGTATGGGGCAAGGGTAGGGAAAAGTTTCTTCGCCATTACTGACCATGCAGGACAGCATGATGTCGCCATGAATGGCTGATGTTCAGGAACTTCTCTCATGAAGTCCTTTGCTTCCTCGATGGAACAAAGGTCTGCACCTATTGCTACCTCGACCACGTCTGCAAAGCCAAGCTTCTTCATTGCCGCTGTGAGCTTTTCAGGGCTTGCCTTTGGTCCGAACTGACCTACAAATGCAGGTGCTACGATAGCGATGACCTTCTTCTTTTTCTTCATTGCTGTTATAAGCTGGAATATCTGTCCCTTGTCTACGATAGCGCCGAATGGGCAGTTTACAAGACACATTCCGCAGGATACGCACTTGTCATAATCTATTTTTGCCTTGCCCTCTTCGTCTGAGCCGATAGCGTCCATGCCGCAGGCTCTTGCGCATGGTCTTTCCATTTTGTTTATTGCATTGTATGGACAGACACTCTGACATCTGCCACACTTTATACACTTAGACTGATCTATTACTGACTTGCCATGCTTGATAGTGATCGCACCCTTTGGACAGACTTCCTGACATGGGTGTGCAAGACAGCCCTGACAGCAGTCGGTAACATGATAATGAGTTTCAGGACAGCCGTTGCAGGCAAACTTGATTATGTTTACAAGCGGTGGATCGTAATACTTTTCTGCGATCGCACTTTCTTCAATGCCGTCAGCCACAGACTTATGCTCCTCGATCGGTCTTAGGGGCAGACCGATAGCAAGACGGAGCCTTTCTTCAACGATAGCTCTTTCAAGGAAGATAGACTCACGGTAAACAGCCTTGCTTCCCGGTACTATCTTATAAGGAAGCTCTGCGATCTTTTCGGCATAATCGCCCTCTTCATAGGCAAGTCTTGCCACCTCTGTAAAGACTTTTCGTCTGATATCTGTTACTGAGGAATAGATACCTCTCATTTTCATATTTTTACCTCCTGCGTTGTTCTTCAAATTTGTGTCATACACTTACTATTGTACTATTTTTTCGGCTTTTGTCAAGTAATATATACTTTTTTTCATAAGGTATATTGAAAGTTTCGCATGACTTACATATTTGTCTGAAATAAGGTGCAGTAATGGTACGAAACGTCCTAAAAAAAATAAAAGTATTTCTTTTTTACCAATAGTTTTTCTGTTCATGAAAGTATGTGGCTTTTGCACAGTTTTGGGCAGGGTGATTTATGCAAACAAATGATAAATGATTTAATTTGGCAACATTTCTGCAATTGTTGCATTTTTTATGCAACAAAAGGGGCATTTTTCGGGATAAGTGAGAGATGTTTTTTGAGAGCCGTTAAGATACGGTGGTACATCTTTCGCAGAAATTAAAAAAGGAGGAACGATATGGCAGGCGAACAGAAAAGATTTGCGAGATTTTTCTTCTATCTGAGAAATCTTCGTGAAGCGGCTTTGCACACCGGTGCAAGGGCGGAGGAGGCTGAGGACAGGGGGCTTGAACTTCTGCACTCGGCAGAAACGGAGGCGGAGCTTAAAAAGCTGGAGGAGGCTGACAGCGACACTCTTTCTTATGTGAAGCGAGGGCTGAACAGGATAGCTTTCGGGGCGGTGAATGACGCTGTAAAGCTTGTTTTTGACGCTGAGAACATGACGGCAAGGGACATCATGGGCATGGATCTTTTCAATGTGAGTGAGATAAAGATCAGCGGAAAGAACGTTTTGGAGATCAAGTTTTTTGACAGGCAGAAAGCCTTGGAAAAGCTTGGGGAGCTTGCGCCTCAGCTTGACGGCGGCGGTGAGTCGAAGCGACTTATCGAGAGCATTTACGGCAGGGACGGTGATAGCTTGTGAAAATAACAAGGCTGTCGGAAAATCAGAGGTTTGTTTTCAGATGGTGGACGGCACGGGAGCTTAGTGATTACGACGGGATAATCTGTGACGGCGCGGTCAGATCGGGCAAAACCTTTTGTTTGTCGGCGTCTTTTATGACATGGGCGATGACTAATTTTGACGAGTGCATTTTTGGGCTATGCTCAAAAACTATCGTGTCGCTGAAAAGGAATATCCTGCCTGCGCTCAGGGGGTATATGAAAGCCATGGGCATGACGGCTGTGGAGGTCGCGTCAAAGAACTATATGGACGTGAGCTTTTGCGGCAGGAAAAACAGGTTTTACTACTTTGGCGGCAGGGACGAAGGCTCGCCCTCACTTATCCAGGGCGTGACCCTTGCGGGGGTGCTTCTTGACGAGGCGGCACTTATGCCCAGAAGCTTTATAGAGCAGGCTGTGGCAAGGTGTTCGGTGGCGGGGAGCAAGCTGTGGTTCAACTGCAATCCTGACAATCCTTACCACTGGTTCAAGAAAGAGTGGATAGACAAGGCTGAGGAAAAACGGCTTATCTACAGACATTTTGTGCTGGAGGACAATCCGACCCTTGACCGGGCGGTGATAGAACGCTATCACAGGATATATACGGGGACGTTTTACGAGCGTTTTGTGCTTGGCAAATGGACGGCAGCAGAGGGGCTTGTTTACCCTATGTTCGACGAGGAGAAAAACGTCTTTGAGGGTGATATACAGTGCGAGCGGTATGTAATAAGCTGTGATTACGGCACTGTAAATCCTTCAAGCTTCGGGCTTTGGGGCGAGAGTGGTGGAGTATGGTACAGGCTCAGGGAGTATTACTATGATTCTCGACGTGAAGGTATGCAGAAAACTGACGAGGAGCATTACAAGGGGCTTGAAGAGCTTGCCGACGGGCTTTGCATCGAAAAGGTCATTTGCGATCCCTCGGCGGCTTCGTTCATACAGTGCATACGCAGGCATGGAAAATTCACTGTCCAGCCTGCAAAGAACGACGTTGTTTCGGGTATCAGGCTTGTGTCGGACTGCATAAAGGACGGCAGGATAAGGATAAACCGCAGGTGTCGTGATACGCTTCGTGAGATAAATCTTTACCGCTGGGACGAAAAGGCAGGAAAGGACGCACCTGTGAAAGAGAACGATCACGCCATGGACGATATGAGATACTTTGCAGCAGAATGTCTGGGACGTGAAAAGGACGACTTTTTTGTACTGACAGTTGAGCATTAGTACAAAAAAACGTACAGAAAGAAAGGAGAGAAAATGAGTATTTTCAGAAAGAAGGTCCGTGAATTTGTGCCGAACACGGCAGGCTCTGACAGAGAGTCGGGGTTTCATTACAGGCTTGCGCCTGAGGGGGTTTTTCAGCAGGAGCTTTATGACGCACTCAGGGCGAATGTTCCTGTTATCGACGCTTGCTTCGGCAAGATAATAAGGCTCACAGGGGGCTTTAAGGTCACGGCTTGTGACGAGAGGGCGCAGGTGGAGCTTGACAGGTTTTGCAGAGAGGTTTCCGTGGGGGTGTCGGGAAAGTCCATTTACACTTTTGCGGATATGTATCTGGATTCACTGCTTACATATGGCAAGGCGATAGGCAGGATATATGCAGATTACATAACTGGAAAGGTAAAGGGGATATATGTTGGCGACCCGACTTTGTACAGGGTGCGTGAGGGCAGGAACGTTTTTGAAAAACGTATTTTTTACATGGGAAGCGGTGAGGAGATACCGGTAAGAAGTCCTGAAAAACTGCTTTACACGGCGCTCAATCCTAGTCCTAAGCACCCTGACGGAGTGTCCATACTCCGTGGATTGCCTGCGCTGAGCGAGATACTTATGCGAATTTACGAGTGCATGGGGCAGAACTTCGACAGGGTAGGAAATGTGCGCTATGCGGTGACTTATCACCCTGAGGGGGAGAGCGACAGGGCGAGAGCCAAGGAGCGTGCAGAGCAGATAGCTCAGGAATGGAGCAGGGGCATGAGAGCCTCACGAAACGGCTCGGTGCAGGACTTTGTGGCTGTGGGTGATGTGGACATAAAGGTCATAGGCGCTGACAATCAGATGATAGACACGGAGATACCTGTCAGACAGCTTATGGAACAGCTTGTAGCGAAGCTTTCAATACCACCGTTTTTGCTTGGGCTGAACTGGTCAACCACTGAGCGAATGTCTGCACAGCAATCGGATATCCTCACAAGCGAGCTTGAATATTACCGCAGACTGCTTGAACCTATACTCAAAGAGATATGCGAGGCGTTTTTAAGGCTTAACGGATATGCTTGTGGGGTGGAGATAGAGTGGGACAACATAAATCTTCAGGACGAGGAAGCGTTGGCAAAGTCAAGACTTTACAATGCGCAGGCTAAGACGGCGGAGCTTGAAAACGAAAGGGTAGAGAATGAAAGAAAAAAGGAGGAAATGCAATGAGCGAAACAGTATCAGGCGAGGAGCTTGAAAAGATAAACGGCTATGCGAGAGAGCCGCTCACGGAGGACAAGGTCTTTGTTTTCAGGGTGGCGCTTTGTGACAATGACATTGACAGAGATGGTGAAAAGTTTTCATCAGGCGCTTTGGAGAAGCTTGCGGAGCTTTTTAATGGCAGAACGGGTATTTTCGACCATGACCCTAAAAGCTCAAAGCAGACTGCTAGAATATTCGACACTTGGGTGGAAACTCTGCCTGAGAAAACTACAACAGACGGAGAGGTCTACCGCAGGCTTATGGCAAAGGCTTACATGGTGCGAACTGCTTCTAACGGCGACCTTATAAGCGAGATCCAGGGCGGAATAAAGAAAGAGGTATCCGTTAGCTGCACCATGGGAAAGAAGCTTTGCTCTGTATGCGGAGCGGATATGTACAAGGGCGGCTGTGACCATGAAAAGGGCGGTGAATACGGCGGTAAGCTGTGTTATCACATTCTTGACGAGCCGCTTGACGCTTACGAGTGGTCGTTCGTGGCAGTGCCTGCACAGGTGAACGCAGGGGTAACGAAGCGTTTTGCCTTAAAGGAGAAACAGGAAAGCACCGACAAGAGCTATGAGCTTGCCCTTGCGAGGGAAGCTTTTGAGAAGGACGTTTTAAGGCTCAGCTATTTCTGCAAGCCTTTTATGAGTGCAAAGCGTGTGAAAGAACTTGCTGAGCTTATGACAGTTACGGAGCTTATTGACTTCCGTGGCAGGCTTGAAAAACAGGCGGCTGAGAATGAGGAGGTCTACAAAGCCGAAAGGGAGAGCTTTATCACGGGGGATTACAAGATGTAAGGGACAGATGTGAAAGGGGGCGATGACAATGTGGAGATAGGGGCTTAAATGCGAGTATGTGATATCATCACTGTAGGGGCGAACAGTGTTCACCCGAAAAGACAAATGGTTTTCGATGATACGAAAATCAGTACAAAAAAATCGGACAACTTTAATTATCGAAAAGGAGAAAATAATATGTACAACAATATCAAACTTGAAAAGGGACTTTATTCTATCACAGGCAAGACATTCACACAGGCGCTGGCTGAGCTTGATCCTGACGCAAACTATGAGAACACAGAGCTTAAAGGTCTTGACGCTTTTGAAAGACAGCTCAAGCGTTTTGACATCAAGGTAAAGGGTGCAAATTCTGACAGGGTGGAGAAATTCTTCATTTCCACTGAGTCGGCAGTGCTTTTTCCTGAGTACATAAGACGCACTGTCAAGCAGGGCATGGACGAGGCTTCTATCATGGGCAAGGTAGCGGCGGCTGTTTCATACACTGACGGAGTGGATTTCAGAGGTCTGAACGTTACAAAGTCAGGTTCAACTGACGTTGTGGCAGAGGGTGGAAATGTGCCTATCACAACTGTCAGACTTAGCACCTCCAGTAAGACTCTTACAAAGTTTGCAAGACGTCTTAACTGTTCTTTTGAGTCTGTAAGGAAGCAGAAGCTTGAGGCTTTCGGCGTGGTGCTGAGAAACCTTGGAGCGACCATAAGCAGAGATGTGAACAGCTTTGCTATGACTGAGATAACAAGAGGTATTACAGCTCAGACTCTTATTGGCAGTGAGCTTACTTACGCTGATCTGGCGGCTTTTTGGGCTTCCATGGGCGAGTTTAACATGACGACCATGATCTGTACTCCTGATGTTATGGCTAAGATCCTTGCTATGGACGAGATGAAATACTGCATTGGCGACTATATGGCAGGCGGCACAGTTCAGACGCCATATGGTGTAACGCTTGTAAAATGCCCTCAGCTCACAGGCGGTATTGCGGTGGGCATCGACCAGAGCAGTGCTGTTGAAATGGTGCTTGGAGGAGATGTTATCGTGGACTACGATAAGCTTATTACTAATCAGTGCAACGAGATCGTTTGCTCAGTGCTTGCAGGTTTCTCTGTACTTACGAGCGGTGCTGTAAAGACGCTGAAAACTACAAAGTAAGCTGAGAGGATAATGAAAAAAGGGACGGTGGGCGGGTATATTTTTTGAAAGGAGCAGGAAAATGGCAATAAGCAAAGACAATGTAAAGAGCAATTTCATGGAGCTAAGCGGACTTGACAGCACGTCGGCTGAGGTGTATGCAGGGCTTATAACGGTGTGTGCTGACGAAATGGAAAAGGCTGTTGACCAGGAGCGAATGGTCGCTGAGGGTGGGACGGCTATATGCGAATTTGCGGCGGCAGCGGAGGTCTTTTACAGATTTATTTGTCTGAAAGCCGCTGAATACAAGGTCATGTTTACGGCGCAGGGCAAGGCGGTGGAGGCTTTTGACGAGGAGAACAGGATAAAGGCGGCAAGAGAGCTTCGTGACAGCGCAGTTTCAAGGGCGGAAAGATTTTTCTCAAAGGACGGCTTTGTATTCAATGCCGTTATCGCATATTAGGAAGGAGGACGAGCCATGACAGTCTGGACAGAAATGGCGGCAGAGATAAAAAAGATACTTGACGGAGCAGGCTTTACTGCAATGGGTGAATACACTTCGGCTGACAGTCTATTGCACAGTGGGGAAGCAATTGGCTTCTATGGACTTAAAGGCTATGATGTGGTCGATGAAGTCATTGGGCAGGGCGGCAAAAAGCTTTACACTGAGTATATATGTCATATCGACCTGCGGCTCATGGGCAAGGCAGGAAAATACGATGACACGGAGGAGCTTCAGGAAAAGTGTGAAAGCGTTATGGCGGAGCTTGCAAAAAGCGAGGTTCTGAATGTAAAGAGCGCAAAGCTTGGAGGCGCAGTTCAGACATTGCCCCTTCACAGGCTCGAAAGGCAGGCAGAGCTTAGTATCGGCATTTGCAGTGAGGAGGATATAAATGAGTAAAAAGGGAAAGATAAAGCTTGACATCGGCACACGGTCATTTTACATGGACGGAGTTAAGCGAAGCGGAGGTTACATTCAGGAGGAAACAAAGGCTGTGAATGGTATTTTGCGAAATATCTCAGGCAAGGCGGCGGAGATATTTCAGTTCAGCGGCAGGATCGCTCCGTCGGACAAGGCTTACGCTTGGGCTGCTCTAAGCGAGAACGGAGGAAAGGCGATCAATTTCACGGCAGACGGGGTCTTATACAGCGGATACATACTCTCAGAGATAGAAATGGATTTTCAGCCTGACAGGATGATCGGAAGCCTTATGATAAAGCTTAGGGGGGCGGAATAATGGCGAAGATATACATCAGGTTTGAACTTATTGGCAGTGGCAATTTGGACTATAGAAACATTGTTTCAGCAAGGCTTGTGAAAGACCGCTATACGCCATACAGTGAACTTAGAGCGTCTGTCGTTCTGAATAACAGCATAAATCTTAACAATATCAGGCGTGTGGCACTTTATATAGGCAGCAGGCGTATGCACTACGGTCCTGCGGATTACATCAGAACAAGGGTGAGAGGCGGAAAAACTGTTCTTGAACTTATAAGCCGTGGGATAACACTTATGCTGGGGCAGAACGAGCCTGAACCCGGGGTATGGTCTAAGGTGAGTTTGACAAATATTATGAAGAGCTATAGCCCCTCAAGCGAGATAACCTACGAGAGTGGAACTAAAACTGTGAACTATGTGAACATCAAAGAGAAGTCTACACTGTGGGAGGCTATCGGCGTATATGCGGTCAAGGCTTACGGCAGGCGTGCATATATCAGAGGGGACAGGCAGGTCAATGTGTCGCTGAGTATCCTTTCGGTGAATATCGGTACTCAGCGTATTATTGAATACGGAAAACAGCTTGATACGAGAACGATGCTGTCGAAGATATATATGAAAAACGTGGACGGGGAGTATGGATATAGCTATTCAAGCGGTAAAACTATACCACATGGTATCACGAGGGAGAAGTATTATGGTCTTGATAAGCAGTGGCTCAATAATGTAGTTGTCGGTCTTAAAGATAGGATAGAGTTTGCAGAGAGGGAGTATTTGGTGGAGCATATCACTTATGAGGGGTATTGCGGCGAGGATATCACGGATAAAATAATTTGTAATGGATATGGCGTAAATGGAAAAAGAGTGAGCAGAATGGAGATAACGGTCAATAGCAAAGGTATGCAAACGAAGCTTTTATGTGAATAGGCAAGAGAAGTAAGGAATGAATAGAAAAAAAAAACAGCGTACAGAAAAACTGTACGCTGTTTGAAGCTTCGTATTAACCCTTTACGCTTCCCAGAGCAACACCACGAATGATGAACTTTGAAAGACAAAGGTAAACAATTACTACAGGGAGGATAGCAAGTACGATGTACAAGCTGAACATTCCCACGTCCTTCTCCTGTGGTCCTGCATAACGCATTGCGTTGAGTACCAGAGGGATTGTGTACTTACTCTTTGATGTAAGAATAAGTCTTGGCATAAAGTAGTTGTTCCAGTTTGTTACGAATGTAAAGATGATCTGAACTGCGAATGCAGGCTTGAGGATAGGAGTAACGATCCTGTTGAAGGTCTTGAACTCTCCGCAGCCGTCGATACGGGCGGCTTCTACGATCTCAAGCGGAAGTGCAGACGCCATATACTGCTTCATGAAGTAGTATGTAGCTGGTGCTGCGACTGCAGGAACGATCAGCGGAATATAAGTATCTGTCCAGCCAAGTTTGTTCATGAACTGGTAGAAACCGATAGCTGAAGCCTGTGTTGGGACCATCATTACGATGAGAATGAACATATCTGCGAACTTTCTCAGCTTGAACTGGTAAACGTGTGTTGCATATGCTGTCAGTGCTGAGAAGTATACGCTGAGCAATGAAGCACAAGCTGATATGAACAGTGAGTTAGCCAGTGAACGCCATACGCTTCCGTATGCTACGGCTGTTGAACCGCTGAAAAGGTTCTTGAAGTTTGTTGCGAGGAAGTGGTCAGGATACCATCTGATACCTGCCTGTGATCTGCCTCGTGTTGCGTTGATTATCAAAAGATAGAATGGGAAAAGTGAAACAACGACCAAAAGAACAAGGACAACATAAGCTATTATCCTATGTATGATAAGACCAGTACTATTTGTCTTTTCACCAACTATTTCAGTACTTCTTGGCATTTCAGCTTACCCCCTTTTCTTCTTTTTCTTCTTTCCGTCATGGTCAGCAGACGCAAACATAAGTGCAAGTCCGATAACAGCGGAAACGATAAAGATTATTACGCAGAGTGCAGACGCCTTACCGATGTCGCCCTGCTTATTTGCCTGGATTATCATTACGACGGTCTTAAGTTTTCCGTTAGGGTTACCCATATCCTTTGTGAGGAGGGCAGGTACGTCGTACATCTGAAGTCCACCGATGAGTGATGTTACAAGAACATATGACATGATAGGCTTGATGAGCGGAATTGTGATCTTCCAGAATGTCTGGCTGGAAGTTGCACCGTCGATCTGTGCTGACTCATAGAGTGATGTATCAACACCCATGATAGCAGCCATAAGAAGAATTGTTGTATTACCATACCAAAGTATGAAGTTGATGAGTCCAACTACACCTCTTGATCCCCAAACACTTTCAAGGAGCGGTACCTTGATAAGATCATAGATAGCACCGCCTCTGCTGAACAAGCTGTAGAACAGAAATGCAAAAGCAGATGCCATGATTACGTTTGGAAGATAGATAACAGCCTTGAAGAATCCCTGAGCCTTTATCTTAAGACGAAGGTCAGTGAACCATACTGCAAGGATAAGAGAGATAACGATCTGTGGGATAAATCCTACGATCCACATGATGATCGTATTCCAGAAAGACTGGAGAAGGTCACTTCCTGATGTGAATATAGTTGAATAGTTATCGAAACCGCAGAATGTCGGTGTTACTTCGACAGCCTGTCTTGTCCAACCACCGCCGATAGAGCCCTGATCCTTAACATAGTCCGTAAAGCTGTAATAGAAAGTCTGGAACAGAGGATATAGTGAGAAGATGATGTAAACTACAAAGAATGGGATAAGGAAAATATATCCCCACTTGGCATAGCTTATGCTTTTTCTCTTCATATAAGTATACCTATTCCTTTCGTGAGATTAATAAATAATAGGGGGGGATATCCTCCACCCCCTATATTTAATTAGATACTGTTTTTTTATACGATTAGAAATCGCAAGTAAGGTTACCATAGAGGTCTGTGATGTTCTTCTTGAAGTTCTCAAGAGCAGCCTCATATGAATCAACTGTGCCAAGGAAGTAGTCCTTCATAGCACCCTGGAATTTCTCGTTGCAGCCCTGGTCATAAGCAGAAAGCTTGTTCTCGAGGGAGATCTTGTCAGCAGCCTCTGTAAGAAGTGCAAGGTGATCCTGTCCGCCGAGGAATGCGTTTGTATAACCGCCGTCGATAAGCTCCTTGATAGCAGCCTTGTTGTTTGTGTAGTCCTGCTCGCCCTCAGTGATAGCCTTAGCTACGTCCTTGTTGCAAGTCATTACCTTCATGATATCAGCAACGATATCCTGGTTATCGGAGTCGATAGCGCCGCAGATCCATGTACCGCCCCAGTAGTAAGCCTGTGGGCCTGAGCAAGCCTTCCAGAGACCATAACCGCCGTTGCCTTCCTTAGCGTTTGAACCATCAGCCTTGATCTCTTCGTCAACTGTGTTTGGAAGAAGTGTGAAAGGAATGCCCCATGTTGAGAAGAAGTAGCCGAATACGCCACCGTCGATCTTCTGGCCAGCAGCCCAAGCATCGTCCCAAAGGGAAGTCTTGTTGTTGTAGCCCTTGTCTGTGTATTCCTTAGTCTGGTCAGCCCAAGCCTTGATCTGTGGGTCAACTGTGATCTTGTTGTCTGTTACCCATGGGCTAGACATATTGTTTGAGAAGCATCTGTATGTATCATCGAAACCTGATACCATCTTGTAGCCCTTGTCAGCCATCTTCTGAGCTGTTGCTGTGAATGTATCCCAATCCTTAACAGCTTCCTGAACCTTCTCTGGATCGCTTGTGCCGAGAACGTCCTCAGCGATCTTTGTGTTGTAGAGGAACAGACCTGGAGTTGCCTGCCATGATACACCCTTCAGCTCGCCTGTCTTTGTATCTGTTGCAACGTCCTTTGTGTACTGATACATCTGTGACATATCGTCGTCTGTGATGCCGAGGTCCTGAATAGAAAGTGCAACGTCGCCGTTAGCATACTTCAGAGCGTAGTCAGCTTCCATAAGGAACATATCTACCTTCTCTGTGCTGTCCTGCTGACCCTTAAGAGCCTCGTCCAGCTTTGTCTGGTAAGCGTTACCTTCGTTTTCAACCTGTACCCAGTTCAGCTTAACGCCGTTGATTGTTGCGATCTCCTTAGAACCATCAGTAAGCTCGTTGTATGTAAGCTCGTTTGATGTGCCCTGTGGATAGTACTTATCAAGTCTTGACTTGAACTCTGTGTTCCAGCAGTAAATTGTAAGAGTCTTCTTTGAATCCTCTGATGAATCTACACCGTGGAGTTCAGCTGTGTTTACTCTGTCTGCGTCCTTGTTGATACCTGTGCCGTCGCCAGCCTTTGATGTGCTGCCGCCATTCTTGTCAGATGTTGAAGATGAATCTGTGCTGCCGCAAGCTGTGAACATTGAAGCTGCCAGACAGAGACTCAATGAACCTGCAAGTACTTTCTTAAGATTTGCCATAATAATTTTCCTCCTTAAAATCGCATTAGTTTATTTGATTTGCTCCGCAGCATTTCTGCGGAAAATTAATGCCTTGAATTAGTTGATGTCGCTTACCGAGCCGCCTTCCAGCAGCTTTCCGTCGACTGTTATCACCTCTTTAAAGGTGGTCTGTGGGTTTTCTATCAGTGATACCAGCTGTTTTGCGGCTGTTACACCGATAAGGTCTGTGTCCTGAAGATAAGTCGTAAGCTTTGGAGAGAGAAGCTGTGAATAAGCTATTCCGTCGTAGCCCACTATCGAGATATCCTCCGGTACTGAAAGACCCATTTCCTTGACTGCATTGAAAGCTCCCATAGCTGAATAATCATCGGGCATGAAAACGCAGGTCGGTTTGTTCTCTCTGCTAAGAAGCTCTTTTGTCAGCTTATAAGTCAGATCAGGGTTGTGATAATCACCGTTAAGTATCCAATCGGGATCAACTGAAATTCCTCTTGTCATACAAGCCTTATAGAAGCCTGCCAGACGTCTTTCGGCTACTGCCGATTTGTTGCCCTGGATAAAAGCGATCTTCCTATGCCCCATCCTCGTCACATAGTTGATAAGCTCTTCCATACCTTTTTCATTATTGGACATGATCGCTGTTCTGCAATCGAAGATGTGGTCGATCGTGACCACTGGTATATCTCCGTTTATCACCTCGTACACGTCCTGCGACGTAAAATCCGTACAGGCAATGATAACACCGTCAACATTGCGGTATTTGCAATGTTCGTATGTAGACATTTTCTGCTTGCCCACATCTCTATTTATAAAGGTTATATCATATCCTGCTGCTTCAGCCGTAGTCTTAAAGCTGTCAAGCACCTTTGCGAAAAACTCATGGGTAAGACCGCTTCCTGCTTCGTCGAGATACATGACCCCGAGATTATAGGTCCTGTTGGTCTTTAAAGCTCTTGCCTGAGAATTTGGGAAGTAACCCATTTCTTTGGCGGCTTTCATAAGTCTTTCTCTTGTTGCCTCGCTTACGTCCTTATGGCCGTTGAGGGCTTTGCTTACGGTTGCGACGGATACTCCGCAACGAACGGAAATGTCTTTTAAGGAAACCAATGATATTTCCGCCTTTCCGTAGATTTTAAACGTTTACGCTTGACGTTTTCCGTGAAAACTTATCTCAAACGTTTCCGTTAATAAAAATATACAATATTCTCGGCATAATTTCAAGTCTTTTTTCACATTTTTATGCCCTCTGTAATAAATTATGGAGGTTTAGCCAATTTTTCAACTTTACTTTTGTGCATTTTAACAATGCTATTTGGACAATTGTAATCGATTTGTTACAAAGGAACTGACAGGCTAATCAAAAAGCTGCGAAAATGCACTGCGTTTTCTGAGGGGTATATGAAACCAGGCTGTGTGGTATGTGAAAAATGTATATAAACATTTCTTTTGTATACAATTATGTTATGTGAAATTACAAAAACCATTAAAGAACTTTATTCATTAAACGTTTTCGGATAATAATTGTTGAAAAGTGTGTTGTAACATATGATATTGTTAAAATATTGTCTTGATATAAAAATATGATAGTCATTTGATCGGAAAAGTTGGAATATTCGGCGTTTGCGAAGATATTTTGAAACGTTTAAGCATATTTTAGCGTTTTTTTTATTGTGCAAAATAACGATGTGGAAAGAAAACGTATTTATTTCATTCATTATACTCACAAGCTACATATGATATGACTATTTGATAGGGATTTTGCAAAGCTTTGAGAAAAAATCTTGAAGCTTTGAGAAAAATCTTGAATTGATGTTGACAAATGTGTGGTTTTGGTGTATAATATTTAAGTCTTATATGCTGATATGGCTCAGTTGGTAGAGCAGCTCATTCGTAATGAGCAGGTCGTGGGTTGTTGATAAAGCGACACGGCGGCGGATCAAATAAGCTAACAGAAAAATTTAATATATGCTGGAATAGCTCAGTTGGTAGAGCAGCTCATTCGTAATGAGCAGGTCGCGTGTTCAAGTCACGTTTCCAGCTCCATATTGTAATAGTCCGAACACTGGAAAGTGCTCGGACTTTCTTGTTTTTATGCCTGATCTTGAAGTGTTTGTGATGAGGGTAAGATTTAAGCACTGATAACATAAGAAAGCCATACCGCAACTGCAGTATGGCTCTTTATCAAAACAGCTGAAGCTGTCCATCGATATTTGATTTTACATTACGTATATTCACTTTATCATCATCTTCGATTTTGCCAGAGATGAGTGGGGATAACGGATTGTGTTTCTCATGATTTTTGCGTGCCATTTCGCCGTTGAAATTTGCATAGCAGTACATACAACCGTTTTCACATGTGTTATACATACCTATATCAATACTCTCAATGCAGCCGCAAACGCCCCTTTGATTTTTATCTTTCCCTATCTTAAGCTGATAATTACCTATCCTTTCAAGGCGTTGTTTATCAATGCAGCAGGCATGTTCGACATTTAAAGATGAAAGGTCATATTCTTCAGCGCAAGTATCAATATATATTCCATTATCTTTTGCAACTGTCGAAAAAAAGTCCATTAAGTCAATGACCTCATCATTTAAAGGTATATGAATGTTCAGAGGCTGAATATTTCTTTCTGTGTTTTTATATAGGTCTATGAAGCTTACTGTGCATTTTTCCGTATAATTGCTTAAGGATTCACATAACTTTTTAAAGTATTTTTTGTGATATTCTATTGTATAGTGTTCATTTATCAATATCGGGTCGTATCTCCATACAATGCGCTCTTTTCCTATTATCGATGAAAGCTTTTTAAAAGTTGGTATAATCACATCATTTTTGGACGGTATATTTTTTTCTACATCTTTTCCATAAGAATTAAGGGTGAATTGAAAATAATATGTGTATTTATCAAGTTCGTGTATTCTTTCAAGCATAGGTGTAGGATTTTTTGTCCAGAATACTATACCGTCAACAACGTCAGGTGACAGACTTATTTGGCTTATCTGGTGTATATTCATTGGATTCCTTACACAAACATAGCCTTCTTTTAATCTGTTAAACATCCAATCGGAGTAAAATGAAGGAATGTCTGTTCTTCTGCTTGCACTTATAATCATTTATTCACCTTCTTTATTATCATTTGAGCGCTGGCACAAGTATTAAATGGTGAAAACTTCTTCAGATTCGTTAGATTAAAAAGATTTTGATTGTCAGGTAATTCTTCACCGTATGTATATCCTCTTGGATAGTATTCACTGGTAGCATTATCATTGCAAAAGTGAGTTTTTGAATATTGTGAATTATTTAACTTGCTTAATAAAGTATCAAAATGATCTCTTCCGCCGCCATATCCGCATCCTAAGTTAATATCATTTAGAATTACATATGTGTTTTGTAAAACTTTGGCATTGTAGTATTCTGCGAATGTATCTATAGAGTGTTTGATATCATTTGCAGTCGTATGTTTTTGAATATCTGAAAATACATACTGAAAAACGATAAGATTTGGGACCCATTTTCCGTTTGCAATTTCATCAATCAGAATACATGCGTCTTTATAGTAAAAATGTATATCTATATTGTCTTTTTTAAGTTTATTAATATCTTGATGGATATTTGCCCAAACATCTTTGCTGTAATCTACACCACGATACTTAATGCTATTAAACGATATTAGATTTTTTTCTTTAAGAGCATCTAAAGCAAACAAATCTGTACAAGGACCGCAACCAAAAGATAAAACTTTTAATTTGTTAACATTTTGTATGCCTGAACATCTTTGAATTGCATACATTAACTCTGATGTATACCTACAAGAGTACTTGCAGGTATAAAAATCAGCCATATGAACGCAATCATATTTTCTTTCGGGGGCATTTTGAGGGGCATGTTTGGGATTATGTAAGTAATCCAGACATTTTTCGCAGTCGTGCGGACAATATTCTCCATATGAACAATCTTCGCATTGTTCGCATTCCGGTTTCTCATAGCGATTTATGCATTTTTCAAGGATTTCATAAATCAACATACTATTTCCCTCCTACTTATATTTATATATTTGCCGCTTAATTATCTGATACAATCTTTTTTGTTGCCGCAATTTTCTTGTCGGAATACAAAACAACGTCCTTGATAACAAGCTTATGTACTGATGAAATAAGCAATTCCATAGTCTCAAAATCAGGTGTCCCATTTTTCACAGGAAGCTGAATGAATAATTCATCTGCATCCTTGGCATAGAAGTTCTTCCCATAATTAAATTGACCGTTATGTGAAGATTTATGTATCGCTGTTGTCACAAATATAGAAGCATACTTAGGCAGCTTTTCTGTGTGAACAACTGCAATATGGTCATCTGCACCGTATTTGTAATTCCGATACTTTGCTGAGCCGAACATATCAATGGTGGTAGTATTCTTTTCAAAAACTTCAACATCATTACTGATGTAAGCAGAAATGCCCTCATCAGCTTCACCGGCTGTAACAAACGGTAAAGTACCACTTATTCTATCTGCACCTTTTAATCTCTTGCCACGTGTAGATTGACCGAACAAATCTTTAAGATTAAATGAATTCCACTCAAGCGTTTCAAATTTCCGAAGAGCGTCAACCTCATCAGCCGACAATTCGTAATTGTCGTATCCGCTTACTTTTAAGTAAGCGGATAGCTCCGCTACTCGCTCCGCCTCCAGCTCCGCTATAAAGGACTCCATAAAATCAAAATCGATTTTGCCGTTTTTGGTGGGAAGTTTAATTTTGTCATTTTTTATTCTTTCCCAACCAGCTTTATTAGTCCATTCATAATTACCATAAATTGTTTTATGTATTGAGCTTGTTAAAAAGATATAACTGTTATCCGACAATTTTTCATCTGTGTATATCCATTTAATAGCATATGCGTCCTGCAATACTGTAAACTCTTTACTTTGATAAAATGTTGCACCTGTATTTGCACCATTAGCAGAAATAGAAATAACATTTTTCAAAATAGTGGCATTATCTCTTGGAACATAATTATTAAGACCTTGGTTTTGGATTCCTGCTGTTAAAGCAGGAAGAACACACTCGTTTGTAGGAATATTTGGCAATTCCGAAGTTTTGTATTTTAAAGAGTTTACTGAAATTTTTTCAAACAAATCCCCAAGCCTATACTCGCCCCACTCAACATTGCTCAGCTTTTCATTGAGTGAGGCATTTATTTTCCCAGGCGTTCGTTCTCGTTATCCTGATTTTTAAGCAATGTTGATACTTCCCAGGCAAGATAGTCGCTTACTGTTTTCTTGAAATCTTCAAGCGTAGGCTTTGTATCAATCGGTGATGTCTGGTTCCAGTCTGCACCGTTTTCAGGGTCTATTGTTCCCTCGTAGTATTCTTTTTCAGTGAAAATATTGAGCTTTGATTTTCCATATCGAACAAGGTCAACAACTTCCTGATATCTGCCCTTGGCGTTGTCTGTATCAAATAAATTGCAGCTTGCTTTTTTACGATTGCTGCGTGTATAACCATCGTTGGAAAAATCAATGAATTTTACAACATCGTCCTTCTGATGAGCTTCGCCAACACGGAAAACGTATACATTTGTCTGAACGCTTGATTTTCCGACAAATAAATCTATGGGCATTTTTATACTTGCAAGAAGTGTGCTGTGTTTCAGTATTTTCTTGTTATATCCGCTTGCTTTTCCCGAACCTGCGGAGTTCTGAATAATAATAGCAGCATATCCTTTTTCCATCATTGATAAAGCTTTTTCAACGAATACCATACCGTTTCCGGGCGCTGAATATGGTGGATTAAGAACAAATGCGTTTGCCGGGAACTTATCATTGGTGTTGCCAAAGCCGTAATTACCGTTAAAGTCTTTTAATGAGTCTTTATTCAAGATATTAGAGCTGCCATCACCCATCATAATCATATTAAGTATGGCAAGCATATAAACGCTCGAAAGAATTTCCAGACCAAGAAGCTGAGTTGCTTTTATTTGGGCGGATTTTATTGCCAACTGTTCGGGAGATTTAATTTTGTCCTTCGCATCAATGAGCATTTCGTTCATAGCAGCAACAAGAAGACCTGCCGAGCCTGTTGCAAAGTCCCATACATACGAATCCTTGTTTACCCTTGCAAGCTTAACAAGCAGAGTTGCGACATAGGAGGGAGTAAGAACTACATCGTTGAGCTTGTCCTGTGTAAACCCAAGCCAGCCGTACATTTCATTGAACAGCTTGCCGGTAAAGTCTGTTGTGAGTCCTATTTTATAGTAAATACCGAGGTCATCAACTATTTTTGTGAAAACACGCTTCAGCTGGGTTTCTCCGTTTTCAACCTTGTTGATATTGTCGGTAGTAAGTGTATTCTGAAGTGTTCTTACAATTAAATCTCTTTTATCTTCGGGAAGCTTTTTGGCAGCAAGAAAAGCTTTGATTTTCCGCACCATAATATCGCCGTCGGTATTGTCTTTTTCATCGGAAGAAATCAAATCAGATTTTTTCAAAGGGTATACATTGTGCTCGACATCGCCGAGCGTTGCCATAATAGAGGCGGCAACAAGATATACTCTGTCGTTTTCACCAAGCCCCTTTTCGTTTTGATAGATATCATTATTCAGCTTTACAAGGCTTGCATCTATTTCACGCTCACGGCGTTCCTTTAATTTTTCTATTTCTTCCTGCGTAAGAGACAGAAGTCCTACTTTTTCTATAAAAGCATCGAAGTTTTCCTCTTTAAGAAAAGAAAGGTCGGTATAGTCATCAACTTTCTGACCAACACCGAAATTGCTTTTTGAAACATAATACACTCCGATAGAATGTTCAAGTTTTCCGCTATCGTTTTTAAAGCCGGTAACTCCGATAGCGATTACATCGGTATAGCCTGTATAATGAAGTATAGCGTTTGCATAGTGAACAGCTCCATTCACTGCATAAGAGTTTATATTCTTATAGTCAGGTTCGTTTTTGGAATTCTTGTTTGCAACATTTTTTTCACTATCAAGCTTAATAAGCTTATCTTTATAGCCCTTATATTCAATAAGGATAGGATAGTACTTACCATCACTGCTACGCAATAACAGCTTTGCATCAGGTCTGTTACCGCCTTTGCCACCGCTTTTTGAAAAATAGTCGTTTAAAGCCTGGTCTATTTCAGTGTTTAACGACTCCTGCTCCAATTTATAATCAAGCTTATATGATTTAAGCCAACCATTTACTAAATCAGCAATATTGGGTTCAACCGACTGAACTTTTATTTTAGCCATTTTGAATTCTCCTTATCAGTTTTTTATGATGACAATTGAGTTATCTTCACCCGCCCACCCCGTAGGAGATAACTCAATCGGTGATAGTGCCGAATATGTATAACTTTTCATTATTTATTATACCACAACGTTTGTCAAAATTCAATGGGAATTTCCATATTTCTGCTAAATAAGCATAAATTTATCCGTCTGAAAACGCTCAGGCGGATTTTTTATGAGCCGTTATGTGAAAATTTGATGAAAATTTGCTTAAACAGTGAACCACCCGTCCATTTTTTCGGCGTATAAAAGTGAGTGGTGATTTTCGGTGTTATTGCAATTGTGAAAGTTTGATGAAAATTCACGGGAAAAGGTGGTCACCTGCCCGATTTTTTACTGTATATAGTAGAAGGTGTTTTTCAAACAGACGCAGAGGTGCGTAACGGAATGTTATTTTGATAAAAATTCAGGACAAAAGGTTAGCACCTGCCAGATTTTTTGGCGTATAAAAGTGAGGGGAATTTTCATCGCAACTGAAATTGTGAAAGTTTGATGAAAATTCAAGAGAAAAGATGGTCACCTGCCCGAATTTTTACTGTATATAGTAGATGGCGTTTTTTATGTAGGCTCAAAGAGACGTGACAAAATGGTATTAATGTAAAATGTGACATTTTGGGTTTACCCCGTCATTTTTATTCGTCTTGAATAGTAGAGGTTGTAATTTTATTTCAAATCTTCTGTGAAACAAGGTGTAAATTTGCCTTAAAAATGGCAGTGAGTAGAGGTTGAAACAGAAAAATTGAGATTTTTAACGATAACATAATGACAATATAATAGTCCAATTTGTGAGATTCTAAATTTTTAATTTTTTGAAAACTTTTTGCGAGACTAAAGAAAGCCTCTGAACAAGCTTCTTCGGCTAACGCTTTATTTTTCAAAATATTAAACGCAATCGCATAAGCCTTAGACCTATTTTGATTATATAAATCCTCAAATGATTTCTTATCGTCTTCGTTATCAATTAAGGTTAAGTATATTGCAAGCATAATGTCACCCATTTATTTTTGTTTATCCATCTCATACAGCAAAACCAAATAATCCGCCAACACCCGTAATTTCGCCTTAAACTCGTCAGATATTTCAACGGATTCCTGTGCTGTCCTGCCTTCCAAGGCATCCTTAACCGCCTGGTTACACAACCGCCACCATTTCAGTCTGCTGCCGTTATGGTATTCCTTGCGAAGAATCTCTGTTGCAGAATTAACAGCCTTGTTTACAGCGCTTCTGGAGATCAGCATATAATCCGCAATGTCGTTAACAGAGGTCTCTTCATACCCGAATGCGCCATATTTTCTGCCAAGAATTTCTCTTTCTCTCGCCGATAAGCTTTCAAACAACTCCTTGAAAAACTCAAGGCTAACTTCAATGTAAACCTTTTTATCGGGATGCGGATCGTTAACGACAAGCTCAGGATTTTCAAAGTACTCAATTCCGTTCTCTGTTTCCGCCCGTATCATCAGCGTTTCCGTTTTAAAAGAGAATGACAGACAGCTTTGAACGGTTTTCCTGTCCATGCCAAGCTCCTTGGCTATATCCGAATTTGACATACCTTCATTATGCAGCTTGCGGCATCTTTGTATTTTTGAGAAATCGGAATGTGAAAGTCCTGCCGGAGAACTGAAATTTTCAATAAACTCCTGCATTGCATATCGAAGTTGGGGAGTAAGATATGTCAGTAGACTGCCCTTTCTTGCGTCATATTTTTTTGCTTTCAGCTTTTCAAAGAACGTCAAACTGCCAACCTGAACAAGGTCTTCAAAGGTATCGCTGAAACGCAAATAATTTTTGTAGTCTTTTGCGACCGCAGCAGCAACGCTCTGTATGAACCCGACATTCTGCTCGTACAGATCATATAAAGCTTGCATATTACCGTCATAATATTTCGATATCAGTTCCTCATTTGTCATTCTTAACCGCCTTTGGTCTGCCTCTCTTCGGAACGTCAAAACCGCATAATTTGTAAAGATTTTCAGACTGCATTTGCTGTTCAAATTCCTCATTGCTGAATTCGGGAGAGGTCATTGCTCTATGGTACAGTTCTTCTGCTTGTCGCAGAAGAACAGATTTTTGTTTTTCATCAATAACTTTTCTCTGATAGCTTCGCATAACCCTGTTAAGACAGCGCCGATATGACTGATATTTCGGATTATCCGCATTTTCTTCCTTAATTCTGACCGTTCTGTAAGCCATCTGATTACAGGTAAACCTCGGATTTTCAGGCGCAGCCTTGTCGCAGTATCTTGTTTTGTAGCCTTTGGTCATAAGAAAGAATCGTCCGCAATGTTCACATCTGCGTATATGATGTCCTGCCATAAGACCTTTTAGAAAATCGACCTTTAAAAAGCTCTGCAATCTATCAACATGGTAGTATTCCGCAATTACATACTCTCCGCAGCCATCGGTTATTTCTTTGGGGATCATATTCATTTCAAGAAAATCAGCGCTTGTATACGACATATATTCGTTCATGATCGGATTTGCGGTCATCTTGTACGCCATAGGATTTGTAAGAAAGTCATAGTAAGCGGCGGCAAAATTTTCAGGATCAAGCTTTTTTAGATGTGACAGAAAGTCGTTTACAAAGTAATACATAGTTTTATTGAAATTAAATATATCGTCGATCACAGGTTTGTACAAACTTGCAGTCTTGTAATAAAGCTCCCGGGTTTCGTGAGCAATCATTGTATCGTCTATATCAGTAAATCGTTCGAAAAATCCGGCAGCATTCTGAGTATCAAAAACCTGAAATATTTTATGATTTTTCAAAGCCGTATCTATTTCAATCATAATTCCGTTCAGCTTGAGCCAATCTTCTTTCGAGGGCGGTATATATTCAACGGCAATATCCTTTTCAGCATTGATTTCATGGTTCATTATGTATTCCGCCGATTTATACTTGTCATATATCTCTTCGAATTCGGCAGGAGGTATATTCATACATGATGCCGAAAGCTCGCCCAGTAAAAAGTCCCGACCGTTGACCTCGATCATATTTCCTTTGACATAAAAACAAATATCGTTAAACATAATTACACCTCAAGGCTGTCGTTTTTACAGCTTCCAAATTAAGTATATCACATTTTGTCGTAATATGCAACAGAAAATGTCGTGTTGAGCGAAAATTAAATGTTACGTGATTTTATTCATTTTCCGGATTTCCGCATATAATAATATCAGAGAGTTAAAAACGCGCCGCAGAAAACTAAATCTGCGGCGTTTTTTGTTTGCAGAACCGAGGTCAGCGGCTTTGCATACCGGAAGGAGGTCGATAATATGAAAGAATTAAAAATTTACAGCAGCGAGTATATTATGAACACTCCGATGAAACCGATTGAGTACTGCGTAGACGGATTGATCTCGCAAGGCTTATTTATTCTCGCGGGTGCGCCGAAGGTCGGCAAGTCGTGGCTTGCGCTGGATATGTGCCTGTCCATTGCAAAAAGAGAAAAGGTTCTTGGAAAAGCAACGTCCTGCGGTCATGCGGTCTATCTTAGCCTGGAGGATAGCCTGATACGTCTGCAAAACAGGTTGTACGAACTGACAGACGATCCGTCCGATAATCTTCATTTTGCAATTATGGCGGAGTCTATTTCAAACGGTCTGCCTGAACAAATCGAATACTGCAGGAAACGGTTTGACGATTTGAAAATTGTTTTCATTGATACTTTACAAATGGTGCGTAACGAATCGGAGTCGAGCTACGGTTCAGATTACAAAGAGTTGTCAGTTCTGAAAGCTCTTGCGGACAAGCTTGGTATAGCTATAGTTCTGGTTCATCACACACGAAAGTGTTCTGACAGCGATCCGTTCAATATGATCTCAGGCAGTACAGGTTTGAGCGGTTGCGTTGACGGAAGTATGGTTCTGATTGAAAGCAAGCGTGGAAGTCGAAAAGCTAAACTGTATTGCGTAGGTCGTGATATTGAAAATCAGGAGATCAATGTTGTGTTTGAAAACAGCAGATGGAAAGTGTCTGACGATATTAAAAATGTCAAACCTAACTATTTCTCCTTTGCTGTTCATGACTTTATGGTAACGCAGAAAACCTTCAAAGGCTCTGCTACTCAACTTGCTGAAAAGTTATCTGCTCTGCTGGACAAAGAAGTGTTTTCAAATCGTGTCAAAAAAGATTTAATTCAGCACGCTTATGAATTGCTGAATTACGGAGTGACGTTTGAATCCAAACGCAGCAACGGACAGCGAATAATTATTCTGAATTACGATATGAAAAGTGACAGCAGTGACGGCAGAAATCTTATGCCGGAGGTGTGTGAAAACGCTGACCCTGCTGTCACTTGCGGTAACAGTGAAATGCTTGAAAAGCCTTTAAATACGTTGCTTGCGATTGATGAGTACGAAGTTGAGGCAGAAAAATCCGCTGTCACTGTTTGTGATTCTGCCGACCCTGTTGATGACGTTACTGACCCTGCCGCTAATGAAGTTTATGAAATCGAGTTAATGAGCCTTGATGAAGTACTGCATATGTCTGCTAATAAAATAAGAAGTCAGCTTGCGAATAAGGGGATTGAAATTCCGCCGTTTGAAACGCAAAGAAAGGCAACGTAAGCCGATTTGCGTGGCTTGAATTTTTGTCGGGTAAGTCTAGCAGAAACAGCTTAAAAGCCGACACAGGCGATTTGTTAGCCGCTGTGGGCGATATGTGTGAGAGGTTTTAATTCTGATAATAAAAAGGCAGTTGTTAATCTGCACAAATACCAGATATGCAGCAGTTAAAGCAAAGTAAAATATTTCATTGCAAGTTAAAGTTTCGGGGTCGTAGCCCCCTAAACGTTCACAGCGGACGAGCAAAGCTCGCTGCAAAAATGCCGAAAACACGCAGTTTCAGCAAAATGATTGTGCATAATTTTTATGGGGTCATAAATTTGAGCTTTGAATGATTGAGGGGTCGTAAGTGCAGAAGACTGCACAAAATCGGCATATTTTCAGGCGTTGTAATTGGAAAATGTGAATTTACGACAAGAAAAAAGCTGTATATTAAAAAACAGTTAAGATGGTGCGTAACTAATTAGCACCATCAAAATTTAAATATGAAAGGACTGAACTGATTTGTTTATACGAAAATTAACAATCGACGTAATGAAACGGAGCGTGATAAGCGAATGGCAGAAGAAAAGACTAAAAGATACAGCCTTGATAAACCTCTGTGTCAGGACAACACAGAGGTGCAGTCGGCTGAATATACCGATCACTACATCAACGGTGTGACCTATCGTGTGTGGTCTGCATTTGAGGGTAAAACCAATGTAGCTGATAGTCTCAGCAGACTAATGTTTCGCAAACTGGAATCAGGCGAACAGGTCGGAGAGGTAGTCGATGAATTTCAAAAAGGAATAGAGCGTATCAATAACAGCTCCTTAGTAACAATGTAAAATTTCAATAATCGGACTTAGCAACATTCAACAAATATTTTTACAGACAGCGGATTTTACTGGCATTTACAGCATAGTTGTGATATACTTGTGGAGCGGAAGATACCGCAAGGCTTATTAAATCCGCTGCTGAGAAAGGAGTTACTATGAAAAAACAGCAGCATTACAAGGCAGCACTTTATTGCAGACTTTCGGTTGATGACGGAAACTTTGGAGGAAGTGTTTCTATCGAAACTCAGAAAATTCTGCTTGAGCAGTACTGCAAAGATCATAAAATTACAGACTACAAATTCTATTGTGATGACGGTTGCAGCGGAACGAACTTTGACAGACCGTCCTTCAAAAAAATGCTTTCGGACATTGATGAGGGCAAAATCAATCTTGTTATCGTCAAAGACCTTTCTCGGTTTGGACGAAATTATGTCGAGGCAGGTATGTATGTTCAACGGTTTACCGACAGCAATATCCGATTTATTGCGGCGGACGATAACTATGATTCTCTTGTGAACAGCGACGATTTGCTGTTCCCGATAAAGAATGTAGTCAACGAAATGTACGCTCGTGACGTTTCAAAAAAGACCAAAGCGGCGAAAAAAGCTAAGGCGAGGGACGGACAGTTTATCGGATCAAAAGCTCCGTTCGGCTACAAGATAGACCCAAATGACCGTCATCATTTAATCGTGGACGAGCCTGCCGCACAGGTTGTTAAAAGAATTTTCAGACTTGCATCAGAGGGTGTTGGCTACAACAAAATGGCAAAAATATTTAGAGAAGAAAAGGTACTAACTCCCATTGCCTACTTCAACCTCAACAATCCGGATTACTTCAAATCGGATTACTGGCGCAAGGAATTTGACTGGCACGTTACTTCAATCCGCGCGATACTCAACAATGAAGTCTATCTAGGCAAGCTTGTTTACGGCAAGCAGAGAAACAAATCCATGAAAAGTAAAGAAAAGGTACGCAATCCTAAAGAGGATTGGATCGTGGTTGAAAACTGCCACGAGCCTATCATTACGCAGGAACTGTGGGATACGGTACACAAAATTCTGAATGCCAAGCACCGTCCTGCAAAGGCGGGAGAGGTTCAGATGTTTGCCGGACTTCTCTACTGTTCGGATTGCGGTCATTGCCTGACTTACTCGCAGAAACAGCGTAAAGACGGCAGTTATCACGGAGCGTACTCCTGTTGGATGTACAAAACTCACGGCAAAGAATACTGCGCTTCGCACTACATTACGTTTGATACAATTTACGAGCTTGTACTGATCGACATTCAGCGTAACTTGTTTCAGTACCGCAAAAATACGGATAAATTCAAGTCGATTTTAAGTCGGAAATATCAGTCTGATTCACAAAAGCAAGCGGAACAAATCACACTCGAATATGAGCAAAAGCAAAAACGCTGTGAGGAACTGGATAAGATTATCAGCCGACTTTATGAGGACAATGTTCTTGGGAGGATAGGCGATGAGAGATATGAGTCTATGTCGCAGAGTTACGAGTTGGAACAGGTGGAAATCAAAAAGGCGTTACCTATTCTCAAATCGAAAATTGACGAGTTGAAAAGACAATCAGATTGTGCGGATAACTTTATTAACGTTATAAAAAAATACACCATAATCGACAAGTTGGATGCCGCAATACTAAATGAGCTGATAGACAAAATTGTTGTTCATCACAAAGAACAAGCTGAGGACGGAAGAACATTTCAGCAGATTGAGATTTATTACAGATTTGTCGGAAAACTCGGCACGGAGAATGAATTATCCAAGGCGGCATAACCGTGCAAATACAGCGGTTACACACGAAAAATCAAAATACGATATGACGTCGCTTTATCGACAGCCCATGGTCGTCGGTTCGAGTCCGACTATCAGCTCCATCGCAGCGTGGTCTGCAGTTTGCCCTCCGATTCATTTGTATGGGTCGGAGGGTTTTGTTATGTTGGCAGTGTAGGACATGGGGCAATGGCTGATGTAATAGTACATAAAAAAGGACTGCTGCGGTCAGGCGGCGGTCCTTTTTGGTATTATTCTTCGATTTGTTTGCCCAAGAACATTGCGGCGGCTTTGGCGAGCATGGATTGTTTATCGGTACAAAGCTCGGTATCGTCGGTAGCCATGAATGCCACTGCGCCTGTTATATCGCCGTTTGTGAGGATAGGGGCAATGGTGAGGGCGTGTGTGGTGATGCCCTCGACGGCTCTAAGCGGCTCGGCTGTGGTATCGGTATAGTCAAAGGTTTTGCGGTTTTCCAAAAGCTCCTCCAGGGCAGGGGAGAGGCGGCGCTGTGAATACTCTTTTTTCGGCACGCCTGACACTGCCACGACGTGGTCCTTATCGAACACCACAGCAGGCGCTCCCCCAAGCTTTGAGATGACCTCCGCTGCCTGAGCTGCGCCCTCGGACATTTCGTTTATGGCAGAATACTTTTTGAATATCACTTCGCCGTCGGGGTTGGTGTAGATCTCGAGGGGGTCGCCCTCACGGATACGCATGGTGCGCCTTATTTCTTTAGGTATGACAACTCTGCCGAGATCGTCGATCCTGCGGACAATTCCTGTTGCTTTCATATTTATGACCTCCGTTGTTTTTTCAAAATTGCAGTAATATTATTTGCAGAGGTGGGGAATTTATGCAGGAAAAAAGCGAGCTGTGTGGCTCGCTTTTTTTGATATGTACTGTTAGACTTACTTGAGCCAATAATCGGCTTTTTGATATGCAAGTTCTTTTGATTGAAGTTTTAATGAAATTGCACTGTTTGTTGCAGATATTTGAGCGTATTTTGCCGCAACTGCGGTGTTGTTCATTGTTGCCTGTGCTGTTTCAAGTATCTGCTGGTTTTGTTCGTAAAGAGCGGCACTTTGCTGTGCCTGCTGTACGATCATTTCACCTTGGAGATTGATGACACGATCAAGTTTTTGCTTTATTGCTTCAAGGTTGCACTGCATCAATGCTTCTGAAAGGCTCTGATTTGATGTAGACATATAATCATAAAGATAATATATTCCCTGAATATTTCTGAACTGCAATGGAATGATATTTGCTGAATACGCTTCTTGCAGTTTCTTTTGAACATCAAGTTTCTCTTTGCTCATTTCTTTAATGCAACCTGTTATATCATTTGTAAATGCGTCATATTCTATTCGCTCTTCTTTTGTTTTTTGGGTCAATAAAGTTAATTCATTGTTGAATTCTTCCTGCTTCTTTTTCCATTCTTTTAGTTCCCTAGTATATTTCAATTCCATTTCGTCTTTTAGTTTTAAATTATCTCTTTTCGACTTGAAAAAAAGAATAACAGAACAAATTGGGAAGAATAAAAAAAATGGTATTACGAAAGGCATATCCATAAGAACATCTATAAAAGAAGCATCATAACCAAAGCCCATAAGTATAAAACAGCCCCACGTAAATATTGAAAAAAATATCATAAGTTTAGTGCCAAATGACATTCCGTCATCTACAATTTCTTTTGAAGGTTTTGACGGAGCACTATTCTTTTTTTGAGAAAAATCATTTACGACTTTTTTATGTTCTGCTTTTCTTTTTTCGTTTTTCTTATTTAGCTCATATGTTTTTTTATCATCTTCATGTGTTATTGTTTCCATTGTACGCAGGTCATTCAGATAAATCAGCATGGCTTCTCTGTCGATCTCGTTGTTCATATACCATTACCTCCTATTCAAATGCAGCCTGTATAACTGCTGAAATGCCTTTTAAGGCTATTGTACTTATTGAGGTCGATGAAAATAGTTCAATAGTTTCTGTCAAAAGCTTTTTGCTTCCTTTAAGGGCAAGGTCTTTCAGACCTGATCTTAAGTCGCCGTTTAAGATCTTTTGGACGGCACTTGTTTCATCACCCTCGGTTTTCAATTTTCTAATGTTTGCTTTGTCCGTTTCGGTCAGCGTTATCTCGTCAAGCTCGGTGCATATCATCAAGAAGCAATCGAGCTTACACTGAAACAAACGTGGATTTAGCTGAACTTCGTCATACCAGCCTTTAGTGCTTACAAAATGGCGCACTTCCTTTAGCAAATTAACATCTTCAATTGAAAGCTTCACTGTTTTTGTAACGTCATCATACTTGGCGTTTTTGACAAGATGTGCAAAAGATTCTCTCCAATCAAACTCAAATGGATATTTCAATTGCTTACGTTCTTTCAAAGCACGAACTCTTGTTTCAGTGATACCAAGAGTTTTTGACATTATATAATCGTCATATGGCAGACCGTTTTTTATCAAATGCTCTATGTAGATCGAAAACAGCAGAGTTTCAAAATCGGATTTTGATGTTGAGCCAAAGTTGCGGTCAAAATACAGCTCGCTGATAGAATCGAACGCTTCAGCTTTTTCCTCAACCGAAAAATCAACGGAACTTTTAGATTCTTTCTTCATATTCCCCTCCCTGATCGACAACAAAGTTAGCGCTAATTCTTTGTTGTTCTTTTTCTTTCGATATAATTATACCACATTATTTCCATGATTTGTTAAGCTGGCTGCTTAGGATAACGATTACATTTTGTAAACAAAGTGTAAATTTTGCAGATGTAAACGTTGATAGGGGGCGTTTTTGAAATAAGGAGTGGGGAGCGAGGGGTGTTATTTCAAAAAGTGGGGAGTTTTTGAAATAAGGGAGATAAAAATTTCCGCCACACGTCGCAATAATTCGTGACCTGCGGCGGTTTGTATAATCTAGTGGTTATACCACCCAAGAGGTGTACCAGATATATTTATGTTTATCTGCTTTGTTTCCTGATATTCATCAAGACCGCTTGTACCAAGTTCTCTGCCAACGCCACTCATTTTGTAGCCACCCCACGGGGCTTCTGAAAAGGCTGGATTATAGCAGTTTATCCACGTTATACCTGCACGAACTTCTTTTATCACCCTTAGAGCTTTTGCGGTATCATTGCAGAAAACAGCACCTGCGAGTCCATAATCTGTATCATTTGCCAATTCTATTGCTTCTTCCTCTGTTTCAAAAGTCAGCACAGTAAGTACAGGACCAAATATTTCTTCACGAACTATTGACATATCAGGGGTGCAATCGTCAAATATGGCAGGCTTGATGAAATTTCCGTTGACAAGATCGTCATCTGTACATTTGTATCCACCGCAAAGAAGTTTTGCTCCCTCTGCCTTTCCTTTTTCAATATATCCAAGTACGTCCTGCATATGCTTTTTTGATATGAGCGGACCCATATCAGGGTTATCAAGAGGAGCGCCAAGGGTAAGCTTATCAGTTCTCTCGACAAGTTTTTTTAGAAATTTATCCTTTATCGATTTTTCTATTATCAGCCTTGATCCTGCACAGCAGACTTCTCCTTGATTTAAAAATATACCCATCATTACCCATTCAACGGTCTTGTCGATATCCGTGTCTGCAAAGACGATATTAGGTGACTTTCCACCGAGTTCAAGCCCTATTTTCTTTACGTTGCCAGCCGCAGCTCGCATTATGCCTTGCCCAACGGATGTGCTGCCTGTGAATGTAATCATATCTACCTTTTTGCTTTCGGCTAAAAGATTTCCAACTGTACTTCCTGAACCGATGACCAGATTTGCAGTGCCTTTTGGTAGATCACATTTATCAAGTATCTCAAAAAGCTTCAATGCCGAAAGTACCGTTTCAGAGCTTGGCTTGAAAATTATACTGTTGCCAGCCGCAAGTGCAGGGGCTATTTTCCATACGCTCATCAAAAATGGAAAGTTCCAAGGTGTGATAAGTGCGCAGACACCCACTGGTTCTTTCACTGTGTATGAGTGCATATTGCCGAAATTGCTGTTTACATTGTAAGTTTGACCGCTTGGTGTACGGATAAGCCCTGCATAATAACGGAAACAATGCACAGCATCGTCAACATCTGCCTGCGCTTCACGCAAGGGCTTGCCGTTGTCCATTGACTCTGTCTTAGCTATTTCATCAATCTCGCTCTCTATCATATCAGCAATCTTTAGAAGCTTGTCGCTTCGTTGCTGAACATCAAGATCACGCCATTCTCTGGTTTTGTAAAAGGAACGTGAGGCACTTTCTATTGCATATTCCACATCTTCCTTGCTGTTTTGCACTATCTCGCCTAACTCTTTGTTATTTGAAGGATCAACAGATCTCAGAACAATTCCCGAAGTGCCTTCAAACCATTCTCCGTTAATGTATGTTTTATATCTGCGCATAGAAAGAACTCCTTTTTGCTTGATTTACAGTGACTTTAAATATAGATCTCTTATGTGTGACCTGTCAAATTTTACGGGATGATAGGATATACCTGCTGCTGAAACTTTCATACAGCTGTCTGTCAGCATATCGATATCACTTTCTTTTACTCCAAAATCTGATAACGTACAGGTAAGACGAAGTGAGTCGATAAATTTTGTTATCTGTTCTGCACAATCATTCTCATTATTGCCGCCTAACACTTTTGAAATAAATGCAAATTTCTGTGGGTCACCTTTTATGCTTGCTTCTGTTACTGCAGGGGTTATGGCTGCAAGACCTTTGCCGTGTACGGCATTCTTGAAACCGCTGACAGGGTGTTCCATACCGTGTGCAAGTGTAACACCAGCGGTATTTATGACCATTCCCCCCATTGTGCTTGCAAGACTTATCTTGTCCCAGTACTCTGGATTGTTGTCACCCTTAAAAAGCTTTGGAAGATCATCTGCAATAAGCTTCATTGCCTTTTCGCACATAATATCCGTAAATGGTTGAGCAATGCGGCTTATATAGGCTTCCATACAGTGACAAAAGGCATCAAAACCGACACTTGCCAAAACATTTTTCGGCATAGTCATCATACATTCAGAATCAATGATAGACGCCTTTGCAACTATTGCATTGCATCTTAGTGATTTTTTATCTCCGTTTTCCGGGTTTGTTAATACAGCAAATCCGTTTCCCTCACTGCCTGTTCCGCAGGTCGTTGGGATAAGTATTATCGGCAGAGCTTTGCCGCTTTTCAGACGATTGAATATGTAGTCATTTATATCACCGTCATTTACTGCGATAAATGCTGCTGCCTTTGCACAATCCATAACGCTTCCGCCGCCGACGCCTATGACCATATCGCAGCCGTTGTCTTTTGCTATTCGTGCAGCTTGCTCAGCTGTCGTTGTAAGAGGATTTTGTGGTACTTTATCAAAAACAGTATATTCGATACCTGATTTTTTTAAGTGACTGCAAATTCGGTTAAGCAACCCAGAGCGCTTTGTGCTGCTTTTTCCTGTGACAACAAGTGCCTTTTTGCCGTGATCGCTTGCGATGATTCCAACAGAGCTGACTTTTCCTCTTCCAAAAACAATATTTACAGGCAGGTAGTAATTAAAATCCATACTCACGTTTAATACCTCTTTTCTTGTATTATTTATCAGACTTTGCTTTTACCAAAGCGGTCTCAAATATCTCAAAGCCTTTTTCAAGTTGTTCGTCTGTTACACACAGAGGGACAAGAAATCTTATAACGTTTCCGTGTGTGCCAGCATTTTCAAGCATAAGTCCCATTTGAAGGGCGTTCTGTATCACCTTAGAAACAAGTTCGCCGTTTGGTTCTTTTTCTGCTTTAGTCTTTACAAATTCCACGCCAAGCATCGAGCCAAGACCTCTTACATCTCCTACCTCTTCATATTTTTCTTTAAGACCGCTGAAAAATATAGTTGCCTTTTTACCTATTTCTTCAGCTTTGCCTGCATAATCTTCTTCCAGCATTATATCCATTACCTTGAGTGCAGAAGCACAGGCAAGAGGATTTCCACAATATGTTCCGCCAATAGTTCCCACAGGTACTGAATCCATAATTTCCTCACGGGCGGTTATTGCACTTATTGGAACGCCGCCGCCAAGAGATTTTGCTGTTGCTATAATATCTGGTGCAGCACCTGCTTCCTTCCAATATTCTGAGGCATAGTATCTGCCACTTCGACAGTTTCCACACTGTACTTCATCAGCAATAAGTAAAATACCATTATCGTCGCATATCTTTCTGACGGCTTTTACCCATTCGATAGGTGCGGGGACAAAACCACCCTCTCCTTGAACAGGTTCGACTATCATTGCTGCAATATCACTGGCAGGTGCAGCTTCATCAAAAAGAGTGTTGAGTTTGTCTAGGTAATATGCTATTGCTTCTTGTTCAGAATATCCTTTTGGTGCATGATAAAGGTAAGGGAACTCAGCTCTGTAAATATCAGACGGGAAAGGACCCATTCCCTTTGCATAAGATTTTTTTGCTGTAAGAGCCATTGTAAGATTTGTTCTTCCGTGGAATGCACCAGAGAAGCAGATGATGCCTTTTCTTCCTGTATATGCTTTGGCTATCTTTACTGCATTCTCATCTGCCTCTGCACCGCTGTTTGCAAAGAATGTTTTCAGTTTATCACCTTTGCATGGCATAAGTTTGTTGAGCCTATCAGCAAGTTCAATGTAACCACTGTGTGCCACCACATTGAAAATGCAGTGAAAATATTTTTCTGCCTGATCTTGAACAGCTTTCACGACCTCAGGTCTGCTGTAGCCGATGTTGAGAACGCCGACACCTCCGATAAAATCAAGAAAGATGTTTCCGTCAACATCTTCGAGCATTGCGCCCTCTCCACGCTTGATACATATAGGATATGTATAGCCACAGAGCGCTTTAGGCAGTGCGTTGTCCCTTTTTTTCAAAAGTACACAGGCATTTGGTCCTGGAACCTTATCTGTAATTATAGTTGGCAATGAATTTCTTAGCATTATAAAGTCACTCCAGTTCTTTTATTACGGAAAGTTTTTTCCTTTGATATAATTATAAGAAAAAAACAGTATAACAGCAATGTGTTGTCTTTATAATCTTTATTGTGGTGTATGCACACAATAAATTATGACTGATCTTTTTGACTTTCACGATAGTTTTTGATCTCAAACGCCATTTTAAGTTCAAGATAGACGTCAAGATCATCAAGTTCGCAGCAAAGTATCTTTTTGATCTTATCCATACGATAGCGCATTGTATTTCTGTGGATAAACAGGTGCTCTGCTGCGGCGGCAGCGTTGCAGTTATGATCAAGATAGGCTTCAAGCGTTTTGCAAAGGTCGCCCTCCTGCAAAACATCAGATTGTATCAGTTTGCCTATATGATTATTTACATATTCATCAAGAAACTTATCATTTTTTATCTGCGCGATAAGCGAGTAGATACCGAGATTATCGTAAAAGAATACTTTCTGACTTTTTCTTTCAGAGTGTGATATTTTAATGGAGTTCAGAGCTTCCTGAAAGCTTTTCTTTAATTCCGATATGTATTCATATGCAGATCCTATCCCTGCCTTTGCGTCAATGCCGTAGTAAGAACTAATGTGGTCTATTATCCTTGTGAGTATATTGGAGAGCAGATCGCGGCTAAATAGCTCCGAGGGGATAAGCATTATGCCTGTATCTATTTGCCAGAGCATCAGCATTTTTTGCAAACCATAGTTTTTAAATTCATATCTGATATATCTTTGCAGATTTTCATAAGAGTCCTGAAGTTTGTTGTTTTTGTTTAACTTCAGCACGACTATATGATTTTTATCCGATATACTAGTGCCTAGATAGCCTGCCCGTATCTTTATATCAGCGTCATTTATATTAGAGGAATAAATTATTGCAGCAAGAAGCTGATCTATCGAGTTTGTGTTGCTTTCTTCTTCCACCAATGCCTTGCATACGATCTGTGAAAGATCAATGAGGTGCAGATCATAGGACAGTTCAAACAGCGGTAGTTCGTTGTCATTGCAGTATTCGGTCAGCATAGGTGATATCTGTCCGACATTTATAACAAGCCCAGCTATATTCTTTTGGTTCATTTTCACAATCATACTGAGCATTTTGTCATCATTGTCTGTGAGTGCTGCATTTGTGACAATAACAAGTTCTCCTCCGTGTATCAACTGTGAGACTTTAAAATCATCTGAAAGACATTGTGTACAATCGGCAAAATATATCCACCGTATGTTTCTGTACATTCCTGACCCACCCGCTATAAGCTTCATTCCTGAATATATTTTGGGAATGTTCATTAGATCTTCGCAGTTCATTTGTTATCACTCCTAAAAACACCTTTAGCCCATAGGTAAAACTATGGGCTGGAGATGCGAGATTTAATCTTTATTATACATAAGATACATAAGGTCCTGTGCGATCGTTGCCGCCGCAAGTGCGGTGATCTCGCTGTGGTCATATGCGGGAAGCACCTCTACAAGATCTGCTGCTACAACATTGATACCACGCAGTTCGTAAAGTAGTCGCCTTGCCTGAGCTGAGGTAGGACCGCCGATAACAGGCGTACCTGTACCTGGTGCAGCCGAGGGATCGAGAGCGTCGATATCAAAGGTTATGTATACAGGCATATCGCCCACAATGGCTTTCAACTGTCTAGCTAGCTCTTTCATATCCATATTTACAGCGTCCATAGCATAGAAAATATTATATCCACATTTAGTCATTTCAGTTCTTATAAAAACCTGCGCCGAATGTGACGGGTCGATACACCCTTCAGCCTGTAAGTCATATGCGAAGTTTGCGTGGGATACATTTCCATCAGTGGACGGAGTGCTGTCCTGATGAGAGTCAAAATGCAGCAGAGCAAGTTTTCCAAACTTTTCGCTTGCAGCTCTGACCATACCATATGGAATAGTGTGGTCTCCGCCAAGGGTAAGAAGTTTGCTGCCAGATTCAAAAACTTTTTTTGCAGTATTATACGTTTCCTCAAGCATTACCTTCGTTGTATTTGCACCCACATAGTATCCTACATCGCCGTAATCAACGATCTTTGCTTTATCGCTGAGTTTGTAGCTCCATGGGTAGGCAAAGCAGTTTGTGAGCTGACTCATATTTCTTATAGCTCTTGGTCCAAGTCTTGCACCTGGACGATTTGTAACACCACTATCGAAAGGTACACCCATTATAGTTATGTCAGCACATTCAGTATCCTGTGTGTACGGATAAAGATTAAAACTTGGTATTCCTGCATAATGCAGATGTTTCTGAATTTCATATTCCATAATAAATAGCTCCTTTATCTTAAAATGTTATTGCGGTTGCACGGCAGGGACTTCCTTCACCGTTATGCAGTTTTAGTGGAAAGGCTGTAAAAAAGAACTTTTCAGGCAGAGATGATAAATTTACAAGGCCAAGTATTATCGGTATCCCTGCTTCTGAAAACTTATAGTCGGGAAGAACGAGGTCAGCTCCTACTGATGAGATCCCGTCATTCGGATCGCCTATCATAGGGCTGTCCATTCCCACGAGTTTTATTCCCTTTGATACAAGATATTCTGCCGCAGGTACTGTAATATATGGGCTTTCAGATACATATTCTTTTTGGTTCCAAAAGCTATCCCAATTTGTTCGGATAATACATATCTCGTCTTTTTTAAGACCATCAGCACCTGCTGCTTTTAGTCTTTTCACTGTTATCTCTTTGCTTTCTGAGAACGGCAGGTAAAGTAACCGAGCGTTACCTGCGAATTTCTCAATAGGGGTCTCGCTTATTCCCTGTGCATTTTCGCTCCAATGAGCGCTATTTTCTATGTGAGTGCCTGTGTGGGCTGTCAGTGTATATTCTCTTGCGATATAGCCATTTTTATCGACACACGCAAGATCTTTTACGCTGTATGGCGTGTATGGCTCACCATAATACCACATTTTTTCTGTATATTCGCCGCTCAGATCAATTATTTTCATAACATATGCCCCCTGTCAGAAATCCCAGCCATATCGTGTGGCATATATATCAAGCTGTTTTTCAATATCATCAGTGTATCCCTGAGGTATTTTTTCAATGCTGTCAAGATAGTTTATAAGCTCACTTGAGAAATCAATAGGCTGATCAAAGCCCCTTTTGTCAATGTTTTTCATATCATCAGCAGGCGTATGTCCCCATACGAATCCACCGTTTGACATAGTAAGACTAGGGATTTTGTTTGATGTGAGATTTAGTGTGTCACAGGGAACAGGTCCGGAAAAAATGTCCAACGTTGAGCCGCACTTTTCAAATACTTTTTCAAATATCGCTTCAAAGTCTTTTACGCCTGCATAGGTTATGGAATAAGGCGTTGTCATTCCAACGATATCGTAATTGATATTATATTTTATACGTTTGTAAATGTCCTGGTTTTGCTGCAAAAAGTATTTGCTTCCGTGCAGACCAGGTTCGTGACCCGACCAGCAGGCAAAATACAAGGTCCTATGTGTTCTGACGCCCTTGTCGGATAGAGCCTTGTATTTTTCTGCTAATGCCATAACAGTGCCTATTGCACCTGCATCATCAACAGCACCTTTGCTGCTGACTGCCGAGTCAAGATGACCTGAGATCAAGATCACTTCATCTTGCTTGTCTGTACCCTCTATCACACCTATCGTATTGGTGCTTTCTTTTTTCTGAACCTGAGTTTTTAGTTCAACGTGCAGTATGACCTTATCATTTTGGCTGAACAGTTTATTCACATCATTTTTGTTCATTATGAATGACGGCAGCATATACTGTGCTTCTCTGTACTCAAAATTTGAATACACATATGGTATGCCTTGCTGTGACTCGTCTGTTGTGAATATTACGGCAGCGGGCTTATATTTTTCAAGTACCTTGTAGGTGTCTATATCTGGGTAATCCATAAGAACGCTTCGCTCTATAACTACGATCTTTCCTTTGATATCTGTTTTTATACACTTGTCACTGATAGGATAGATCTCGCCGATAACACCCATTTTCTTGACGTCTGAATGTATAAGTACAGCTTCCGCTGTTAAGCCACCCTCTGGTGTATCTGTGCAGAAGCACACATTAGTATGTGGCAGAGGTGTGATCTGCTTGTTTGAGATCAACTCAACAACGCTTTTTTCAGTTCTGCAAACAGGTACTTGAAAATGATGCTGGATATATTTCATGCCGAGAGATCTGAACACTTCGACAGCGTGTTCTGCTGCCTTGTTCATCGGTGTAGTGCCTGCGATACGCTCTCCGCATTCTTCAACAAAAAAACGTGTATGTTTGTATGCTATCTCAGAATAATCTTTGCTCATTGTAGGATCACTCCTTAGTTTGACATGATCTTATTCCATTGTTCATCATATGCGGAAAGTGCGTCAGTAGGGAGGTCCGAATTGAGAATGTATGATTTTTTATCATCAGGGATCTCAAACATACCTTCTATTTTCTTATAATCATCGGAAACATAATTCAGCGCTTCCTCATTATTTGATATAGCGGGGTATGTATTCAAACACTCTGCATAAATTTTAGGGTCGCATATATAATCAATAAACTTTTCAGCATTCTTACTGTTAGGCGATTGCTTTCCAATAACCCAATACTGTGTGCATTGCATAAATGTCTGGTCTTCTACCTTGAGGTAATCAAGATCAGGGTCATCAAGAAGCGCCCTTGAAGCGTCACTTGCAAATGTAAGAGCGACACTGCATTCGCCATTTTTCACAGAAGAACTTGGTGTTGCGCCGTCGAACACCTTTACGTTCGCAGTAAGCTTCTTGACCCATTCTGTTGCTTCAGCAATCTCCTTTTCGTCTGTAGAGGAGTCTGAATATCCAAGGTGCATAAGTGCTGACGGATACCACATGAACGAATAAGGCATTGTAACGATCTGACCACGAAGCTTTTCATCAAGAAGATCATCCATTTTTGTGATAGTGACAGGACAGGTCTTTGTGTTGTATATCCAAGTGTAACCGCCGGTGGTGTTATATGGAATAGAGTACTTCTTGTCATTGTCATTCAGTGAGATATCACATTTATCTGTGGAAATATATTTGCTGTTTGGAATATCTTCATAGCTTATTTCTTGAAGCATATCTGCATCGATAAGTGCGTGCAGAGTAGAAATAGCAGGCTGACCAATATCATAACCCTTGGGATCTTCTGACCACTTGGTATAGATGAGAGTATCATTGTCAACATAGTCGATATTACACTTTATGCCTGTTTCTTTTTCAAAGCTGTCAATGACAGATTGAGGGACATAGTCAGGGTAGAGAATCATATTAAGTTCTTTTGTGTCGCCTTTGCTGCCTGAATTGTTTCCACAGGAAGCCAGTCCGGTTGTTGCCGCCAATACCAATGCTGCTGTCAACGCCAGAAATTTTCTTCTTTTCATTTTACTTTCCTCTTTTCTTTTTTATTGCAATAGCCGCGGTAGCTATAAGCATTACCGCAAGTATTATGGTGAACAATGCGTTATATTCAGGTGAGATACCTACCTTCAGATTTGAGTATATTTTTACAGGAAGTGTGGTATATCCCGTGTTGCTGAGAAAATTTGATACGATAAGATCGTCAAATGACAGCGAGAATGCCATAAGTCCGCCAGTAAAAATACCTGGAAGTATCATAGGACAGATGATGTGTATGAATGTATATATCTGGTTTGCACCAAGGTCAAGTGAAGCTTCTTCTATAGAAACATCATAGTCAGCAAATCTTGACTTGAGCGTAACAATAATATACGGAAGAATGAATATAGTATGCGCACATACCATAACCCCAAAGCCTTTTGATATACCAGCTGCACCTGTAAGCCCAAGAAATGCTACCGCTATAACTATTTCTGGGATCACCATAGGTACAAAAACCATAAAATTCAGAAACGAACGGCCCTTGAATTTAAGCCTGCAAAGCGCATATGCACCAAGGGTGCCGATAAAGATAGCGGCAAGCGTACTTACTACTGCCAGTGTAAGTGAGTTTATAAGTACTTGGATCATTTCACTATCAGAAAACAGTTTGCTGTAATAATCAAGCGTGAAGCTTTCCCAATGCTGATTTGAAGGCAGGCTGTTGAATGAAAATGCGACCATAACTATTACAGGGATAAATACAAACACATATATCAGCATCACATAAGCATTCGTTATTTTATTTACAAGTTTGCTGTTTTTCATTTACATCGCCCCCAAATCATCAAGGTTTCCTATCCTACTGTAAAGATAAAGCATAAGCAGAATGAATATTACAACGCACACTGAGAGTGCTGCACCGAGAGGCCAGTTCCTTGCACTGAGAAATTGGTTGCATATAATGTTACCTATCATATATACTGTTCCACCGCCGATAACATCTGTAATAAAATATGTGCCTATAGCAGGAACAAAAAGAATGATAAATGCTGCGATTATTCCCGGAAAAGTCATAGGGAGAATTACCTTTATGAAGGTCTTTACCTTGCCTGCTCCAAGGTCATAAGACGCCTCGATAGTTGATTCGTCAAGTTTTTCTATAGATGAATATAACGGCATTACTGCAAACGGCAGAAGATATTGTACAAGCCCAATTGTGATCGAGCCGTTTGTATAAAGTATCTGCAAAGGTGAGCTTATGATATGAAGCTTCATAAGAGCAGTATTTATCAAGCCAGATGAATTAAACATTATAACAAGGCTATATAGTCTTGCAAGGCTACTGGTGTAAACAGGTATCATGAGCAGAAACATAAGCAGCTTGCCTGATTTTTTCCATTTTCTTGCCACAATAAAGGTAAATGGATATCCAAGCAATATGCATAATACAGAGCTTTTAAGAGCCATACATATTGATCTTTCTACGGCTTTGAGATAAGTAAAATCTGCAAGAGACTCATAAGCGTCAACTGTAAATCTTCTGATAGTGCCGCCGTATGCGCCACGTCCCATAAAACTCATTGCTCCAACATATAAAAGTGGAAGTACCACCAGCAGCAGAAGTGCCAAAGTTAGTGGGAGAATATATACAAGTGCCGTGAAATTGAACCTGCTGCGTGATGTTGTCATTTACTGCACCCCCCGCAATGTGTCAAAATTTTCGGCCATAGGGCCTGTCGGATTTTTGATCATTACAGCGTCCTTTGCGTCCCATTCAAGATATACCTTGTCACCGATATTTATATCGTTATAGGAAGCAATGTCTGCAACTTTTATCTCGTGTCCGTTAGAAAGCACGGCAATATGTTTCATCATATTGCCAGTAAATATCTGCTCCTTTATCTCGGCTGGCAGTGAATTGCCGCTTCCTGCTTTTCTTGTGATCCGTACTTTTTCTGGACGAATGCAAACATATACCATTTGTCCTGCAACATAACCATCACCGCTGCACAGGATGTTTCCACTTTCGATCGCAACTGTGCAATTGTCGCTATTTCTGTCCTTTACTACGCCCTCGAAGATATTTGACTCACCGATAAATTCTGCAACATATTTTGTTTTTGGCTTCATATAAAGTTCCTTTGGGGAACAGACCTGTTCAAGTATGCCCTTGTGCATTACAGCAATCCTGTCACTCATCGTCAGAGCCTCTTCCTGATCGTGAGTGATGTATATAAATGTTATGCCAAGCTTTTTCTGCATTGTTTTCAATTCCAGCTGCATCTGCTTTCTGAGATTAAGGTCAAGAGCCCCCAATGGTTCGTCAAGCAACAATACCTTTGGATTATTGATGAGTGCTCTTGCAATAGATACACGCTGTTTTTGTCCGCCTGAAAGCTGAGCAGGCTTCCTTTTTTCATATCCGTCTAACCTGATAAGCGAAAGCATATGTGAAACACGTTCGTGTATCTCTGCTTTGGAAACTTTTTTTACTTTCAGACCATATGCAATGTTGTCATAAACGCTAAGATGAGGAAACAAAGCATAACTTTGAAAAGCCGTATTTACTTGCCTTTTATAAGGCGGAACACCTATCACGGAGCTGCCGTCGATACAAATATCGCCGGAGGAAACGTCCTCAAAGCCAGCTATCATACGCAGCGTGGTGGTTTTGCCGCAGCCAGAAGCTCCAAGAATAGTCAAAAACTCGCCCTCATAAATATCCAGATCAATATTCTTGACGACCTTGACATCATTGTCATATGTTTTTGATATGCCTTTTAAGGACACTATTACTTTTTTCTCTTTCATAGTTACCTCTCTTACTGCTTACAAAGCATTTTCTCCACATTCTCCTGTACGGATTCTCATGGCATCTTCGATGTTAGATACAAATACCTTGCCATCGCCGTGTGTTCCTGTACCAATCTCATTGTAGATGTCGTTCATAATGAGCTTTAGCTCACTGTCTTTTACAACTGTCATAACATATATCTTAGGGAGAAGATTAGTTGCAACATCATCATTTTCAGCTTTGCTGATATGACCTTTCTGACGTCCACAACCCATTACTGAATAAACGGTGAGACCAAGGCAATTGTGATTGACAAGGATCTTCTTGATAATCTCTAGCTTTTCCGTTCTTGTGATAATTTCGATTTTTTTCATGTAATCCAACCTCCTGAATAAAAAAGACGCCATTTGCCTTTGAAAAGGAAATAACGTCTTTGTTCTTTGAAATATTCTGTTTTGTCTTTCTATGACCTAAGTATATCACAATAAACAAGATTAATCAAGTTGTGCAAGTTACAAATAATGTTGTTGCAAGTGCACAATAATCAGTAATTGTGCAAAGAACACAGAGACAATTGTGGTGTTATGACCTTGAAATCTCTTTTATAATTTAATATAATTTTTATAAGGTAATGTTAAACCCTTAATAATGACTATTGGAGATGATTTTTATGAGAGCGGCGGTAGGCGGCTTTTTTCACGAAACAAATACATTCTGTGCTATACGCACAGACCTTGACAGCTTTAAAGCTCGTGATTACATTGATACTGATGATGTTAAGGAGTTTACGGAGTATTTCAACGACGCTCGTGAGATAACGGGCTTTTTGAGGACATTGGCAAAGTATAATGATGATGTATTACCTCTGCCAGCTGCGTTTGCTACGCCGTCGGGACTTATTGAAAAGGATGTATATGTTGCTATAAAAGAGAGAATGCTTGAAAGGATTGCTTTTACTAAGCCTGATGTTGTGTTTCTCAATCTCCATGGTGCAGCAGTAGTTGAAGGCTTTGATGATTGTGAGGGGGACTTGCTCAGCTCGATCAAGGCACTTGTTGGAGAAGGTACGCCGATATATGCTGTACTTGACCTGCACGCAAATGTATCTCCTCTTATGGTGAAGAATGCAGACCTTCTTCTGGGTTATAATACAGAACCTCACGTTGATATAAGAAAACGTGAATCGGAATGTGTGGAGATATATCATAGACAGCTTGAAGAAGGCTTTGTAATGAAAACGGCATATGCTCAGCCACCGCTCCTTTTGCCTGCGATCAATACAGATACAAATGGTGGTGCTATGACGCCATTTATAGCCCAAGCTTTTGAATATGAAAAACAGGCAGGCGTTATCAATGTATCACCATTTGCAGGCTTTTATGGCTCTGACAAATATAATGCAGGTCCGTCTATTATTTGTACGGTGACAACAGATGTATCCGATGCACAGGCGATATGTAATGACATATCAAATATATTTATAGACAAAAAAGATAGTTTCTTTGTGCACCTTGATCCACTTGACAAAATAATAAGCACAATAAAGAGTGCACCTTCAAAAAAATATGCCGTTATCGATGAATGTGATGACCCGCTCGGCGGCGGTCCTGCTGATGGTACTTATATTCTTGATAAACTTATTGAGGGCGGTATAAATAAAATAGGGGTATCAACTATCTGTGATAGAGAGATCACGGAAATGGCTTTTGCAGCAGGAGAGGGTGCTGTTATAAAGGGACTTCTTGGTGGAAAAACTGATAATAAGCACGGACGACCTTTACCGATAACGGCGGTGGTCACTAAACTCATTTGCAAACCAATACCAATGTGCGAAGCTAATGGTGAAGAATTTGCAGATTATGGGGAAACATATACTGATTATGGTCGCATAGCTGTTATTAGCACGGAACAAGCAGATATTGTTGTAACTGAAAATAAAGTTCCAACGGAGATGATAAATATTTTTAGACATCTTGACATTGACAGCAACAAATATTCAGTTCTCGTTCTCAAAGGCTTCGGCCATTCATACAAGACAAATTTTAGCGACAAGGAATATGTATATTTTACAGCAGAGAGTATAGGTGTCAATAATCCTGACGTTACAAAAATCGGTGAATTTAAGAAGATAAGAAGACCTGTTTATCCGCTGGATATGAAATAGTATGTTAGCTATGTTTCAAGGTAATTAGATTACAGATAACAATAAAAGAAGTCACCGCCGCAGGTCGTATTAATTCGTGACCTGCGGCGGCCTTGCATTATTTTATGTATAGCCTATCCGCCGATCTGAGGAGTGCAATTTTTTCGTGCAACATAATGCTCGTCAATAGTTGGAAATGTATGTTTAGAACGCCACAATAGCATTACGATTTTTACACGAATATTAAAATTATGATATAATTTCTGGCCATATAGTGCTACGATATAGTTGCAAACAAAACTAGAATCAGAAAGGACGGTTAAAATATGAGAAGATTTAATGGCTATATGCACGGCATCGATATCGGAGGCTGGCTGTCACAATGCGATTACAGTAAGGAACATCTTGATAATTTTATTACAGAGGAGGACATCAAGCGTATAAAGGGCTGGGGCTGCGACCACGTTAGAGTGCCTGTGGATTATAATATCTTTCAGGACGAAAACGGCTTTATAGAGAGCGGCTTCGACTATGTTCAGAAGTGTATCGATTGGTGCGGAAATAACGGTATCAATATGATACTTGACCTCCATAAGACAATGGGCTTTTTCTTTGACAAGGCTCAGGCTGAAAGCGAGTTCTTTGATAACGCTGAGCTTCAGCAGAAATTCTATGACCTTTGGGAAGAGTTTGCAAAGCGTTTCAGCAAATATTCTGACAGGGTCTCTTTTGAACTTCTCAATGAGGTAACTGACCCGAAATTCAGTGCAAAATGGAATGCTATCGTTGAAAATGCCATAAAGCTTATCAGAAAATACAGCTCTGATATAAATATCATTGTGGGCAGCTACTGGAACAACTCTATTGATTCAATGAAAGACCTTGATAAGCCTTATGACGAGCATATAGTTTATACTTTCCATTGCTATGACCCATTTCTTTTCACTCATCAGGCTGCCTATTGGGTAGATGAGATGCCAGGAGATTTCAGGATAGATTATCCGGGAAGCGTCCCAAAATACAGAACTGAGATAAAGCGTCTTGGTCTTGAATATATGCAGACATATGAGGAGGTCAAGACAGAGAAATTTACGCCTGATTATTTTATGGGAAGATTTGCTGAGGCTGTAAGGGTCGCAGAGGAAAGAAATGTTCCTATGTATTGTGGAGAATACGGTGTTATAAATCTTGCATCTGCTGAAAATACTCTTAACTGGTACAAGGATATAAGCAGTGCCTTTGAGAAATGTTCTATCGGAAGAGCGGCTTGGTCATACAAGGGTGTTGACTATGGCTTTATTGACGGACATCTTGACAGCGTTCTTGATGAACTGGTAAAGTATCTTTAATAGATCATTTCTTAATATAACTCCATTTTTGGACAAGCTCGGTCACGTTTGCCGAGCTTGTTTTTTTATGCTTAGTTTCATAAATTGATGTTTGCTCATAAAATTCTATTTACGATAATTATTTGATATAAATAATTGAATATTGATATAATAGTTTTAAAACAAAGCGTATAATATAAACATAATAATTCATAGTCACTTTCTTATAATAACTTCCGAATAAACAGACCTGCTTGAATATCAAGTGGGTCTGTTTTCATATATTTATAATCTTTCATAAATTCGATATTAAACACTTTTATGATATTTATGTTACGTTTTTGATATAAACAAAACGTTTACATAGTTATAATATATACAGAAACAACAAAATAAATTGCTTTTAGCAAAAAATTTTATTGAAAAATAGGAGGAAAAGGTTATGAAGATCAAAAAATTTGTAGCAGGTCTTTCAGCAGCGGTTCTCGCAGCAACAATGATGTCAGTTTCTGTTTCGGCAGCAAAGCTTGGCGATGTTGTTCATCCGTCAGAGGAGGACTCAAAAATGAATGACTCATATTACTCTATCGGAGCAATGGGCTTTTATATGGGTCAGGACTGGACCTGGAATCAGGGCGATTGGGTAGGCATCGATGATTTTGGCAAGATAACTGTTGAATATAAGATAAGCAAAGTTGTCACCGACAAGACAATGTCAGGCAAGGGAACTCTTGGAGATATGGGCGTTATGGTGGCTAATCTTCCTGATGGTGTTTATCCTGTGGACGTTAAGATATCTGACGCAAAGTTCGTTGCCGAGGACGGCACAACAACGGTTTTTGATTCGCTTAATTCTATCACTTCATTGGACGAGGACCCAGAGGGTGGAATAAGAATACATATCAGACCAACTGACGAGGTCAATGATGAAACAGGCGAGGTAACAAAGAAGGCTTGTCCTGAGGTCGCAGGCTGGGAGAAGGAAGGCGCTTTCAACGGCGGCACACTTTCAATGACGCTTGATTTCGGTGTTGCATCTGCCGAGGGCGGAGAGTCAAAAACAGATGCTTCAAAGGCAGATTCAAAGTCTGATGCTTCAAGCTCAAAGGCTGATACGTCAAAGAAAGACGTTTCTTCATCTAAGGCGGATGCAAACAAGACTTCTGCAGCAGCGGCTGCATCTTCAAAAGCATCTGACAATACATCTAAGGCAGCAGAAACAGGTGCGGCTGTTGGCGGAGCACTTGCTGTTATCGCTCTTGCCGGCACAGCAGTGATCGTTGCAAAGAGAAGAAAGTAATATTCGGAGGTATGGCTATGAATAATGCAAAAAGAGTTTTAACATTTGCCCTTGCGGTTTGCTCGCTTTCAGCATTTGCTTCTTGTGGAAGTTCAAGTGATTCATCAAGCAAGGTAGTTGACAAAAAGCTTAAGGAAGATCAGCAGCAGATAGTTCAAAGACTTGCTGATGATATGAAAGATGTGAGAGATCTCAAAAGCAATGAAATAAAGTGGTTTTCACATTGGGATATCAACCCTACTGAGGCAGAGGACAAGGAGATAGGCGCTGACCTTGCTTTGTTCAAGACAAAGTATAATGGTAAGATAAACTGGGTGCAGACCACTTGGGAAACTAAGTTTGACGATCTTGCGGCACTTGTAATGTCAAATGATTCACCTGATTTCATCGGTGCTGATGATATGGACGTTTTCCCTAAGGGTGCTATAAAGTCAATGATAGAGCCTATCGACGATTATATTGATCTTTCAAAGCCTCTTTGGACAGACATAAAGGGTGCGACAGATCAGTTTATGCTTGGCGATAAGCATTATGTGAGCGTTATCAGAACAGACCCTGCATATGTTTTTGTATACAACAAGCAGACAATGGAAGACAACGGCTATGATGATCCTGCTGAGCTTTTCAAAGAAGGCAAGTGGAACTGGGATACATTCACAGAAATGTGTCTTGATTTTACTGACGCTGAAAGCGATAAATACGCTCTTGACGGCTGGTATTATGAAAAAGCTTTGCAGCAGTCTTCAGGTGTGCCGCTCATCGGTATCACAGACGGCAAGCTTGTAAATAATATTTCTGACCCTATGATAGCAAAGGCTCAGAATATGATGTATGAGCTGCAGAAGAACAATGTTGTTTATCCAAAGCACGAGAATAACTGGAAACTCAGAGGCGACGCAGAGGGCAGCGGAATGGCAACAGGTCTGACGCTTTTCTATCCTATCGGACTTTGGGCGCTTGAGAATGCTCCGTCAACAACTGTAAACTATGGCGATGTATCAAAGGGAGAGGTAATGTTCGTTCCTGTTCCTTGCTCAGCTGATAGTGATAAACAGTATATCCCTTCAAGAGTACACGGCTTTAGCATTGTAAAGAACGCTCAAAATCCTGAGGGCGTGGCAGCTTTCCTTGAATGTTGCCGTTATGCAGAGCTTGACGAGGCTGCACATCAGATAACCCTCGATCAGTACAAGGACGATTACGGCTGGACAGATGAGATGCTTGAAATGAGAGAAACTATCTATGATCTGTCTGCACAGAATCCTGTATTTGACTTTGAACAGGGCGTATCTGCCGACCTTAACTCTATCTGCGATACTGCCATAAGAGGAACAATGAATCCGCAGGAGTCAAAGAGCTGGTCACAGGTCGTTCAGGAAAATGAAAAGGCTATAGATTATCTCATCGACGAGGCTATGACTTCAATGAAAGAGGCTAAATAATATCTAATTATCAGAAAAAAGGGCGGCAGGGTGATTTGCCGTCCTTTTTCTATAAATATGAGGCTTTACTTGTGTCTGTAAATATGATATAATAAGCTAAAAAGCAGGGGGTGAAAGCTATGGAAATAAACAGAGAATTGTCTAAGCGGCAGTTTATGCAAAAGGAAAATGACTATCATCATTCACCATATGAAACGGAACTGGAATTTTATTCTGCGGTGCGGGAGGGCGACCTTGAAACGGTCAAACGTTTGTATACGCCGCTGGATACAAACGGAAAGGGCAGACTCAGCAAAGACGACCTTAGAAACGTCAAGTATCATCTTGTCATAACCATAGCTATGCTGTGCAGGTTTTGCATTGAGGGTGGACTTGACCCGGAAACTGCGTATACCATAAGCGATATATACATTAATAAATGTGATGAGTGCCGCAATGAAGAAAGCGTTATGGCTGTACACAAAGAAGTCATCGTTTATTATACAAAGCAAATGAAAAAGGCTGCGTCACAGAACGTTTACTCAAAGCATATCCTTATGTGCTTTGACTGCATTTTCGATAATATTTACAAGGGCGTGACCGTCAATCAGATAGCTGATGAACTGAACATAACGCCTCAGTATCTTTCAAAGCTTTTCAGAGAGGAAGTTGGCGTAAAGATCTCTGATTTCATTATGTCAAAAAGGATACAGGCGGCTGAAAATATGCTGAGATATTCTGAATATAGTCCGCTTGATATAGCCAATTATCTTGCTTTCAGCTCGCACAGCCATTTTATTGCCTGCTTTAAGAAACAGACAGGACTTACGCCGAAACAGTATAGAGATCAGTTTTTCCGTGCAAACTGGAACAAGCATAGCACAAGCAGATCGAAAATATAAGTTGATGTTAATAATCTGATATTTGCATTACTTTTCTGATATAAATATCACATTTGTTGAATTATAATACTTATAGAAGATAAAATTCTGATATTTATTCGGAGGTAATGAAAAATGAAAAAAGTTTTGGCTATGTCGATTCTCACAATGATAGTTATGTCTATGGGTGGCTGCGGTGCTTCATCTGACAGCAGTTCTTCGCAAGATGTCAGCAGCAAGGCGGAAACGGAAAGCAATTCTCCATACACGGTTGAGGCGGATTTCAGCAAGGGAGCGTCAAGTGATTTTTCCATTTCAGCAGGCTGGTCAAATGGTGATCCGTTCAACTGTTCGTGGAGCGAAGATAACGTAACTTTCAATGACGGAAAAATGCAGCTTACCATTGACAGTATGGGCGATTCCGAAGCGTACAGAGGCGGCGAGTATCGTTCAAAGGAGAACTATGGCTATGGACTTTATGAGGTTTCGATGAAAGCCATAAAGAATGATGGCGTTGTATCATCGTTCTTTACATACACAGGTCCATCGGAGGATAATCCTTGGGACGAAATAGATGTTGAAGTCCTTGGCAAGGATACAACAAAGGTGCAGTTCAATTACTACACCAATGGTGTTGGCAAGCACGAATATATGTATGATCTTGGATTTGACGCTTCTGAGGATTTTCACACTTACGCATTTGAGTGGAAAGAGGACAGCATAACTTGGTATGTTGACGGAAAGGAAGCATACAAGGCTACTGAAAATCTGCCTGTTACGCCTGGTAAAATAATGATGAATGCGTGGAACGGCATTGGCGTTGACAGCTGGCTGAAAGCCTTTGACGGCACAGTTCCGCTTACAGCGGAATATGAGTGGGCAAGGTTTACGGCAGAAAAGTAAAGTGATCCGCATATTATGCTTGCGTTTATGTCTTGATTTTTTTTAGTTAATGATATTGATATTTGAACCGACCCCATTCGCTAGGTCAAAAAGTCTAGCGAATGGGGTCGGTTTATTTTACAAAGATAAATTTCATATATTCACTCTTCTCATGAGCCTGACTATTTATGATATCATGAGTATATTTCTGTATAGGGGTGTTTTTTTGCTATAATTTTCATTTATATTCTCACATCTCAACTTCTCGGTTATACGCCTCTGCCCCCTCGACATACAGCGTTCTCATTTCTTCAAACGAGTCGCTTGGGGATAGGATAACGCCGTCTTTGCCGAATTTATTGAAATAGTATTTGACTTGGATAGGCGGGGAGATGAACTCGTTGACAGCGTTGGGCTTGGGCTTTTCATTGCCTTTCAGTATGGGGCGCTGATAGAGTATTTTGCCGAACATTTCAACGCCTTTTTCGGTGAGGTACACTTTGGAGATATCGCTCTCATCACTGCCAAAACGTGGGTCGCTGAGTAGGTGCTTCACGGACTTGACGTGAACCTCTTTCAGCCGTTCGTATTCGGTGACGGAGGAGTATTCCTTTTGGCTGAGCTTTTCTGCAATGCTTAGTCCGCTCAATCTGCTTATGCGACAGCTGTCGGCTTTGAACTCTTTGCCTGCGCTTTTTTCATCGGACAGGCAGACAAGATAATTATACATCTTATATTCGTCGCTGACGATACGGTATGGGATAAGCCTTATGCGGCGCTTTTCACGGCTGTACATATTAGAATATGCGTAAATGAAGCTATAATATCTGCTGCCGTTTTGTTTGATGACTTCATTTATTTTTATGATATTGTCGGCGAAAATGAGCCTTTCACGTTCGCAATCTGACAGCAGGGCATAGTCCTCATACACGGCTTTCAGAAATCTTCTTAGGGTCGAGCTGTACACCTTGTTTTCATAATAAAGGTCATCACTGCTCAGTGTATCGTAAAGGTCACGGCATATGCTGAGCCTTACTCGCACTGCATTTTCGGTCTTGGTCTTTTCGTATTTTGCAGAGAGCTTTGAGATAAGATAGCTTTTTATTATCTCCTTGCTTTTATCATCAAGGCCGTCATCGATCTCCTCGATCTGCCATTTTACGAATGCGTTCAGAAGTGGGATACCAATATATTTATAGTTATCGTCACTTTTGTATTTTAATGATGCGATATATGCTGAATCAAATATACTTGTGAGAAATGAGGACATTGATACGCTGCCGTTAGGGGAAAGGCTTGTTTCAAATATGGACTTGTCCTTGATAATGACGGAATATGCAGAGGGTGAGAGGGGTATGGATTGCACCTCTGCGATATATGGTACGTTTTTGTCACGCTTGGGCAGAAATGTGCTTGGGGGTATGAGCATTTTTATCACCTCTTGTATCCATTATATCACAAATGTACTTTTTGTCAATATCATAGAAAATTATTTTGCTGAAATTGTGATATAAATGCCGTAAAAACGTGATAGATGTGCAAAAACATAGACAAAAAAGTTTTTGAAAATTACACTTTTGTTGACGATGATAAGGTGGTATAATGTATACAGAACAAAGGACAGGAGGTGATAAAAATGGGAAAGACGATCCTTACGGCTATCATTGTAGCTGTACTTGACTGCGCTATCGCAGCTGTCAAGGAGATTGGAGAATGAGATGAAATAACAACAGACGGGAGGTGATGAAAATGCTTTATGTAAAACAGCCACTTTCTATTGACATTTGTGCCTGAAAATGGTATAATATATTAAAGCGTCGATAAAATAAGTTTGGTGTTTTATCACAGAATATCATTGATTATTTTGTCAACTTTGACCTACTACACTGGTGCAAATTTGCACTAGTCTAAAACAAAGTGTTTGCCTTTATGAAATTGGCTTTGGCTACTACACTGGTGCGAATTTGCACTAGTCTAAAACTTCCGCTTCCGTAATCAAGCCCACATATCCCTACTACACTGGTGCGAATTTGCACTAACTGGCAAAGTTTAATATTAAAACCAACAAATAAAAAAATCCCTTAACGCTCAATGCGCTAAGGGATAACTAATATAAGGAGTGATATTTATGGCAAAAAAGAATAAAATGAAGCCTAGAGAGCTGCGTGAGGCTCAGAAAAAAGCCAGACAGCTCAAAGCGGCTGAGATAAATAATAACGCTGCTCCTGCGATCGCTGCCATGCCTGCTGCAGAGGTCATTGCACCTGCGGCAGAGAAGAAAAAATCCTCCGTCAAGGCGGCAGGAATGAAGTCTATTCTTGTCAGCAAAAATAAAATGTACATAACCTCTTTCGGCAAGGGCAATTCTGCTGTGCTTGAATATGAGGTGGATAATAATGACTACAACCAAACTCAGCTTTCCTCTAAGAACAGCAGCAATATCGAGCTTCATGGTGTAAACGAAGTAAACATCACTTTTTCAAGCAAGCATGGCTTTGAGAGCGGAGTGGAGATAAATACTTCAAACCCTACTCACAGAAGCGGTGAAAGCTCGCCTGTAAGAGGGGATATGCTGGGGCTTAAATCGGAGCTTGAAAAGCGTTTTTTCGGCAAGACTTTTGATGACAATATACATATCCAGCTTATTTACAACATTCTGGATATAGAAAAGATACTTGCGGTGTATGTGACGAATATCGTTTATGCCCTGAACAATATGCTCGGGGAAGGCGACGATGAAAGTCATGACGATTTTATGGGGTATCTTTCTGCCAAAAATACTTATGATGTTTTCACTGATCCTGATGAAAGCGATCTTTCCAAGAATATAAAGGGTAATATCAAGAAAAGCCTCAGCAAGTTCAATGACCTGCTGAAAACAAAGCGCCTTGGCTATTTTGGTCTTGAAGAGCCAAAGACGAAAGATACAAATGCTTTGGAAGCATACAAAAAGCGTGTTTATCATATGCTTGCAATTGTGGGGCAGATAAGGCAGAGTGTTTTCCATGATAAGTCAAGTAAGCTTGATGAAGACCTTTACAGCTTTATTGACATTATTGATTCCGAATACAGAGAAACTCTTGACTATCTTGTAGATGAGAGATTTGATTCTATAAATAAGGGCTTTATCCAGGGCAACAAGGTCAATATCAGCCTGCTTATTGATATGATGAAAGGCTATGAGGCTGATGATATCATACGCCTTTATTACGATTTCATTGTGCTTAAATCTCAGAAAAATCTCGGTTTTTCTATCAAAAAGCTTCGTGAGAAAATGCTGGAGGAATACGGCTATAGATTTAAGGACAAGCAATATGACTCTGTGCGCTCAAAGATGTACAAGCTTATGGATTTCCTGCTTTTCTGCAACTACTACAGAAATGACGTTGTCGCAGGCGAAGCTCTTGTGCGCAAACTGCGTTTTTCAATGACCGATGATGAAAAAGAGGGGATATATGCTGATGAAGCGGCAAAGCTTTGGGGCAAATTCAGGAATGATTTTGAAAATATCGCCGACCACATGAACGGTGACGTTATCAAGGAGCTTGGCAAGGCTGACATGGATTTTGATGAGAAAATTCTTGACAGTGAAAAGAAGAATGCGTCTGACCTTTTGTATTTCTCCAAAATGATATATATGCTCACATATTTTCTTGACGGCAAGGAGATAAACGATCTTCTTACAACGCTTATCAGCAAGTTTGATAACATCAAGGAGTTTTTGAAGATAATGAAAAGCTCTGCTGTTGATGTTGAGTGTGAGCTTACGGCTGGCTACAAGCTGTTCAATGACAGCCAGAGGATAACCAACGAGCTTTTTATCGTAAAGAACATTGCTTCCATGAGAAAGCCTGCGGCTTCAGCGAAGCTTACGATGTTCCGTGACGCACTGACTATACTCGGTATAGACGACAAGATCACGGACGATAGGATAAGCGAGATTTTAAAACTTAAAGAAAAAGGCAAGGGCATACATGGTCTGAGAAATTTCATAACAAACAATGTTATCGAGTCCTCTCGGTTTGTATACCTTATCAAGTATGCGAACGCTCAGAAGATAAGAGAAGTGGCTGAGAATGAGAAAGTTGTCATGTTTGTTCTTGGGGGTATCCCTGACACGCAGATAGAGCGTTATTACAAGAGTTGTGTGGAATTTCCTGACATGAACAGTCCTTTGGAAGCAAAGCGCAGTGAGCTTGCGAGAATGATAAAGAACATCAGATTTGATGATTTCAAAAATGTGAAACAGCAGGCAAAGGGCAGAGAAAACGTGGCTAAGGAGAGGGCAAAGGCTGTTATCGGGCTTTATCTTACGGTCATGTATCTGCTGGTAAAAAATCTTGTAAATGTCAATGCAAGGTATGTTATTGCGATACACTGCCTTGAACGTGATTTTGGGCTGTATAAGGAGATAATTCCTGAGTTGGCTTCAAAGAACTTGAAAAATGACTACAGGATACTTTCACAGACGCTTTGTGAACTTTGTGATAAGTCGCCGAATTTGTTCTTGAAAAAGAACGAGCGGCTGCGCAAGTGCGTTGAAGTCGATATTAATAATGCAGACAGCAGCATGACAAGAAAATACCGCAACTGTATTGCTCATCTTACTGTAGTTCGTGAACTGAAAGAATACATAGGAGATATTCGTACAGTGGATTCTTACTTCTCCATTTATCATTATGTTATGCAGCGTTGTATCACGAAAAGGGAAGATGATATAAAGCAAGAAGAAAAAATAAAGTATGAGGACGATCTTTTAAAAAATCACGGCTATACGAAAGACTTTGTAAAGGCTCTCAACTCGCCGTTTGGATACAACATTCCGAGGTTTAAAAATCTTTCAATTGAGCAGTTGTTTGACAGAAATGAATATCTTACTGAAAAGTAGCGTGGTGTAGATACCGCCGCTCTCTTGGGGGACAGGAGGCGGCGGTGATATTCATTCTTGTAAAAGACGTGGTGGATATTCTGTTTGATTTGTTTTTTTGGAAAGAAGAAGTTGGACAAGTGAAAATCAGAGTGCTGTATGCAATGTGGTGCGGATATCTACAAACGCTTAGCAGCATAAAGCTGTTGGATAAAGACGGCGAGATATCTAAAGATGTAACAACTCATATCACAAAAGAAGAAGCCCAAAAGCTGATGAAGCTCTTTAAAAAGATGAATATTTTTCGATTTTCCACCTCATCAGCGTCATTAGGGGAATAGTCCCAATCGTCTGTAGAAGCGATAACAACAGTATCGTTCTTAAAGTCAACTATAGCGCCAACACCATATGTAGTGATAAGCTGAGTTTTTCTTATATCTCCAACGGAGATCTTTTTGTCTGAATATGTTGATATGCCATTCTTCTGCATAATCTCTTATTTAGGCTCGATACTTTCGACACGTTCAAGCATGGTTCGTTATATCTGCTCTATATCTTTATCATCAGCAGTTTTTCGACGATGGCAGCAAGAATCCAGCTCTCACACAGAAGATCGTGGACAGCGTATCGAGACTTTCTGAGAAGGATCAGAAGTTTGTGCTGGAGATTTCGGAGAGGTTGGGGAAAGATTGAATCGATAAAGTGCCTTAATGCTAGTCATAAGGCACTTTTGCTATGTGGAGCATACAAAAAAGAGTTACGCTTTTTGATCCATCAAAGCATGACCCTACTTTTTTTAGGTAATACAAAAACTCCCCCTGCGGCGTTAAGTTCTAATAATAAAAAAAGCCATGACGGACAATGCCCGTCACGGCGAGTGACTGGTCGAGGTGACGGGACTTGAACCCACGGCAAAAGTTATTCAAACTACGTTTTTACGCTGTTTTATATTTTTCGTGTCATATTTCGTGTCATATATGTCCTGAAAATAGTCATCAATGGTTTGGTCAATACGCTGGCGGTCTGTATCAAACGTTTGCTGATATACCGATTTCAATGTGCTGGTGTTACTCCAGCCGCCACGTTCCATAGCGTATACATCAGGGATATTTAGTTTCGCCATGACGCTGGCGTTGATGTGGCGTAGATCGTGAAATGTGATCTGATAGCCTGCCGATCGCATTGTTTTGACGAAACGGCCGTACACCTGTTTTCGGGTGTAGGCCACAACATAATCATCGGGTTGCAAGTTTAGGCTGTCTATTAGATTTACTATCGGCTGCCCTAGCCGTAGCTGTCGGCGACTGTTGTAGGTCTTAGCCTGCTCTTTGTCAATTATTTCCTTGCCAACTGTGACACGCACCTGCGACAGTGTCAACACATCACCACATAGGTCCTTGCGACGGATACCCAGTATTTCCGACATACGCATACCGCCCCATACAGCCAACAGCACAGGAATTTCTATATCTGACCCACGGAACAGGTCCACTACGGTTTCAACATCAGGCAGAATTTTAAATTTTTTCGTTTTGGACGGCAAACGAATTTTTCCTAGCCGTATATCCACGTCATAGTATGACATAACAGCTGTAAAAAAACCATAGATGTTATGAACAGTTTTCGGCGATTTATCAACGGTCAAACCGTTTACCCAGTCCTGCACTAGCTGCGGCGTAACCTCGTCAATCGGAATATCTTTCAGCCTGTCAACATTGTTGCGCAGGATAGTCTGATAGCCGTGTATCGTGGTGGGTGATAGCACAGGCGTTTTTATTTTGATATATTCTTCAGCTGCGGTCTGGAATGTTATTTGCTGGTTTTCTTCGTCCTGACATTTTATCAGCCATTCCGCCGCCGCAAGCTCGGCGGCTTTTTTCGTTTCGGCCGTGAACGATTTGTATTTACCGGTGTTTTTATCGTACACTCTCACACGATAACTTCCGCTCGGCAGTCTTTTCGCTGTTGCCATGTAAAATTCCTCCTATTATCTTGACAATGTTTTCAATTTATGATAAAATAATAGGGTACTTCCTACTATAGTATCATCTCTTGCTAGGTTTGGCTGTACACGCCCTCACAGGTCGCTCTGTGGGGGCTTTTTTATTATGGGGTGTTTATCCGCCACACACCTTGCAAGGCTTATAGCCTGCGTTTTGTGCGTCCTGTAGGTTCATTGGCGTGCAGGTATCATCATAGTATCTGCATGATTTGTTGTGATACTTGTCGCCCGAAGCCGTGATATATACTATCGTTTCGGCTGGATCCTGTGCGGTAGTTGGCACAGGGGGCGCTTCGGTGGTGGTTTCAGGCTCTGCGGTGGTGGTAGTAGTTGTTGTGGTGGTAGTGGTGACTTTTTCGCCCATGTCCACTGTAATTGTTATAGGGTCAGATGTCACACCGTCATATGTGGCGGTCACGTCCGCAAAGCCGTCTTTCAGGGGTTTCACATCATAGGTGACATATGCACCGCTATCATCATATTCTAACTGACAAACGTCAGGATTGCTGATTTCAATTTTGATATCTTTCGGATCAACGTCCTCTGCGTCGGTTTCACCTGTGATTCGCAAATAGATTATGTGACTATAATCACGATTATAGTCATTCAGTGCGATAGAATAGTTGTCATTAGTCCATTCAACCTTTGTCGGTCGCCTATAGCCGAATAGGTGCGCTATTCCATAGACTATAACCGATATAGCACAGAAAATGATTATCACCAGTAGGCAACCGCCCTTTGATGTGCCACTTGCTTTACGGCCGTGAGAACTACGGCTTGACGACTTTCTGCCACCCGATGTTGATACATATGACAGCCCTGTGCCTGGTATACCAACAGACTTTGTGCGCCGCCCTGAGCTGTTTACACTGTATCGTGCGCCCTTTCCACCGACACTAAAACCGACAGATTTTTTATTGATGTTCAATTTCGCACCGTTGCCGATTTTGATTGATTTTCTAAAACGTAATCCCATGGTTTTTACCCCTTTTCTTATAATCACGGCTCTTGTGGGCATACTAGCCACAGAGGTGATATATATGATATACGAAACACATCTGCGTGATATACGTCACACACAACGTCTGACACTGCGCCAGCTGTCTGAACTGTCAGGCGTTAGTTTTTCTGAAATTGACCAGATAGAACACTATAACGTTGACCCACGCATTTCAACGGCTGTGCTATTGGCTAAATCGTTAAAATGTGGCCTTGACGATTTGTTCAGTTTCAACAAATAATGTTCGATATTATAAACACGCTTGCATTTTATGACATAAAAATGCTATGATTTACACATAGCCTATATATGTGTGTTTCATGTATATTATAGCATTTTAACGCATATTTTGCAATACTTTTTGACGTCTTTTTATTCTAGTCCGATTTTTCGGACAGTACATAAAAAGGGTATTGACAGCCGTGATTACATGGTATATAATAGGCTTATCGAACATACGTTCTATAAATCATAGGAGGAGAAAATAATGACGAAAGAAGAACGAACAGAATTTGAAAAAAGACTAGCCCACAAGATTTACATACTACAGCACCCCGAATTGTGGGAAAAAATAAGAGCAGAAAAAGAAAAGAGCTGCTTAAAGCAGCCCTCTCTTGAATAGGAGAAAATCGACATATTTGTCAAGGTCTTTGATTTCGCTATCTTCAAGAACCTTTAATGCGTCGATAATCTTGGCTTCCTCGTCACTTTGTGGTGGCGGGGAATTTTTTTCGCCCTCGTTTCCGCAAAGATAATCGAGGGACACGCCAAAGTATGCTGAGATCTTCAAAAGTGTCATTGCTGACGGCTCTCTCTCATCACGTTCGTAGTTGCAGTAAGTTGTTTTCGGCAAGCCTAAGGCTTTTGCAACTTCCTCTTGTGTGAGGTTTTTCGCCATTCTCAGCTTTTTCAGGCGGTTGTCAAACATTCTTATCACCTCCTACTATATATTATATACCCATTATGGGAATTTGTCAATGAAAATAGGGCGCATTATTTTCAAAATGAGTATTTTGTACAAAAATATAATCTCAAATTTGTACATATTTGTACTCAATTTGGGGTTGACAAATGCCCAAAATGAGTATATAATGATAATGTACTCAGAACGAGTACGAAAATTCAAAATGAAAACGGAGGTGTAACAAATGGCTGAAAAGACAACGATATTTGACAACATCAATGGTGAATTGAGACGCAGACATCTCACCCAGCAGGACCTTGCGAAGACTATCGAAATAGACCGCAGAACATGGTCCAAATGGCAGGACAAAAACGATATGCCAGCGTCGGTACTTCTACAGATAGCCAAATGGCTGAACGTTACGCTGGACTATCTTACACGTGATGTTCATGCCGAATAATGGGGGTGAAAACAATGCCTGCAAAGAAAATGACAGCCAATGACGTGATATCCAAACGGCTGAAATCTATCAGAGCCGACAACGATATTACACAGGCAAAAATCGCAAAACGGCTGAACATGGCACAGACAGCCGTAAGCAGGTGGGAACGGCAGTTCGGCACCATGAATGCTGAACAAATCGTGACGTACTGCAAGATAATCGGGGCGAACCCCGAAGAAATCTTTGCAGAATACTGCAAGGAAAGGAGCATAAGAAAATGACCAGCATGATAGCAACACTGGAGATCGTCAGATTCGTGGCTGCAATAGCGTTATGTGTGGCGCTATTCGCACTGGCGGTCTACGGACTATATCGAAACATCAAGGAGACAGCCGAAACCGCAATCCGTGAGGAACTGGAGCAGGCGATCAAGGAAGCTTCAAAGCCTGTTGTCAAGGTCGAGATACAGACGAAAGGAAAGTGGTAAAGTGTCAGAGGGTATGTTTATAACCGCAATAATCGGCGCAGCAATCGTGATACTGACAGTTTTTTATGCTGTGATACTGTTCATAGCATGTATCATAGACCAGCACCAATGGAAACATGAACGTAGTAGCTGCGATGATGATGATAGCCGTGACGAAAACAGCGATGGCAGAGTTTAGATTCGCAATGCAACGGATTTGCTATGAATAGCATTGGCTACGGCAAAGCGAACCTGTGAACGACTGCGAAATGTGAAGGTGTTGATTTGAACAGCAAAGCAACGGCATAGCGTCGATAAGCAATGGCAAAGCTGTGAGGTGAGGAGCTAGGGCTAGGTATGCACAGCACCGTTTTGATAGGCAACGGCAAAGCTAAGTTCCGACAAGCAAAGGCGAGGCGAAGTTTTGACACGCAACGAGAGGCAAAGGCATAGCATGGCATTGATTAGCAAAGGCATTGAGAAGCATAGCGACGCAAGGGCATAGCAGTGATTAGCAAAGGAACTGCAGTGACTAGCAAAGGAACTGCAGTGACTAGCAAAGGCGTAGTTCGGCACAGTATGGCGTCGAAAAGCAAGAAAAAATAAATTTAACGTAACGGAGGTCAAAAACATGAAAAAAATCAAAGTAAAGTTGACGTTCACCGAAGAGATTCTGGGAACGGCAAACGCAACAACCACAATTCACGATGAGTACATCGCATCGAAAGCACCCGATGCAAAGAGCCGTGAGGAAGAGATAGCCGCGCTTGGCGTGGCTGAGGTAGTTGAAAAGTCTATGACGGTATTTCCGACACTGGAAGACGGCACACCATTTCTGTGGGACTATCAAATCAAAGGACTTTTCAAGGACGCTTGCGGTGTTCTGAAAAAGGTATCAGGCACGGCAAGCTCAAAAATCAAGGCGTACAAGAAAGAGATTGACGGACTTATCTTCGTCGAGGAACGAAAAATCCCATACGAATTCAAGGGCGGTATGGGTGAATGTCAGAGACCGTTGAGAGCAAGCACGCCGCAGGGCGAACGTGTCGCACTGGCACACTCTGAGACAGTTCCTGCAGGAGCGACAGTTGAGTTTACTATCGTTATTCTGAAAGACGATATGGAAACAGCCGTAAGAGAGTGGTTGGACTACGGCAGGCTGAGAGGCATCGGTCAGTGGCGTAACAGCGGCAAAGGTCGCTTTGAGTGGGAGGAAATTGAGAATGAATAAGAAAATCACTGACGAGGAAATCGTAAAGGCGGCGGAATGCTGTGTAGAAAATGACTGTGGGAATTGTCCCCTTTCCGGGACCTGTTGTAGACGCTTTTTTGCAGAGTACATAATCAATACCACCAAACCAGCATTTGATTGGGACGGATTTATATCTGGCAAGTTTAAAGTTCGCCTAAAGACACAGACAGATTATGACGCGTTTATGCGAGAATGCGAACAGCATGAACTAAATTGGGGCCCAGAAAAACCTACGGAGGTTAATGCTTGGCCACGTTATCGTGACTGTACATCAATATATTGCTGGCCAAGGAGGAAAAAACTATCACATGACAATTATTTACTTTCGCTAATCCCAGTTGTTGTATATTCTGATAAACAGACAGACTCACACGCAAAAGTTGGCCTAATTGACAAGGAATTCAATAAGTTGCTGTTGGACATTACTGGATTGCTTTCTGCTATGGACAAACAATGTACAGCTGCATATAATGCGGGAATAAGTTGTCAAAAGTTAAAATCATTGATAAGGCCGGATGGTGAGCCAAGTGACTAGCTATTCATGTTTGGATTGCAAGCACCTGAAAAGTTGCCTAGAAAGTAGCAGGCGCTACCCCTGCAGAGATTTCAAGCTGGCAGAGCCAGCAATATTGGAAAGGAGAGGTCGAAAGCATGACAGTAAAAGAAAGGCTTGACGCTATGGCTGACATGGCATTAATGGAACAAAAAATGAAAGAAACGCAAGAGTATGGCACTGTTACCGAAGGCGTTTACCCTATGATGACAAGTGATGCTTTGCCGTCTGATTATGCCACAACAGGCGTTCAGATTTTCACGCCTGACATTTGGGCGGTGGCAAAAGAGGTCGGCGCCGAGGTAATTAATAGTGAATACGGACTGTATTTCTTCATGTATAGGGGTATCGCATTTTTCAAATACAAAAGGGGCGGTTTAAATGCGTTACACGGCTAATGATTGTGTCGGCTGCCCTGACGGGTGTAGATGTTGCGGCAGAGACCGTGATTATACAGTGGTCGAATGCGACAAGTGTAGAGGGCAGCTAGACCTTGCAAATGAAAATGTTTTCTGCTATGAAGGCAAAGACTACTGCAAAGACTGCTTTCGTGAAATTCTGATTGAAGAAATCAATCAGAACGACGATATTTCAATCTATGACCTTGCCGAACTGGCAGGGGTCGAGTACGAAGAGGAGGATTTGAACCTGCTATGAGTGCTAGTTTTGACAACGGTGTGCAGAAATATGTCAGGGGCTATGCGGTAGTTGAAACCGCGTTCCCTGTTGACAACAAAGGTGTTACATACGCCGCCTGCAAGTATTGCAGATTTTTCAGCCGCCGTTCTGGTCGGTGCAATCTGACTGACGAAATCGTATTTTTACCAGACACATTCGTGGGCGCTCAATGCCCACTAGAAATCAAAGAGGAGGAATAAAAAAAACATGGGATTACCTGTTTTAATCGAGGGAGAAAGTGGCAGTGGCAAGAGCCGTTCCCTCAAAAACTTTAAGCCAGGCGAGATAAGCATTTTTAATGTTGCTGGCAAACCACTGCCGTTCAAAAACAATGGTCTTGCGACACTTTCAGTGGCAAAACTTGTCAAGGCGAACAAAGGCAAAAGCCGTTATGATGTAATAAAGGCGGCTATGTTTCAATCGAAGTCAAAGGCATTTGCCATTGATGATAGCCAGTATCTCATGGCGTTCGATAGTTTCGACAAGGCAAAAGAACTAGGATATGGAAAATTCACTGATATGGCGGTCAGTTTTGAACGGCTGATAGAGTTTGTTATAAATGACCTACCGTCAGACGTTATCGTGTACTTTTTGCACCACGTCGAACTGACCGACGGGGGCAAGTACAAAGCAAAAACTATCGGCAAGATGTTGGATAATCAGCTGACAGTTGAAGGGCTGTTTTCGATCGTGCTGTTCTGCACGGCTGACGAAAATCATCACTATTTCATCACGCAGTCCAGGGGAATTTCTACTGCGAAATCACCCGAAGATATGTTTGACGATGAAATCGAAAATGATTTGAAATTCGTAGACACCAAAATAAGAGAATATTGGAATTTAACTCCAAACAACATAGAAAGCGAGGAAAAGTAAATGATAGGAATCACAGGTTATAAGCAGGCAGAAGCAACAAGTTTTTCGGAGCTACCAAAGCTCCAGCCAGGCGGATATGTGGTAAAAATTCTTAACATCAAGGTTGAACCCACTGATTGGGGAAGCAGACTGGCGATTCAGTTCGACATCGCAGAGGGCGAGTTCAAGGGCTTTTTTGACAAGTTGTATAAGGCTACACCTGACGAGTGGGAGAACAAGAAGTGGAAGGGTTCAATGCGCCTGAACATACCGCATAACACAGGTGATGAGACCAAGTTTAAGAAGTCGCTGGGCTACTTCAAATCTCAGATACAGGCATTTGAGAATTCAAATGCCAATCTACATATCGACTGTGAAAGAGATTGGGACGAGAACGTCCTGAAGGGTAAACTTGTGGGCGCTCTTTTCAACGAAAAAGAGTGGGAAAAAGACGGTAATACAGGCTGGTTTACGCAGTGCAAACGTTTCGTGCCTGCAAACGATATCCGCAGTGGCAATTTCACAATTCCAAAGCGTGAAGAGCTGAAAAACAAGCCGTCAACAGCCAGCAATGACAGTTTTGATCCGAACGCCAATCTGTCAGATTTCGTCGAAATCAACGTAGGCGATGACGCAGTGCCATTCTAATGCACCCGATAGACATTGACGCCACACTTAAAACGTTCTCGGTTATCGTGGATAGCCGAGAACAAAAGTGGGGGCATATCGAAAAGGCTCTGAAAGCCACAGAAACGCCATATACGCAACACAAGTTAAACTATGGTGATTATACATGTGAAGCTGTAAAACCTAACAGCGAGCCTGTAAGCCTTGCTCAAAGCGTTGTCATTGAACGCAAGGCGAATTTGGACGAAATCGTGGGTAATTTCACGAAAGGGCGAGAGCGTTTTGACCGTGAATTCAAGCGGTCGGTTGACGACCATGCAAAAGTGTTTTTAATGGTCGAAGATGATAGATTGTGGGAAAATATTCTGTTACACAACTATCGCAGTAAAATGCCACCGAAGGCACTACTGGCAACGTTCTGTTCATGGCAGGCACGATATAACATCACGATCATAGCGTGTCGGAAGCAGGAAAGCGGCACACTAATAAAGGCGATACTATACTACGCTTTGAGAGACTATCTTCAGAAATTGGGTGATTAAATGCTAGAAAATGGATTCATAGTTTTACATAGAAAAATAGTGAATTGGGAATGGTACAAAGACCCTGCGACACACATCGTTTTTGAACATTTAATTTTGACCGCCAATTATGAGGAAAAGCGTTTCAAGGGTGAAGCTATTCACAGAGGGCAGAGGGTCGCAAGCTATGGCACACTAGCCAAAGAAACAGGGTTATCAATTCAGAATGTAAGGACTGCAATTAATCACCTGATTTCAACAAACGAGGTAACACGCAAATCAACTAACAAATATAGCGTATTTACGATAGTAAACTATGATTTGTATCAAGACAAGCGACAAGCAAACCAACAATCAACTAACAATCAGCTAACAATCAACCAACAATCAACTAACAACAATGAAACAAAGATAACAAAGATAAACAAAGAAAAACAAATATATGCTGCTTCCGCAGCGCACACAAACGGCAGGCGGACAGACAATCCAGGCAGGACAGATTTTTGAACGAGGTGAGAAAACATGGGATATACAATGCGTGATGATGATGTGGTCGGTCTGGCTGCGGCACTGAATGCAGAAACGCACCGCAAAGGGCGTGAACTGTATTTCAAATACTGTCCGTACTGCGGTGGGGGTGGTCATGACAAAGATACATTTTCTGTAAATCTTGATACGGGTGCATTCAAGTGTTTTCGTAGCAGTTGCGGCATGACAGGTCATTTCGTGCAGCTTGCAAGAGATTTTAACTATCCGCTAGAATTTGACGATGAACAGAAAAAGAAATACCGTACGTTGCCGCCTGTGAAGATAGTCACACGTGACAAGGCGGTTGAATACCTGCGGTCAAGGGGAATTTCAGAAATCACCACACGAAAATACAACATCACTGTTGGCGATAAGCGTGACAATTTGTTGATGTTTCCGTTTTTTGATGAAAACAACGTGCTGACATCGGTCAAATATCGCAAGACCGATTTCGTCAAAGGCAGGGATAACCAAAAAGAGTGGTTTGAAAAGAACACAAAACCGATACTGTTCGGCATGAACAGATGCACAGAAAAACATGATAGGCTGATAGTCACAGAGGGGCAGATAGATAGTCTGTCGGTGGCAGATTGTCAGATAGATAATGCAGTATCGGTGCCAGGCGGCCAGAGCAATAAAACATGGGTGCCGTTCTGCTATGATTTTGTCGACAGCTTCGACGAAATTGTAATTTTCGGAGACCATGAACACGGCCACATAACACTGGTTGACCAATTTACAACATCATTTCCGCACAAGAAATTAAAAGTTGTCAGGGCGCAAGACTATTTGGGCGAAAAAGACGCAAATGCAATCCTACAGAAATACGGCTGTAAAGCGATATGCGACGCTGTAAACAATGCCGAAGAAATACCTGTTACGGCTGTCAAAAAGTTATCACAGGTCAAGGTGGTAAATCTGGATAAGCAGGAACATATCAAAACTGGCATATACGATGTTGACCGATATATCGGCGGTATCTATATGGGACAGGTGGTAGTTATCACGGGTAAACGTGGCGAGGGTAAATCAACGTTAGCGTCACAGATAATTGCAAATGCACTAGACCAATCAGACCTAGACGGCAATCCGTATTCAATTTTCGTTTATTCGGGTGAATTGCCTGACTATCATTTCAAACGCTGGCTGGATCTCCAAATTGCAGGAAAACAAAATGTTATACGTTCGGTCAACGAATATGGCGACGAGACCTATGACATTCCTGATGATGTGGTCGATAAAATCAACCGCTGGTATGATGATAGGGCGTATATATTTGACAACACGGCTGTGACGGCTGAAATCAAACTTGACGGCGATAATGCCAAGCGTGATGGTAAAATATCATTACTGGGTACGATTGAAACGGCTATCCGCAGATTTAATGTCAAACTGATATTGATTGATAACCTCATGACGGCACTGGACGTTGACCTCAGCAAAGAACTGTATCGGGCACAGTCCGATTTTGTAAATGCTGTGAAATACATAGCTGTCAAATATAACGTTGCTATCATACTGATAGCGCACCCACGCAAGACCGCAGGCGGCATTGAACTGAATGCAGATAGTGTCAGCGGTTCGGGTGATATCACAAATAGAGTCGATTTAGTTTTAACATATAGCAAAAATAGCGACGACGACAAAGACGATTTTCAAAGCAAAATTGCCATTGTAAAAAACCGATTGACAGGCAACGTGGCAGACAACATCAAGGTCGCCTACAGCCAGATTTGTAAACGTATCGGCTGTAACAATGCTGAATGGGGCAGGATCTACGGCTGTTTCAAAGATGTTGACACGGCTGAGGACGAAGATTTGCCGCCGTTCTAAAAAAATGAGGAGGAATAAAAAATGAACAAGAAAGAATTTAAACAGTGGGTCAAAAAGACATACAGAGATTTTCAAAAAGATAAGCAGGCGATTGCGTACAGTGGTTGCAGTGACGTGGTTATTGTTTATGACACAACAGCCGTTAAATCCGCTATTGCAAAATGTTACCCACAAGATACATTTGACTATGACACAGGTGTTGCTATCGCCTATGCAAGATTGAAAGGAATTGAAATTCCAAAGGTCGAGGAAGAGCCAGAGTTCAAGCGAGTTGGAAACGGACAGGAATACTACTGCATAGGTAAATTCAATACGGCTCGTTTTGGAGCTGTCTACACACTAGAAGCAGGCCATTTTTTGGATAAAGCATCTTTTGAAAGCAACAACTATTTCCACACAAGAAAACGTGCCGAAGAAGTTGCTGATAAAATCAACCTTTTACTGAAACTGGAAAGGTTACACGATACCTATTGTCCTGACTATGTACCTGATTGGCAGGACAATGCAAGAAAATACTACGTTTTTTATGGTACGAAAGACAGTACATACTATGTTGGTGGTTGTCTTGCTGTGGATAGAAAACCATGCGTTTATTTTCCAACAACAGAAATCGCACAAAAGGTTTGTGACATCCTGAACGGCGAAACAAAAAATGCAAAAAGCCTTTGTGGGGCTTGCTGACGAGGTGTACAAATGGAAAGAACAGAGATTGACAAGCTAGCATATCGTGGTGAAGAACTACCGAACGATAGCAATATTTTTGATGAGATATATTGGCTGGCTATGTACTATCTGTACAAAACCGCCACACTGAACAACATTCCTGCAGAGCAGGCAGCAAAAGCCAAGAGCGCCTTGACACAGAAACTGGACAAGCAGATAAAGCGGAGCGAACCTAACGAAAACGTGATAGCGGCATTCAATGACAGTGTACGTGTTATGCGTGAAATGGAAAAATTCATCAGACCTTATGCGGAATTTGAAAAGAAAAGCCGTGAAGAGCTGATAGAATTTATCAAGCATATGTTCGATGTGCTGTCAGGGCTAGGTCCGTATGAGGAGGACGAAGAGCATGGGTAACAATAAATTCTGCACCAGCTGCAAATATTTCGAGAAGTCACCTGACAACTGCGGCAGAAAGAACGGAAAATATGGGCTGTGTAAATATGGTGTGAGACAGGGACTTTGCCCGAGAGTAGTCAACTATCAGCACACTATCTGCGAAGTGTTCAAGGACAAGATAGAGGCTGTGAAATGCAGTGCTGCTACGACGCTTTGTTGGTACTGCAAACACGCAGTGCCAAAGAGTGACAAGCTGACAGGTGAACAGATAACAGGGTGCAGCTGGTCGATGGACAGACAACCTGTTGCCGGTTGGAAGACGCGCGGTCATAGGGTTTACGAAGGGCAGAAAGGCACGTTGCATTCATATACTGTGACTGAGTGTCCTGAGTTTGAGGAGGGATAAAATGAAGGTATTAATAGCGTGCGAAGAATCACAAGAGGTCTGCAAAGCGTTCCGTGCGAAAGGACACGAAGCGTACAGCTGCGATATTCAGATGTGTTCAGGCGGTCACCCTGAATGGCATATATGCAATGATGTTTTGGATATTATCAATGGCAATACCGATTTCTTCACCTGTGACGGCAAGCAGCATACTGTTGAAACATGGGATATGATTATCGCACACCCACCGTGTACGTACCTTACGAACGTGGCTACACGCCACTATAGTTTGAAATGCACACCTGCTGAAAAGGTGGTCGAGCGTATGAAACACCGTGAAGAATCAATAGTATTTTTTATGCAGATTGTGTCGGCGAACGCACCGAAAATTGCAGTGGAAAACCCTATAGGGCGTATGAATACTGTATTCAGAAAGGCAGATCAAATAATTCACCCATATATGTTTTCAAACGGACCGGAAGACTCAGAACAGTTTGTCACAAAGGCGACGTGTTTATGGCTAAAGGGGCTGCCTGTCCTACGACCAACATATACAGGGGACAAGCCTGATAATGGCAAGCTGTTTGGACGATATTCTAATGGTAAATCACGCACATGGGAAGAAACACGTCATTCTGGCAAAGATCGTGCTAAGGTAAGGAGCAAAACGTTTAAAGGTATTGCTTTTGCAATGGCTGAACAATGGGGAAGTGAGGAGGGATAACATGGTAAAAATCAAACCCGAATACATCTTCCCACTTCTGCTGATTTTGTTAGACGTGGGAGCAGCGACTATATACGCCGTACAGAAAGACTACAAAAAGGCTGTCTACTGGTTAGCGGCGGCAGTGCTGAATGTGACGGTAACTTTTTAGGAGGCTATATGGATAGTGCAAAAGAACAAAAGGCTATCGAACGTCTGAAAACGTTTGTACCTGAGGACGGATATTATCTAGCATATAGCGGTGGAAAAGATAGCGATTGTATCAAAATTTTGGCACAATGCGCAGGCGTTAAATTTGAAGCAGTACATAATTTGACAACTGTTGATGCACCCGAAACTGTGAGATATGTTCAATCTCAGCCAGATGTCAGAATTGACAAGGCGTATGACAAGAACGGCAATCACATTACAATGTGGAATCTGATTGTCAAGAAGCTAATGCCACCGACACGCATTGCAAGATACTGCTGCAGCGAATTAAAAGAACGTGGCGGCGTAGGACGTGTTGTTGTCACGGGTGTTAGGTGGTCTGAAAGTCAACGCCGTAAAGAAACGGCTGATGTTATAAAAATTATCGGCAAGCCGAAAACTACAATGAAAACTGCTGATGAAATAGGCATAGAGTATCAGCAAACGTATCAGGATGGGATAATTCTTAACGATGATAACGACAAAAGTCGTAGGTTGGTTGAACACTGCTATCGTACTACGAAAACTATGGTAAACCCTATAGTCGACTGGTCTGATGATGATGTGTGGGATTTTTTGCACTACTATGGTTGCAAATCAAATCCGCTGTATGAATGCGGTTTTAATCGTATAGGGTGCATTGGTTGTCCTGTGGCAGGAAAACATAGATACGTTGAATTTGAACGATATCCCAAATATAAACAAAATTATATAACGGCATTTGATAGAATGCTAGAACGTAGAAGACAGCTTGGAAAAGTTGCTAAAATGTCGTGGCAAACAGGTCAAGACGTTTTTCGCTGGTGGCTAGGTGAAGATTTCAACCAGCTAACATTTGATGATTTGGAGGTATAAAGATGACAAAATATATCGACGCAGAAAATCTGATTAACGAACTATCAGCGGCGTGTATGCCGATATACGAAAAGGGCATAACAGGCATTCTGGGTGACAACAGCAGTATCGCTGATATAATCAACGAACAACCTACTGCAGACGTGCAGGAGGTCAAGCACGGATATTGGAAAAGTCAGAAACAAAGCGGTTTTTATCGCCTGGCGGATTATGAGTGTAGCATTTGCGGCTATGATAATGATGAAACGCCTGATTACTGCGCCTTTTGTGGTGCAAAAATGGAGGGATTTGACGATTGAGAGATATGCAACTTAACGTTAATTTCCCGTTAAGACCTTGCCTTGTAAATGGCGAAAAGATGTTATTTCATATGTGGGGCATAGGTCGGAATGAAACCATAGGTATCGTAGAGGACGCTAATGGGTCGATAATGGCAGTTTTCCCTTACAAAATAAGATTCACGGATGAAATCTTTAAAGAGTATATGCATGAAGAGGGTGATTCTGAGTGAAAGCACGAACAAACATCGTCAGACAAAGCGACATCAAAAAAGAGGTCGCAAAGGAAATGCAAAAAAGATATAGCGAACTGCAAGGCGAGATAATGCAGGATATCACAGAACAGATAATGGCGACTGTTTTGTGGACGCTGGATAAGTGGTACGGCTGGAAAGGCAAACGCCTGCGTGCATTTATCGACGCAGTGAATAGCACGTTTGACATCATGGACACGGCTGAATTCGATAACGATAACAACGCCAGCTATCTGAAAGAGACATACGGCATTGACCTGTCGAAACTGATATCAACGGAAATGACCGACAGGGTGAAGAAAGGCGGTTGAAATGACAGCAAAAGAATATTTGCAGAACGCCTATAAAATTGAACGGCGTGTGAAAATCATCGAAAACAAGGTCAAAAAACTGCGATCACAGCTAGAATACGCTGGCATATCATACGAAAACACAGGTGCTAGTCATGGTAGTTGCAATGGTGACAAGATGTCAAGCACCATAGAACGCATAGCAGAATACGAACGCAGACAGCAGGAACTGGCGCTGATACTGATTGACAAACGTTTGCAAATCGAAAAGTCCATTGACGCAGTGGCAGACGCAGACCAGCGAGAGGTTCTTGAACGGCGGTATCTTTTCTATCAACGCTGGGTTGGAAAATTCAACAAAGAAAATGGTGAATATATAATGGGGATCACTGACTATATGAACTACTCAGAACGCACGATTTATAAAATTCACGGCGAAGCCCTGAAACATATCATCGTTCCGAAAGAGTGCAGTGAAATGCAGTGAAATGCAGCTATTAATCTGCTATACTGTATAATAGCCCGATAGGGTGAAAAGGTCAGTTGGTTATCTCCTCAATAAAAGCCAACCCCATTTTTACGCCTGAGTGGCTAGCCCTCAGGCAATGTGCAGGGGCGGTGCGCCATCACTTAACCTGCTCCATGTTTTTTACTTCTTTTGCTTTAGATCTCCTGATTCCGCTATGGCATTAGCTATGGCGGATATATCGGTCGATACTGCGATGATGTTGACGCCGATACCAATCAGCCACACACACCTCTTAGCAATGTGTCCCATGTGTGGCATTTTTTTTTATGGGGGCGGTATCATGAAAGGCTTTGCATATTCCTTTTACCGCTCGGCAGCGTGGAAGAAGTGTCGCCAATCCTACATTGACAAACGCATACTAATCGACGGCGGTCTTTGTGAAGAATGTCACGAACGTGCTGGATATATCGTTCATCACCGAACATTGTTGACACCAGCGAACATTCGTGACCCTGAGGTATCATTGAACCATGCCAATCTCGAATTCGTGTGCAAAAAATGTCATGATAATTTCGAGGGTCATTTCTACCAAAAATCGTCTAAAAAATTAACAAAATGTGAATTTGACGCATCGGGTATGCCCGTACCCCCCTCAAATTTTGAGTGAATTTTTTCCTAAGATACCGGGGGGGCAAAGGTCATTTTTTACGCACGATAAAATCACATAAGGGGGTGTAATCTGACAATGGCAAAAATCAAGAAGAATTTGAGCGAGTTGCGAAAAGCTGTGGATAGTTGTGAACCGGCTAAGAGAGAGCTGGGTATAAAGCTGCTAGATCAGCTGGAGTACATGGAAAATCTGCTGAGTGAGTACCAGAAAAAAATAAAAGCAGAGGGTGCAATCATCGAAGCGACAAACGGCAATGGTTTTACTGTCAAGACAGAGCACCCTGCAAGCAAGGCGTATGCGACATTAATCGGAAAATACAATGCAATGGCAAAGACCGTTGAAGACATTATTCTCGACAGCCTGCAGAAGTCTGAGGGCGACGAACTGTTGGAATTTCTGGGCGGTGCAAAGCGTTGACGGAGTTTGAAAAATATTTTACTGGCATTTATGACGGAAATATCGTTGCTTGTGAAAAAATGAAAAAGGTTTCCGAAATGCTGCTGAACAGATTTGCAAGCCCTGATGAATTTCATTTTGACGAAGCTATTGCAACACGGCACACGGATTTTATAGAAAAATTCTGTAAGCTGCCGTCTGGAAAACTAGGTCAGCCGTTGAAGCTAGAGTTGTTTCAAAAAGCGAGACTGCAAGCATTATTCGGCTTTGTTGACGATAACAACCTACGCCAGTATAACGAATGTTTAATAATTGAAGGGCGAAAGAACGGTAAGACAACAGAAATTGCGGCGGTCGAAAATGATATGCTAGTCAATGACGGAGAGGGTTCACCGCAGATATATAACGTCGCCACAATGCTAGATCAGGCAAAACTGGGTTTCAACGCCTGCTACAAAATGATAAAACAATCGCCGCTGCTGAGCAAGCATATTCGCAAACGTGCAGCCGATTTGTATTTCCCATTGAACATGGGATTTATAAAAGCCCTTGCAAACAACTCAAACAGCCTTGACGGATTGGACGTTCACTGCGGTGTTATCGACGAATTGGCGGCAATCAAGAACCGAGATCTATATGATTTGATAAAACAAGCAATGGGTGCTAGACAGCAACCCATTTTATTTTGCATTACCACAAACGGCTTTGTCCGTGGCGGTATCTTTGACGCCCAATACGAATATGCGAGTAATCTGCTATACGGACGGCTGACGGAAATCAACAAAAGGTTTCTGCCGTTTATCAACGAACTGGATAGCCCCGACGAATGGGATAAGGAAGAATGTTGGATAAAAGCAAATCCTGGACTGGGCACGATAAAATCAATAGACTATCTGCGCCAAATGGTGCAGAAAGCCAAAGATGACCCTAGCTTCAAAGCGACGGTTATGGTCAAAGATTTCAACCTTCCGCAGAATACCGAAAGCGGCTGGTTGAGATGGGACGAGCTGAACAATGAAGAAACTGTCGTGGACTATCCGTTCAGATATTTCATTGGCGGTTTTGATGCCGCTGATTATATAGACCTGAATGCCGCAAAGGCTATCTGCAAAAAGCCTGATGATGATAGGCTGTATGTAAAATCTATGTACTGGATACCACAAGCCGTTCTTGACGCTGACGCTGAAAAGGGCGACAGACGTGGACGAGATAGTGTGCCGTATGAACTGTGGAAATCGCAAGGTCTGCTGAGGACGTGTGAGGGAAACAAGGTCAACAAGCGTGTTATCCTAGACTGGTTTTTGGAACTGAGAGATAAGGAAGACATCTATCCTTTGGCTATCGGCTATGACCCTTGGCACGTTTCGGACGAGCTGATAAAAGCGTTTGAAGAAGAGTTCGGCAAGGGCGTTTTAGTACCTGTGCGCCAGGGCGTTATCACGTTGTCTGACCCGATGAAGAATCTGAAAGCTGAATTTCAGCGACACAACATCGTTTATGACAACAACCCGATTGACAAATGGTGTTTTCTGAATACGGCTGTCAAGACGGACGTCAACGGCAACATTCAGCCGTGTAAGAAATCTGACCGAACGCAGAGAATAGACGGACTTGCGGCGCTACTAGACGCATATGTGGTCTATTATAATCGGCAGGAAGAATTTGAGAGTTTGATATAAGGAGATAAAAGTGACAACCGAAGTAATTAACAATCTATTTGGCATAAAAGAAAGCTTTGAACTTCCGCAGGCGCTTCTCGCTAAGCTTCTTGACAAAGCTGAAAAGGACAAGCTATGTAAGGAATTTGTCAAGCAAGGGTTCAACGGCAATAACGATTGTCTGCGTGACTATTTTCAAGAGAATAACGCAAACCGCAGTAATCTAAAACAGGATTATACACCCGATTGTCTGTGCAAGCTGATTTCCAAGCTTGCGCCAAAGTCAGAGAAGATAGTTGATATATGTGCAGGAACTGGAGCGTTGTCAGTCGGAATGGATAGAGATAATTTCTTCCAATGCGAAGAATTGTCGCAGATGAGTATTCCTGTGCTACTTCTCAATCTTACGCTGAGAAATAAGAATGCTGTGGTTCTGCAAAAAAACGTCCTGCTCAACGAAGTGCAGAAAGTCTATAAGCTGAGTAAATCGGACGAGTTTAGCAACATAGAAGTTGTTGACACATATGAGGAAAACGCAACGGACGTTGTTATATCAAACCCACCTTATTCACTGAAATGGGAGCCAAAGTCAGACCCACGCTTTGAGGGCTATGACCTTGCACCTGCTAAGGCTAGTGACTATGCGTTTGTACTTGACGGCTTATCACGGCTGTCAGACGTGGGCAAGGCATTCTATATCCTGCCTGCAGGTGTCCTCTTTCGAGGTAACGCAGAGGGCAGAATCCGCAAGCAACTCATAGAAAATAATTTGATAGACGCAGTTATCTCATTGCCTGAAAATTTGTTTTTGAATACCTGCATACCTGTCAATGTTATCGTCTTCAGCAAGAACAAGCAAACGAGAGACATTTTGTTTATCAGTGCCGAAAAGCTTTTTGAAAAGCACGGCAAGCAGAACGTCATGACGGACGAGCACATTCAGAAAATAGCCGATACATATCACAGCCGCAGTGTTGTTGAAAAATTCTCAAACGTGGCAAGCTATGAGGAAATTGCTAAGAATGACTACAATTTGAACATTCCACGCTATGTTGACACGTTTGAAAAGGAAGAACTTCCGTCTTTGAAAGACCTCTGCAAAGAGCTGATACAAAGCGAACTTGAAGTGCGTAAGGCAACGAATGACCTTATGGCAACGCTGAAAGACCTCTGCGGTGATGATGAATATAATCAGGTCAAGGACGATTTTTTGAAATTCTTCACTGAGCAAGACATTGTCGGTGAAACCATGGCAACATGGCTTGAAATGAAAAATCTTGAAAACCGCACGGACTACATTCTTTCCCATGCCAAGAAGGAACGCAAACCACTGCTTGACATTGTGACATTTGAACGTGTGAAAAAAGGCAAAGTGTACGAAGCTGGCACTGTCTATATTCAGCTATCCGCTACGGACGGAAAAGTAAAATATCTTTGCGAGAACTCAGAGCTGGAAACCAAGTACGGCGTATTTCAACCCAAAGACAAGAGCATGGGAACGAGATATCTTTTCTATATCTTGGAATATGAAATGGAAGCGTTTTTGGCACGATATCAGAGCGGAATGAATATTAATCCTGAGATTTTCAAATTCATGCAAGTTACATACTATCCCGAAGTGAAGTATCAGCAAGAAATAGCTATGACACTTGACGGCATTCAGGCAAGATATGATGAGGTTTATCAAGAAAAAGAATCATGGAAATGTTTTAAGGAATTTCACTTGTCGGGAATGTTCCCATGATAAACAACTACAGGCAGAAAGGGGTGAAAAAATGGGTCTGATAAATCGTTTTAAAAACAGGTCGCAGGTAGTGACCCGATATAAGATGATAACGGAAATCGGCAACGGCTACTATGGCTGGGACGGCAACGTTTATCGGTCGGACTTGGTGCGTGCCTGCATTCGCCCCAAAGTCAAGGCTATTGGAAAACTGACTGCAAAGCATATCAGAAAATCATATAGCCAAAAGGGCGACGGCAGTATCGAGATAAACCCTGAACCATATATGCGAATGCTGTTGGAAGAGCCGAACGAATTCATGACAATGCAGAAAATGTTGGAAAAAGTCGCAACGCAGTTGTGTTTGAACAACAATGCATTTATTTTGATTATTCGTGACGGCAACGGCTATCCTACTGAACTATATCCTATCCCTGCAGACAGTGCGGAATGCGTATATATCGGCAACGATTTGTATTTGAAATTCACATTTTTCAACGGGCAAAGATATACGTTTCCATATGCAGATATCATTCATCTGCGTAGTGATTTTTATAAAGACGACATCTTCGGCGAACGGCTGAGTGAAACGCTGACGCCACTAATGGAAATCGTAACAACTACAGACCAGGGCATTGTCAAGGCTATCAAGAATTCGTCAATTATCCGCTGGCTGTTGAAGTTCACAAGTTCCTTGCGCCCTGAGGATTTGAAGAAACAGGCGCAAGAATTCAGTGAGCAGTTCATGAGCGTTCAGAACGGCACAGGTGTTGCGGCGGTCGACAGCAAGGCAGACGCAAAGCAAGTTGACGCAAAGGATTACGTTCCAAATTCGTCGGTCATGGAAAAAACCACGCAACGTATCTATTCGCTGTTTAACACAAATGCAAGTATTGTGCAGTCAAGTTACACCGAAGACCAATACAACGCCTATTACGAATCTGAGATAGAACCAGTGGTAATGGAATTGGCTGGTGAATTTACAAGAAAACTATTCAGCCGTATCGAGAGAGGATATGGCAACAAGATAGTTTTTGAAGCGTTCAATCTGAGCACTGCGTCAATGTCAACCAAGCTGAATTTGGTGCAGTTTTTCGATAGGGGCATTATGAACGCAAACGAAATCAGAAGCGTGTTCAATCTGGCTGACATTCCTTCGGGCGATCAGTACTATGTCAGACTAGACACGGCAAAGATAGATAGCAGTGAGGGAGGTGAAAACGATGAAAATTAACATCAAAGGTACAATCATTCCGAATGATGACCAATGGATCTATGACCTTTTCGACATTGACGCCACTTCTCCTGCAAAGGTTTCAAAGGGTATAACTGCTGCGGCTGAAAAAGGCGAGCCGTTGGAAGTTTACATTAACTCTGGCGGTGGTGATATTTTTGCGGCGTCTGAAATCTATTCGGCAATCCGTGAATATTCAGGTGATGTCAAAATACACGTTGTTGGTCTTGCAGCAAGTGCGGCAAGCGTGATAGCGTGTGCAGGCAAGTCAGATATATCACCGACAGCACAGATTATGGTGCATAACGTATCATCAGCGACAAGAGGTGATTACCATGACATGGACAAAATGTCAGAGATTTTGCAGAAAGCCAACGAAACCATTGCAAATGCCTACATAACCAAGTCAGGCATGGCAAAGGAAAAGGCGTTGGAAATCATGGACAAGGAAACATGGCTGACAGCTGATGAGGCGGTCGAGCTGGGGTTGATAGACGAAATCGCAGGAAGCAAGAACGTCAAGTCACAGCTGGTGGCGGCCTACTGTGATATCATACCGCAGAATATAATCGAAAGAATGAAAGCCGAGCGTGCTGATAAAAAGATAACAGCACAGGCAAGGCTTGACAAACTAAAGGAGGGTTATAAAAATGACAAGACAGGAAATGCTTGACAAGGCTCAGGCTCTTATCGACGAGGGCAATTTTGAGGAAGCTGAAAAGCTGATGAATGACGCTGAGAAAGCAGCGAAGACACAGGCAAATCTGAACGCTATGACAAAGGACCATGCGTCAGACACCATGAAAAATATGATCGAAAGGAATGAAAACAAGATGAGCGAGAATGCGATCACACACACATCAAACATCTATGACAGTATCGAGTACAGAACTGCATTTATGCACAACGTCCTCGAGGGCACACCAATCCCTGCGAAGTTTGCGAACGAGGCACAGAGCACAAAGACCACTGACGTTGCGGCTGTTATTCCGTCCACAACTATGCAACGAATCGTTGAAAAGTTGGAGGAACACGGCCAGATCTATGCCCTTGTTACAAAGACAAATATCAAGGGTGGCGTGACAATCCCTACTTCAAGCGCCAAGCCTGTTGCAACATGGGTCGCTGAGGGCGCAAGCTCTGACACACAGAAGAAGTCCACAGGCTCAATCACTTTCAGCTATTACAAGCTGAGATGTGCAATCTCCATGTCACTCGAAGTTTCTGTGGTATCACTCGACTTTTTTGAGACAACATTTGCTAATCAGGTAGCCGACGCAATGATCGCTGCTATCGAGACAGCAATCATCAAGGGCGACGGTTCAGGCAAGCCAAAGGGTATCACAAAGGAAACTGTTGTCAGCGGTCAGAACGTGGACGTTGCACTGGCAAGCGGTATTACATACAAGACCCTGTGGGATATGAAGAAGAAAATTCCGTCAGGCTACAGAGCAGGCGTTAAGATGTTCATGAACTATGCAACATTCTGCGATATCCAGGCACTGACAGACACAAACGGACAGCCTATCGCTAGGGTCAACTATGGTCTTAACGGAGATATGCAGCCATCAATCCTTGGCACACCTGTTGTGTTCTCAGACGATATCGACGCTTATGCGGACACTGTATCGGCTGATACCATCGTGGCATTCTTCTTCCGCCCTGAGGACTATATCCTCAACACAAATCTTGCCATGACAGTCAAGAGATATGAGGATAATGACACTGAAGACCAGGTAACAAAGGCTGTTATGCTGGTAGACGGCAAGGTCGTCGACAAGAACAGCCTTGTAACACTCACCAAGAAAAGCAAGTAATCATGATGATAAAGGGGGCATAACGAATGCTAGAAAGTTTGAAAAATTCGCTGAGGATATCGCATAACAAGCTAGATAGCGACATTATGTCAAACGTGGACGCCTGCATGGAGGACTTGAAGCGTGTGGGCGTGTTCGTTCCCTTTGACGCTGACGATTGCAGCGCAATTCTGAAAAAGGCTATCGAAAACTATGTCAAATGGCAGTATGATTTCAACGGCAAGGGAGAAGATTTCCGCAAGAATTACGAGCGTTTGCGAGACGCACTAAGTCTGAACGAGGACTACACGGAGGGGATTTAACAATGTTTAATGATGTTGTAAAAATCGCCAAAGCAAAGATAGTTTCAGACGAGATAGGAAATCAAGAAAAGGTCGTTGACTGGGAGAATGCCAAAGAAGTGTTCTGTCAGGTATCATCAATTTCACGTTCTGAATTTTACAGTGCCGCACAGGCAGGGTTTCAACCCACTTTGAAAATCAAAATGGCAGATTACTATGACTATGATGACGAGGATATGTTATTCTACAACGGTCGGGAATATCGTATCATACGCACATATGTAGCAGGAACAGCCATTGAACTGACGGCTGAACGTTTTGGCGGTGATTGCTGATGAAGTCGGTTGAGATTGATGTCAGCAAGCTGGCGAAACAGGTCGCTGATGACCTGAAAGAATACAGCGAAGAAACCGCAAAGATAGTTGACGGCTGTATCGACGAGGTTGCAGACCAGTGTGTTGAAAAGTTGAAAACCACATCACCACGCCGAACAGGCAAGTATGCCGAAAGCTGGAAAGCCGAAACGGAATACGCTAAGTCGGGCAACAAACGTGTTGTTGTGCGAAACAAAAAATACTACTACTTGACGCACCTGCTGGAGCACGGTCACGCAAAGAAAGGCGGAAAGGGCAGAGTAAAAGCATTTGTGCATATCAAACCTGTTGAGGAATATGCACAAAAAGCACTGCCTGAGTTGATAGAAACGAGGTTGAAGAAATGAGTTTGACATTGGCTGACATACGTTCACGATTAACGGCTATCGACGAACTGAAAGACAAAGTCGCATACTATTCATCACGTGATGAAATGAAAACGCCCTACTGCGTGTTTTATCGTGAAAGCACCATAGACAGCGGAGACGATATGCACCCCGCAAGCCTGCGAGAGCAGACGATAGTCATTGAATTGTACACTAGAAAAATCGACGTTGAACTAGAAACGGCTGTTGAAAAACAGTTTGCAGATTTTGACTTGGAAAAGTCTGAAAGCTGGATAGAGGACAGCAAGGAGTATCAGATAAGATATTCATTTATCAATTATTTGAAGTAAAGGAAGAAACAATGCAATATTTAGGCGGCAAATGCAAAATTGCAAAACCTATCTCAGAACTTATTTTACAAAAAAAGGAAAATGCTAAGACGTTTGTAAGTTTGTTCTGCGGCGGCTGTGCAATCGAAACAAAATTAGCACCACATTTTGAAAATGTTATATGCAATGACCTGCACGCATATCTGATAGCTATGTATCAGGCGTTACAAAACGGCTATGACTTGCCCGAAGATATATCAGAAAAACAATATAGATATATTCGTGAGCATAAGGACGAGGATAAGGCGTTGGCTGGCTTTGTGGGCTTTGAGTGTTCATTTGGTGCGAAATGGTTTGGCGGCTATGCCCGAAACAAAAAGGGTGACAACTATGCCAAACAAGGTAGGAATGCTATAATGCGAGATATTGAAAATCTTAAAACAGCAAAATTTACCTGTACCGATTATCGCAGTGTTGACATTCCTGACGGGTCTATAGTATACGCTGACCCACCATATACTGGCGTTACAGGCTATTCAACAGGCGAATTTGACAGTTCTGAATTTTGGAAATACATGAGAAAAATCAGCGAGAAGAACACAGTGTTTATTTCGGAGCTGCAAGCACCTGACGATTTTGTTTGCGTTTGGCAAAAAGAAATTTTAAGGACGTTAAATAGTAATAGCGAACGCCCAAAATCTGTTGAAAAATTATTCGTGCATAAATCACAAATTTAAAAGGGAGGAATTAAAATGGCTGAAACAAAGAAAGCCCCGAGCAATATCATTCTTGGAAGCGGTTATATCTACTATCAGGATTTCAGCGGTGAAACAGTACCAGATGTTGATACTATCTGCACCGAAGCCAATGTGCTGGGCTATATTCAGGGTGGCGCAACCCTGTCATATAAACCTACATTCTACACCGCAAGTGATGATGACGGCACGCACCAGAAGACAATCATCACCGAAGAAGAGGCTACACTGAAAACTGGCATTATGGTATTCAACGGCAACACGCTTGACGTTCTCTGCGATACTGCAAGGGTTACAGAAGATACCAGCAAGAAACGTAGAACTGTCAAGATTGGCGGTCTGAAGAATATGCGTCGCAAGAGATATGTTTTGTGTTTCCACCACGTTGACGCAGTTGACGGAGATATATGGGTTATGATCGTGGGCAACAACCAGAGCGGCATCGAACTGGCGTTCGCAAAGGACAAGGAAAGCGTTATCGACGCAGAGTTCAAAGCACTGCCAAGCGACAGCGAGGGAACGCTGATTACCTATATCGAAGAAGACAAGTCGATAAGTGCCATATAAGCAACACAAATACACAGCCTACTGAATTTTTCAGTGGGCTGTTTTTTTGGAGGTGTATAAAATGCCAAAGACGTTGAATTTCAATAAAATGCAAAAACCTAGCCTGCGCATTGAGCTGGCTGACGAAAAGCATACCACGATATTTGTTATGCCGCCCACAAAGGGTGAGATTGAAGCGTTCGGGGAAATATCTGCAAAGTTAGGCGGCAACAAGCTGGACGAAGCAATCGAAATGTGTGCAAGGTTGATGTCACACAACATCGCAAAGATACCAATAACGGCTGAAACACTAGCTGATTGGGACATCTATGACATTCAGATGTTCTACCGCACATATATCGACTATCTGCTAGAAATCAAAAATTCAAAAAACTAGCACTCCCCTACTATCCACCGCAGGATAGGGAGGGGGAGAAATATGAGATTTCCTCAACGTGGGAAAAACTGGTTGCGGACTATATGGGTATATCGCTATATGATGTTGATGATATGGACTACTATGACTATCTGCTGATACGTCGTGACGCTTTTATCGCACGGCTCAGGCAGAGCGAGAGCGGTCAGGAGTACCTAGATAACGCATATAGGCTTACCCTGACGAAGCCTGACCGACAGGCTTTGCGAGAAAATTTTGGAAAGGGGGTAATGATAGGTGGCAAAAAGTAGCATTAAGGGCATTACTATCAAGATAGGCGGTGACACCACAGGTCTTGACAAGGCGCTGAAAGAAACAAACAAAAAGAGCCGTGAGCTGGAGAGCGAGCTGAAAGCGGTCGATAAAGCCCTGAAACTAGACCCGAATAACGTCACGCTGGTCAAGCAAAAGCAAGACCTGTTAAAGGACAGTATCAAAGAGACAAAGTCAAAGTTGGACGTGCTGAAAGAAGCGCAATCGCAGGTCACAGCACAGTATAAAAAGGGCGAGATAGACGCAGGACAGTATCGCGCGTTTCAGCGAGAATTGGAAACAACGAAGTCGAAGCTGTCAAGCCTGAAAGACGAAAAGAAAAATGTCAATGCTATCGGCACGGCATTCAAAAAAGCCAAAGACAAGGTTGAGCCTGTCATAAAAAAAGTTGAAAAAGTCGGTTCTGCCATAGGCGGTGCGGCAAGCAAAGCCGTAAAGTTCACGGCAACGCTAGGCAAGATAGACACGGCTATGATAGGCAAGGCGGCTGACGGGTTCAAAAAATACACGCAAACCATAGGTGTTGGTCTTGCGGCTGTAACAACGGCACTTGCGGCAAACGTTGAAGCAAGCCGTGAGTGGAACAGCGATATGACCAAGCTGAAAACAAACGCCGAAACCAGTGGCAACAATTTTGATTTTATGAAATCAAAAATGCAAGATTTGGTGGCTATCACAGGCGAGTCCGATTCAAGTATTGAAGCGTTGTCAAACCTTATGGCTGTCGGTTTCAGCGATGAACAAATGACGCCTGCTATAAACGCACTCAGCGGAGCGGTTGAAAAATTCCCTGATACTTTGAAAATCGAGAGCCTTTCAGACAGCTTGCAGGAAACCCTTGCCACAGGTGCTGCGACAGGTCAGTTTTCAGAACTCATCGGGCGTATGGGTGATAGCGTTGATGATTTTAATGCAGGTCTGCAGAACTGCACGTCAGAGGCAGAACGTCAGCAGTATGCCCTAGACTGGTTGGCAAATTCGGGTCTGTCAGAAATCAATGACGAATACCAATCAGCAAATAAATCAACGCTGGACTATGAACGTGCTAGTTTTGAATTGCAGGACGCCCTTGCGTCTTTGGGAACTGCATTCACGCCTGTTATGGCAGGTGCAAAGGGAATGGCGGCAGATTTTCTGACAAAATCGTTGCCAGCTGTTCAGAAATTGTCAGGCGGTTTCACCAAACTGTTTGACGGCGTTTCTAGTTTGCTAGACGCATATGACAGTGGCGGTCTTGACGGCTTGACCGAACAAATTCCTGTTGTTATATCTGGACTATTCAGTTCTGCGTCAGAAACGCTAGCCGAAAACGCACCTACACTAATCACAGCGTCAACCACAGTTTTAACATCTATCATTCAATCGCTGGCACAATCTGCGCCGTCACTAATCAATTCAATTCTGCCGTCACTGCTTAATGGCTTTTTTGGGTTGATAAATGCGTTGGTTTCAACTATCCCTACGCTAGTGCCTGAACTGGTGCAGGGTGCAATCACACTGTTTTTGGGTCTGATTGACGGACTAAATGACGTTATCGGACAGTTAATGCCAATGTTGCCTAGTTTAATAAAACAAATAACTGACACGCTGATTGAAAATCTTCCTGCAATCATTGAGGGCGGTTTCCAATTGCTAACAGGATTGATAACAGGTCTAACTAAATGCACGCCCGATTTGATAAACGCAATAATAGCGTTGATACCTGTTATAACAGATTCGTTGACAGAAAATCTGCCTGTGCTAGTCAAGGCTGGTATGGAATTGATTGTTGCATTAGCACAGGGGTTGCCGACTGCAATTCCTGCTATCATAGACGCACTGCCTGATATAATCAGCGCTATCATAGACGGCTTCAAGGAAGTTGATTGGCTGGACTTGGGCGCAAATATTCTCAAAGGCATTTTGAACGGTTTAGTTTCCGCAGTCAGTGGAATCTGGAGCGTTGTTGAAGATGTTGGAAGTGCCATTATAGACGGATTCTGTGATTTTTTTGACATTCATTCCCCGTCAAGGGTTATGGCAAAAAAGGTCGGTCAGTATCTGCCGTCTGGTATTGCGGTCGGTATGGAAGATACAGCAGACGAACCAGTGAACGAGGCACAGGCTATCGTTGACAGCGTTGCAGGTGTATCGGCTGAAATGGATCCTGTCATGATAGGCAGGCAAACCACAAGAAAAACGACTGACAAGATATCAACCGAAACCGACAGCACCACACAGCACGGCAAGAGCGGTGATCTGACAGTGGTTATGAACATTGACGGAAAACGTTTTGCCACAGTGACAGCGCCATACATGGACGTTGCTATGGCTGAAAAAATCAATCTAAATGCTAGGAGGGTGGCTGACAATGTCTAGTATAACGATAAATGGCAAAAATTCCTATACCGATTTTGGAGCGTTGCTGACATCACGCAGTACGCCGCCGCCAAGTATCAGGGATATATCGGCTACTATACCATACCGCAATGGCGACATATGTTTCACATATCAGAATGGCGGTAAACCTACCTATGATACACGAACACTGACATACAAATTCGTGTTTATGGACTGTCCAAAAACCGCCCTGCGGAAAACAGTGGCAGATTTTGAAAACTGGATTTTGTCGGCTGGGGAATGTGATTTATATGACGATGCCGAAATTTACCACTATAAGGCAAGAGCAATTAGTTGTACTGAAAGTGAAAAAGGTTATCATGTTGAGGTAACGGCAACTTTCAAAGCACAGCCGTATAAGATATCTGACGATTTTTCAGACAAGGGCTTTGACAATTTCAGTTTTGAAAATGACTATCTGAATTTGACAGATATGACATTGACGGCGGTCAAGCAGACACGATACGCCCCTCCTGCAACCTTAAAAATCTTTTTGTATTCGGACGTGCCGATAAAACCACGTCTGATATATAGGCGGTCTGCTGATGATACCGACAAAGTGGGATTTACGCATTTTCAGAATAACGGCATTGATATTTCTGAAAAGGTATACAGACCGACAGAAAAGCCATTCGATATGGACGAACTGATTTTACAGCCTGGGTTGAATACTTTGTCAGCATATGGCTTTGGGTCGCTTATACTGGATCTGCATGAGGAGGTGTTATAAATGCACACTGTCACTATCACAAATGGTGCTGAAAAAACCACGATACATAGTGATAACCTTGACCGCATTTCAGGTGGAAAAGTCGTCAAGGCTGTCAATGCCGTTGACAGTTTCACGTTTACCATATACCCCGACAATGCAGGATATAACAAACTGAAACCACTGACAACGTCGGTCACTGTCACGGACGATAGCACAGGCAAAGATGTTTTTATCGGACGTGTGCTGAAATGCCCTGACAGCATGAACGAGCAAGGTCTGATTTGTAAAACTGTCACCTGCGAAGGGCGTTTAGGCTGGCTATATGACAGTGTTCAGCCGTATGTTGAATACAAAATGGTAGGCATTCGGACAGTGCTAGCGTCATTCATTTCCAAACACAATACGCAGGTCGGCGATGACAAACACATATCGGTCGGACAGGTCACTGTGACGGGCGAAAATAACTACACGTATTCTGTCAACTGGGTATCGACTATGGACGCTATATCTGAACAATTGGTCGGAAAATTCGGCGGTGAAATTCAGCTGAGAGACCAAGGCGGAAAAGTGTACATAGACTATCTGGAACATATCGGACACGGCACAGACACAAAAATAGAACTGGCAGTAAATCTCAAAACTATCAGCCGTGAAGTTGACGAAACGAGCGTTATTACACGGCTATATCCGTTGGGCGCAAAGCTGACCGACAGCGAGAAAAGGTTGACGATTGGCAGTGTAAACGGCGGTAAAGACTATATTGAAGATAGTGCGTTGGTCGCTAAGTATGGCGTTATCAGCGGTACACAGACGTGGGACGACGTAACGCAGGCGTCAGTTTTGAAAACAAAAGCTACAGCATACCTGAAAAGTGCAAACAAAGCCAAAAAGCAGTATAAAATAACTGCGGTTGATTTGTCAACAATTGACATGAATTTTGAACAGTTTGAGCTAGGGTGCTGGTATCGTGTTGTCAACCCTCTTATGGGGATTGATGAAGATTTGCGCATAATCGGCATTACTATAAACCTTGACAGCCCTGAACAATCCGAGCTGACATTCGGTGACAAATTTGAAACCATGACGGGGTTCATGACAGCAAAAACCAAGAGCCTGCAGACTGCTATTGATGATAGTGAATTCAGAAATCGTCAGGTGATAGACAGCAAAATCGAAAATGCCACAAAGTTGATAACAGGTGCAGAGGGCGGACACGTCATTCTTGACCCTTCCGAAAAGCCAGAACGCATTTTGATTATGGACACGGCTGATATAAACACTTGCAAGTCCTGTATTCAGTTAAACAAAAATGGGCTAGGTTTTTGGAAATCGTCGGACGGCGGTTCTGCGAAAAACGGACCGTACACAAATGCGTGGACTATCGACGGAAATTTGGTGGCTAGTTTTATAACTGCCCTGACCCTGACAGGGTTGAAAATCAACAATGGCAGCGGAACGTTCAAGGTGGACGAAAGTGGAAACGTGGTCGCTAACAAGCTGTCGTCGAAATCAGCGACTATCACAGGCGGAAGCATTAACATTCAAACGTCCAGCCAAAATACCAGTGCAATTCAACTGTCACACAACGAGTGGACGTTGAAAGTCAGTCCGTTGGAGATACGCATTGATAACAGCACAATTGGCGGCCATATCGTCCTGCAGGCTGGTGCTATGTCGGGCTATTGGAATGATGAATTAAAATTTTCACTAGACACAAACAGCGGTAGCATATCAACATATACAGACAACGGCAAAAAGGTATTTACAGTTGATACCAATAATAGGGCAATGTATCTGTACAACGAAAACGAAAAAACCGCAATACAGTGCTACGGCAAAACAGGTGATATTATGTGTAACAGCGTGACAACGAAGAACCACACACTAGACTAGGAGGGATAAAATGGCAAATAATGTTGATTTGACAACGGCAATCGAAACTGTCCGAAACGCATTTTACGGTCGTGACGTTCGTCAGGCGTTGGTTGACGCACTAACGGCAACAGAACAGGCAGTAAATGATTTAAACCAAAACAAGGTCAAAAGCGGTACGATTGAATACACGCTGGAAAAGGCAGCTCCAAGCGTGCGAATACCGCTGAATTTGGATTTTACGCCAAAGCAAATATGTGTGTCGCTGAGGGATATCGGCACACCTAGCCCATTTCAGAACTATTGCACCCATGTGCAGGTGTACAAGGGCGCATATTTTGTAGTAATCTGCATGGGTCCTAGCAATGGCGCAACCACTGTCAACGTGCCTGCAGGAACGTACAGCATAGACTACATAGCAATCGTATAGGGGGTGCAGAAATGGTAATCAGATTGGACGAAAATTACAACGCAATGACATCAACAGCCCTGTTGGGTTATGTCGGTGAAACGAATGCAAGACCCGTGTCGGTTGAAGGGCTGACAGTAGACGGTGCAGACCGCTATGTGTTAACGATAGACTACGGCGACAGCACTGCTTATGAGGTCGATATTGCAGGCGGACAGTGGACACCTACGGCTGATATACTGCGGTCAGCGCAGACAGTCAGCTGTCAGATATGTGCGAAAAAACTGTCAGGCGATGAGTATATTTTGGTAAAAAAATCACGCATATTCCGTCTGCGAATAGGTGCAGCTATCGGTGATACAGCTATCCCGTCACCTGACGTGGCTATGGACGCACTAGACCGCATAGACGCCATAGGCAGACAGGCGCACGCAGATATGCAGAC
>ENA-OPNH01000014-OPNH01000014.1-human-gut-metagenome-genome-assembly--contig:-NODE-14-length-193483-cov-5.909506_pt1 | contig 193483 bp, 314 predicted proteins | sample MGYA00241537_ERZ501771 | MGnify/ENA primary metagenome ERZ501771 (study PRJEB25962, sample SAMEA2042608) | human gut metagenome | biome: human gut; feature: human-associated habitat; material: faeces...
TCTATGAAGTATTAACATGAAATCCATCTAATTTATCCGCATTAGTAGCAAAAGGAACTGTTAAATTATTGGTAGTGCCATTTTTAGTCCAGGTTACATAGTTTCCATTAGTTCCAAGAGATGTTACGAAATTAGCTGGATTTACATAGGCAGTATAATTAGAAGAGTCTAATATTTTTTTCCATCCACCATTAAGAGAAGTGGCTGTCCTCCAATATAATCCTGTAGAAGTATTAGAAGACATTAGTAATTGCCCATACCACCCAGATGCTGTCTACATAGTGAATACACCAAAAGCGTCAACTCCAGAAGGTTTATCCTTCACACTATTATTTCCTCCAGCGTGATATAAGTATCCTGGGGTAGTCTTATTAGCTAAGGTATCGCTTATACTATGAGATATTATCCTATTGGCCGTTGCTGCATTACCAGTAATTGAGATTCCCCAAGTACCGCTTGCTCCTCCACCAGTCTTGGTTACAGTATAGGTAGTATAATTTCTATGAGTTAGTACCCTAGTCCAAGCAGAAGTGAAACCACTACCATTACTTGTATAGAATAACATCTCATTAGTAGCGGGATTGCTTACTCCTGAGTTATTATGAGGAGTTATGAATAACTAAGTTTTATTTGTATCACTAGCTCCCCATTGGAATACAGCAGTTCCAGCAAGAGGAATATTCACTCCTGTATTTGTTGTTATGTATCCATTATTAGCATAAGACCATGAACCTCTTTCAGCATATGCTACAAATGCTTTATTTACGAAATTAGAAGAGTATGTATCGGCTGTATACGCAGTTCCTTGAGAGCCATGTCCTGCTGCTTTCTTACCTCCAACATAGCGTCCGTCTATAGAACCAGTTTGATATGTGGTAGTAATCGTAACATTCTAGCTTCCATTAACAGAAGCACTACCAGTCACAGCTCCAGATAATGTGATTGTTCTAGTTGCTCCCCAATAAGCAGTAGTAATGTTAGCAGTACCATTAAATGAAGTGCCATTAATAGTTCTAGCCGTCTACAATTTAGTTGCGGTAGCTGCATTTCCCGTAATAGAAACTCCAAGAGTTGTACTACAAGCTGTAGGAGTTCCAGCATTTAAATATATGGGAAGAGTTGCAGAACCTTTTGTAGCTGTACCAATCTTTAAAACTATTCCAGTATAGTTTGCACTATCTACTATAGTTTTCCAAGATTTAGTGCTAAGTGTGGAATCAGTACTATTTCTCCAATACAAACTACCACTATAATAAGAGTAGAATTGCATATATCTAGTACGTCCACTTCCAGTATTAAATTGAACAAGATGTCCAGATGCTCCAGGAAAAGTTACATTCCAATTACCGCTTAAGTTATTATTGCTAGATAACTCAGTTGTAGTTGGAATAGAGCTTGCTATAGTCTGACTTCCTCTAGCTCTAAAGAATGATGTTTCGTGATAACCATCCAATAGGTCAGAATTAAGATTCGTAACCACTGTCTTGCTAGTTACTTTTAAGGGAGCAGTTCCATCAGCTATAGTAGAAATTAATTGAGTTCCCTAAATTGTAGAACTTCCAACTATAGTTCCAGTAACTGATAACCCATTCCCTATTGTAACTCTACCATCTGGTAAATTTATCCTGAAGGGTCTCAGGGAATTATAACTTCCAGAAGGGCTTCCACTATTAGTGAGTAATATCCAAAAGCTATTGTTGTCATTTCTTAAAATTACTCCATAGTTGCTTTGTTTCAGTCTATAAGCGTTTACACTAGAGTTAATTAATTCTCCTGTCATAGTATCTCCAGTAATATTTACAAAACGCTCATCAGCCTATGTCTTAGTATAATATCTAGAATCTGTAATACCAGTATAAGTTGCCTAGGTAAGTACTTTATCCCAAGCATACCAGTTATCTGTAGTATCTCTTAATGCTCTTACCCACAATCCTCTTCCAGATGTCCACTCTCCTGCTATTTCTACTGTTCCAGAAGTTCCTCTACCAAAACCTATAACAGAAGCATATTTAGTTGGTCCTCCAGAGACAGAACCATTGAGATGATAACTATAAACATCTCCTAAGCTCTATGTCCTTCCGGTTTGTGGGGATATTGTTCCTTTTGACCTTAACTATCCTGCTACTTTAGAATATCCTACAACTAGAGTCCTGTTCTGACTAGCTACAGTTATACTAATATTGTCTCCATTATTAGATAATGTGGAGAAAAAATTCTCAGGGGTTTTATATCTTATGTAATCATCATTAGAACAATATATCCTAGTTATATTAGCTGTACCAAGGTTTCCACTTGTGGTGTTTATCCAACCTACCTAGAGTTGTCCATTGCTGTCTGTTCTTACTATTTTATTAGCTTCATTATTCCTTCCAGTATGAACAGCCCATGTATCCCCATTAGATCTGAGAAGATGGTCTGCACTTCCTTGATATGTGGTTCCTATAAGCTTACCATATCCATCTTTAACCTTTATCATATTATTCTCTTAAATTTAAATGTATAAGTGTAAGCCTTTCCAATACCAGAACTTGCACCTATCTATAATTTTAAAACTCCAGAACTCTGCATAACAGTTCTTAAGTAGATTGTTTTTCCATATGCATGACCAGAGCGATGTAATATAATTTCATCTGTCTCTGTATCATTAGTACCATCTTTGTACCAACTCATTACACCAGAACTGTAGCAATTCCACATATTTCCAGTGCCATCATTAGCATTAACTTGAACCTATACTATATAGGTACCATTTGCAGGAAGATTTGTGGAAGTAATACCAGTATCCATCCATGCCTGTGTGACATTTAATGATTTTGTGATAGTGGTAAGGTTGTTAGACAGCTCATCAGTTTTTAACATAAAGTCTGATACTAATTTGTGTCCCCCACCTCCTAGTAGCACATATGAATCAGAAGAACCATTTTTATAATATCCATTAGCATGTAAAATCCCATTATCATATATTTGTAATATATTATTCCACGAGGTTCCAGTATTAGTAGACTGCTAAAAGTTAAAAACAGAAGTATTAGCTGTGGAATCATCTGTTATAGATATCCTCTACTAATAAGTCCCATTATTCCAATGAATACTCTGAGTTCCATTAAACTGTATATTAGAGCCAAAAGTTTTAGTTCCAGTAATAGTCTAAGCTGTATTTAGAGTAACATAGTTAGCTAATGATTGGTGTTCTGTAAGAACGGGCTTTCCACCTGAATATAATTTATTAGCCCACAGACTACCAGTGCTTGGTTGTGCATATATAGTAGTAGTAGTATAAACCTATTGAGTAACATTAGCACTTAAACCAGAAGGAGTATTTGTATTGGTATAACCTAAGATTACAGGTCTAAAATTTGCAGTAGTAGTAGCAGACTGTAATACTTTCTAGTCAGTATTTTGGTCTGTATACCATCTAACCCAGGTTGTCCAAGCAGTAGAGTCGTAATATCTAAACCATATTATACCATTAGAAGTAATTAATTTCTGGTAACGATAACCATTAGCATTTCTACCAACATATAACTCAAATGCATCTACACCACTGGGTTTGTGAGTTACCCTATTACCTCCACCAGCATAGTACCATTTTCCTTCGTCTAAGTAATCATCTAGATCTTGATTAGTCAACTACGTATAAATAAGTTCCGTAGCCGCTGGTATGGACCAGGTGCCGTCTTCCCTTAAAAATCTAACATTTGTTGCAGTATATGAGGGAACAGGCACCAATCCGTTATAACCTCCACTTCCAGCAGAAGTATGTTTCTTAAATACTGAGTAGGTAGTATCTGTTCCCTTGAATTTCTCCCCTCTAACGAATATATTTAAGCCCCTAAGGTCGAAAGTTATATCATTGTTCGCGGGAGCAGTTGTGAGAGCTGCAGCCGTTTTAGGATTGTATGCTATCTTCATAAATTATGCCGTTTCGTATTTCTTAGTACTGATATTATACCAGCTTATTCCAAAACTAATATCTTGTATGTCATCCCCATTAGAGTCCGCCTTCAAATAAACGTCTCCAGACGGTACGAAATTTAAAGTCTTCTTACCAATAGATGTTCCACCTATAGTGATAGGTCTCCATGTATCCTTAGATGCTGGGTCATAACCAAGAGCATTAATAACATTCTACTTAGTAAGATATATACTACCAGCACTGGTAACAGATATTGTCTTATTAGTAGAATCTTTATCTACAATTACTCCACCTAAAGTTGTGGCAGTTGCCGGAGAAAGAGCTAGTGTTCTAGCTGCACTACCGTTATAAGTTACCTTAGACCCAAATGTCAGTCCTACACCAGCAGATAGAGCATAGGTAACTCTACTAGCTTCTCCAACTTTTAAACTGCTCTAATTAGTCCATATAGGAGCGGCAGATCCTGAACTAATCAATACCTAATTCTAAGTACCTCCAGTTGTAGGAGCGTAAATAGTGAAGGTATTAGTACTATTACTATAAACATAGATAGAAGTACCGTTTACTGTATGTTTTACCTGTCCGTTAATATTTGCTTCTACGGCAGTCCAATAAGCTGCAGTATTTAAGCTACTTCCAGTTCCATCCTTTATACAAATAAGTAAGTCTCCAGCAGAACAAGTCTATCCAGCATATGTTCCCTAAGACGTCACCCTATAAGTATCTCCGACCTCACATTTAGTGGGAAATCCCTAAACCTCTACTCCAGCAACGGTATGTGTCGTATAGCTTCCATTACTATAAGTAATAGTACCCTTATACCGCATTGCATCGTTAGCAGCAAAGCTAGCATTAATTATCTAATGAACCTACTGAGTAGTAAATAGGGTTGTTGTATTATTTACAGAGGTATTTTCAGCTATTGGCAAGTCTGTGGTTGTTATCTCAGCCCAGGTAGCATTTCCTCTAAATATTTCAGTGGCTTTACCTCTAGAAATAGGAACTAAACCTCTCATATTCGGAGTAAACGTAGGTGTAAAATCTTTTCCGTGGGATATAATATGTCCATCCTTGGAAAAGAATAGCTTCACAAAATCCCCAGAAGTAGATTCCGGCAAAGAAAGATTGCCAGATATTTCAGCATAGGTATTAGCAAAATTTAATAGTGCCATATTATAAATGATTCCATTTTAATATAATTTTATTATCTTCATCTATTCCAAAATCATTCCCCAGAAGTAGATTCCGGTCTTCTGAACCATTATACTAAAAATAGCCTTCTTGGTCTACAACTACAGTCATTCCACTTGTTGGGGCTACTTCAACTATATGTCCTCGGCTATCATATTTTACCTTCACTGAAGAAGGAGATTCATTTGCAGTTATGGAATTGGAGTGAGCAAGAATTATATTAGACCCTTGTTTAAATGCCTACAAGCCAGACCCAGCAGGAGTAATAATCTGCTCAACCTTTCTTTCTAGCATATTATCAAGAGTAATAACTTCCTCACCATCTTTAACTAAAACAGCTTCAGCAGTAGTCTAAGGAACGAATATCTAACCATGTTGCTTAAGTTGTTTAATAGTTAGTTCCATGATTATCCTCCTATTACTTGGTCTGAGGAATCTGTCTCGACCATACTGTCGTATAAATCTTTAGGAATAGTATAATTAACTACAACCTTAGCACTACCATCTGATGTAGTAACATCCTGCGCTGTTATAGCATTAGCTAACTAACCATTAATTGTATTGATAGTCTGGTTGAAGGTTTCTGTAGTTACATATCCAGATAAATCTACATCTGTTTGAACTTCCCCCAATTTTTCCCAAATATACTTAGTCTATGTGTTTTCATAGACACAAATATACTCAACAAAAATGTTTCCTGCTGTACCAGATGCTGCAGGAACTAAATATATAGAATTTAAACAGTCTTTTGATGCTGTTGGTAGCTAAGTAACTATCTTGTATAGTTCTATGCTATTAGTAGTACTAATAACTCCATCTGGAGATATATTAATACCTACACCAGCAGTAAGTTTGTCCTATTTTCCTTCTAGAGCAGTATTAATTTCTTGGACTGTAGATTTTAATCTAACAATATCTGCAGCATTAGTTCCAACTACTCCCATAGTAGTTCTCAATACTTTATCAAGAGTTGTTATCCCTAATGATGAAAGCCCAGGGAGATTAGAAGTATTTACAACTACTGCTTCCGCTAGGGTAATAGGTACAAATTCAGTTTTTGATTGAAATAATCTTTTAATTTGTGTTGTACTCATAATTTAAATAAATTATTAGGTATTTGGTAGTCTGCATAAGATTTAAGTGTAGAGTCTACAAAATCTAAGTTGGCTATCATATTCTAAACTTCCTTTCTAGTAATAAAATTGTTGTTATTATTTTCTACAATCTAACCAACAATCTTATCTATTTCTTCTTTACTATAAACTCCTAGATTATTTCTAGCTAATGTTTTCTCAGATTCTGTTTTAAACTCTCCTAGATAATTTTCTTTACATAAATGAGTTTTATATTTCGGTTTAGGACAATCTATAACGACCTAATTATCACAACCAAATCCTGTATCTATACTTCCTATGACCGAATCTGGATTCTTTTTCTTAGGAATCTTACAGCCTAGATTTATTTCAGGAGGCGGAGGGACTGGCTTATCGTTATGTTCAAATCCCGTACTTATAGTAGTCATCACAGAATCCCCTTCTATGAAATCAATATGATTCACAGGAGGCGGAGGGACTGGCTTAACATTGTAGCCAAGTTTTATAGTATTAAGTAATGATTTAGAAGGAAGTAGCTAGGGTTTTTCATTCCCTAGCTATATTTTATCCTTTTCTAAATTTTCATTCATTTAATGTAATCTTATCTGGGTATCCAGATGTATAATCATAATTTATTATATCTTCAATTGTTTTAAACTCTTTTGTAGCTAATAGATGTTTAGTTGTAGTAATATAGCACTTACCAGCATATACTTCTAGATTAGATAAAAATTCCTTAGCTTTATTTACTTCAAGTTCTATAATATTATTACCTAATACTAATGAAATATTATCGGAACTACTATTAACTAAATTCTATAATCCTACTCTAGTAGATTTATCTAACCAATATTCTTTACCATTATAATAGAATCCATTAACGTTGCTAGATTTATCATAGAACTTTATTTCTTCCTAAAGAACCTATAACATCATATTAAAATAACAGACTCCATCTTTTTCCTCAAATATTGTTTTCCAAACACTCATAGGAAGAGTTAACAATTCCTAATGAGTTAATAAGGATTTAAGAGAATCGCTCTTATTTATTACATAAAAGCGATCCTCGTATTCTATTTGCATAAAATTTTCAATCATCCTTAGAATAATCAAATTTAGTAAATGGGATACCTTGGTGTTTAGTTAATCTCCAAGCATTTCTATACTATGTAGTATTCCAATAAGAAGGATCTGTATAACTACCAGTTATCCATTCATTCTTATAAGTATATCCAGAAGTAGAAGAATCATACTCAGAGGTTCTTTGATATGAATAGTTATTTGCAGCAGATGAATTAATAGATGTTGTTATATTATTAACACCTGCATTATCTCCAGAACCTACTACACTATTCCATACTGCTGGGAAATTATTTCCAGCCCTAGAATAAGCCATAGAGAAAATAGGAGTAGTTAAAGTAGTGCTACCTTTAGATACTGAAGTACTAATAGGTTGTCTAACTAGATCTCCAGTATTAAAGTTATTTCCAGAAACAGAATAACCTCTATAGTAAATAATTCTAGAAAACTCAGCAACAGAAGGAGCATACCAATTTCCTTTTTTATACTATGAATTTAAAGTTTCAGTTTCTTTAACTGATGGTTCATATACATGCATACTATAGAAATAAGGATATAATAAGCAGCTCATAATATCTGTACTAGAAGCATTAGTCCAAATAGTCTAAATAGCACCGCATAAATTATTCAAATCTCTAATATTATCAATATAATAAGTCCAAGATCCTCCAGATTCTTGTGTTCTCTAAATATATTGTCTACATACAGCATTATTAGTATATAATGTGGGGAGTAATTTAGTATTTACATGATTAATATAAGCCTAAGTGTCTGTATCTCCTGAGAATGAGTCATTTACAGAAGTTGTATATGTTGTTACATTAATATTGCTAATTAATTGAGGAGTAGCAACATTAGAGACAACTTCATAGTTCTATATAGATACATTATTTAAATAAGCCTATACCTGATAAAGCTACTATAAAATAGATTCAGAAGAACCTTCATTTCCATCAGCCGAATAGCCTAAATAATAACTCTTATCAGAATCAGTAAATTCTTTTCCTATTATAAATACAGTTCCAGTAGTTTCTGTCTTTACATTCTTAGCATATACTAATCCAACTAAAGTCTTAGTAGCATCATATGAGCTAGTGAAAGTACCATCTGCATATGCAAAGTCTCCAAGTTCAGGAGCCTACCATGTGAATTTAACAGTAACAGTCTTTTTAATTGCAGATGGATTATTAGCTACTTTCATAGATATAGTTACTGTGGCAGTACTACTAGATTCTTTCTTTAAAGTAATAGCACCAGTTTGGTCAATAGTAGCTACATCAGAAGATACTCCAGACATTGAGTAGGTAATATCTAAATATCCGTTAATAGATGGATTAAATGGATTTGCTCCCTATTTAATTTCGACATCATTGCCAACAGGAACTGTTATATCAAACAAATTCTGTCTAACAATAGTTCCAGATTCTCCAGCTTGATAATATACTGCTACTTCTGTTGCACATGTAAAATCAGTAATTTGTGAACTCTAAAAATGTATTCTTAATGCAGAAGACGGGCTAGAAATATCACCAAAGATATTAACTAATCTTTGCTTAGTATCAAAACTAATATCCTTAAGTGTTCCACTTCCAGGTTCATCAACAATATAAATATCACCTGTTAATACACAAGTATTAGTCATAACTAATTTCTACAATGCTTCTTCTGTAATCCTAATATTTGCATTTTTAAGAGTAACAGACTATAGAGAATTACATTCTATTAGCTACTCACAGAAACCGCTTATATCAAAATTTCCAGCATTATTACAGTTAATTTCAACTGTAGTTAGATTATCCAATCCTTCAAATATAATACCCTCTCTAGTACCATCCTAGTCTATAGTTGGATGTAACCCAGGATTATTATATATTCTAAAGGTTTCAATAGTTTGTGGTAATATAACTGTTTCTAATCTTCCAGAATTAGGAAATATTACATATTTAGTAGTAGTTCCAGATAAATTAAGTTTTCTTAATTTAGCAAACTAAGAAGCATCAAAAGTATCTGGAAGTTCCATATTAGCTAAAGTAAAGTCCTCTACAACTGGAAATGTAGGAATAGAACTATCAGTAAAGTTAGATTCTGCATAATCACTTCCTGCTAAATCATTATCTATCTTAAATTCTACAGCTCTATCATAAGCTACTGTACCTAATGAACTAGATTCTAAACCAGTTAATGTTAATTTCTTATAATAATTTATAAGTGAGATATTATTATTAACTGAATCTGCTGTTCTATTAATTATCATAGAATAATCTTTTCCTGCTTCTGTTAAATAACGTATAGCTATAGGATCAGACGTCTATCCATTATCATATAAATAATCTACTCCAGTATATCTATACAGAGGATACATATCTTGATATGGAGAGAAATCTACTTTTATTTTTACAGGTTTAACAGCTCCACCAGTACCAGATCCGGGATTTACAGATAAGTTACCAACCCCTGCAATAGTGCTATTTTTAGTCTAAGTTCCCAAGAATACTAATCTTTTATTCATATAGTTCTTTTCACTATTAATACAAGAACCATGACTTTGTTGAATAGGCTACTAGTCATTACTAGAGAAGTTCTCAATAGCTCCTACATTTAGTACTAGCTAACCTAACTCATAATAAATTTTAGCAGTATGATTATATGCTATTGCAGGTAAAGAGTCCTAAGTATTAAAGAAATACTAATAGAATTTATTAGAAGTATTATTAATATTAGGATTAGGAAATGCGTAATCTATAATTCTACTTACCCAATTATTAATCTCAGTTTCATAACATTGATCAAACATATAGAAGAAAGCATTACTTCCAGAATCTCCCCAATACTATGAATCAGATTCTCTATATGAAGGTTCCAATAAATTATACTGTTTAGTCTAAAGACCATTATTATCAGTAGCAAGTATAGTATCAACATCATCTTGCATAAACCCAACATAGTGATATTTTCTAGGATTTTCAGCATAGTCAGACGGTGGTTCAAAAGTAGAATCTCCTTCTGGTTCTTCACTTTCAACTTCTGTTAGCAATGGTCCTGTTATTCTAAAATAAGTATTTTTAGCTCTATTATCAGTTCCAGAAATAAATCTAATCATAGCCTAGTGAATAGCACCATCTACTGCATCTAAAGGACCACTATTTTTCGGATCAGCACTATTCCAAGCAATTGTGGTAAATTCCTATTTAAGATATGCTTTTGCTCTAGCAATAGTATTTACAGAACTGTTACCAACATCGCTAACTAGATTAAATGCTTTCCACTAATTAGCTATAGTATCATATTCTACTCCTGCAGGAATCCATTTTCCAGATAACTTATTATATCTATAAACATCATTAGCTTTATGAGTTACACTAGCATCACATGAAGATGATGTACATACATATTTATGATTAGTATCTTTCCAAGTAGAAGTATCACCACTATTTGTTTCTATTATATTATAGTCATGAGTATAAACAAAATCATAAAACTCACGCCAAGTCTTCATAGACTATCTTAAATAATTATTAGGAGTATCATCAGTACCTACATTCATTCTAAATCCTAACGAAGCTCCTGTGAGTTCATCCTCTACTTCTTCCAACCCATAGTTAACATCCCAAGCACCTGTCACATCTGCTGTATTAGGATCATAAATAATAGATTCGTCACCGCTAATCCAAAGATTTTCCCAAGGTTTATTTAAAGAATCTTGATAGCTAATTACTGGAACATCCTAAAGAGTTTGGTTTGGTGCTAAAGAAGGATTAGAAATGTCTGACCAACTTACAGGATTTCTCTATAATGCCTACCAAGGACATCTGAAATTAACAGATACATCTCCATTTTCTCCTCCTTCTAATAAAATATATCCAGGTGTTAAATCATCATCATACCCAAAAGTATCATCATCAGCTTTAGCCCCTCCCCAAGTCTAGAATCCCATAAATTTAAGTTTTCCACCTAATAAGCTAGTACCAGCATCAGCGGCAAGTAAATCAGCAAGTTCAATTTCAGATACATCATAAGTATTAGCATACCAATAAAAATATAAGAAAGGTTCTTGCTACTTACTTTTTCTACCTCCAGTAGATAAAGCTCCTCTTTGAGATTGATAGAAATCATTATATAATTTACAAAATCCCATAACATGAGATTGCATAGAAGAAGCATAATTTACTTTACCTACAGCTTTTTTAACTTTAATAGTTTCTCCTTTACAATCTTTTTCATTAGGCTACCCGCTATAAGGAGGCATATAATATCCTTTTTTTACTTTTCCACTATCTCCAGTAAATTTATTAGTATCAGGATCGAGATTAGAATAAGGAACAAATAATCCATTAACATCTTCTGTCTAAGAAGTATCAATAGTACCATCTTCTCTTTTAACATAAGATTTAGCTTTACTCATATGAGTAGCTACGTTCCAAATAAAGTATCTCATAGCTGAAGTTCCCTAACCTCTAGTTCTTATTCCAGAAATACGTCCTCCATAAGTTCTATTAACAGATTCATCAGCATAATTTAAAAACATAGTACAAGCTAGATTATCATTAGGAGTAGGATCAGCATTATCCTTTCCTCCCCAAGCTCTAGTTGGAACGTAATCAGTTCTGTCTGGGTTTACTGGATCTTTAGGGAATACTAATACTAAAGTATTGTGCTTTTTATAAGATTTAGTAAAACTTATTTCTCCATCTGAACCTAAGATGTCATTCTTATCATAAAACTCAGTTTTAGGATCATCATCAGGAATAGATACATCATTAGTTAAGAAAGATATATAATTTTGCTAAACCTAATCAAAATTTAAAGCTGTTTGATTATATATTCTAACTAGATAAAAATCAATATCTGCAGTAGTAGGATTAACTACTAACTGAGAAGTTTTTAAATTTTCTAATTCATCATCAGTAATTATAAATTCCCTATCTATAACATCATTAATAAACACTCTGACTAAATTAAATCTATTTCTGTCATTATAAGTAGAACTAGTCATATTAGTATCAAAAGTACTCTAGAAACTTCCAAGATAATCAGGATAGTATGTTTCTCCTTTTTGTATTGTAAAGTTTCTTTGTACTGTTACAGTAAGATGTGTCTTAACATTTTCCTAGAATATAGAATTTCTAGCATTAAAAGTAGCATCACCATTAGGAACCCCTTCTTCAACATTCCAACAAAATTGAGTTGGACGAAGTTGCATATTTCCTAAGGTTAAAACAGGCTTACTTTCATCACTAATATTATAAGTTCTAAAACCTAATTCTAACGTAAAGTTATTTCCTAAGTTTAAATCATTTAAAGTAATTACAGGATCATCCTAAGCAGATACTTTAAAATAAACTACTCCCTTATCTTCATACCATCCATCAGATACTTCTAAAGTATCACTTACATTAGCAGGTTTTCCTATTGCTTCAGAATATGTATTTGTAATAAATACATCATTTATATAAGCGGTTAACTGATCAAATGAATGTAATACTCCAGTATCATAATAACAATAATTATAGTTTACTGCAGAAATAGGCATTACTTTAAAATAAGATAAAGTAGAAACTAACTAAGAAGATAATTCCTCTAATTCATTAAAACTATAAAAATTATTATTAAATTTAACCATCAAATAACGGTTAGATTCAGCAGAATTTTTATTCTCTATATACTTATAATAACTTTCAGAATAAACATGGTCACTATTATAATTTAAAGAAGTAATAGTCTACTATTTTAACTAGTCTGATTCATCTGGATTTACTATTCCAGAACCAGGATCATATTGAGATAAATATGTAGTAATATTAACATCTTCTTCATTAGGACTATATACAGTTAAATTATATAAAGTAGCAATAGAGTTATTTTTAATACCTTCAGTAACACCATTGATAGCTATAACTGTCTAATTGCAATCTATAGTACTAATTAAGTCTACATATACCCATTCTGTTTTAATATCAGAGTTAGTTTTATTTACTGCTCTTACTATTAACTAATTTAAACCAGGATTAAGAGGACAATTTAAATTAGTTTGCCCTGTATCTATAGTTATTTTCCCACTTTGATTATATGCTTCTAACATATATCCAGTAGAATTAGCACCAGTTAATGTAAATGTTGCTACATTAGAGTTAACAACAATATCTCCATTATATGCTAATGAAATAACCTATGTAGTAATAGGAGTTGTAAATGTATCTGTTAACACTCCAACATTTGCTGTTTCCTTATCATTAACAATAGTAGCAGAAATATAAGCATTTTCTTGAGAAAATCCAAATATATCCTTAACATCAATCCATTTTACTACATCATTAATATTCTCTTCTTCTGGTATATTTAATCCAGATACCTTACCTGAATCATCTAAATTAAAATAGGTATAAGAAATATTATTTACACTGTAAGTATAAGTATTACTGCTCCCATATTTTACTCTAACTGAGAAAGGTCCAACTCTATCCTATCTTATAGAAGTATCAGCAGTAGCATACATTGCAATACCTAATTCGTATTTTTTACTATCTACATATTGAATAGTTTGTAATCCCTACCCTCTTAAAATAGGATTCCCCCCATCTACTCTAAGTCCATAAATATAAATACCATAAGAATAAGTAGGCTCCTATACAGTAATATGAACATCTACAGATGACCCATCCTTTTTATATAACTTTAATGTTTCATCTTCGTATATTCCACTTTCAATTACATTATTATCTAATTCTTCTATGTTCCTACTTATATAATCTTCTACTTCCATTCCAGAATGACCGTCCCATTCTGTTTCTAAGCTAGTAATTTGATTAGGTAAATCTTCAAATTTTGCCATTGTTTCAAATTAATTATTTTTCCATAAATCATCTTTTAACCAGGGTCTATCAGGTAACCATGTACCGCTACCAAAACAGCTTCTAACAGCATCATATACGGTAAGCCAGACTAACTACGACCCTTTATATATAGCTCCAATGTTTTTTTGTACTCTTTGCTATACTTGGTCTACAAGTTCTAGAATATCTTTCTGAACCTACAATATTAATTTACCATTTCTATATATCATAATTTAGCAAAATCTTCTTTGACTTTGGCTTTAATCTCTTTTAATTTACTGAGATATTCTTTGTATTCCAGTAAAGCTTCGGAATCCTCTGTAGGATTCTCTGTATAACTGTTGTATGAATTGATTAAATCAAATTCTTCATCAACAGTAAGAAAACTTCTAACAATTGCCTTTACACAATCCTTATAATTAGGTTGTCCGCTAAGTAAAACCTAGATAAAGTTATACTAAAGCTCTAATTTAGTATCTCCTTCCTAGTCCGTTACTTCAGCTTCGACTTCTTTTATATCATAGTTATAGTAATAAGTACCGTTCCCAAGTTTTTGGATTGTCTGGGGCTAAACGTCCATTTGTATTCTATTCGGTTCTAACATAAGGTGTTACTTTAAAATTTATAGGAAATTTGTATCTAAGCAAAGAATAATGTAATTTCTTATTCTTGCTTTTAAAATAATAGGGTTTGTTGTTATACATAAAGTGCACTCTAAAATGGCTATGATAATCAACTACCTCTATAATGTGAATATACTTATTATAAAACTTAGATATATTGACTTCCTTTCCATTCCAATTTGAGAACTTCAAACCAGTCAAAGTTTCTATCTTTTTCAACAAATTCTTAGAATTACAGAATTTCATCCATCCGAAATAAGATCTCATTCTTCTTTCCAATTCTTCTCTATCAATCTTATTTTGCTTATATAGATTTATAAGCTTAAACATTCTCATTTTTATAGATTTTCTTAATAGAACGTGAGTGTGGTAAAATTTATAGCCTACAAAATCTACTCCTCTACTTTCTACTGGAAATATCTAGTAGTTAGGTTTTAATTCTAAATTAAGAACTTGTTTTAAATACAGTTTTATAGATACTAATACATTTCTCAAATAATTCTTGTCATTACCAAGAATCACAATATCGTCAGCATATCGAAAGTAGTACTTACATTTTAACTCCTCTTTTATCCAGTGGTCAAAATATGTCAGATATAAATTTGCAAAGAACTATGATAGATAGTTCCCAATAGGAACTCCTTTGGCTGAATATATTATTTCCTTCAATAGACTTAACAGTTTCTTATCCTTTATTTTCTTCTACAACATCTCATACAGGATGTCATGTGTTATAGATGGATAAAATTTTCTTATATCCATTTTTAGACAGTATTTAGTTTCATCTGAGTATTTCTACAATACCTTGAATAAATCATACTCTACCTTATGAATCCCTCTATTTCTTATAGAGGAATATGTCTAATCTATAAAAATGCTGGTCCAGATAGGTTCCATAATATTCATTATAGCATGATGAGTGATTCTATCAGGGTAGTATGGAAGTCTAAAGATTAATCTTTCTTTAGGCTCATATATTACAAACGTACTATACTCAGAAGTCTAATAGATTAACTATTTTAATTTGTCTGATAATTTCTTATTTTCTTCTAATCTATTCTTATCATGCTACTTAATACCACATCGAATTGATTTATTTCTTCTAGCCTTATCATCAGCTAATTCGATGTTTTTCAAATCATACACTCGTTCGTGCAAATATCCTACACGTTTCAATTTTTATATATTTCATCGGAAGCTTTCGAGATTTAACCTACTAACACCCTTCATTTAACACTACGTTGTCTTTTGCCTAGAGGCAAGGATATCACTTAACAAACTAAAAAAAATAAAATAAATTGTTCTAAATATATAATAACTCAACATTGGAATTGGCATTGCTGACGTCATTGTTAGAATTGAAATAGCTAAGACCTGCATTGCTACCATTATTCGCATTGCTGCCTACTAGCAGTTCTTTTTGCCAACCAACGGCTTTTAGAAGTAATATCCCACGATTTATATCTAAATCGATTTCTATATTTTATTCTTAAGATACTCTGTTTAGAGTCCTGAACCCAACATAGGAACCGGCATAGCCGACGCCAAGGCCAGAATAGAAATAGCCAAGACCCGCAGTGCCACCAGAAGCCGCAGTGCCGCCCACCAGCAGCATGCGAAGCGCTGTAGAGCTAGCGTTGCAAGAGTGGTAATCACACATATAAGTTGTAGTTGAGGCTCCAGTACAAGAAGATGGTATAATCTCTGCTGTCTCTCCCAAGTCAAACTCTTTAATGTATCCATCTTGCGCTACCTCATATCCTGCTATGGTCTTGCTGCCAATTACGTCAGTAAACTCTTCCTTATTTGTGGTAGTATATACACTACTGATTTCATTTGCCGCAGTTCTTTGAATAACTACTCCATCTAAGTTTGTCCAAATATCTCCAAATGGATTGTCAAAACCTCTCCAACGTGGTACTTTGAAAGTGTGAGTAGCTACTGTATCTGTTCCGTTTGTTGCAGTACATTCTGGAATAACTAAATCTTTGACTCCAGTGAAATTACCAATATCATTACAATAACCACATGGAGTAATAGGATAAGTTCCATTATATCCAGACCAACTTGTAGCAGAGTTACTCCAGTCTGTAACTCCAGGACCAAGTCCTCCTTGACGATAACCATCAGAGGTAAGCTCGGCATTGTAGGCAGCCTGAGAGTTAAAGTTAGCGTATTCTATTACATAGTTCCAGTAGAATATCCATTTATAATATTCATAACACAATAATTCAGAGCCTGCATTTGTGGCATAAGTTCTCATATTAGCTCTAGAAACATTAGTTCTAGGTTTTCCTAAATCGCTTCTAAAAGCATCTTTGGTATCAAGTTCAGTAGTTAGATACTTATCGAATTGTACTCTATTTCCACCGCCTCTAAATGCTTCTGTAGTATTGACCACGGACACAGCTTTAGGGGTTTCTGACACAGTATTGTCAACTGTATTTCTATATGCGTCAATTAATAGTTCTGGTATTTCTGCCCACGAATCATCAAGCTTTACTAGAGAAATTCTAACCCATCTTTTATTTCCATTAGAGCCTGATTTACCATAAAATTTAGGAGTGTGGACTCTTACAGTTCCATCAGTTCCATCAAGCACAGAAGGAGTAATTCCATCTTCTTTGTAAGCCCAATCGTCTGGATATAAATAGTAATTTACTACACCGTTATTTGCTACACATCCTCTGTAAGCAGACTAAATAGGAAGGGATTTATGTAACAGTGGATTTCCTATTCTAGTAAGGATAGGAGAAGATACAGTGATGTCCCATTCTACTCCATAAGAGTATAAGTCTACGTTACTGCTTAACTCTGTGACTTGTTTGCTTAGACTCTATTGTTCTTTTTGTAATTCTTCCCAAGCAGTATTAAGAGCATCAAATTGTTCCTCTAACTTAGTACTAGTATCTGCCCACTATGCAGTCCCATCTTCAGAAAAGGTTAAAATCTATCCAAGTGCTCCTCCAGCAGGTATGTGTTTATTTCCAGAAGTAGTTGGGTGTACATAATTATTTGCATTATCTGCAATACCACTAAGTTTCTGTTTTTCAGTTTCTGTGTAATTAGCTTCAGAAAGTCCTTTTCCTGATTCCTTATCTACCTTACTTTCCAACTCCGTTTTAGTAGCTAAACCACTTATATCCTAGTGTTCTTTTAAATAATTTTCATCATTCTATAACTAAGACACTTTAGTTGGAATGGCACTAGATTTTGCGTATGTCTAATCTATAGCATTTCCAGAGCCATCATAGGTAGCCTTTAAGTCATATACGGTTTCTCCAACCTTTATAGATTTGATAGCTGCCATATTATTGTATTATTAAAGTTTCTTCTTCTACATTATGATCTATTCTTTCTATGGAGGCAGTTAAGTCTTCAACAGCTTTCTACAGTTCAGCCTTGGTAGCGTAGTTCTTTAATGTATCTGGGTCTATTCCAGATCCTCCTACATTTCCTCCAACAACTTTTACTGGTTTTGCTGAGTTCTTAAACTACCCTTCAACCCAAATTGTTCCCATACTATTTAAAATATTAATTGTTCATTTTCTCCATCTACCTGTACATTACCAGAACCAGGCTATATTGCATCTATTTTCTTCTACAATTCGTCTACAGCAGCCTTTATTAATCCTTCCACCTCAGCTTTTGTATAGTAACGTTCTGTTAGATATTCACTTCTGACATATCCTGTATCCTATATATCTTTTTCTCCATAAGTACAATAGTACGTATCGTTCTCTGTCCTATTATTTTCAACTAGGTCATCATAATCTGTTTGTGGAAGACATACCAATTTAGGAACCTCTTCTGTAAGAGCAACTTGCTTTCCAGATGCTAATAATCTATCGTCTTCTGTAGTAAGTTTAACAGAACTTTCAATAGTCTGTTCAGTTGTTTCATCTTCTGAACTTTCTCCAGTTGTTCTCTATTGTACTTCTTTTTCGACAATTTTCTAAATAGTAATATCAGAAGTTTCTATAGAGGTTGATTTTAGAAGCTCTGTGCTAAATTCCTTAGAAGCGGCATCCTAATCTTCCTAATATTTCTTCTAAGTAACAAATATAAAATCGTCATCACCGGTTTCAGGAGAATCTCCTCTCAAACTTTCTTTTGTCACATACTCCTCTGCTATCTAATTGGAAAGGTCAGTTAATGACTATTGAGTGGCGTATGTAGATTGAGCATTTTCTTTTGTAAGAAACTTTTCATCTACCTACGAGCTAGTGTAGTATGCTTTAATATCTTCTGTAGTAACGTAGCTTCCTAGTTTCTATAAACCAGAAACAATTTCATCAATCTATGTCTTTGAGTAATAATTAGTAGCAACCCAGGACTAATACTGATGTGTAGTATGGTAATTTTGATCTAAGTACTCCTTAGTAATATAGACTTTAGCATCATTTGTTACATCATACACATAGTAATATGTGTCAGGTTCTATAGCATCCTCTTCTACCAGTCTTAAATATTCCTCTTCAGTTAATGTAACCAGATTAGGAACATCTGACATCATGGCGAATTGGTCTTCTCCAACAAACAACCCATTAGATTTAACATCTACTACTAGCTAATCCTCTTCTCCTACTACTGGAGACTTTATCTATCCTACAGTAATACTTTCTAGGGAACCATCTCCATCTACCTTTAAAGTCTTATCTAGCTCATCTTGGATAGCCTATTGGTCTTCGTCATACTATTTCTTTGTAACAAAGACAAAATCATCTCCTTCCATTCCTTCTCCTCTAAGACTTTCTTTGGTAACAAATATGTCATCAGTTTCTTCCTTAGTGTAATGGTTAGACAAGGCTTTAGATAACAAGGATTCTGGGTCCTCTAAATCTAGGTCAGTTTTAGGGGCATAATTCTCAGTTAATTCTTCAAGGGTAGCATACTTGGAAAGGTTAGAGATTGTCTAGTCTAAATCCGTTCTAATCTGTACGACAGTAGTATTTAGAGCTTTCTATTTCAACTATTCCTCTATCTTTTTACCCCATTCTGCTGATAAATAAAACTAATCATCATCTAGGCTGTCTTCATATATGTAATAATATGTTTCTGCATGAAGATATGTTTTACCTTCGTCTATAGGTTTAAAATCTTCTGTGGTATTCTCAGACCATTCCTTATATTCAGCCTCTGTACAGGTGATTATCTAAATAGATTCATAAGAAGCTTTCCAACCTTCTTTGTATTTAATCTTAGACTTATCTACTAACATATAAATATTTCCGTTATCTATATTTGAAACGGTCATGCCTTGATAAGCATATTTCTCCGGAATAGAATATAATTCGTCTAAATTATTGACTACTGTTCTATTATCAAGAGGTTTAGGAGTTTCTACGGTTAAAGCAACACCTAATGTAGCATCACCTGTATATTTAAATGCCATTATTGTGATAAAGTAAAGTTAATTTGATGAGGCAATGCTGAAGAATAAGTATCCTTCTTAGTCCATACTTTATAAGGAAATCCATTTATCTATTCGGTAGAAGTTTCCCAGCCACTTAAATCAACATTTAAGTATCCCAGTCCTCCATCTACTGTAAATGAATTTAGCTAAGTATTACTTCCGGGTAATTTTATAATAGCCTTTCCACTTAATGAAAATGTAATAATTCCAGAAGATTGTCCAAATGGAACAAGACTCTATTTGATTAAACTATCTGTATTACCAGAATACCAAGGGTAGGTAGCAGTCACCTATGCTGTAGTTGATATTGAACCAGCTTCCACCCTCTTGTCTGTAGTTTCTCCTTTATTGTTAATAAGATATTCTCCAGCAGCATAATTTACAGTACCAGAATGCACATAAACACCAATAGAATCATATATTTCAGATTCTACAGGAGAATCATTATAGGTAATAGTTTCTTCTCTATCAGTTTCCTCTCCAGCATCATTTTTTATAAATGTTAAGGTAGGGGTAAGTAAAGCGGATCCTACCTCCACAATCTAAGAGGTGAAGCTATAATACAACTAAGGATAAACCAAATCTCTAACAACAGTAGGAAATAATAGAGTATCTATAATCTCATTAAACGGCTTTCCTTTCAATTTTTCAACTGTAGTTCCTTGAATAACAGCAGAAGTGGTATCATCTGGAAGTTCAGTTTGATAAGTAGCTATAGTTTCTAAACTTGTCTATATATTTGTGATATTCTCAGTATTAGAATCTACTTTAGAATCAGTGTTCTTCTAAGCTTCCTATACTCCCTTAACTTCTTCCTTTACCTCTGTTAGAGATGGTTCCAGGTCTTTTACATATATTCCAGGTAGGACTACTGTAGAAGGCTCTCCTTCCTCCTCTACTGGAGGAATTTCCTACTAAATAAGATGTATTGCGTTATCCTCCTACTAGGATAGAATTACTTCTAGAGTATTATCATCCTTTATTTCTATGGTTTTGGAGTTTCTTAGACTATTAGTTATCCAATTCTAGATGTTTTTGTCAACATCTATATTTTTGATAGACTCGTTAATACCCTCTATTGCCTCATTAATCTCGACTATTTTCTCAGAAAGATTGTTTATGCCAGTTCTGTTAGATTCAATTTCTTCTTCAAGTTCTTCCTTAAGTACAGTAATAGAAGTTCTGATATTACTTATATCAACTTTTATTTCCTCTATTTCTTCTGTATTAGCTTTGTACTAACTTATAAAGAATAAAGCATAATCTAAGGCATCTTTTACAGTATTGATATTCTCTGCAACATCACTAGTATAAGTCCATTTCTATTCTATGTACTATACTAAATCTTTCTAGGCTTCTATAGTTCCTTCTATATTTCCCCAAAGAAGACTCTACTCATCAGCGATACCTAGATTCTTTCTAACCTTAGCTCTTTCTAATTCAGTTCTATATTCTCCAAGATAGTTGTTTCTTAGGAGAGGTATAGGTTCACTTTTTATTAAATGTCCTTTCTTTCCACAAGGCTTTATATCAGCATTGCTTACCGAAGTGTAAATAGGCTGTATCATTATGATTCAATAATTGCTATTTAATAAATTCGTGATTATCTAATTTTACGGGTAGGTTAATAAAACAAATTAGATTCAAAATATCCTAATAATCTGGTCTATATCCCTTTCTAACCCTTTTAAGGAAATCCTCATACCTTTTAATAGCCTTTCTTTTAAGAGCATCCACAACCTATACGTTTATGTTCATGGTGATTGTCACAGAATCCACCGCAAGTGCGGAACATTGCTAACAATCTTTCAGCTTCCATGAATTGTTTAAAGCCTATTAAATAATCTATAATATTAAGTGTCATCCAGATAAAATCTCTTGCAAATATATCTGCATCATGTTCTCTAGTTAGACACTTATTTAATAAAAAGTCAAAGAGTTTCTTACAGTAGTTAATATAACACTATTGCAGATTTCCTGTAAAGAACACATCTACCTTACATTTTTTGATAGTAGTCCCTTCTATATTCCTTTCAAGGATTTCTTTTACAGTACATTCCTCTAGCTCTCCATCTACTTCTTTATATAGTTTCTCTCCATCAGTTATATAGATAGTTTCATAATACTCCTTGTATTCATCAGATGAATTTTCATACCATTTCATATTAGGAAGAATTATGTGGTCTACTACATAATATCCATCTTCTTTTACCTTAAATGTACAAGAGTCTAAATCCTCTGTATGGTCATTGAGAAGTACGTCTATCAAAGTAGCATCTCCTATACTAACTTTTATGATAGTATTTAGGGTAGCACTTTCACTATACTTATAAGAATCATAGGAAGTTACTACCTCTAAATCTTCATCAATATACTATCCATATTCCTTTGAAAAGTCTTCAATAGTTATTTCCCCGTTAATCTGGGTATGTATATCAATACTAAATTCCATATTATAATAATTAAGACTCAGTAGTAGGCCATTGACCATATTGAGCAGGGATAGAAAATGGTTTCCACTTACCTTCTTGTCGTATACGTCTAGACATAAAAACTGAACTAAATGATAAACTAATATCTTGAGGATAGTCTGTCCATGTATATGACTAACCTTCAGGAGTCGGTGGTAGACTATTTAACTTACCAGCTGGTTCCCCATTCCAATAATAATTATAGTCATATGCTTTAGTTGGAGTAACAGTTGTTGTTTCATGTCCTTCCGAATCTACATATAGAGGATTTCCCTCCTCATCTGTTTTCTACTTATACTCAATAACTGGAGTTATTCCCTCAGTTCTAGTGTATATGTTCTAAATAATAGTAGAAACATCACTTGCTACAATCTCATAAATAGTAGTTCCCTGAGATTCGTCAGCTCCCTAGAAAGTAAATTTAGTTCTTTTCCAGATGTATGGATTCTCTTCAGTTGGAAGTTCAAAAGTATCAGTCCACTATTTATTAGATAATTTTATCTCAGATTCGTCAGCAGTGTCAGCAGGTAAGTAATGAATCTTAATAATAATATTATTTACCGCCTCACTAGAACCAGAAAGGTCTGACACCTATTTAAATAGTTTCTTTAAATCTTCTTCCACATTTGATTTGGAACCAGAAGCATTACTAATAATTACTGAACCATCTGAAATAGGATAAATCTATTGCTAATCCTTATCATATACAATTGTTCCAGTTGCCATATTAATGTATTTGTCTTATTTTGTCATTATACGGATTTCCATCATGAAGCTAAGCCAACTCTATTTCAGTTCTCTTTTCTTCTATATCCATTTGTCTATCTTTATATGTAGAATCAGATTGAGCTTTGAGCCAGTTAACCTTATATTCTAACTATATTTTCTGCTACTCTAATCCTAATCTCTATTCATCCAAGCTTTCTATCTTCTACTAAGCTTTCTATAGTTCTTGCTATAACTGCTGTGCCTATTGTGAAGTTTCTTCCAATTTTTCCTATAGCTGCTATAGCTAATTGTTTTCTTCTTTACGAATCTATACTGCTTTCTTAACCTTATATTTAAGGTCTGTAAGACTCTTAGCAGTTAGTGCCTCAAATATAATGTCAGGATCCATTTGCTGACTTTTAACAAACTCTGGAATAATAGCTTTAATAGTTTGTAAATCTTCCATTACTTCAGAGCTAGAAGTTATATGGATGTCATAATCAGTAACCGTAAAATATTCTGGAAGCGCTGTAAATATCTGCTGGTATTTATCTCCAAGTATAATAGTACCAGTCAATCCTTTCTTATATGTTATTTTAGCCTAGTTTAGACTGTCCAATAATATCTCACAAGTGATCAGATCCATCTACTAGAAATAATGCTTGGTTACTATGTAAGAGTTAGTAACACCTTGCTTAATATTAGTTACAGCATCATGAGTTTCTATTCCATTTAATCTTTCTCTAAATACTCCAGTTATAGATGATGTAGTTTGTTCTACTGATTGAATTGCTAATTCAATAGCCTATACAGCCTAAGCTTTTAAGGTATCATCAAATCCATTGTATATCTAGTTAGGTGCTTGCGCTCCATCATTTCTTCCCTCCTAAGTGGAATCAATCCACATGATACCACCCTTCTTGTATGCTAACCATTTCTACACTCTTTCTGGCCATTTTACGCCTAGGTTAGTAGGAAGCAATGACATATCCATGATTACTCCAGCAGTACCGCTGTTAGCTATCAGGTTGTCCCTATAATAATTTAACAAGTCATATCTATCCTATAGATGTGCACATTTTAATATCAGGGAGTATGGTTGTTGAGAACGATTTAAGAAATATACCCCATTTACAGACAAAGAGCAGAAATTAGGATTATCTTTTGACCTCATAACAGTCTTGTCTAGACCTCTCAGAATATATATTTCTTCTCCAATTCTAATGGTATTGTATCTCTACATTACAAAATCGTCATCAGTTTCTATCCACTCTACATCATAAACAGGAATTAACTAAAATCTATGAGCACTATATTCATTATCTGGATATCCAGGAATAGTTTCATGATTCTAGTCTTCATTTACTATAGTACAAGTGTCACCATAAACTCTTCTATAAACTGCAGCTGAATCATCGGCTCTCCATTCATCTTTTAGTCTTTTCAAATCTTCTCTAGAGATTTCTTTTCCGTATTTAGCTAATATCTAGCTTTTACTCATCCATTTTCTAACTACTACTCTATACGAATTTTTAACATATGGAGATTCTGGATTCCTATCTACGAAAGTATTTAAAGGATTCAGAACTTCTATTTCTATGTTAGTTCCAGAAGATGATGATTTTACTCTGAAAAATGTATAGCCAGTAATTAATAAATCTGTAAGTAACTATCGGAGTTTAGTTATTAAATCGGTTTCTCTAGACTGCATGATATAATGAATAATATTCTATGCAGCTATCTCATATTGAGAAATAAAAGACTAATCAATGTCTTGAATAATTTTATCTAACTAAGTCTTCACGGCTTTATCTGTAATATCTTTTCCGTCGATAAATTTCAGAATAGAATTACTTAAATGGTCTCTAAGAAATTTAACTATCCCTTTAGTTATTTCCAACTATTTTTCTCTGGTGATATTACTAATGGTATCTGAATCCTTACAAGAAATCTTCGGAAGGATAGGGGTTCCTAGATATTCCCCTACTAGAGCATCTACGTGCTTCTTTAGTAATGGTGTAAATTCTACAGAAGTAGGACTACCTATTCCGAAGTTTTCTTCCAGGTAACGAAACTATTCTGGATCTCTCTTTCCGTTGTAGTAATTATAGGCTTTCTATAATTCGTACTTATCATATACAAGCTCCGCAATAGCCTCGTTCGTCTTGTCTATCAGTTCTTTTTCTTTCATAACATAAATTATGCTGTTCTGGAGGAAGTTTAGTTGCATTATAGTATTTAACTCTTTGTAACTTCCTACTTCTTAATTCTTCCTTTATAAATGGGAGAAATTCTTCATCAGGTAAATCAGCTATAATGACTAAAGGCATCTCTGACCTATCAAAGTTAAATGATACCTTATAACCAACTGGATCTAGGTTCTGAATTTCAAGCCCACCTACGTATTCCATTTTGTACAAGTCTCTCATATAACCTAGGATCACTTGTTTCAATTCTGTATGGGTCATCGTATTCATTTTTTTGTATGTTAGTTTCAAAAGTCTTAGAAGTTGGTATAACCCCAAATCTTTTGATTCCTCTCTCGTCGTAATAATAACCATAATCTTGGAATTGTTCAACTTCTTTTTCAACAAGCACTGGCTATCTTCCTGACAATTCCTAGTCTGCCAATTCTGTCATTCCTACAGCGGCTACAATATCGAATTTACCTTTATTCTCATCATTATATCCAGTAAATTGGTCTAACATTTCTTCAAACCATATAGTATGACAGAAATCCTCAATAAAGGCTGCTGTCAAATCAGTATGTTGTTCTATAATAGTTTTGGTAGCGGGTGTTCCGTACTATTTAGTAGTTCCATTCTTGACGTCTGTTAGAGTAGCTCTAGGTCTTTTCATAAAGTAGTTTAAACAACCCTTTTCTCTAGCCCAGGTAATCATACCTACACGAGTAGCTTCTATGTTTATTCTACAATTATAGTATCTAGCTAAACACATAGCTATTTTATAGGCTTCTCTAATGTCATTAGGTCTGTCTTTATACATAGCAACATACTACGGTTCGTTTAGACCAAATGCTCTTCTTTTTATAGTTATACAGAAATCAGAAGGGTCTCTTGTTTCTTTTGAAGTTTGACTAGCTCCTATATCAATGCCGTCTATTCCTGCAACATATAAATCATGCATTTCTTTATACGCTGGAGATTCAAATTCTTCTCCCCTTTCCTCAGCTTCCTATCTAAGTTTATCCATCTACTCTTTATACAAATCAGACCATACAGGATGTTCAAGTATTTTTACTTTTCCGTTAATATTAGGAATCCATTTAAAACCATCTATATTATCCTAGGTGTGTTTATTATTTTTATAGAAGTAGTCTATGTATCCAGATTCTGGTCTTGGTCCTATTTTCTTAAGTCTTATATTAGCTAATTGGTCTGCAATAAGAATCTTGTTGAACTTGTTAACACCTTCAAGATTAAATGCTTCTTCTGCATTCCAACATCGTTCGGCACACTTCTTTAGATAGTCGTCTGGAACTGCTAATAAATTGTCACGCTCTTCCTATAGATACTTTTTATATTCTACTGTATTACACACACCTCTATGGTCCATGTATTCTGAATTTAGAGACTAGACAAAATATGGAATGAAGAACCCACTTTCAATAGTAGTCCCATCCTGTGTATAATTATGTCTAAATGGAAGAACTTTGTAAGCTTTTGGATTATAATATATTTTCTTAAGACCTGCTAATGGAGCACCCATATCACCACCAGTACCTCCAAATAACATTGTTCCACGAGGTTTACCCTGAACTTCACAAAGCTCTTGTCCCTGCACTACAGCAGTATCTAGTCCAGGCCAAGACCCTGCTTCATCATATATTAATAGGTCAACACGGTCTCCACGAATATTAGATGCCTTAGCTCCATTTATTCCAACTACTTCTGATTTAAACCCAACATCCTCAAACTGCCCGTTTACCTTAATCTGTTTACCGGACTTCTTTCTTAAGTCTTGGTCAATCAAACGTAGTTTGAAGAATCCTCCTCCTGTACAAGTATTCAAGAATGTTAAAGCATTATCAAACTTACTAAAAGTACCTTTAAGGAAGGTATCATTAAAACAAGTAATCATTACTCTGCTTCTTCTGATTACTGAATACATTCTTGCAGATAAGGATGCATTTATTTCAGAGAATCCAATAGAACGAGCTTTCATGAGAGCTGCGTGTTTATGCAGGACTCTAGCCATCTATAGATAATGAAAGAACATATAATGAGATGCGAAAAATATAGGAAAGTCACTACTTGTTCCTTCTCCAGATGCCTTGTTATCATCAATAATAGGAAGCTAGTAGAAGTTTAGGAAGAAATAGTTATCTCCAGTAATTGTATAACCATTAACAGTCATTCCATATTTACATCTTCTATACTATTCCTTCCAAAACTCATTATATCTCTTACTATCTTTTAGATATGGACAATACTTTCCAGTTTTTCTATATACTTCTCTGGTCTCAGTAAACCAATCTGGGTCGAAGTCAAGACCGTGTGTTTCATCTATTGGTCTATATCCAGTTATTTCATAAGATAAAGTAGGGTCAAATACCTCTATCTTATCTCCTCTTTTTACATCCCAATAATCAGCATTTTTGCCTCTTTCCTCTCTTATCTTCTATACTAGTTCTCTAGCTTCTTTGGCATCCTCTTTTTGTTCTTTCTCTCTTACCTAATCTACTATATTCTAGATTTCTTCAGGTAATATTTTTTTCTTTCTAGGCATAATTAAAAGTCTCCTGGGTCAAAGCCGTCTATAGCTCCACCTCTTACAGTAGATTGTTCTGTAAGCTCTTTCTTAACCTGCTCTTCTAGTGTTACTAATTCTTCATGAACTTTATGAAGAGTAGCCATTTCTTTCATTACCTTTTCAGCTTGAAAGACGGGTTTGCCATTATTATCACGTTCATTTAAATCTACTATAGTATCAAAATAATCAATAAACTAGTCAGCTGCTCTTTTAGCTGCTTCTAGAAGTTTTATTGATTTGTTAGAATCCTATAATGCTCGGTATTTTCTACAGGCTTCCCTGAATAATGGGTCATTAAATTCGGATTCAGATAGTCCAGAGTCGCTAATAGCCTCATCATGTCTTTCATGTTCTGAATATTGGCTATAAGGACTCTTCCAATCAATAGCTAGATAAATGTAAGATAATTCTCTAGTTACTCGTTCCTTGTCAACAGATTTATCTCTCTGTATCAAAGCCTTAAACTCTTTAACTAGAAGAAGCTCTGGTTCATTTATTTCTAACTATTTAGTTAAAGTGTTATAATTAAATACATTCATACTCATCAATCATTAACATTAACATCTTTAATCTTTTTATTTCATTTTAGAACCGCATTTACTTACTTTCATTTTAGAACCACAAGAATCCTTCTTAGCATACTTTGTTCTATCTGGAACCCATTTTCCATTTTTAAAGTTTCCTTTATGTCCCTTATTTGCCATGACCTCCTAGTCATTATATTTATTAATAGATACAGAATCTCTAGATGCTTCATCCTTTGCAGATTTCATATCCTTTCTATACTAAGCTCTTCCAGCCTTGAACTTGTCGACCTCATTAGCTTTCTTAGTAACCTTAGTTCCTTTCTATGCTTTTTGGCAAGCTTTGCAGATTCTTCCTCCCTGTTTAAAATAAACAAGTTCCTCTCCTTCTGGGCATACTCCTTTTAATTTTTTATAGTATTCTAGTTTAGCTCCAAGTCTAGCCATAACTCCGCCTTGCATCTTCTACATAAATTCTTGATACTTAGCTTTAATTCCATCTTCTCCAAGCTATTCAGCGTAAGCCTATAAATCTTGCTCTGATTGTAATTGTATTCCTTGTGCTTGGGCATCTTGTATCAAGTATGCCATGAATGCCTTCCGTAATTCTTCCTAATTAGCCATTACTCTTCTACTTTAATTAAATCCTTTGTATTAAATACTGCTTCCTGCATTAATCCAGAATCAGTAAACCATCTACATCTTAGTCCTCGTAATCCTTGGTTATCTTTAAATAAAGCTGCTTCTCTTCTTAGAACAAGCATAACTGGAGAGTGCATTACTTTACACTACCGTAAAGTAACACAATCCCCAGGCTTAAAATAAACTTTTTCATCAATTGTTTCCATGCTTCAATTCGTCTCTTCTTTCAGTTAGTTTCTCATTAACTACAGCCATGATTCTATTCTCATTAACTACTACAAATCCTAGTTTATAGAATGGAACCATACATTCACTAGCTATTGTATAAAATACAATATCTCCAGGCTTCAAGAACTCACACTTATGTCCTACTTCTATCACAGTTCCTACCTTAATAAATTGTTGCTCTTCTTCAATTTCTCCAGTCTCATTAGATTTATAAGTAGGAGTAAATCCACCTAAATCAGTAATAAGACCACTTTTAGTAGTTTTTATTTTTTGGAATGGGTTTTGTTCAAAAGGTTTAATTAATGCATACCCATACATCGGCATAATTTCAAGTCCATTCATATCGTTAGATAATGACTTAGCGTAATCCTCTAGTGCCTGATTATGTTTGGAGAATTTATCTTCTAACTCATCTACTGAGGTATTAAACTTCTCTTGTTTTTCTCTTAATAATGTTTGGTCTGCAGCCTCCCCATTTAAAATAAAATGTTCTCCCGTACCTTCCATTCCAGTTAATGATAGCGCTAGTTTTTCGTTACTGTTTAATTCTGTTCTTAAAGTTTCCATAATTCATTTTACCATTTACATAAATCACAATGTTCATCTTCAATTCTTGTTTTATTCTCTAATATACAACCACATTCATCGCACACTTCCCCAACAGATGTTTGTAATTTATGGGAACAAGCGTTACAAATTTTTAATCTTTTGGTTGCCAAATCTTGATTTATTCCGAATATATTGAAATATATACTTTTCAATATTGTTAAAGGTTTAGTAAATATTGCTTTAATCCACTTCCATATCATATCTTTTTCCTCCTTTATTTCCCTATTTATGACAGTAAGTATATAATGCTTATCTGGTTTATATAATATAGGAGTTCCATAAATTACCATTTCCCTGCTGGACAATGTTTCTTTTCGTTTGGAATCTTCTTCTCTAGTAAACATCCACATCCCTTTATATACCCTTCTTTAGGGCTTATACTTATATCATTATTCTTTGGATTTAGATACAAATGCCCATTACATAATCCATTATCTTGGTCACATATTGGGCAGCGTCTACATATCTCAAATCTTTCTTCTATTTCCTCTAGTGTCATAATTAATATTCAATACGTTGACGTTTTCTTTTATTTTCTGCCAATATAGATTCCTTCTTATAGAAGGCTAGCATTTTTATAACCTCATCTTTTAGATATGGTAAATGATATACTGTCATATTGTCATTATGGTCGAAATGTACCAAAACCAAATCCTCTATTTCAAACTCTGGATTTTTCTTTTGAATCATCCAAGCATAAGTACTTAATTGTAAAGTATAGTGCCAGTAATTAACATCATCTAAATTATTTAGAGGATATTTCATCTTAACAGAAGTTTTGGTTTTAGAATTGAAGAAACTCTTAGTTTCTATTTTCTTATTGGTCTTCCAATCTCCTATAATTATCTTATTTCCCCTTTTAACTAATAAGTCAATCTGTCCTGCTATTCTTAGCTTTCCATCATCCGATACTCTAGATATTAAATACTCAGGATATACACCATTCTCTAAGTCTAATTCATTGTGGTCTTTTATACACTCGAACTTACCACCTATTTGATATTTACTAAGGTCTATGTTCTGTTTCTTTTTATAGAAAGAGTTTTCCAAATCTGCATGGATTTTAGTTCCCCTCTCGCATGAGTTTCTATTCTCTAAATCCCAAGCATCTAAGATAGCTTGTTGCTCTTTATTAAACTCGTCTTCTGTAATGTTATGAAGTTCAAGTAGAACTTTATCAAATTTCTTAGTGTTCAACAAAGACTTTTTTTCTATAGCCCAATCTTCTTTAGGTAAGAGTTTCTCTAGTGCTTTATATGCTGACCAGAACTCCTTATCAAATGGTTGGGTGAAAGAATGAATTAAAGTCGTTACAGATATAAACTTCTGTTCTGGCTTTGTAACATCATAATAAATATGAGCTTCTTCCTCAAAAGCTATGTTCCCATTTTGTTTTGTAATTTTACTTTTGTCCATTAGTCATAATTCATTTAATCATTTATCACATTTATCTATATTTATTTGATACTTTTCAAGTATATTAATATTCTTTGTAAGATACAAATCAATAAATAATACATTATATTAAAAATGTCTAACAGTAATAAAATTACAACATTTGGGTGTCCAATTTTTAAAAATGGGTCGGGCATTCACATTAAAGAGAAGAACAGAGGCAAATTTACAGCATCTGCTAAGGCTGCAGGATAGTCTGTACAGGAACATGCTAAATCTGTACTAAACAATCCTAATGCTACTCCTCTTCAGAAGAAGCGTGCTAACTTTGCTAGAAACGCGGCTAAATGGAAACACGAAGATGGAGCTAAGATACATAAACCAAGTGGACATAGATCTATTCTAGATAATGGATGGATTCCTACTACTAGATTAAAGAAAGGAAATTATGGATTAATTAAAACAAGAAAGCAATGAACGCTGTAGTTAAATTAATTAAAGAATTTATACTTAAGATATATCTTTATTTACTATTTATATTTAATAAGTAATATGGACTATAATAGAGCAACTCTTTATGCGGCTACTGGTCGTACTTTATTACTCCCTGGCTGGAAAGGATATTTTTATTGGGACTATACTAAGAATGAATTAAATTTTAGAAATGGAGACTATCATTTAGATAACAAATAGCTCAAGGAGAAAGGAGTTATGGAACGTAATGATTGGTATTATATAATATGATAATTAAAGAGGTAATTAAAACAATTGTAGTAACTAAATATAGAATTACTTATGAGTTGGTTTTCTGAATTATTTACTTTGGCGGGCAGTCTTTTTAAAGATATTGATTAGAAAGAAGAACCTAAATTAATCTAGATGAAGTATTTTCCGTTTAATGGATTTTCTTATATGTCTTGGTGCGGAAATATTATTTATAAAAAAGATAGATATGCTAATATAAAAGAATAGTCTTTGTGGCATGAGAAGATTCATATTCTATAGGCAGCTAAGAGTTATAAGAGATGGTATTAGTTCTATTTAAGCTATCTTAAATACTGGATTAAAGGTAATCCTATTAGTAATCCTTCTATTAGTGCTTACTATACTATTCCTTATGAAATGGAAGCCTATGCTAATGAGGACAATCCTAATTACTAGGTAACTAAAGATAGTTATAAAAGATATATTATAAAAGATAGAAAGAATACTTTTAGAAAGAACAGAAGTAATTGGATTAAGTTTATTAAATAGTTATAAAAAAATAGGCGAGCCTAGAGATTAGGTTCGCCTATTTTTATTTAACATTATACTTTGTATCATAAGTACAAGTGATTCTATTTATACCATCCTCCCACCAAGGTTTATCTGATGGCTATCTAATACCACTTGGGATGGTTATTGTAGGAGTAGAAGTTTCTACTATAGCATCTAGTATTTTAAATAATGTATCCAAGTCAAATTCTGGAAATTCATTATGTAAGTTTGTCAATGTCTTTTTAAAGTCTATCATATTTAATATATCACACTTAGTCTATTTAATTCATCTAGGTAATCTAGAAACCATTGTTCATTTTGTCTCCCTTCTTCTGCAACAATCTCAATTAAAGATTCTGCTGCTAGGAGTATAGTTTCAGATAACTCTTTTAAATTTGGCTTAGTTAGTTCGTTGTATTTATCAGTCAAGTTTAACATAATCCATCCAATCTTTTATATATGATTTACATTCCTCTAAATCTGGATAGATACTTGCTATAGTGCAACCTGTTTTTGGATTCCTAAAATGATGGAGTTTTGCTTCCTCATTTTTCTCCTCTTCTATATTTCTATTTAATGTTCTATTCCAGTAGTTGTATTTCTCATCTAGTATTTCCTTATCACATTCTTCCAATATTTTCATATTGGGATTACTCATTATTTTGTCATACTTTCTTTTTAAATTAGAAACTTTGACAACATCATTACCATTCAATACGACTGCACACTGTTTCATTTCAATACCTTATAAGTACATATCTTACCTATCTGTTTTCCTTGAACTGTTATTTGTGGAAGAAAATAGCAGGCTTGATTCTCAAATTCTTGAGGTACAAAGATATAATCAAACTTACTTCCAACTACCTTCTCACAAACTTTATTCCAATCGTCTCCCTCCTCTATAATAAGAGTTTTAGCTCCTGTTGGAGTTATTACATAATTCTCATTTAATTTTATCATAACTATTAATTTTGGCGTTGCCCTACTAGGATTCGAACCCAGACTAAATGATTTAGAGTCATCTGTGCTGACCATTACACCATAGGGCAGTAACTTATTTCTCTTTTAGAGATTTATTTTCTGCTGCCAATTTCTCTAGTTCTTTTCTTAATTGTTCATTTTCGTGAAATAAAGCCTGCATAGTAGCGTTGATATTAGCTAATAGTATTCTCATTTGAGCAACCTATTCATACATAAGCTTTCAGTTGTTCAATTCTCTTTTTAGCTATATCTGACAATGCCATTTTAAATTTAGCAATACCAGCTCTTACTGATTCCAATTTTCCACTTTCCAAACATTCTTGAATTTTATTCAATTCGGACTCTCCTAGATATTCGCAGACATCTATAAATAAATCATCATCTAAAGATTCTAAGTATTTCTGGAATTTGCCTACTTCTTCATTAGCTAGACAGCTTTCCTCTTTCTATCTTTCATAAGATATTAATAAGAATAAAGAATCATCTGTGGATTCCGCTTTAATGGTTAGACCATTACTTGATAGATAATACTCCTAGTTCTTATTAATTGCATCAACGAGATTCTTAAACTCGTCCTAATTTAGTAATGTTTCTAAGTCTGTAATCATAATTGTTTCTTTTTTAGTTATATACAACAATACCTTCTGAAAAGTTAAATACAAAGTTAAAAAATTCTAATTCTAATATTATACATATTTCATTTAGTTATCCGTAAATGGGTACAGGTACTTTATATAAATAGCCCCCTGGGGGTTTAATAAATTCGGAATTTAGAAATTAGAAATATTATTATATAAATCAGAAATTAATTTTTTAAATTCTTCTGTGGTCATATCATTCTTAGCAACATTTACTCTGGTAGTTGTGATAACAATATTTCCTTCTACGTACCCCAAATTACTATCTATTCTATCTATTGAGTAATCTTCGTAATTTTCTGGAATTAATCCAGTATAATAATCCTTATATTCTTGCTTTAATAATAATGATTCAATATAATCTTCAGTAATTGAATATTCTATATATCTAGAACTTTTCTTTGCTCTATTTTCTGATTTATATCTTAAATGTTTTGCAATTTTCTCTGATTGTGTTTCAGATTTTTTATGTGCTTTTTCTTGGGAGGTAATTGATCGATACCCTTTATTTTCTATATAAACCGCATTCTCTGGAATCAAAGAAATATATGAATAATTATTTAGTATTCCAAATATTGAAGACTCGTTATTATAAACTCGTAATATTCCATCTATTGTTCTTTTTAAATTTCCGCAGTTTTCATTCCCATTTACTCTTCTAGCTATTTCTTTTCTAGATAAATCTTCTGTTATATTCTGCTCTATACATCTTAACAAGAATCCCTTTTGAGCGTTAGTTAATTTTTCATTTAATATAAAGTTTGGACATGGATAATCCTTTAAAATTTTATATCTATTGTAAAAACCGTTAATAGTATGGTTCTCTACATAATTTAGATCTACTAATTCTTTTAACATCTTAGGAATATCATTTTTTGATATTCCGAACTTTTTATTTAGTTCACAAGTACTAAAGTGAGCTAAATCTTCTTTTCCTTTGTATGCGTTTATTATCGCAAATAATAAATTTAGATTTCTTTTCATTTTTAATCAAATTTAATTGTTCAATATTTATCTATGCTAGATTACTCAAAATATCCTGAGGGGTAAAGTTAAAATTTTCGAAATCAGGAATATGCTTCTAATGTTAATATTTTTATAACGGACTGGGCTTTTATCATAAACTATACATGTAAAATTAACATAGTGGCTGTAGAGCCGGCCTACAACCCCTTTAGTCCCCCCCTGTATATTGATATAAAACTAAAACAAAAACAAAAGTAACTCATAGTAATAACAAATTAAAAATTTTTAGTATTATGACACTCGAAGAATTAAAGAACAGTAATCTCAGCGTAGAAGAACGTGCTAAATCAGTGGTAAACTCATTAGGTTTGGAAGGTAATGAACGTTCAGTTGTTGTCGGCTTGAAGAAAGGCGATAAGTTCCAGATTGTTGCTATGAATAAAATGGAACTGACAAACAATACACAAAGAGAAGGACAAGCAAAGTTTGTGCCTATCACTTTCACAACTGACAGTGGTGCATCAATCGGAGCTAAACACTTCGCTGGCGTGACTATCGACGACGAAGCTCCTGCTATTGGTTCTACTCCTTTGGAAAATGCAAATTTCCTTGTTTGGTGCATAGACCACAAAGTAACATTTGTGGTTAAAAGCATCACCTCTGAGGACATCGAAGCACACGGAAATGTTCCGGCTTATACCAAAAGAACTTACAAACTTGAGGTTGAGGATTACGAGTAAAAGATTGGGGAGAAATCCCCTTTCTTTTATATACAAATAGTCTTTGTAGTTATGGACACGAGAAAAAAGTTCAGAACGAAAAAGTGTTTGTATAGCTGGGGAGCAATCTATGACCCAAAGACTGGAGAAAAGTTAAATCTCAAAGCAGACAGAGTTTATTGTAAAACTTCTGAAGCATGGATTATGACTTATCAAAAGTCAGAAGAAGACATCCCAAAAGTAATAAGAATTGTCTTTGTAGATTAACACGACTCTCTCGTGTATAAATAAGTGAGAGTGGCAGAATCTAATTGTAATCTCAGCGCACAACGAGATTTAAAATAAGTCAAACGTGCAGCTCTAAGGTATTATGAGTTAAAATAAAATGCCCATATGAACTCCATCATTGGAATATTGGTCAACGGAGAAATCAACAACAAAACAAAAAAAAATCAAAAACCGAGTTAACTTTTGTAGTAGTTTTAGTTTTATGTCTGGCTGATAGGAAAGACTATCATTTTCTAGTAAAAATCGTGTATGTTTCACGTGAAAATATGGAGAGTAAGGAGAATAATTGTCCACAACCCCGACACCCAATTTTCCGACTTTTTCCAGTTTTCAAAAAATCGCCAGTAGGACGAGTTTTATAACTCATACTACAATGATTATTTACTCTAACATTAGCCCATAAAAAGGCAACAAAAAGCGGGGTTACGCAGATAGCCCAATATCCGAAAATAACTGCTACGATTGTAATGTGTATGTTCGCAAACTTAAACACTATTACAAGAGGATTGAGCTATAGGGTTGGTCACTTATAGCAATATTATGAAGTACTGCTGATATGCCAGTCGACCAAAGCATATCACTTATAGTTATGCATTTTATTTATTTAGAAGTTGCCTAGTATAAGCCGCTAGAAACCCTTATCGCGGAGCGATAAGGATAGGCTAGCTGATAAGAGGATACCTCATAAGGGCATATTTCCTACCTCGAACTCAGTCGCAAGAATATGGATTAGCTACCTATATTCTTAGTGGACGTTAGTAACGTAGATAGCGTAGGAAACTATCTAAATAACTCTCCATCTTATTCTAGATAGCCTATAGCTCTCATAGGGAGCTTAGGTAGGTGGAGTATTTCCCTACTAGTACAAGTCAGTACATCTCCCTCTAAAGGAGAAGATTCTGGTTCAAGTCCAGAGTAGGGAACTATTGTTGTGTGTTATTGGAGATTATAATGGTTTAACTAATTAGAAATAAAAACTATGAAATATATATATTTTTCAGATGGAACTGATAATGGAAAACCTTTTAATTCTCTTGGGGGGGCAATAGAATATTTGTATCAACAAGCGCATCATTCTAAAGTTCATTTAGATGGTGTATTGAAAGATATGAAAGTAACTGAAGATGCCTTTATTTTATACATAGAAAAATATCAATTCTTGAGAGGAAGAGCTGTTGAAGAAATAGGTATCCGTATTGCATCTAAAGGTGATGTAGAAAAAATTAAATCTTACTTTGAAATAAATAAGATTTAAGACTCGACTAGACGAGTATAAACAGGCATTAGGTCTAGTGCGTCAAGTAGGACTTTACATCTTACTTGGGTTGTGTAACTAATCAAAACAAAAAACCATGAGAAAAAGATTCAAAGCTTCGAGAATTGCATCCTCAGACAATTATGAATTGTCTAGAAGAATACATTCTCAGTATTTAAAGAGATGGCACAATGCTAACATCGAGGTAATCACTGAAGTTACCACATCATTAGTAATTAAAGAACAAAAATACATAAGAGTATTTGGAGAATTAATTCCGATTTCGGAAGAGGAATTGAGAACCCATAGCACTCTGATAATTGAGAACTAATATGGAAGATTTATTAGCAATTGTTAGATGGGGCATTACTTTGCCCGTTTGGTTATTAGAACATATACTGAAAGGTTTAACTTTCATTGTTCTAGTATTTGGACTTGTCGTTATGGCGATTTTATTCCCGCTATTTCGATCTACTTGGCGTCGTACAGGCGATTCTCGTATATTTAAGTATGCAACAAAGTGGAGAGGAAACTATCCATTAACAAAAAAAGTATTTAGTTTATGGCAATAATGAGAAGAATCACCGAAATAAACGGTGAGATAATTATGGTGGAAACTATGATTATTGTAGGCAATATAATCCTTTGTACAATTTATATCAATGGAGAGTTAGTTAAGTATGAAATATTATCTATTGGACAGTTACGGGAAGATCGTTAGGTCTTTCCGTAGCTGGTCAGAAGCTAACAAATTCAGAATAGTGATGAATAGATTGGATTGGAGGATTGTACCATGACCTATATAGTAGTATTCATAATATTAATTATCATTTGGAAGGCAATTGAAGAACAATGAAGACAATACTTACTCACACAGGAAAGATTTATGTTGATACAGAACATAAACTTGAATTTCTAACCGTAGGAGACTATGGGAAAGAGAACAATATCAAAGCTAATTTCCTAGGATTAACTAAGGAGATTAATGGGGTAGCTAATACTGAAGTTGACCTTAGTAAGAAGTGGGTTGCGACCATTTCTACCCAGAAAGGTTGTCCGATGAAATGCAAGTTCTGTGATGTTCCGAAATTTGGATTCTATGGAAACGCTTCTATTGAAGAGATGGAATGGCAAATAAGAAATATTATCAAGAATGAAACTGTTAGGAATACTGATAGATTCAATGTGCATTTCGCAAGAATGGGAGAACCAACTTGGAATGATAATGTACTAGCATTTGGGATTGTTCTAAAAGAGGTAGTAAAGAGTTGCGGATTGATAGCTAAGACTGTCCATCCAGTAGTTTCTACTATGCTTCCTAGGGCTAATAGAAAACTAGAGAACTTCATACAAACTTGGTGTGGAATCAAGAATGATTTCTATGGAGGTGAGGCAGGTCTTCAATTCTCAATAAATTCTACTGATGATGAACAGAGAAGAGAGCTATTTGACAACAAAAGTCATTCATTAGCTACTATTTCAGAAATGGCTGGTCGTTTACCTATGCCGAAAGGTAGAAAGTATACGTTGAACTTCCCAGTTACCGCACAGACTATTTTAGATGCAAAGGAGTTATCTAGACTTTTCGATAAAGAGAAGTTTATTGTGAAAATAACTCCTATTCATGAAACTGCATCAGCAGTTGAGAATGGTTTTGAAGTAACTGGCTACTCTGATTATAATGTTTATCGTCAATTCGAACAGCCTTTACTTGAAGAAGGTTGGGATGTTATCGTATTTGTTCCGTCTAAAGAAGAGGATGCTGACAGAATAACGTGCGGTAATGCTCTTATTTCCGAAGAGAAGATTTAACAATTATTAACTAAGAAGAACGTAGTTCGCTGTATATAATAGCGAACACGACGTCCCGTTAGCTCAGTTGGATAGAGCAACAGCCTTCTAAGCTGTGGGTCGAAGGTTCGAATCCTTCACGGGATACTTTATCATTAAAATGACTCCGTAGCTCAGTTGGTCAGAGCACTACACTTTTAATGTAGGAGTCCTGGGTTCAAATCCCAGCGGAGTCACAGGCAATTTTCTTGAATTTTTCTTTTTCTTACGCAGTGAGTATTTGTTGTGAAACACATACTCATATCTGGATATAGTTCAGTAGGTAGAACGCTGCATTTGGGATGCAGAGGTCGTGTGTTCGAGCCACACTATCCAGACGAAGTAATCACCATTCACTAGTAGAATAGATAATGTCTATTGGGTGCCTACGTAGATGAATCCCTGATTACTCCAATTAACAGAGGTGAGTTCCTTAAAATTGTTACCACGCACTAGTGCGGCTATTAGCTACTAGAGGACTTGGGGTGCCAAGAGGAAGAATTGTAGTAGTTATGTTAATTAGAACAAATCTGTTAATTGTTTTTATGGGATAGCGCCAACGATGGTGAGTTGGGACGGACTGTAATTTAAAATTTTAAAATATGTTTGAGAATGTAAGCACTTGGAAAAAGTAGGGTGATATTGGAATGGCTTATGCTATTGCATATTATTCTAAGTTAGGATATACTATTAGTATTCCCTTAACTGATTCACAAGATTATGACTTTATTATTGACACTGGAACAGACTTGTTAAAGGTACAAGCTAAGACTAGCTCTCAAGTATCTGAACATGGGATTCCTATTGTATCTCTTAAAACAAATGGAGGTAACAGAAGTGGTCAAGACAAGGTAAAAACTTTTGAGAATAATAGTTCGGATTTATTATTTGTTTTATTAGAAAATGGAAGTTGTTACTCAATTCCGACTAGAAATATCACAAGTAAAAACACTATTAATCTAGGAGAAAAGTATTTACCATATAAAGTTGAACTATTTTAAGATTAGGGGAAGTAAACCGTAACTGGTAGCGGGCAGCACTGTAAATGCTGTGCTTATAGCTCTGGGAGTTCAAGTCTCTCCTTCCCCACAATCCGTTGCCTTTAGGCTTAGTAGGTTCGAATCCTACCTATCCCACAATTATGTAAAATAATATTACCAAAAGATGATAAGAATTTCTAGAATTGTAGCTAAGGATAGAATAGCAGATTTGCTAGACTTGAATTTCGTATCTAAGGTAACTCTTAGACAAGGTAAACAAGGATTCAAAAATCCTGCAATTTGCAGGGTAGAAATTTATCTACAGGTTGATAATGATACAGAATACTTTAATGGTGTTATGAATAACATTGTTGACTGGGGAAAGAAGCGCAATTGTAATATTGCTGTTACTACAGCAAACATGGCTCTCTATGATGGATTTATTAAAGAATCTGCATTTGATGACTTTGATTATCCTATGCCAAAAAAGTATAAGGATTTATGTAATGTATACTCTGACGAATATTTTAGACTATTTAATAGAAGAAAAATATAATGGAAGACAAATACGAAGGATTATCTGATGAAGAACTTAAAGAAATCTTCGAAGATATGGAAGCAGACTATTGGATAGATTATTATAAATCTGTCTATGAATAAAACTCTATTAGCGAGACCTAGGATATGGATTTTAGAAATATGTATACCCACTGCATATAGGTTAGTCATATTTAAATGAGGAAACCAGGGTTCTCTACTAGGTTGATTCGGGATTGTAACCGGTAATTGGTAGCCGCGCAGACTGTAAATCTGCTCTCTTTTGAGACTGGAGGTTCGAGTCCTCCCAATCCCACACTATAATTAATTAGATTATGACAAAAGAAGAAGCAATTAAAGCTATGTCTGAAGGAAAGAAAGTAAGACATAGGTATTTCGGACCTGATGAATGGGTAAGTATGAACTCCAATGGTTTATATGTATTTGAGGATGGTGTAATGGTTGACCCTTCACTATTCTGGATGGATAGACAGGAGTCATATTGGAGTGAAGGATGGAAACTAGTTTAACCTTTAAATAAATACAAAATGATAACGTATGAATATGGAGAAGGATACTTACCAGAAATCTGGTACTAGTGTGACATTCCAAAAAGAAATTAAGCAGTGTAGAGAATGTCCGCACTGTTTAATTGTTCCTGACCCAGATCCTAATGACTGGTTCAACGATGATGACGAGAAAGCACTCTGTAAAGAGTCTAAGAATAAACTAATTGAGGGAATGTTAAGACCTTACGAAAAGGTATTAATTCCAGATTGGTGTCCATTAAAAACTAATAAATAAGATGAACAGAATTAAAACAAAAGCCTGCCTTGAAGTAACTTTGGAGCAGGCACGCGAATGGTATGAAAGCGGTAATGAAGACTTGAAGAAATTAGCTCTTACTGCATTTAGTGAGGAAATGCTAATTCCTTCCTTTAAAGAGATAGTAGAGTCTGAAGAAGATTATGGTTTTTGGAATATATTAGTATGTCCTCCAAGCATGACAGAACAACTCAGTTCTCTAGCTAATTTACAAATAGTTGCTAACTATCTAAATAAAGGATGGATCAAAACAGAAGGTAATACTGGCTATTTTCTTGGAAAAGGTTCTTCTCTATCTGGAAAGACGGAAACTGATATAAAAGGAGTGTACGTCGTTATGCATCAAAACGTAAAATATCCAGGTATTGTTTATTTTAGAACTGTAGCTGATGCACAGAAAGCGGTAAAGATTCTTGGTAAAAAGTTATTGCCGCTATTTGAATAATTTGATGGTGTTATTAGTTCAGTTGGTCAGAACGCTACATTGTGGCTGTAGAGGTCAGCGGTTCGAATCCGCTATAACACCCAAACCATGTTTTATTAAATATTATAACAAATGAAAAGAACTATTGAAATTGAATGTCCAGATGGCTACAAGCCTATCTACAATGCCAAAACAGGTAATGTTGAAATTGTTCCAGAGAATATTATGGGACGAATAAAGACCTATGAGGACGCTAGAGACTATCTTGGATATGTCATTAGAGATGCGGTTAGCTATAATGAATCCGTAAATTCTCTAGCTAAGTTGCAAATAATTCTGAATGCGTTGAACGAAAAGCACAAGTTCAATCTATTAACTGGAACTGTATGGTATCCTTGGGTTCGGTTCTTTAGAATGAAATCGGTGCCGAAAGATGCAGAGGTCATTGGACACTTCCGTTATCAGGGCGAGAAATTCGCGTTGGTGGGCGGCTTTGCGAATTATGGTGGCCGTGCGGGTCTTGGCTCTTTCTCTTCTAGCCTTGGCGTCGGCGATGCCACTTCCAATGTTGGGATGCTTGCGTGCAAATCTGAAGAGATTGCTAGATATGTATCAATCCAGTTTGGAAAACTAGTGTTTGAGGCTTGTTTTGCGAGACATTTTGAGGGTAAAGAATTTGAATGGCTTGACTGATGAAGAAGTTTTTTGTACTTATGCTTGCTATGCTCTGGATGAGCATAGCAGCTTTCTCTCAGATAACTATATCACAAGAAGACTATGATAAGTTGCCTAGTGAAACTAGAACTCAAATCGAGAAGATAACAACAGAGAAAGCTATAAAGGGTGAAATCAAGGAAGTTTCTGAGTATGCAAATCTTGGTAAGGAAATTGGCGTAGCAGTCAATGAAACCTTAAAAGCAGTTGAAGATTCAGCCATAAGAATAGCAGAATCCGACCTAGGACAAACAGCAATAACTATCGTAGTGTGGAAACTCCTCTATAAGGAGATAGCTGGAATTGTAGTAGGCACCATACTATTAGGAATATCAGTATTTATGATACTGACTGGTAGAGGTAAACTATCCAAAAACGATGAAGATGCTGGAGGTTGGATAAGTGTGGTAGGAGGAGTTGTGTTCTTTATATCTTCAATGATTTGTATATTTGGCTGAGGAGCAATCCAGGCTATAGGCTGGTGTATTCTAGCTATATTCTGTGTAATATTGCTTCTTGGTATGATTTTTAGCTAGTCATAAGACTAGCTTTTGGAAGGGTGGCAGAGTCAGGTTTATTGCAACGGTTAGATGAATAGTTAGAAACTTTAATGTTATGTAAATGAACGCTTGGGAAAGCGACTACAAATCACATCAAGGCAATTTAGGGTTGGGCAGGGCTATAGCTTATTATACAACTAATTGTATTCCTGTCCTGATTCCTTTAAATGATACTCAAAAGTATGATATAGCAATAGATAAAGATGGGTTGAAGAGAGTTTCTGTTAAAACTACTCAATGCCTATCAAAGAGTGGCAACTATGAAGTTCTATTAAAGAATTGTGGTGGCTCTTCTGGACAATCAAAGATTAGACACTTTGATAATTCTACATGTGATATATTATTTATTGTAGTAGTCAACGGTGATATGTATGAGATTCCTTCAAGTGAGATTACAGTTAAAAGTACTCTAACTCTCACGGATAAATGGGACAAATATAAAGTTTCATTGTAATGGAAGTATAAGCCTAATTGCTAAGGCAGTAGTCTTGAAAACTACCAGTAATCGTGTAAAAGCGATGTGTGGGTTGGAGTCCCACTGCTTCCTCAAAACCGTCGGGCGGTAACACGTCCCCAGGGTTCGAATCCCTGTCCTTCCGCAAATACGTCCGTACTCAAGTGGTTTAAGAGGATAGTCTCCAAAACTATTATTCCTAGGTTCGAATCCTAGCGGGCGTGCTCATTTATTAATAAATTAGATTATGAAAAAGTTAACAATTATTTCATTGGGGTTGGCTCTATTGTGTAGCTGCTCTAAATCGACTCTTGAGTCAAAGGCAACAAAGAGTGTTCCAGATGGAATCATTCCGTTTGACGCTGTGATTCACTTTCGGTACAAAAACCATTATTACATTAAGTTTACTGAGGAATATGAAAGATCTAGAACCAGTGGAGTAGTTCATGACCCAGATTGTAAATATTGTAAGAGATGAGTGAAGTGTATTATCTTTTGGCAGCCATTTCATATGGCATTTTTCTAGTTCAATTCATCTTATCTTGGTTTGGTGGAGACACTGACTTAGATGTTGATTTAGATGGAGAACTAGATATGAACGTGAGTGATATTGTCTCATTTAAGGGATTAGTCCATTTTATAATGGGAGCTAGTGGATGGCTTTGTGTTAAGCAGTCCGTATCTCATTCTGTAGAATGGTATGATTATCTAATCGCATTAGTATGCGGTATTCTTTTCGTGGTTATACTTTACTACTTATATAAACTCTGTTTAAGACTCCAGCATCAAGTTATTCCAGAAGAGGGTGAAGCCTTGATTGGAAGGGTTGGAATTATCACAGTTCCTTGTGAAAACCATTTCTTCATTACTATTGAAGTAAATGGAGGTTCTGAGGAAATTGTAGCCTATCCAGAAGTCCCAAAAATGGGATATATGGTTGGTACTCGTGTGGTAATTTCTAAATTTGAGAATGGAAAGTATTATTTTAACTAAAAAAGAATTTTTAAAAGATGACAACAGAAACTCTTATTGTAGCAGGTGTTATTGTATTGCTAGTAGTTTTAACCTTTATTGGGCTTTTGTCACGGTATCGTAAGTGTGCTAGTGATGAGATCTTGGTTGTATTTGGTAAGGCTGGTAAGAAAAAGGTAGTTAACGAGAAGACTGGAAAGTCGGAAGAAGTTATTCTACCGTCCAAAATCATTCATGGTGGAGGTACATTCGTAATGCCAGTAATTCAAGACTGGGCTAAAATGTCCTTGAAACCTATCCAAATTCAAGTAAATGTTACTGGTGTTTCCAGTCAAATGATTAAGGTAACTATTCCTGTAACATTGACCACTGGTATTGGAACTACTCAAACATTAATGCAAAATGCTGCAAGTAGATTCTTAACAGCTAAAACTTCTGAAATCTCAGACCAAATCAAGGATATTCTCATTGGTGAAGTGAGAAGCTTGATGGCTACGATGACGATTGAGGAAATTAATGCTGATAGAATCAAATTTATCGGCAAAGCTAAGGAGAATATTGAGACCGAGTTGAATAAAGTAGGTTTCAGTATTATCAACATTAACAATGCTGATATTTCGGATGATGCAAACTATATCAAGAATCTAGGTCAGAAAGCTGCAACTAAAGCTCTTGCTCAAGCACAAGCTGACATTGCAGAAGAGAAAAAGAAAGGAGATATTCAGATTGCAGAAACCAACAAACAACGCGAAATTGCTGTAGCAGATGCTGAGAAAGAGCGTGAGACTACTGTTGCTCAGACTAGACAAGAGCAAGAGGTTCGTGTGGCAGAGATTAACCAGGAGAAGGAAATCAAACTTGCAGAAGCTGAGAAGAATAAGCAATCAGGTATTGCCAATCAGAAAGCTGAGCAAGCTGCCAATATTGCTAAAGCTAATACTGCAGCAGAATCGGAGAAAGCTAAAGCAGAAGCTGAGAAAATTTCAGCTATAGCTAAGGCTCAAGCAGAAGCCGATTCTAATAGAGCAGAATCTGAATCACTGGCTGAGGCTAATGTAGCTAAGGCTAAAGCAGAAGCTGACTCTAAGAAAGCAGAAGCAGAAGCAGAGAAACAAACTCGTATTGCTCAGGCTAAGCAAAAACAGGAAGCCGAGACGCAAAAGGCAATTAACGAACAGGAAGCTGCAGTTGCTAAGTATGAGTCAGACAAGCGTGTAAAGGCAGCCGAAGCTGATAAGATTGCAGGAGTGGCAGAACAAAATGCTACAATTGAAGTCTCTAAAGCTAAGGGAGAGGCCGAGAAAGCTAAGGCTGAAGCTGAAAAGGTAGCAGGAACTTCTAAGGTAGAAGCTCAAATGACTATCGAGAAAACCAAGCAAGAAAAGCAACTGGAAGTAAACGAAGCAGCTGCATTGGCTATGGAAGCTAAGCTTCATGCTGAGACGATTGTTCCCGCTCAAAAGGAGAAGGAACGTATCACAATTGAGGCAGAAGCTGTTAAGCAGAAAGCCGTACTTGAAGCAGAAGCTAAAGCTGCTGAAATTCTGAAAGAAGCAGAAGCTAAAGCAAATGCTACAAAGTTGCAGCTAGAAGCCGAAGCTGAAGGTACAAGAAAGAAACTGCTTGCTGAAGCTGAGGGTAAGAGAGCATCATTGATGGCAGAAGCTGATAAGGTTCAAGCTATCGAAATGGCTCCTGCTCTGGCAGTCCAGAAGATGATTGAATCTGGCTTGACTCCGGAAATGGTGGTTCAGTACAAGACAGTTGATCAGTTGACAGGTATTGCAGAAGCATCTGCCCAGATGTTTGAACACATTCACCTTGGACAGGTTACTGTTTATGGTAATGAGAATACTGCTGGTAATTTCATGGCTAAGACTGCTGAGAACTTGAATCCTGCTCTTGACTTATTGCGTTCTATTCCTTTCGCTGACACAGTAAAGGAAATGTTCGGCAAGAAGAAAGCCGAAACAACTGAGTTTGAAGAAGTGAAGTAATTCACAGCGAAGGGGCTTTACAATTTCAATAGTAAAGTATAACAAAAGCCCCTTTGCAATTTGGAGGTATGGGTGAGTGGCTTAAACCACCGTCCTGCTAAGACGGAGGGCCTTCGGGTCCCGCTGGTTCGAATCCAGCTGCCTCCGCTTAATAAAATGTGTTATGGAAGAAAGAATTGAAATATTTAAGTCTCTTCATAAGTCATTTCTTGATATGCTTATGGATGATACTTGGCTAATGGAGGAGCCTATTGACGTAGCTGAAACAGAAGCTTGCTGGAGATGGGCAATAGAATTAGGAGATGAAACTGTTCCAGTAGAAAAGTTTGAGGAAGAATTTAAGTTTTCTTTACAAGATTTAACTAACTGGTGGAACAAAAAAGTATTAAAATTACAATGATAGCTGAAAGTGCACAGAGTAGACTATCGACTGCGTAGACCCCTTACGTCAGTATATGATGCGGTGGTTGAGGGATGGTCCAACAAAACTCTATTAGTAGTGTACAATGCTAGTAGACACAAGTCTGTTGAAGTCGCCTTAGTACGTGCGTAACATACTCAGAAATGTATAACTTGCTTTGGGACTCTTTTCCATAGACGAAGGTTTTATCCGTTTACTTCATCTATGCCTATATATTATAAACGGACACGGGAATGAAGCTAACTTGGTAGAAGCGCCAGTCTGAAAAACTGGAGGATCTGGATCGTAACCAGACTTTCCCACGCATTGTGTGTTTTCATGGTAAATAGACTTAGTGGTTCGTGAGAATAGCTAAGCCAAAATTGGGCTATGGTGTAATGGTTAGCACTACAGATTTTGATTCTGTCAGTCTAGGTTCGAGTCCTAGTAGCCCAACTAAATACAGCTTCGCTAGGGAGACCTAGCCTTGCATACCAAGAGGCGGTAAAGTCAGCTGAATAAATCCGTTGCGGTATTACCTAGTAATAATCTAAAGCTAGCTAAAGAATAACTAGGAACATAGGGGTAGTAAGGCTGTATTTCTAAATTATATAATTATGGATAAGGAGAATTATAGAAAAGTTGTCAAGTTTTGTGACAAAGGTAAATGTAAAGTTCGAGAAAATTCATTCGGAGTTTGTTGGTGTGTAAGATGTGGTAAAATAGGTTATTAGACCGGTAAATAACCTTCCGTAGCCAGTCGGACGTTGGAAGCTTATAGTCCTACGATAGTGAGACTAAATCTGGACCCATAGCTCAGTTGGTCAGAGCAGCAGACTCATAATCTGAAGGTCGGGGGTTCAAAGCCCTCTGGGTCCACTTGGAGTGTACTAGAAATAAACGGAAATCTAGAGCAGGTATACTGAAAATAAAGGGTAAACAATACTAGTTCAGTTTACTAACATCGAAAGATAGAAAATAAACACCTGTGTATGTGAATATGGGTAAAATAATAGCATACATTCAGTTCGAATCTGAATACACTCCCACAATTTAGAATTATTAACATTAGATTTGTAAAATATGGATTACCAGTATTTCGGATTGTTTTTAAATGAACATAATAGGAATGAGCTTATGAAAATCATTTTTGCTAATCCTATTATAACTAATCTGGTCCTTCAAAGAGGAAGTACTTTATACCTAGACCATTGTACTCTGCTCCACAAAAATCAAAACGATAAAGAGATATATGACTCTCTTGTAAAGAAGATTGGTGAATCATGGATGGTAGAAGTAAATGGAATAGGTTTCTCTAACAAAGCAATAGCTTTTAGAGTTACTATACCAGACTTGCCTTGCGCAAATGCCAAACCACATATTACTATTTGTACAATCAATGGAGGAAAACCAGTTGATAGCAATGGAATATGTGAGTGGATTCCTATTCCTAAACTCAACATTTGCTGTGAACTAAAATTAGTGAAATAATGTGGTCAAGAGAAAGTCCAATGAAAGAATATGCCAGGAAACATCCTGGCTGTTCTCTTCAAGAGTATTGTGAATATTTAGATAATATCACTAGAGAGGAAGCAGAAAGAAGGAGACTAAAAGAAGAAGAAAATAATCAACTTCTAAAAAGTTTTGAGGGAAAATGCTTTCAAATAAACTTCAATGGACAATCATTTGGTTATTTTAAGATAACTAAAGATATTACTGCCTTTAGAGGAGATGTTAAAGAAGATTTCTATGAGGTCTTCATAAACAGTAATACAACTAGAATAAGTCTTGAAAAGAAGAGAATGATAAATCGTCAATGGCTTCCTGGACAGGGAAGTGAAAAGTGTACAATAGTTCCTGAAGAATTGTTCAATAAAGTAGTCAAATATTATCAAGAAATGTGTGCTATGGCTGAAAAAATAAGAGACAGGGAATTATAACCTTGGGGTAGTGGCGGAATTGGTAGACGCGCTAGACTTAGGATCTAGTACAGAAATGTGTGAGGGTTCGAGTCCCTCCTACCCTAGGAACTAAAGTAGTAAACCTCCACGTGGTTAGTTCTGGGTAACGCAAATTACTACAAATATTAATAAACTAATAAAATTATGAGTTATATTTATTGTATTACAAATTTAATTAATAACAAACGCTATGTAGGAAAGACTACATAGTCCATTTAGGAGCGGTTTCAAGAGCACTGTAAAGATTCTCAGAAAGAAAGATGTGGGAGGCGTCCTTTATACGATGCTATGAATAAGTATGGTATTGAAAACTTTATAATAGAGGAATTAGAACAAGTTAAAGATGAGAATCTTCTATCTGAAAGAGAAATCTATTGGATAAAAGAGCTAGAGACTTATGGTTCTAAAGGTTATAATGCTTCTAAAGGAGGGGATGGTACTATTCTCTATGATTATAAAGAAATTATTCAGTTAGCTAATTTAGGATATACTAGTGACCAGATTGAACGCAAGATAGGATGCTGTAAAAGCACTATATATAAAGTATTAAAGTCGCATAATTGTAAGTTGCGCAAATCTAACTGTAAATTGATAGCACAATATGATTTGGCTGGAAACTATATACAGACGTTTTTCTCTGCCCAGGACGCTATAAGACATTTATAGGATATTGGAGTATGTAAGGCTACTAATTCCGAGCAAGCTAGTAGTAAAATAACTCAATGCTGTAAGCACAAGAGTGTTACCGCATATAAATATAAGTGGGAATATCTACCAGAACCCAGTTAATATGTAAGATTTTTTATTCAATTAGATTATGAAAGAGTTAAGTGAAATTATTCAAGAATTGGTAGACAATAGCAATTCCATGAATCAAATTAATTCAAAAACTGCTATACAGTATGTTGTGGAGGCTTACGAAGCTGGAATGGATAAGGCTAAAGAACTTATCAACAGTGGAGAACTTTAATTAACTGAATGTTCCAGAACATTCATATTAAATAACAATTAAAAATAAAGAAATGAACAAAGTTTGGATGTGTTCTGAGTCTACATACACCCAAGTAGGCTCAGGTTACAAGGTTTCGGAATCTCTTCCGGTTGGTATTTACAGTATTAGTCTGACAATGACAGGTTATCACCTGGATAAGTATGCAGACAAGTTCGTATTTCCGTACAAGATGTATGGACTGCAGGAAGATTTCATAGACCATGTAATCAAAACTTATAATAACACAGAAGGAAACTTGGGAATTATGCTTACTGGTACAAAAGGTACTGGAAAGACTGTCACAGCTAAAGAATTAGCTAATAAGTTGAACCTTCCTGTTATTATCGTAAAGGATATGGGAGACCATAATCAATCTATGATTGAGTTTCTCTCTGGCATTGAGGGAGATTGTGTTCTCTTCCTAGACGAGTTTGAAAAGAACTTCAGCGAATCGGATTCTACAATCCTCCAAATTATGGATGGAGTTTATAACTCCAAGTATCGTAAGGTGTTCTTGTTGACTACTAATGCAATGTCTATCAACGAGAATATGGTAGGACGTCCGTCTAGAATCCGCTACGTCAAGAAGTTTGAAAATCTTGATTTGAAGGTTGTAAACGAATATCTAGACGATGCCTTGGAGGTTCCAGAAGCACGTCAAGATTTACTTGACTTCATTGATTCTTTGACTATATCAACTATTGATATTCTCAAAACTATAGTTAATGAAGTTAACATTCATGGAATTGAAGGTTTGAAAAGGCTAAGAGTTTCTTCAACGTAGTAACTAATGAGTATGCGTATTCTTGTATCAGAGGTTATGCTTACATTGAAGAAATTGAGCAGGACAAGAATAAGTTCTCTATTGAAAACTTCTCCAAGGCTGTTGAGAGATTTAATAATCCTATACCTAAGCCTATTGTTAATGACGAGGATAATTGTACTATAGAGGAAAGAAAAGCCCTCAACGAATATTATGAGTATCGTCGTCATAACTTCCACAGCCTGTCATATAACTTTATCTATTCTTCTACCAAGTTCAGCAATCTTAAGGTAGGAGACGACTTCTACAATGACGAGATTATCGCTATTGACAAGAAGTTGAATGTTGTTGTTACTAAGAACGATAACGAAATTAACTACTATTGGATTAAAGATCCTAACAGTAAACCATCCCTGTATCGTACAGGAAGATACGATTCTTTGGTACTTTAAAAACTGGGGAGCTAGTCTCCCCCTTATGTCTGGATGCCCGAGTGGTCTAAGGGGACGGACTGCAAAACCGTGTTTCGTGGGTTCGAATCCCACTCCAGATTCTACACTAATTTATTTGCCTATGGACAGAAAATTAAGAAGAGAGCTTTCTAAAAGAAAGTGGATTTCTAGAGCTAAAAAAATCTACAATTCTTATAAGGAATTTTATGTTCCAATAAAAGGAATTAAAGATTATAGAACACGATTTACTTTCGGTTCGGTTAGAGTTTGTGAATCAATTACAGATTTTCTTAATGATTCTAAGTATGCTAAAATGCTTAAGAATTGCACTTCTCCTTACAGAAGTAAGATGATGCAATACGAATACAAGAAAGAGAATAGAAAAGATAGATATAAGGCTAAGAAAGATATTCAGGAAGGTATTCAGGAATATGAGTCCAGAGACAATCTTTCATGCTCATCATGCATATTCTATGATGGAGGTCTATGCGAGAAGAGATTATTAATGACAGATAATTGCCCAGAATATTGGGATTAATTATGGATAAATATATTAATGGAAATTTAATAAGGAGGATACTAGTTTTTAAAACTAGAAAACATCCAGAATGGGAGCATAAAATAGCAGATACTAAATTCTTATTCTGGAAAAAACATATTGACTATTGGTATCTTCTAGACCCATGCTTTGGAACTTACTCTGAGAAAGGGATGCTCGAATCAATTAGTAAGAGAACATCTTTCTACAAGGATGGAATAGTATATCAGAAGCCGCATATTATTCTAGAGTTCTCGGAGAGGCATGATGAGTCTATCTATTTTGATAGTGATGAGGAAATGGAAGGCTGGTTTGAGTCTTTCAGGCAAGAATTTGGAAAACCATTTATTTATATAGAATAATACCTTTATCCCAGTTTAGGGCTTAGCTCAAGTAGTGAAGAACAGTAGCTATTGGTTAAAACGAGGTGGAGTGCCAGACGAAAGACTGGAATTAACATAGTTTAACTTTGAATCTCCGACTATGCGGAGTATCATTATGGCAGAATTGATTTTCTTACCTAACGGAAAATGCGATTTGAAATTTCATGCTAACATCAAAAACTTTAAAAGAGTTGAGATTGTGAAGCATAAGAAGAACTTCTTCAGGGTCTATGTAGACCGCAACGATAGCGTTTATGACGTGAAACGGTGCGAAGTCATCACTTGGAAGACCATAGAGAGAGGGAAAAGAAAGGTGAATGTTCCTGACAAGGTTGACGAGGTACGTGATGTACATCTGTTTGACAAAACTAAGGGAAATCCGTTCAAGATTGCGGTTACTAAAATAATCGGCGAGATTGAGGCACAGGAATTACTATCTTAAGATAGCGTTTAGGAGAGTATCGTATAACTCTCCTTATGCAGATGTGGTGTTAATGGTTTGAGCACGTCAGACTTCCAATCTGAAGGGGAGAGTTCGAGTCTCTCTATCTGCACATTTGTAGGTATAGCACAACGGTTAGTGCATCGGCTTGCCATGCCGAGGATGTGAGTTCGATTCTCATTACCTACTCTATATTCCGATTTAGCTCAGTTGGCAGAGCGCCCACAACTAAAGGCATTGGTGGGAGGTCAGGGGTTCAAATCCTTTAATCGGAACAAATCTCGGTGTACCAGAGTGGTTTAATGGCTAGGACTGCAAATCCTTAGTTCGTCAGTTCGAATCTGACCACCGAGTCACTGTTTCGACATTTTCAGTCTAAATGCCGTGTCTGGAGACGTTACCAACCAGTCGTGCTATACGGTTAGAATAGTCCGTGCCTCACTGGTGATAGAGGCATCCCTGGGTAGCGGATGTAAAGTAGCTACTAATATCGTGGAGTAGAGAAGTGGTCATCTCGCTAGGCTCATAACCTAGAAATCGTCATAAACGGTTCGAATCCTACCTCCGCAACGAAACTCCTTTTGTGGCTCTGAATTAGATTAATTATTAACAATTTTAAACTTTAATGTTATGAAGAAAGTAATTAATGTTGTGAAGAAAGCTGCTAAGTGGTATTTTGAACAGTGTTCTAAGAGCTATCCATGGTTAGTTTCTGGAACTATTCCACCTCCCTACAGAGGTCTAGAGTAAAGATACTACTAAAAGGTAAGTACCAAAGGGGTACTTATCTACACCCGTGGAGAAAATTAACTATTGGGGTATAGTTCAAAGGTCAGAACTTTTGACTGTTAATCAAAGAATCATGGTTCGAGTCCATGTGCCCCAGCTATTAAAGAGTAATATTATGAATAAGAGAGAAATTATGTTCTGCTAGATTCATGGAGAAACTGAATTTGCAGAACGAAAAGATGGTAATAGAACCAAATGGAAATGTCTTAAATGTGAAGCAGAGGCAGTATAGAGAAGAAGAGATAAAGTAAAACTTATGTCTATTGCTTACAAAGGTGGAAAGTGCCAATGTTGTGGATATAACAAATATGTTGGGGCTTTAGAGTTTCACCATATTAATTCAGAAGAAAAGGACTTCGGAATATCCGCTAAGGGTTATACACGTTCATGGGAACGTGTTAAAGAAGAATTGGATAAATGCATATTAGTTTGTGCTAATTGCCATAGAGAAATTCACGGAAATATTATTCCATGTCCTACTGAATGTATCAGTGATGAAACTGCCGCATTAGAAATTTCCAAACAGACTGAGAAATAAAGAGCTTTTTGCTGAATCCTCCCTACTTTGTAGGCAATAGTAATCCAGCATCATTCTTGGAAGATGTGAGGAAGAGAGTAGCCAAGACGTTAGCTAGCAACGTAGTACGCAATAATGGAATAGAAACGGCTAGTATCCATATCGTAATTCATTAGTTAGGTCTTTAACTGGTAAAGAGTTTACCACCGAGAAATCGGGCTTATTAAGAATTAGAAACTTACCTAATGAAAGATTACGCTGTTAATAATTTCAGTAATAAATTATTCGTCTCAAGTAATAGACGTTAAATGATTGCTTAGCAGATTTGCTTGTTACTGGATTGGATAATTTTATTGTTCAGCTAAAAACAAGGAACTAATACAGTTGTAGGGAAGCAAATGTGTATTAGCAGCTCGGCACTGAGCTATACGGTTACGTAACAATTCCGTATGATGTGCATCCCCATTACGCTATTCTTAAAATTGTTACTGTGAGAAACTTAGGAGGGTTTTGAGGAGAGTAGTAATAGTTGTATATTTATATAGTTATGGTTCGGAAAGGCAGTCGAAAGACATCTCCTTGCCTTTCTTTTTATGATTTAAATATATGCATCAGTGTGAATATTGCTGTTGGTATTACAATGGAAATTGTGATTGTCCATATGTAATGAAGAAACAAGCGTGTGAAAACGCTTTGAAAACTAAAGAGAGAAATGAAAGACCTATTAGAAAAGTACAAAATGTTTCAAACTCCGAAACTAGCTAATGAGATTTCATGGAAAGACATGAAAGAATTTAACTCTTATATGAAAGAAGTAGTTCGTGATTATAAGATTAAACAGGCTAAATCAATTCAGAGTGCTAGAAACGTAATAATATCCTGACCTGGCAAGGTAAAAATCCATTCGGGGTTTAAGTTGAAGCCAGTCCCTGCGGAATCATAAAGACCTTTTCTGACACGAGAACCGATGAACTGAGAGAGTAGTATGGTTGCGGACTTATGCTACTAGAACATGATTCAAACAAAAAAAACTTATCTGGTGTTGTTAAGTTATGGAATCTTAACAGTGGAAATTTATGGGTATGTCACCAATTAAAAAGAAAATCCCAAAAATGGGCCGTTAGCTCAAATGGCTAGAGCGCTGGTTTTGCACACCGGAAGATAGGGTTCGAGTCCCTGCGTGTCCACAAACTTTATTTAAAGAATTATGAAAGTATATGTAGTTGTAGTAAATTATCACCCAGCTAATGCTCCTCAAAATTACGAAACTGATTGTCAAATCTTTTTAGATAGGAAACAGGCAGAGAAGTATAAGGAGGCTAAGGAAAAAGAGTTTCCCATTAGATGGGGAGGGGAGTATAATCATTGTAAACTAATTAAAAAGCATTTGTAATATCGCGGGATGATAGCAGAGGTAGCTAGTCAGGCTCATAACCTGAAGGTCGTCGGTTCGAATCCGAGTGGGGGATCTATTATTAATTAGATTAATTATATGACTAGATTAGAAAAGTATTTATTAGCGACAGCTTCTGAGATTATCGAAGCTGAAACCACTGTTTCTCGTTATTTTGTTATAGGTAATGTAAAAATACGAGTATCAGACCATTGGAGTAAAAATAGTGATGCAGATTTGCACGTTCTTGTTCCTTATAATGGAGGAACTAAGTATATAGTAACTACTAAAGATAGTCCTGGAAAATTTCTAGTTTGGAACGCTAACCAAATCAAGGATTTTATTCCGTCATTGCAAATAATGAAAGGACTTAAAGAGTCTGTTACTTCTGCACCAAAACCGAAAGATTCTGCTGTACAGAAGATTCAACTGGCTTTAAATAATACAAATCCAGATACAAATTCCTTAGAATTTGATGGAAATATTATTGAATCCAGATTGAAGGAGAAAAATCTTACTGCAAAGCAGAGAGAAGTATTAAGAAGAGCTAAATCAACTTGGGATATTTCTCAGATTGGAACATTGCCTAGCATGGTAAAAGTAGACCTAGGACTAAGTAATGGTTCTATAAATGAGGATGTCCAGATTTTCTTAACTTGTACTTCATTGACTTACAATGAGTTTTTGAACATTTACAAAATAATTGTTGTAGATAATCATAAGACTCCAACTATTAAATTACTGCAAGAGGCTTATAGTCTTATTGCGTAATCTGGATAGCGCCATCATCTAAGGGTTAGGATACAAGATTTTCATTCTTGGCATACGGGTTCGAATCCCGTTGGCGTTACTATGTACCCCAGCAGCGAAAGTTGTTGGGGTATTTTTTGTTTAATTTAATTTGTGTTTAATGCGAAAAACATTTGAATTTGTAAAAGTGGGAGGAGTCTGGTTTTATTGGTGGCCAGATTTCGATGGAGACCCAGGAGAGCTAGCTATGGTTGGCGGGGCTGACGATCTTCTTGATTCTCTTGATGATAGATTTGTTAGGTTGCAGATGGTTGATCCTCCTGTAGCTAAGATTGTTCTATCTAAGATTGAAGAAGATGAGAATGGAGCTACTTACTTGTGTAAGAGTAAGAACTATAACGATAGAGTTTGGATTTGTCCGGTAACTCTACTAGTATTTAACGAATATCCTCAAAATATTTACTTGTCTGAATTATAATGAAAACATTAGATGAAATCGTAAACAATTACAAAGAATGGTCTGTATTTCTTGACGATAGATTTGGAGTTAGGTTAGCTCAATTTCTGACACAGGAACAGTTAGAGAAAATAGGTTTTAAGTGGAATAGCGATGAACCTTATCCCGAACCCAAAGAGTGGACTAGAGAGAATGTTCTTTCCCAACTTAAAGAAGATGTAGAGTTCGGATTTGAAAAAGCCCTTGACAAGAGAGGTATTTCTGCAAGTCTGATGTTTGCTGTAGTTCTTAGATGGAATAGAGTTCTTGAGGAAGGCTTGGAGGATTATCCAGAGGATAACTATGCTATGTATGGATTGCCATTATTTAAGGCTACTGCGGAAAAGTATGGCTGGGAGAATCCTATCGGAGACGATAGTGGAAGCGAGGACTATTATAACGAAGAGTATGATGAAGGATTGTACTGCGATTAAAGTCATTGCTGAAGCTCTGGAAGAATACGAGAATAATTTCAACCATAAGATAAGTATCTTAGAAAGTAAAATTATCTTTTATGAAAAGGAGAGGAAAGCTATTATAAGACATCTTAAGGAAGGGAATATAGAATTATTAAAGAGTTATTTTGGAATTGAAAAATGAAGGAATACTACCTGATTAAGTGCAGAAATAATATCCCATTCATTATAGGTCAGTATGATACCGAAGAAGATGCCAGGAAGGCGAAGAATCGTGAGAATCCTAATTCCGAGCTTATGATAGTAGTTAACATAGAAAAGGATAAGCCTGAGAAAACATCATGATTACTAAGATTTCATACAATAAGGACTTATTAGGAAATGAAGTTAGGGGTACAAATACCTCCTACTGGGGTATATCAGCTCTACAGGCAGGCCACGATGACATCTGCCAAGATATTTCAAAGTATTTATTTAGAGACTGTGTGGTAGATAGTGGACATAAAGGGATAATTATAGGGTTCGAAGATAATAACCAATTCTTTGATTACTATTATATAGTCTATGTCCCAGAACTTGATAAAGTTGTTTATCAATTATGCAATGATGCAAGATTTATTAATTCTATTGAGATATGAAAAAGAGAGTTTTAATTATTTTAATGATTAGTATTGTATTCGGATTTGCAACTGGTTATTCCTTGCACCACTGGATACATTCTGCGAGGTTTCTAGAGGAGAAAATTATGCTGATGCCGGAACATCCATTCTATTTGATGGAGGAGGTGAATGAGGAAGTATTATATAATACCCTTAAACACTATGATTTCCCAAGCCCTGCTATTATAACAGCTCAAGCTGTTCTAGAATCTGGTAACTTCAAGTCTAAACTTTGTAAGGACAACAATAATTTGTTCGGATTGTATAATTCAAGAACGATGTCCTATTTCAAGTTTGACAGTTGGATAAGCTGTGTATTTGCTTATAAGCAATTTATTCTAAGTAGGTACGATCCAGAAGAGGACTATTATAGATTCCTGGATAGAATTGGATATGCCGAAGATTCTCTATATGAGAGTAAAGTTAAAGAATTAGAGTTAGATATTATTAACAAGTATGGAAGTTCAGATTGAAAAAGCTATTAAGCTTAGAGAACAAGCTAACTTTAAGATTTTAACTAGACTAGCTCAAATCATAGAATGTAGTCCACATTTGCGATTCCAGCAAATATTATCTAATTACAAAGTCTGTGAATTAGGTAAGGACAAATTCTATGAGGAGAGTATAGAAACTCTTAGGAATTTAGAGGGAGAAATGAACAAAAAGTTGAACACTTAATAGATTTAAAAATGGAATTTAAGAATTTTAAGAAAGATGTAGAAGCTGCTTTCAACAATATGATTGCAGAAAACCTGTTTGTTGCTAATGTTGATAAAGACCTCCTTTGGATGGGCTACCTTCTGTCGTTTGAGGACGAAACTGTTAGACAAGACCATAACTGCAATGCTTGTAAATCTTTTATCCGGCATTATGGTAAAGTTGTAGCGATTGACCCTCAAACTTATAAGATTAAAACATTCTGGGATGATGTGCATACTCCTGGATATGAGAAAACAGCACAGGCTTTAGCTAAATTAGTTAAGGAAGCTGGAATAGGAGACGTCTTTATTCAAGATGTGAATGAATTTCATGGTTGTGACCATAATGTTCAATTGCTTCCTGATGGAACAACCAGGACTTGGACGCATCTGTACGTAACTATTCCGAATAGCTTCAAATTCAACAGGCGAGTTCATGGTTTTGACTCTGCTGCCGGTTACAGGGGAGATGTCAGAGCAAGAGCTGGGGTATTTGAACGCTCTATCAGCGAGCTTAAGCTGGAGGCAGTTGAAACTGTTATTGAGCTTATAGAAGGAAACAATCTCTATAGAGGTGCGGAGTTCTTGAAGAGTTTGGAGGAATTTAGAAGAACACTAGTTACTGCTCAAACTCTGAGTCCAGAAGTAAGAACTAACTATTGCTGGTTAAACTTTAAGTCTCCTATAGCTAAGATTAGAAATACGGCTATGGGAACTTTACTTATTGACCTAAGCAATGGTGTAGATCTGGAGAAAGCCGTAAGAGCGTATGAAAACATCATGGCTCCTGCTAATTATAAGAGACCTACTGCTCTTATTACTAAGAAACAAATTGAAGCCGCTCAGAAGAAGGTAGAAGAGCTAGGTCTTACTGATGCACTTCCTCGTCGTCATGCTCATGTGGAAGATATTTCTGTGAATGATGTTCTATTCGTAAATAGAGATACTAGAGCAAAGATGAAGGGAGGAATGTTTGATATGCTCTCTGAGACTTCTACAGTAAATCCAAAAGAGTTTACCAAAGCCCAAGAGGTTTCTGCTGATGCCTTTGTCAAGAATATACTTCCTGGAGCTAAGGAGGTTTCTATCTTGGTAGAGAACAGACACATTCCCAACTTTGTTACTCTGACTGCTCCTGAGAATCCGGATGCTGGACAGTTGTTTAAGTGGAATAACAACTTTGCTTGGGTTTATAATGGTTCTGTAGCTGATTCTTTCAAGGAGAAGGTAAAGGCTGCTGGTGGAAATGTAGACGGCTTCATGAGATGCTCTCTTCACTGGTTTAACTATGATGACCTGGACCTTCATGTAACCGAGCCTAGTGGAAGAGAAATCTATTTTGGAAGTAAAACTGGTCATACTGGAGGGACTCTTGATGTTGACATGAACGCAGGCTCTGGAAAAACTAGAGATGCTGTTGAGAACATCATATGGACAGACCCTAGCAGACTAAGACCGGGAGATTATGTGGTAAGAGTGCACAACTTCAATAAGAGAGAAAGTATTGATTTTGGTTTCGAAATGGAAATTGAGATTAATGGAGAACTTCACAAATTCCAGTATGGAAAAGTAGTTCCGAACGATGAATATGTTGAAGTTGCTCGTATCCATGTTGATGGACAAAGAAACATTTCCATGACTCCTACCATTAAAGAGGGTTCTACATCGTTCAAATCTATTAACGAGTGGGGAATTGATACAATGAAATTCCAGAAGGTTTCTTGTATTATGTTCTCTCCTAACCATTGGGAAGGCAATGCTATAGGAAACAAGCATCTGTTCTTTATGATAGACGGATGTAAGAATCCAGATCCTGTTAGAGGTTTCTTTAATGAATATCTGAGAGCTGACCTTGAAAAGGAGCATAAAAGAGTGTTTGAAGCTCTTGGTTCTAGAGCAAAAGCTGAGTACAGTGATGACCAGTTAAGTGGATTGGGATTTTCTAGCACATCACACAATGATGTTGTTGTAAAAGTTGATAATAAATCATTTAAAATTATTTTCTAATTATGTTTAAACAAGCATCAAAAATGAAGTTGCGTTTCGCAACTAGTAAAGGTAATCTGAGTGTAGAAGATTTGTGGGACTTGAGCCTGCCAGTATTGGATAAATTAGCTGTTTCTTATGATGAGGAACTAGCTAAAAGTCCAAGAAAGTCTTTCATAACTAATGATACTCCTAGCAATACCGAACTTGAATTGAAGTTCAATATTGTGAAGGAGATTATAACGGATAAACTAAAAGAGAAGGCTGACAGAGAGACAGCTAAGAATAAGGCTGCTGAGAAAGCTCGCTTAACGGAACTGTTAGCTAAGAAACAATCTGAGAAGTTAGAAAGCTTGTCCGAAGATGAAATCAAACGGAGACTCGCCGAACTCGGGTAAGTGTGTAGTATTAAAGACTGTTAGTCCACAAATCTTAGACAAACTGAGAGAAAGCGGATTAACAGTTTGTATTTGTTGTGAGTTTGAAGGGACAGCCTGGTTGGTATTTAGACCTGGCTTGCCCTTTGATGTTCATGGAGAGGGTTACGATTCTGAAGAGCTTGGGTTAATTGGTATAGAATCTAATCTAAGATACTTTGAAAAAGTTACTCCAAACTATATTGATTGTGGAACTGATGTTGATAAGTTTATTAACACCTGTCTACAATTTAAGTAAGTTAACAGTTTTTAACTTTGAATTTAACAATTCGGAGACTAATCTAGTAAGAAGATTAGAAAAATGATACTTTAGGTTATCTCTCGGTAGCGGTTCGTGAGAATAGAAAATTTACAATTACTCTGTCCAAATTGTCATGCTTTTACTGATAATTACCGTGGCAAGAACATAAGTAAATAAAAGGATGGCGCAGTGTCGGAACTGGTATACGAAACGCACTTAAAATGCGTTGCCCTTTATGGGATTGAGGGTTCGACTCCCTTCTGCGTCACTGCAGTTAATATTTAAAGAATATAAAAATGAAAGAAAGTGTATTTTTTGGAAACGAAGGATTGACTTCTACATCTGCTAACTATTATGCTAATGTTGCGCAGGAAATGATTCAGGCTGCTACTGAGCGTCTGAATAGTGTGAAGTTCTATCAAGTATCTGTAGCCTCTATAGGAGGTGGAGAGAAGCAATTAATGACAGTAGGTCAAACTTCTCTAGACTTTATTAAGGACGACTTAGAAAAGTCAGCGGAAATGAATAGCTTCTGTGCTTGGGTGCGGGAGGCTATTAAGAAAAAGGAGGAATTGATTTCCTATACTGCTGCTTGCTCTATCGAAAAATGGGCTAGAGAAAACAATGTTGAAATTCCAGAACAACCTCAATATCCAGATTCACCTATTAAGGCGGACGAAAAAGAGGTAATGGATTCATGGGATGCCAATAAGAGAAACAAGTACCTAAGACTTGAAGCATTTGCTTCTACTTATGGGAAATATATTCACCCAAAAGGAGCTTTTAGTAAAGCTAGAAAAGATGTTCATGCTGCTGAAAACTGCCCAATCTACAAGGAAGGAACTGGTAGAGACTTGATTCTCTATTACCAAGACCCGACTATTAAGGTAGAGGACGTCGATGCGATGTTTATGTCTCTTCAAGATACGTATCGTTCTTATGAAAAAGAACTAAACGCTATGAAGGCAGAACTTAAAGAGACTGTAAATAAACTTGATATGACTAGAGAAAGGGAATATCAAGACAGGGTGGCAGAATTTAAGGCTAACTATGAGAGATATAATTCTAAAATGCAAGAGTTTAGAAGTCAGTTTAATAACTGGAGAACATCTGAACAGGAGAGAATCTCTCAACTAAAGATTACCTTGCCAACGAATCTTCTAGGAATTTTCGAAGAGATTAGGAAACAAGGCGATCCCTCCTCTAAGTAATTAGAGGAATTTTTTGTAGGAAGCTAACAATTTATATATACGTTAGGAATAATATATGAATCTTTATTTGGAAATCTAAGGATTTCTGACTTGCACATTCGCTGGTCTCACAAAAATCTTGAAATTACTCTCTTATTGAGAGTCTTTGTCTTAGTCTTCGCTAGTGTGACCAGGTCTTTGACTTTGATTTCATCTTTGCCTGCGTGTTAGCTTCCTACTATAGCTCACCAACCAAGTTGTTGGAGGAGTTACGAAGCCCTGCTAAGGGTTTCAGCATTTGCTTCAGTTACAAGTAATCTTTAAACTTGGTGACTATTATCCCAAATTCTCAACAAGATGAAGAGGGAGGTTGGCCGACCTAATAACGGTACAAGCTCTTCGGAGTGATAGGAGTGGGGAAAGTATCTGAGAAGCACAGATACTGGAACCACTCTTTTTTTGATAGATAAAATGTTTAACTAATTAAAATTATTGAAAATGAAGAAGTTACTATTGCTTTTTGTGTTAGTTGCTGCTATGTCAGCTTGCACACACAAGACTCAACCGGCAACTGTAGTTGCAGAGGACTCTGTTGTAGTCGTTGAGAATGTTGTAGACACAACTGCTGTCGATTCTATAGTATCTAACGATAGTATTCAGTAAGTATGGATTTCATCGCAACTAGAGTTAGTGAACTCCTAGAAAAGGTTTCACCCATTAGACGATGGCTTATTTCTGATGTTGCGAATGAATACTACCGTGAAGGTTATCAAGATGGTCAGAAGCTAGTCTATAGAAATGTATTGAAAGGTAACGCATTGAAAGAGTTTATTGAAATTCTTAATCATTGCGGAATCAAATTGAGTTACAATCTGCGGAAAGGAGGTTTAATTGTCAGTGTGAGACCTGACAAACTTCCCAATCTGCAACGTCTCGTTGAATGTTATAAAAATGAAAGTAAAGAAGACAAGAAATTTCAGTGATGCCCCACCTCTTGATGTTCAGTATAACTACATCATGGAGAACTTTGACTTTGACAAGGTTCTAGAATATATGAGTTGGGACAAGAGTCATAGAACATATGACGATGATGGGAAATGTGTAGGAAAGTCTCCTTGGAGGATGTATATAAGTCCTGGAGAGTATAGAGTTCCATCTATTTCTGACCTAAGAACACTAGCTAGAGACTTACTTACGCAAGTAATAAGAAATTATAGAAACAGTAAATCAACATTTGTTTCTATATCTACTGGACCATTTAAGGCTATGTGTAGATATGGTATGCTAGAGTTGGTTGGTGTTATAGAATCTTGGAGCGATGATTGAGTTCAATGAAGTGTTCTGTTTAGATTTAAAAGATGATTTTGAGGAATTAGGAAGGCATGAGAGAAATTTCGAGCTAGATGAGTTCATTCAGAAGGATTTGAGTAGAGCTTTTGCTTTTGGTTATTGTCACTTAGATTGGATAAAAGAAAAAATGTGGTTTCCAGTCTCTATTAGAAAAGCCTTGAGGCATCTTGGGGATAACTTGGAAGACTTCATTCCACAAATTAAGTGGCTTAATGAGAAGTATGGAGCTGTAGGAAAGAGAGTTAGAATAAGTGATTATGCAAACTATATTTTAGATAATATATTTTGTGATAATCAAGACGACCTGCTAAAGATAGCAATACTACTAGGAACTAATCTCAGGACTAATACTCAGAATGAGTAATTTAGAGGTCTTTACTGATGGAGCTTTTAGTTCATCTAGAAACACAGGAGGAGTAGGAGTTGTATTCGTAATTGATGGGAAAAAGTCCTATGAATTTAGCAAGATGATTCCAAATACTACTAACAACAAATGTGAGTTGTTAGCTGTAATATATGCTCTTAATGCAGTAAGTCGTAAGATAGAATCTCTTACCATCTATTCAGATTCTCAGTATGTCATAGGATGTGCTACAAAAGGATGGAAAAGAAAAAAGAATGTAGAGTTGTGGAACTTATATGACAAAGTCTTTGCTAAGGCAAGCCAGTTTTGTCCTGACATAAAATTTTGTTGGGTTAAAGGACACACTTCAAATTCCGATTTCTTTTCTGAAATGAACAATTTAGCAGATAAATTAGCAGTTGAAGCAAGTCAAGAATATGAAACTAAGAAAGAACAAAAACAAGAGACTCATTAAAGAGGCTATGAAGTTCTATCCGTTTGATTATGGTTTTGTTCTCTCCCTAGAGAAACAAGCTTTAGTTAGAATGTATGAATACTTCAAGGTATCTAGAATTGCTGAAGGTAATGAAGTTGTTGAAAAGAATCTAAAACTCGCACTAGAACTTTTAGATATTGTTCTAGAGATAGATTCTGCCTATCATTGCGATTTCAGACCTGGGTCTGAAGGATTTGTAGATAGGCACATAAACATTAAGAACTGGAAGCGATTCTGTCCTAAAGCTGCTGATCTTGATTTGGGTAAACCTATTCTTCAAGACCATTTGAGAAGAGAAAAAGCCTGGTACTTGTACAATAAACTTAGGTTTGAACGTATGAGAACTTGGTGGGATTAATTTAATTAATTTAATTATGAAGAAGGCTCTGATTAGCTACGGTGCTCCAGAGGATAAATTGGTTGTTAAGGGATGTGGAATTACCACTGAATTTGGAGATAATGAATTTAATCGTATTGTAATAATTTCTGAACAATGAAATATAAGAAAAAAGTAGCTTGGTTAAAAGCAAAGCAGGCGTGGTGGGATAAACAAGGAGAAGACTTTCAGGCTGCAACTACCAGACCTGGGTCTATTAAAACTCGATAAATCATGGTTGCATTTATAATTGTGTGCGTAATGTTTGCCGCGTATATTTATTATGACCCGTATGTAGATATTACAGAGGATAATGTACTACTATGGTATAATAAAAGTGGCAATAGAGAATATATTATTCTATGGTCGAGAAAAACTTAATTAAGGCATTTGTTGCCGTTCTATTAATCGTTGTAATTTACAACGTCAGCTTATGGTTATTATCCGAATCATTGTATGCTGCAAATATCTTGGGGTTGTTACTATTACTAGTGGCAATCCCAAGTTTAGTTTATAGGATATTCAAATATATTAAGAAACATTATTTAAATAAGGAAAATGAAGACAATTATTAAGCTTTTGTGTGTATTAACTTTGGTGTTTGGCTTGTCTAGTTGTGGCTACGAGAGAATTGATGCTGGTTACGAAGGCATTAAGGTGAATCTATACGGAGACGGTAAAGGAGTAGATGATGTGTCTCTTGTCACTGGTGCAGTATGGTATAACCCTGTTACTACAGCTGTATACGAATATCCGACATTCGTACAGACTGTGGACTATCCTCCATTTAGTATTAATGCTAAAGATGGATCATCATTTACTGTAGACCCTACAATTTCTTTGAAGATTGTTGACGGGAAATCACCAGAAGTATTTAAGAAGTATAGAAAGGAAGATATTGTAGAGGTAATTAATACTACTTTGTATAACTACGTAAAGAATGCTTTTCGTATTCAGCTGAATAACTATACTACTGATGAACTAGTAAGTAAACGTGAGGAGTTTGAGAAGTCCATAGAAGATAGACTGACAAAGGAACTTTTGGCTGAGAACTTTCAGCTTGAACAAATGACTTCTGGTCTTCAATATCCACAGACGCTAGTCAATTCTATTGATGCTAAGAATGCTGCAATTCAACAGGCTTTGAAGGCAGAGAATGAAGTTAAGACTATTGAGGCAGAAGCTAAAAAGAAAGTAGCAGCCGCACAAGGAGAAGCAGAAGCTCTTAAGATTAAGGGTGATGCAGAAGCTGAATATAATAGAAAGATTTCAGCATCTTTGTCAGTTCTCATAGTTCAGCAGGATATGATTAAGAAGTGGGATGGAAAACTTCCTACTTATGGTCAGGTTCCCACCTTATTTAAAGACGTAGCTAATAACAAATGATGTATCTAGTAATATGCACTGTGATGGTAATCATCACGGTGCTTATCTTGAAAGATACCCATGTAACCGTTTATTACAATTGGTATAGCAGAAGTGGGCCACATATAGAAGAAGACTATGACCTTAAAGTTCCAGTGTGGCTAGTTTTAGTAATACTAATCCTAGGATTTATTCCAGTACTGAACATTATGCTATACACAGTAGGATATTTATTCTATATAGTTCATGCTGTGTGGAATCCAGATAAGTTGTTTGGATATACACATAAGTTCAATCTAAGAGGAAATAATTTTCTAACTAGAATAGTGAAGAAGATATGGAAATTCTTAAATGTATGTGTATAACACTGAAACATCTTAGGCGAATACTTAGACATAAGTTTTGGGTAGCTTATTACTGTTTTCAGTTAGGTCTATACAAACAGGGTATCTTGCACGACTTATCTAAATTCGGATGGTATGAGTTCTCTCGTTCTGTAAAATTTTACGATGATGACACATCTCCCTTAAACAAGGAAAAAGAAATTCTAGGATATTCTAGGTCTTATTTACATCACAGAGGAAGAAATCCACATCACTACGAGTACTGGGTAACTAAGCTAGACATTGGAGGCGTTCCAGTGAAGATGCCTAAAGAGTATGCTCTGGAATTAGTATGCGATTATCTAGCTGCCGGCAAAGTATATAATGGTAATAGTTTTCAAGGAGAATATAACTGGTGGATTAAGTATATAAGTTCTCCTAGGGCTATCCATCCAGAAACTAAGGAATTTATCACTCAGTGCTTTAAGAATTTAGCTAGTGGTAAAGGCATGAAAAGTTTATTAACAATTAGTTATTAAAATAATTTTTAGAATGGAAATAATTAATGCAACAGATGGCTATAAATTGGGCCACCACAGAATGTACCCAGAAGGTACTGAACAAGTTTACAGTAATTGGACTCCAAGAAGTAACAAATACTTTCCAGAAGCCACTGAAGGTTCTGTAGTATTCGGAATCCAGTATTTAATTAAAAAGTATCTGATTGACGAATTTAACAAGAATTTCTTTGAGTTGCCTAAAGAGAAAGCTGTAGAAATGTTTTATCGAAGAGTTCACAACTTCGTGGGAATTGAATCTGTAGGGTATAGACATATTGAAGCCTTGTATGATTTGGGTTATCTTCCTATTCGCATTAAAGCGTTGCCAGAAGGTTCAGTATGCCCTATCAGAGTTCCCATGATGACTATTACTAATACAAAGTCAGAGTTCTTCTGGTTAACTAATTATCTAGAGACTTTGATTAGTTGTACTCTGTGGATGCCTTGTACCTCTGCTACTAGAGCAAGACTCTATAAGAAGGAACTTAAAAGACACGCAGTATATACTGGATTTCCAGAAGATATAAATCTGGATTTCTTGTGTCATGACTTCTCTATGAGAGGAATGGCTGGTTTAGAGGCTGCTATCATTTCTGGTATGGCACATATGACTTCGTTTGTTGGAAGTGAGACCATTCCAGCTATTGCTGCTCTAGAAGAATATTATGGTGCAAATTCTGACAATGAATTAATTGCTGCTACTGTTCCAGCCACAGAACATTCTGTAATGTGTGCTGGCGGAGAAGAGGATGAACTTCAAACCTTTAAGCGATTAATTAATGAATTGTATCCATCTGGGTTCGTTTCTATAGTTTCTGATACTTGGGACTTCTGGAATGTTATTGAAAACTTCCTTCCCAAATTAAAGAAGGATATTATGGCTCGTGATGGACGTGTAGTTATTCGTCCAGATAGCGGAGACCCTGTTGATATTATTTGTGGTTTAAGAACTAATCCTCACCTCCATACTAGGATGAAAGAGGGTAAGTATTATTGTTGCTATGCTCCATTTAACGATGATGCTGAGTATGTAGAAGTTTCAGAAGGTCAATATTACGGAGCATATTATATGCTTGGTAAAATATTCGGCTGGAATACTACTTCTAAGGATTATCGCTATCCTAGTACGAAAATAGGTTTGTTGTATGGTGATTCTATTACTCTTGAACGTCAGAAGCAAATCTATATGCGACTTGAGAACGCTCATATGGCAGCTTGCAATCTTGTTCTAGGAGTAGGTTCATTTTCATATCAGTATGCAAGTAGAGACAGCTTAGGATTTGCAATTAAGGCTACTGCTTGTGTAATTAATGGAGAATTGAAAGAAATATTCAAACATCCTAAGACTGATGATGGAACTAAGAACTCTTTGAAAGGTCTGATTGCAGTATATCAGGATGTCAATGGTGTCTACTATGCTGAAGACCAAGTAACCCCTGAAGTAGAGGATGGAGGTTGTCTAGAAACTGTATTTGAAGACGGTGTTCTTAAGAAGGAATACACTCTTAAAGAAATTAGACAGCGAATTAATGAAGGGCTTTATGGAAAGTTTTAACCATCCATTCGGAAAAGAGGCTTGCAAGAAGCGACTATTAGAAGAGTATAAAAAATACGGAAAGCTAATAGTCGCTTTCGATTATGACAACACTATTTTTGACTACCATAATAATGGAGGAGACTATAGTTGTGTCGTCAACTTATTGAGACATTGTACTATGCTAGGTTTTGAAATGATTTTATTTTCCACTGAAGAAGATGAAGATAGAATTATAGAGAAACAAGTGGAGTGTGTTCAAATGAGGGTAGGGAATCTTATCAATGATATGATCATACCTCCCTTTACAAGTAGTAGACTATTCCCAAATTCTAAAAAGCCCTATTATAATATTTTACTGGATGATAGAGCAGGCTTAGAAGAAAGTTACGAAATTTTAAAATATGTTGTAGATGAAATTATTAAACTTAATTAACTTGGACAAGAGTGAGATTAAGTATAACCTCACTAGATTTCCTGACGGAGAACCTCAGATAAGTTTTCCTGACGAATTTGATAGGAAAGATTCAGTAAAGGTTATATGTAGAATTACTTCTGCTGAAGAATTATTTATTCTAACTCAAGTCGGAGACATTCTTGATAGACAAGAGATTGAGTGGGATTTGTTTATTACCTATCTAATGTCTATGCGTATGGATAGAGTAATGGACTTTAACCGACCATTTTCTCTAAAAGTGGTTTGTAGTATCTTGAATACTATGAACTATCGTTATATTATGATTTTGGAACCTCATTCGGAAAGAACTAAGGGATTGTTAGGAACTAGATGCTATCCTCAAAAGTTTAACTTTGAATCGCATTTGGATGTTCAATCTAATATTGTATTTCCAGATGCTGGAGCTTACCAAAGGTACAAAATTCTCTCTAATAATTGGGGACATATTGTGTTCAATAAGGTGAGAGATTTGGAAACTGGTAAGATTAAGGAGTTTTCCATTGGAAGAGAGGTTAATTGTTATTATCCGACCTTTACTTTTATTGATGATTTGTGTGACGCTGGAGGAACATTCCTTGGGGAGCTTAAAGTTCTTAAAGAGAGATATCCAGACTCTAAATTCGAGATTATAGTTTGTCATGCTGTAAATATCAAAGGCTTGGTAAAGCTGTGTAACAATTTTGATCGTGTTATAATAACTAATTCATATTGTGATTATGGATATAAGCCTAGTAATAATAATTTAACAGTGATAGATGTATGCGGATAGTAATTTAAAAAGAGATGGTAATTGAAGGTCCATTTTACAGGTTAACCCCAATTAACGATTCATCTCCTCGTTTCGACTTGGAGTTGTTATGTGATATTGGTGGTAAAAATCCGAGAAAAGAGTTTAAGGTAGTAGGATATGGATTCCTGCTAGAATCTGCAGTGGAGAGATGTATCCACTATGCAGTTAGAAGAAAATTCGGAAAAGATGAAATTGTAACTTTAGGTAAGTACTTGGATGAGTTTAAAAAAGCAAAGGAGGAGATTGAACTCCAAATCTACGGAAGTACAAGAAATTCTAGCGGAGAGGCTGAATAAACTTTGTAGGTTTCTAGATGAAGAGTACGATATTAACGCTGGAGGGTGTTGCTATGTAGCATATTGCCTGGCAAAACTTCTTAGTAAGGACAAGTTCAAGTTTAGAGTAATAATATACGAAGATTATGAGTTAGAAGATAGATTTAGTGAAATTTCTGGAAGTCACTATCATTACGCTATTGGTATCGGAAATTATACAATAAATTCTGCTGAATGTGATGAAGACGAAAGCTTTTGCAGAAATATATATTATAATGTAAGAGCTTCTGAAATTCTAGACCACTATAAAAATCGTAGCTGGAACGAATGTTACAATTCAGAAAAGAATAAATTTATCTTTAGAACTATTCAAGTATTTTATGACGACCTTACGGAAGACTTACGAGAAAGATAGACAGATTGTGCATACGCACGACAAGTTTATCTACTGTAGTTCGGTTTATCAAATGTGGGGATGGGGAGCAGCCCTTATGGAAGAAAAGTATTATGCTTCTGATAAGCCTATTACACTTAAAAAGAAAAATTTAATCTCTGTAAAGAGAAAAAACTATTCATTGCATAGATTTTTCGAATTACAGTTTGCTCCAGAAGAATATTTAATTAATAACGGTTTTAAAATTGTAGAAAATGAAACAGGATGTAGCTGAGTATTTGATTGACTCGTTTGTAGACTTTAAAGGTGAGGAACACAAAATTGTAGCGTGTGCTTTGAGCCAATCTCCAGAAGAGAGTGAGGATGGTTACAAACTTGCAGTAGGTTGGGTGAACGAAATGGACGAATTTGTCTGTGTAGATGATCCAGATTACGCAGAAGTTTGTAGAGTCGTATCTGTTGGTATCAGTGTGTGTCACCCAACTGATACGTTTGACAAGGAGAGAGGTAAAGCTAATGCCTACAATAAAGCTTTGCACGACCCTAAATGTCCTACTATCTATACTAGAGATAGAGGAGTAGCTAGTAAGACTTTGGTAAAGGCTTTCTTGAAGCAGGAGGTTAATTTCCTTAAAGAGAATCCAGAGAGAATTATCAAGGGTTATAATCAGATGAAAGCTCGTTTCGACAAAAAGCAAGCTCTAAAAGCTAAGGTGGAGGGTCTCTCTGATAATGAGAAACTTGTTGTGAAACTGGCAATGAAGGAAGGTGTGGATGTAGTCGGATGCGTTAAGCTCGTAGAAGAGGCTAAGGCTGCAGGTATTGAGATAAATGAACAAGACTAAGTTTTGCTATATTTTAATTGTCATAATGGGATTAATAATTATATATTTGTCTATCCCTAAGAGAGATAGTAATCCTAGCACTCCTAATGTGCAAGAGATTGTAAGGGATTCTATCATTAGAGATAGCATTTATATAGTTAATGATTCCATTGTTGAGAAAATTAAATATATAGACAAGGAGTATGATGAGAAAGTATCTACTATTATGTCTAGTTCTGATAGCATCAATTTGTGCTTTTTCTCAGAATACATCGACCGTTACAATAACCGGCGAACAGTTAAAGACAACTAATCTGATATTTGCTGAACATCAGAAATTGTCCGAAACTGTTCCTTTATTGAAGAGTCAAATAACTAATTTAGAACTTATAAACAAAAGTTGGGAGAAAACGGATTCTGTTCGCAGAGTCCAGTTACTGTATTATGGAAACATAATTGAAGATAAAAATAGATCAATTGAAGGTCTTAATAAGTCTTTAAAGAAGAAGCAGAACGTAATCAAATATGGAGCTGCTGGCTCATGTGTATTAATATTATTATGCCTATTACTGAAGTAATGTTTAAGGACAAAGATGGTTTTCACTATAAACATCCTGAACGTAGCTGTACTAGGTGTAAGAACTATCCCTGTTTGCCAAATATGGACAAACTACAAGGGGACTTTGCCTCTTATGGTTGCAGAAAGTTCGAGGATATTAATACCTTTGAGGTGTGGAAACCAAAGAAGTAACTTACCATGTTAAGTTTGTAGCTGAATGTGAGGACGGAATGGGTTATGCAAATTATGTCTTTGAACGTCTAGAATATGATAATCTAGATTACAAAGACATAATGTGTGTTCGATTTCCGAATTGGAACCAGTGTTCTATGAAATTAGGCGATGTCGGATATGTATCTCTAAGATATGTAGAAGAAGGCATCGATAAATGGTACGATGGTACAGATTTCGTTCCATATAAGGAGACAAATATAATTTTCCTGAAATTTATTCATGAAAAACCGTCTCTAGAATGTGGACAAATATTATTAGATTAACATTAAAATTAGATGAACTATGAAGTATTTTTAAAGAATAATTTATGACTGTATTAGGAGATAAGCTGAGAGAGGCTTTGAATGATAAAGCAAACGATGTTAATAGCTATGTATGGAAAGGACCTAAAGTAAACGGAGTCCAGGAGGAAATAAAGTTAGTGGATGCTGATTATGACCAGCTGAAACGCTTCTATAACCACTGTGAACAAATGTTGTACAACTCGGATACCAAGAATCCAGGTCGTTTAACATTACTAGATATAGTGTCCGATCAAATACAGAGATGTCGAGCAGAGCTTCTTATTAGATGGCTTAGAGCTGAGAAACAATACACAAACACTCGCTGTTTGGAAGACCTGAGAATTACCATCAAGAATAATAAAGAGATTTTGACCAATGAGGCTATTAAAGTTTATCCTATTGGAAATATTCTTAATGGTATCCCTGTAGAGTTTAGAGAAGTACCTGTAAGTTTAGTTATGGACGCTTGTCTGGATTCTTTGGGATTGTTTGATAACTCTCATTTGACGTTGAATTTCATTGTCAAGATGGGACTTTGGTTTACACAGCAAGAAATGCAAAAGGACTTATATCGTAAAGACCCTGTAACAGGTAAAGCTGTCAATAGACTTTTGGTGGTAAGCAAGGAACTTCGTTTGAATCCTTCTATTGCTCTTAAAATCTGTGATACTGGATTAAGTTATGCTGAGTTTAGATCAATGTGTAGACTAAAACGAGATAAATATGCAAACTTAACTAGTGATCAGTTGAGACTGTTGTCGAGCAAGGTTCTTTATCGCTTCCAGAATCAATGCGAAAGTCAAGCCAAACAGTGGAAGGACAAAATGGAAGAAATTAAGAAAGTTGCCGAACTTAAAGGTTGGGACATCACTAGAAATATAGACTAATGAAGGACCTTTTTACTCCTGTCACTCGTGATGAGCGGCAGGAGGAGTCCGTCAAAAAGTGGATTAAGTCCAAAGGAAGAGGTACAATAGTTGCTTGTACTGGGTATGGAAAGACTAGGGTTGCTACTATTATTATAGGAAAACTTATTTCTAAGTACCCTTCTATCAGGGTATTAGTAGTCGTTCCAAATTCTACTTTGCAAGAACAATGGTCTGGAATCCTAGACAGTTTGGGATATGGATTGAATGTCGAAGTTGGAATTATTAATTCCATGGCAAAGAACGGGTATGATTGTGACCTTCTGATTCTGGATGAAATTCACAGATGTCCTGCTGATACTTTCTCTTCTGTATTTACTAAGGTAAAATATAAACTTATTCTTGGTTTAACTGCTACTATAGAGAGACTCGATGGAAAGCACAGTATCATAGAAAAATACTGTCCAGAGATTGATAATATTTCTATAGAAGTAGCCAAAGCCAATGGTTGGGTATCAAACTTTTCAGAATATCAAGTTATAATAACGGTGGACGATATAGACTTGTATAGAAAATATAACAAGGAGTTTGTTCAACATTTTGAATATTTTAACTTTGATTTTGACTTAGTTATGAGTATGTTAGGTCCAAACGGATTTGTCAATAGGGCTAAGTATAGGGACGAACTATGTAACCGAAACAGCAAGCTGGATAGGAAAGAAGTTTTCAAGGAAATTACTTTTCATGCTACGGCGTTCATGAGAGCTTTGCAGAGTAGGAAAAAGTTCATATACAATCATGCTAAGAAGCTAGAAATAGCCAAGGAGATAATCAAGTATAGGTCTGATAAGAAAATCATTACCTTTTCAGCTAATGTGAAAATGGCTGAAAGCATAGGTATAGGATATGTTTATACTGGAAGAGAGAGTAAAAAGAAAAACAGAATAACCATAGAAGAATTTTCCACACTTAGTTCTGGAGTGCTTAATAGCGTCCAGCTAGCTAATGAGGGTTTAGACTGTAAGGGTTTATCTGTTGGTATTGTTCTTGGTTTAGATTCCAGTCCTATAAAGAGTAAGCAGAGAACTGGTAGGGTAATACGAAAGGAAGAACCTACTAAGTATGCCGAAATGTTCACAATTGTTATTGAAAACACTGTAGAGTGTGAATGGTACAAGAAATCACACGAAGGAGTGAATTATATAACTATTGATGAAGAGAATCTTATGAAAGTTCTAAGGGGAGAACCCTATGAGCCTTATAAGAAGAAAATACAAAATTTTACTTATCGTTTTTAATTATGGAAACTTATTACACTAAGAAAGAGTATAATGAGATGAAATCTGCACTTACTAAGAAATGTAAGTCGCTAGAAACTAAAGTTAGTAAACTGACATCTGAGTTGAAGGAATTAAAGAAGGATTATGCAGTACTTCTTGAAACCGCCAACGAAAAAGTTGAGGACTAAAGTTTATCACGTAACTAAGTTTTAACACCTTAACAGGTAAACTAGACTTAGTGTATAGATTAGTAGAAAATCTATTAATTTGTACACGTGAGAAATCTTGAATTGAAACAACAGCTTCTGTTTTGTGAGAAATATAGTATAAATCCGAGCGAGTTGTTGTTGTTAGAAATTATTCTTATTGCCCAAGAAGGCGACGAACCAGAAATTGTCCATGAGTATTTCTCCTCTAGAGTATGTGCTCGTGGTTTTACAATAGAACTATTAACTGGACTTCGCGATGCTGGAATTATTCATAAATCCTATAAAATTCCTGAAAAAGGAAGTGTATTTAATCCCTTAGATATTCCACTAAACAAAAATGTGGTTAAAGATTTCTACAAATGCTCATTTGAGCTAGGTAAGGAATTATGGGATACCTATCCTCAATTCGGGATAGTTAATAATTCACAAGTAGGTCTTAGAAGCGTGTCTAAGAAATTTGACACCATCGAAGACTTCTATAGGTTTTATGGTAGGACTATCAGATGGAAGCCAGAAGTTCATAATCAAATTATAGAGCTAGTAAAGTGGGCTAGAGAGCACAATATTCTATGTACCACTATTGCCAACTTTGTAATAGACCATAAGTGGGAAGAACTTGAAGCACTAAAAGATGAAGGCGGAGTTAATTATGATTCCATGAGATTGCTATGATTTCTGAGAAACTTCTTTACGAAATTGATAGAGGTAGATTGGGGTTAAATCATGGTATATCTATGAAACTTCCTAAGCTAGAGAGCATTATTGATGGAGTCACTAGGGAAACCTATACACTGATTCTATCTAACTCTGGTGCGGGTAAAACTTCATTTGCCCTTTATGCTTATGTTTATAGACCACTAATGGAACATCTTGATGATGATGATTTTAAGGTATTGTATTTTAGTCTAGAGATGGGAGAAGTAGCCTTATATATCAAGCTATTATCCATATATATCTTCGAAACGTATGGAATACAATTATCTTTTAAGAAGATTCTTTCAAGAGAAAAGGAATATATTTTGTCAGAGGAACATTATGACCTAGTTAAGCAATGTATGCCCTGGGTAGATAAGATTAGTAAAAAGCTGGAAATCTATGACAAGAAAGTGTCTCCAAAAAAGGTGTATGCTATCTTGAAAACTAGGTTAGAAGAAATGGGAACTTTTTCTGAAAGTGAGACAAGACTTCTATATAAGCCTAATAATCCTAATCTTATCTATAATATCGTAGTAGACCATATTGGTCTGGTTGGTACTAAACCTGACATAGACTTACTTTCTAGCTATCTTCTATTCTTTAGAGATAAGTGTGGCGTTAGTCCTGTAGTAATACAGCAAGCTAATAGAGAGCAAGGAAATATTGAAAGGTTTAAGCAGGGAAAGAGTGCGTTTACTATTCACGATGCTAAAGACTCTGGTAATACTGTGCAGGATTGTAATATCATGATTGCACTGTATAATCCACACAGGGATGGATTGAAAACTTATAAACATTATAATATTGAGTATCTAAAGTCTTATTTTAGAAGCATAATGGTACTTAAGAACCGATATGGTGATTGTGATGTTGAAGTTGGAGTAAACTTCTTTGGCTGGATTAATATGTTCCACGAGCTTCCAAAGCCCGATGAAATTTATGATTATGAAAGGTATACAAATCCAAATTATATACTAGAAGATAATAGTTCTATAGTAGAACAGGAGCTAGATGATATTACAGAATTAGATGATTCGAATGAAAACTTTAATTTTGCATTAGAATAATGGCTGCTGAAACAATTGCTATCGTAGGTGAATCAGGTACTGGAAAGAGTACAAGTTTAAGAAATCTTAATCCCGAAGAGACTTTTATTATAAGTACTACGGGTAAACCGCTCCCCTTTAGAGCATGGAAAAAGAAGTATATCCCTATTAAAATAGAGGGAAAGAACGTAAGTGGTAACTATTACATTAGTTCCAAATGGGATCAAATTCTGAAAATTCTTCAAATTATTGACAAGATGATGCCTCAGATTAAACAGGTAATTATCGATGACTTCCAATATGTTCTCTCTTATGAGTTCGTTGACAGAGCAACAGAAGTTGGTTATACCAAATTTAGTGAGCTGGCTCAACACGCTATGGAAATTCTGAGATATTCAGAAAAGATGAGAGAGGATTGTAAGATGATTTTCTTGACACACTCGGAGAATGTTGGAGACAATGTAAATCCTAAGTTTGTCATTAAAACTGTTGGAAAGTTGTTGTCTGAAAAGGTAACACTGGAAGGTCTGTTTACTTATATTTTCTTCACTAAGGTAAGTGAAGGAGATTCTGGTAGAATGGAGTACAAGTTAATCACTAATAATGACGGTACTTGTGTGGCTAAGACATCCTTTGGTATGTTTGAAGACCTAGAGATTGACAATGATTTGAATGAGATTATCCATGTTATTGACGCTTATAATGAAGGAGAGTAATGAAGTTAGACATACTGTTTCACTACGAGGTGAATGAACAAACTGGTGAAATCACCTATATTGGGAAAGAAGAAATTTCTGTTGACACTAAGGCAACGAAAAGTGCTACCAAGACATCTACTAAGGCTTCTGCAGCCAAGGTAGATGCTAATCCAGATCCTATTATTACGCTTGATTCCAACAAGTTAATATTAACTCAGGGAGCTGTAGACCTGTTACAGGTTTGTGCAGATTGTCGAGTAGACATCAAGTATAAGAAAAAGGATAAGAAAGCAGTTCCTATTATTGGAACTGATGCCGCTTTCGGAACTAAAAGTGGAAACAAGTTAACGAAGAGTAATACTGTAAGTTATAGAGGTGCAGCTAATGAAAAGCTCTCAGCTTATGGTACTACCTTTAAACTAGAGCCTACAGAGGATAAAGGAATTTATTATCTAGTAGGAGATAAGGTACAAGAAGAAAACTCTGTACCTGATGAGATAATTGATATCGAGAATGAACTCGATATAGAATCATTAGATAATATAAACATAGACGAAGATGACAAAGACTTAGAAAAATTTGATTTTAATTTGAATTAATGCCTAAGAAGATATCTCAAGGAGACTTTATTAAAAGGTGTTAGTTAAAACATAATAACTACTACTTATACCATAATACTATTTATACTAAAATGTAGGATAAGGTATGTATTACTTGTCCTATTCATGGGGATTTCTGGATGGCTGCTAAGCACCATATTAATGGTAGCGGCTGTCCTAAATGTAATCCAGGAGGTATGAGTATGGACACGGAAGAGTTTATTAGAAAAGCTTGCCGCATTCATAATAATTATTATACCTATAATAGGACTAAATATGTTAGGTCTAATCAGAAGGTAGAAATAGAATGTCCAATTCATGGAACTTTCTATTAGCGTCCTAATGACCATCTAAATGGAAAGGGATGTCCAAAATGTTCTAGAAGTAAAGGAGAAATAAAAATTTCTTCTATTCTAGATAAATATAACATTCCATATATCCCCTAGTATAATCTAGATATTAATGGGTATAAAGTTCGTATAGACTTTTACATTAATACTAACCAAAAGTAGTATTTCATAGAGTATAACGGAATATAGCATTATATTGCCACAGATTATTTTGGAGGCAAGTTAGCTTTAGAAAAGTAGTAGAAGAGAGATTAGATAGTTAAGGATTATTGTTCTAGAAACAATATTCTATTTATTGAGATTAAATATGATTGTAAAGATGAAGAAGAATTTTTATTAAGACATTTAAATTGAATAAAGTTATGTTTAATTTTGGTATATCAGCAGACTCAGCAGTAAGAAACACACGTCGTCCTTTAACTCCTTGGAACATCCATGATGTAAAATTCATGGGATGTGAAATCAAAGAATTTGATGGTAAAAAGGATCCAACGGCTCATTATAAAGTTCTAGCAATTAACTTTGAGAACGAAGAGGGTTACTTCTCTGTAACTCAATTCTTCCCTAAAGCTGGTGATGATGAGAGACGTGAGTTTGATAGTAAGAATGGTGGAAAGGTTATTATGCCTTCCAACTTCGAGACTTTGATGGCTGTAGTTAAGCAGACTGCACAGGTTCTCAATCCTGCAGGATTTGAAAAGATGCAAGCAGCTAGCTCTAAATTTAAGAGCTTCGATGATGTAGCTAAGGCTCTAATTGCTATAACTGAAAAAGTTAAAGGTAAGGAGACTAAGTTGAAATTGATTGGTAGAAACCATGACGGTAAAGTAGTTGCTGATATACCTCGTATCGTAGGTATTAACAAACAAGGTGAGTCGTTCATCTCTGATAACTATATTGGTGATAAGCTGTTCTTCTCTGACTATGAGGAGGGAGAACGTCAGAAGTATCTGAAAGCTAAGCCTACCGAAATGAAGTCAGAAGACTCGATTGCAGATGTTGCTGGTGTAGATGCTGCACCAGAAAATGACTTCGATCTTGACAACTTGCTATAATGATTTGTTAGTAGAGTAATTCATAAATTCCTTAGTGACTATGTTTAATTATACTTTTGAACCAAAAATTACTAAGGAATTTCTTCTATCTAAGAACAATGAGGAGACTTACATGACTTATTATCTGGGCATCCCAGTTAAGAAAGGATTGTTTAAGTCTCCTTTGCGTAGTGACAGTCACGTCACCTGCAGTTTCTTTAGAGGAAAATCTGGAAACTTGTATTTTAAAGACTTTGCTTCTGGAAAGTGTTTGACATTTGAAGGAGTAGTTATGGAAAAGTATAATTGTAACTACCACACTGCTTTAAAGATTATAGCTAAAGACTTTGGATATACTAAGGACTCTTCTGTAAAGAAAGTTGCAGTGAAAATCCAGCCGAAGTTTGAAGAGGAAAAACAAACCTTTATTCAAATAGAAGCCAAGGATTTCTCAGAATCTGAGTTGAAGTGGTGGGGAAGTTTTGGTATTACTAAAGATATTCTGTATAAATTCAAGGTTTACAGTTGTAATACTGTATTTCTTAACGGAAATATATATGCACAATCTGCCCAACATAGTCCTATCTATGGTTACTATTTTGGAAAGAAAGAAAACATTGAGCAATGGCGTATTTATATGCCAAAACGAAAGGAGTTTAGATTCATAGGCAATGTTCCTACTAAAACCATTCAAGGCTATAAACAATTAGTTAAGAGTGGTAAACTAGTTGTGATAACTAAGTCTATGAAGGATGTTATGTGTTTATATTCTTTAGGAATACCAGCTATAGCTCCCAACTCTGAAACTCAGTTTGTTTCTGATAAAGTATTAGAAGAATTAAAGCAGAGATTCAAATATGTTGTGTTGCTATATGATAATGATTTAACTGGAGTACGTTTTACTAATAAGATTAGAAAGCAACATCCAGAACTAATTGTATCAATGATTCCCAGAAGTACAGGAGCTAAGGATATAAGTGATTACTATCATATGTACGGAAGAAAAGGTACACAAGAATTTATTACTAACTACATAAAGAAATTTAAGAAGAATGAAAAAGTAGACTAATACAAGTGTTACAGCCACATTTAAAAATGGCGAAAAGAAAACTTTTGAAACCATAGAAGAAGCGTCAGAAGTAACAGGTCTAGAGATAAACTCTATCAAAGCCAGAGCTAATAAACCTGGTTCTGGAGCGAAGTCAAAAGATGGAATTACTTTTGAATGGGCTGACCCAGCAGTAAGAAGAAGCAAGCAAGCTAAGAAAAGTAAGCAGAAAGGTTCTCAGTACGAGTTAGAAATAATTCACAAATTGAGAGACATAGGATATGAAGGGTGTGTATCCAGTAGAAGTCAGAATAAATTGGCTGATGCTGATAAGATAGACATTGTAGACATGAATAACGAACTCCCAGTTAATATCCAAGCTAAATTCACCCAAAATATGCCGAACTATTTTGACATTAGGGATGCTTGTAGTGATAAATCTAAACCGTTCTGTATATGTTGGAAGAAGGCAGGAAAGAACGGAGAATCAGCTAGAGGTCAAGTAGCTGTAATACCTATAGAATATTTTTATGAATTGCTTAAGAAATGAAAAAGTTAATAGTTAAAGGCCCAATTCCTACGATTAAGAACTGTGTAGTTAATGACTTTGATGACGAGTATGCTCTCTATTTGAGGACAGCTAAGAAGAATTGGAGAACTGAGGAAGCGTTTTCTCTAGAATTTGACTCCACATTATCTGATTTGAAAAAGAGTCACTTTGTCTACGTGGATAGAGAAGACCTTGAACTTTTAATCAAGAAGCGATTAAATGTTATTGAAGTAATCGAGTTATGAACACATATTTATTTCCATGGCATACAGATGAAGTCTGTAGAATTGGTAAGGTAGTAGCTAGAAGCTACGAGGATTGTGAAGAAAAGATAAAGAGTATGTATATAAATAAGTACGACGATTTAGATGATCTTCTGGATTATGATGACTTCTGTGAGGAACTTGCCGACAAACATGGAATATATTTAGGAGAAATATCTGAGATAAATGAATTCATGTAATCCATTGAGAATAGCACTAGACTTGGATGATACTATCTTTGACTTTTGGGGAGCTTATAAGGCTCTATTTCCAAGAGAATCTGATTTAGTTGAACACGTAATTACACGAAACGTAGTAAGTCTTCGCTATAATAAGGAGTTTTGGGAAAATTTACCCTTGCTAGAGAAACCAAATTTTGAACCATATATTTATGCCACAAAGAGAATAAATAGTAAGGTTTATACTAGGAATTGTCTAGCTAAATACAATTTACCCATAAGACCTATTTATCAAATGTATTATCAGCATGGAAATAAGGCTGACTTGATAAAAGGCAAATGCGACGTATTAATTGATGATAGTATTAGTAATGTACAAATGGCTATCAATTCTGGTCTTCCAGCTCTGTTAATTGATAGACCTCATAATCAGAATGGAGACCCATTATTTCGCATTTATAGTTTAGATATTGACGAAATTAGATTTGCATATGAATTAGAATTAGAGACTTTAGGATGGAATTAAAAGACATCAAGCTTAGACCTCTGCTAGACACGCTGAGGTTGGAGAAGATAAGTGATAAGGTGTATTTTTCCGAGCAATATAGTGGATATGTAAGTAATTCTCGTTTGGGATTAATTAATCCTAGGCAAGATGGAAATCCAGATAAATTTTTTACTGGATTTAAAAATACCTTCTCTCCTGCACTTGAGCTTGGTAGTGCTGTACACGAACTCGTATTACAGCCAGATAGTTTTGAGCTTTCAGAAGACATTGGTAAACCGACTGCTAAGTTGGGAGCGATGGCTGATGAGCTTTATCCAGTTTTCCTTAAAGGAGATGTAAAATTTGATGATGTGAAGGCTGCTTCAGATAAAGTTGAATATTACAAAGGAAAACTTACCAAAGACCTAGCTAAGTCTGTTATTGAAGCGTCTACCAATTATTGGAAGAATAGACAGCTTAAAGAATTTGATTTGGCTCAGGATAAGGAAATTATATACCTTGATAATAAGTCACTAGAAATCGTAAAATCTTGTGCGGCTGCATTAAATAGCAATAAGCAAGTACAGAAACTTTTACATCCTGAAGGGATAACTAAAACACCTATTTCTGAAAATGAGCAAGCTATTTTATTGGACGTGGAAGCTACTTGTCCCAACGGCAAGAAGTTCATTTTGCACTTAAAGTCCAAATTAGATAATTATACCATAGATACGGAGACTAACACTATTGTAGTGAATGATATAAAAACTATTGGTAAGATTGTCAGTGAAATCGACAATAATATCAAGAAGTTTCATTACAGTAGAGAGTTTGCAATGTATTTATATCTTCTGAAGCTATGTGCTGAGAAGTTCTATCACCTAAAGAATCCTAAAATCCAAGCTAATTACTTGGTAGTTTCTACTATTCCAAACTTTTATAGTAAGGTTAGACCAGTCACTTATGGAGAATTACGTGAAGGATTTCATGAGTTTAAAACTCTATTGAAGTATGTAGCATATCAGATAGGTTATAGAGACTATTCTCTGGATGAACGACCTTCAAAATATCAGCTTTGAGAAATTGTCAGCAATTTATAACAAATACTTTACCTTAAATTACCTAAATAGCAATATGGGAGATAAACTAGCTTGTATTGCTCTCACTTGTTATATAACTAATGAGTTAAGGAAAAAGGGTCAAAAAGTAACTTGTTATGATGTTCTCCTAAAAATAGGTAATGACTTTGGGGAGGTTGAAAAAAATACCTTCCTGAAGTCCCTAGGAGCCATTTGCGAGGATTTAATGTATGGGTGTAATACTTTCCTTGACTTCGGGATAAAGCCCAAGGATATGCCCAAACAACTCAAAATTTTGCTAGACAATTATGCACCATTTTAATGTTAAAATTTTTATGATATATCTATTAAGAAACAACAACTTTTTGAAAATAGGCTTCGCCAAAGATGTCTAGAGGAGAATGAAATGCTACAATACCTGCGCCTTTGGATATCAATTGTTAGATGTTAGGGATGGGGATAAGTAGGTAGAGAAGCTCCTCCATAGAATGTTTAAGAAATACTAGGTAGCTAAGGAATGGTTTGAAGATAATGATTATATTATCTCACACTTTCATGATAGCGTAGAAGAATTAGTAAAGTAGACACAAAATTCTACCTAGTAGAGAAGATATATCAGAGTCTGGACTTCAAGAGGCGTCTTCTATAAGGATTTTGATTCTATATAGAAATGCTCAGAGAGTTTAGGTGTTTCAATATATGATATAAAGAATGCTTTAACTAATAAAAAGACGAAAGTCAAAAATTTTATTATTTAGCATAAGGTGTGCGAATAGAAATCAATTTAACACCCTTTAACATAAAATTAACATTTAAAGATTAGGGTTTCCCTAAATTACGAAGTATAATTGATTACATCAGTAAGGGAAACGATACTGATTAGATATAGAAAAATAGTTCTAGATTATATGTTAATGATTTATGTTTAAAATTTTTATTTATTATGAGTACAACGATTTTGAATTTTAAGAAAGTAGAAGTAGTAGCAGAAAGCAAAGAAGCAGCAATCGCACAAGTAGAAAGCACATTGTTCCACGTAAACGGAGATGCAACACAGGCTTACAAAAATTGGAAAGCTAAGCAGACTAAGGGTATCACAGAGCGTGACGTAAAAGAGTTCATGCTTGAATATCTTGCAAAGAAAGGTAAGAACTGCCCTGGTGCTGGTTATTTGATTACTGTTGAATCTTCTGTTGCTGACACTCGTGAGCGTCCGTATAAGATTGACGATGTTAAGGGTGATGGAAAACGTAAGTTTAAAACATTCTACAAGTGGATTGACAAGGAAACTCAGACAGTAGTTTGTCAGGTTGATACTAACAAGGCTGACGCTAAGAATGCAATTAAAGAGTTGTATAAGAGCGGTAAGTACAAAGGAAATGCTGAGTTGGTAAAGACTAAGGATGTTGTTGAAGGACAAGCTGTAGTAGCAACTGCACAGTACACTCCTTCTAAGAACACTAAGAACGGTACTTGGATTGCTTTCGGTATCGAAGCCTAATTTCTTAAAGATATAAGTTTTAAAAGGAAGATTACCTTAAGGTGGTCTTCCTTTTTTATTTTGAGATAAACCTAAGTTTAACAGATATAAAACGTAATTTAATTATGAAAGTGTAACAACTAATTAACAATTAAATGGAATTTACTCCTATAACAGGACTTCAGATTAGAAGAGACTTTTACACCTCTAGTGGGTGCGTTCTTGAAGATGTAATCGAGAATTACTTCTATCAACATTTTAAGACAGTTAATCCCTATATAATAGGGAGAAAAGAATCCATAGCTGGAAAACCGACTGATGGAATAATAAGATTCTATGATGAAGAAATGCATCTGAAATTCTGGATTCTCCAGGAAACTAAAAGAGATAAAGGTATCAACTCAGTTTTCTTACATAGGTCTTTTTTGCAAGCTCTTATGTATTTGGGAAATATTTATTATGATACTAACATTTATTTAGGAGTAGATAAATTCAATGGGATATTTCTAGATTCAGCTAGGTATTTCTGTTATGTTCCTAGAAAAGAAATAGATGTCCTTATGGAAAAATTTGAACCCTTGTGGCGAAAATATTTTCGAGTTTCTCCTTCCAAAGCGTATAAGGAAGAGGAGTTGGAGCAGTTTGCTATAAGAGCAGCGAAAATACTCAAACCTTCAGCATTGGATGAACACTTTAGATTAGACCTCCTATTGAAGGAGATTTACTATAATAATGTTTAAATATGGAATTGACGATTGAACAATTGATGCAGGGAAAGGCAACTAGAATTAAGGATAAGGAGTATTTTACTACAGAGGCTTATGTGACTCCGTTTATAGACAGAGTATCTAAGATGACCGATAACTTTATCATTAATGCTAAGCCTGCCGACCAAATATCACTTACTAAAGACGGGGAGATTAATTTTGATGATGTAATATACAATAGAGTTTGGATTCAAGGAGTTTTACCAGACGAATATGCTTGGGATAATCATAAGAGAGTAATCAGTATGATTTATGCTCTAGATACTCGTAAACCATTAGTTAAGTTCTATGTAGGAGCTTTAAATATGGCTTGTCTGAATCTGTGTGTATTTAATCCAGAAATGTTAAATGTTTCTGAGCTAGAGCCTGAATCTGCTATTAACTATAGCTTTTTGAGAAATGCTATGTCAATGACAGACGAAACTAACTTGATGCTTAAGAAGCTATCAGAGATGGAATATAAGAAAGACGATATATATGCTGACCTAGGTCACTGGGTTGATAATTGCATCAATTCTAAAATCAACATGGGATTTGGTTCTGTAAAATTGGCTGAATCTGCTCCGATTGATGTTTATAAAGATTTATTTTATGATGAAAAATCTAAGTATTATACAACAGACAATGTTGTAGACGGATTTACTGTGTATAACGCATTTACTGACCTGATTACCCAAGATAAGAGAGATTTGGTTAATAAATTTGAGAAGACATTGTTAATTAAGGACGTAATGGGTATTTAATATGCAGGTAGTAAAAAGAGACGGAAGTTTACAGGAGTTTGATAGTAATAAAATAGTAGAAGCAATATCTAAGGCATTTAACGCCTGCTGTCCAGATGAGAATAGGGACGTTATTAATGCTATGGTATCAGATATGCATTTATGGGATGGAATTACTATTGAAGAAATTCAAGATGTTGTAATTGAGACCTTGAGAGACTATGGCTATGATGATGTAGCCTCAGCCTATTCTCAATACAGAAGTGAGCAATCTAGACTTAGAGAAATCATAGCTAAGATTAGTTATCAAGACAACTATATAAGTAGTTCTGAAAATGCAGCTACTTCATCTGAAACGGATGGAAATGCTAATGTTGTATCTAAGAATGTTGCCACATTAGAAAGTGAGGATAGAAAGCGTGAGAATAGAGAAATTCAACGCTATCGTATGAAAAAGAAGTTGAAGCTTCTTTATCCAGAACTAGCCTCTCAATATTCTAGAGACTTAGATAGTCATATTATCTATACTCATGATGAAGCTTCTACATCCGTACTTAAACAGTATTGTATGGCAGTTTCATTGTATCCACTTATGTTGGAAGGTGTGGGTAATATTGACGGAGTTACTCCTGGTCCTCCCAATGATTTGCAGTCGTTTAGTGGACAGGTTACTAATCTAGTGTTTCTACTATCTTCTCAGTGTAAGGGGGCAGTTGCTGTAGGAAGTTACTTCATTGCTCTTAATTATTATATCATAGCTGAATATGGAGAAAAGTGGTATGAAAAGCTTGACTGTATATGTACCTCCGAGCATTCACTCATTAAGCGTACTATTAAAGATAGTATTCTCAAAGCATTCAAGCAGTTTGTTTGGGGAATCAATCAGCCCGCAGGAAATAGAAGTTATCAGTCACCCTTTACTAACGTGTCGTATTACGATAAGACATACTTTGAGTCCTTGTTTGGAGAATTTTATTATCCAGACGGAACGAAACCGGAGTGGAGTGCGATTGATACGTTGCAAAGACTATTTATGTCTTGGTTCAATAAGCTGCGTCTGAAACAGGTACTAACCTTCCCAGTTGAAACTTTCGCTATGGTGCATGATGGAAAAGATATTATAGATAAGGAATACAAAGATTTGTGTGCAGAAATGTATGCACAAGGTCATAGTTTCTTTACTTATATTTCTGATAGTGCGGATAGTCTAGCTTCGTGTTGTAGACTTCGTAATGAATTGGCAGAGAATACATTTAGTCCTACCTCTGGTATGACTGGAGTGAAAACTGGTTCTTGTAATGTAATTACTTTAAACATTAACAGAATTGTTCAGAACTGGTTTAGAAATGTGGATACGAATTACTTTGGTACTTCTAAGATTCCTTATGAGAACTTAACAGAGGAAGACATTAATGGCTTGAAGGCTTATCTTAGTGACATTCTAGAAAGAGTTTATAAGTATCACATTACTTATAAGACTATGCTCTATGAATGGGAAGAAAAGAAGATGTTTGCTTCCTCTAATGGTGGGTATATCAATATTAAAGACTTATACAGTACTATTGGTTTAAATGGTTTGAATGAAGCTGCTGAGTTCCTAGGACTGAAAGTATCTAATAATCCAGAGTATTTCAAGTTCTTGCAACTAATCCTTGGAACTATTAAGGAGCAGAACAAGATTCATTCCATCCACGATAAGAAAAGACCTTTCCTATTTAATTCTGAAGTTGTTCCAGCAGAGGGACTTGGCGGTAAAAATTATAGATGGGATAAAGAAGATGGATTAGAACCAATGTCCATCTAAAACCTCTTTTAATTGACTCGAAACTACTCAGCTAGTACTGAAATTAGGCCGAGACAACGAGGGGCAAGCAGGATTTATCCGTGCAGCCTGAACGAGTAAACAAAGAGGGCTTTTGATTAAAGTATGTGAATATATTAGTTAAAGGTATGCAGTACTCTGAACTCTATGGTGACATAGAGAGGCAACAGAAATGATTGCCCGTTTATTTTGGATAGTTGTCCCAAATTTTTTGTACCGGCGCCCAGAGCGAGTATATTTGTACTAGTAATAATTAAAACTAGTAATAAATATGGAAACAAAAATTTGTAGCAAATGTGGGAGAGAATTACCACTAGACCGTTTTGAATCAGGAAGAAATCAATGTAGGGATTGTAGAAATGCAAGAAGGAAAGAGCTTAGAGAGAAAAATCCAGAAAAGCATCGTTTAGAATCCAAGAATAGACAAAAAAGTTAGACTGAGTGGCTACACTCTCTAAAAACTCCTTGTATTATTTGCGGAGAGTCTGAACCAGTATGTATTGATTTTCACCATACTGACCCTACTAAAAAAGATTTCACTATTGGCAAGAAACAAAGCTGGAGTAAGGAAAGATTACTTCCAGAGATACAAAAGTGTGTTTGTGTCTGCGCTAATTGTCATAGGAAAATTCATTATGGTCTAATAGACCTAAACGATTATCTAAAATAAATCATCTCTCTGACAACGGGAGGGAGTGTAACAGAATGATTGGGTTCCTGAAGATAGGAATTTATACAATAGTTATTTCTATAATGCCCATGATGATACCCCTGTATTAGATAAGTTTATACTTCATGGAAGGCAGACTTATCAATATACTGATGGAGGTAGCGCGGCTCATATAAATCTAGAGGAACATTTATCTAAGAAGCAGTATTTGAAGCTCATAGATTTTGCTATTGAACAGGGAACTAACTACTTTACATTTAATATTCCGAATAGTAAGTGTGAGGATTGTAAACATATTGTAAAAGCTCCAATCAAAGTATGTCCAAAGTGTGGAAGTGAGCATATTACCCAGTATACTAGGATTATCGGCTATCTAAGACCTATTACTGCATTTGGAAAGGATAGAAGAATAGAAGCTGAACAAAGAACTTATAGTAAAAATGTATAAAGTAGAAGAATTTTTCGGCAAACCTGAAGAACTGGAAGAATACTTAAATAAAAAATGTGTAGTAGAGCATTTAACTATATCGCAGATAGTATCTCCAGTAAGAAATAGTTACTCAATAATATTTTATGATTGGGATGAATTTAAAAAGAAACAAATATTATTAGATTATGCTAGAGATAATTTATGCAAAAAATGTTTAACCTGTGCAAGTTTTGGATACTTCTGTGGAGGAGGTAAAGAAGGTTGTGATAGTTGGGAAGAAGATGTAAATGCTTATCAACGATTAGACAGAGTAGTATGATTATAACTGTTTTAGACTATTCGGTAGATACCACAACAGTATATACTTCTCAAAATGATTTGAGTGAAGAAGAAATTAAGAATCTTATTAGAGAAAATCATAAATGGGAAGATACTTATTATATGATATCTGATGGATTAACTTTAAATATAAAATCTATATGAGTAAAGTATTAATTATTCCAGATGTTCATGGTAGAACATTTTGGCAAGAAGCTAAAGAATTAATTAATGATGTGGAAAGGGTAGTCTTCTTAGGAGACTACCTAGATCCATACCCTTGGGAATGCATCTCTAGACTTAATGCCATTAAAGAGTTTGAGGAAATAATTAAGTTCAAAAACGATAATCCTGACAAGGTTGTACTATTGTTAGGAAATCATGATTGTGCATATTGTTATGATTTTGGAGACGTTTCAAGATATGACTATATGAACGAAGATACTATAAAAGAACTATTTAAAGATAACATAGATTTATTTAAACTATGGCATCTAGGAACTGGAGGGTATCTTTTCTCTCATGCTGGAATAACTAATGATTGGCTAAAACATTCCTTAGTATGTGATATTCAAGAATTTATTAATGGAGAATACGAAGAAGATTTAGTTTCTCATCTTTGGGAGGTGTCTTTTATGAGAGGAGGGCGGAATAAAACAGGAAGTCTTATATGGAGTGATGTTAGAGAAGGAGACAGAGAAGATACCTACTATCAAATCTTTGGACATACTCAACTAGAGTCAGAGCCTATTATCACTGATAAGTGGGCTTGTCTGGACGTAAGAAGGTGTTTCTTATTAGACACTGATAATAGAAAAATAGAAGAGATATGTTAAAGTATGTAGACACCAAGGTAGTATTTCAGGAGATTCCAGACGAGATTACCTTAGCAATAAATATATCTAATTGTCCATGTCATTGTCCAGGGTGTCATTCTTCATATTTGGCAGAGGATATAGGAAAGGAATTAACGTGGAGTGGATGGAGTACAAAAGACTCCGATAGTCTATTCGATCTTATTAGAAAGCACCGAGGAATAACTTGTGTAGCTCTTATGGGAGGAGATTCTGATCCTAGATCTATAAATAGTCTTGCGGAAAAAATAAAGTGGACTAATAGTAATGTCCAACCCTATGTAAAGGAGTGGAATGGAGAAGAAAGATGGCAATGGAATCCAGTTAAAGTAGCTTGGTATAGTGGAAGGAAAGAACTAAGTTGGGATATTAATGTGGAGAATTTTGACTACATTAAACTTGGACCGTACATTGAAGAAAAAGGTCCCCTCAGCAGTAGAACTACTAACCAAGTAATGCTTCAAATAGATAATAGTTGTGGAAAACCCATAACTAAAGACATCACATCGCGTTTTTGGAAATGATTCTTAAAGTAGTGTATGACGACGACAGTCAAATATTGGTTGACAAACTGAAAAGCATTCTTCCTAATTATCCATTAATTGAATTGGAATCTTATCATGAAGGTTTATTCAAGGAGAGAAAGAAGGCTTTTAAGATTAAAGGAGGCTTTAGTGCTAGACATACTCCTTTTGCAGTGCTCATCGATAATGATTCAGAACCAGTAATGGCTTTTTATAGTGAGGCTAATACTTGTACTATAGATGAGATACTTAAAACATTAAATAATTATACTGTATATGGTAGAAAAGAGTGACGTATCTGATATTCTTAGTAAAAAGTGTCTTCTGATAAAGGGTTTGGAAGAGAACATCTTCAAAGATTTTACTAGTGAGGAAGAAGACCTTCTTCACTCTAAACATGGTAGAATAAAGGTTTGGCACAAATCTGGTGTCGGAAAGGTCTATGATGGTATTACTGGAGCATTTAAGGTGGGACTTCCTGTAATCATTAATTGTAATCCTGTAAAAACAGTTCCAAAGATTACAACAATAGATTGGGATTCTCATATGTTTCAGACTATAGATGGAGATTGGTTTAACTTTGAATTTACTCCTATTAAATTAAGAGAATTAACTAGCCTAATATGATTAGAAAATTTACAAATATTGTTTGCGTTTATTATAACGACAAAAACTATATTCCAGCTAAATACAACTGTCCAGATTTAGAAATTGATGATGTAATTCTCAACTTGACTACAAATAAGGAGCAGAACTACGAAAAGATTTCTGAAATTATAGTTGATTATGCTTTTGCTTTGTTTTGTAACAAATCTGATTTAAAGGATTTTGCACAAGACCATAAGAAATATAAGAGACAGAACTGGAAGTTATTAGACTTTAGAGAGATAATTAAAACTACAGAGATAACTAATAAACAAAAAGATTCCAAATGAAATACGGAGTTATTTTAGCTAGATTTCAGCCCATTCATAATGGGCATCTAGCTTTAATTAGAAAAGCCTGTTTAGAGAATGATAAAGTTCTTTTACTGGTTGGAAGTGCTGATAAAATAAATGCTAGAAATCCCATTCCGATAAATATTAGAATGAGATTATTAGAGACAGCACTAGAAGAGGAAGGTCTGCTTAATAAATGTGTGATACATCCTCTTAAGGATTTAACTGATGAGTCAGACAACTCTCAGGATTGGGGATTCTATTTATATGCTAATATAGTTAGTATTATAAAAGAATCCTCTTTTAATATCTACTATAGTGATGGATATGAAATCATTACTACATGGTTTCCAAAGTTCATGCTAAAGGATTACATATCTATGACTCTTATGGCTAGAGAACAGGTAGAAGAAGGAATATCAGCTACTATTGTGAGGGATGCTATAAGAAACGATTTAGAGTTAGAAGGACTAGTTCCCAAGTGTATCATAGATGCTAAGTTTTATTTAAAAGAATTTATTTTGCTCCATGAAAGTATCAATAATTAACGAATCAAGACACCAACTTCCTAAGTATGAAACTTCCCTCTCAGCAGGTATGGACATCTGCGGAGACTTTAGTAGAATTACTTTAGTAGACGGAAAGCCAAAGAAATTCTTCTTTGATGCCGATGTTGTAGCTATAGGTCTCATAGAGGCTCCAGATGCTCCGTTTGTCTTAGACAAAGAGGGAAATCCTACTGATAGAAAAATTCCTACAGTCCCAGTAGCTTCTACTATTGAGATTAAACCTGGTGGTAGATGTTTAATTCCTACTGGATTATTTATCGCTTTGCCTAAGGGTTACGAAGCACAAATTCGTCCTAGAAGTGGACTTGCTTTGAAGCAGGGACTTACAGTCTTAAATTCTCCTGGAACTATCGACGCAGATTATAGAGGGGAAATAGGAATAGTGTTGGTTAACACATCTAATCAACCTGTACGAATAAAGGATGGAGAAAGAATAGCCCAAATGGTTATTGCTAAGCATGAAACTGTTGAATGGGAAGTTGTAGAAGAGTTACCCTCTACTGAGAGAGGAGAAGGCGGATTTGGACATACTGGAGTATGATGGTGTACGCTTTAGCAGTAATAGGATTATGTAATATATTACTAATTATATGCTTATCTAGAAGGGTTGAAGATATTGGAACAAGAATAAAAAATAATGGTGCTCTGATTGATGATGTTAGGGATAAAGTTAAATACCTAACATCGTTGATGGACATAAAAGTGAATATTCCAGACGAAATAGAGAAGCAGTTTGGTAAGATGAAGAAGGAGATTGTTATTAAAAATGTATTGAAAGTTCCATGACAAAAGCAGAATTAAGAGAACGTATTCTAGAGCTAGAAGATAGGATGTCAAAAGAGGATAGTAGAGAAGCTGTCTCTGAAATGTACGATGAGTGGGAAGAATTATCTAACAATCTAGAGGACGTTCTATATGAAGAGCTAGAAGGAATGGCTTTGAAGGTAATCACAGAGAAAATTACCGAAAGGTATGATATCGATACTGACATATTGGTCTCTGAATATATGGAAAGTGGGGATTTAGAAAAAGCGTTTACTGCAGCAGCCGAGGAATGTGATTGCGGTTGGAAAGAAGATATTAAAAAGGAAATTATAAAAAGGTAATTGTTATGACTAAAGAAGGATTTATTAAACTGATTGAGAATGCTCTGAATTATAGTAAGGAACTGGATAGATGGAGTGACTTTGGTATTGATTTGTTTGAATTGCCTATTTCAGAACTAGGTTGGAATTTCCTTAATGTTGTTCTCCCAGAACTTTTCTCTGATGAAGGCGTAGACTGGGTTAATTGGTGGTTGTTTGAGAAACCTGGATTCGGAGGAGACCCAGATCAGGCATATGATGAGGATGGGAATGTAATTCCTACAGATACCATAGATGACTTATGGAATATTGTTAAAGACTATCAGAAATGACAGAAACAAGAGAAGATATAATGGAGAGATTGTTTCCTGGCTATGAGGACACTAAGAGAGCTTTGGAATCATACTCTGATTGGGAGTTAGGTTTAATTATAGACAATATCCCAGAATGTCCAGAGGATCTTGAAGATTCAATTATTAAAGAAGTTCAATGGAGTATAGTTGACACATTGTTTGGACAATTTATAAATAATTGGGATGACTTTATCTCGGATAACGAAGGCCTAGTCATGGACTATTGCTATGATGCTGCATTTCTAGGATATAACTACGAAAATAAATCATACTTAATATCTAGGGAAACTGTCATTGACCTTTGCAAAGATTTACTTAGTGAGGTAGATGAAGAATATTCTATAAATGAGAATGTAGACTTTAGAGATATAATTTCTGACCTGAATAAATACTATCCAATCAAATTTTGTGAAGAATGATTAAATATTTGTTAAGCAAAGCCTCTACTGGTAAATTTAGAGTTGTATACCTCTCTACTACTGAAGAGTGGGATGAAGAAAAAGCTGGATTTGTAATAAATAGAGTTACTGGACAGCTACATGGAAAGATGACAGAACAGCCAGAAATCGTTATTACTAAGGGTAAGGCTGGTAGAACACATAGAGAGCAACTTGAGTTGCAGTTTAAGTCTGAGCTTAAGAAATATTTAGATAAAGGTTACAAGGAAATGGAAAATGATCCGGAAACCTACAGTGAAACACAATTGGAGGAATTTTATGGAGACATCAAGACGGACCAGAATGGATTTGCAAAGCATATGCTTGCAAAATCTGCAGATAAGGTTAAAGAATCCTCAATCAATAAGGTCAAGTATTGGTATGCTAGCCGAAAAATTGATGGAGTTAGGTGTTCCTTCTACTACAAGGATGGTGAGATTTTATCTGCTTCTAGGGGAGGGGGAAATTATGACTATTCAACAGGTCATATCAGAAGAAATAAGAAATTGCTTAAGTTCTTTGAATCTCATCCCGCTTACATACTTGATGGAGAGTTGTATAAACATGGTAAAAGCCTCCAACAAATCAGTGGAGCAGCTCGTCTTGAGAAGAACGCAGTTGACTGTGACTGGCTTGAATATTATGTTTACGACATCATGATTCCTGGAATGAAGTTCTCAGATAGATTAGAGATTCTTAAGCAGTTGCAAAAGGAACTTAATCTTGGATTTGACCCAAATAGAGAATGGGAAGAAGGAGAACTTCAAATGCAATTAGTTCCACAGGAGAAGGTTTCTGGATATGAGAACATAATGAAACTCCACGACCAGTATGTATCAGAAGGTTGGGAAGGAGTAGTATGTAGAAATCCTGATAAGGAGTATGGCTTCGGAAAACGTACTAATGATATGCTTAAATTTAAATTCTACAAGGATGCAGAGTTTGAAATTACTGGCTTATCAGAAGGTCTTCGAGAAGAGGATATGTGTTTTACGTTAATAACTGAAGATGGTATAGAATTTAAGGCTAAGCCGATGGGTTCTAGAGAGCTTAAGCAGCAGTATAGAGAAAGGCTTAAAGAGCTTATTGGAAAGATGGCTACTGTTAAGTATTTCTATCTATCTGATGAAGGAACACCATTGCAGCCTGTTCTGAAGTGTATTCGTGACTATGAGTAAAAATGAAAAAGATTAACTACAGACAGTATTACTATGACGGTAACTATGCTGATATAGAATTACAAGTTCCAGATGAGTGTAGTTTATACGAAATAGGAATGATTAATATGTCTCACAAGGTTCAGGATATAGAAGAGGAAACCTGGACAAAGGCATATGCAATGTTATGCCCGACTGAGTTTGAAGATTCTATCCTTCTAGGAAATGTCTACTTTAATTACATAGACGATGTATTTATTACTGATTCTGAAATAGCTGTTCTAGACATAGAATCTGCCCCACGATTTAGTGGGGTATACTCTGTTGAGTATTACAAGGACAGAGAGTCAGAATTCAAATTTTCAGCCTATTTAAGTAAGATTGGAGATATAGGAGAGGCTAGCCCTGATGAATTAACGGAATTAGTAGAGATAGGAAAAGAGTGTAAGAAAATATGCTCTATATGTATGCTCAGGAAACTTACATATACTGGAATAGAAGCTAGTAATGTATGTTTTAAGGATTGGTTTCATGGAAAAGATATGGCTTCTATGGGTATTACCAATATAAAATTCGAGAGAATCTTTATGGAGGAATTTACTACTGATGAAAACATATCAGAGTTGTTCCTAAAGGAGTCTGAGAAAATCTATAAATCTATTATTAACAATGAATGATGTAGAGAAGCGATATATCTGGCTAGTAAAGCATCTGATATGGAATGGTTCTAAACAGAAAAATGGTGTCTATTGGGTAAAGATTACTAAAGAAGACGCCTCTCTCCTAGAAGAAAAGTATGAAGTGTGTGATACACGAGCTTTAAAGGGAGGAATAAGAGCAAATGTTATAAAAATGTGTGATAATTTTATTGTACTTGATACGCGATGAAATACGAAAAGTTTGATATTTTGAAGAAAGCTAAATATTCCGTTATTCCAAATAATAGGGAATTGTATATAGTATACGTGGAATGTGATGCAAACGATGGGGATTATATGAGAGATACTATTGAATTTGACAAGAGTTCTTTTGAGGAAGATGAACTTCTCTTACTAGTATTATCTTATGTTAGTAAATACTCTGGTAAGTTCTCAGAGGGAAAGAGTTGGAGTTGTGGGTATTATGGACATCATGTAGACGATAATAAAGATTTTCCCTGGTTGAGTGACTACTTATCAGAAAATGACATTCTAATCTTTGCTGGAATGTGCGATATGATGTGTCATAGTGTGAGTGATATAGACATTGTGTACTATGATAATGATGGAATAGCCAACGAGGTAAAGCTTCCAGACGTAGACGATTTATTTGAGAGCAAAGAGGAGTTTGTAAATTATTTAAATAAGCTATATTCAGCTTACTATGACGAAATTGAATAAGGGAGGAAAGCTTCTGGATAAATTTAAAGTAGCTAATCAAGAAATAACTGTAGTCATAGAAGATTCTCTTCCAAACAATGACTATGGTTATTTCTGTGATGCTACTAATACTATTAAGTTAGCTAGAACTATTAATTCTGAACATGATGGAACGGTTTCTCTTAGTGACGAACAGATAAGAAATACCTTCTATCACGAACTATTCCATGTGTTTCAATTTTATTTTAATAATGAGTTTAACGAAACACAAGCTCAGGTATATGCTAACTTTATGTGTGAATTTATAGAAACTACAGAAGAACCATTTTAAATAGAGAATAAATGAAGTTATCTAAGAGTAAAAGAGCCAATGTAAATTATTTGGCGAAGATTGTAGACATTAAAAATTTCAGAGCGCACAGTAATCCAGAAGTTACTAGACTTAAGTGTTGTACCATTGATGGTTTCAATATCATTACTGGGATTGATTCTCAGCCAGGACTATACGTATATTTTCCAACGGCTTGTTGTATAAATCCAGATTTTCTGAGATATTGTAATCTTTATCGTCATAAAGAATTAAACAATGACCCAGAACAAACTGGTATGTTTGAGGATAATGGTAGAGTAAAAGCTATCAGATTAAAGAATGAGCTGTCTGAAGGTTTTATTCTTCCAGTAGTCCAGTTTCAGAACTATATAATGTCTGTAACTAATAAGGAGATTGAAGTTAAAGCAGGTATTGAATTTGATATTGTAGAACATGAAGGCAAAGAATTTTGGATTAACAAAAAGTACATCCCAAAGAGACAACAAGGGCAGGGAGGAACTCCACGTAACAACCAAACGAAGAAAGTCAAAGGAATCAGCAAGGTTATTGATGAACAATTTAGATTTCACTACGACACAACTCTTATTAAGAAATGTCCTAATGTAATTCACCCTAATGACTTAATTAGTATTACTGAGAAAATACATGGTACTTCTGGTATTTCCGCATATGTTCTGTGTAAGCAAGATCTAGATTGGAAACAGAAGATTGCTAAATGGTTGACAAGAGAAGAGTTTAATAAGTATGACTATCTCTATGCCTCTAGAACTGTCATTAAGAATCAGTTCTATAACAAAAATGTTACTCCAGGATTCTATGGATGTGATGTTTGGGCAGAAGCTGACAAAATCGTAAAACCTTGTTTGTCTAAGGGCATGACAGCATATTATGAGATAGTGGGATTCTTACCAAATGGTGGTTATATCCAAAAGAACTATGATTATGGATGTATGCCTCCTAAAGAAGGAGAAGCATATACTCCAGAGAAACACTTTAAGGTTCGCATCTATCGAGTAACTATAACTAATGTTGATGGAGTTGTTCATGAGTTTTCTGCCCGTGAGGTGCAGCAATGGTGTGCCAAAGTTGGACTTACTCCAGTAGAGGAATGGTATTACGGGACTGCAAAGGCTCTATATCCAGAACTTAATGAAGCCGAACACTGGAATGAGAACTTTATGGAGAAATTAGCAAACGATGCCCAGTTCTATATGGAACGCACTTCTTCATCTTGTGATAATAAAGTACCTCATGAGGGTATTGTTATCAAGATAGAAAATATGAAATCAGAGGCTTTCAAATTGAAATGTTTTAAATTCTTGGATAAAGAAGGAAAAGAGCTAGATAAGGGAGAGTCTAATATTGAAGACGAGAATTAAATCATGCATAGAATATCAGTAACATATGAAATTATAGTGGAAAGAAACTTGTCTATGGATCTGGATGAGGTCATTGACACTGTGATTAAGGATTTGGATAATGATTCTGAATTTGACCTATTTACACTGCAGTGTGTATTTGGAGATAATATGGGATACTACTTAGAGAAATTAAACATAATTAATGACTCAAGTGTTTTATCTGAATACGTTCAAGATGAGATATTTGAAAAATTTACCAGTAGAGTGCTGGAAAGATACCCAGAACTAGATGAACCTTAAGGAATATTTATTTAGTAAAAAATATGGAAGCCTGAGATATCGGGTTTCCTATTTCTTTCATAGTAAAATTCCGTTTATCTCTCCAGGGTGGAATGAGTATAGAAACCCTTGGTATCATTGGTGGAAAGCCAGAGAATATTTTAAACGTCCGAAGGCTCATTTTCTCTTTAGAAAGAAGTTTTGGACGTTTGGGCTTCCTATTAGGAGAGATTACTACAATCCAGTGATTGATATAGGCTTTCACGCTCTGGGATGGAAAGATAAATGGGATAGTCCCAGGCATGAGTGGGACCCTATGATTTGTATAACGTTTTTCAGAACTTGGCATTTGTTATGGATATTTAACTGGGCAGTTAAAGAAGAAAAGAATAGTCTTACCAGAAGCATGGCTACTTGGGAAGCTATTTTGGACTACTCACGTTATAATAAAAGTATAGACCAAGTTGTTGATAATCATGTTTGGAGCTACGAAGAGAATGGCGAAAAGAAATATATAACTATTATTCCAAACATGACTAGAAAAGGATTGCAAAAGTATGAATCCAAACACATTGAAGAAAATACGGAGACTGAAGAATGGTGAGTCTTTTGTCACAAGTGAGCCTGGAAACTCTATGCTGCCTCTGTATAAGAGCAATGAAAAGCATCTTGTTACTCCTATAACTTGGCAAGAGTGCAATGTTGGAGATGTTGTATTTTGTAAGGTTAGAGGTTCGTGTTTTACCCACAAGGTATACTCAGTAGACCCTAACAGAGGATGTCTGATTGGAAACAATAGAGGACATATGAATGGATGGACTAAGAATGTTTATGGTTTAGCGCACAAATTATGAAAATATGTATTTTAAGTGACCTGCATGGATTTCTAATTGATGATATTCAACCATGCGAGCTGGTATTAATCTGTGGAGATATTGTTCCATTAAGGATGCAAAGGAACAAACCACAGTGTGAGAAGTGGTTAAAGACAGAATTTGCTGATTGGATAAAATCTCTTCCCTGTGAAAAAGTCGTATTTGTAGCTGGAAATCACGACTTTGTGTTTGAGAATAGAGAATTTATGTGGGTAAATTCTATAATTACATTTCCTACTGAAGGGAAAGCAGTATATCTAGATAATTCTCACTTTGATTATCTAAGTAATGATGGAAAGGTATACAGAATATATGGAACTCCAGCCTGTCATATATTTGGTAACTGGGCATTTATGTATTCTGATGAAAAGCTAAAAGAGTTGTACCAAAATATTCCAGGAAATTGTGACATACTGATTAGTCATGATGCTCCTAAATTGAATAATTGTGGTTTAGTACCTCCTAATATGTGGCACTCAACTCCTGTTGATGCTGGAAATGAAGTTTTGGCTTCTGCTATTCTAGATAGGAAACCAAAATATGCTTTTTGTGGTCATATTCATGAAGGAAATCATCAGTTAACAGACATTGGGGCGACTAAAATTGCTAATGTGTCCATTCTTGATGATGCTTATGACATTTCTTATGAACCATTATATCTGGATATTTAATAACATCCTCCTATATATTCTTGGAGGGTCAATATTATCATTAATAATAATTGAAATTTATGAGATAGTAAGGGAAGAAACTAATTTCCTTAAAACCTACGGGTCTAGATTCATTTGTAATATCAAAAATTAATCAAATGGAACAAGCTGTATTTCAGAGAATGTTGGGAGAATTTAATGAAGTCAATGAACGTGCTAACAAACTTAGAGAATTTATTTTGAGCGATAAGAGCAAAGAAGTAGATAATCTGAATCGTGATTTGTTAATTGCCCAACTAAAAGCAATGGAAGCATATGTATCTGTACTATCAATTCGTATAGGACTTAATGCTCCGAAAGATGAAATTTCAGAGGCCAAGGTTGTGAAAGAAGGTGAGTAAGAAAATCATTTTCACCGACCGCTCGGATTCATTATTGACTAGTTACCTCAAAGATATATCCAAATATAAAATATTGGATAGTGATGAGGTAACTCGTCTTATTTGTGAAGCCCAAAAGGGAGATGATGTTGCTAGAGAGCAGGTTATAAAATCTAATTTAAGATTCGTTGTAACTATTGCTAAGCAATTTCAAAACAGAGGTATTCCTTTGATGGATTTAATCTCTAGTGGAAATGAAGGTTTAATGAAAGCTATTGATAAGTTTGACCCAGAAAGAGGTGTCACATTCTTATCATATGCTGTATGGTGGATTAGACAAAGTATTTATAACTCTATATATTGGCAGGCTAGAGAAATCCGCTTGCCAATGTCTCAGCAATTACTAGTAATTAGTATACTCGATGCAACTAATAAATTCCTACAATCTCATGATAGAAATCCTAGTTCGGAAGAAATATCGGAAATGACTGATATTCCTAGAGAGCAGATTGATTATCTTGCTCAATTTTCTAACAAGCTAGTATCTGTGGATGATTTTATAGGAGGAGATGAGGAAAACAGCCAAGTCTGTGATGTTATACCTGATGGGGAAGACCCTTTAGATGAACAGGTGAATAAGATTTATGTAGCTAAGGAAATCGAGAATTTACTCTCAAAATTGACTATTAGAGAGCATGACTTAATCTGTATGCTGTTCGGTATTGGAATGGCTCCAGTAAATCCGAAAATTATAGCCGATATGTATGGCGTTGGAGGAGAAAGAATCCGACAGATGAAAGAAGGAGCATTAGCTAAACTAAGACGTAGATTTTCTAATCAACTTAAAAGTTTATTATAATGAAATTCGAGGAAATTTTACCAGCATTGCGTAGAGGAGAAGTAGTAAGAAGAGGAGTCTTTCAAAGTAGCCTTGTAGTATTTATGCAGATTCCTGCAGAAATTCCTGCACAGGATGTCTTGAAGATGAAATCTATACCTACCCAAATGAAGGTTCTTATGGGAGAATATGAAGCTGGGGTTACTTATCATGACCAGTTCATAATGTATGACTTTTCAGACCAAAGTTGTACATACTATCCCTTTGATGGGGAAGATATGAATGCAGATGATTGGGAATTAGTTGATCCTATGTCATACGACCCTTATGAGGACTTTCGATAATTATCCAGTAGGAGCAGCTGACGATCCCAGAGCACCCTATAACGAACCATTAGCAAGAAATGTTAAGGTAGAAGTAGGAGTTGAACTAAGGACAATGGTAGATATTGAAGTAGTTGGAGACCTCTCAGAGGACATAATGCAAGAGTTGGTTAAAGATAAAGTTATCGAAAAACTGAATATAGATAATAAGGATATTGTCCTTAATGATATAACAATCTATAGTCACGATGATTTATCTAGTAAGTAGAAATAAAACTCTCTTTCGCCCTGAGAAGTATCAACATATTCCCTTTGAGAAGGCAATGGATTTTCTGTTGCCTTTGAAAAGGGTTCAATTTGATACTGAAACTATGGGTCTCGATGCTCATACTAAAGATTTATTAACTGTTCAACTTGGAAGTAAAGATAACCAAGTTGTATTCGATTGGACCACTCTAACAGAATGTGAAAAAAGATCTCTAAAGGACTATCTAGAATCTGGAGTACTAGTTATTGGAGTTAATCTAATGTTTGACTTGTGCTTTATGTATGTTCAAGGTATATATCCTAAGAAGATATATGACATAATGTTGGCTGAACAACTAATCTATTTAGGATATCCAAAGATTATAACTAACGAGCTGTATAATGAACTTGGAGTAGAACTTCCAGAATATGAGTTTATACAAGAGGCAGGAAAACTTCCTTATTACGAGCTTAGTTATTCTTTGAAAGCTATGGCTAAGAGGTATCTTAATATAGACATTGATAAAACAGTTCGAGGTAAAATCATAAATGATGGTCTTACTGAGGATGTAATTGTTTATGCTGCTGGAGATGTTATGTATCTGGAGGACATTCTAGATAAGCAGATGGAGGAACTTAAGCTTCAAGACCTAGTTTTGGCTGCAGAGTTTGAGTGCGAGTTTGCTAAATCCCTGGCTTATGTTAAGCATTGTGGAGTTCATCTTGATGTTGCCAAATGGAAAAACAAGATGGCTAAAGATTTACTTAAACTCAAAACATCTGAGCAAGAGTTGAATGATTGGGTAGTAGAATGGGATTCTAAAAGAGTTAAGAATGGAGATTGGGATATTCGTTATCCAGAAATGGATTATGATAAGCCTGGTGATATAGCAGAGGAGGAAAGAAGATTATTAAAGGATAAGTATATACGCTCTCCAAAAGATGACCTAGAAGTGCCTTATCAGAGCTTAAAATTGAAAGCTTATAAGAAGAAGGTATCAAGTCTATTTACCAAGATAGATTTGCAAGGAGACCTATTTTCTGGTTTTAATGATAAGCCACAATGTGTTATAAATTGGAGTAGTTCTAAACAAGTAATCAAACTGTTTGAAGTCTTAGGCATTGAAGTTGATACTTTTGATAAAAAGACTAAGAAGAAAAAGAAGTCCGTCGAGGCTAAAATGCTTAAGCCTCAAAAGGATAAGTTTCCTATTATTCCTATTTATTTGAGGTATCAGGAAGCTGCAAAGGTGGTTTCTACCTATGGGGAAAACTGGCTGAAGGCGATAAACCCTAAAACTGGAAGAGTCCATGCAGACTTGCACGTAATAGGAACTGATACAAGTAGAATATCATCTGGAGGAGGTCCTTACAAAGTAAATGTGTTGAATCTTCCTAGAGATAAGGAGACTAGAGCGTGCTTTACCTCAGAGAAAGGTAATCTATGGGTTTCTTGTGATTATACTGGACAGGAAAGTGCTATTACTGCCTCTGTATCTAATGATCAAAAGATGATTAATATTCTTGAGTCTGGAGGAGATATGCATAGTGAAGTAGCAAAAATGTGCTGGCCCGATCTTCTTGGAAAATTAACTGTTGAGGAAGTTAAAACCAAGTATAAGGGGCACAGACAAAATGCGAAAGCTGTTGAATTTGCTATTTTCTATGGAGGTGATGATAATACTTTACACGTCAATAGTGGGTTTGACAAGAAGGATGCGAAGAACATTTATGATAACTTTATGAAAGGTTTTTCTGGAATTGCAGAATACCAGGACTATTGTAGAAAAGCAGTAATGCGAAATGGATATATCCTAATGAATCCTATAACTAAGCATAGGGCACACATATTTGATGCAAAGTGGATGTTCAAAATGCAAGAGAAGTTTAAAGAGGATGGATATTGGGAATATTATAGAGAAATGAAGCGTGATGCTCCAAGCTGCGATACTGTCCAACAGGTAACTAGGTATTTCAGAAGAAAATCAGATTCTGAAAAGCAATCTATTAATTATAGGATTCAGAATAGAGGGGCAATGGCTTTTAAGCTAGCAATGATAAAGCTATTTAATTGGATTATGAACAATAATTTAATTGACATTGTTCTTCTATGTGTTACTCCATATGATGAAATAAACTTGGAATGTCCAGAATCTATAGCAGAAGATATGGCTAATGTTCTAGTTAAATGTTTAGCTGATGGAGGAAAGCCATTCTGTACTAGAGTGCATCTTGGAGCTGACGTAGCTAGAATGTTCAAATGTCATACTAATTTCAGTGTGGCGGATAAAGTCATAATGGAGAATGGTGATGTTGTAGATTGTTTAGATGGAGTATTTTATAATATAACTAAGAATACTACGTATCCAGAGTCTGAGGTAAAAGGGTATAAGGATTACATTGAAGCTGATGGACCTTTGCCTAATTATTGGATTCATTAACGAACAAGGGGCTATAGTAGTGATGCCAAACCTGAGCCCCTGAATAGGCTTAAGAACAATCAGCCAAACAGCCATCCTTGTAATGAGGTAGGAGTGCAGTTAGGGCATCTTTTTTAAATTAAAATGTTATGAAGAAGTTTATAGTTTTATTTATGATGGTTCTTGCTATGATGTCATGTGCAGATAGCAAGACTTTTGAGAGAGCTGATGGGACTAAGTTTGTAGCTGAACCTTATGGTTGGGCTAACTACCAATCTAATAAGATTAACGGGGTAGTCTATGAAGTGTGTGCAGGTAATATCTTCTGGGATATTATCACTGTAGAAACTATATTTATTCCAGTATGGTTGACAGGGTGGGAATTGTACGAGCCAGTGTCTTACGTAGAACCGAGTACCACTAATTAAGTATGAAGGTTATATTTCTGGACTTTGATGGGGTGATCACTACTTTAGAGTCTCGATGGAACATAGATTCAGAAAAGTGCAAGCTTGTTAAAAGAATATGTGACGAAACTGGAGCTAAAATAGTAATATCTTCTTCATGGAGAAAAAGCAATCTTGAATATACAATGAAGCAATTCTCCAAAGAAAGTTTCTTATTATATGATTATGTGATAGATGTTACAAAACGATTATCTATTTCTGGAAGTGCTTCCATAACTATTCCTAGAGGTGTGGAAATATTAGAGTATATAGAATCTCATGATTCGATTACTAATTATGTAATACTTGATGATGATACTGATATGCTCTTGTGGCAGAGAAATCATTTTGTTCATACCAGCACATATGAAGGTATAAATGAAAAGAACGTTGAACAAGCAATTAAAATATTAAATATGAATGTAGAATTTACAACAACAGAGACAATAGTTGACAAACAAATTCTTAAAGCATTTGGAGAAACCTTACACTACGATGAAGGTGTATTTGATAAGGAATCTTTCTTTGAATCTATAGAGGGTTCACTAGATATGTGTGGGCTAACTATGACTGACGCATCAAAGAAAGAAATTACTGAGCAACTGAAAGTGTTACTTACCAAACTAATAGAAGAATTATGAGTAGTTATTTAAATATTTATGGTATTCCTAAAGAAGGAAGAGAACCAATAGAAATTGTAAGTTTCAGTAGGTCTCATTGTGTATATGGAGCAATATGTGATGAAATAAATGTTGCTTGGGCTGGAAACAGTGATGTCTATACTAATCTTACCACTGAAATGATAGATCGTGTAGTCAGAAGCATAGAGGAAGACTTAAAGAGTTGCACGAGTAGGCTTCAAATCTATGAGAAGTACGCTTCGCAAAACTCTGAATATATCCAAGAGATTATAAGCCTACAAGAGTATATTGAAGAGCTTAATACTACAAAATCCTATTGTGAAATGATAGGCACAATAGTAACGCAATGCTCTCTTTCTCTTTCTGGTTTTAGTAAAATTTGCTGTAACGTATCATGAGATTTAAGTTAGAATTTACATTTGATATTTCTGACAGCTCATTGCTGATAGACGCTAATGATGGTAGAGATGAGGAATACACTAGCCTAGAAGATGTGCCAGAGGATACTTTAATGGATGTGGTATACCATTATTTAGATGGGGTTGTAGAAGGTATGACTTATGATGAAGTAACAATTAAGAAATTATGAAAAGGTTTTTAATTCACGTTAGTACTAATTGGTGCGGAATGGATGATACATTCCGTGCTATGGCAGAAAATGATTATGAGTTGGATGAAATAGCTGACCAGTTAGCTTATGAAAACTTCCAATCCTATGACTGTGAGGATGATATTGCTGAGGAATTTGGATACGACCCAGATGATATGGAAGATGGGGATTGGGATGAGCTGTGGGAGCAGACTAGTGAAAGAGACTATTACCACTATACTATAGAGGAGTTTGTTGGAGATGATGAAGAGTGGAATAGCTATAGTGGTGAAATTTATGGCAAAGAAGAATGACAGTTCGGAATAAGGACAAACTGATAGAGAAACTTATTTATGGAAAAAGAAATGTTTAAATTCTATGAGGTGGGAGGGAAGATACGTGATGAATTTCTAGGAATAAAATCCAAAGACGTTGATTACGTAGCTGTGCCATCAAAAGAAGTTTTTGATAAAATTCACCCACGAGAATCCCAACCTAGTCCAGCTATGTTGGTGTTTGATGAACTGAAGGATTATTTAGAGAAACAAAAGTTTGAAATTTTCTTGGTAACTCCTCGTTGTTATACTATTAGAGCTAAATTCCCAGAAGGGTATAAATATCAAGGTGTGGCAGACTTTGTAATGGCACGTAAGGAAGTAGGATATATTCCAGGTACTAGAACTCCTATTGTAGAACCAGGAAATCTATATGATGATTTATCGCGTAGGGATTTTACTGTTAATGCAATGGCTAAAGATCCTGATACTGGAGAAATTATTGATTACTTTTATGGTAAGCATGATATAAAGAATGCTTTGATAAGAACTCCCCTTGACCCTGTAAATACGTTTGATGACGACCCTCTTAGGATACTTAGGGCCATTAGATTTGCAGTTACTAAGAGGTTCACTATAGAGCAAGCAACTTGGCTAGCTATGGTGTTCTATGATTATGATGCTAAGATGCCAGTAGTGTCAGAGGAGAGGATTAGAGAGGAATTAGTTAAGTGTTTTAAATGTGATACCATTAGAACCTTAACATATCTAGACTACCTTCCAAGGCTTAGGGATTATATCTTTACTAAAACTAACTTATGGCTCAAGCCAACTAATGAGAAATAATATGTATCATATTTTAGAATCTCGTAAATTGACTGAATCTCTAAACTCTCTTCCCACGGTTAGAGAGATACATTTTGATGATGTTATAGAGATTAGGCGAAGTATTGGTCAGGGAGCTTATGTATGTAAATTATTAGCTCAAAAAAGCTATACTAATGAAGATGCCATTAAATTGTTTCACGATAAAATGAAAGAAATTTGTAATGATTAATTCAGAAAACTTATGCAGAAAGGCAATGGAGATTTACGGATTTCCAGCTCAGGCTGCTATGGTGGTAGAAGAGTGTAGTGAACTTACTAATGCTATCTGTAAGTTTAGAAGAGGTAGAGTTGGTAATGATGATATTATAACTGAAATTGCTGACGTTATGATTATGTGCGAACAGCTTTCTTATTACTTTGGAAAGGAAAAAGTTGAACTGGAAAAAGAAAGAAAGCTAGAAAGATTAAAAGAACGTTTATCAAAATATACTGATTAAATGAAAGAGAGAAAACTTATTATTTGCAGAGGTATTCAAGGAAGTGGTAAATCAACTTGGGCTAAACAATGGTGTCATGAAGACCCAGAACATCGTGTGAGATTCAATAATGATGATATTCGCAATATGTTAGGCGATTATTGGGTTCCAAGTAGAGAAAAGTTGGTAACAGAGGCTAAAGCTAATATGATTACATTTGCTCTTATTAAGGGTTACGATGTAGTGGTTGATAATATGAATCTAAATCCTAAAGAGGATGCATGGATTCGTACTTTATGTGAGAATATAGAAAAAGATACTGGAATTCATGTAAGTATAGAATATAAAGACTTCTGGACTCCAGTTGAAGAATGTATTCGAAGAGATGCTGCCCGTCCTAATCCTATTGGAGAGAAGGTTATCAAAGAAACTTGGAGACGTTACAGAAACTTTATTATTAGTTCCGATATTAAGGAAATGCTTAAGAATAAGGCTGAACACGTTGACGGAGGAAGACCAGTGATATTAGTAGATATGGATGCCACTCTCTGCCTAAACACTTCTGGAAGACCGTTCTATGGGGAGAATAGTGCTAATGGTATGCTAGAGGATACTCCAGTAGAAGAGATTTGTCGTCTAGTAAGACAAATGGGAGAGCATTGCTTAGTTTTCATAGTTACTGGTAGAGAAGGAACTTCTGAGGTTGTAGATGCTACAAAGGAATGGTTAAAGAAGAATGAGATTCCGTCTGACGCTATGTTCTTTAGACCAGTAGGAGACTATAGTCCAGGTCCAGACTGTAAGAGGAGGATCTACGAGGAAAACATCAAGGGAAAGTATAACGTACAATTTGTCCTTGATGATAGTTCTAAGTGTGTAAAGATGTGGAGAGAACAGGGACTTATATGTCTACAACCTAACGAAGGAAAGTTCTAATATGAAATTTCTACAAAGGTTGAAGAATCTATTTCTTCCAGAAGGCAAAATCTCTGATGGATTTCATAGCTTTGACGAACTCTATCATTATAGAATGCTGTATAATGCAGCATTCTTTAACAGTTTAGAAGGTAAATATGAGGTTCACAAATCTTACAGGCACGCAGATGGAGAGCTATGCTTTGGAGGAGGATGGTTCATAGTTATGGCTTATCTTCCCACTGGTCAAGTAAGTAATCATTACAGAATAGAGGATTGGAATCTGTTTAATATTCCTGAAAGATGGAAAGCAGATGAATGGGATGGTCATACTCCAGTTGAAGCAGCTAATAGATTATATAGGTTTTGTTTACACTATAATGAATATATCCTATATGGGAATGTTAGTAGGACAATTAATTAAAATATTGGAGCAGTTTGACCAAGATAGAGAGGTTATGATACACACCTTAAGTGGAGAGACTGTAGAGGTTAGAGGCTACTTTGTGCAAAAGGATATAGATAATAATTCGTTTTATATAACTGATTTGGATGTAGTTCCTAGGTGATATGGATATAAAAGAAGCTATTGAACATTGTTGGGACAGAAAAGACTACCCAGAAGTATTTAGAGATGATGCAGGATTAGATATTTCTATTCCTGGATTTATCACTAGGGGCTCTTGGATTAGAAATAATTCTCCAAGAACTGTTACACTAGATGTAACTACTTATCGTGGAGTAAGTTGGAATGCAGTCCACTATTATGGTAACATTACCATTGAGGGAGTAGATTTTAGTCCAGAGGACAGCCCAAATACTTACACTATGTGTAAGGAAACATATGAGGCTGAGGAGAAAAATCCTCTAGCTTCTGGATTCTATAAAATAGAATTAGTAAGACCTGTTACTTCTGAGGAAATTGAAGAAGATAGTTCACGGTGGAACGGATATAAGGTTGGTGATAATACCAATGCTTTCTACTCTCCGGAAGATGTAATAGCCCTAGCTAAGGAAGTATGTAAGGCTAGATTCCTTGGCAACTGGAAACTTGAGATTGTCGACTATAGTGGGAAAGATCTGGATTCTGAAATTTTAATCAGTGAACTATGACAAAATTTAAGCTGTATGAGGACATATTGTCCCGTTCTTGGAACAGATACTTCTATGATGTAGAAGCTAATACTATAGAGGAGGCAGTTGAGAAAGTTAGGTATGGAGAGGTTGATTGCTATGATTCCGAACAAATCTATGAAGTTATTAATGGGTTAGATCCAGTAGATAATAATGGAAGTCCTACTAGAGAGATTTACAATGATAAGGATGAACTTATGTGGCATAATGCCAAACTAGTTAATAGGGGAGAAATTATTACTCAGGGTATAAGAAGTATTTCCGAGAATTTATCACTAATTATGGAAGGTGAACCAGAATCGTTTATAGGTGGAGGTATAGCACTCTCTACTGTGGTAAAGGTAATGGAGAGCCTTGGATGGAAATTCTGTACTTATGACGGGTTCGACACTAATGGATGGGACATAGACTATTGGCTTTATTTCATAAAAGATGAAAAGGATTTTAGTTATAGGGTTAGTGGAAATGTGTACTTCGGAGGTATTAAAATAGAAAAATGCGAAAAACATTATGAAAGATGAATTAGGAGATAGAATGAAATCTTATTACGAGAATCGTTCTAAAACATTTTTAGCTAGACGTACTCCAGTTATTATAAGACTGGATGGAAAAGCATTTCACACATTCACAAGAGGTTTTAATAAACCCTTTGATGAGGCCATGTGTAATGCTATGCAGGAAACAATGAAGTACTTATGTGAGAATATTCAGGGATGTGTTTTAGGATACACACAGTCTGATGAAATTACTTTAGTACTTATCGACTATCAGAAACTTACTACTGACGCCTGGTTTGATTATAATGTCCAGAAGATGTGTAGTGTAGCAGCATCTATGGCAACTCTTGCTTTTAACAGAAGGTTTCAAGAACAAATCGTGGAACTTTCTTATAATGGAAAGTTAGACGATGATGAGTTAACTAGCTCGTATAAGCGCTCTCTTAAAGCTGGAGCAATGTTTGATGCTAGATGCTTTAACATTCCAAAAGAGGAAGTAACTAATTGTATCTTATGGAGACAACAGGATGCTACAAGGAATAGCATTTCCTCAGCTGGGCAGGCACATTTCTCTCACAAACAGTTGGAAGGTCTAAACTCTAATCAAATTCAAGAGTTACTATTTCAGGAGAAAGGAATTAACTGGAATGATTATCCTACTAAGTTTAAAAGAGGAAGCTGCTGTATAAAGAAATATCATCAGACTATGAACCAAACTTTAAGAAGTTATTGGTTTATTGATAATGAGATTCCAATCTTTAAGGGAGAAGATAGAGAATATATTGAAAAACTTATAGCATGAGTAGAACTTACAAGGAGCATCATCCTACCGCACACAATCCGAAGAATAGAATCCCTACTCCATACCTTGATAAAGAGGGAAAGGTAGAACGTAGAAGAAAAAGAAGAGCTTATGGTTCCCAAGGATGGAAAGGATGGGGAGGCGAAATCTATTTCAAAAAATACGGAGAAATAATGATGGATGTGGTAGATAAGAAAAAAGCAAGACGTGAAGCTAAAAAACATATAGAAAATGAATTACAGGATCAATTATAATGTAGTCTTGTATAGTGAGACACTCTATGATAAAGAGATTATAGTTAAGAATAAAAGCAATGAATTGGTAGCTAAATGCTCACTTGAAGATTATCTTAAAAGGAAGCATGGAGATTCATTCAGACAGCTTATTATAACTAGATGTGTTCCTGACTACTTTGGAGGTGCTAATATATTTAACGATTTATTTTATGGTAGACAATTTTGAATATTTAGCTAATCTATTTGATGGATTAGTAGATAAAGATGATTTTTATTTCGTTCAAATAATTCAAAGAAAGAAGGATGGGGTAGAACTCCCATCCTATACATCTGTCGCTAGAACTATTAGAAGTTTCTACTTTTTTACAAAGGAAGAATTTCTGAGACAAGAGTCATATATAAAGGACTTGTGTAATAGTAATAATGCTAGAGCTTATTTTTGGATTAATCCTCGAAATACTCTTGATATAGCCTGTGAGTCTATTAAACAATTTGCAGACTTGATTAAGAATGGAAATACTAGGCAGGGCATAGCTGTATATGACAGGGCTACTGGTGCCTGTAGAAGTTCTAATTATAAGAAGTTGTGGATTGTTGATATAGATTCTAAAGATGATGAATATAGGAATAGGATAATATCTCTAATTAATGAATGTAGAGGAGCAGAGGGAGATAGGATTAAGCATATAATTCCCACTGTTAATGGTTATCATCTTATATCTAATGGATTTGATAGACAACAATTTTCTCAGAAGTTGGCATTATATCAACTAGACCAGATTGATATACACGATAATAATCCTACTCTATTATATTATAAAACTTTATGTTAGAATTTATCGTAATTCTCATACTAATTATAACTAGTCCAATCTGGATAGCTACTATAGCCGCAGGATTGTGTTTCTTTGCATTGGTGTTATATTATATCACCGCTGTGATATATATGGCGCTTATAATTATATTAAGTAAAATTTTTAATAAACTAAGAAGATGAAAACCTATACATATTATATAGAATTTAAGAAAAGATGTGCAGAAACAGTTACTATAGAAGCTCCAAGTGAGGAGGAAGCTAGAAAGTCTCTAAATGAGACCTTTAGAAATCTCACTCTAGTAGAGCTTATTTCGGAGGAATAAAATGAAAAGATTTATATATCATATAGAACATACTTACGGGGATGATCAAAATGTTTGGACTACTGCTGAAGATGAATATGAAGCAGAACAAAATGTAAGACATGATTATCATTCAATAAAAAGTTTAACATTAAGAAAGGTAGAGGATATGTATTTGGAAAATGGTGATGAAGTAATAGAGGCTGATAACGGAAAATTAATTCTAGCTAATAGTGGAGCTTATTGCGACGAAAATGGAAATCCGACTGGTGGTTGTATTGACTATGAAGATACTGATGTATATGTAACAAAGACTGGCAGTGTCTATCATACTAATAAGGATTGTCCTTCTTTGAAGGCTCGTAACCCGGAAGTTAAGAAAATATCTTTATCAGATGCTCGTAAACAAGGATATAAAGCTTGCAAGAGATGTCGAAAGAACTAGAGGTCTCTTTAGTAAACTATCTATGCCCAGTTTGTGGGAATATAGCAGAGGAGGGAATCATAATGAATTCCCTTCTTTCTGAAGAAGCTGCAAAAGAGGTAAAGAATCTACATGGAAAAACTGTAGGTTATTCTGATCATGCTTGCAAGGAATGTGCAAAGTATAAGGATAAAGCCTTATTCATAATAGGCATTGACGCAGAGAAATCTAAGAAAGAACCTTGGAGAACTGGAGATATTACAGGAATTAATAAAGATTGTCCTTTAGCATTACATATAAAGCCGAATACCAGGACATTAAAGGATGGAACAATGTATTGCTTCATGGATAAAGCATTAGGTATAGAACTAGGACTATGGAAATGAAGTTGATTAGAAAAGACGAGTTAGCAGAATTATTAAGAGATAGATGGAAGTTGCGTTGTCTAGAAATGGCAGGCGTTGATAATTGGACATGGTATGACCAGGCAATGAGTGACTATGAAGCAGATGAATACACTAATGATGAACTAACAAAGGATTACAATGAAGTTAATTAAACCATATTTTGAAATCTTGGAGCAGAAACCTAGAAACATAATCATTCCATCTGATATGGAAATAGGACCTAAAATGGTTAGGCAAGAGCTTATTGACACTGTATATAGACAGATTGAAATAGCTGGAAGAACCTGTTACAAATCAGAGGATAAGATTACTCCAGATTCTGCTGCAAAATTTGTTGAGAGAATGGTAAAGTCTGGACATGGAGCTATGTTAGAGCATGGTACCGTATATCTATTTCTAACGATGTCTTCTAGACAACAGTATTTTAAGTATTGCAGCAATCCTTATTCTGTAGCTAATAGTACCGGAGAAGCAGAAAAGGGAACATGGAATGGATTTGTTACTACTAATTATAGAGTACTTGTAGAGAACGGTTGGTTAGATGATTTGGAATATATTTGTAATCCTAGCAAAGAACATGAAAGGAGAATAACTGTTCGCTTTGTTTGTGATAGAGGGGTGTCTCATGAGTTTGTAAGGCATAAATTACTTTGTGCCGCCTAATGGTAACATTAGGGCAATAACCCAGTGAATTGCTGGAAGGCTAAAATTTAATATTTATTAACAAAATTTGATAGAGTAATTTAATTTTATTTAGTATCTTTACATGAACTTAAAAGTGTGAAGGACATGAAAAAATTAAATTGTAAACTCGGTGATACATTCGGAAATTGGACTGTGGTTGATGATAACACATTCGTCAAAAGTGGTCATACTTATGTTAAAGTACAATGTAAGTGTGGTAAGGTAGAAGATAAGTGTCTCAGCGATTTAGTAAATGGTAGAACTAAAAGCTGCAGAAGTTGTGCAGCTCGTGCTAGAGGTGCTTCAATTAAAATTGGAGACAAATATAAAAGCTGGACAGTAATTGGAGGACCAAAATTATCTGATTATGGTAGCCAGTTATACGAAGTACAATGTGATTGTGGCACTGTAAAATGGGTTCAGGCTAATGAACTTACTAATCCTAACCGTAACTTTAAGTGTGCTAAATGTGCTGCTAAAGAAAGAGGAGCTGCTCAGGCAGAACGTAATGGTAAGGTAGGAGAACTAACTCTAACTAGATTTACTAAATTACAACGTTCGGCTGAGAGAAGGAATATAGAGTTCCTAGTATCTTTAGAATATCTAAGTAACCTGTACGAATCTCAAAACCATATATGTGCAATAACTGGTAGACATATTGACTCTATAGATGAAGCATCTTTGGACAGGATAGACTCATCTAAGGGATATATTGAAGGAAACGTACAGTGGACTACTTATCAAGCTAATGTAAGTAAACACACTATGACAATGGAAGAATTGTATCAATTTTGTAAAGATGTATTAAATCATGCTAATCAGCAGCCAAGCCAACCTTTAACAAAGTTGGAAGGTTCAGAGACTAACAGTTGAAACTATGGAACAAATTGGAATTATAGTATTATTTACCACAATTCTGGCATGGATTATTCCCGCTGGAATACAAGAATATAGAAATGAAAAGATTAGTAAAGAAAAATAATTGTAAATATCAAATATTTATAGAATTGTTTCCATATGCCTTATGTGAGAAACAAGGATATATTCCTGTTTGGTGTCCTGATAATTGCTCCATAGAATATAATACTGACACGAGTGCTGGGCATCCTGTAAAGGATGATGATATAGTCCGATACTCCTCGGAAACGAGGAGAGTTAATGATAAAGAGCATTAACATAACAAATGAGAGTATTCAGCTTCGCTCAAGAATCTACTAGATATTGTAACTATTCTAAGGATAAGTTCGGTAATGAAGTTACTTATATTTTACCTAATTGGATGGATGAAATTCAATTAGGTACACATAATAGTACTAAAATTCTAATTCAAGCTGATGGATTTCAAGAGTTTAGTGCTAATAATCAAGAAATATGTGAAATAGCTTTTATGAGTACATTAGCTCAAGCTGAGATAAACTATAATACTCTTATAAGATTAGGATGGAAACCTCAACAAGCTAGAGCTATATTACCTAACTCTTTAAAGACAGAATTAGTTATGACTGGTTTTGTTTCTCAATGGACTGAATTTTTTAGATTAAGATGCGCATCTAATGCACATCCTCAAGCTCAAGAACTTGCTATACCACTGAGAGAAGAATTTGTTAAAAGAGGATATTAATGACACCTAAAATAGTTAAAGTAGAAAGAACTCAATACTTTGATTACAGGCCGTTTACTCCATCATTTATGCTTGTTAATCAGTTAGAAGAAGAAGCTAGGAGGCAAGAACGTATACAAGAAGAAAAAGAAATAAAAGAGAACAGGAATAATAGAGGTCTTTTTAATTTCTTACTACTTCCAAAGAGAAGGAGAAATGAGAAATGGTACGAAGGGTATAGAGCTGGAGCTTATGATGCTATAGAATTGTGTAAGCATTATTTCGTTGGCGAATCTATTTCTAAAGATAAATTAGAGAAGTTGAATAAATTCCTTCACGATGAAGGAATAACCTTCCTAGTTAATCCTGCTAACGGAGGTATAATAGCTAGTAGTATGAAGCCTGGAGAGAAGTATATAGAGTATGAATTACAGTATGAATGAGGAAGAATTAAGAAACTTTTGTATTGAGCATAACTTACCATTTGCTATAGAATTTAAAGAACCTTGGTATCCTAAACCTATTGAAATACCACAAAGCGTTATAAACGATACTAAGAAATTAATAGAGATTTTTAATAAGGCTATTTTTGATTCTATAGTTTATGGAAATGTAACATTTCACATAATTGATGATTAAAACGGATGAATAAGAATGATTTACACCTGTTAGTTCAAAGTAAATGTCATAGAGTTCCTCTACGTGCAACTCATGAGGAAATAACTAATCCGACTGGAATACTTGCTTATGAATATTCGAAAATTATGAAAGATATGAAAGAATACGAAGAAAGATACCAGTATTTAAAATCTCTATCTATAGAAGAGTATGATAAAGAAACTTCCCTGGAAGAGCAGAAGAAATTCTGTGAATATCAGCAGAAGTATCATCCAGATGAAGTAATATATGCCCAAACTCACGATTGTAATGACTAGTAGAAAACCTGAGGAAATAGAGGCTGAAATACTCCCGCTGAAGTGGAAGCTAGAGGAGCTTGAGAAAGAATTAAAAATATCCAAAGCTATTAATAATTATACTAATTATGACCAATATAAAGGCAAGTGGGTGTTTCACAATGCCTACGAAAGTGGTTGTGATTATATCTACGTTTTGGGTGTAACAGATAACGTAGATGATGTATATTTCTATGGGTATGGCGTTCACTATGATTACCAGCTAAAGAGGTTAGAAATGACTAGTTGGGAATACCCAGATGATTTTTACATTTATTATCCAGATAATGTTACCATTATTAACGAGAAAGACGTTAAGAAAGAAGTATTAAAACTACTAGCTGAAGAGCTAGACGAATTACTTGATTCAGACAATGGGTAAACAGTTAGTATATTCTAAGGATATATCTGTAGACAACTTATTTGTTGGCTTGAAATACGTTACCTTGGTTATTTCTGGAAGAGTTTATAAGAACACTAGAAAATTTCTTGGATGGGACTTAAAGCCAAGGTATACTTACACCCTAAACGTTCCGTATATAGAAAATCCATATTTCGATGGTGAATATGGTACTAATAAAATACTTAGGGCTAAGTCAGAAATCTTGAAGCAGATATTATTAGATAAGATTGCTGAACTTGAAGAAGAAAACAAATGAGTAGGTTTAGAGTTGGTACATATTCCTCCCTTATAATGGATATGGGATATGTAATCCAGAAGAAGCATTGGTGGGGATGGTCAAATTGGGGACATTATGACTATGAGGAAGATGCCATTGAGGATGCTAAGATGCTAGAAAGCGAAGGACATATAGTGGATTGGTATATATGAAAGCTAGTGAGTATTTTGGAGACTGGATGGGAGTAATTGATACACAGGAACTATATAGGGTAGTCTCATGGATAGGAAAGCTAGACAAGACTACCCTGTGTCCTGCCTCTCAAAACATATTTAGAGCGTTTCAAATGTGTCCTCTTAAAGATTGTAAAGTTGTATTTTTAGGACAAGATCCATACCCACAACAAGGTGTGGCTACTGGGATACTGTTTGGCAACTCAAAGGACACTCCAGAAGATAAACTATCGCCTTCATTACAGATAGTTAAAGAAGCTGCAATAAATTATGAAATTCCACACAATAGGATAGAATTTGATAATACTCTAGAATCATGGGCAAAGCAAGGTATTTTAATGATTAATACTGCTTTCACTTGTGAAGTTGGTAGAGTTGGCTCACACTTTGATGTGTGGAGACCCTTTACTGCCAAATTAATTCACAATCTAAGTTCTAGAGATGGAGGTATAATATATGTCTTATTTGGTAATCAAGCATCATCATTTAAGAAATATATTGTAAATAGTCCAAAAATTATAGAAGTGTATCATCCTGCCTATTTTGCTAGACAGAATAAAAAGATGCCTTATAGTGTGTTTACTGAAATAAATCAGGAATTACAGAAACTATATGGGCAAAAGATTGAGTTTTATAAAGAAACAGAATATGGAACTTGTTAATTATGAAGTATAATATTGGATTTACGCTTGGAGACCCAAGTGCTGATGGACATGGACATTCGGTTGATTATCACATGGTATCTAATTATTCAGCATTAGAGATTGATAGGGCTTACACTAATACTACAAAGATACTAGGTTTTAACCTAGTCAAAGATGTTGGAGATGAATTTGAAGGTGACTATTGGGTGCCAGAAGATTTTACTGCAAAGCTTCTAGAGCTAGGAATAATTGAAGAGAGTGATATAGAGCATGAGGAAACCAAGTATGGTCCTCCAGTTGGAACATATAGGTTGGACTTAGATAGCTTTGTTGACCTCTATTTCAGAATCGCTCAATATTCTTTGCCAGATCTGGAGTGGGATGATAGGGACCTACTAGAAGAGCAAATATATGATTTGAATGGAGCGGCTTATGGATTAGCATATCATGGCTAAGAGAAGGATACCCAGAAAAATAAAGAAGGCTCTTAGATATACATTTTTATATCCAAGAGTATGTGGAAGATATCTCAGATATGGAGCAGTATATACTGTAGGAAGAAATTCTAAATGGACTCGTAAAGCTGCCAAAATAAGAAGACAAATGGACTATGCTGAAATGATAAATATGATGACTGAACAGTTAAAAGGCATTTACGCAAATAGTCCAAGAAAAAGTTATGAGAATTTAGACTCTAGCTTTTTTGAATGGGAAGTAGAAACCAATTTTTATATAAGTAAAAATTAATATTATGAACATTTCAAGTATTTTCGGTAACAAAAAACAAATAAAATCATTTGCTGAACAATTAGCAGAAGTAAAGAATATTTTCAAGACCTCTTATGACCAGGCTATGGCTCTAAATGCAGCTATAGCTGAGGACATTAAAGTTAAACAAAATGAGATTGCTTCTATCCAAACTCAAATTGAGTTCAACCAGCAAGTAGCTGAGGATAATAGTAAGTATATCTCTAAACTTAAAGATTTGATTTCTTAATATGTATCTTAATATAAAAATGCTTGAGGATTTTCGAACCCTCAAGCATGGTGATGAATTTAATTTCGATTTTAGTAAGCATCCAGAGATTCTGATTGCTGGAGATAACGGGTGTGGAAAATCAACTCTTGTTAATATTATAAGAGATTATCAATGTGATAACAGCAAAGATGACCCAAACGCTATGTATCAGACTAAGCTTGGATATTGTGATATTAGAGGATTCAAAAATAAGGTTGAAATAAGTACTGACTTTACTAGGTTTTATTTCATTAGTGCCGAATTTGACGACCCAACAAGTCTTAATAATAGTGCTTCAGCAGAAGCCTTACTTGAGAACGGAGGATTTCAAACCAAACGTATGTCTACAGGTCAGAGAGGTCTAGCGATGTTAGGTAAATGGTTAGAAGAAAACAAGGAACATTGGGATGAGAAAACTCTATTAGTGTTTGATGAGGTTGACAAGGGGTTCGATCTATCTCGCCAAGTCGGAATGTCTAATATGTACAGGAACTTGCATAAGAAATTTAATGTTTCAATCTTGGCAGTAACGCATACCCTATTTCCTATATTAGCTAGAGAAGAGATGTTTTACTTTGAATTTAGAAAAATGATTTCATCTAAGTTTTATTGTTGGATGAAAACTGGGTATAATATAACTGCTGAAAAACTAGGAGAAAATGAGCGAAAAGAAGATTAAATATAGTCCAGACCATACGTTCTTCACTTCAGATACTCATTTCGGACACGCCAATATAATTAGGTTTTGTAATAGACCTTTTCAAAATGTAGAAGAAATGAATGAAGTTCTGATAGAAAACTGGAATAAGGTGGTTTCTAAGGACGATACGGTCTTCCATCTGGGAGATTTTGCCTTTGGTGGAAGTAGTGTATGGAATAGCATCATCCCTCGTCTAAACGGTCATATAAACCTTATTATAGGCAATCATGACAGAAAGAATCTTAGACAGGGATATATGTCATATTTTGATATGGTAGTACCTCAGTTGCAAATAGAAATTGAGGATAATTCTATTTATTTAAACCATTATCCATTTCTGTGTTATGGAGGATCATATAGAGGAGTATGGCAATTATTTGGTCATGTTCACTCTGGACCACAAGCTGATGGTTTGGATATTTCTAGACTTAGGGTACTATTACCGACCCAGTATGATGTCGGAGTTGATAATAATAATTTTACTCCAATATCATATAGGGAAGTTAAAGAAAAAATAGAATCCCAGAAAAATGAAAGTTTGGATAGGACTGTCTCCAGATGATGTTCAAGGGATGGAATTTGATTTGACTCCATTAGAACTTAGAGATTTAATAGGAAAACCTAGCTGGGTTCCTACTAAATTTCTAGGTTGGAGAACCTGGAAGACTTCTGTATATTTTAAAATAATTATTTGATATGGAAATTTATGAAAGAAAAGCTGTAAGCGACGAATTAAAAAAGTATGACCATCTGGCGAAGGATTCAGACTTTATAGAAGTAACAGAATGGGCAAATGGAGAAGGTTGGGACATTTGTTTAGATGACAAACTGATATCCTTGACATATGGACAGTTAGAAGCAATCAAATATTTGGTTAAGGCTTTGGATTATAATAGGTAATAAATTAATTATGAAAATAGAATATACTGACGGATGTATTTGCACATCACTTACAGTTGATGGAAAAAAGACTGCAGATATGACTCCAGAAGAGATAAAAGTATCTATACGAGCTATGCTGGATAGAGAAACCGATATAGCTACTCTTCAGGATGTATGGATGTCTCTTATTGAGCATCTAGGAGAATATAAAGACTTAGGACACTGTGAATGTTGTGGGGATTGGATTTCTAATTATACTTTGGAAATATGAGCTGTGTTGAATTGCATACAGGAACTTTAACTAAAATTAATACAAAAGGACTTACAGTAGAAGAATATTGTGAGTATCTTTGTAAGAAATATGGTTATGAGATTGCTTATGAAGGAGATACATATGCTGAAACCTTAATGGATGTGGATGATACTTATAAAGTGTTAAACGGAGAACTGTATAAATGTGATGATACTCAATATCCAGAAGACACTTCCTATTTGGTTGATGTTAGAAGTAATGGAGATGGAACTTATGAATACATTGCCCAATTTTACAATGGAGGCACTTGGCTAAATGAAGTTTTAGAAGAAGGATTAAATAATTTAAAATGATAAATATAAACGAATGTATAGCTAAAGCAATGAAGTCTAAAAATCAAGTAGAACTTCGTGCATATAAGAATCTGAAGGCAGAAATTCAGATTCTACAAACTGCTAAAAATGCTAAACCTTATGATGAAGCAGCTGAGATACAGCTTATTTCTAAAATGTGTAAGAAATTAGAGGACAGTATTTCTAGCTTTATAGAGGCTAATAGAGAAGACCTTGCCTCAGAATATAGGGAAGAATTAGAAGTATTGAAAAAATTGCTTCCTGAGCCTGTAAATGAGTCACAGATAGTATGGGAACTGTTTCACGGATGGTATGGACAGACCCCAAGTGGTGCAGTTTGCAGCGCAGTACATTTGATGAAGATTCCTAAAAAAGAAATGGGAAACGCAATTAAGCACTTAAAAGCTAGATTTCCTCAAGCAGACGGTAAGATGATTTCAGAAATTGTTAAAAAATATATAGTATGAGCCATTTTGTAGGACTAGTATTCGGAAGTAATGTTGAAACATTGTTAGAACCCTATGATGAAAACATGGAGGTAGAACAATATGTTAGATATACAAAGGATGAGGCCATTGATGAGGTTAAAACTAGACACGCTGATAACTATGAGTATGCCATCAAGCTAGCAGATAAGTATAAGAATCCTACCACTGAATGGGAAAAGGAACAGCTTGAAAGAGCTAATAAAATCATAGAGAAAGGGTTGTTTATCTCATATGAAGACGCCTGGGAAGAAGCTAAGAACTGGGGATATAAAATTGATGACGAAGAGAACTTGATGTCTACATATAATCCTGACTCTAAGTGGGATTGGTATTGTGAAGGAGGTAGATGGGGAGCATGGTTACTTCTTAAGGAAAAAGGAGAAGATGGAGAACCCCTCAATGCCATCTTTGCTACCAAAGAAGAAGTAGACTGGGACGCTATGTTAGAAAAAGATAGAATCCCATTCTGTTTTGTAACAGAGGACGGAGATTGGCATGAGTCTGCTAGTATGGGTTGGTGGGCTATGACTACCAATGACAAAGACGAAGATATTTGGAGAAAAGAATTTTTAGATTATCTAGAATCAGTAGAAGATGATGTAGAAATTTCTGTAATTGACTTTTATATTTAATAAGAATGAGAACAGCAAAAGAACAAAGAGAATACCAGGAAAACTGGTTAGCAGGATGGGGGGGGGCGTAGAGACTCTTTAAATTTAGAAAAAATAGAGAAACTATTAGAAATAGCTTCTAAAAGGTTGTCTAAGTCTATATTGTTTGAAGCAGCGGACGACCCACTACTAGGAGATAAAAAATTAAGCCCTTCTGTTATAGAATATCTACAAGGTCTTGGTTATGATGTTAAAGAATTACCTATAAGTGAATTTTATCAAAACAGGAAAGGTGTATATGAGATAAGTTGGAGGGAGGACTAAGTTATTCAACTATAAATGCGTTTTAACAGTATTTAACTTTTCTACACTTGCAAAATTATTGGGAACTAAATACATTTGCATATGTAAAACATTATCCAAACTTTTATATTATGTTGAAAGAAATATGGAAAAGTATTGAAAATTTTGAAGGACTTTATCAGGTAAGTAATTTAGGTAGAGTTAAAAGCGTAGATAGAGTAGTTCATGTACTAGATCCTAAAAATAACAGGGAGTATGATAGACATTTCCCTGAATGTATTAAGGCAACCAATCTAGACAATAAAGGGTACGTTATAGTAACCTTAAAAAAAGATGGAAAAAACTCAAGACATCGAATACATAGACTAGTAGCTAAAGCATTTATTCCAAATCCAGAAAATTTACCTCAGGTCAACCATAAAGATGAAAATAAAGAAAATAACTATGCTGATAACTTAGAATGGTGTGCCAATGATTATAATAGTAGATACGGCACTAGGTTAGTAAGAATATCTGATAGTAGTAGAGGCAGACTAGCCCATAATAGAATTAAAGTAGAAATATTTGGAGTAGTCTATGAATCTTTAGCAAGTGCCGGGGAAGCTTTAGGAGTTTGTGGAGATACAATCAAAAATAGAATTAATAAAGGTATAAAAGGTTATAAATATTATGATTACAAGAATTGAAAAATTTGGCTCTGCTTTTTGCGGGCCATGCAAGGTATTAGACAGGACTCTTGAACAAATTTCTGGGATAGAGATAGTAAAGCATGATGTAGATGAAGAGGAAGAATTGGCAAACTCTAAAGGCATAAGAAATGTGCCTGTGTTGATTTACTACAATGACAGAGATGAAGAAGTTAAGAGAACTGTTGGTGCTGTATCTCTCGGAACTATTATGCAAATTGTAAACGATAATTAATATGTATAGAGTATTACTAAGTAGAACTGGAGTAGCTTATGCTAAAGAATGTGATGATGAACTTGATGAGTTTGATTTTATAGACATATTAAGAGATTTTGTAGACTCTGGAGATGTAATCATATTTGTAGATGATTTAGATACATTAAGAGATTCTATGGAACTTGAATATAAAATCGAAGTTGTTAATGGAGACGAATAAAGGTGTTAGGGAGTATAATGTAGGAAACTCTGATTACAGTAAGCACAAAATCCAGCCTTGGGATATATGGAGAGAATACAATCTCAATCCATGGGATGCCGATATAGTTAAAAGGGTTTTGAGAATTAAAGAAGAGCCTGGAAAATCTAAAGAGGATGCTAGAATAATGGACTATGAGAAAATTATTCACATCTGTAGAGAAAGAATTAGACAACTGGAAGAGGACAAGCAAGCTCAGAAACCAGTATATGAGGCAAAAGGATGGAGTATAGGAACAATCTCTGTTCCCAAACCTACTATAACTTACAGTCTAAATGAAAAAGAGGCGGAGGCTTATGCTAAATTCCAGAAAGAGCATTATGAGCTGCACAAGGGAATAAAAGCGTGTGGATGTTCAGTAATATTTACTCATACTGGAATAGGACTAGGTAAAACTGTACAATGTAATGTATGTAAAGAACGCACTAACATAACTGATTACGGTACGTGGTAAATAATAAAGGGAATATAGGTTGGCGATTATGCCTTCCTATATTCCCTTATTTTTTTTATTCTTCTCCAATACCATTTATAGTATCTCTTTTATACATTTTATATGTATCCTATAGAGAACGTGGTAATGCTTGAGATTTTGTAACTAACTCTCCAAATGTAGTATCTCCGAACAGGAATCCTCCAATGTCATTATAGACTTTAGCTCCCCACTTAACAGATGCAGGACTAGTGTTATTCATTACATAGTCTAATATTGGAAGAGGCCCCTTAAACTCTTCAAAGCTACTAGAGCTACCTTTATATAGTAGTTCAATAACAGCATTAGTTAGAACATCCTTTCCATCCCCAGTCTTCTTGTGTTCCTTATATGCAGGATTGATTAATTCCTCAAATAGCCAATACAATAACATAGCTACTAGAGCATCCGACAGTATTCTTCTCCAGTTCCTCATCTACATTGGGCTACTAAGAATATTCTACTTTATTCCTTCCCATCCTCTACCATGATAAATCTCTGAGGCTGTATCTAGTACAGTTCTTAATACTCCCTATACAACTAATGGAACATCAGTTAAATATGGAACTCCTGTATTCTCTGTGGTAACATTTCCGTTATCATCTATCCAGAGTTTATTTCCGTTCTCGTCCTCTTTCTAGACTTTCTAAGTTTCATAAGAAGATTCTCTTCTCTACCCTAGATATACATCATATATACCATTCATCCAAGTAGAGAACACTCCAAACTGTGAACCTATAGCAAGATTTTCATACATAGCTTTTGTGCTTCGGTTATATGAACCGTATATGGTATCTCCTAAATTCTTGATTTCATCAATCTAGTTCTAGGTATAACCGTCTGGTAAATTAGTATCAAGACTGACAGGAAGATTTGCTTCTGGATTCTCTTCATTAAACTTCATAATCTGACTCAAGTACAGAGCTTTCTACTTATTGTAGGCTTCCATATCACTCTTATCATTTGAAGCTAATAAATTAAATCTTTTATCTATTCTCCAGTTATATACTAGTTTTCCATCCACAATAGAATAAGCATTATAAGAACCATCATGTTTTAGTTTTCCCATGAATAGAACCATTCTATTTAGAAAGTCAGGTTTTCTAAGAGTGGCATACATCCAATTTCCAGCATTTGTTATACCTCCTCTATTAGTTTTATAACCTTCCTACTGCTATTCTATATTGATATTAGAAATAAGATACTTACTATTTAATTTATCTAATAAGTCTATACTCATAGCAGAATGAACTCCCTACCTTAATACAAATTGATACGCCCACATAACATCTTTGGCGTCTATATCAGTTCTATATTTTGTCATTGTTCTGACAACATTAGATAAGAAACCTCCAAAAACGTCTCGGATAGCTGCAACAGGACTAGCTGCAATATATGCTGCGGATACAGCTTTTCTAAGAGGCTGCAACCTAGCAATAATTTTCTTAGAACTTTCTTCCATTATACTCCTGTTGAATACTGCGGTCTTAATATAGTCGTCAATATGCTTAATAGTCTTAGCATATTTTTCCTAATCATCCTCTCTAATTCCAGTTAACTTTAACTACAGAAGAATACCTTTAGCCCTAGTTAACATTTTATTCATTTCTTCTTCTTGAAGACTTTTATATGAATAATCTATCACAAGGTTCTATAGGTTGGTTTCAAAGTAATCCTTTCCATATCTAGTTAACAATCTTTGTCTACCTTTTGTAGTCTCTGAAGCTCTAAATCTATTATAAGCCTACATATCCTCTATATCCTAATTAATCTATGATTCTTCCTAATCTGTTAGAATATCCTCATACATTTCCTTAAAGAATAATGTTGGATTTTTGCAATATCCTCTAACCCTTCTTTTAAAGTCTTCAAAGTACTTACCAGGATTACTCCATCTAGTAGATGAAGAAGCTTTTTCCAATGGAACCCATAAGTATTGGGGATTATTTTTTATAAAAGATAATAGAGATTTATCATCTTCGGATTTATATGAAAAGTTATTATCCTTAAATCTTAGTTTATTTATTTCAAATAATGCTTTCTTTAGGAACTTTCTATCATCCTCGTCCAAATCTTCAGAATTATCATATGGATTCTTGAAGAATAACTCTCCATCCTTTTCTTTATACAAGTGTCTAAAAACTTTAACCTAATCTCCTATCACAGCATTTCGAGTTTTCCCGTATCCCTTAGCTTTGTAATATTCTAGACAGGCTAAATTAAAGTCTGATATTTGAGGTTCTAGTTTATTAGAAATATTGTGGATAGCATCTTGCAGTAGCTTACTAATAATTCTAATCTATGAATTGGATATATTTTGAGGTCTTGCAAGTAGCCGTTCCATCTCTGATAAATCACCCTCTGATATTCTGATAATTCCAGACAATCTATCTAAAGCTATAGAAGCATTAAGTAACAATTTACAGCATCCAGTGACTAATTCATTCCTTTCTGGATTGGTTAGTTTAGCTTTTCCAGTAGCATACTTTATGATAGTATCAGGAGATACAGACATATGCTAATTAGACATGATAGTATTTAACTTCTTAATCAATTCCTCTAGTCTCTAAATCTATATTTCAGTAGTTTCAGCAGATGCCAAAGAATCTATTGTAGTTCCATTTAATAGATGCTACAATCCGTCCGTATCAGACCCAGAAATTAATTCCTTTAAAGAATTGAAATCTGTTTTTCCTAGATTGGGAGATTCATGTAAAATATCCCAAAATTCATTTATCAATAATGATACTGGAGAGATATGCTCCACAGTAGAAAAGTTATTGTTAATTTTAAGATTTGGTTCTTTCTTATTCAAAACTTCCTGAGCTTTAACGAAATTTGAGACAACTAACTGTATTGGATACTATTGACTCTATATTTTTCCACCCAGCCCACCAACTACTATTAAGTCTCCCAACTTAATATCAGAACCTAATTGCGGTATTATCTCGTTCAACAAGAACATTGTTCTCATCATCTCTATATTTCCGTATGTGGCTTTCATCAATTCTCTACCTTGATTATCAGTAGCCTATAAATCATTCAAATGGAAACCTAATATATTATCTCTACCTTCGAAAGAGTGTTTCTAGTCTAAGTTTAAACCAGAAAGAGTAATTACGTTGACCTATCCAGTAAGAGTATTTTTGAACATAATGATGTTACAATTATCCAGTGTATCATTTTTAACTACTTCCCACAGATAATTGTATTTATCTTTCCCATTTACCTTAACAACAGAATGTTCAAAGTATGGACTAAACAGCTAATCTAAATAGTCATTGTCAAATTTTGGAAAACCAAATCTTCTAAATTCTCCTATCTAATTCACTATACCTCTAGCGCTCAGTTTTCCGTTATCTACATTTAGAAGTTTATCCTGATTTTGCTTAATAATTTCTATTACTTCCTTATTCTTACTCTTAACTTCGGAACTATTTACATGATAGACTACTCCATCTATAGTAAGATTCCAACCAGTATCTGGCTGCTCTCCTTGAGTCCAATATGTCCAGTTTTTATCAATATATTCTTCAATAGTAGACGTTATTCCGTCAGCTTTTATATCTCTTTTTGGAAATACTGCACTTAATTGTTTATTTACAGTATCTATTGAAGAGTCGTTTATTGTAATAGTTTCTGCATTGGATGCTATGAATCTTTGAGCTAATTTCATAGATTCTTGCATTATAAATGCACCTCTATTATGACTATAGCACTCTGCTCTATTAACAGTAATCTCTTTTATATTCTGAAACTAATCGTCATACCCAAGCGTCACTGGAATAACATTAAATCTAATATCATTAGTATTAATTCCATTATACTAGAGTATTCTAGATAATAAAGCAAACTCGTTCCTATATTTTTCTTTCTTAGCCTAATCCCAGAATGCAGGGGATTCGTGTGAGCTTTTTATGTTGAATACTTCTACAGAACCATTTGGTTTAACTACAATATAATCAATATGTCCAGTAATAGTTTCGTCTCTTCCTATTAATTTGGCAGAGAGATTTAGATTCTTGAGAATAACTGGAGAAGAGTCGTCCCCAAGTTCTCTAGATTCTTTTCCGTTTCCTAAGTATACCTAACTAAATATATCATCATAAACCTAGTCATGTATAACATCACTTAGATGCTCAAATGAAGTGCCCTTGGTATTATCCTCAGTCTAGGAGTAAGAGGTTTCTTTACCTTGCTTCAAGATAATTTTATGTAAATCTCTACCATCCTCTGCTATTCTTTTCCAGCTATTTTTCAAAATAGAGATATGCTAATCGACCTAATCTTTAGTTAATCCCTTCTATTCATATAGAGATTTCATTCTTTCAATATAATCATCTACCTATAAAACCGGCATTATTTGTTTTCCATACTAGTCAACATATAACCCAGAATCAATAAATGATTGAGTTGTGTATCCAGATGCGTTTATTTCTGCACATCCATTTATAACATCTACCCTGTCAGAAAATTCCTTTCTAAACTTGCGTTTCCCCTATTCCTTTAACTCTGACAGTTTGTCAACCACTCTTGTCTAACGATTATAATCTTTAGAATAAAGAATGTCATATGCAAGCTGCGGACTTCTTTTCAAGATTTTGATTAATTCGTCATAAGAGTGGTTATACTGTCTTTTTCCAACTAATGTGTAATTACAATCTTTCATTTACAGTTTTCTAATATTAAACCTTTCTCAATTCCTTTCTCTATAAGGTTTGAAATGATACGATTTTTCTACATTTGTCCTACCTATGATGATACTAAAGTATTTATACTTGACTGGAAACCTAAATCGGAGTCCAAATCAAGTTTAATATTTTTTCTAATATTTTGTCTTATGTTTAGAAATTGCTATCTAAACAAATCAATCGCTTCATTAGTTCTATCACTATAGTAAAACACATCACCATTTTCAACCTATCTAGCTAAGTATCTAACAACACCTTCTTCCATTCTATCTATATATGCTAAGTTTTTATAGAGGTCATTAACTCTATCCTTAGTTGTCTAAGGTACTTTTTTATCATAGAAATTCAAAATGTTTTCATAATTTCTAGTACCTTCATTCATATCCTGAGCTTTTATGGCTCCTAGTACAATGTGGAAAGTTTCGTGAAGAAGGTCATTAATACTAGCATTACTCTGATTTATGTAGAGATTGTTGTTATAGATAAAAGCTCTCACTCCATCAGTACCATCAGGGAATATTCTATTTCCATTCTAGTCCTGAAGTTGTGCTAGCTATTCATTATCTGTAATAACTATCTTAATTGGAGTATCTTTGAAAAGTGTGTTCTCAAGAGTATCTTTTAAATTAAATAGTGTACTCGTAAGACTCTACGTTGGAGGATTTCCTGCCAAGTCTACCCCAGTAGAATTTATAGTGATTCCAGAGTCGGATAAGGATTTTATATAGGTTGTATAGTTACCCTCACCATTCTTATTACTTCTTTCTACTAGATACTATTTAATTGGAGCATTATTTATATCAAATATGATTTTTCTTATATTAGCATAGTCAGAGTCTTCTAAGGTCTTTCCCTATATAGCATTGATAGAATATCCATTTTCTGTCATTGCATATAGAAAGATTCCTATCTTTTCAGGGAGGTCTAACGATGAAATATCTATACCTCTCTGTTTATAAAAGGCTTGGATTTCTGAAGGCTTTTTTGTAGTAATTAGATTATGTTCCTGAGCAAATAATTTAGTTTTTGGGCCTATTGGATAAGCTATAGAATTTATAGTCTAGCCAACATTAGTTGGAAATTCTAGGTTAACATATCTTTTTCCGTCAGAACTTCCTAATATCTGCTTTAATCCCACTTTAGTTTGTTTTGATACATTAGCTGAGCGGTTAAATCCTTCTACTGCTAACTTAGCATCCTTCAATGATTTAAACTTTGCCGGGTCATATAGATTCGGACTAATAACACTGTTACTTACTATAAATATGTTATCCCCAGCCTCGTTTAGATGATTATATATATAGTATCCTTTATAGTATCCATTATCTACCCCATCTTCATTTACTGGAGTAAATATATTCATTGTGTCATATCCAAAATTAAATTCATCTTTTAGGACTCTTCCTTTCCTTTTTAACTTAACCTTATCATCGTTTGTGAGCTTCTTACCTCTATAACTGTATACTATCTAGTCCTTATCTTTAGAAATATTTAGAGTATATATCTCTCCGTCTATGTCCATATTTAAGTGGCCTTGAAAGAAGGCTTGTGCGTCCTCTAAGGATGATATATTATCCTCATAACTGTTAGATAATTCCAATTCTCCTAAAGCCTTTCTCTCTGTATTCTTAAGGGCTAAAGTGTTTTCAAATAATTTTTTTACCTAAGACTTGGTAAGTCTTATAGTTTGTGGAACAGATTTGCCAACTGATTCTACATGGTAGTTAGATAGAATAATATCATTCTTAAAATACTTTTGAAGTAAACTTTCCATTCCATCCTAATCTAGATTTATGAACTACTATTCACTAACTTCTTGCGAAAATTCTGGAATGTAAGTAGCTAACCCTTTATATAATTCGGATTTCCCAAATGACTCTCTTTTCCAGTGTAGTCTCCTTAAATATCTAGCCAAGTCTGATTCAGAATCCTCATTTATTACCTACTATTTATTAAGCTCCCTACAGAAATCATTTAATACAGAACCAGAGTCAATAATCTAGTCTCCTACTTTTATTAACTTAGTATAGTCACTACTATTATTAAGATAGTCTAAAATAAGATGTTTGATGGTAAACTACTCAGATGGAGTAGGATCTACTTCCTTAGTAATTCTCTCTAAGTTCTTCTTATAGTTATCCCTAATAATATTCAGTTTATCCTTATACTTTTCTGACAGATACTAGTCAGTAATATCATTGTCAGCTATAATTTGTTCGGCAAGATGTTTCTTATGCTCTGTTTCAGCAAAATTCTGAACATCAAACTTATTTCTAAATATATAACTAACTACTCCGTTTACTACAACCCTCCCTTTAAGCATATCTCCATTAGAATATGCTTTATCTACTAGAGTAATTATATAGGGTTTCTCAATATCTTTAATTAATTCCGTTTCCTCTGGATAACGAAGTTTCAAATTCTCGAAAGAACAGTTTCCTATTAGCTGTTTGTCCAAGAAGTATTTTTGAGAGTTTTTCACTCTTGTAGAGGATGTCTACAAGTCGTAAATTAACTGTTTTATTTTATGTTCAGGAAGGGTGTCCAAGTACTCCACAATATCTTGAAGAGAGTCTAGCTCCTTTTCACTAGACTCTCTATCAATTTTAAAATTACTTTTCCCTCCTATCTCAAGAATTACATCACATTCCATATTAACATAGTTTGTAAATAAGCAACCTGTTCTATCTAATATATTGTGCTAACTATAACACTTTGTCTTTTATGCTCGTTTCTCCGTTTCCAGAGAATATAGAATTTTCTCTTAATCTCTTATGAAGTTCTGGGAACATTACCAGAGAGTTCTGTGCGTAATTATAAGTTCTCTCGTCTATCTCTCCCTGCGTTAAACCTAGATGGTCTAACTATAATAGAGATTCTGGTTTACTCATGTCGTATTTCCAAGTATAATCAGACCTATCATAGTATCTTTTATATACGTCATATCCATGAGCTGGATTAAGAACTTTAACATAAGGCTCTGTCCTATAATTTAACGCATAAGTAGAATATACAGTAGGAGCCATTGCAATTAAGAAGTCTCTCTTAGTTGGCATAATATATTTAAAGTCGTCATTATAATCTTGTTCAGACATGAATTTATAATAATCATATAGAACATTACCTTCTCTGACCTAATCTCTAAATATACCAGTCATGTATTTTCCTCCCAATTTAGTTCCGTTTACTGCTAGATTATATAGCATCAGTATATCGGCTACTGAGTGATTCTAATCAAATTTTTCATTAGCTAGCTCTTGAATACCTATTAGGTATCTATTATAGGTCTACTTGTTAGTCAGACTCTAATCAATTTCAAATAGATTAAGGGCTGTTCTTAACATACTCTTTCCTCTATTAGAACTCTATACTAATTCTTTAACCAGGAAATTATCTGGATAAGTATTCTTCAACCACTCAAAGAAGTTATTTTCTACAAAGTTCTTTAGCGAATCAATTCCATTAAGAGAATTTAGATATAATTCATCTGACCTAACTAAGTCATAATTAGAATCGTATACTTTCGTATCATCTACCTTAGATATATCTATAGGTTCTTCTTTAGATAAGAAATATGATGTTATTAATATCTTATCAGCATACTGTATGATGTTTTTATAATCTCTATCAGATAAAGCACTATAAGACAGCTCTCCTAAGGAAATTAACTAGTCTACTATTTTAGACTTATTTGCAAATAGATGTCTTTGCTATAGAGTATAATTTAATAAATCTAGATTCATTTTGTAATGTGGAATACGGTTGACCATATCAAGAATATTCCAACTAGATTTAATTAAGTTATAGTATGTAGCAGCAAGCTCTCTATATGAGACAAGGTCTCCCTATCTAGTGTTATAGATGGTTCTAGAACTTTGAGGAAGTACTACTTTCTCATCATTCAGAAATTTATATAAATCAAAATTTCCATACAAATCCGTATTAACTGCATCCTCTAATATCGAAACTATTTCAGCAAAAGACAATTCTGGGTTATTTCCCTAGATATTCTTTATAGTCTTTATCAGACCGCTTTCTGTCTTGTTCTTAGAGGTTTCTGGAACAGTAGGTAACATAGAATACCTTTCCAGATATTGTAGAAGTTCCTATTTAGTCCCAGAATTTCCAGTAACTATATCTTCTTCGTCGGACAAATTGACAAATTTCTACTTGTTAGAATCTACAGGTTTCTTTATACCCATTTTTCTCTCTCTAGTAGATACAGTAGCATACATTCTCTTGATTAGTTTAATTAAATCTATATCCGTTTGTGGGATACCCTAATTTAATTTCAACCATACAGAAGCTAATGTAGAAGTCTCATTTGCTTCATCTGTTATTCTCTAGAACTCATTTAAGTCAAGCTTGAAGTCTAGCATAGAATAGTTACTATTCGGATGAATCCTATTATAGTCTTCTATCTGGGATCTTATATCGTTTACAATCTAGTCTATATATCTGAATACATAGTTAGTATTCATATTAGAAGTTACTGGCAACTCATAGTTTGCCAAGGCTGCCATAAATTCTGGACTATTAGCAGATAAGGGTTCAGTCTTAGCTTTAATATACTTCTATACGAAATCTTTAAGAGACCTAGCCTATGCTGTCTTATACATAGAACCAAGTTCTTTAATTACCCAAGAATACTCATTATTTACTCTTCTCGGAGTACGACCTTCTGCCATCAATTCCATCATCATATCTGCCTCAGCTTCCATAGCTTCCATCTAAGATTCCATAGCTTCTATTCTTTCTTCTGGAGAAAGGTTATCCTATGGATTAACTATTAATTTAGACAAGTCTATATCTCCATTCAGAGTCTTAATGGCATTAGTTACAGAACTTGTTTGATTTTTATATAAATCGTTTCTACTATACTTATCTATTAACTCCACTACAGGACTGGTCATAAATGCTACAATATCCTTAAGATTGAATCCCATCATAACTAGGTGTAGATGATATTTAGCCAAGTTAGTACCGGCATTAATTTTAGCTAAGATTAGCTCTTTAGCATTATCGGTTGCTGCTGAAAGAATCTGAGAAATTAACTAGTCTACGTATTTATCATCCATATCTATCTAACCATCATATGTAGCATAAAACTCTTCCTTAATTTTCTAAGACAATTCTGGGGAAGCATTCCACAAGTCTGGAATGTGTTTTACAACTACATTCATTAGTTGGTCAGTAGCACGTCCAGATAGTCTACTGTATGAGTGACTCATCTTTAGGAAGAATCTATCTTTCTGATTTCCACTTCTTAATACATTATGATAGTAGTAAGTAAGATTAAACCAGTCTTTTTCACCATTAGCGGCTATACCAATTACGTTTTTACCAACTAAGTTCTAGTTTTGCATTACGTATTTGGTAAGCGGATTCATCATATTTAACTACTTAGTTTTAGCTCCCTTTGGAGATTTGTCAGCCTCTTTCTGCAAGTCTCTCATTGTAATAGGAGAATATGCCTGGTCTCTATTTCTAATATTATGAACAACATTTCTAATATTAGCACTAGCTACATTTTTGTATGCCTACTCTCTCTGTCTATAGCTTACTTTATAGTTTTCATGTTTCTGAATCTGTTCTATAATCTTCTACTTCTAATCAGCATTCTCTCCAACTATGTAATTATATCTTCCATTATTATTGTCTATCTTATATATTAAGTTAGCCATTTTTCTAAGTCTTTCTGGACCAGATGAAGATAATATACTATTAAGTTCATTTTCTATAGAATATTGCTCTCCTTCCACTACAATTAATTTATTTCCTCTTGGTAACGGAAGAGTTTTACTAGCATCAACCATTTGCTCAGAAGAATAATTGAATAATGGACTCCAGCCTATGTACATAGCATCATCACTAAACGATTGTCCCATGACATAAGCTTTATCAATATCATAGTCAGAACCCTACAAATATGTCTAAATATAAGAAACATAAGCAGTGTTAGAGGTATCAGCAGTCCATCCTACACAAGTCATAGGCATGAATGATTGCAATGACTGTGCTGGGATACGAGAAGAGATGAAATGAAGAGATGTTAAGAACGACGAATATTGCTTTCTGTACTATTGAAGATACTCATAGTAAGACGTTCTTATCTGCCTATACTATTCCTGGAAATTATTCCCAATTAGGGCATTTCGTAACTCAATCATATGCTGCTAGAATCTTGGAAGTTTCTAAATTTCCTCTGGAGTCATTAAGACTCTTTTATTAGATTCCTTATCATATTTTGTATCGTTTCCGAAGTCTACAAGACTATTGGCGATGGTTCTCCTAAGATCTGGGTTTAGTTCTATACCAGTATTAACCTATATGTCTATATACTTATCCTGAGAATAAATGTTATTAAGTATAGAAGAGATTTGATGGAAAGCATCTGAATTTAATACATCCTAGTCTTTGCTTTTTTTGTCTAAAGCATTTCTTATATCCTAAACGGGAGCTATCTTGTATAAAGTATAGTTAATTAACTACTACTCTCCATTAACTAATTCCGATTTAGTATATTTGTACCTTTTGACATAATCTATTCTCTACAATACATTCTCTACGTTTCCATTCTCATCTTGAATAAGTCTATAGCGGGACTTATCTATCTCCTGATTGTTCTAGTCTAAAACCTTACCATCTGAATATTTCCAAGAAGATTGTATATATTTTCCAATCTTTATCCCATCCTAGTGAGTATAAATTTCGTTATTATCGTTTATATACTCCTAAGTATAATCAAATGGGTCTTCGTATATATTAAGAGTTTCTATTAGATTACTAAACGAAACTAAAGTATGTTGACCATTATTCTTAACAAATGCAAGATTATAAAATCCAGCGGGAATCTTTGGAACCTCAGTCTGTTTTCTGAAGAAATTCTCTCCCTAGTCCATAATATCTGCTAATGTAGCATCTCCAGTTTGGAAGATGTCCTTGTACATATTACCAAGAACTATTTCAGCTTCAGTATTTTCAAGACTTCCTGGAACTATATCTAATATCTATCCATTCAATTCAAACTTTCCTTCATCTAGTAAGTCTAAAACCTACTATATCTAAGCTTGTTTTGGTCTTTCAGATTTTGGTAAGTTCCAAGAACCTCTAATAATCGGATGGTCATATATAGTCATATACTTGGTAATACCATCAGTCGGGTCTACATATTGCCATCTAAGAAGAGATGGTTTAAGATTATTAGGCTTTGTTATGTTTAATTTGTAAGTATGTTTACTAGTATTAGATATTTTCTTATACTCTCTAACCTAAGTAGATTTTACTTGGTTATCTTTATCAAAATATGAGACAGTATAAGGTTCGGAAACAACTTCTAAATTAACTCCAGAGTGCCTTTGTTCGTTTTCTATTATGCTCTAATACCCTACGACACTTCCCTTAGTCAAGCCTCCTATTCTTGTATCTAACTATTCCTGAGTAGTTGGAGACAAACGCAGAATAGCTCCGTCAGGTAAAACCTATAGAGCAGCATTGAATAGTCTAATTTTCTAATCTTCTTTAGCTCCCATCCACGGAGTTCTTCTCTATAAATTAGAATCTCTTCCCCCTGTCTTAAAATGAATGTTCCATTTATCTGAATCTGTCTCTTTCTCGATAACAAATGATGAATTTTTATCTTCATTTAATGTAATAGTAAACTTGTTACCCTTTTGATTAATTTTTACATTATATTCGTCCTCTATGTCAAATATTCCATTTTTGAATTTATAGAAATCAGTCATATCAGATAAATCGTGAGATATTACAGTTCCATCATTTTTGATAATATTAACAATATCAGTAGGCATAAACCAAGACTTATCCCTTACTTGCTCTGCCTCTTGTTTAGAAGCTAGAAACATATTTACAAGCTGTCTATTATACTCAGTCGTGTCCTAAGATGTTATATTTAAATAAGGAATAAGAGAAGTGTTTATCTTATCAGAAGATTCCTAGATTAGCGTGGCTAGGTCAAAACTTGAAATTCTTCTTTTACGTTCTCCATATTTGTTTGGGTCAACCCCATTTTGGGCGCACCATGCTTCTAGTCCGCTTCTTAATTTTCCCTTAAAGTCATTTCTAGCTCTCTTTAAAACATCCTCAAAAAGATACTTCCTATATGTTTTAGTTTTTGGGTCAAACCATTGAAAGTATTGAACTACGTTATAGCCTGGCGCCATAACATATCCAGACCCAGGGTGTTTACGCTTAATAGACTTGGAATTAATTACAGAAGTAATATTAGTAATAAATTGTGTATAGATACTAGGATCGCTAAAAGGAATCTTTAAACCAGAAGATGAGTTATCTTTGTTAACCTTAAATTCCTTGTTTATTTCCTATTTTAACTTTTCAGTTAAATCCATATCACTATTACTCTTAGACTATACTATAAGTTTTCCAACTATCTTATACAACTAGTATTTAGCTTTACTTGGGTCCTCAGCGTAATCTTTGAAGTATCTTTGTATATTAGTTAATTCCTACTCAGAAGCCTAGAATGCTGATTCAGCCAATCCGTAGTAAATCTCATTTACGGACTTATAATCCTTTCCATATGCCGCACAAGCTGCAACTACCTGAGAGAACTCTGTTAATTCTGAGTCAACTACATCATGGTCAGCATTAAGCTGAATACCTAATCCCTATATATTTAACTAGAAAGTATTAAGAGGAGCATTATTAGTCCATACGTCTTTACTATTTATGTTCTTAGCACCGTTCTTTACTGCAGAGTTATTAAATACATATGCTACAAACTTATCTTTAAGCGGTTGGACTATATCATTTATAGAAGTTACTTTCGGATTAACTTTATATCCAACATTAATTACAAAGTTAGTTAAAACCTAATTACTAAATTCGGAAGTTACTCCTTTAGCATTAGTACAGTTAATACCTCCAAGAGCAACAAACAATTCATAAAGACTGTCTATTGTATGGAATCCCTATCCACCAACTGTACTATGCTCAGATGTGTCATCACTAAAGTAGTGGTATACTTTATTAGAGCCTTTTCCTAGGATAGTCTCTACGGTAAAATATCCAGAATTATCTTTTCCAAAGTCAGTCACCTAGACTATTTCTCCAAGCTGGTTCTTATAGAACAATTTTTCCCCTCCTAGAATTGCTTCTCTAAACCATCTAGAAACTTCTTCCTAGTCATATGCTGTCTACTGAAATTGATTAATATTCCTAGTCAAATCTATAGCTCCATTCCAACGTATATTATGCATTTTCTTGAACATATTATACTAAGCTGAATTAGACTATAATGATTGTAACATCATCGCATTAGTCTATCCAAATGATGCAAACTTAGCCAAGAACGATGTTAAGTCTCCAGTCTAATCGTCCCATATAGGCTTTCTGTTTGTTCCAACTCTCTAATCTCCCAGAGAATTATTTTCCAAAATAACCTAAATAGGAGACATAGTTGAACTACCATCCTAAGAATCTATTTCATCAGATTCTCTTAGATTATTGACTGGTGCTGACATATCATATGCAACAGCAACGTTAACCCTATTAGCAACGCCATTTATCAAACCAGTAAGAGGATGCTACAAAGTAGCTGGAATAATAACATTACGTTTAAACTGGGTTCCCTATGCAGTATTTATAATTTCTATGATAGTTTTATCATATATATCCTACATATTAGGTTTTCCATCTAAATCATTTATAGCTCTCATTGAAGAAAACTCTTTGATAAAATTATCAAGAGAACTAAAACCTATTTTGTTATTATTTAGTATATTTTCTAAAGCCTTTCTAGCTACATTAGTTTTTATCGGATTGTCAGCCGCTTCTTTTACATCACTAACAGCAGAAGCTATCTTATTAAATAGTGTTCCCTTTGCTTTGTCTGGATGGTTTATTTCTGTTCCAGATAAACTAAGTCTCAGGTTATTACTAAACAAACCCTCTATATAGAAGAATTTCTCTAAGAATGGATTCATTTCTGAATCTTTCTATAGTAGCAATTCTCCTGTTTCTTTATCAATCCACTTGTCAGCGAAAGCTTGTCTATCTTTTACTTGAAGCAATTTAGTGTCAGACAATAATCTAACTGTCTAAGTAGCAGCCTTCTCATTTAATTTATTATTAATCCAAGAGTTCAATTCCTAGGTTGAATCAAACAATCGGAAATTAACACCATATTCTCTAAGGTTTTCTAGGAACAGCTCCTACTGTTGTTTTAGAAATTTCTTTAGGCGAACTGGCTCATTATATAGTTTAGCATAAAAATCTGTTATTTCATTAAGGTCGCAGAATTTCTTTCTATTTCTGTAATCCTTGTCTTTCTCTAACTCTATCTTCTCAAGATTGTGTTGGTTATAACTAAAGACAAGAGAAATTAAATCACTCTCAGTTCTATTTCTTAGGAATGTTCTAACATTATCTAGTCTGTTAGACGTAAATACATCTCCTTCCTTTCTGAACTGTGCTCCATATTCAGTAGTCAAAAATGACATTAGTTTTTCCATTTTTGTTACTACGTTAGCTTGAATTTGATTATGGGCAGAGAAGAAAGTATTTCTATATAAATCAACAAATTCTTGACTCTTATCAGACATTAGATCCATTATGTTATCACTAAACATAGATAGATTAGACATATAATTCAAGAAGTTGGTCTTATCAGAGTATACAGTAGGTTGGAAACATATTCTTCCAGTCTTCAAGAAGGAACTATAGAACTTATCCAGGATTGCGTGTTGAAATAACTCTGAAGAGGACATATCTCTAACAGCTTTAACATCGCCAATGGGTGTGGTTATTTCTCCATCAATTACTGGGTCTATATCTATAGCATTAGGGTTCTATACAAATAATAAGGAGTTTGCTGGCCCACCCTCTTGGCGCTATTTATGCAAACGTCTATTTAATTCTGAACCTAATCTCGATATACTATAGTTAGAGACACTTGAGCCAGCTTTATTTAGAGATGTAGAGCGTACAGACCTACCAGATGCTTCCACAAAGCTTTTAGCTAAGTCGCTAAGTGCTTTATCACTAGTAGTTACAGGTTTAAAATAAACTCTATTAGCCTGGATGTCAAAAACGTTAGAGGATGGTTTCTTAGACTCTCTATTAAACAAACTTGTATATTTAGAGTTCTCCATCAAAAACTATTTCATATCCTAATCCCCAGCAAGTTTTACCTAGTTATCAATGTCAGCAGTTCTAATTGCTAACTTTAGGAAGTGATTAAGATAATTCTTAGAAAATAAGTTATTTTTTGGGTCATAAGTATATTTGTCTTTATATCCCTATAACGCTTCTAGCCCTTTATCAGATAGGAAATTAGTATCTAAATAATAATCAAACATTTCTAATAGATTATTTAGAACTGTTTCATACTCATTTAGTAATTCTTTATTTTGAAGAACTTTATTACTAAAGTCTCTAAGGTTTATGCCAGCTAATATATCTAACATTGGAACCTCTTTTCCATTTATGCTCACCGTAGAGTTCTCTAGCTCTAAGTTGTCCATAGTAGAGAACAGTCCCTCCATATTAGAAGCTCCTTGATTATATCTAAATCCAAATGTATATAATGTTCCTTCCTTTCCAGGAAGTTCAACCTTAGATATAAACTTACCAGTCTAATCTGGCACAGAAGTATAATTATATTTAGACAATCTATCTTCACCAAGTTTATTTATCTATCTGGTCTTACTTCTAAAAGTAATTCTTTCGACAGAATCAAATAGGTCAGCATCCCAATTAAATTTCTTCTTTACAGCAAATAAAGATTTCGATGATTGTAGATTACAATCAATGTAATTATTATTTACATTTCTATAGATAATGGCACATAAATCTGAAACAGTCTCTAAGAATTTAGTGCTGTATTTTAGGCCATCATTTACTCTTCCTAATTCTATAGATATATTTGAGTTAGGATTATCCTTGTTCAAAACTTCATTATAGAATGAATATAGTATATTCTTATGCTATTCTGAGAACAGGTTCTCATTGCGCATAAAATCTATCATTCTACCTCTAGAGTTTTGAATAGCCTATGGTTTAAATAATATTTCTAGAATATCTACAATATTATCTAAAACATTAACATTCTATGTATTAATTAAATCTTTCAATACTCCTACAACAGCTTCACTATTACTTGTATCGAAATTGATATTATTATTCAATACGTCAGATAACAAGGATTGCCATGCCTGCATCAATGACGTCATATTTAATGTCTAAGGAAGTAATTGATGAGACTCGTTATATTTATAAACAAATATAGTGTCCAACATATCCTTTACTCCAGTACTAGTATGAGCTTCACTTCCCTCATTGTTAGCAGTTTCCCATCCTGCCTTTTGATGCGCATGAGATTCTCTCAGTGCATATTTCTTAGCGTTCTATCTCTATGGTTCTACATTATTCAAGAAGCCTTTTTCTATACCAATACTACTTCCTAGTTTCTAAGCTAATAAATCATCGAACTGCGTAAGAGCTATATAATCGTTTACATAATTTAATAAATCATCTTTAGGATTTTCTATCTCCTGAATAATAGGCAATACCTCATCCTTAAACTCTGCACCTCTCTCAATTTCTTTCAGAAGTTTATCCTTAATTTCTAGATAGTAATTAGAGAATCTATTAGCCATAAACAGCTAAGTCTTTGCTTCTGAGTTCGTATAATTAGTATTGTACTTGTTATTAAACCACGTGTTAAGTTTAGGGTTATTTAGTATAGTCTTAATTAGTTGTCTATAGAGATATTCTTGCTATACTTTATTTTTCTGTAGGATTTTATCCTCTAGCTATTGGTTAAACTTTGTATTTCTATCGGGGTCTTGCAATACATATTTTCTAAAAGTATCTATAACATAGTAGTACTGACTAGAATTTAACATTCCATTGCTATACATACTTGTAATGGATTGCAAAGTAGAATCATTTGGGAACTATTCCTTTAGATGACCAAGAATGCTCTCAAATTTCCCTTCCTTATAGTCCACGATTCTTTTGTTGACTTCATCAGAGGTCAACTCGTACTTAGTTTTCAGGTAGTTATTATATATTAACTTCTATTTAAGTTCTCTTCCAAAGCTGTCAGTTACTTCCTGAATAAGACCAGTATTTATCGGTCCGTATATTTCTAATAAAGTGTCTTCTACTTTCTATAATTTTCTTGCTTCTTGACTCTTATCAGTTTCCATTTCCTTTTCAGTCTCAGAAATCTGAGTTGTCACTTCTCCGACACTATTCATGTCGAAGAAGGTTGACAACACAATATTTCTAAACTTCATGGCTTTTTCTGGTAAGTTGTCTAAAGAAGCATTAGCTAGCCCACATACTATATTGTTTACATCATCAATAAACTCTCTAGAAGTTTCATCCAAGTTTTCAGAATCTGTTAGAAGTAATCTTTTATCCTAACCATCTTTGGATTTATATTTAAATTCCAAAGTTTTAATAATTCTGTCCTCTATTCCAGGTCTATTAATTTGATTATACAATAACTTTAAATCTGAGGCTAGTTGCTAATAACTTTTTTTGTCGTACTTAACATTACAAGCTGCCATAGTCATTTATTTTTAAAAACATGAAGTATCTACATACAATAAGTAATCAGATAAATTCCATTTTAAATCTGAATCTTCTAGTTGTTCTATTTTATTATTCAAAGTATCTTTCATACTTACTAACAATTCTAGATAGCTTTCTACATTTGAAGAGTTTGATAACATTTGCACATCGCTATCATCCTAGAACGTTTCCTCTAGCTAATTTAGGAAGTCCTGATGTGTCATTATATCCATTCCTGTTGGGTCAACAACCATGGAATCAAATGACTGTCCAGTAATCTCTTCAACTGAATTAGTTTTATTTGGTGTCATAGAGATATACATATCCTCAGTGTCCAAACTCAACTCTCCAGTGCCATCGTTTACGTCAGTATATATTATTTTTCCGTTTTCATACTTTACATCTTTTATAGTAGGCTATCCTAGCTACATATTAATAAGTTCCACTATGTTATCAACAGATGACCCATTTCTAAAGAAATTAATCAATTTTCTGTTGTTCTATATAGTAACATATTCCATATAGCTTTGCTCGTTATCCTCCTTTCCTTCATTAAGAAGGAAGTTCTGGAATCTAGTTCTATCCTACTCATCTACTATCTTAGAGGAATAACCTACATACTATTCCACCGGATTTTCTACCTTGGTTTCTTCTTTTAGCTATCTCTTTCCTCCCTCTAATAATTTAGAAAGGTTAAGGGCAATACCTCCAGATATAACATCAACATCAACGTCAAAGTATATAGGATTAGTTCCACATTTTAGGAATGCATAATCCTATCCATTTTGTCCTCTAACGTTTATTTGCTTATAATCCTGACTAGTTTCTAAATCTGGGTCTACAAATATTCCATACTTAAACGGAGCTTCCTCAGTATAGGCATGAGGCACCTCTAAGCTCTATACAGTACCATGAAAGATAAGATTAAACATATTAAATAATGTATTATCATTACCTCTTCTCTCCAACATTCCATCCCCAAATAGCGCTGAAATATCGAAATCAAACTTATCAGTATTATTCTTTGTGTCAATAGTAGTAATACTAATCAACCCATTAGCTTTACTATTAGTTTGATATATTCTTGACTTAGTAGCAATAGCTGAAACAGCCTTGGGGAAGAAGCTAAACATTGATTCTGCAGGAATAGTGGATGTTGATATAACATTTCCGTTTTCGTCTGTTTCCCCAATTACTATGTTCTTATTATTTGTATGAATAAGTCCGGAAAGATTTCTTTTTTGTTCATTCTTTCCTATATATTCATTCGTGGCATAGTTAGAACCATCAGCCTTGGCTAGTCTAGTAGCCATAGGTTTGAAGTTTAATCCAGCCCTTTTAAATATTTCAGGAGGCTCATTAGCTGTTAACTGTTCTAATATAGATGACAGAATAGAATGGTATTTATGTGCATATTCTTCTTCTATAGCTAACATATTAGCCTCATTCTTTCCATACACACTAGAATTGCTAACATCAAATGACCTTACATATCCGCCAATGTTTTTGTTAGTTAGGTCAATTCCTAGCCTAAAAGTAGGTATATCTTTGCAGTATTCCTAGTTAAACTTTATTAAGTTTTCCAAGTCTGCTGCTGTTACTTTATACAGGTTTAGGAGCTTCTATACCTCCTAACTACCAGCATTTAGCTAAGTTATCCAATTTTTGCCATATCTACTAAACAGTTCAGATTCAACTTTGGAAATATCTAGTATCTTATTGCTGTCATAACCATTTTCTTGTTTCCACTTATCTAATTGAGATATGAAATTTTCTAAGCTAGCTCTGAAATTCCACATTGCAGTAAACATCCTAACTCCTAGAGTATCCATTCTCCAAGGCTTTTTAGCCTTTTCTCCTTCCCCAGTTAATTGATTCTATATTCTATGAGTAATAAGTTCTGTAAAACTTAAACCATGATTATTAAGAACAATCATTCTGACTTCTGGAGTATGTGCATCAGGATTTCTCTTCTGCTCTATATATCTATCAGCTAACTCCTCTGGAGAAAGATTAGTATTAGCTGATGCAAATACTACAGCCTTACCGAAAATAGACTCTGATACTTTTCCTTTCAATACATCTGATTTATTTCCCAAAATATATACTGGAGAAACTACTTTTCTCTTGTCAGTATCCATGAAATTATTATAATCAGATATATAGTTTCCATCTTGGTCCACTCTGTTGTTCTCAACAGTTGCTATACTTAAGGTTCCGCCAAGTCTTCTTGGAACTTTCCTCTTGACCAGTCTAGTGGTCTAATGCGATTCGTACATATCAGGAGTAAGTTCTATAGCATGACCTTCTGGATGTTCAGAAACTATTCTTCTAATAAAACCTTCATACTATTTAACAGATTCGCTCAAGTTATCTCTAAATCTTTCTGCCTTAATCTTATTCTCTCCAGTGATTTTTCCGTCTTTAATTCTCTGATTTATTTTATCCTTTATAGCCTACTATACAGCAGGTTTTCTTAAATTATTAAAATCAGAAAGAAGGCATATGTCAAATACAGCTGAGAATGGAGTATCCTAAATAGTTCTACTTAAGCCATCTAGTCTACAAGTAATAGATACAATATAACGTTCTCCGTCTATATCTATGTATGTAGGTTTCAAGTCAGTTCCTATTCCAAAGTTATCAGAATCAGTAGCTCTTCTGACTTCTAACTATAATTTTCTGTTTTTCCAAGCCTCACTAAATCCTAATAGTGATGTTATAGCTGGGTCAGTTACATTACCTCCAAATATGACAGAACTTTGGATTTTAGTTATAATATCCTAATATCTTTGTTTATCTACCCTCTTGGTGATTGGCTCAGTTCCATCATATATAGCATTAATGTTTCTTCTAACAGAAGTTTTCTCTCCAGGAAGCCATGCTGGATATTTTCTTTGTGTTCCATCAGGATTAACAAGAGTCTCTTTTAGCCCTGTAATTGGTACTACTGTATTAGCTTCTATCAGAAGATCTGATAACTCTGATACTTCTATATCTTGACGCTCAGCTGAATTCTTTTCTACGAAATCCTTATATATTTCTGTTTTATTAGATTCTAACTGTTGCTACACTTGCTCTTCAGAAGCTTCTGGATTAAACTCTGGAGTATTTTCAACTGTTGGAGATATTACTAATTCTTCTCCCTCTTCCTTAACTTCTGGTTCTTCTTTCGCTTCTGGAGTTTCCTCCTAAGTAGTCTATGATAGGTCTAACTTATCTAGAGCCTTAGAATACTAATCTCTAAATAACTAAACTTGGTTAGCTAAACTAAATCCTATAGATTTCATATCATCTTGGGTATTAGCTCCAACAAGTCTAGATAATCCCCTATCTAAGAAAATAGAAGCAGTCTTTCCTCTAGACATTAGTGTATAGAATCTTCTTAAGAAAGTCACCTTATCATAAGAGTTTGGTCCATCTAAGTCTACAGATAGGTCTATATTATCTACTATAACATAATCAAATTCCTAGCCCTGCATAAACTTCTTACCAGGAATAATTTTCTCTGTTAGAGGTTCTCCTAAGTTAGAAAATCCTGCAGATTTAAGTTTCTAATATGCCTACGAGTTGACATCTCCTATGAATCCTATACTAGCATCCTTATGATTGTTCTACAATATCTTTATTACCTCATCTATATCTCCCCCAATTAGGTCTCCATTTATATCATCCTACTAATTATAGACTCTTAAATTCAACTTCCTGATAAGATTTGGAAGCTTGGCTTCAAAATCATGCCATAATTGATTATCTCCAGATTCTATAATATCATTTGCAGTATCTAATATTGCAGAAACTTTGTTATTATTACTTTGCTTCTAAATGTTAGAAGTTCTTAAAGACTCTTGAAGTTTAGAAGTTCTAGTAGCAAATATATCATTTGTCGTTAAATTTTCTATCTGTCCGTTTGAATATCCAGACTGGTTAGAATCGCTAGCCAAAAATACCGTTCCTCCAACTCTTTCTGCATATTCATCTAGCAAAGCTATCTATAGACTATTCATGTGGGCAGCTTCATCTACGAAAACAAGCGGAGCTTTTATATCGGGATTGAATTTTATTTTGTCACTTTTAAGGTCTATTTTAACCCCAGTAGCTCCGTTCTTAGCCCATCTTTGCATAACAAAGTAGTCTGTCTCAGTCTTATATTCTGTATTCTTTTCGTTTTTGTTTATTTCAGAGGCCGCTCTTTGAAAGCTTTCGTTTATCTTATCCCAATTAGGTAATAACTTACTAAATATATTTCCGTCTCCTTCTATAGTATAAGAGGTTCCTTCATTAAGAGAATTTTGAAGCTTAATAGCCTAAGATGTAGTAGGCCCTATTACCAAGGCTTGCTATTCATAGAAGCGCTATCTAATATTTTTTAGTACAACCTCAGTCTTTCCGGCCCCTGCTACTCCATTTATATAAACTACATTTGGAGTAACTGTACTATTAGGATTAACTAATTTAGCTAATGCTTTAAATCCAGCTTTATATGCTTTAGTGTGGGCGGCTTCCCCAAGTCTGGAAATATTCTATTGCACTGTTAGAGGGGCAATATCCTCATTATCTTTAATAGAATTTTGTACAGATTTATAGTAGTTAGATGGATTATCAGACAAGACTGATAAAATATACAAAGCCTTGTCATACTTAGTAAATTCAGTAAGAGTTTCATTTAACTTACTAGTCTATTGTTTTTCTAAATCAGTGTAATTTCCTAAGTACCTTTTCCAAAAGTCTGAGTTAGCAAAGAACTACTCTGGAGTCCATCCAGTATCTTTTAATATCTTATTAAAGTTATTGTAAAGAGTCTGTTCAAACTAGAATAGCTATCCAAGCTGATTCTCAGGGTTTCCATCAAAAGGAGGTAAAGAATCCAATCCCTCAGATAAATCATATTCCTTATCTCCTACTGTAAACTAGAAAGATAGTCCACGACCTATCTCATATCTTAGATTATTTACAACATTCTCCGTATCAACAAGACGTCTTAACTTATTCATACTATTATTCTCGGATATTCTCTTCCATAATTCTATTTCAGTATTCAAGTTAGTTACCTCATCCTATAATACTTGAGCATAGTCCTAACTTATTTCTGGAAGAGGTTCCCACTCTCTTGTAAGAACATCTCTATGTGTATTAGCAAACTCATTTATCTGCTTATTCTAACCAAAATAATGAGTTCCGTCTGGAGATACTGATGCAGAATATACGTATGCAGAAAGTAGTTCTAGGGCTTTCTATGCATTATTCAACTGCTTAGCCTGAGTATCATTTAGCTCAAATGAATCTAACTTATCCTAAGATATATAATCTTTATACACCTAGTCAAGTATATAATTCATATTGAATACCTCTTCCTAATTATCAGACATTTCTTTAGTTATAGAAGACAGAATATTTTCTAAAGGACTGTGTGAATTTACCTATAACTTTTTATAGAATGAATATACAGGATTCTTCTATATTCTACTAGATAGATTGTTTACATATCTATTTAACGTAGAAATCTGTCTTCTAACAGGTTCTCCAGCAACATCCCTAGGGTCGCTAGCACTATTAGTGAGAAGTTTAAGTTTAGAATCCTTTCCAAAATTCATAGGAATCTACTTAAGGGCTGCACTTAGTACTTCTGGTAAGGCTGAAGATTTTCCAGAAAAATACTTATAGATAGCAGAATCTGGAGTGTCCAGACCTTTTATTAATTCGTCAATAGTGATATTATCACCTATCTCTCCATCACCTTTTATTCCATAGTCCTTTCCTACCTATTTTGCAAAGTCATTTAATATTGCCTAAGCATTTTGACTCTTAGATTTGAATTGCATTGGAATAGTGTTATAGAGTTCTATAGCTGCTAATTCCTAATCCTATTCATCTGCTTCGTCATATTTTCTTTTTGCTTCTTCTATGGCTGCAATTATCTAGTCCTTATTTTCTAGGTTAGATTCTCTTAGAGGTTTAAGTATCTTATTTTTCAGAGTTCCCCCCTATACCGCGTCTTTCATTGGTATAAGAGTTTCCAAAGGAGGAATAGTATCATTTAATAGGGTTATTACTTTATTTGCCTATTCCTTTACTATGGTATAATGCTTATCCTATAGCTATTGCTGTATATCATCGATATTTGACAAATCATCTTTTAAATCTTGCAGTATGGTTCTATATGGATTAACATCAAACTTACCACCCTAATCAACAAATGGATATTGCATTTCCCTCTTGATAATATCTTTAAGTCTATATCTAATGTTTTGCATGATAGTTCTATTTGTGGAACTATCAATCTAATAGTTTATAGGTCTTAAGATATCATCAAACTGCTGTATATAATCAGCTAGTATCTAATTATTCAAATCAAATACTCTTTGCTGTCTTTGATAATACTTTTGAACATCATCAGGAGTTGCTGTATTATTTCTAGCATTATACTCTTCCTCAGATTCCTCTATTCCGTTCTAGTCGATTAACCTAGAGTCCATCGTATAGAACGGTTTGGCATTGATATATTTATCTAGTGATAAATCTTCTTTATTATATAACTAATTTAGTGCATTAAAAATGCTCTTATATTGATTAGCATAGTCCTACTGAGCTAACATCTATGGAGATACGACCTTCTCTAAAGCCTTATATGCTAAAAAGGCTTTATCTAAGTCTTTAAGCATAGTCTCTTTAACGTGGTCATTCCACTAGTTATTCAAATCTATCTAATCTTGTATTGTGAGTTCCTAAGTAGGGTCTATTTTGTTAAGTAACCACTTAGTTCTGTCAAGTCCCAAAAATGCAGAATTAAGAACTGGGTCTAAGGCAAAGTTAAGTTTTCTAGTATAGTCTAGAGAAGTATCTCCAGATAGAAAATCATTCATTTTCTTCTGAATGTTATCTACCTATGTCTAAAACTACTACAAATTCTTAATTTTATCCTACTTTTCTGCTTCTGTAGGAGAATCTGTTATTCTTCCCTCAAGAGTTCCATCAGCAGTCTCTGCGGCTTTATTATAGGTATCCTTAGCTTGCAACAACTAATTCTGTAATTTTCTAAACTCTTGATAATATCCAGTCACGTGAGAAGCATTCTTATACTCCTAATATCTTGCTTCTTGTAGAACCATCTTGTCAAACAGTTGGTCTTGACTAAGTTTTGTACCACTTCCAACTATGGCTGCCTCTAAAGAATTAATCTTCTCTAGTACCCTATTACCTACCTATTGGTTCTAAGATTCTTCGCTTTTGTCTGTACTTAACCAAGTAATGTTTCCGGCATCATCTTGAGAGTAGTGTAATCCAGAAATTTTGGTATTACCTGCACGACCTTTAGATACATATCCTTTTACTATATTTCTTAACTCCTAAGCTCTTCCATCATTAATTAAGTCTACTAAGTCTTTGTCCCTAGTTTTGTTAAATCCCTTATACTTCTCAACTCCGTAGAACAATCCTCCACCAATAGCACCTCCTATCAAAGACATGGAGTATCTTTCTAACATATTATCAAACGCTCCAGTATCCTTAACGCTTTTATCATACATCCCTAAATCTCCAAGAAGGGAATAGGTAGACTTAGTAAGGTCTGTTACTAGTTCCTCACTAACTTCTTCTAAACCTTCTCCCAGAGCCTTACCAACTCCTCCAAGGTTGTGGTCTTTAAGGTTTTCTACAAATGTTTCTGCTGCCCTCTTTCCAAAAGCTACACCCCTTTTATACCAGTTACCTGGGCTATCCTTAGTTCCAGGTTTATATATTTCTTCGAAAGCCTCTTTCAGTTCCTTTTTTACTGCTTGTCTTCCCTACTTAATGGATTCGGCTGTAAGGTCATCATAGAATACTTCTCCAAGGTGTAAGTACCTATCTACCCCATACATTCCAGCCGCACTACCCAATGCTACCCAGGCAGCCTCCTTTTTAGTAGCACCTCTCTCTAGCATATCAGAGTAAACATCAGTGTTTGAGATCAAAGACATATACGCTAAAGCTAAATTAGCTCCTAATCTTTGTTTCTTTCTCATAGTTTCAACTACAGGGTCATAGTATTTTTTCATACATAATTGACCAAGAGTAGATTGTTTCCATAGTTCATCAGATGGAGCTTCTAGACCTTTTAAACTTCCTCCAACTTTTGATTTGTAGAATCGGAATGCCTAATCTTCAGCTTTCTTCAATGCCTTTTTATCTCCAAACCATCCTACAGCTTTAGCTATCTACTTCTATTGTCCCCATTGCAAAGCAATATCAGAAATTAAATTAGCCAAGTTTTCAAAAGAGAATGTATGCTCACTGCTCCAGACAGAATTAGTAGTAGATAATGATTCTCCAACTGCAGCTGCTTTTCGCATCCATTCTGGGGCTTCATTATCTCCAGAACCAAACAAGTTGGTAGCAATACTATGGAGCATTGGAAGAGTCTTAGATATTTCCTTAGCTACCATAGCCTTATAATAATATGGAGCTGCAGGAGTAAACATTGGAGCTATTAATGCTATATTTTTAGCTATAACTCCAGTAGCACTTTTCTCTAGGTCGTCAGAATCCATGAAGTCTATCTTGTTTAGAGCAGAATCTTCTTTTGTTAAGATATTTGCAGCTGATAAAACTGTTTTTCCAAGTGGAGAACGTCCATTTAATTTCTCATAATAATAAGTTCCTTCTGGATTAAGTTTATATTCTCCTTTCTTATGTTTGTTTCCCTATTCATCGACTTCATCCTAGTCATATTGAGCCAATACCAAAGGTTCCTTAAATAGGTTCTAAACCCACTTTACTGGATTACTAAATAAGGCATAATCTTCGGGAGTATAATTTTCAAACTTTCCTGTTTCTGGATTGAATATTTTCTAAGATTGAGCTATTTCCTGTTCAGATTTAGTTCTCTTACTTGTAGTTCTCCAACCTTCTACACCAATCTAAACCCTATCAGGATTATAGTCTGGTCCTAAGTTAAATTTATTTTCTTTAATTTTGGCATTAGCTTTATTGCTTGCCGTATCAAAGGCATCTAATTCTATTCCAGTTGGAAATTCATTGTTCTAAAAATCTCTCCATCTGGATGCTTGCATTTCATAAAATCTATCAAACTTCTCTTTAGAAAAATCCCCCTTATCGTCCTTGAACACGGGATTATCTTTAATGAAGCTTGATTTCAAATACTAATCCTTACTTAGAAACTGGGTATTTTTAGTATTTAAACCTCCAATTGAAACTAAATCATCTATGTCTAAGGTAGGATTACTTAAGCTTGATAATATCCAATCATTTTCAAACATAATTAATTATTTAATATTGACGGATCTAATTTAGTAAAATTTAGATCCCTATTTTGGTATTCTTTTTCTAACATCTATCCAGTATTTGTATCAATAGTTTGATTTCCTCCTAGAGCTGCGGCTACCTTGTTCATGTTAAGAGGTATATAAATATTTCCTTTAAATATATGGTCATAACTATTTATAAATTCAGGCATTAACCATTCTGTCCAGTCGTACTCATCAATATCGGGATACTAAGTCTCTTTTCCAGAACCTATTGCCAAACTGGTCTTTAGCTACTAAACTAATTCTGGAGACTGCTTAACTTCGGTGATAAACTTATTTTGCTTCTTATCTATTTCCACCATACCATCTGTCGTCATACCAGATGCTACTATAAATGGAGCAAACTTATCCATATCTAGTTCTCCAGTAGGTTTGATTAGTGAGCTTAGTCCAGGATACTTCTCTGCGTCTCCAAATATTCTAAGTCTATCCTCATCTGTTTGAGAGCTTAATAAGAACTCTGCTTGAGCATTAGAATATTCCTCCAACAGGTCAAAATTAGGAGAACCATCTGAGCGTACAGGAAGATTTACTCTTAGCAATCCCTTTCCGTCATATGTGATATTTAACAATGCATCTAAATCAACCTTTTGATTGCCAAAGTACACTCCGTTATCAGCATTGATAATAGAACGTAATCCAGACTCATTCAATAAATTCTCCATTGATGTTCTTCCTATATGATTTCCCTTGGTATCCTTTACCTACTCATATGCAGTTCCCTAAACAGTCATTCCTATTCCTGACTTATTATTTAATTGGTAGACAGTATCGTGACCTCCATGACTAGCCTAAATTAGTGTAACTAAATCAGCATCAAGACCGTCTCCAGCACCATTTTTATTTTTGGAACCAGAACTTGGATCGTCTAAATCTAAAGAGAAGTCTGCAGTTGAACTTAGTTTAGAGTTAATTAATGTCTACACTAGCTAAACGGCTTCTGCATCAGTTCCGTTCTATGTTTTAGTCTTTAGTAAAGTCTTGGCATTAGCTGGAAGAGTTGTATATATATAATTAAGAGCAGCCTGTGCCTACATAGCTTGACTCTTAGTTAAGAATTTTCCTTTGTACAAATTATCTACGGTAGCATTATAATTGCCAGATTGTTGCTATGCATTCATAAACTCTTGTAAACCATTAATAAGCTATGATGCTTGAGTTCTGACAAAGCCTTCATTTGATTCAGAAGTAGTTCCTAGGTTTCCTATGCTATCCTATATCATTTTAGTAACAGATTCTATTCCTATACCATTTTTTACTACCTTTAGTAGTTCATTATTGTTGGCTAATTGAGGAGACTATGCTCTATAGTATAATAACTCTGAATTAGTTAATGGCTGATAGTCAGGATTCTCTTTAAGCTATTCTAGAGAAAATAATTTGAAGTCCCCTTCATCATTCATGCAGAATAACTATCCTCTATCTGTTACAGCAAATTCATTTATTCCTCCGTTTTTATCAACAGTAGAAAAGGCATCATCATATTCCTTTCTGTTGAAGTTTGCTATCTTCATTTGATTTAAAGCCTACAAGTATCTGGATGCTATGTTAGAGGTACTTGGGAATGGACTGTATTGCTAGTCTATATAAAAGTTCTAGAGAGTCTAAGTTAATACAGCCATATCACTAGGAAGTCCGTCTAACTTTTCAAGCATTTTTAATAGGTCCTTGTCAGTTAAATCAGCTGTCTCTTGATTATCGCTAGGAGCTGCTACAGAAGCTCCAGCAGTTGCCCCACCAGTAACAGTTACTGGCTGATAAGAAACAAGAGGGGGAAGGGCGTTCCCCCCTTGCTATAGTTTCAGTATCATTTTATCATTGAAGCTTTTATAAGTCCATATAAACTCTTAGATAATCTATCTATGGCTTTCTCATTTCTATCTATACATTCTTTTATTTGTTTCTAAAACCGCTCCGCATCAGCAGTCTTTGCTTTTATTCCAGCAACAGCTATTTTAGCTCCATTCTTAGCAGATACTGCTTTGGAAATTGTAGGAGACCAAGGAGTGCTAGGAGTCTTTCTAGACCATCTAGTATTAGGAATATTGTAATACTATCTTAATTGCTCAGTTTCCACTCTGGAAACTTTCTAAGCTGCCAGTTTATAAGAATTAAATTCTTGAGATGACAGGCTAGAAGGATTAGTTCCGGATAAGACTTTATTCCATACAGTTAATTCATCAGGAGTCAAGTTAGCTCCGTAATCATTTGGAGCATAGCTAATAGCGTTATGAATATCAGACCTAGCAAAATTATCAGCCAAAGCCTTATTCTCTTTCTACCTTGTTCTTGCATCGTATTCTAACTATTGTCCGAATACATCCCAAATATTAAACTTCTTAGCTAGATATGCCTATTCGTATTTACTCTTATCCTAATCAGCTCCCCATTGCTATGCTCTGTTAAACATAGCAGTTTCATGTCTGTTAGCAGCGTTTTCTTTCTCCTGCTACCAAGCTAGTTCATCGTACTATCTTTGAACCTAATTACTCTTCTCTTTTCCAGCTGTTCTAGCTTCTTGTCCCTAAACCTCAGCCTACAACTATGTTGCAGTTTGTAAACTTCCATCAGAAGTTATAGGTCTACTAGCTAATCTTCTAAGATTAGCATAGTCACGTTCTCCTTGCATTTCCGCATCTAAATCACTTCTAGTATAACGATGTACTTCAAATGGGTCTTTCAATAGTGGGACTACAGATTCTTTAGCTAAATCAGTAATTCTTCTATTCATTCTATCAGCATACATCGCTCTTGGTAATCCATAAGCTATAGTGGGATTAATATTACTAAAGAACGATTTATTCTGTTTATTATCATCACTAGGTTCTTGAGAAGATTGTATTACTGAGGTTACAGTAGGAGTAGTCTAGCTATCAGCAGGATTCGTGGAAGGTGCAGGAGTTTCTGGTTGATTCCATACTGCTATATCTCCATTGGCTTTTTTATAGACATATCCAAAGTTTCCATCTCCTAAGTCTATTTTATGAATTCTTGATTTCTTTTCCTCATCGGACAAATCATCAAATTCTTTCTCATATCTGTCCATTCTTCTCAGCCAGGTAGATGAACCAACAATATCCTCCAAATTAGGGTCATAACCAATATTCCATACATTATTAGAGTTATCACTTCTGTTTCTAAACATATTCTTAAATAGTCTATTATGCTCCTAAGCTCCAGACTACCTATACGTTCTTTCCTAGTCCCAATATCCTCTAATTTTAGCTGCATTAGCATTGTATGCGCTTACGTAATCATCTAGAGATTTTCCTTTAAAAGAAGAATCATAATATGATTGTAAGTCCTGTCCTACCAGATTTGGATTAGAAGTATAAGAATTATTTTTAGTATAAGCCTCATTCAAATCCCCAGCTCTATAATGCCCAGCATTCTCATTAGTAATAGACGGTCCAGCCAATGACTAATTCAACGAATTATTCCAACCAGTTAAATTCTAAAATTTATAAAGTTTGGAATACCACTCTGGGAATTTTCCAGCATTTTGAAATTTTCTTACTCTAACAAGATCTAGAGTACCACCATCTTCACGTTTAACAGTTCTTCTATCATCCCTTGATGTTTTCTTTTTCTTGTTAGATTGTCTATGAGGAAGTTCTCTATTTCTGAAGGCTTCAATAACGTCGTATCTTCTCTAGTTAAACAGTCTATTATACATATCCTATTTAGCTTTATAAGCTGCCCCTGTGAGAGGTCTTTTATACTATGGTGCTCCATATAGATTGAACGCCTATCTAACATTTCTATATGCTTCCTCGGATTGAAGTCTTGCACTCCTTTCTGGGTTAGCTTCTATGGCTCTCTATAATCTCTATTCTCCAATATCCCTTCCAAGTCTTTCTCTTTCAGCTCTAGCTAAGCCTTCTCTAATTCTATCATAGTTAAATGGAGACTATTGAGGTTGTTCGATCCTAACCTACTATTTTGGTATAATAGCTGGAGGATTAGATATAGGAGGTCTAGATGGATTAACGGTAGGAATAGCACGGGAGAATCCCATAATGAACCTAGCCTAATTAGCATCAGGCGATACTATTTCTCCCTATCCTGTTGGTACGGCAAGTCTTTGCTATCTAGTAGCCTCTGCCAATTCATCCTTAGCTCTCTTGATGTCATCTTCTACAGAAGTAAATTTTCCTTCTCTCTTAGCATCCTTATATCTCTATAAGCGTGCTTGGAACGAATTATCAGTATCATCACCAGCTCTATTCTAACGTCTTTGATTTAGAGCCTATATTTCCTGTTCAGTGAGCTTTCCTTTTCCTGATTTAACTCTCTGTCTATTAATAGTAGCTATTTCTTGTGGGGTTAACTTACCTGTCTGTGAGCTTAATTGTCTAAGTCTGTCGAATCTAGACTACGGAGTTTCCTACTGTTTCTTTTGTGGTTTTCTTTGCGGAGTATTTCTATTCATTCTTCTGAATAGTCTCGCATCCCAGCTGTTGTCTTCTGGAAGGAATGAAGACTCTGTTCTTAGAGAGACCTCTGGACTATCAGAAGATAGTCTTGATTTCCAAGGCTTTTTCCAATTTATTTCTCTATCCTTAAATTCTCTCTATAACTGCTATCCGCCAGTTAATTCTGAGAACAGTTTATTCTATGCTTTTAATCCCTTTGTTTTTCTTAATTTATCTAAATCTTCCTTAGAAATTGTTGCAACTCTTCCAGTAGAAGTTTTTACATCTGCAACATCTCTTTGAGTAGTTGCTCTACTAACCGCTCTTTTTCCTCCCTTATACCTAGCTTCTCCACTTATAGCTTGTAGTCCAGTCACAAGGTTTCTCCAATCATCAGCTGACATATCAGAAGGATTGGACATTAGTTTATTAAACGCATCGGCAGAATGAATCATTCCATACGCCTACAAAGTTCTCATTGCTAGCTTAGAAACAGGCTTCAAAACTTTAACAATTTTGGCAGCCTTTCCTGTAGCACCAAGTCCTGGAATCAATCCTACCACATCCATTCCTAATCCATAAAGAGCATTTCCTGCAACGTCCCATCCTGACATACTTTCATCAGCAATATCAGCACCAATATTAGTTAATGTACTTCCTATACCAAGAACGCCAGAAGCTACAGTACCATATCCAGGAATAAAAGCAGCAGCAGCGGCAGCAGCATCAGCGGCAGCAGTACCTAGTCTGACTTTATCAATAGTAGAAAAACCTTCTTCCATAGGTCTTCTTTCTGCAGCTTCAACCTATTCTCTAGTTTTCCCAGTTTCTTCTACTTTCTCGTCTATATGTCTTTGTTTTTCTGCTTCCTTCTAGGCTTTTTTCTAATTCTCCTCTACATATTTAGCAATACCTCCTAGCTAATGCTTTTGTACTCCCTTATGTCTTCTGTCGTACTCAGCATATGCCATTTTCCTTTTAAGCTCTTCATTTAAAAGCATAGATTGTTCCTGATATTGTCTAGTAACAGGATTATAAGCTATATATGACCAATTATCATAATTCTCAGAACCTGGGACTACATAATACCCAGTATCTCCAACCTTGTCTGTTAACAAATCACTCTATGCAGCTAAATCTAGATTATTAGCAATATGGAGGGCAGTAATATCATTTCCCTTACTGTCTGTCTTTTTTCCTCCTCTAATTATTGAAGCTAACTCAGGAAAGTTTATATAAGTTTTTACTGCCTCTTTTGTGGCATCCATGTTGCCAGCATCAAACTTGTATCTTCCCTATAGCCAGTTATATGTATCTTGGAGATTGTACGATGGAGTAGCATATCCGCTAATAGTACTCTAAAATGGATTCGAGGTAGCATAATCGGTGAAGAAAGCATCTCTTTCCCTATTATACTTATCCTCTTCATTAGCTTTTATAATAGCTCTTAACTAATCCTCTTTCTTCCTTTCTGCCTATTCCTTAGCTGCCTATTCAGCTTGTAATTCCAATTCAGACTTTTTAGTAGGGGTTTCTTCAGCTCCAGTAGCAAAGAATTTACTCAAAAACTCATTTCCTATTCCAGCCTAGTTAAGTGCTATAACATCCTCTGAGTCATATCCATTTTCTAAGTTCTATGCGGCTGCACGAAGTCTAGAAATGTATGTATCCCTATTTTTGAATGGAGAAGACGAAAAGTCGTATTCCCCTATATTATTAATATAATTCTCTATCTATTCCTTTAAATATGCAGCTCTATTAGATGTTCCTCTTTTTCCAGTTGTTTCATCCATAGCGTCTTTTTCTAGATATGGGTCCAAGTTGAAATCCCCTCCTGCAGGGTTATTTGCTGTAGTCCAATCAGCTAAAAATCCATGTTTAGATAGATCAAATGCATCTTGAACTTTTTCTTTAGGAGTTTCCATACCTTTCAAAGCGTTACCTATAGTATTAAAGTATGTAGCAACTTCTCTATTAGCAGAAAATGTATTATAATTTTTCTATTTTCGTTTCTTCAATAAGTTAAAATCGTCAGTAGTAATACGATTACCTTTATTATCATAATAGTATTCAGAACCAACTGGGTCTATATCATCATTGTCGGTATTACTTAACGCTCCAGTAGAATCAATAATCGAACCAAAGTCGTCAGTAGTAAATCTATTAGTATTATTTGCAAGCTAGTCTTGCAATCCAGTTAAGTATTTGTTATATGCATTCATGAACTCCTGTTTCTAGCCCTCATTCCAATTCTTGGAATTTAGATATGACTAGACATTAGTTCCCAAGTTATGTATATAATTAACTAGGTCAATATCATTTTGTCCAAACTTATACTTAACTCTTTCCTTTGGTTTCTAAGTTCCTTTTTCGTCTGCCATAACTTATATATTAAAAGAAAGGGGTACACCTAATTAAATTTTAGATATACCCCTACGTGTTAAATTTGTTAAGCGTTTATACGTCTCACTAAACGACCGCCTCTACGGTAAACAGGTTCCCCTTCTGCTGGAGCTGGGGCAGCTTCCTGTGGGGCAGCTTCTTGTGGACTACCTCCACCTCCCAATGCTTCGATTAACATCTGACATACTTGCATAGCCATTTCGCAATCTTGTCCTTGAACAGCTTGCTATGCTCCTTGCAGCAACATAGCTGTTGGGTCTTCACCACCTTGAGGTGCTTGAGCAGGTGCTCCTGCAGGCATCGGTCCTCCTGCCTAAAACTTATTTCCTAATTTCATAAATAAAAAATTTAAAATGTAATTAATGCACTAATTATCTATCTATCTTATGTACTTCAATACTACATATTAATATCTGCATAACCAAGAAATTTTGATACGATGTGTATATTATGAATTTTTATCGTCAGAATTTTTATCCTTTCCTTCTGGAACTTCGACGTATTCTGGAGGGCGAGTATTTTGTCCCTTTATTACCTTGAAAATATATTTTCCTAGAGATTTACAATATCTATCATAATCTTTGTTCTTATTCTCATAAGCCTTTTTAGCTTTGCGAATTAGGGTTCTAGTTTCTTTTCTACTAACAATTCTTTCCCCTCCCTAAAGATGCATCTGAGTACTACCGTCTGGGGCAAGTACTTTCATTACATATTTATCTAAATCATCAGAATCGTCTATTTCAAACTCATCCCCCTCCACAATTCCAGAATCTTGATTGACTTCTAGAATATACTTTGTGTTCATAAACGGAACTAAAGTCTCATCTTCTGGTTGGGCTTTATATACCAGTACCACTTCATCGTCGTCATTAATAGCTATCTAGTCTAAAGGAATTTTGGTATCTTTCATCCACATTTCTCTTGTATCTTCATCATCCCACATAAATAACATACCTTCATCGGGAGGAAGATTCTCTACACCCATCAGACCTTTTCTTCTGTCTTCTTCCGTTTTAGCAACTTGACAATTATATGTCTTGTTACCTATATTCACTATTACTCTATCCATTATTTATACTTAGAATTATAAACTGAATCTAAAGAGGCAACAAAAGATGCTCTTCTTGTGGCTTCTTTGATTCCTCCTTTAGGTCTTACATAGCCTAAACTAAATGCTCTAGCTTTCTACGAAGCAGGAGTTCTAGCACTAATAAATCTTTTTCTAGCATCTTCAGCACTCTTATAGCCAGAACCAGCACCACCATGATGCCATAGTCCTTCCCCAGTTTTCTATGAATCCTTTACAGTATTAACTATATATTCTGCCTATCTCTGAAGTTCAGGGTCTACTCCTTCTTCAACTTTTCCCTTCATTTTATATGACTTCATATGGTTATATCTATCTGTTCCAAATCCCCACTATACAAGTCCTCTTCCTGGACCTCCTTTCAATTGTTTCTTATGAGGGTCTGCACCACTTTCTGGTAGAATGGATGAAAGAATACTTAGAGAAGTATTGTATCCTAAATTCTTTTTAAAATAGTTGTGGAGCCAGTTAGAGTTTTCCCAATTTACTGGAAATTGCCGAGATAGATTATCCCGCGCTGTTTGAGAAGGACTCTTAATTTTTCCAGCCTATTGATATTTTATGATTCCGCCTTTCTCAAATTTATCATACACCTCTTTAAGTGAGCTAGCATAATTAGTAGCTTCTGCATATCTTCTTTTTCCTCTATTAGAACCTGTAAGTTTTGCTACGAATTTATCTATATCATCACTCTCATCGAAATCGTACAGTCTCCTTAAAAACTACAACTTATCCGCTGCGTATTCATCAATAGAATTATATGACCTAAATTTCTATTTAATAGCCTAACCCTTGGCATTTTTATCATTACCAGTTACGTAATCACCTTTCCATTTAGCTCCAGTAGTTAGATTACCAAAATTGAATTTACCTTGTGCGGAACGTCCCCATGCTGACTCTAAAGCATCTTGAGCTATTAGCATCTTTAAGGCATTATCATTTGTTATTCCAGCTCTTCTATATGCCTAAGTTAGGTCAGATACCCATTTATTTCTATCCTTGTAAGGGCTAGTCCATTTTGCTTTAAATCCAGGTACTTGAACCGAAGTTATAGAATAACTAGTTGTTGGTTTTGCCTGGACGGGCACTGATGGGGTGTTAGCCTCCTTGTCTGTAGGAGTTTGATATGAGGGAAACTATTCAATAATAGGAATAGAAGGAGTAAATCTAGGAGCGTCAACTCTTTTATATGATACTAACAAATCACTCAATTCCATTTATCTTTCCTCCTTTCTATAATGTATTAATTAATCCAGTCCTATCATTTATAGCTTTGCATAAATCATAAAAATCCTACTCAGAATAATCATATTTTAATTCAAATAGGATACAGTTGTTTTCTATACATTTTCTACGTTTTTCTTTATCCCGTTCTATAGTTTTAATATAAGATATTTCTCCTCCTAATCTTTTTATAGGCATATAATGTTGTGGACCATTATATTCAATTGCGATATTATATTTTGGAAAGTATATATCAAATCTTTGACCTTCTAACCATGGAATAACCCTATTTCCAACTTCATATAAAATTTCTTCATCTGGAAATAATGATTTCAATTTATTGTATAAATCAGCCTATTGTTTAGATTTACAATATGGACAACCTCGTCCATGTAAATGATTATCTGGAGTTTGAGAAAATTCTCCATGTTTATGACAAATAATTATTACAGGAGTTTTAGCATTTATATAATCTACTTTTGAATAATCATATAAATTTTTATGAATATTTTTAGCCTTTTCAATAAATTCCTATGTATTGGATAATGGAATAAATTTCTATCTTTCTCTATAACATTTCTAACATCCCTAACCTTGTAAGTGTTTATTAGGAGTTTGTTCAAAATCTCCATGAATTGGGCAAGTTATTATTACTTTTGTAGAAGTGTTTACATAATCAACTTTATTATATAAATATTTATTTTTATGAATATCAGATGCCCTCTAAATAAATTCTTCTTTGGTTATTTTTCTCATACCTATATTTGTTCTATAAGAGAGGTCCTATCATCAGTATTGAATAATATTTCTTCTACTAATAATTTTCCAGCTTCTATTGCTACTTCATCTTTCTCCTTCTAGGAATATTCATAGTCCTGATATTTGGAATAAAGTTCTTCTAGTCTCTTAGTAACCTCTAGAGTAAATATTATTTCATTTTTTTCAATTTCAGCCTATTGCTCTCCATCATTGTCTACCACTGGGATTCCTTTTTTAGTTAGATTATCAGCATTCTCCATGTGGTGCTTGTGTGCGTGAAGTGCTCCTTCTGGAATAATATTTTTCTAATTAGTTTCCTCCAGTTCAGATTCTTTTTTAGATGATTCTTCAGATTTTCCCCCTTGCTTATACTCAGTTATAACTGGAGTCCATTCTAGCTCTCCCCCATTTTCAAATTGTTCAACAGCTTCTGTAATAACTGGTTGCCAATTATCTAGGTTTATAGCCCCAACTATTTCTCCTCCCTATTTACGGAAGTTTATTCTTTTAACTCTCCTTAATTTAGCTCCAAATTTGGCTGCTCTCATATACCTCTAATCATAACCCCCATTGAGATTAAATCCATATTGCATATGATTAAGGTCAGACATATTAGCAGCTATAGAGGATAAATCTGATGCATTTTTAGCGATATTCGCCATTGAAGACTAATCAAGCTCCACATCATTAATAAATTTATCATCCTACTTCCTTTTTTTACTGCTAAATAGGCCATATTTTTTCCCTGCTTTTTCTTCTGCCCTGTAGATATTTCTAACAGTACCTCCATAAGATCCCCCTACCTATTCGGTAGTAGCTTTATCAACAGAGAAATCTCTAGTCCTCTTACCAAAGAATCCATTAATCATCCCAGCAGGAGTAAGAGATAATAGCTTGCTTCCTAGTATTGCATCAGTTTTTGTCATAGAGTCTGTACCCATTCCCGCATATTTTGTCAATATATCACTAGCTAAACCTCCTGCTTTCATTATTCCTCCAACCAGGGGGTTAACAGTCATCACAGTGTTTGATGCATAATCAAATAACTAGTCACCTGCTTGCTACCAAGCTCCATATTTTCCAAAATATCCGTCCTTATCTCTTCCTATAATATTTCCAGCAAAATCTACTCCCTATCCAACAGTGCTCCAACCTCCCAATCTCTAGAATGATTGCTACAAAGATGGGGATGTACTTTTAGGTGTAGTAATTCCATTAGTATTCATCTATGTCATTGCTCTAGAAGTATTTCTATCATTCTATAACTTTAAACTAAATAGGTCTCCCATTTTGGCATTGAAATCTATGAGGTCATTAGTAGGAGCCATTATTTGCTCAGCTCTATTCCTAAATTCAGCACCATAATCTATGCCTAGTAGATTCTACTAGGTAATACTATTTCCAGGAATGGCTAGCCCATTTGTGGTCATGTATGGATTCCCAGAAGGAATGGAAAGCCCAAAGCGGGCTTTCGCTATTCTTCTGACTTTATTTATATTCTTATTAAGCATAACTAATTCTATATACAGTATTTAAGAAATCTATAACTGCCAATTCCTCTCCGGAATATCTGATTCTCACCTTTAAGAATTTATCCTTGACATCTATTTCTTTTCTATTCTAAGCCTCTCCAAAATTATATTTGTAAACATTTACATCATCTAACCAGTTGGTTAAGTCTAACGGTTTCCAATCTCCTCCAGAATTATATCCAGATAAATCATATAGATTATACAGGGCATTATCTTCTCCCCACTCTGGATGATTTGCATCATTTCCTGGGAAATCTATACCACCAGCAGACAATACCTAATCCGGAATTGGAGAATTATAAATAGGTAATGTTGGAAGCATTTGTGAACTATCCTTAGCCTTAGCCCAAGTAGAATTTTGTGGCTATATTAAAGATCCAGAGAATTTTCTCTAATACTCATTCTTGTAGCATACTATGATAGGATTAATTGTAACTTTCCATCTGTCTTCTAAGTACTGACAGTTAGCAGCAATAATAGACCTAGAATCGTCTTGACTTAAATCATCCAAGCTTACAGCCATTGCATGATTCCATATTCTATATTCCTATCTATTTGGATAGTATACGACCTCTGCTCCAGACAAATGGCGATAATCATGAGATTCTGGATATGTTACGTGAATATAATAATCCTCTATCTCATTAATAGTGTCCTATCTGGTATAATATTTATGAGGAAAGTCTGCAGATTTAGGCTATTGTCTAGGCTAAACCTTCAAGAAGTTTCTATCATAAGAAATATCCGCACCATTATATTGCCATAATGCCTTCATAGCTTCCTGTCTAAAATACATATTTACCTTGTCCTTTGCAAAATCGTAAGTCTCTCCAATTATTTCATAGTGAAAAGACTCAGGTTTAGCCTTATTAGCGACAATCTCCAGATTTGTAAATATCTTATGTATTGAAGGGTCGTTGACTACTACACACTCAAACTCAAATGGGTGTTGCTTTCCATACCAATATGTAGGATATATATCATCAGCTATGTCAATTAATCCAGCTTGTCCATGCTTCCAAAAATCCGTAGACAAGAATTGTAAATTCCATCTAGGAGCTATACCAACAACAGACTCATAGTAACCACCATCAATTAAAGATGTTCCAGACTAAAATCCTGCCTTCATATTATAATATGCATCACTTAATTTAGAAGCATTATAATCATCGACAATAGATATGGTTGCTTTAATATTCAATAGCGTTACAATTTTATCTGCATTAAGCATCTCTTCTCTCGGAAGAGTAGGACGCTTTCCTGTTATATCCTTGAATATTGGATATTCTAATATATCTTGTATTTCAAGTGTCTCACCATCAACTGTGTCTCCAAGCTTTATCTTATTAGTATCATAATCAGCATATACGTGTTTAGCTTTATTTCGATAATAAAGCTCTGACAATAAAGCCTTTGATGTATACAAGGGCTAATAAGTATAGAACGTATCACCAGCACCATCAGATACCTAAGTAAGCTCCTGACCATCTTTATAGAATACTGGAGTATATTCGTCTCCTCCTTCTTTAAATTTAAGACAGTAAAGAGGCATAAAGGCCCCAGCAAACATAGCATCATCTGGAAGATATATGCCGCCTACACTATCTCCACAGTTCAATGGTACTATTTCAAACTTTTTATAATTTCCATACTAATCCCTCTATAATGAATAAGATATCTAGTAATGTAACTAAGAATCTGGAAGTATTCTATTACTTAAGGATAGTACTCCTATATACTTCTTTCTGCTCTTATTATCATTGGCAATACTATAGTTAGTAGTTACCCATTCTCCCTTCTTATTTATATACGAGACTGGAACTATAAAGTTAGTTACTACTTCTCCATTTTCATTTTCAAGGTTTTCTATGATAACATTTGATAAAGTGATACCATCAGCAAATGAACTTTCTGTATGACTTGTACCAAGTTTCGCTATCCATTTAGATGTATTTCTATCAAACGAAAATGGCATATTATTTATGTTTTCCATATAGCTAGGAACCCAGCTGTAGAAAGTGATAAATTTCTGAAGTAACTCATTCCAACATAGGTTCCAAACCTTCTCTTCAAATCCATATGTATTATCATAGAAGGTAAATAATACATCTCTCTTGAAAGCATTATATACTGTTTTCACATTTCTAATACCTATTTTGGGAGTAAGCTCTCTTTCCCCTAGAGTAATATTCTTATTCAGAAATTCTTGTACTCTAAAGTCAGAAATACAAGTAAGAGTATTACCGTCAGTGCGCCAAATCTTCTTGGCAACGGTATCAACTCCGTAAACATATTGCGCAGAATCTCCAGTCTTTCCTGGGACTTTTAAGATACTTTCAGGCCACTGGCTACCAAACATATCAGAAATAATTTTTGGGTTCTCTGGAAGCACGTTAGAGGTGTTTATATAGATATTTCCACCAGCTCCTTCTCCAGCAACCGCTCTTTCATTGACTGGTATTAGTGCAACCCCATGTTCAAACACACAAAGAAGATTTGATTCAAGCGAAACTAATTTAACTATTTCTCCATACTCACGAGTATAATCCCTATAATGCGTTCCCTAGAATACTCTAAATCCATTCTTATAGGCATCATTAACATGAATATCAGAATACATAATTCTAGTTCCGAACCAATTCTTAATATAAGGGACATCTGGAAGCTCAAAGTTCCATCTTTCACTTAGAGATTTAGTGAAACCTTTATTATATACCTAAGATTCTGGATGTTTGTACGTTCCCTCTGTACTCATTGGAAGATATGGATAATATCCTCTAGGATGTCCACACATTGCCGTTTCATCTACATTTGAAGCATCTAATGTGCGAATATTTAAGTTATTAGAAGATCTAACTTTAAATGTTACCCACATTCCTAGTTGAATAGCATTCACGTCTCCAAGGTTTATTTGCTCATATTTTTCAGTATTATTAGGGTCATAATTTTCCTTCCAAGTATTCTCATCTACAATTTCATCATTGTATGGAGCAGAAGGGTCGTTAAAGTTTCTGTTTACCCTGTGAGTAAATTGACACAAATAACAATCTCCCCTGTAGGCATTGAACTAGTATCCACAACTTCTATCTTCCTATCCGACTATATTACTTGGAGGATTAATTAGATACTTATCAGATTCAGATATATCATATCTCTCTGTTATAGCATTAAATGTAGAAGAGTCTATCATTCTTAAGTAGAAATAACTCTACATATTAGCAGTAGAATATCCTGGAATATAAATGTTAACAGTTTCTGCTGGCTAAAATTTATTATCCTTATCATTAAACGCCAAGTAAGGTCCAAAACTTCCTCTAATTATATCTGTATTTATCTGCTTATTAGAGATAGTTTCAGAATCTTCTGTATCGTTCTTTTTAGAATATTCTGACTTATAATCATCTGCTATACATTCATATCTCCAAGCCTCTTCAGCTTCCCCAGCTCTACTTCTAAATAACATATCGTCTACACCCACACACTTTGTGTTATCAGGTACAGGAATTATCTTTACTGAATAACTAGTATTTACATTCCTATCATAGTAAGCGGGAACATAAAAATGTCTATCGTTGTTGGTAAAGTAATTATACGAATGTCCATTTAAACAGTTAATATTCTAGGAGTTAGTTAATTCTACAAGATGTTCATTTCCCGTAAATATCTAATTATATTTAGCCTAGTCTACTTCATAATCCGGACACAGTATTCCAGCTACGTAATTGCTATCAGAATCCTTTGGAATAAATCTATTTCTAAAGTCCTAAGTTAACTTTCTTGAGCTTTCTGTTTCTGCTATCTTATATCCAGAAGGAGCCTAAGTTGCTCTACCATTTAAAGTTTTTTTCGCAAAGATAGAAGCAATACCGTATCTTAGTTCCTGAATACCTCCAGCTGTGGCAACAGATAATCCGGCAGCTGCTCCTACGGCACCAGCTCCTACGGCTAGTGTTCCTGCAGTTCCTAATCCTGCTCCTAATCCTACTGTACCCGCAATTGTTCCTGCAATAGTGCCTAAAGTAGATGCTCCAGCAGTTACTGCCCCTGCCATCGTAGCACCTGCAGCTACAGCTGCTGCAGCTCCAGCAGTAAATACGGTAGCAGCAGCCAAAGCAACAACTCCTACTCCTATAGCAACAGCCTTAAGAATCTTTCCAAATAGTGATGATGATTTCTTTTTAAACTCAAAAGAATATCTATTTAGAAATCCTTCTGAAATAAAATTAACATCATTAATATCACTAGTTGTAACGTGAGTCATGCTTAGTGACTCGGATAATTCCGATAAAAATCCATCAGCAGTAGGAATAGTTGGAGTCTTAGCCTCTTTATCTATCCCTATAGTTATTCCCTAGGCTAGGATAGTTGGGATTCTAGTCTGCCTTACAAAGAAATATCCTTTAACATATTTCTTTAGTTCCTATATAGTAGTATCATCAACTCTAATATCTATAGAATATATAGTGTTGGTATCTTTAGTGGGCTAAAACGAAACTACTCCCTTAACGTTTTCATAATTATCTGAGTTATCATATCCAAGCAATGTATAAGACTCTTCGTTGTAGTTTATATAATTTCTCTCCTTATTATCTCCTTTATTTATATAAACAGGTATATCTGTGTATTGGTTGTCTATATATTGAGGATTTTCTTGAACAGCTAATTGTTCTTGATATGTTCCAGACTACCCAAATTCGTGAATATTATACCCTCCTCGTATATTAAATACTGGGGATAGTTCTCCATTTGGGAGTATGTAGACTATTCCGAATCTATATATTTCTTTTCCCCAATAACCTGTTTTATTATAAATAAATAGAGGATCTAAGTATCCCTTATTTGAGGTAGATATAGTATAATTCTAATCAACATCTACAGTGTAAGTTTCCTACTTAAGATAAGGTAAAAATCTTAAAGACAAGTCCTACAATTCATTATATGGAATATCAGGTTTATGTACATTCGCTAGAAATAGCATATTCTAGCAAGTAGCAGATGTTACTACGCTGTCAACAGTATTATAGCTTAAATTAATATCGGAAGCACTTAATTCGATAATGTCTTCAAACCCAGTTATAATTACATTACATATTTCGGCATTATTTACTAAGAATTTTTTATCTATCTTAGCATACTAGGTTTGCATATTTTCTCCAGCCTCTGCAGTACTTCTAGAATAATATACGTAAACATAGTCATAGGACGAATCTATATTACTTAACTGAAAGCTTACCTATTTAAAACTATTTTCATTCTTCTATCCGGTCTATACTGCAAAATACTCATTGAACCCGATAAATACACTAACTAAACTAGATTCTCCTACGAAATCCGTTTCGTTTCCATCTGCATCAGACAGTTTAAAGTAAAAATGATAATTTCCTACTTTCAAGTTACCTCCTGAATAAACTCCTTTAAAGTTTATCTTAGGTATCTTAACTACTCTTTTGTATAAAGAAGTGTCTATATCGAACTACTCCCCCTAATCATATATGTTAGTGTCATTATTTCCCTTTCTATCAACAACTTCGTAGGTATTTTTTCCAGTCGCACTGAATCTACTATTAATTAACCTAGGTATATTTATACCATCGTTAATTATTAAATTCACTGAACCATCATAACTATGTTGAGGGACTATATGAACTGGATGTTCTAAAGAAAACTTTAACTCATCGGTAATAAAATCTACCAATTCTCCAGACTCTCTTAAATAGGGGTTCGTTTCTGTACTTGGTACATTGTACCATGCATTATTAATATCTGAATCTATTAATGCCTATTCTAAATTAATTCTGTCCGCATTGTGACCTTCTGAATAAGCTTCTTCTATCCACTTTCCAAACTCTTGAGGAGTAGAAACAGTAGTTACAGTCTCCCCATCTGGATTCCAGGTATAGCTATAAGAACTTAAGTTTCCTATCTTATAGATATATACATTATTCTTCTTATAACGGTGAGCAGTACAATTTATACTAATTCCAAATATGTTCCATAAATCACCTAGAGAATATAGTTGCTCCTTATATTCATACATATTCTAGGTAATTCGATAGTTTCTAAATGGATTATATTCATAGACTAGGTTCCCCTTCGTTGGAAGAACCTTAGTCTATACATCTAAATTAATATTGCCATCAAATAGTTTAACCCAATTCATTAATTATAAAATCTTAGATTACTCTTAAATCCTGTTATATCTCTCTTTTTGTGAGTAGTTATGCTATATGTTCCAGAAGATGACGGAACTCCAGTAAAAGCTAACTAATTGTTTACCAAACCTAATAGGTTATTAGTAGATCCTATGTAAAAGGTTGAGGTATTGTCTTTTAAATTGGCTATAATTGCATTTTCCTATATAGAATACTTCTACACTTTTCTCAGATTGTATACACTTCTAACTACTCCAAAACTATTAGTGCTCGGATTATACGAATATATAGTATCTTTATTAAACTACTATGATGTTTTTGAAGGAATATCCTAGAATATAGACTTCACTAATGTCTATGTTAGGTCCAGATTAGTATCTATACTTGGATTAATATAGTCTATATGCACCTCTATTGGTGTTGTCTTTAAGCATGAATATAACTTCAAATTGACATTGTTAGCTAAGGTAGTTAATTGCTCATGATTAACTAGCTAGAACTACTTTAGTATAGCTTCAAGATACTTTGTATAAATAAGCCCATTGAAGACCAATAACTAGTTATGATCTTCTATATTAGGAGACAGTTCTACTGCTATATCTCTTTTATATGCAGTGTAGTTGGTACTCAGATAAGCATAATTATCTGGATAGAAGAAAACGTCTGTTTCTGTATCGGTATCTAAATAAAAGAGTTGTGTCAGATATCCTAATACTACTGGCGTAAATTTCCTAAGAGAGTTTTGAGTTCCCTCTATGCTTCCATACTAATCCGATACTTCAACTTTACCTGTGGATAATACAGCTGCTAGGGTTCCTCCTAAATCCATATCACTATAAGTTCCAGTAGATAGCTTTTTATTACTAGATACCTTAGTTCCGTTTTTAATAGCTTCTTGCATACTATCTCCCCAGGTATGTCCAAACCCAACTGGGAATAAGAAATGGAAATTATTTAATATCATATCTGATACATAATTGAAGGTTTCGTCTACAGAACCATCTCTATCGTCTCCTAGATTTAGATTAAATTCATTGTTTGAATATGATGAGAGCTAATTTCCATTGAAGTCAGCTATCGCACCAGTGATATGACAATTTGCACCGGATTTATCTCCAATAGCAAACAAGAACATCTTGTTATACTAGATAATACTTCCGTTAACATATAGAGCGTACTTAGCCAAATCGCTAGTAGTACTTACGAAAGATCTCAATACATTAGCTGGAGTAGCATTACGCTTATTGGTATAATAGTACTTACTATAATGAATTCCAGATAAGGTTAATGGATAATATTTATTTCCATTTATTTTCTACAGTTCTTCATCATACTATACCTAGTCTAAGGTAGTTTTATAAACTGAGAAATTAGTAGTAGAAGTTTCATCGCCTTCGGAACTAATATACACTAAAGTCTAATCATCATAATTTCCTATCTTTTCAGAAGCTTTAGTGGAATCCACATGGAAGTTATTCTTATAGTACTAATATGAAACAGCATCCGTGTATATTTCAGGACCAGTTCCTATTATACTAGACCCTACTAGATTATTCAGAGTAGCAGAAGTGGTAGCGTCTACTCTTCCAGTTAAATTTTCTGCCAGAGTAGGATAAACTCCCTAAAATACCGTTGTATCATTCTATGTAAATTTGATAGATGGCTATTCTGGAGAATTAGATATATACTCATTAGCTAAAAAAATTCTGACATCAATCTTATCAAGCTTAGTTTTTTCTATATTGAAAGTATTATAATCCTCCTATAATCCAGCCCTAATAGACATTTTAATATTATCGTCCTGTTTTCCATCCTAATTTATATATTGCACATTAGCCGATAAGGACTTATAGGCGTTATTACTAACAATAGATTCTTCGTACTAATCATTAGCTAAGTATTCTGCCCTTTTTATTTCATATTTACTCTAGTCAGTTTCAAAAACGGACTCACAGTTTAAGTTTAAGCTAAACTAAAGTCCTTCGAAATCCTATACTGAATAATAATAATCATTGAACATTGTGTTAGTCCAATACCAACGGTAATCTTCTATATAATTGGCTTCATCTTCAATATATTCATCTAATACTCCAATATTACAATATTTAACTATAATTTTTACTAAGTATAAGCAATTACTATACAAGGTTCCAGCGTCATCTAAATAATAAGTCTCGCCTGGGGCCATATCATCTATAGCTATCACACTTCCACTCTCGTCGAGATAGGTACTAGTTATAGTAGCACTTTCCTTACCTACTGGTTCTCCTTTATGATGGAACACCACTCCATCTACGTTTTTGTTATTTAATTTATAATTTGTTCCAGAAGTATTTAAAGTAAAATATTCTGTAAACTTTCCATTATATGAAGATTTTCCTGAATTATGGTAAGCTGCAGCAATACCCTAGTTATCATAAAATAGAAATATTACCTCAGAGATACCTTTATTTGGTTCTGTATACGCTTCTAATCCCCAAGTAAATGTACTAGTATTTTCGTAATTAAAATATCTCCAAGAATTTAACTTAATACTTTTTGTTCCAATTTTCTTAAAATCTATGTATCCATCTTGTGAATATTCTCTCAATAATCCATAAGGCATTGCTGGAGTTAGTTCGTAATAATAGATAAGATTATTTATATTAGTATCTTTCCATTCTTCTATTAAGCTTCCACCTTTCTATTCCTATATTTTCTACTTTACTGGTATAGTAAAGTCCGAAAAATGCTTCACTATAGGATAATTAAATGTATTATTGATAATGTCGTCGGACATAGGCTAAGCTACTATTTCCTTCAATTCATTATTATAACTAGTATAATAAACAGTTTTGTTTCCCTCTGTACCGCTAGAAGAGCAATTAAAATAGTAATTACCTACATGGGGAACTCCTTCTGAAGTTCTCGATAAGTTTACCTTAGTTAGTTCAACATCTGGAATGCCAAGAGAAGTTTTTACTTCAGATAATCTTGCTTCTGACTATGCTTCATAAGACCCCGAAGATATAAACTACTCAAAAGAGCTATTATACGATTCTGGCTTATACACTCTAGATATTTCTGTATAATTATATCCATCAGTAGGATATGCAGTAGGCACAGTAGGACCTTCTATCCACTACTTATTAACTCCTCCTAACATCCATCCTCCCTTGTCTTCATTCTTTTCCCAAGTCTAATACCAACCAGCATGAAGACTATCTTCTCCAGTCCATTTAGATTCAGTTAAAACTACTGCACTGGGATTTATATTAAAATCTTCAGTAGTCCAACTAAAATTCCAATAAATAGAGTACTAATTCATCTAATAATCCGAATTGTCCACTATTTCCTTTGTATAAGCATTCCAAGTACAACTAAATCCAGTTATTTTTTCTAACTCCACGAGCAAAGCTAATTTACCGGATACTTTAGAGGAAAAAATGGAATAAGCAGAACTTACCATAGTTCTGTAACTATCCAAATCAGGTTTATCTATAATCTTTTGCTGGTTCTATATATAAAAATTATTTTCCTTATACCACTTCGTAGTAGAATCTAGGTATGTTATTTTTCCAGATTCTTCTATACTTACTACATGGATTTTTACTAGTTTAGGGAATCTCCCATGCTAGTGAGAAGTGTTTTTATAGTCAGACAGATACTTGTTGTTACCCTAAACATCTATATCTCCGGAATATATAATATATTTATCCCCTGAAGTCATATCCTTAGTTCCATATAGTATCTTTTTTACAGAACTAGCAACTAATTCTCCATTAGGGCCACTACCGTTGCTGCCCTAGAAATCAGTCCATTTTAATGATTGTCCAAGTCCTCCAACTTCATCACTACTTATATTTCTCTCTGGACTTGGGAAACATCCTATCTGCGACTTATTAATGATTGGATTATATGATACTATATAAATAATATCTCCAAATTCACAAGTTCCCACCGGAACATATCCCTCTGGTAGGTATGCTGTTTCTACCCTACCATTTCCCATGTCATTCTATAATGACATTTCATTTCCATTAAATGTTAATAGAGTAGCATTAAGTGCTGACGTAAGAGTTGTAGCCTAGGTGTTATCAGGAGCAAAATCCATCACTAATCCTTCTGCGAAAGTGTTTTTCGCACTCATAACTGTATTAGCCATTCTTTCTCTTATTTTTGTTATATTTCCTTAAATTATCTGAAATAAATTGATAATTATAATTAGACAGTAATATATCCTGAAATTTTAGGGGTTCTCTAACTAGAATAAGTTCTGCTTTATCAGTAGTTAACTCTTTTTTATATAAGCTAATACCTAAGTCGGCTGGCATCTGTAATCTAAATATCGCCACTCTATTACTTTCTGATATATTACACTCATCATATATTTTGTAGAGGATGATCTTAGAAAAGGTAAATCTTTTCCTAGGTCGTCCTCTTTTATTTTTCTAACCTAAATATTCATTATACTAATTCTATGTTAATGCGAAATAGTAATAACCATCCCAAGGAACTCTTTTACGTTTGTACATTATTCGTAATTTAATTCTCATTTTCTTCTTATAATATTCGAAGTACTTTAAGGAATCATTCATTAGCTATCCACAGTAAAACCAGAATCCGTTTCTATTAATTAGAGTGTCTCCTCCGTAACTATTATGTAAGTATAATGATTTCCACCCGTATTGCAAAATTCTTTTAATATCCTACCTAGGAATATTCGGATACTCTTCACAAATTTGGTCATAGTAATCCTATATAGTTTTTTGTATCATAATAATTAATACTATTTACCCATATTAGTGTTATCTATAATTCTCTACTTATCCTTTCCAGAAAGATAGATAGGTTTCTCCCTAGGGAGTCTTTTTTCACTCTACATCTCTAGAGTCAACTAGTAACCGCTAAAGTTGGACATAATAAAATCTACATCATTCCATTTTCCATTCTTAAATGCCTTTTTAAACTTTTTACCTTCTGTTCTTTTCATATATAAATATGCCTAGGTTCTCCCCATTCCAGGTAGTTTAAAATGAACATTATTATCTATAATATCGTCAACTACCATCTATACACTTCTTGCAAAGATAGAAGCGGCTAAATCTCTTTTACTTCCATCAGAATATGTCTCTTTGCACTATTCTGTTGTCATTTTTAGTTTTTCTACTGGAAAATTCATAAAGGTATCATGCAGAGAAAAAGCATGACCCATTGCATAATTCTTATCACTCATAATCATAAACAAAAATAGGGAGACAAATTGCCTCCCTACATATTTTACATAGTTGGTTTATAGCTCTTATTGTAGAATTTACGTCCCCAAGAAGCCTATACATTTAGTATTTTATCCATTTCTTCTTGTGATACATATTCTGGAACTCTAGCAGCCTAGCAATGTAGGAGCCACTATCTTTTTAATTCCTAAGCCATTTTCAACACATTCTAGTTGTTAGTACGTATTGCTTCCTTGTATTTATAAGTATAGGCAATATATTCTGCTATTGCTATAGCTTCCTTATCGTTTATCTCTGGAAGACCTTCTTCATCAAGTAATATTCCATGATAGAGAATATTTATTCTTCCAAGTCCTTTATTTACATAAAGCGTATCTCCCACTCTTTTATATTTAACGAATTTTCCGCTAACATAAAAAGGATCTAGGAAAGCTTTTCTACTTTCTATATAGTTTTCAGTATACAAAGACTGTATATCTCCAAACTCTTTTGTATTACTCGTATATCCCCAATCCTCAGGACCACAATAAGTTACTGCTTCTATAATGTCGACATTACAAGGCAGCTAAACTGACCCATCCTAACAATTTATATCTAATGATGCCCTATATAATCTAGTATTTTTGTTTCCAATAAAGTTATATGCCACTAGACCGATTTCTTCTAGGTCATCGTCATCTCCTTCAATATCGTATAGCGTTTGAGCTAAACTTATAGCATAATGAAAATTATTAAGTCTACTCATAGCGTTTCCATTTAAAGTTTTTGTAAATATGGTTATTCTTTCCATCTATATATGCTCTTAGACAATCCCTTCCAACTCCACAGTCTCTAGCCGCAGAATTAATAGAATCAAATTTAGAGACAATAGTATCATCTAGATCACATTTCAGAATAACCTATTTCTGTGCCTTTTTGGGATTTATTTTTATTGTAGGAGGTATCTCATAAGCAGACTTATATTTAAATATGTAGCCTCCTGCTTGATATCTCTTTCCCTTAAGAACTGATGCTATATTACAAGCCTTTATTCCGACATAAAGTTCCACATCTTTAGCACTCTTCCACTCCTAAACAAAACGACCCTATAAATCGTATTGTAGTATTGGAAGCTTTCTAGATTCAGAGGCTTTTTCTACTGATTCTCTACTCTACTCGAAATAGTCTCCACCGGTACTACTATTATACCCATTATTATAGGAATCATATAATAATATATACTCGACTTCTTTCTAGTTTAAGATAGTAATAAGATCGTGTTCATTTTCGGTTTCTATATTAAATAATATCTCATACTGGAAGTTTTCAGGACCATATTTTTTTCTTGCTCTTTCTATTTTTATTCCAGCATATGGTTTATTTAAGTTGCTCCACCTATATCTTCGGTCCGCTTCATTTCTAGTCTGCCCAATATACACCTTCTTACTGGGAGAGGTATATTTATAAATAATACCCTAATACATATTATCCTCCTGTTACATATTGCTAATCGTTTGGAAGAGGTTGTGCAGCCACCTATCTATAGTAGTATAGTTTTTCTTTAGTTAACTTCTCTTTAACTAACTAATCAATAAAACTGGTGTTTACATCTGGGCCATTAAGCTCGTCAGTATTACAGCAACTGTACTATTTAAGCTATCTAGGATCTTTGAAGACAGCAACTACAGAAACTTGTTGCAAAAATGGGGCATTAAATAAGAAGCAGTCTAACATTCCATTTGCGTTTGGAGCAAAATCAATCCAAACATATGGCTTCTTCTAACTTCTTTTTCTATATTTTCTATTATTAAATTCTGATAATGATGTTACTATTGTGAACTTATTTTGTCTATCAGTAGAACCTATGTATTCGATAGCTTGCTTTCCGTATTGCGAAATAACCTGTGGAATTTCAAAATGAGCTGTTACAGTATCATCTGCACTTCTCATTCCACATCTACACCTTTCAAGAGATTCACAATCTACATCTATGCAGTTAATTGCTATCAATAGGTCTTTGATAGGGAATATTCCTCTAAGGAAATACTAATGTAATATAGATAATCTACAGGCAACTATTTCATCCTCTAGCTAATCCATATTCATAGATAAGTTCTAATGATAACCTCTTAGTCCAGATACAACATCATTACGAATTTGGGATGCAAGTTTCTCTATATACATTATTCTTCTGTTTTATCAGGATTAGCCATTATCCTATGTTTGCAAGTAAAGTTATAACATCTAATACCCTTCAAATAAGTAACCTTAGATTTCAGAGTAGCGATTTCATTACATTTCGCAGATATAGCCTGAGATTTCTCTAGCATGATTCTATCCATCTATTCTCTCAATTCTGAAATTTGTTTTCTAAAATCACCTTCAAGTTCATGATAATCTTTTATGTACTTATCGCACGTTTTCTATAAATAATCATATTGGTCTTGTTTGAGGTCTGTTTTCTTTTGCTCAACATCGACCATTGAAGATTCTGCTTCAGCTTCCACCTATTTCTTCTTGCTTTTAAATGTGCAAATGTAGGTAATAACCGCGCCAATACCACCACTGCCTATTACTGCTAAGGCCCATTCTAAAATAGACTGTTCCATACCTTATTAAAAATAAAGGCGGAACAGGGTAGTCCCGCCTTTAGTTTATTTAACCGCCTAATCCGCCCTCTTCTTCTTCTTCATCGTCACCAGCGGCATCAACGTCAACTACAGTACCTACTGTACCAAGTGCAGTTTCCCAAGCTGAAATCAATCCAGCATCATTCTTAACCCAGAATACATGAACAGTATGAGAAGTCATTCTCTATCCAACTGCGTGAAGACCATCATTTGTAGCTGGTGCTTCATATTCTATAATATATTGATTGTAGATAGCACCTACTATAGGAGTTTCTACCTGACGGATATGAGTCCATTGATAGTTTGCAGCGGTAGGTAATCTTAAATCTTTAATGATTTGAGAATATGTACCGAAGCTATTCTTACCTCTTTCATCCAACTTGATGTCTGTAGCAGTAGTTTTAGTTGGGTCTAATTCTGCAACTTTATCTGCATAATCATCATAAGCATCAAATGTGCTAATTTCGATTTTGCGGAATCTCTGATATTCAGTAGCTCCTTCTAGGATTAATTTACCACCAGATACAGATACGTTAATCAAATCTTTATCACATAGGAATACGTGATTTTTCTTAAGCATATCTGCTACGTTTTTAGCAATAGTAGCAGCTTCATCAGCTTGTTTTACAGTAAACTCAATCCAGAATGGCATACCTTTTTGAACCCAGGGAGTTGAATAAATATAAGGTTCTGCACCTTCAACACCCAAATAAATATCGAGTCTGCAATATGTTTTTGCTCCACCTGCTTTTAGGGCAGCTAAAAGAGTAGTGTCTGCAAAGTCAATAGTAGCTTTGCACATTACAGCATTATATCCTGCTCTCTTTCTAATTGCTTTTACACAATTCTTTACAAATACAAAGTCTCTTTTAATCTTTAGAGCATCAACTTCTACACCGTCGATGTTTGTTTTACCACTCTCGAAAAGGTAAGTATTGTCAGTACCTTTTCCATTTAGTTTACTTGAATCTGGATCCAGATTCGAGTTAATAATCGTCTAAGTTTGGAAATTTAAACCTGTTGCCATAATCAATTAATTTTAATTAGCCTTGTTGAGGGGCTGGTTGCTATTGCCCAGTTGGTCTAGCAATAGATTGAGTCATCTGAATATTATTGCCTAGTCTAGGATCGTTTACACGTTCCATTACTAAGTGTACCAACTCGTTTATAATCTCTTGGTTTACATAATCTGGGAACTCCATGATTTGAGAAGTATCTTCTGTTAAGTCTATCTGTTCTTGAGTTAGACGGATAAACTATGGACACTTAACATAATCAATCTGCACTTCTACTAATTGGAATAAACTATCATCTTTGCCATATCTAATCTCACAGCGAACATTAGAAGTATTTCCAGCTCTAAGAGCAATCGGTTTTTCTACCAAAGAAACCTACTATTCTCCTTCTCCAACTTTTAATTTAAAAGTTCTTTGAAAGTTAGAATTTTGAGTTTCTAAAGGAGTACCTCCCCAGGTTCCTGAATTTATATCATTGTCTTCCCATTCTCCTCCGTCTGCTGTATCAACCTAATATATTCCTTTCATGTCAATACCAACTTCTTCTAATCCAGTACCAGTTGTTACCTAAGTTCTGGGATCAGTAGGTAAAGTTGTATACTGATTCATGTTGTGAACATAATAATAAGGTCTCATTGGGGACGGTCTATTATAAATGTCAGTAATAATCTAACTCCAAGAATCGGCCGTTAATCTAGTTGCTGGAATTTCTATATAAGAACCTGCATCCCAGCAATCTTTCTATTTAGCTACATAATAGATACATACACAGTTTAGCATATGTAAGTAATCAATAGGCATATATACTTCATAAGTAGCTCCATGCAATGATTGTATAGAACGATGTGTTTTACTTAAATAAGAAGAAGCCTATCCAGTATATCCATCAGAAGGAGCGTCCTAGTTTCCAGTGGCAGCTACTTTACCTCCTGAACCTATATTTCTAACAGCACTATCCTTTTTAGAACTAGCTAATTCAACTTTATGTGGAGTTAGAAATGTAGTAGATTTTAATACACGTAAATCATCAGTGGTTTGCTGATTAATATCGTATACATTATAAACCTTATTTATATACTAGTTAATAGCTTTATTAAATAAGTAATTAAATTCATATAGTTTTAGCGAAGGAGCCTATACTTTACTAAGTTCTATCAATGTAGCTTCAAAAACTTGTCTTGCGGTCATTTTCGCATTATATTAAAATATTGATAATTAATCTTCAAACATATCAGGATATGTGTCTTTTCTAATTAAGGCTAAGGTTTTGGCGTTTCTAGATGATTTCATCCATTCTACAACTGCATTATCTGTAGCTCCTAATGCTACTTTACCATCTTCTCCATAGACAAAGAGTCCATCCTTTTTAAGAATAACTCCCTTTTCACGAGCTTCTATAAACAACATACGAAGTTGAATATCTCCTCCAGTGTAGCAATTAATAATTTTCTCTGGAGTTTTCTCAGCTATAGACAATAGATAGTCTTCAACATCAGCATTTGGCTGATTTTTCATATCTCTACCTAATACCTTAGCAACGAGCAATCTTCCTTCATATCCACGCTCATCATTCATGATATAATTAGAAGCCTCTACAATGAGTTTACGTCTAGTAACTCTACGTTGAGCTTCAAATCCAGGTCTATCTACATAAAGCTCTGCAGTTCCATATCTAGGTCTTTTAGACCGTGGGTCTACAGTTCCGTCAATTAGATAGTCTCCTTTATCATTTTTTGCAAATCTGTCTGGAGCGATGAGGTCACAATTTTTAATTGCTTCCCAAACAGCGTTCTCATAGACATCATCCAAATTAAAAGTTTTACCATCCTCTATTACAAACAACTCTGTCTCTGGAATATAAGCAGCTAATCCTTTTGACTCTTTTTCAATTTCTTCTGGTGTTAAAATAATATCTCCTTGGGAGTTAACTCTTTTAACACAATCTGCGTATCTACCACGAGAATCTTTTTGAGGTTGAATATAATATTTCTGTCCTACTTTACCAAACACACTTCTTAACACGACGATGTTACTCTTTAAATCACCGTCTTGTACTTCATTAACCTTTTTTGCCATAATTCATTTTCATATTTTAAAGAATTAGGTAGGGAAGCACCTCGTTCCCTACCTTATCTAATTTCTATTTAATCTTATCTTATTTAAAATTACTCCTTGCAACGTAATATAAAACTTCTGTAGGGATTAAATACTGCGATACCAGCGTATCCGTGAATAGTCATCATACTTCCAGCAACAGGAGTGGAAACTACACCGCTGTCACCACCAGAACGTCCACCTACACCAAGTACTTCGTTAAAGACGTAGTCTTTTCCTTTCAGAGAGTACATAGCTATAGGAGGTTGAGTAGAAGTCTTACCAGTTGTAAGGTCAATACATAGAGCGTATGGTTCTAAGAACTCTCTACTTAATGTTCTATCAACTTTAAATGATACAACATTTCCGCCCCATTCATAAGCATCAAATGTAGCACCTACTTTGATGTATTTTCCTTCTCCACCTCTAGACCACAAGTAAGCTCCATCAGTCTTACGATTTGCTAGATAATCTCCAAGAACTCTCTGTACAATTCCCCACATTCTTTCGTTTACCATGAATACAAAGTGGTTTCCAGTGGGCTTCTCAGCTTTTTCAACCATCGTAGAAATGATAGTGTGGAATGTATTAATAGTTACTCTATTAGCAGCATATTTAGAAGCAAATCTTTCGATTTGAGGAATCATACCGTCACCAATAGGAATTGGACGTCCACTACCTCTATCAGAGATAGTAGCTTTACCATCTACCCCAATATTTCCTTTAGCTAATAGAATCATATTTTCACGAGCATACAAGAAGTTTTCAATTAGATTCTTCTTCATAGGCTCAAGTCTGTAAATCTTTTCAGTTAGGCATCCTTGATTTTCTCCTTTACCAACCTTAATGAAAGTATCTTCCATCAATGCATATTTAGAAGAGTAGCTATCGTCAACACGAATAGTCGTCATATAGTTTCTCATCTTTTCAACATTAGATTGATACTTAACGAAACCAGTATCATGCAATTCTGGCTTAGCATTACCAATGAAACGAGTTGTATCACCTACCTAACATCCATCTTTGTCTAGGATTGATGAATAGTCATCGTCGATGAGTCTTACCATTACAGACCACATATTGTCAGCCTTTCTAGTAGGACGAGATACAACAAAACATTGCTGTCCAGTTTTCTCAATTTTGAAAATTTCGTGTAATTGATAATAGTTTTCAGGGAAAATCATTTCAATTTCGGAGCCATCAGCTCCATCTTCAACAGGCACAGCTGCGAAGGGGATTCTCTTAATATAATTAGTTTCTACTTCCCATTCAAAATAAGTAGAATCAATATTCTGGAATCCAGTTGCTTTCTTGGTATCTCCATAGAAAATATTTCTTAGAGCCTCTGTCAAGAAAGTTGCAGTTAATTCTGGATAAAGACGAGATACAACGCCTAAACGGTGAGGTCTTTCTCCTAAGAATTTACTAAAATCTTCATAAGTTCTAGTGTCACCCATCGTAGGGCGATTAGTTACAAAACTCGCTACAAGCATAATTATTCTTTTTAAATGTTAATAAATCTTAATACCAATCTTCATCATCTATAAACACATCGTCTGTGGTTTTCTTTTGTGAAGCGGGTTTGTTGAACACCAATTTAGGCTTAGGTTTTCCCTATAAATCCGCCTTGGCTTGCTCATAACCTCTTCTATAGTTATCCTGAATCTGTTTGTTTAATTCTTCTACTATTTTATCCTCATTAAGAATCCAAAATGCGGCCTTAGTAAACAAAGCTGGATCATTCATAGCCCTACCAAACGCACTTAATCCCTAATCATCTATGTCCAGCATAAACGAGGATAAATCTTCTATATCATCATCAGATAGTTGCAAAGGTTGTCCTGCAAAAGAATTTAGGTCTTTAATTTGACCTTTGATTGAGTCAGCAAATTTGTTATATGCAGCTTCTTCTCTAGCGGCTTTCTCACTAGCTATCTGAGCTTCTTCATCTTCCTGAAGTCTTATATATTCTTTACGAAGACCTTCTACTGTTTTCTTGAATAAACCTTCATTTTGTTTAGCTAATTCAAGTGCTTGATTGATTTCCTCGTCAGAAATATCGGACCCAATTTTATGTAATAAATCCAACGCATAAACCTCATCGTCAGAAAGATCATCGACTCTATATCGTTTAGTTGGTTCAACTTCTGGCTGTAAAGACTAGATGTACTCCTCTGGAGTCATTCCACTCTCTCTAATTGTGTTAATAAGCTACAATTCAGATTCATCGAAGTCCTACTGTTCTGGTTCTTGGTCAATCAAGATATTAATCTATTCTTCTCTGCTTAATGAGTCCCAAGCTCTTTCTACAATAGCACCAGTTTCATCTTCGAATTTAATTTTTTCTGGGTCAGTAATACCTTTAAGACGTAGTACTTCAGTTGTTAAATCTTCATCTTGCTATCCAGAAGGTGTTCCGCCATTAGAAGGCTGGTTGCCATCACCATCTCCTGGTTTTGTTTGTTCAAAGGAATCACCTCCAAACTCGTCGTCGTCAAAAATCACTTCATCAAAATTTTCCATATACATAATCATTTTTTAGTTAATCATACAATATATATGTATTGATTAGGTAGACAGCAATTAAAACATAATTAAATGTTAAACTTCTGTAATAAAAAATTATAATTTCATAATAAATACTAGAGAATAAGAACGAGGTTCTATTTTTAGAGGTTTATTTGGCCATTCAGAATCTGACAAAGACTACTCTTCGCTAGTAGCAGAAGATAATGAAGTCCCTTCATCTGTTTCCAAAGATATAGAATGGGTATGGCTTCCACCAGTAGCAGTACCTCCCTACGTCCTTATATTAGACACTCCATCTACTGTCCCAGTTTCAGTAGTGATACCTTCTCCGGTTACAGAAGTAACAAAAGTCTTAGAAACTGATTCTATACCCCAGTTATAATCAGAATATTCCAAAGATACAGATAGATCTCCAGAACTTCCCGTAGTTCCAGATAAATCCCCACTTAAGCTGTGAGTATGGGCTTTATGAGGATGACTATGTTTTGGTAAGTAATCCTATGAAAGAATTAATTCATTATTTTCGTCAAGTATAGAGTCATTGTCTCCGACCTCATCTGCTGAGGCACATGCTTTAATAAATTTTCCTACTAGGTTAGGAGTTCCATTATTTCCATCACATATAGCCCATCCTTCTGGAATTTCGGATTGTCCGTTAAACATAGCAATAGTCCCACTAGGAACTGCTAGCTTTAGTAGCTATTTAATCCAGTCTATATTAGGGACCATCTAATTATACTTTTCATCCTAAAAATCCTCAGGTATTTCAATATTTTCATCATATCTAGGATAGCTACATCGTTTCTTAAATATTACATCGTATAATTTAGAATTTAAACCAATAAAATTATCAGAATATATACCTACTTTGACCTCTTCCTCCTCTTCCGGACACTCCTTTAAAGATTCTAAATCTTCTTCATTTACCACTCCAATTCTGGTGTGAATAGTTTCGTCTGGTCTTTCTATAACCTCCGGCATTCCAGATTCATTAGTAATCTCTTCCTATACCATCTTAGAACGATCTAACAAATCTAAATTGTTTTGTTCTATTTTTATTATGGGACAATCTGAAGCACAAATCAACTAATTATTACATTTGGCTAAAAATAAATCTTTAGAGATAGAATCAACTTCAATAGTTACCTCCTGTCCATTAATTTCAGTTATAGTACATTCAATAAATGAATTCTTACTTACAGTATTTCCGGCTATAACATCCTCAGGTCCAGATGTAATAGCATAATCAGTTACTCCAAATGTTCCAGAGACAGTTAATATCAAATCTCCACTATTCTCTCCAGAAAGAATAGTTATAACTCCGCTATAAGGCATCTCGTTTATACTGTAATTAACTGTTATTTCTATATCCTATGATGCTAGCAAATCGTTATCTAACTATGCGGTTAGTGTAACCTATTCTTCAACTTCTTGGTAACTTACTGATACATGAGGATTAAGTCCTAAAAATACATAGACTCTCTAGTCTTCCTTAAACTGATTCTAATATTTTAGAGTACATACTATATTTCCGTCCACATCTTCGGCAGAAGCAATAGTATTATTATGGGTGCTATAAATAGTAGCAGTATTTAAGTACCATGATTCTAACCCCAGTTCTAAATCCATATTTCTCCACACTATAGAATCTACTTCCAGTATAGATTTTGTCCCTTCTTTATAAATTCTAAATCCATTATCAGCAGTAGCTCCTTCAGACTAAATATATGTTCCATCAGCCATAGTTATGGTAAAATAAGATCTAACTATGTTACTTAATGTAGCACAGAGCTAATTGTTTATGTAAAATTGTAGATCTGTACTGTCAATATTCATTGAGGAACCTTCTTTATATATTCGGAGTTCTCCTACTGTAAGCTCTTCAAAAGAACCTTTGGAATCACTATCAGTTCCTCCAGTTTGCGAAGAGCTAGAAAATGAATATTCAGACAAAATACCATTCTTAACTATATACAACTTATTTTCTTCAGCTATAAATATGATACCAGCCTTTATCCCGGCCTATTCTGCCTAATCTAGAGATTCGTAATAAAACCCTATATTGGTCAGGGCTGTGTATTTCTATTCAGCTGAAACCCTAGTCTATTCCTCTAAGAATGATACATACATAGTTCCTAATTCGCCTGCTAGATTAACCTTAGTTCCGTCTATTTGGACCCAGACTTCATTCCCTGTATCAGAAACTATTAAGTAAATTCCATCACTAGTTATCTAATCTGCACTAGATGCAGTCTTTAGTATATTAGAATTAGCAGAAGCAATTTTACCATTCTTTATAATATCAATAAACTTGCCGCCCCACTAAACTTTTAAATCTCCTTTTGTTTTTATAATAAAATTAGAATCGGTAGAACCAATAGTATTATAGGTTTTACCGAACATATTGGTTTTACCTTCTCCCATATTATTTTATAGTCAGTACTTGTCTTCTGTTTCTATTAGAATAACTTATATGAACCCAATCTAAGTTATGTTCATCTATTAGCTAGTCAAATGGTAATTTTAGCTTTTGGGCTAAATCGAATAGCTTTTTATTTTCCGCCTTAGTATCTTCAATAGTTCTTATATCGGCAGCCTATCCAGTCATGTGCTGACTATTACTAGCTCCTCCTACAGCCTTGTTTAGGGCTGGACATCTATATCCACTAGTAACAACGATTGGCTTTCCATATGCCTCTCTAAGAGGGTCTAGAACATTTTCTATAAGAGCTATCAAATTTTGTTCCTATTCTTTAGACGGAACATTTTTAATTCCCTTCTACTAAGCAGTAGTGCTTTTTGTTAGTTCTTCGACAGTAAAAAATTTCATAAGATTATATATTTATATGTTTACAGTAATATATAGTCATAACTAGTGATTTATCAAAACAAAAATAGGAGAACTTCCCAACTTGGGGAAATCCTCCTACTAATTATATATAGTTATCTAATCCAGTTTCTCAACTATGCTTTAAATAACTTTTTTGCTAATTGACCACTTAGATAAGCAGCTTTCTCGGAATATGGGTCAATACCAAACTCTTTACATATATGCATTTCAACATGATTCTTTTCATGGTTATAAGTATCTATAAATTCCTCAGCAGAATCAGGTCTATTTATAACTATGATGCTTTTGTGTTCTTCTTGGTTAGTAAACGTAAAACCTGAATTTTCGTAATCCTCTATCCTAGAAGCTGCCCTATGTAAAACATCGTCTGGACATCCCAAATCCTCTAATCTACTCAAAATGTATTGAACATTGGGATTTTCTACAATTATGCAAACTTCTATATCCCAATCGTATTTCTCAAACAATACTCTGAAATGTGTCATATCACATCCTCCCAGTCTACCATAGTTCCGTTAGCTACCATAGTAGCATACCATCTTCTCATAGTAGTACCATCTCCAGCGTCTTCATCGTCTATGGTATCTTTAATGTAAAGAGCAAAATGTCTTTCATCTGTTATACTACTTCCGTAATAATCAGCCTTACACATATTGCCAACAAATACATAATCATAGCCAACATTATTTTCTAGTTTAATGTTATTCTACGTTAATACCTTATCAATGTATTCTTTGGATACTGGCTCTAGGGATTTTCCTCCCTTCTTCATAAAAGAAATAGCGTATGAACACAAAGCCTTATTGAAATGCCAACCGTAGTTTTGTAAGTACTTACGCATATACTTTGGCATATCGTCATACATATCCAAAGCTGCTCTCATATCAATAGTATCTTGGGTAGTCCTCGTCGTCGTAGTCAGAATCTCTCATTCCTCCACGTCTACGTTTTCCGTATCTTTCCATGTAGTGTTCACCAGATTTACTTTCCAGTTCTGATAAACAATGCATCAATTTCTTTCCATGCTTAACGATTTGTTCAGCACAATCTGAAAGATGCTCAAATTTTGACTCCTGAATTTCAATTATTGTTGCCATGTTGTTCCTATTTTAAAGATGTTTTAATAAATTCTCTGAACATTTCTTTAAGAGAGTTTATTTCTTCTCTTAAAGCCTTATTCTCCTATTCTTGTCTTTGTTTCTCAACTATTTCTGGATTTAATTGCGATAGAATTTCGTCACATCCTTTAATAATACTCTAATGTGTTTCGATACTATTAATTATATCCAGGCTTCTTTGCTTCATCGAAGAAACTTCACTATTCATTGCTTCTTTGTTGCAGGAAACCACAATATTGTTTCCGAAATCCGCAATGTCTCCCATTGCAGGTAATTTCTAGAAACTAGCAGATGTGCCGTTTATTTCGGCCGTAATATCCACTATCATTTCCTGATTATACATTCCTGGGTTTCCATACTTTGGAACTGGTATGGATACGTTAGTAACCTTACCAATTTCCAGAGTAGGGACAGAATCTTTATGCAAGATAAATAGCTAATTACTATTCCTTAAATTCTAAAATGCCATTATACAACCCCTGTTAATAATTGTAATGTATTAGTACTGTGTTCAAACCAGCATAAGTAAATACCTGTTCCTGGTATCTGAGACACAGTTATATCTGCTCCGTCATAACCAGTCAATTTCTGAGCGTTACCTCCTCCACCACTGGTGAATACAATAGGTAAAGTCGTAGTAGTTCCTGCTGGTATAGCCTAGTTAAGTCTTACTATTAATAATCCTCTAAAAGGCGTACCTATGTTACGGTGATTATTAAAGTCAAATTGTACTTCATTAGCCGTAACTGTTACAGATAAGCTACTAATTGCTGGTATTCCTCCCCTATTTACGTTAATATAAGTAGGTAATAACATAGTTACCTCCTTTCTTAACCCCAAAGAGAGTTACCGCAGCATCCATTATTCCATCCTGCGTAAGTACCAAGAGCATATCCGTTAAACACGGCTTGAGTTGGTACAGCAGTAGCACAACTATATGGCAATGTTACAGTTTCTGGAAGTTTACACTTGATTCCATTTACATCACCTTGTAGAGCATTTACAGCAGCAACAATAGGAGTAGTAGCTTGACTTATCATTTGTCCAAATGTAGCAGTCTATTGGGCATTATTGATAACTACAGCCTACTAACTATTCTTTTCACGTAAAGCATCGATCTTATCCAACAGAGCCTAATTCTGCATGGCGTCGAGCTTAGCTATAATCTAAGCTGTACTTGTAGCACTAGTATCCTTAATAGCATCCTAAAGAGCACAAGTCTGAGTCTAATTCTGAAATGATAGGGTAGTAAATCCTTTTTCTGTAGCAGTTGCAGCCTAATTAATACTATTAGTAATCTAATAGGTCTGTCTTTCACTAGCTAATTGATTCTAGTATCCCTACTCAATAATAGCCTTTTGTGTATTGCAGCAGCAGTTGTTGATTGCCTGAATAACATCGCAATTACCTCTTTCTACAGCGTTGATAACTCTTTCAGAGCTATAACCAACCTGACCACCTACAGTAGCTATTGCGTTTTGAATATTGCAGCAGCAATCTTTCAATACTCCAAAATCACAGTTCAAGTTAGTAGAAAGAGTTTCCAAAGAAGAGGAATTGCCCTTAATAGCATCCATCAATAACTGAGTATTCTGATTGGTATTTATCTATTCACGCAGACCAGCTAACTGGCTTTGAATTTCAGCAGACTATAGGTTCTAACAGTTATTTCCGTTTCTAAATTCTCCATTATTCATCCAGCGCATCATCCACATCCAAACGAGGTAAACAAACGGATTATTCCACATTCCATTTCCAAAGCCACCTCCACCATTCATCATAGCCATCCAAGGAAGCATCTGGTTAGTGCTATTTTCCTAACCGTCAGGTACAATGTAAGTTCTTGTATCACTCATAATTCAAGATTTAAATGTTAATAATTAAGTTTATTTGTTCTAGAACTACACTATAATATACATTTCTATGAGTGATATTGGACAATACTAAAAACAAAATCGGGAATCTTAAACAGCTACATTATGTTGTCATAATATAAACTATTCAAGACTCCCGATTTCTAACTCGTTGCTGAGTTAATTCTTGCTGGCTAAAAATATATCTAGGTCAGCTTTATTCCAAGAAAACTTATTTTAACTTAGATTTTATAAACTAGATTAAATTATCTTCTCCGTGAGTTTTAAGTCTATAGTTTAATGTCGTGTGAGACATTCCTATTTTAAGTGCCCAAAATCTAATACTTCCGACTTCACCATTTATAGTAATCAATTTAGCTTTAGCACTATTTAGACTTTTCTTTCTCTTAGTTTCTTCCGAGTTTTTTCTACCAATAAGCTTCTCACTTATTTTTTGTCTCCGCTCTGGGTGATCTAAGTACCCCTATTTTAGGGATTTACTCATTTTATCAAGACTACTCTAGGTTAATGAGGTATATCCTCCTTCCTAAATATTATAACCGTTGTTTATAGAATCGTACTTTCTTATTAAATCTCGTTCTATTTTATTAGCGGCTTCTTTATTTAGATTCTCGTAGAGAATTTCATGAGTAAAATTTTCCCAACCATATTTCTGAATAGCTCTAAAGAACTTAACACTGCTAAAATAGTTCTTACCTCCATTTCTCCAGCGTTCTACTATATTAGAACTCTATCCTACATACTTTTTACCATTTATTTTGTTAGTATGTACATATACTGAATAATTTAAATTATTTCTATCCATTAGTTGATAAGAATATGTCTAAATCAGACTTTTGCCAGCTTAGCTCTTTAAAACCTTCCTATTTGATTCCTTTCGGAATAAATCCATCTCTAACGTAGTTATCAAAAGTAGCTCCACTAACTCCAAGATAATCACAAGCCTAAATTTTACTCATTCGCTAATCTGGATTAGCTATATTTGATAATACTGATATTACTTTACCCTATTCTTCCATAGTCATATTACAGTTTCCTGTATCAATATCGTCTATGAATTTCTATAATAGAGATTTAATTATTGATTTTAACATCTTCCTTTTATTTTTAAAATTATATAACTTATAATACCTATTCCAGCTAATATTAAGTAAACTCTTAATATTTGTAAATCTGTTATTGGAATATTATAATATTCGTCATAAGACGCAATAATATTAGTTAGAGTTATATAATATAAAGGTATTCTGTATAAATAGCAAAATCTAAATACATAAGAAAGGATGTACAAAGTGAACAAATAAAATAAAGATACTCCAGCTATACCGCTTATAATATAATTTTCTATTGAATAGTATCCTAATATAGAATATATTATATCGAAAGTAGCTAATGTGATTGGAGTATATTTTAATAATATTAATAATATCTTATAAAGAGTTTTATTAACATTTCTTTCCACTTCTTTTTAACTTTCCGCCCTTCTTAACACCTGCTCTTGGTATATTAGCCTTTCTACGACCCATATTATTTCTTAGATTTTTTAGTTTTAGCTTTTCCGCCGCATTTAACTTTTTTACGACTCTTTATATTATTCTGCAAATTTAGCTAATACTGCATCAATAACAGTATCAGTATAAGCAACAAATTCGTCTCTATTAGCTTCTGTTACATTATAATTAACAGAAACCATTGATTGTTCTGCAGGTTTATAATAACTACAAGAACCAATATCTTCCATTAATTCTCCAGGTTTATTAACTGAGAAATTAACACTGCAGGAACCGTCCACATTATGTTCTGCGGTTCCTGTCATTACCCAACTATTATCAGCTGTTTCCGAAATTCTATAAGTTTCGTTTTGTTTTACAATTTCAATCATTCTTTTACAAATAAATCATATACAATTTCTAAAAAATCTACTGCCTTAATTTTGTTACCATTAATTTCTACATCATTTCCAGAATTAATATCCAAAATATCTGAATATTCGTCCATAGTAAATGTATCATCAATAGTATCAGTAATCTCTTCTTTACCTTTCTGGATTAAGTATTCTTGGTATTCGGAATTAGTCTTATCGTTTAATTCATTGAATCTTGCATCCTCTTCTGGTGTTCTATCAGCTTTTTCAGACAGCTCTCTTAATTCATCTGTAATAATCTGATTGGCAAACTCTTGAGTATCGGCATCAAATTGCTTTTTAATTTTATTATAAGCCATTCTGATGCGCATAATCTTTACTTTTAACTCCTTTGGGAGTTCCTTATCACCGTCTTTGAGAATAACTTTGGTGATTACATTTTGCTTTGTCAATACATCATTTAAAGTCATAAATCATTAATTTTGGTTTAACAACTATATTAATATTATTTCAACTTGAAAACTTAATTTATGTTAAAAACATAAGAAGAATACATCAAACACACCATCGTTAGATGAGGAATCATCTGCTGTGTTAACATACAGATAATAAGTAGAACCAGACTAGTATCCTCTGAGCATGGTCACATATAGTAACGAATTAGAAGAGTTACTAGACATAGCTTTATTTAGTCTACCACTTCCCCAGTAGATAGTATTATTCCATGTATAACCACTAGGATATACAGTTCCTACAGTATATTTTCCTTTACTTCTTCTTAAGACTGAGGTAACAAAATTAAAGTTTCCACCTTTTTTGGAATATGTTGGAGTAGTACTTGAATAGCAGCTTATACTGTACCATCCCCAATATTTCACTATCACTCCACTACAAGCTGTGGGAACTCCTGCATTAAGATAGATAGGAGTACTACTAGAACCCTTAGTACTGGTATAATCATCAATGGAATTAGTACCACTATAATAGGCTAACTTACCAGATGAACCGCTATTGACTGTAGCATTCAAGTAATATGTCATAGCTTTAACAGTACCACTAGTTACATATACACCTCTGTTGGAAGCACCAGCATTTCCTTTAGCAAAGTCTGCTAGATTTTTGTAAGAACCTCCTGCTAGTAAAACATAGTTATTGCTGTCCATAAATCTGTGATGGAAGCCATTAGCGTATACCTAGTACGCATTTAAATATCCAGTTCTACAATTGATACTAACTGCATTCTTATTAGTACAGGTCTATCCTGAGCAGCTAGTAGTGAATGACACTCCATTCCATGAAGAAAAGACTAAGTTATTTAATGCACCCCCTATAGTATTGGCAGCATCATTAGGTCCGCAATATATAGAGTTATTGCCTCGATTATTTAATCTAATGGCTGCAGTATAATAAGAATCTCCTCTATGATAAGACTATCCATTGCAATATAACTTATAAGTGTCATTATTAGGAGAGGTAGCTCCTATAGTAATTCCACCATTAGTAACTAAATATCCGTCTGTTCTTATCTATCCAGTATTTTGATAAACTGACTTGCTTCCGTAGGTTCTTATCCATGTACTGTCGGACATATACCATCCACCACCATAAGTCTGAGACTACCATCCAGTAGATCCAGTACTTCTAAACCAGTTACTAGTATAAGCAGTACTAAATGTAGGTGATGTACTAGTACTGGAACTTGAACTAACTCTAACATTAGCCCAGTAATAATTGGTTACAGTAGGGATATCTGATGTCATTGCTAATGTCCCCGACTTAGCTGGTAAAATTGCTGTATATGAACCGCTGCTATGGTTAATCTATAATCTAGTTCTATAATCAGAAGTATCACTGGAATTATAATGAAAATCTAAATATCTGCCAACTTCCATTACTCCATCAGAACCTATTGTAGGTATTTTTCCAAACGGATTCTATGAAGTATTAGCATGAAATCCATCTAATTTATCCGCATTAGTAGCAGTGCCATCAAGATTACCATGAACAGTATCAATATATGCAGAAGAAAAATACCAGCTAGAATTTCCTAATCCACAATGTCCAGCTCCTCTACCTCCAGACCGATAAGGAATAATACCGGAAGAAGTAGTTCTAATCCAATCCGAAGTATTACTATCAGGTCTTGCCATTCCCCAATAACCATTAGCACTAACAGCCCTAATAACATTACCAGTCAAGAATCCGCTATCGTTAGTCAAATGACTAGTATTAGTAGGGATGTTTACTGTAACAGCAGCACCACCATTATAGGTTTTTGACGAAAATTTACCAGCAGAGAATGTTAAAGTGTTTGCAACTTTAGCAGCAGTATTTACAATAGTTATTCCAGTCATAGAAACATAGCTACCAGAAGGAAGAGACTATACTGTAGTAGTATTACCAGTATAAAATGTTCCAAGAGTAGTAGCCTCAGTACCTGTTCTCCAAGTCTTAGCTAGAACCCTATAGTTATAGACGTTATACTAACCACTTGGATTGCACCATAACTAACATAATCCACTGCTATTGTTATAGTATAATCTGAATCTATCTAGTGGTATATTTCCTACAACTTCAGCCAAATAAGCAGATATGTTCTTTGCGGTTCCAGTTCCATTCTGCCTCAACTTAAATGAAATTATTCCCCACTACTAATTATAAGCTGAATGCACAAGAAGATTAATATCAACATCATTATACTAATTATTCAGGGTTATATCCCACACCTTTCTCCAATAAGAGGAAAGTCCAGGCGTGCCACTTGTGACATATCCATCTTTTAGTATATAATTTAAATGCCACCCATCTAACATATCAGCATTCAAGTTAGAAACAACAGTAGTGGAAGATACTGTAAAAGGAGATGTTCCAGTCGCTACAGTAAACTTCTACTGTCTGCTGAAAGTTTTAATTCCACTAACTGTCTAGTTTGTAGTAAGAGTCACATACCTTCCATCTAGAGTAGAAGAATAGTTATTATTATCTAGTATAGTAACCCAATTACTCCAAGCTTGTGAAGCCACATCTTTTTTACTTCTATAGTACAAATGTCCAGGATTGCTATCCCAAGTCCACTAAAACAAAAGTTCTCCATAACCACTTCCACCAATATTCAAAACATTACCGTAGGTTACTGGATAACCATTATTATAAACTCTGTACAACCTAAGCCCACTCTACCCAACAGTAGTTCCAGATATAGCTGTCCTATTTCCTAGGTTATTTAATACGTTGGAAGTAGTAGCAAAAGGAACTGTTAAATTATTGGTAGTGCCATTTTTA